>Ga0335069_10000033_pt1 | contig 232602 bp, 261 predicted proteins | sample Lox_Sample_11_FD_206714 | JGI IMG/M metagenome (GOLD analysis project Ga0335069, IMG submission 206714) | Soil microbial communities from Loxahatchee National Wildlife Refuge, Florida, United States - Lox_Sample_1.1 | ecosystem: Environmental > Terrestrial > Soil > Wetlands | place: USA... | reverse complement strand
AAAAGTAGCGAAAAACGCGCTACACTCGGGCTCTGCGGGCGTGGTTTAGTGGTAAAATGACTGCCTTCCAAGCAGTAGTCGCGGGTTCGATTCCCGCCGCCCGCACCAAACGAAAAAACCGCCGTATATGGCGGTTTTTTCGCAAAAACGGTCCGAATTATTTGACCGCGTCCTTCAAAGTCTTCGAAGCGCGGAATTTCGGCACTTTCATTGCTGCGATCTGAATCGTCGCACCGGTGCGAGGATTGCGGCCCGTGCGGCCTGCACGAGTCTTTGCCTCGAAAATACCGAGGCCTGCGATCGAGACCTCATCGCCCTTCTTGAGCGAATCGGTGATCATGTCGATGATCGCTTCGACCGCGCGCTCTGCGTCGGCCTTTGTGGAACCGATTGTCGAGGCTACGCGCTCGACCAAATCCATTTTATTTGCCATATCGTTTGAAATTGATGATAAACATACGCACTCGACCTCACTATAAGACCATTTTGAGCCGTATTTTTAGGCTGTCAATCAAATCTGGGAGCGCTATCCACAGGGGCAAAAAAGAGCGGAAGGATGAAAATCCTTCCGCTAATTTCGAACCCTCGGTTCAAGGCTCCGTGAATTTTCCCGAACATACCCCATCATTTCCATTCCAATCTCGAAACCGTGGACAGAAATATCGGCGATAGAGAACGCATCGGCACGGATTTCCTTAGAGAATTTCGGGCTCGGGTCGATTCGCCTCACGTATGCACTAGCTGATTCGAACCAATCATCAAGTGCGGTTGGAACGTACTCGTACGGCTCGATTTGCAACGTAATCATGTGCTTGCGCATGAAGACGGCAATGATACCGAAGTTCAACATTTCTTTTCTGCGTCCGGTACGAGTTATCACCTGGGCTGTTGCGACGTGAATGTGCCATTCAGGTATAGGATAGGGATATTCATACTCCATTGCACGAACGACAAATTTGTCGACGCCTTGTTCGAAATCCGTTTCGAACCAGTTTCCTTTTTCGAACATGACCGTGCATGACGTAGACATGCGTGTCGCAAACGCTTCCTTGATGCCGAAGGAAAAAAAGGGAATACCTTTATTCCAACTACATTCGACAATGGCAAACACCTCGTTCATCGAAACCTCCTCTTTCTATCTGGAGAGTAGCGAAATGGGGGAGTCTGTCAATAAAAACAAAACCCCGCGACCGGCGCGGGATTTTGCGGTACTACACCAGATGTTTAGCGTGCGTACTCGATGACGCGCGTTTCGCGGATGACCGAGACTTTGATTTCACCAGGGTACTGCATCTCTTTTTCGATCTTGTCGGCGATGCGACGGGCGAGTTCGCGCGCTTCGAGGTCGGAGATGTTTTCCGGCTTCACAATGACGCGCAGTTCGCGGCCCGCGGCGATGGCGTAACTCTTTTCCACGCCCTGTTCGTGGTTGGCAATTGCCTCCAAATCTTCGAGGCGCTTGATGTAGTTTTCGACACTGTCGCGGCGCGCACCGGGACGGCCGCCGGAAACGGCATCGGCAACCTGCACGATCATCGATTCGGGGGTTTCGTACGGGTACTCCTCGTGGTGTGCCTGCATCGCTTTGATCACGCGTTCGTCGACGCCGAATTTAGCGAGGATTCTCCTGCCAATTTCGACGTGCGTGCCGGGGACTTCGTGGTCCACAGCTTTGCCGATGTCGTGGAAGAGGGCGCCTGCACGTGCGATTGCGACGTCGGCACCGAGCTCTTCGGCGAGCATTGCCGCAAGGTTGGCGACTTCGACCGAGTGGTCAAGGACATTTTGCCCATAGCTCGTGCGGAAGTAGAGACGGCCGAGGATCATGAGGAGTTTCGGATCCATGTTGGGGACTTTTGCGTTGTACGCTGCCTCCGCGCCCTTCTTTTTGATGATGTTGTTGATCTCTTGTTCGGCTTTTTGTACCGCCTCTTCGATTTTTGCCGGTTGGATGCGGCCGTCGAGAATCAGATTTTCAAGAGCAATGCGCGCGATTTGGCGACGAATCGGGTCGTAGCACGAGAGTGTGATCGTTCCGGGCGTGTCATCGACGATAACGTCGACACCGGTTGCGCGTTCGAAGGCGCGAATATTGCGCCCTTCTTTACCGATGATCTTGCCCTTAATCTCATCGTTCGGGAGGGTGATGGTCGTTGCCAAGATGTCGGACACGACGGAGTTTCCGAGGCGATGGACCGCCGTCGTGAGGATTTCGTTGGCGCGGGCTTCGAGCTTTTCATTACCGGAAATCTCGAGTTTGCGCATGCGACTCTCGATGTCGTTTTCGTACTGCTTTTCGACTGATTTAATGAGTTCGTTCTTCGCTTCATCGGCGGAGAGGTTTGCGACTTTTTCGAGTTTTTGCTGCTGTTCTTTGATGAGGGTCTCGACCTTCTCTTTTGCAGTGGAAACATCTTCGGTTTTCTTGGCGAGCGTCGCCTCATCGGTATCGATTTTCATTTGGCGGGAATCGAGCAGTTCCTCTTTACGCACCAAACGTTCCTCGGTTATTTTGAGTTCGCGCTCGCGCTCTTTATATTCCGCGAGCTTCTCTTCTGCTTTCTCTTCGCCCTGCTTTTCAGCAGCAGCGATGATGTTTTTTGCGCGCTCTTCTGCATCGAGCATCATCTTGCGCACCTGCAATTCCATCGAGCCTTTTTGCCCGAGGGAAATGAAGAATCGCAAGAAGTACCCGACGGCTCCTCCGACGATACCGCCGAGCGCGAGGAGAAGTAGTACTACGATTAATGACATATGCGTGGCTTCCCGCCACGCACCTTTTTAACGTGCTACAGAGCGATATTTTGCAAATGCATCTAAATCTCTGCGGATTTCACGAGTCATGGAAAGGTGCGCGGAAGGAATGAAAATCATGTTAATTAATGGGTGTATGCGCAGTATACATCCCTCTGCAGGTTTGAACAAAATAGAAGCGGCGCGGGCCGAAGGCCCGCGCGGCTTTCATACACGTGCTAGCGCAGCACTTTGTCGATGAGGCCGTACTTGAGCGATTCTTCCGCGTCCATGAAGAAGTCGCGGTCGACATCTGCGGCGATTCTCTCGAGCTTTTGCCCGGTATTTTTCGCCAAAATCTTATTGAGACGCTCGCGAATCTTGAGGATTTGCTTGGCGGTGATCTCGATGTCTGCGGCCATGCCTTCGGCACCTCCCGAAGGTTGGTGGATCATAATCTCCGCGTTGGGAAGGGCGAAGCGCTTGCCTTTTTCACCCGCCGAAAGGATGACAGCACCCATCGAAGCTGCCATGCCGACGCACACCGTGGAAACCGCCGGCTGGATGTGGTTCATCGTATCGATGATCGCGAGACCTGAGGTGACGACGCCCCCCGGGGAATTGATGTAGAAGGAAATGTCTTTCTTCGGGTCTTCGGAGGCGAGGAAGAGGAGCTGGGCAATGACGAGGTTTGCAACCTCGTCGTTGACGGGGCCGCCCAGGAAGACGATTCGCTCTTTGAGAAGACGCGAGTAAATGTCGTACGCGCGCTCGCCCATGGATGTCTTTTCGACGACCATCGGGACGAGCATTTGCGCTGTGATGGTGTTATTCATGAGAGGAGTGTACAGAACAACATCTGTGCGCGCAAATCTTTCTCACTTTGTGTTTCATCGGTTTATAATGTGCGTATGTCACTTGAAAACTTGAGTAGAAAAACCATGGAGCAAAAATCGGGCATGATGTCGATCGAGGCACACCGCGAGGAAATGCGGAAGCAGATGAAGGTCGCCGAGTTTGCGTACATGCACCGACCCGCAAAAGAAATCGCCGAAGATCCCATGCCTGAGAAAATCGACGGCAACACGGTGATGCGCTGGTGGCTCAAGAAAGGTCTTGCTGCTGAATGGGGACGATATGTCGAATCTCTTAAAGAGCGCCACAATGATCCCGACGCAACTCCGATAATTAATGTCGATGATGAAGATCAGCTCGCGCACATCGTCGAGGAGCTGCGCGGCGGTAAAAATACGCTACATTAAATATAAATATTAGTTGAGTCGCACGAGTTGCTCGGGAGGAATGGGACCGCGGAGCACAACAATTCCTTCGAATATTTTCTGTGGACCAGTAAAGCGCGGCTCAATTTGATTTTCATCGAGTTCAACTTTCACGAGCACGCGCTTTTCATTCGAGGGGAGGTATGGTTCGCGCGCGAATGTACCGACAATGGCTTCGAAGCCAGGAATCCATGTCGCGCGTGCAACAAGTCCGTGTGAAAGCGCGCCGGCGTACTCCTCCGGGACAGACACAACCGGGCGTTCACCTTGGGCGAAGAGTTCGTGTATATGTTCTCGCGCTTCGTCTGGCTCGTGGATCGGTTCTCGGTAATTCTCGAGGGATTTTTTGTGTTCCGCGTGTGTTCCGAAGTGTTCCATCGACTTAGACTAGCACATTAGTGCTCGTGACCGTGGTCGTGCGGCGCAAATTCCATCGGGGAACCCTCGAGGAAGCGCATGACGAGTTCGTTGCGCAGCACGTGCGCAACATGCGAGCGAAGCGCCTCGGTTTCGGCATCGGGGTAGTGTTCCTTGGCGTGGCCGAGTTCATGTTCTACATCCTCGTCCTTGGGCTCGATTTTTTCGGCGCGGGCGATTTCGGAGAGGATGAGACGGATTTTTGCGCGCTTATCGGCAGCGTCTTTCCACGACGCGCGCACGTCTTCGCGCGACTTGTTCTCGCGCGCAAGAAATGCCTCCATTGTTTGTCCGATGTGGTCGAGATCTGCTTTCAAGCGGTCTTCCATCTCGTCGAGTTCGTACTCGAGGAGAACGGCAGGGTAGCGGACCTTCGTTGCGGCGACGAGATCGTCGAGAATGCCTGCGCGGCGTTTCTGCATAGCCTGCAATTCTTTTTCATTTTGAATATTGGTGCGCAGCATCGCGGAAAATTTCTCCACGTTCTCATAACCGAGCGACTGCACGAATTGATCGTCGAGAACGGGCAAATCCGCTTCGGCGAGCGCACGCGCTTCTTCGGTCGCTTTCTGCACCTCCGTCCCGCTTTCGATCTTGTCGATGCGTGCCCGTTCGCGGCGCAGGTGCATCAAAGCCTGCGCGTGCTCTTCGTCGGAGACGCTCGTGTCTTCTTTTTCACCGCGGCGCTTTTCGGCGATCTTCGTGTAGTCGGGGAGCTCGACTTTCGGTGCGAGCGCAGCGCGGGCGGTGAATTTCAGCGGCATGCCGGCAGTGGGGGATTCTGTGGAAACGCGGGGCGCTTCGACGATCGGGAGGTTTTCGGACGCGAGAATTTCGGGGAGCTCGTGTTCGATCGCGTGCTCGGCAGCATGGCGCAGGATCGCGCCCTCGCCGTAGATCTGTACGATGCGGTCGATCGGCGCTTTGCCGGGTCGAAAACCATCGAGTTTGGCGTCGCGCTGGATTTCTTTGAGCGATTCATCGCGATATTTTGCGAGCGATTCCGCAGGGATTTCGCCGGTAATTTCCGCTTCCCAGCGTTCCTCGTCGCGAGTGACTTTAATGTTGGTTGCCGTGTGTGCCATCGCGCGAGTCTACTCTATTGCACGGTCGTTGTCGATGAATCGCTCGGAATATACGGGATCTGCTGCGCGCGCTGCTCTTGTTGCTTTTGCCAGAGGTACACTGCGCCGGCGACCATCAAGAGGAAAATGATGATGACCCCGATCATCGCACCGACAGGTTCTTTTTGAGGTTGAGGAGTTTCGGGCGGCATGCGCACATTATGCGCATGCCGCCCTCAAATGAAAACCGCTCTTTCTGGGGATACTGGTGCTGCTGCACCAGCGCTGCCTCTCGACTCTCAGCCTGCGAGACACCCTGAAATTTGCATCGCACCTTACTAGTCTAGTCGAGCTTCGATTTGTACTCTTTTTCGTAACGCTCTGCGCTTTCTTTGATGATGTGCATTGCCTCGGCCGCATCGAGGAATTCGCCGACAACGCCGGTCCCTGGTTTTTTGAGCGCCTTGTAGTTTTCCCAGTAGTATTTCGTTTCCTTTTTGAAGTATTCGCCCAAATCTTCGACTTTCTGGATATGGTCGACGCGCTTATCTTCAGCCAAGACGCCGATGATTTTGTCATCCACTTCGCCGCCGTCGACGAACTTCATAGCACCGATGACGCGCACCTCCGCGACGGATCCCGGCACCAAGGGTTCGGTGATATTCACGATTTCAATATCGAGCGGGTCGTTGTCGAGGTCCCACGTCTGCGGAATTGCGCCGTAGGTGAACGGGTAGGAGAGCGACGAGTAGCCGACGCGATCGAGCTTGAGCTGCCCGGATTCGGTGATGATTTCGTACTTGTTGATCGAGCCCGTCGAAACTTCGATAATCGTATTGACGATACCTTTTGCTTCGTCGGCAAAGGGCGGGAGCACGTGGAGTAAATTGAGCATGTACTTGCTCGGCTTGTGATCGATGTTGGCCATATAGAAAGAGAGTGTAGCAGGGAGAATGTTTTTGACAATGAAAAGCGGCGGGCCCGAATGGCCCGCCGCACTTCTCGTAAGAAATTATTCGTTCGAACTCTCTTCCTCTTCCGTTCCGGTCTCAGCGAGCGCGCGGTCGTCTACATCGACTTCGCCTTCGACAGGCTCTTCTTGCTGCTCCTCAAGCTTTTCGTTCTCGATGTCGCGGTCTTGCGGCTGTGCGTCGAGGTTTGCATCGCCGTCATCCGTCGCTTCGTCGTCATCGCCCGCGATGTCGGCCTTCGTTTCGTCGAATGCGCTCGGTTCGTTGGAGATGGTTTCGACATCGGTCGGCTGTACGTCTTTTTTGACGCCACCCTCTTCGCTCCCTTGGACCTGCTGACCCCCCGTCGAGCGGATGTCAATTTTCCAACCGGTGAGGCGTGCCGCGAGGCGGACATTCTGACCGCCGCGACCGATCGCGAGCGACTGTTGGTCTTCGGCGACCATCACGGTTGCACGGTTCTCGTCTTCGTTGAGTTCGATCTGGAGGATTTGAGCGGGTTTCAAGGATTCTTTCACGTAATCGCCGGCAGTTTCGCTCCATTCGACGACGTCGATTTTCTCGCCGCCGAGTTCGGAGGTGACGACCGCAACGCGTACGCCGCGTTGGCCGACGAGTGCGCCGACCGGGTCGACGTGCTCATCGTGTGAGAAAACGGCAATCTTCGCGCGGCTGCCCGGTTCGCGGACGATGCCTTTCACTTCGACGACGCCGGATGCCATTTCCGGAACCTCCGCTTCAAACAGCTTCACGAGGAAGCGCGGGTGCGAGCGGGAGAGGCGAATGAAGGTGCCGCGGACGCCCTCGTCGACGCGAAGGAGGAGTGCGCGAACGCGCTCGCCCTGGCGGTAGCGCTCGCCGGGGATCTGTTCGTCGTAGGGGAGGATTGCCGTCGCACGGCCGAGGTCGATGAAAAGATTTCCGCGTTCGAAGCGCTGTACGTGACCGGTGACGATCTCGCCCTCGCGCTCGCCGTACTCCTCAATGATAGACGCGCGCTCGGCTTCGCGGACTTTCTGCATGATCACCTGCTTTGCGGCCTGAGCGGCGATGCGGCCGAAATCTTCGCGGCTTTCGAGCGGGAAGGAAATTTCCTCATCGAGCTGCGCGTCGCGCTTAATGCGGCGGGCGTCTTCGATCATGATGTGTTGCTCCGGGTTGAAACGCGAGCGGTGGTCTTCATCGCCTGTCGGGTCTTCGTCTTCTCTGCGCACGAGCGAGGAATCGACAACGATCTTCGCTTGCCGAAACTCTATGTCGCCCGTTTCCGGGCTGAAAGTCGCGCGGATGATCTGGCCACGCTTGCCGTATTCGCGGCGGTAGGCGGCTGCGAGCGCTGTTGCGAGAGCTTCAATGACAGAATCGCGCGAAATGCCGCGTTCTGCCTGGAGCTCGTCGAGCGCTGAGTTGAGCGATTTGAGGTCGAAAAGTGCCATATGGGTTGTGTTGTCCTAACAATTATGAGCTTGCGCCCTGTTTGTTCTTTTTAAAAAAACGCCCGCCACAAGGGCGGTACTAATGTCGAAAGTATAGTGAGAATGAGTGTGAAAGTCAAATGGCCCACGAATGGGCCATTTTGTAAAAAAAGGTGCAATCATGTGCCTTCATTTCGGTATTCGAGTATGAGCTTACCGAAGAAGTACCCTGTTTCGAGAGAAAACATCGCGACGATGTAGGCAAGTCCGGTCGTGCAGCTGATTTCAGCGAGATGCTCGATTCCGGCCGTCTCCACCGTCGTGATCCCGATCAGTACAGATACGGGAATTCCGAGGAGTGCGATCGGAAGGATCACCAAGAGAGACTTCCGCACGTACCCGTGCAGCAACCCGACGATGAGGCTTAGAAGCGTTACCTTGAGCAGGAGCATTGTTCCCTCCAGTTTTCAGGGTTGATCTTCATGAATTATACCTTTTTTGAAATAAAAGTCAACTAGCTCCATGTGGGCACTATATAATTGAAACGATGTACATTTCCGATACGCACCTCAAGTCGTTTCTCGCCGATGCAGGGCTCGTCTCGCAAAAAGATTTCGAGGCGGCGGAAAAGGAGGCAAAAGACACGGGGAGGACAGTGGGAGAAATCCTCACCGCGAAAAACGAAATCGGCGAAGATGAATTGCGCCGCACGTATGCGTACATTCTCGGCATTCCATTTGTCTCACTCGTAGGGACACAGATAAAATACGACACACTTTCATTGATTCCCGAGCCGATTGCCCGGCGCAACAACATCATCGCGTACAACCACAAAAGCGAAGAGCTCGAGGTGGCGATGCTCGATACCGACGACCTCGCGGCGATCGATTTCATCAAAAAGAAGACGCACCTCAAAGTGTTGCCGCGCCTCACGGATGCTGCGTCGATCAAAGCCGCACTCAAGCAGTACCAGCAGGGGCTCAAAGACACCTTGGGCGACGTGATCAACCGCGAGACCGAGGCGCTGAAACAGCAGGGTGGGGGAACGGAAAAAGAGGAAGATTTGCGCCAGATGGCCGAAGGCGTTTCGGCGGTGCGCATTGTCGATACGCTACTGCGCCACGCGAATGCCCAGAATGCATCCGACATCCATATCGAGCCGCTCGAAGACATTCTCCTCATCCGGTACCGCATCGACGGGCTCTTGCACGACGCGATGGAACTCCCAAAAGCGGCGACACCCGCAATCACGGCGCGCATCAAAGTCTTAGCCAACATGCGCCTCGACGAGCACCGCTTGCCGCAAGACGGTCGCTTCAGTGCGGAATCGAACGGCGAAAAAGTCGCGTTCCGTGTTTCCGTGTTGCCGACCTACTACGGCGAAAAGATTGTCATGCGCTTGCTGCGCGATTCGATTTCCGGATTCACGCTCGAATCGATCGGATTCCACGGTGTCGGACTCGATCGCATGCACGATGCCTTGCGTCGCACGACGGGCATGATTCTCACCACAGGACCAACGGGTGCCGGTAAATCAACGACGCTCTATACGCTCCTCGATATCGTGAATACGCCGGATGTGAACATCTCCACGATCGAAGATCCGATCGAGTACCAGATGAAGCGCGTGAATCAAACACAGGTGCGTCCGGAAATCGGGTTCACCTTTGCCTCGGGGCTCCGCTCGCTCGTGCGTCAGGACCCCGACATCATCATGGTCGGCGAAATCCGCGATAAGGAAACCGCGTCGCTCGCGGTCAACGCTGCACTCACGGGGCACCTCGTGCTTTCGACCTTGCACACAAACTCCGCCGCAGGTGCGATCGCGCGCCTCCTCGATATGGGCATCGAACCGTTCCTCCTTGTTTCGACGTTGCGCGTCATTATTGGTCAGCGCTTGGTGCGCAAACTTACGGCCGACAAAGAAAAGCACGAGCTCACACGCGACGAACAGGCGCAACTCGAAAAGCTCGTCGACCCTGGCAATGTGTTGAAAGCGCTCAAAGAAGAAAAAATTGTCGAGAAAGACGCGATATGGAACAAGATACCGTTCTATGCGCCGCACGAATCGCCGGACGCGCCCTCGGGTTTCAGTGGGCGTATGGGCATCTATGAAGTCTTGCCGGTGACGCAAACGATCAAGGAGCTCGTCATGAAAAACGCGACGGGTGACGAACTTCAGCAGCAAGCGCACAGCGAAGGCATGCTCACGATGAGCGAAGACGGCATCTTCAAAGCCGCGCAAGGAGTTACGACAATCGAAGAAGTGTTGCGCGTTGTCGCGGAATAAAACGCATCCCCATACGCAGCGCTGAGGCGCCGGGGGATGGCGCTTCTGTCATCTATAATTATCGAATGTCGCGCTTCACCTACACTGCGGAGAAATCAGACGGAGAAATCTACAAAGGCGCAGCGGAAGCGAACGATCGCTTCGATCTCTATGCGATCGTGCGCAAAGAAGGTGGCAAGATAATTTCGATCGGGCAGGAGCGCAGCGGAAGCTGGTTGAGCATCTCGTATTGGAATACGAAGATGTCGTCGATCAAGGAGTACGACAAAGTTTTGATGGCACGCAACCTCGGGGCGATGATCGGTGCCGGGCTTTCTTTGGCTCGCGCGCTCTCGGTTTTGGAGCGACAGACGAAAAATCCCAAACTTGCAGCGGTGATCGAAGAAGTGGGGAGCGATGTGCGTCGCGGCGACAGCTTCCACGAAGCGCTCGGTAAGCACCCGAAGATTTTTTCGAAGTTGTTCGTGGCGATGGTGCGTGCGGGAGAAGAAGGAGGAAAACTTTCCGATGCCCTGAAGGTGATTTCCGATCAGATGGAGCGCATGTACGCACTGAAGAAAAAAATCTCGGGCGCTTTGATCTACCCGAGTATCATCGTCTTTGCGATCATCGGCGTCGGCGTGTTCATGATGACGAGTATCGTGCCGTCTTTGGCACAGACGTTCCAGCAAATGAATGTCCCGTTGCCGAATTCGACCAAGATCGTGATCGCGATGAGTAATTTCCTCGTGAAGTACACCGTGTGGGCAATCGTGATTGTCGTTGCGCTCGGTATGAGCGGATTCATTTTTTTGCGTACCAAATTCGGAAAGCGCGCATTTGCATTCGTTGTCCTCCAAATTCCCGTGATCGGCGAACTCGTACGCGAAGTCAATGCCGCGCGTACGGCGCGTACCCTCGCATCGCTCCTTTCCTCGGGAGTCGACGTGATCGGCTCTCTTGAGATTACGGGCGAGGTTGTGCAAAATCCGTTTTTCAAATCGGTGATCGAGGATGCGCGCAAGGGCGTTTCTGCCGGCGAGCCACTCTCGATCGCATTTTCACGCAATGAAAAACTCTACCCGCCCTTCGTGGGCGAAATGATGTCGGTCGGCGAAGAAACAGGGCAAGTTGCCGACATGCTCCAGCGACTCGCCATTTTCTACGAAGACGAAGTCGACCGTGCCACGAAAGATATGTCGACGATTATTGAACCGTTCCTCATGCTCATCATCGGCGTTGCAGTCGGATTTTTTGCCGTTGCGATGATTACACCGATCTACTCGCTCTCGAATTCCATCAACTAATGCATGAGTCGCCGCACAGGATTCACGCTCATTTCTTCGCTCGTTGCGGTCGCGGTTTTCTTGATGCTCGGCGTTGCGGCGTACTCACTTTCGATTGCATCAATTCGCGCAATGCGCACGTACCGCGAATCGGCGACCGTCGCCGCGCTCGCGGATCAGTATCTCGAACTCGCGCGCAATTTGCCGTACTCGGAAGTCGGTACCATTAGCGGTAACCCGAACGGGGTCTTGCCGGATCAACCGAACGCGACCTCGACGACCTACAATGGCACTACGTACCAAATGTATTACGCGGTCACGTACATCGATGATCCTGCGGACGGCACGATTCTTGCGGGTACCGATGCGGCGCCAAACGACTACAAGCAGGTGAAACTCTATATAAAGAATCTGAACGACGGTCTCGTTTCTACATTTGAGACAACGGTTGTGCCGCTTGGTTTGGAAGGGCTCGCGAGTGGAGGGGCACTTTCTTTGAAGGTGATCGACGCAAACGGACAGCCAATTCCCGGCGCTTCGGTGACGATAAAAAATTCGTCGGCCTCACCCGCAATCAACGTAACGCGCACGACGGATGCGAACGGCAATTGGATTGAAGTCGGACTCCCCGACAGCGTCAATGGGTATCGCATCATTGCGACAAAGAGCGGCTACTCGAGCGATCAAACGTACGCAGCGTCCACGAGTACGCCGAATCCGGTGAAACCGGACGCGACCATTACCAATGGCCAGGTGACGCAGGTAACATTTTCGATAGACCAACAGAGTTCGCTCACCCTCAATACGGTAAATCAGACATGTCAGCCACTCGGCAGCGTGGGGCTCGAGCTCCGGGGGACAAAACTCATCGGTACATCGCCGAATGTGTACAAATTCGACAACACGTATACGACGAACGGCTCGGGGCAAGTCGTCTTGAACCCGATCGAGTGGGACACGTACACGCCTGCGATCACGACATCCTCGTACATGATCTATGGATCTTCTCCGATTCAGCAGATTACTCTTTTGCCGGGCACCGCGCAGCAGTCGACCTTGATGCTCGGGCCTGCAACCGCCAACAGCCTGCTTGTCATCGTGAAAGACGCATCGACCGGCAACCCGATCCAGGGCGCGAGCGTCGAGCTCTCGAGTGCGTCGAATGCATACGATCAGACGAAGCTCACCGCCGGCAGCATTCTGTATCAAAACGATTGGTCGGGCGGTTCCGGCCAGAGCAATTTCACCATTTCAAATATGTACGCCTCCGACGATGGCAACATTGATACACAAACGCTCCCGATCGGTGTTCGCCTCAAGAGCAGCAGCGGCGTCTTCGCGCCCTCCGGAGTGCTCGAATCTTCATCGTTCGATACGGGCACCGCTTCGACGACGTACACGACGCTCTTCTGGAACCCGCCTTCGCAAAGCGCCTCCACGAGCGTTGCATTGCAGATCGCGACCAACAACGACAACGCGACATGGAATTACGTCGGCCCCGATGGCACGTCTGCGACGTACTTCACGACACCCGGCACGACGATCAACGCTGCGCAAAACAACAACCGCTACCTGCGCTACAAAATGTATCTTGCGACTGCAACCTCGTCGCTCACACCGGTCCTCAGCAATGTGACCGTGAACTACGTTTCAGGATGTGCGAGCCCGGGGCAGGCAATGTTCGCCGGACTATCCGCTGGCAATGATTACCAAATCGTCGTGAACATGGCGGGGTACACGGCGCAAACAATTTCGAACCAAAACGTCGGTGGCTACAACGCGCTGCAAGTAAACCTGAGCCCCTAGTATGCAATCAAAAACACGCAGAGGTTTTACATTGATCGAAACACTGACCATGATCGTCGTGTACGGATTGGTCATGATTGCGACTGCCAATTTGCTGCGCATCATGTATATGAATTCATCGACAGATCCCGCGGCCTTGAACCAGGTCGACCAGGCCCGCGCTGTGGCTACATCCTTCGTGAATGAACTACGCGATGCCACGTACGGGAACGACGGTTCGTATCCGCTGAACCAAGCATCGACGACGCAGATTATTTTCTTCACGCCGTATGGTTCGCAAAGTTCAACGACGATGCTCCGCATTCGGTACTATCTTTCGGGCACGACGCTCTATAAAGGTGTCATCGTACCGAGTGGTTCTCCCGCCACGTATAATTCGGGGAATGAAATCGTTACCAGAGTTCTCACGAATGTCTCCAATGGATCTACACCGGTTTTTACGTACTACGCGGGTACGTACGCGGGGACTTCTTCGCCGCTCACGCAGCCAGTCAACATAAATAATGTCACGTACGTGCAGATCGCTCTCGGATCATTGCTCGAAGAGGTGCGGGGCGCATCGACGACTTTTACGACCATGACGGGAACCGCGATCCGCAACCTTAAAACGAATCTCGGAAATTAATATGAAAAAGTCCTTAGCGAGAACGAAACGAGGAGACGTCATGATCCTCATCGTGCTTCTCGTTACGCTCGTGTCTTTGATGGTCGTACCGTTTGCGGCAAACGTCGCCAAAGAACTGAGCGTTGCCCGCACACGCGCCGATCGCGAAGAAGCGCTCCAGATCGCAGAGGCAGGCATCAACTACTACCAGTGGCATCTCGCGCACTACCCCAGCGACTACCAAGACGGACAAGGCGCGACGTCGACAGGTCCGTACGTGCATACGTACACCGACCTCGATACGCAACAGATTTTGGGGTACTACAGTCTCACGATTACGCCGCCTTCGGTCGGTTCGACGATCGTCACGATCAAGTCCAAGGGGTGGACAGCAGACAACCCCAACGTGACACGAACGGTCACCGCAAAATACGGAATCCCATCGCTCGCACTCTACTCGTTCCTCAGCAACGACATCATCTGGATCGGCAGCAACGAAACGGTGAGCGGACAAATGCAATCCAACAACGGAGTACGTTTCGACGGCTCCACCAATGCGCCAGTCCTGTCGGCAAAATCCACGTACACATGTCCGTCGTCGCAAGGCTCGCCGTGTCCGCATACCGAAAACGGCGTGTGGGGCAGCGCATCCGTAGGCGTGCAATCCTTCTGGCAATTCCCCGTACCGGCGATCGATTTTTCTTCGCTCACCGCAAATCTCGCCACTTTGAAAACGAGTGCGCAATCCGCCGGCATTTACCTCTCACCTTCGAACGCGCAAGGCTACTCGCTCGTCTTCAACAGCAATGGCACCGTCTCGATCTACAAAGTCACCGCACTCGCGAACGACCCGACCTCCAACGTGACCGATATCAATGGCAATCCTGTCAGCGTGAGCACCGACTACAGAACCCGCACGCTCCTCTCGACGCAGAATATTCCCAGTAACGGTATCATCTATATTGAAGACAAGGTGTGGGTGGAGGGAACGGTGAAAGGGCGCGTTACCGTTACGGCTGCGGTTCTCCCGTACAACGCGAGCACCGCGCCGACGATTTACATCCCCAACAATCTCGTCTACACCGCAAAAGACGGCACCAATGTACTCGGTCTCATTGCGCAAAATAATGTCGTCATATCCTACGGCGCACCGTCGACGCTCGAGGTCGATGCGGCCATGATCGCGCAAAACGGGAGTGCACAGTGGTACTACTATCCGAATAAAGTAAAAACTTCGATCACCGTTTTCGGATCGATCATGACGTACGGCCAGTGGACGTGGACGTGGGTCAACGGGTCCGGCACTACAATTTCAGGATACACGAACACGTATGACACCTACGATAGCAACCTTCTCTACGCGCCACCACCTTCGTTCCCGGTCTCGACTGCAGGATACAAACAGCTCAGCTGGATAAGCGATTGATATGCGCGCGCGTCTTTTCACCGCTATTGTATTTGTAATGCTCTTGTGCACCGCTCGTGCGCACGCATTGGCGCAGTTCCCCGATCCGCAACGTTTGCAACCGCCACCGCAGAATGCGCACCCGGATGTTTCTCACAATGTAAACCGCACGGCCACGAGTAACGAGGTGATTGTCGTGCCCGATGATACCTCGCCTGCAGACGCGAGTGCGCCTGCGCCTGAGGTGCCGCTCGAGAGTCAAAACAACACGCTGCGTTTCGCGGGAGTTGCCGCATTCGTGCTCGCACTCATCTCGCTCGCGGTAGTCTGGCGGATGCTGCGCGAGTAGCAGGTGCGTTGTGCTACAATCGGCCCATGAAATCGATCGTCGTTGCGAATTGGAAGATGAATCCCGCGACGATGCGTGAGGCAAAGCAGCTGTTTGAGGCAACACGCAAAGTAGCCGACTCTATAAAGAGCGTCTCGGTAATCGTTGCGCCGCCGAGCATTTTTTTGCGCGAGCTTACGAGCACGTACAAGGGCAAGAAAGTTTCTTTTGCCGCGCAAAACGCACACTTTCACACCAACGGCGCATACACCGGGGAGATTTCGATGCTCCAGGTCAAGGACGCAAAAGCCTCTGCGGTACTGATCGGGCACGCGGAACGCCGTCTGGTCGGCGAAACCAACGAAGAGACGCGCCAAAAAGTAAACGCCGCACTTGCCGCGAAGTTGACCCCAATCCTCTGTGTCGGAGAGACAAAGCGCACGCACGCGGGTGAGCACTTCACCTTCATCAAAGAGCAGCTGCGCACTGCACTCGCGGATGTAACGCCCGGCCACCTCACTAAAATTCTCATCGCGTACGAACCGGTGTGGGCAATCGGCGCCACGCAAGCGATGGTGCCGCGCGACATGCACGAGATGGCCATTTTCATTCGTAAGTCGATCGTTGAAATGCACGGCGACAAAGGACGTACCATGAAAATTCTGTACGGCGGGTCGGTCGATAGCACGAACGCCTCAGATATGGTCGAGCACGGCGACGTGCAAGGGCTCCTCGTGGGCCGCGCGTCGACCGAAGCGGAAAAATTTGCGATTTTGTTGAAGTCACTGTCATGAAGTGTATCGATGAAGTTCCGGCTGCGGATTTGAAAGGGAAGCGCGTGATCGTGCGCTCCGACTTCAACGTACCGCTCGACAAAAACGGTACCGCGTCCGACATCTTTCGTCTCAAACGCGGGTGGGCAACGATTTCTCTTTTGGTGAAAGCGGGTGCGCGCGTCGTCGTGCTTTCGCATATCGGTCGCGATCCGGAAGAATCGCTTGCGCCGGTGGCTGAAGCGTTGAAACAGTTCGGCAAAGTCGTGTATGTTCCCGATCTTCTCGGTGCTGCAGCGCATGCGGCGGCTGCAGCGATGGGGGATGGCGACGTTTTGCTCCTTGAAAACCTGCGCAAAGATCCGCGCGAGACCGAAAACGATGCGGAGTTTGCACACGAGCTCGCGGCGTACGGCGAGATGTATGTCGGTGATGCATTTGCCGCAGCGCACCGCGCTCATGCATCGATCGTCGGGATTCCGAAAATCTTGCCGCACTACTGCGGCCTCCTCATGCGCGATGAAGTCGCCGCGCTCTCTGCCGCGCGCACCCCGCAGTCGCCCTCTTTTGCAATTCTCGGCGGTGCAAAATTTGAAACGAAAGCACCGCTCATTCTGAAGTTACTCGAGGCATACGACAAACTCTTTTTAACGGGTGCACTCGCCAACGACGTATTCAAAGCGCGCGGGCTTGAGGTCGGCATTTCAAAAGTCTCGGCTGAGTTGCCGGGGGCCGATGTTCTCAACCATCCGAATTTCATCGCACCGATCGATGTCTTGGCCGAAACCCCCGACAAACACGCGTATGTAAAAAAACCCGACGCAATCACCAAAGACGAAAAAATGGTCGACATCGGCCCCGATACGATTGCGCTCTTGGCACCGATGATCGAACCATCGAGTTTCATTTTGTGGAATGGGCCAACCGGCCTGTACGAAGATGGCTACACGCACTTCACGCAGGCGCTCGCCGAAGTTGTCGCGCACGCCGTGAGTCGTGGTGCCAAAGCAGTAATCGGCGGCGGCGACACGATCGCGGCGATCGAAGAAAGTGGTTTCGACACGTCGAGACTCGGGTTCCTTTCGACCGGCGGGGGCGCCATGCTTGAGTATTTGTTGCAGGGTTCGTTGCCGGGGATCGACGCGCTCCAATAAAAAAGGAAGCGGCGCCGAAAGGCGCCGCTTGTTTACGTGTAGAGCGATCGAACGTGCTCGATTCTTGCCCGCAAAGAATGATCGGTTGCGAGCATGCATTCAATCTTTCTCACCCCGTGCAGTACCGTCGTGTGATCACGATTCCGGAAGATCCTACCGATTGTGGGTAATGAAAGTTGCTTCCCCTGCGAGTGACAATCGTACCGTATCAGATACATGACCACGTGTCGCACGAGTGAGATCGATTCCAAACGACGTGGACCGAGTATATCGTTGACCGTTATTCGACATTTCGGTGTCGAGAAGACTGCACATGCACTGAGAGCTATGTACCGCCAGCGAGCAATGCCCTGTGTAGCGATTCGAGTATGGTGACCACAGATCCACCGTTCGTGTTCCTTTAACATCAGTTCGTTTGGGGTGTGACACCGACTCTGAGGAAACAGTGTGCGTGACAAGACCCACATCTCGTGAGCTTGCAGCCCATTGAACGTGGGCAACTGCAACACGTCCGCACAGGTGCGATTGTAGTGCGGGTTACGTATACGCGTGCTCGCGCGTCGACGTAGATCGATCCCCTCATCGGGAATTGCGTGTAGCGCAATTGCTGTATATAAGTTTCTGCGACGCTTGGCCGAGATGCGTAACTCTTCAGAAATATTGGAACTATACAACACGATACCCTCCTGCCATTTCAAAGATTCACTACGTGCATCTTAGGCACGTTTTATTTTTTTGCAATTCACGAAAGCGTAGCGCGGATTTTTTCGACGAGCGTTTGTGCTTCACCGTCTTTGTACTCTTTGTGCGGCCAGAGTTTCAAACCATCGCCGACAAAGCGGGGGATGACATGCATGTGCGGGTGATCGATCACTTGTCCGGCATGCTCACGATTGTTCATCATCAAATTGACCCCGTCGGCCTCGAGACCTTTCTCGAGCGCGCTCGCAACCTTCCGTACCGTTTCCGCAACGTGACTCCAGCTCGCGGATTCGATGTCGAAAATATTTGTCGCGTGCTGCTTTGGAACCACGAGCGTGTGGCCGGGATTGACCGGGTGGATGTCGAGGAAGGCGAGCGTCGCATCGTCTTCGTACACGGTGAAGGAGGGCAATTCTTGCGCGATGATTTTGCAGAAAAGGCAATCGTTCATGGCAGGATTGTACCGTACAATACTGCGAATGAACATCGCGTGTTCGCCGCTCGTGCGTGATCTCTTGAAGCGTTGCGGAATCGAATCCGAAGATGCCATAGACGCGTTTCTGAATCCGGATTATGCACTCCATACACACGATCCATTTTTGATGCGCGATATGCACAGGGCGGTCGAGCGTGTGTTTGCGGCAATCGACGCGCACGAGCGCATCGCGATCTACGCTGATTTCGATTGCGATGGCGTCCCGGGCGCTGCACTCCTCGCGGATTTTTTTTCCAAAATCAGATACGCGAATTTTGAAGTGTACATTCCGCACCGTGATCTCGAAGGCTACGGGTTTCATGCGGACGCGATCGATACGCTCGCGGCACGCGGTGTTTCACTGATCATCACGGTTGATGTCGGCACGACGGCGATCGATGCCGCGCGGCACGCGCGTGAAAAAGGAATCGATGTGATCGTCACCGATCACCACGAGATCGTCGACAAACTCCCCGATGCGTTCGCGATTTTGAATCCGAAACTCGCACCGTATCCATTTCCGAATCTCTGCGGCACGGGCGTCGCGTTCAAGCTCGCACACGCGATGATTCTTGAAGGAAAGAAACGCGGGCTCGAGAAATTCGTTGTACTGCCCGAAGGTGCAGAAAAATGGTTTTTGGATTTGGTTGCGATCGCGACAATTGCTGATATGGTCCCGCTCAACGGCGAGAACCGTGTGCTCGTACACTGGGGCTTGCACGTGCTGCGAAAATCGCCGCGGCACGGAATCATCGCGCTGTGTAACGAACTGCGATTAAAAAAATCTGAAATCACGGAAGACGATATCGGATTTTCGATTGCGCCGCGCATCAACGCAGCATCGCGTATGGACGAGCCGTCTCTCGCATTCAAGTTGCTCACAACGCAAGATGCGCGTGAGGCGGAGAGAATTGCCACACAACTTGAAGACCTGAATGCGAAACGCAAAGGTGTCGCCGGTGCGATCGTACGCGAAGCAAAAAAACGCGCGAAGCGATTTGGCGAGAGTGATACGGTCGTTGTCTTAGGATCTCCGGAATGGAAACCGGCACTCTTGGGGCTCGCCGCAAATTCCGTGATGCAGGATCGCGGCGGCGTTGTGTGTTTGTGGGGACGAGACGGCAAGGGTCGTTTGAAAGGTTCGTGTCGCTCGGACGGTTCGATTTCGATCGTTGAACTTTTTACGAGCGCAAAAGATTCGTTCGAAGAATTTGGCGGCCACGCATTCTCGGGTGGATTTTCAGTTTCACATGAACGCGTGCACGATTTGGCAGAAACGCTTTCGCGTGCAGCCGCCGAGATACCCGCGAAAGATTCCGAGATCGACGCGGACAAAGATGTGCACGACGCGCGCATTACTCTCCCCGAAATAACATGGTCTCTGTTTGCGGACGTTTCGCGACTCGCTCCTTTTGGTGCAGAAAATCGCAAGCCCGTGTTTCTCGTCACGGGTGTGCGCGTGCATAGTGTGCGCACATTTGGAAAAGAAAAAAATCACATCGAGGTAACGCTTGCATCCGATCGAGGCGCGATGCGTGCGTTCGACTTTTTCAAAACACCGGAAAATTTTTCACACGTACCCCTCGAGGGAACCGAAGTGCGCGTCCTTGCGACTCTCGAGCGAGATAGTTTTCGCGGGCCCGCAAAACTCGCGCTGCGGCTCGTTGATATTTTGCCCGCATAGACGCGTCCATTTCGCGCTCGCATTTTCAGGAGTGCGTGCTAGCGTATGTACATATGCACACATTTTCCGGGTCCGCGATGATTCGCGCAGGGTGGGAAACATTTAAAAAGCGCCCGTGGTTTTTCGTGTTCGTCTTTCTCGTGCTCGATATTCTTTCGGGTGCGCTCGCGTACCGTGGCGATCATAATGACTCCAACCTCCTCATCGGTGCCGCAATCGCAATCATGTATCTCCCGTTTCGCGCGCTCATCGAAATGGGACGCATCAACATCCTGCTCAAAGCGCACGAGGGTGCGGAGCGTGTTTCTTGGAAAGACGTGTGGGCGCCGTCGCCGTTTTGGAAGTTTCTTTTGACGCTAGTCGCGTACCTTCTCATCATCATCGGTGGTTTCATTCTGCTCATCGTGCCGGGAATCGTGTGGTCGCTCAAATACATGTTCGCGCCGTACCTCGTGATGAGCCGCAAGCTCGGCGTTGGCGAGGCGCTCAAAGAAAGCGCGCGTATCACGAACGGGAAGAAGTGGCAGCTTTTGTGGTTTGTGATTCTGCTGTGCCTCGTCAATATTCTCGGGGCACTGTGTCTCCTTGTTGGGCTTCTCGTGACAATCCCCCTCACTTCACTCGCAGTGGTGCACGCGTACCGGACGCTCGAGCAGCAAGCGTCGGAACCGATGGTTGCGTAACATGCCGATCACTATCTACACCGACGGCGGCGCGCGCGGCAACCCAGGACCAGCGGGTGCGGGCGTTGTGATAGAGCTCGGCAATCAAACGATCGAACTGAAAAAGTTTCTCGGTGAAAAGCAAACGAACAACTGGGCCGAGTACGAAGCGGTCGCGATCGCGCTCCAAGAATTACAATCACGCGGTATCACGAATCGACCGCTCGCGTTTCTCCTCGATTCGAAACTCGTCGTCGAACAAATTTTAGGCAACTGGAAAATCAAAGAGCCGACACTCAAGCCGCAAGTCGCGAAAGTGCACGCGCTCCTCTCTGCATTTCCGTCGTACACGTTTTCGCATATCCCCCGTGAGGAAAATTCTGAAGCAGATCGCTTGGTGAACGAGGCGATCGATGAGGCAAAAAAATAAAAAACTTGTTTTACTACCGGGGAAAAGGTAAATTCATGTAAGTGCTGGGCGCGGTGTCCGGCTACAGTATGAGGAGTCCTGTATGTGCGACTATAGTTTGCATGCTGTTGCATCGCGGCCTGCGCAAGTCGGCGAGGCTCTCGTGACGACAGTTTTCCGGGGCACGATCACTCGCGGGCTCGCAGCGGAACATGACTGCACGACCGCTGTGTGTTTGCGACCAGGCACAGAAGTGGCGTTCACACGGAAAGCAAAAGCCGAGGGTTGGCTGTGGTTCTGGCCGAAGAGGATTGGATCGAACGTTGCGACGTTCTGCCAGGTGAATCTTGATCGACCTGATGTGCACCACGATGCGTTCAGATTCAGCAACGGCGAGATTGTGCGCGTGAACGACCTCCTTCCAGGTCAGTGCGTGAAAGTGCTGCAACTGCCGGTCAACGAAACAAGTCCCAAGTCCGAAGGGCACCTGACCATTACGATTCCGGTTGCGACAATGCCGGCTCCAGTGCGCTCCTGGCTCGCTCCGTCGGAAACGACCATCTGACACATGCTCCATTAATGAACCTCCGGATCAAAGATCCGGAGGTTTTCTTTTGTTACAATTCGCCGGCATGGGGTCGCAGATCTTTTGGTCTGTTGTTTTTGGATTTTTGTCGGGCGTATTTCTGCGTTCGCTAGTGCCACTCGGGTGGAGTTTCGTTCTCTTTTTCATATTGCTTTCCTTCAGCGCTTGTGCGTTCGTTTTTCTCGATCGAACGAATCGCGTACGCTACCTCGTCATTGCTGTCGCACTTTTTTCGTGTGCGCTCGGGACGGCGCGCATGCAACTTGCGACACTCTCCGGTGATCCACGGCTCGCGCGACTTATAGGGCAGAGTATTCAGCTTGAGGGAACTGTCGTTGCTGAGCCGGACGCGCGAGAGAATTCGACACTCGTCACGCTCGCGGTTTCAAGAATCACTTCGGGAACATCGAGCGTTGCCGTGGCGGCAAAGATTCTCGCGCAATTGCCTGCACACACGCACATTTCGTACGGCGATCATGTGCGTGCGTCGGGGACACTTCGTGTACCAGCGCCGTTTGCAATAGATGGCGGCAGAGAATTTCAATACCCCGAGTATCTCGCGATGCAGGGGATTACCTACACGGTGTCATACGCGCGTCTCAGTGAGTACCTCGGGTGGAGTGGAAATTTCGCGTACGCATTTGCGCTCAATGCTAAACGCGCGTACCTCGACGGCCTGCGGCGCGTGATGCCGGATCCGGAAGCGGCGCTCGCGGGCGGAATTACCGTGGGCGATAAGCGCTCTGTCGGTGCGAATCTCTCGCAGGATTTTCAACGCGATTCTCTCGTGCACATGCTCGTCCTCTCGGGTTACAACATTACCGTCGTCGTGAACGCGGTTGCACGCATACTCGTTGCTACGCCGCGAGGGGTGCAATTCGGCGGCAGCATAGTTGTCGTGGCAAGTTTTGTCCTCATTTCAGGCGGCGCATCGAGCGCTGCGCGCACTTCGCTCATGGCGCTCATCGCTGTCTTTGCGCGCATGAGCCACCGCATCTATCTCGGAGAACGTGCGCTTGCCGTGACCGCGATCGTTCTCGTCGTGTGGAATCCATGGACGCTGTGCTTCGATCCCAGTTTTCAACTGAGCGCGCTCGCGACGCTCGGCCTCATACTTTTCACCCCGCTCTTTACACGTCTCTTTGCGCGCGTGCCTGAAACGGCGGGCGTGCGCGAGATTCTTGCCTCAACGTGCGGCACGCAGCTCATGGTTTTGCCACTTCTTTTGTATCAAAATGGAACGCTCTCGGTAGTTGCACTCCCTGCAAACATCGTCGCGCTCATCCCGGTCCCGCTCGCAATGCTCTTTTCCGCGATCGCCGCGCTCGGCGGGATCGTGCTCGGGACAAGTGGCGCCTGGATCGCGCTGCCGGCGTATGCGCTCTTGTGGTACATCGCGACCGTCGCACATCTTTTTGCGGCAATCCCGTTTGCGGCCGTAACGATTCCCGCGTTCGGATTTTTGTGGGTCGTGCTCGCGTATGCGGCGCTTATATTCGTGTATATCGTGTACGTACCGAAAGGGGAATACGAAAGCGGCGGCCCGTAGGGCCGCCGCTTTCTTTTTTGCGAAGGAGAAATTACATCGTGCGCGGCGGCATCGATGTGTTCATTGAAGAGTTCATCGAGGATGGCATACCCATTGAGCCTTTGCCAAGCCACCAACCGACGAGAACTGCCGGGACAATCCAGTACCCGAGGAGGACGAGCGTCGAGACGCTGAAGAGGAACGGCCCAAAGTTGGGCAGGACACCGATCAGGGTCGAGATCGAGGCGGTCTGGATGAGAACGCCCGAAATTCCGGTAATAAAGGCGACCGCGATCGAAACAACGAAACCCGTAATACCGAAGTAAAGTCCCGCCATGGTCGTGCGCGGTGCCATTTTCATGTACCACCAGGTCACGAGGCCGACGAGGATTGCCGCGAGCACGATGAATACGTAGTACTGCGGGCTTGTCCAGGTCGAAGCGCCTGTCGGCACGAACGCCGCGATAGCCGCAACCACGTTGTTGACGAGGTAGTTGCCCAAGAATGCGATTAAAATTGCACGTTCAAATTTCATACTAATGTCTTAGTCGTTAATAAACTAAGAATATCACGCAGAAACCTCGGAAAAACGCTTTTCCACAATACTCCAGTTGAGGTTTTTGAAGAACGCATCGACGTATTTTCCCTTACCTGTAGCCCCGTAATCGAGGATATACGTATGCTCCCACACGTCGAGCGCAAGGAGAATCGGGAGGGTAACGAAGTGGCCCTGGTGCTGCTCCCCGGAAAAGCCCGCCTGGAGGCACTTCCCGACTGGGTCAAAGTAGAGAATTGCCCACCCCGGGCCGCGCGTCGATGCAATGTTTTTCATCAGGCGCTCGGGCTGGCCTTCTCCTGGGAATTCTTTGGCAACCTGCTGCATGAAGGAGCTCGCCGGGTTCAAGGGCTGAGCGCCGCCTGCAAACTGCTCGAAGTAGTACTCGTGGAGGCGCATGCCCCCGAATTCAAAGGAGAGGCGGCGTTCCAGCTCGGTAATTGCGTGGAGGTGCTTCTCGCTTTCGGGCATGAGGTCTTTCATTTCCGCCTTGATCGCGTTGAAATTTTTTACGTACCCCTCGTAGAGCCCGATGTGTTGTTTGACGGATTCCTCCGAAATGCCGTCGAGTTGCGGCACATTGAATGTTTTTGGTTCGTACATGTACTCAGTATAACGGATTTTATGAGGGTACAATGAGGCATGCACTCAAGTGCGAAAGTGCTCGGGGTCGCACTTCTCGTAACGAGTGTGGCGGTACTGCTTACATGGTACGCCGCATTCGCCGAAGACACCCACGGCAAACTCACGGTCACCTTTTTGTCGGGAGGCGAGGTCTTTTTCGTGACCCCCGGCGGCAGTCAGGTACTGATCGATGGCGGCAGTGGGGTAGTGCGCGAGCTTGGTTCCGTGCTGCCGCTCTACGACCGCTCTCTTGATATGGTGATTGCGCGGGCGCCGGATCCGAAGAAAACGGACGGGTTGGTCGACGTTTTGAGTCGCTACGACGTTGGTTTTTTCGGCGAATCCGCGGCGCATTCGAGTACGCCACAGGCGGCGAGTTTGGCTGCTGCTGTCGCCTCGAGTGAGACGCGCGGTATGCATGTGCGACAGTTGTCTCGTGGCGACGTCGTAAATTTCGGCGACGGAACGTACCTCGAAACGCTCTTTCCGGATCGCGACGCCTCTGGCATGGGCGCTTCCGACGGGTGCCTCGTCTTGAAACTCATCTACGGCGATACCTCGTTCCTCTTTTCATGTGGATCGCCGGCGATTGAGTCATACCTCGCGATGCTCGATAGGAATCGGCTCCGCGCGGATGTCGTTGTGGCGGGCAGCAACGCTCCGGTATCCTTCGTAGGGTTTACGCAGCCGCACTACGCGGTCGACGCAGACCCGTGCACCGCGCCAGCGTCCACCACTTCGACATTCGCGCGCTTTTCAGTACCTCTCGTCTCGGCATGCGGTGCACCGATCACGTTTATCTCAGACGCTCGCACGGTTGTGCAAGACACGGTTGTGCAAGACACGGTTGTGCAAGAGTAATGCAATAAAAAAGCCCCGATTTCTCGGGGCTTTCTGGGCCATTTTATTTGACGAGACCAGCGGCTTTGAGGGTTTTGTAGGCACCCTGCTTTTTCATAATCTTGAGGCCCTGTGTCGAGACGTTGACCGTGATTTTTTTGCCGATCTCGGGGATGAAGAGCGTCTTCTTTTGCAAGTTGATCTGGCGGCGGCGCTTTCCTGTCGGGTTGAATTTGGTCGCACGCGTGCGGTTGGAGTACCCACCGCCGACCTGGGATTTCTTGCCTGTTATGTCGCAGACACGTGCCATAAATGTGGGCGAATCCTACCACTTGCGCCGGTATTGCGCAAATGTAAGCCGCTTTTGTGGCTTGCTATACTACTGCGATGGATATTGCGAGCGCGGTCTTTCTCGTCGTTGTCATTATCTTCTCGGCGATCGTGCACGAGGTGATGCATGGGGTTGCCGCCGACAAACTCGGCGATCCGACCGCGCGCTACGCCGGGCGCCTCACGCTCAACCCGATCCCGCACATCGATCCGGTGGGTTCGATACTGCTGCCGTTGGTGCTCGCGCTTTCGGGTTCGCCGATTTTCTTCGGATGGGCAAAACCGGTCCCGTACAACCCCTACAACCTGAAACCGGGACGTTTTTCGGAGGCGATCGTTGCCGGCGCCGGCCCTCTCTCGAACGCAATCATTGCAATCGTCACCGCGCTTTTTATTCGCACGAATCTTTTCGGAGAAGCGAACGGCGTATTTTTCATCATCGTTCTCGTGAATGTAATGATGTGCATTTTCAATCTCGTGCCGATCCCGCCCTTGGATGGTTCGAAAGTGCTCGAGGCGTTTTTGCCGCGTTCCCTCCAGCGCGGGTATGCACGCTGGCGCTCCACGATGGAGCGCAGCCCGCTTCTGGGCATGATTCTCCTCCTTGCGATCGTGTTTCTCGCGGGCGGGCTTTTCAGTCAGTGGATTTACGCGATTGCGAGTGCGCTCGCAGGAATGTAAAAACGCCGGTCACCAGGGCCGGCGTTTTCGTTTATGTGCGCAGTGCGATCTGCGCCTCCCAGGCTTTGCGGTAGTAGTAGGTGCTGTTGTGCACGCGGACATCGCCTTCTCGTGTCTTCAGTGAGACGCGAAAGCCGAATCGGTCTGCCTCGGTACCTTCGATCCCGAGTGTGTCGAGACCTCTCGTATACGAACCGAAGAGGCGCGCCAGGATGCACATATTGGGGTTCGAAATGTAAATGTGCTTTCCCGCAACCTTTCGCGCCCACCCGGGAAGTTTTTGGTCGAGAATATTTGCACCGAGCTCTGCGTGCGCGTGTGCTTGATCGAAGAGGTGCTCGTCGGTGATGCGGGCGCGTTCTCGGAACTCACGCAGTGCATTTTCGAATGCCTCTGGGAAAGATAGGCTCGTGAGGGAGAATTCCAGCAAAGCTTCAAAAATCATCGTTTCCTCCACCATATCCAGGCGGGGGCCTGGGTGCTGCTAAAAGCCTACGCTGTCTTGCGCATTCGCGCAATCAATAGTAGACTCGCCTCACTCCCCGTTGGGGATTTTTAATTGACACATGGCAACGATCAACCAGCTCACACGCAAAGGCCGTTCGCAGCGAACGCGCAAAGACAAAACGATCGCGCTCTCGCGCGGTTTCAACGCGCTCAAAAACCGTCCCTCATTCTATGGCTCGCCCTTCAAGCGCGGTGTGTGCACGCGTGTCACCACGAAAACTCCTCGCAAACCGAACTCCGCGATCCGTAAAATCGCCCGTGTCCGCCTCACCAATGGCATGGAAATCACGGCATACATCCCGGGTGAGGGGCACAACCTCCAGGAACACTCGGTCGTCTTGGTGCGCGGTGGTCGCGTGAAAGACATCGGATTGCGCTACACGATCGTGCGCGGTAAGCTCGACACCTCTGGTATCGACAAGCGCCGCCGCGGTCGCTCGCTCTACGGAGCAAAGAAGCCCAAAGGTGGTAAATAATTTTTGAAATATCTCTATGCGTCGCCCCGTTAAAAATCGTAAGCAGCCGCAGCCGGACGAAGTGTACGGCTCGTTTAAAGTTGCCAAGCTCATCAACTACGTGATGGAGCGCGGCAAGAAGGACACGGCGCGCAAGATCGTCTACAAAGTGATGGAAGAATTGAAGAAGGACGGCGACCCGGTCGTCATCCTCGACGAAGCGCTCGAGAACGCATCGCCCACCGTAGAGGTGCGCTCGCGCCGCGTCGGTGGCGCCAACTACCAGGTCCCGCGCGAGGTCAACCCGAACCGCCGTCTTGCACTCGGCATGCGCTGGATCGTCGAGGCTGCCGAAGGCACGAAGGGTAAGCCGATGGCAGTTTCACTCCTCAACGAAATCAAAGCGGCGCACAAAGGGGAAGGAGTCGCCGTCACAAAGAAAGAGACGACGCACCGCATGGCAGAAGCCAACAAGGCATTCGCGCACTTCGCGTGGTAATTTCAAAAAACTCTCAAAAAACGGCGCCGCATGGCGCCGTTTTTGTTCATGTTCACGCGCATGAAGATGCGCTATAGTGCCGGCGGCGACAGGAAAACAGGAGGTGAATCATGCGCCAGGTTCTTTTTGCAATCGCACTTTCGTGCGCAGCGCTGCTCGTGCCTGCGAGTTCTCACGCGCAGGTGTACTGGGGTCACCCCGGGTGGGGCTGGCATCCGCACCCGCGGTTCTACGGTCCGCCAATGTACGGTCCGCCTGTCTATGGACCACCGGCCTACTACGGACAGTCATACGTGATGCCGGGGCCGACCGTGCACGTCCAGCGATACTGGTGGTCGCGCACAACCGTGACGCACTGGTACCGAACGTACCCGAGTTGTGATGTGTGCTACTAACATGCAAGCGGCGCCTGCGGCGCCGCTTTGTCTACACATCTCATAGCTGTGTCACGGAATTCATGTACGATATGAGTATGGAGAAGGTGGTACTCGTGGTTGGGGCGGCATTCCTTGCGATTTTGGCACTTCCGCTGGTGGCGACACTCGTGGAGGCGATCCGCGAGGAGTTTTTCCCCTGATTATCCACTCACGGGGAAATTTGCGTACGCGAAAAAGAGGAGTAGTATCCGAAACAGAAGGGGTTCTTTTTTGAAAGGAGATCCATCATGCATGTGAGGGGTCAAAATATTAGCGTCGCGCGTCCTGCTGTCGGTGCAATCGGAAGTTTAATCATCGCGATATGGTTAGTGTACTTTGCCGCGAGCACCGTCATCGGCTAAGCGCACGCTGATCAAAAAGATCAAAGGCTCCCATCCGTGGAGCCTTTGCTTTTCATAGACATTTCTTCTATATTACTGAAACGCCGTGGGCGGTTTTCTTTTTAGCCCACCCCTTGTGGCGCCGTGATCAATTAACAAATATCTACGCACATATGTCTCGTGATTATCCTTTGGAGAAAGTTCGTAACTTCGGCATCGTCGCGCACGTCGATGCGGGCAAAACGACCACGTCGGAACGCATCCTCTACTACACCGGCGAATCGCACAAAATCGGCGAAGTGCACGAGGGCAACACGGTGACGGACTGGATGGAACAAGAGCGTGAGCGCGGCATCACGATCACGGCAGCTGCGATCACGTGCTTCTGGAACCCGACCTACATGGGCGCCGACACGTCCGCAAAAGTTCGCTTCAACATCATCGACACCCCGGGTCACATCGACTTCACCTCGGAAGTGAAGCGCTCGATGCGCGTCTTGGATGGCGCAATCGTCGTCTTCGACGGTGTCGCGGGCGTCGAGCCGCAGTCGGAAACCAACTGGCGCTACGCCGAAGAGGCTGAAGTGCCGCGCATTTGCTACATCAACAAGCTCGACCGCACCGGCGCGTCGTTTGAAAAATCGTTCGCGTCCATTTTGGATCGACTCTCTCAGAAAGCAGTGCGCCTCCAGATCCCGATCGGGGCGGAGGATCAGTTCGAAGGCGTCATCGACCTCTTGTCGATGAAGGCATACCGCAACGAAGGCGAAATGGGGAAGAATGTCGTTGCGTACGACATCCCGGCCAACATGATGGACGAAGCAAAAAAATATCGCAGCGAACTCATCGAGCGCATCGTCGAACAGGACGACGCGATCATGAGCGATTACCTTGATGGTAAAGAAATTCCGTACGAGACGCTCAAGAAATTGCTCCGCAAGGCCGTCATCGCCAACGAGATTTTCCCGGTCATGACGGGTTCATCGCTCAAGAACAAAGGTGTACAGCTCATCCTCGACGCAGTCGTCGACTACCTCCCGTCTCCTTTGGATCTTCCGCCGGCGAAGGGCCACAACGCGGACACGGGTGCCGAAGAAGAACGCCCGGCATCCGACGACGCGCCGTTTGCCGCGCTCGTGTTCAAACTCCAGACAGACCCATTCGTCGGAGCGCTCACATTCTTCCGTGTCTACTCCGGCAAGATCGCCGCGGGCGACACCGTCTACAATTCCGCCAACAACAAGAAAGAGCGCATCGGTCGTATGGTGCGCCTCCAGGCAGATAAGCGCGAAGACGTGAAGGAAGTGTACGCGGGTGAAATTGCCGCGTTCGTCGGCATGAAGGAAGTAAAGATCGGTAACACGGTCTGTGACCCGGCGCACCCGATCATTCTCGAATCGATCGTCTTCCCTGAGCCGGTCGTTTCCATGCGCATTGAGCCGAAGACGAAAGCCGACCAGGAGAAAATGGGTATCGCGCTCTCGAAACTTTCCGACGAAGACCCGACGTTCCGCGTCACCTCCGATCCGGAAACGCTCGAAACGATCATTTCCGGCATGGGTGAGTTGCACCTCGACATCATCGTCGACCGTATGAAGCGCGAATTCGGCGTCGAAGCTTCGACCGGCAAGCCGCAGGTCGCATACCGCGAAACGATCCAGGGCACTTCCGACGTCGAGTACAAGCACATCAAGCAAACGGGTGGTCGCGGTCAGTACGGTCACGTCAAGATCAAGATGAAGCCGCTCGAACCGCTCGAAGAAGGCGCAAAGATCAAGAACAACGTCGAACGCGAAGACCACTACGAATTCATCAACGACATCAAAGGTGGTGTCATTCCGCAGGAGTACATCCCGGCGGTCAAAAAAGGCATCAAAGAGGCGATGGACCGCGGCGTCCTCGCAGGCTTCCCGGTCGTCGACATTTCTGTCGACCTCTACGACGGCTCGTACCACGACGTCGACTCTTCGGAAATCGCCTTCAAACTTGCAGCGATCAACGCGTTCCAGGAAGCGATGCAAAAAGCAAAGCCGGTCATTCTCGAGCCGATTATGAAACTCGAAGTCGTCGTCCCGGAGAAATTCATGGGTGACGTCACCGGTATGATCAACGCCAAGCGCGGCTCGATCGAAGCGATGGGCGAGCGCGGACAAGCGCGTGTCATCACGGCGAAAGTCCCGCTCTCGGAGCTCTTCGGCTTCACGACGCAGCTGCGCTCGGCGACAGAAGGCCGCGGCGTCCCCAACCTCGAATTCAGCAACTACGCGGTCGTCCCGCGCAACGTGCAGGAGGAAATTATCGCGAGCCGCAAGTAATATATGCGACGGCAACAAAAAACGGCGGGGTACCCGCCGTTTTTTGTTGAAAGGTGATGCAATTATGAAGATGAAAAGTCAAGTAAGTGCACGCCAGTAGTGTAGTCTAGTACTACATAGCAGTGCTAATAATTCCGCTATGTTTAAAAAGCTATTGTTTACAGGTATTGGAGTCGCGCTCGTGGCGATGCCTCTCATGGCATCGGCAGCCTCGATCGCGGATCTCCAAGCACAAATTGCGAACTTAGTAGCGCAGATTCGTGTTCTCGAGTCGGGGAGTTCCACGGCCGGTGTCGGCTCGTGGGCAGATGCATCATCGACCGTTACGTCACCCGCAATGCCGTCGATGCCGTGCTACGAATTCACGCGCTCCTTGGGTCGCGGGGCGAAGGGTGATGACGTGAAATCGCTCCAACAGTATCTCTACGCGCAAGGCTTCTTTGCTGGCTACGTCACCGGCTACTTCGGTGCGCAGACGGAAGCGGCGCTCCAAAACTGGCAAGCGCACGAAGGCATCGCCACCCATGGCAACGCCGGCTTCGGTATCTTTGGTCCTCTGTCGCGTGGGCACCTCAAAGACCTCTGCGGCACGCCAGGAAAAAATACCACGCAGAGTTTTTCCGCTGATCCGCAATCAGGCTCTGCACCGCTCACGACGACCTTCACGACGAGCGACTCGATTACCGCGAGCTCGACGTACTCCGTCGATTTCGGGGATGGCACGAACGCGCAGATGACGAAAGGCAGTTGCGTCGGTATCACCGCGATCGTCGGTGGTCAGGGTGGTATCCGCTGCTCGTACACTGTGCAGCACACGTACGCAAGCAACGGCACCTACACCGCCAAACTCTACAAACAGCGGGAGTGGAACTGCCCGAACGGCATGATGTGCGCCATGATGATGCCGGCGCCGCAGGTCGTCGGTACGCTCACGATCTCCGTCGGTACAACTACGGGCACGAACTTCTCGGCAAGCCCTACGAGTGGTAATGCACCGCTTGCGGTCCAGTTCACTTCGAGTGCGCCGCAGGGCAGCACTATCGGTTCAAACGTCAACTTTGGCGATGGTACCAGCGGGCACCTCGGCTTCGTGCCGGTGTGTTCAAGCTGCAACGCGATGGGTATCGTTTCGCACACGTACCAATCCGCAGGCACGTACACGGCGATCCTCACCGACAACAACAATGCCCAAATCGGGAGCGTGACGATCACCGTCGGTAGCCCGACGACTACCTCGAGTTTCTCCGCCAGTCCGACAAGCGGCAACGCCCCGCTGCCGGTAACATTTACCGAAAACGGATTCGCTTCGGGTACGTATCTCGTAAACTTCGGCGACAATACGAGCGCCACGCTCACGGTCCCGACGATCGAGTGCTCCGCGACGCCGTGCGTCCCGGGCCCGCAGTCCGTTTCGCACACGTATCAAAACTCCGGTACGTACACGGCGACGGTCACGACGAATAACTGTGCATGCCCTGCAAACGGTGTCTGCAACTGCCCGAACATGCAGATTCTCGGTACTGCCACAGTAAATGTCGGTACGTCGACCTTATCGAATGACCAGCGAATCAACGCGCCCGCGAGCGTTACGCTCACGAGTGGCGGGATTGCCGAGGTGCGCAACAAGAACATCTACTTCACGCTCACGTCGCTCGGTACTACAACGGCGACGATCCAGATCACGCCCGTCGGGTGCTGGAACTCGTTCCCGTCGGACCCGACGCCGCAAGTCCGCTGCATGATCGCGGTTTTCCCGGTTCCGCCGGCCACACTCTCGGTGGGGCAGACGTACACCGCCTCCACGTACGCAATTACGCTCACAAACCTCACCTCCACGTCCGCAACATTTCAGGTTGGCTCGGTGAGCACGACGTACTAACGTACTTCGAGTTCGTACATGAAAAGCGGGGCGCCCCATGGGGCGCCCCGCTTTTTTGCAGTAGTCCACAGAAAATGTGCTCCGATTGCTCGGATGCATGCATCTGCACGATAGTATGTGTGCATGGGTCATCCCCACGATGTGCCGCTTCGTCCTGTTCTCATTGCAGCCGGTATCTTTGCGTGTATTGCGATTGCTCTCTTGGGGTACGAAATGATTGCGCAAAAATTGAGCGAGAGCGCACCTGCGGCTCCATCCGATCAGCCAGGGCTCGAGGCGCGTCAGCAGGTGCTCGAGAATATGAAAGTGCAAGAATTTTCCGCGCCGTCCTCCCAAGACGAGAAGCTCAAGGAAGCGCAACTGCAAGAAATAAACGCAACATCCGGCTCCCCGAAGGCACCAACGCACCCACAAACGAGCACACAAACACAGAGCGATCCTCAAATGGTCGCGAAACTCCATGCGCTCGACTCGCTCAACAGCCAATAGCGCTATGAAAAAATCGCTTTCAAACACCTCCATTCATCTCGCGGCCATCGCGGTGATTGTCCTCGGAGTTTTGTATGCAGGTTTTAGTATTTTGTTCTACAAGACGCAATCTGCATACGCGATTACGTGTGGCACTGGTAGCAATGTCACATTTACCGTGGTTGGAAGTCAGTGCCGTGCAGTCATTACCTCAGGATCAAGCTTTACCGTACCGAGCGATTGGAGCAATAGTAACAACACGATCGAAGTGATCGGAGGAGGTGGTGGTGGAAAAACTTCCGCCTACGCTACTGGCGGTGGACCAGGCGGTGGCGGTGGCGCATACGCAAAAGTAAGCAACGTTTCTCTTTCAGGCACGATCACGTATCGGATAGGCGCGGGAGGGGCATCTGATGGCGGGGTAGGTGGTGACACATATTTCAACGGGACAGGAACCACGTGCGCAGCGCAGACCGTCTGTGCCAAAGGCGGCGGCGGCGGTGCCTGGTATGGCACAGGTGGGGCTGGCGGTTCGGCTGCGAGTTCTATCGGTTCTGTAAAATATTCCGGTGGCGATGGGGGCGGTTATAACAGTACTGGGTCAGGAGCCGGTGGGGGCGGTGCAGCAGGGCCTAATGGCGCCGGGGTTGCGGGCGTATATGCAGGGCCCGGCTCATACAACGGGACGTCTGGCGGCGCAGGTGATGCTGGTGCCGGGGGGGCTGGCGGGGCCGGTGGGAGCGGTGGCAGTGCTGGGGTTTATGGCACTGGAGGCACAAATGGAACGGAATGGGGAACAGCGGGTGCCGGCGGTGGCGGCGGCGGTGGTGGTGGTACATCGAATACTAACGGAACAGGTGGCGGTGGCAGTGGCGGCTTATATGGTGGTGGCGGTGGCGGTTCTGGGTACAGCAACGCCGGTGGTCCCGCGCAACCTGGAGCAGCGGGCGCGCAAGGTGTCATTGTTGTAACCTACACACCCATTACTGTTCCGGGTGCACCAACGATCGGCACCGCGACAGCGGGCGATGCACAGGCGACCGTCACCTTTACTGCGCCAGCTTCCGATGGCGGCAGTCCGATAACGAGTTACACCGTTACCTCGAGCCCCGGTGGAATTACTGCGAGTGGCGCCGCGAGTCCACTCACGGTGACCGGGCTCACGAACGGTGTTTCGTATACATTCACAGTGAAAGCGACGAACGCAGTTGGGACGGGCGCTGCATCAGCTGCCTCCAATAGCGTGACTCCGCAACTTGCTATTCCCACATGCACCCTCTTGCCGAGTTCGCAAACAATTAGTTACGGCAATGCTGCAACTATCAACTACACGATCAGCGGCACCGCGACGAGCGCAACGATCAATGGTGTTGCGGTACCACCAAATGCTTCGGGGGTTTACTCGCCCTTACCGGTGGCTACGACGACCTACTCGATGGTGGTCAGCAATTCGAACGGTACAAATTCATGCGGACCGGTGACGGTCAACGTCTCGGGCAGTGGCTTTACGGGTGGCACTGGAGCGCTCCTCACGGGGTATTTCTGGAGCGACACAATCGGGTGGATCGACGCCAACTGCTACAACACGAATTCGTGCACAACCAACAACTTCGGGCTCTTTGTCGACAATAGCGGTAACATCTCGGGTTACGGCTGGAGCGACAACATCGGGTGGGTGAGTGCGCAGCCGTCCGACGTGAGCGGATGCCCGAGCTCTCCGTGTACGCCCAATATCAATGCGACCACGGGCGTGGTTTCCGGATGGTTCAGGGCAATTGCAGCAAATGGTAACGGCTGGGACGGGTGGATCAGCTTGAGCGGATCCAATTACGGACCCACGTTTTCGAACGGGAACTTCTCAGGGTACTCGTGGGGAAGCGACGTCGTCGGGTGGGTAGATTGGTCGCAGGTGCACACTGCATGGGCCTCGTGCACTGCACAGTACTTCTGCTCGGCTACAAGCACCAATGATCAGTACTACACGAGCGCGCAGTGCGCGACGACATTTGTACAGCACTGTAGCTACCAGTGCTCGAGCGGCGCGTGCGTCCCGCCGCCGGCGCCGACGGGTACGCTTCGCGTGACGCCTGCGCTCGTGCACTCTGGGACAAAAGTGAGTGTGACCTGGAACGTAAGCACGTCGCCCTCATGCCGTGTCACGGGCACCAATGGCGACGCATGGAACGGCACATCGGGCACAGCAACTTCAAGCACAATTCTGCAGAACGTGACCTACACGCTTTCGTGCGCCGACAACTTGGGTGCAACTTCGACCGTCGGTACCGCGACCGTCTCGCTCGTCCCGGTCTGGCAGGAGTTGTAGGCGATGTGTGTATAACAGGGTTTGTAGCTTTATTACTTAGTACAATAAACACAATATGCAACGCAAGTGGATTGTTCTCGGGTCGGCAACAATAGTTTTACTTGCGGCTGCGGTCGCATCTGCATGGACAGGTCCTACCGCTACTGCGCCGGGTGGAAACGTTGCGGCACCGATCAACGTCAGTTCTGCCAGTCAGGTAAAAAACGGTAACCTCGGCGTCAATGGGCTCGCTGTCTATGGCAACTCGCTCATCTCTCCGCTCACGGGCACCGGTGGCTATCTCAATTTCGATTATACTGCAGGTGGTACCTCCGGCACAGGATCTTCCGGCTACGGTGTTCGCGACAATGCCGGCACGCTCGAATTTAAAAACCTCGGCGGTTCGTGGGCGAGTCTCCAGAGCACGATCACTACGCTCGTCGGTAGCAGCACAGGATACTGGCTTGGCGGCACGGGTGGAATTTATTACAACGGTGGGAGTGTCGCAATCGGAACGAGCAATGTATCGTTCCCGCTCGTCGTGAGCGCGGGGACCGATCATGTACTCAATGTCCGTGGCGATCCTGCTTCCTGGGGGGGAGGGCTACCAAGCGGTTTGCTGGGTCCGATTCTACAGTCTGTAAATAGCGCAGAAAATGTGCAAGAGCCGATGACATTTGAAGCTTCGAACATTAACCTCATGGGCAAGGTTGGCATCGGCACGGCGTCACCTGCGTATGCGCTTACGCTCAACGGTGCCCCCAACAGCTGGGCTGAGGTGGTCAACTGGGGCCCGGGTTCAGTTGCTGGCTCGTACGGCATCATTGTCGGATCGAGTGCGACGGGCTACTCGCAATTCCAAAATGCCTCCGGCTACTATGCGCTCCTTGCAGATTCGACGTGGGGACTCTACACCAACGGCTATGTCGGCGGGGCCGCGTTTTACTACATCTCCGATGCGCGTCTCAAGAAAAACGTCCAAACGATCGCGAGTTCGACAGCGCTTTCCGATATTCTTGCGCTTCGCCCCGTGACCTTCAACTGGATCGATCCCAAACAATCAACGACGACGCAGATCGGTTTCATCGCGCAGGAGGTTGAAAAAGTTACGCCGTCACTCGTTTCAACCGATGCATCGACGACTATCAAAACGGTCGACTATGCGCGCACGACACCGCTCCTCGTGGGCTCCGTGCAAGCGCTCGAACAGCAAATTCAAGATCAACAGAAAGAAATCGACGATCTGAAAGCGGAAATCGACTCACTCAAACAGGGTCGCTAGTATGAAACGCACGCACATTCAGGCAGACAAGAAGCGCACCAAAGCGCCTCTTGCTGCTGTTGTGCTCGCGATCATTGCTGCTGCGACTCTCGCGGAAAGCGACGCGCACGGACGTGTCGCTGCAAAATCGCCGGAAGTAGATTTTGCTGATACGTCGAAAAATAGCGGCCTTGAGATCGTGCCGGCTTCGTGCGCTTCGAGCCCGAGCTATTACCATGCTTCGCTGCAGGCTTCTGGGGATGGTCGTGGGTATGTGCTTGGACCAGGGCAGATTGAATATGGCGCCTACGACTCCTACACGGGGCAGTACGTGTGCGCTTCGAATACTTCGGGGTACAATGTTTTCATCCCCGGTAATACTGCTAGTGAGATAAATTATTTCTCCGCATATCCGCCGCCCGGTGTGACTGCGTGGCATTATCCTTGACGCTCGTACGTGCTTTGCTAGTATATGCGCACGCACGCTCCGTGCGTATTTGTTTGCCCGATCCTTACTTCGTGCGGATTAGCGACCCGCGTGACGCGAAATAAGAGGAAGCTGCAAATCCTGGAGCACCCAAAAGCGTTGGCGTCATCGAACTTTGCAAGCAAAGTTCGAGTTCGGCGAAACTGAGTTTCGACGAACATTTACATTACAGGCGAAGCGAATTAGTCACTCGTTTCACTTAATTACGTAGAAAAATATGGCAGCAACAGAATTTTCTCGCACAAAGCCGCACGTCAACGTCGGCACGATCGGGCACGTCGACCACGGTAAGACGACTCTTACCGCGGCGATTTTGAATGTCCTCTCGAAGGCGGGTAACGGTTACTCGGCATCCGTGAAAGGCGTCGATGACATCGACAAGGCACCGGAAGAGAAGGCGCGTGGTATCACGATCTCGCTCTCTCACTCGGAATACGAGACACCGACGCGCCACTACGCGCACGTCGACGCACCGGGTCACGCCGACTACATCAAAAACATGATCACGGGTGCCGCCCAGATGGACGGCGCAATTCTCGTCGTTGCTGCGACGGACGGTGTCATGCCGCAGACGCGTGAACACATCCTCCTCGCACGCCAAGTCGGTGTTCCGAAGATCATCGTCTTCTTGAACAAAGTGGACATGGTCGACGACAAGGACTTGATCGACCTCGTCGAAGAAGAGGTCCGTGACCTCCTCGACAAGCAGGGTTTTGACGGCAAGAACGCGCCGGTCATCCGCGGTTCAGGCCTCAAGGCACTCGAAAATCCGGAACAGGGTAACGAGTGGTCGGGCGCGGTCATGGAACTCGTCAAAGCACTCGACGAGTACATCCCGCTTCCGGTTCGCGACCTCGACAAGCCGTTCCTCATGGCGATCGAAGACGTGTTCTCGATCGAAGGCCGTGGCACGGTCGTCACGGGTCGTATCGACCGCGGCGTCGTGAAAGTCGGTGAAGAAGTCGAAATCATCGGTATCAAAGACACGGTCAAGACGACCGTCACCGGTATCGAAATGTTCAACAAGTCGCTCCAGCAAGGTCAGGCAGGTGACAACGCGGGCGTTCTCCTTCGCGGTATCAAGAAGGAAGACGTGCACCGCGGTCAGGTCTTGGCCAAGCCGGGTACGACGAAGCCGCACACCGAATTCGAGGCTGAGGTGTACATCCTCACCAAGGAGGAAGGTGGTCGCCACACGCCGTTTTTCTCCGGGTACAAGCCGCAGTTCTACGTCCGCACCACGGACGTCACCGGCGAAGTGACCCTCAAGGAAGGCGTCGAAATGGTAATGCCGGGCGACACGGTGACCTTCAAGGTCAAGCTTGTGGGCCCGATCGCCATGGAAGAGCAGATGCGCTTCGCGATCCGCGAAGGTGGAAAAACGGTAGGCGCCGGAGTAGTGACGAAGATTGTTGCCTAGTTAAGGTTTCTTTCTCGAAAGAGACCGGCGCAGGTGTCGTCACGAAGATCGTCGCGTAATTTGGTTCACTCTTGAATCAAACGAAAACCCCGGTGTAAAAACCGGGGTTTTTGCGTTTGCGTCACAGATGCGGTAGAAATCACATAGGAAAGAGAGGTGTACCATGAGGCCAAAATCCGGCGCGCTCCGGTATGCCTATGTGGCTGCCGCAGCGAAACTCCAATTAGAACAGAAGGACGTTACGATACGATCGCTCGCCGAAGAGATGGGCGAAGATTTTAAAGCGGCGCAGCGGTATCTCTATCGCAACGAAGACGTTGCGAAGGAGATCGGTTTGACACTCGAGCATACCAAGCACGACGAGCTCGACTACACGGCGGCGATATTGAATATCCCGGTGAACGTCCGGCCGACGAATCGACGGCTCGGGAGTGCACTCGGTGTATGTCATTCGTCGGTTGCTAAGTTTCTGAAGGAGCATCCAGAACTCAAGCGCCTGCACCCGCGGTTTGAATGCGGCGATATTCTTGAGGAAGTTGAAGCAGAATCTGAACCTGAAAATCTCGAAGAGGATAGTGTAATGCGTACTTGGCGAGATTTGTATGTAATCGTGTGGCACGAGAGGTCGGGACGGTACGTCGGTGAAGTAGCGAACCGCACTCAATACTTAACATATTGGGAGAAAGGGCTTTTGAAGCATCTCCACGAGGGGCTTCCCATGCCATCACATCTCCCGACACCGGAAGAGGTAGTAAACATGGACTAAACGGCATCGCAAGGTGCCGTTCTTTTTATGAGCATGGAGCGAAAATCGGCTGTTGCCCATGCTATATTTCGCCAAACGTAACCAATAGTATGGCATCAAACTTTCTTGGAGATGTTGGTGGTTCTGCGCATCGTGGCAGTCCGATACTTTCAGCAGCAGAACTGATCGCGCGCGAGGGCGTCGAGCTCCAGAAGGGGATGAACTACCGCGACAATGCTGGGCTCTTGTCTGTCTTTTTGGTGCTCGATCAAGGAGACGGCTTTCGCGACGAGTGGGATCCTGAGAGTGAGATGTATGTATTTCAGGGTCACGATTCGACGACCGTCGAAAGCGGAAAACTAAAAGACCAGATCGCGATGTATGCAGACGGCCGCATGAGCGACAATGGCAAATTCCTGAAAGCCGCCAACGCGTTTAAAGACGGCGTGCGCGATGAGCCCTTGCAGGTGCAGGTATATGAAAAGCTCGATCCGGGCGTCTGGTTCGACAAAGGCATTTTCAATCTCGCGGATGCGAAACACGTCACGGATTCGGGTCGCAAAGTTTTTAAATTTTATCTCAATCCCGCAAGCAACAGAGCAGGCTCGGCTGAAAGCGACGAAGATGATGCGGGGAGAATGCTCTCTGCTGCTGAGAAAGAGTCGGTGTGGAAGCGTGACGGTGGCCGCTGCGCAGTGTGTGATGCTGAAGCGGGGCTTCACTTTGTAGCACGCGAAGGTAAAGTGCGGCTCCTGTGCGAACCTCACGCAGGTCGCAAGCGTGGCCTTTTAGGGTAAACGAAAACCCCACCAAAGCGGCGGGGTTTTGTATTGCGAAATCATATCTCCAGTGGGTTGTTCGTACGGCAGGGTTCGCCAGTCATGTTGTAGGCGGCGAAGCGCAATTCAGAGAGTGTGCCGTTTTCGAGCGAGTCGCGGAATGTGAATCCGAAGCCCCAACTCATTGGCGCCGTGTTGAGCCACCTCAAGTGCTCTTCAATGTCTGGCCCGAGAGACGCATTGAGCTTCAGATGAATCAGTTCGATGTAACGTACGCGTTTCCAGAGATCTTCGGGTGTCGATACACGCGCGTGCGCTGCATCGCGCAAACTCGTCGTCGTTTCGAAATAGTCGGTCGTCAGACCGAACTGTCGAGCCTGCGCAGCCGACCCAAACTTGAGGTCCTCGAGTATGCGAAATGCGTCCTCGATCCGCACGAGCTCGTCGTAGGGAATCGCAGAAAGATCGGCAGGTGGCTCTGCAGCCAAAGCCGGCGTCGAGGGCAGGAGCTTCAAGGCGACCACGAAAGCGCTTGCAGAAGCCAAGAATTCTCGGCGATGCATGATTCTCTCCCACTATTGGCGATACGGCGTATCGCTCCTGAGGGAAGCCTAGCATCCCGCTTGGTTCGGTCAAAGGCGGTACACATGTTCGCGGCACGGCTCGCAGAATCCGCAGCCTGTTGTGTCGGTTTGAATTGCACAAAGACTTTGGCATACTGGTGCCAGAGGATTTGAGAAGCGGTGAAGCTGACCGCAATCTCACCACCGTCCGCGTCTAACGGTCGACCCCTCGACGGCACCACGTGCTCTCCCGTCGACAAGACGTCATTGATTGCCCGAACAAACCACTTGGTAGACGACGCAAGGCCATTTGTGGCTTCCTCTTGAAGGCAGGAGGACAGGGCTTTCGAACTTCAAAGGCTGCGTGCCCTCCGCAGCCTTTTCTTTTTGGGAAAAATTGGCATACTACTGTCAGAACTTGAGGAACGGGAGATGCACCCAAACCTCGCCTCCGCTCAGCGTCGGGCGCTATTTTTTCTGGAAATTGTCGAGCTTCCACGTGGTTAAGCGAGTAGCGGATTGGTCGACGCATACAGTCCGTTGCGTGCTCGCATGAGACGCGATTTCCTAAATTAAGACTCCTGCCCTCCGGAGTCTTTTCTTTTTCGGGTTCGTTCGTGTATAAATCCAGCAGGAGGTTCAGATGCAAAAAGAGAGATGCACTATTTTTATACGCGCTTCATGATTTCGCGGTATACTGCATTTCTATTGGTTTACATACGTGATCTATGAAAAAATTTGTTGCAATCATGTGCGTGCCTGTCTCTACGATGCAGGAGTGGATGGAAAAAACAGACGAAGCAGCGCGCAAAGAGCAGATGGATAAAATGATGCAGGATTGGGAGACGTGGTCGCAGAAAAACAAAGACGCGATCCTCGACCAAGGTTACCCGGTGGGGAAGACCAAGCGCGTCACGGCAGACGGTGTGTCAGATATTCGCAATGACCTCAACTACATCATGATGGTGCAGGCGGATTCGCCGGAAGCGGCGGCAGAAATGTTCAAAGACAATCCGCACCTCGCGATTCCGAATTCGTACATCGATATTTCCGAATCCTCGCATCCAGGGATGTAATGAAAAACAAAACCGGCCTCAGAGGCCGGTTTTGTTTTAGTGCTTCGGGATCGGCAAGCTCTTTGGGGTTGCAAGTGGCTAACACAGTTGCGTTTTTGCCGAGGGTAGTGCATACTCCATTCGTTCTATGACAGCGGAAGCAACAGCGAAGAAAGCCCCGCGCAGCAGGGCAAAGAAAGGTGACGGCTCGAGCCGCTTGCGCATTCGCGTACGCGCGTACGAGCACGGCGTCCTCGACCGTTCGGTGAAGCAAATCATCGACACGGCCGCTCGCTACAACGCCGAAGTCGTCGGCCCCGTTCCGCTCCCCATCGATATCAAAAAGTACACAGTGAATCGCGCTGCATTCATCGATAAAGACTCGCGCGAGCAGTTCGAGATGCGCATCCACAAGCGCATGATCGACATCCTCAATCCTGCGGCGAAAGTCATCGAGGCACTCACCAACATCGACTTGCCCTCCGGCGTTTCGATCGACGTAAAGATGATGTAAAAGACAAACCGCCCCGAAAAGGGGCGGTTTTAAATTTAGTTTTACATTTCATTTTTCTGTGCACTTAAAAAAGAGAAAGACCAGCGTCGGAGAATGACGCTGGCCTTTGATGGAGTGATCGCTGAGATCACATGGTGTACGTACGAATGTCAGTCCGCACGTCTCCGCTATCAAGGTACAAATGAACTCGTGAATTGTCAATGAGGGAGCCGGTGGGCGGGCACTCCGCCCACCGGTCCGGCGCTTACCTTACGGCACGTGCCTTCATGCTACGGTGCGCCAGGACATCCTGGAGTACCGCAGGCTGCGAGCTCGGGTCATCATCAGATGAATCCGATATCTCGCACACGGCGCCTTTGCCGAACGTCGTGGTATAGACCACGACGCCGCTCGAGACCGCTGACACGGTCGTAAGCACAAGCAGCGCCATCGCAATAACTCGCATAAATTCTCCTTACGCGAGTCTTCGGGCGCGAACAACACCATGCTGCTCGCTTCACCCTGCAGTCGATCCTCAAGGAGCGACAAGAAATAATACAATGAATACCACCGGTATGTCAATATGCGTCAAGTGCAGCGTCGAATATTTAATTTTGCCCGAACAAACCAAACTGGTAGTCCGGAAGAGTTTTTCTCACCTGCAGATACTCCTGGTATTTATCTAAGCAGAGTCTAGTGTTAAATGCATTCGCACAAATACTGGGGGGATTCACATACGCGTTCATGGTGCCGTTAAATTGGAACAGCGCGTTATAGCAAACCGATTGATCCTCTGTTGCTACCGTAGAACATACATCCGCCGCGTCTTTTGTTTGATCGAACTGCATCATAATGCTGACTCTCCCCAAGAGGCACGATTGCGTATCTGCGTGCGTCGGAAGCGAATCGCATCGCGCAATCACTTCAGTTGATGATGCGGTAAATATTCCCAATGGGGTATACGTTCCCGGCGGGTTACTGTCTTGCCCAATTCCCTCGAAGCATTGCGAACGATCTGTACCGGCAAACATAGTGCATACATGGGCTGCAGCAGTGAATTTATCGCTGATACTATCGATACCTTTTTGCTGGAATATCAAATTCTCATATTGGGGGAGATACATAAAACAGGCGTGTCGGTACGGCTCGGCAACGCTGTCGCACGGATATGCCAGGTCGCCTGTGGTTGTCGTTTTCTGTGATGGTGCATCACCTAGGATAAGTGCATCGGGAATATCACCGACGCCCTGCATAAAGACTCCTTGATAACATTGATCTTTAAACGCGCCCGATGCAACGCGGTCACATGCGTTCAACGATGTTGTGAAATCATTCGCATTAATAAAAAGTATGTGCCCAATAGCGTGACAGATGCTTTTATTCACGCAGTATTTTGATCCAATCTTTTCGATTTCTGAGAGGCTCGCATGTGCGATGTCCTCGTCGGGGTATTCGGTACCCAATATATCGGCGACAGCTGCGCCAACCGCTCCGTGGATGCATCCAAAACTACACGCGTTGGTGCACTGTGCGAGGGCGTTTTCTAGATTCCCGGCTTTTTTGTATGTCTCTTCGCCGACAAGGTGGCTCACCTGATGGCAACCGTTAAAAAATGCAGGGAGAGTACCTGTGGAGATGTTTGTCATCAGCTCTGCAGTCGAATACTGCGTAAGGAGCCCCGCGATTTTTTCTCGGGAGCAGGAGATTATTTGTGTATTGTCGGTAGCTCCTGAGACACAAGATGCAAGCTCATTCGCCACAGAAAGTCGGCTGCTGTGCGGGCGCTGCCATATCACAAAAACGGTTGCGGCGATGAGAAGTACGACCACAGCGGCACTGAAATATATTCGTGTGAGCATAGTCGCATCAAATTTTCCCAAGAAGTCCGTAGCGATAATCGGGCAGTGTCTTGTATATCTGCATGTATGCGTTCAGTTCAGTTTGGCACGATTGTGCATCCTGGGCCATATCGCACACAGCGGACGCATTCGCATTGTAGTGGGTTTGGTAATAATTTTGGAACACAGCATCGTAACAGAGCGTTTGTGTCGGCCCGTTCGTAAGCGCACAGAAATCCGCTTCGTGACCGTAGCTTTCAAAAAGCGACATAATATTTATTCTTCCGAGGACGCACGATTGCTGATCTGATTCCGTAGAAAGTGAGCTGCAGAGCGCCCATGCGTCAGGTTGCGAATCAACGATGAAGACGCTGTGCGGGCCGGTCGATCGTCCCAAACCCTCGAAACATTCTGAGCGTGATACGCCCGTAAAGTTCGTGCATGTGTGAGCGGCGAGCGCAAACTCCTCCTTCACGTCGGTAGTGCCATTTTTTTGGAAATCTTTGTTCAAGTAATCGGGGAGATATAGGAAGCATGCGTGGCGATAGGAAACAGCAAGCGAGTTGCACAGCTTCGCATACTCGCTGCTCGAGAGAGGCGTTTGTGTGGGCTGCGAGTTACCGACGATGAGCGCCGACGTAAGGTCGCCAATGCTCTGCATGAAAACACCTTCGTAGCATGCCTGCGCAAACGCACCCGAGGCTATCGAATCGCAGCCATTCAAGGACTTCGAGAAGTTGTTTGAATTTAGGAACAGGATATGGCCCATGCCATGGCAGAGCCCGGTTTGCGTACAGTAGCGTGCCCCGAGGGCAACAATCTCAGAAAAGGGCGCGTGTGCGATGTTGTCATCGTTGTACTCTTCTCCAAGCGCATTCGCGACTGCCATCCCGACCGCGCCGTGAATGCAGCCGTATCCGCATGCGCTCGTGCACTCGGCGAGCGCGGATTCGAGATTGCCGGTTTTTTCGTATGTTTCTTCGCCGATAAAATGGCCGATTTCGTGACAATTCCCGAATACCGCCGGAACGGTCCCGGTCGCGATGTTATCCATGAGTTCTTCAGTGGAATGCTGGGTGAGCAGTTCGCGTATTTTTTCACGTGAACATGTAACAATCGATTCTTCGCTCGCTCCAGCTGTCAGACACGGTTGCAGCGCACCGGCTACAGAAAATTGCGACGACGAGGCAGATTTCGGGGCAGGTGCGTACCAAATCACGCTGACCGCGAGAGCAGCTCCTATCGCAAAGAGAAGAATCCACTTGAGGTACGGCGCCATGCGCCTAAATCTTAGCCCCCTTCCTGTCGCTCGTACAGCGAGTTTCCTCGTAGGCTATACTGCTGCCATGATCGGCGGCGCGCGTACGTTTGTGTTCAGACCAGGTGTTTTGGATTTCGAAAAATCCACGATGACGTTCACGTTCACGGTCGAAATGCTCTCGGGAAGCACGGAAACGTACATCGATGTGATCGAATTTCCGGGAGTCCCGGTGCACGCATGGGGGAGTGTCTCAAAAGAAACAATCCGAGCATTTTGCGAAGATTTGAGTCTCGCGTTTGGCTCGATTTACTGGAAGATCAATTGCGCGCGCGACATTAAACTCGATGGTTTTTCAATCACGCAGGAGCAAGCTGATTTTTGGAAGGAATTGTACGAAAAAAGTCTCGCCGAGTTTTTTTATCTCTCGCGCATCGATTACCGCGGCCTCATTTCGTTTCCTGCCGATGCGAAAAACGGGCGACACCTCAGCGACTGTCCGCGCCAGAGTCGCTCGCTCGTTGCGCTCGGCGGCGGCAAGGATTCAATCGTCACAGCCGAAGCATTCAAACGTCTAGATATTCCGTTCGATACGCTCCTTATCGGCAGTACGCAGATGCAAGAGCGAGTCGCACAGGTGACCGGAAAGCCGATAGTGCGGGCGGTAGTTCGGCACAGTCCGCTTTTGCAAAAAATGTACAATGACAGAGCCGTTCTTCCTGTGGGGCCGCGCCCAATGGCGCTTATGTTCATTTCTGTTTTCCTCGGTGTTGTGCTCGATTATCGGTACACCATTTTCTCCAACGAACACAGCGCAGATTTTCCCAACCTCACGTATCTCGGGATTCCCGTGAATCACCAATGGACGAAGTCGACGGAAGCAGAAGTGCTCGCGCGTCGCTACGTCGCGACGTACCTCACGAGAGACGTTGTTTCATTTTCTCCGCTTCACCAATATTCCGAGGCCTTTCTGGTGCGCGAATTCGCCCAATACCCGCAGTATTTCCCAGTGTTCTCGAGCTGTAATTGGAATTTTTTGCTTCCGTACTCTCCGGAAGAGGAGCCAAATGAGAAGCCTGCGTACTGGTGCGGTGCATGCCCGAAATGTTTGTTTATTTTTGCATGCCTGAGCGCGTTTCTCCCCAAAGAAACGATTGTGAAGATCTTTGGAAAAAATGTATATGCAGATGCATCGCTTCTCCCGTACACGAAACAACTCCTCGGTCTCGAAGGATCCAAACCGTTCGAGTGCGTCGGTACGGCGGAGGAGATGAGCGTGGTCATGATGCTCGCCCGGCAGCGCGGTGAATACGCACACGACGCGATCATGCAGTGGTTCGATGCCAACGTGCACATTTCAGAAGATGAGTTTGCGCGGCTGAAGGAATCGGTCTTTTCAATACATGGAGAAGGGACCACACCTGCAGAGTTCGCACAGGAGTTTTTGCACAAACCACTTTTTTCAAAATCGGACGAGTGACTATCGCCAAAATTCAAGGCCTTGCAATCGACGTCGAATATCGACCGGGAGAATATTTTCGCGTGCACGGGGCGACACGCTGCTGCGGACTGTATGCATGTCACTAAATCCGAGGTGAGTATCAAAATCCGGCGCTTCGTACCCGATGGCATTGAAATCGTGTTCGAATGCGGCTACGCCGATCTCCTCGTATATCGACGTGATCGTTTTAAGTGGATTTTTTACAATGTGATCGTATTCCACAAAAATCAGGCGATCTCGATAGGGGCCGTAGTACGCCTCTTTCAATGCATTGAGCGCTCGGCCAACCGAGCCATCGGGACCCATAAGAGTTTCGAACCGTCCATATACAGTTATTTTCGAATTCCAGTTATACAAAATCGATACCGAGTACGGGTTGTTGAGCACGAGGTGTTCGAAACTGTTTACAATTGAGACAAGGTCGCGGACGCAACAAATAATCTTCGCTTCAGGAAACAGATGAACAAGCGCTGGCAATTTTGCTGGCCAATTCCGCGAAGTGTCGAAAATAATTTTATTCGGCATTTCAGCGTAGTAGTTCTCGACGATGCCGCGCAATATTCGCTGTCGTTGTTCATCTGTGATGAAGCGATAAAAATTATTCTGGCCAGACATGCTCGTGATCGCTGAAGAAAAAATGTGCTCGACAGGAGAGCTCATCGCCGCGTGGATGCTTGGATTTTGTCGCAAAATGGCGGAGAGGAGCGTTGAGCCGGAGCGTGGAAGACCTGCGATAAAGTGCACCTGCCTTTGCGAAGCGGTCATGGTGCGAGTATACCGCGAGATGTACGAGTGATGAAAAAACGGGCCCAAAAAGTATTATGGGCCTCATTGACAAATCATGATGTTTGATGTAGACTCTGCGCCAGTGCTGGAGCCACGGCATTGGCTCCGAAGCACGCGCTCAATCACACTGGAGGAAGTCATGAAGCGCATGCTCTTGGTCGTTGCGACAGTTCTCGTTGTTTCGCCGGCGTTCGCGGGCGGCAAAACCCTCAAGGCAAATGCGCCCGCAGGGTTCAGCGCGGTCCCCGCGTGCAGGCAGGTGAGCACCTGTGGTCAGGCTGAACAGATGTGCTCCAGTCGGCGCGCTGCCGGCGGGGCGCACGTCAACTGCGAAGCCGAGATGAAGCAGTGCTCGCGCACACTCGTCTGGCACGGCGCCGGCTGGGGTTCGTGCCGCGTTTCAGGAGTCTGAAACCTTAGAGTCGTCGGAGAATACCGACGACTCTTTTCTTTATCTCTATAAAAAGCGGTATCATGCGCATTGCATGCGTACTATCCGTAGCGGTTTCATTGCATTTTTTGTGCTCGCAGTCTGTGCTTTTGGTATCTGGTATCTGCGGCGCACACCTCAGGAAACACAAGTCATACAAAATTCATTGAACGGTATTTCCTCATGCTTTAAAGAAAATACGGATAAAGTTCTCTGTACGCAGCCGTATGTTGCGAGTCTTTTGAAAATCAAAAATAGTTCGGAGGTCATGGATATCCTCTCGCAACGGTTCAACCCGACGCTGTGCCATCTCGTCGGACACGTGGTTGGTCAGCAAACGTATCTAAAATATCAAAACGTCGACGCTGCCATGCGTGCGTGCAATCGGCAGTGCAGCGACGCATGCACGCACGGGATTGTGGGAGAGGCGTTTGCTCAGCAACTCGGCAACCCCGACCCGAACGTTGACCTCGAGCACTTGAGTGTGGACGCGATAGAAAAAGTTGGCGGAGCGCTGTGTCAGTCTCCCAACACGTGCCACGGCGTGGGACATGTTCTCTTTCAAGAGTTTAAACAATTCAAACCAGCACTCTCGCTGTGCGACACAATTGCGACGAGTACAAAATCCTACTGTTACGGGGGAGTATATATGGAATATAGCGACATTATTTCCGAAACGAGCATGCGGGCGGTATCGGGTGTCGCGTACCCAGAGCCCGGTGATCTGCAAACGCTCTGCAGCAGTCAAGATACGGTGGGCGAGCGGCGCGCGTGTTTCTTCTATTTCCCAAACATAGTGATAACGACACTCATGAAGCAGGGCACGACGTTTGCCGACGCTTCGCAGCGTCTCCAAGATATCTGTGCGTCGTACGCACAGGGGAGCGATAGTCGCGGATCGTGTTTTACCGGCATCGGTTTGTACTACTCTTACCTTCTCACGTCTGATCCGCAGCGCGCGCGTCAGGCATGCGAATTTCCAAATCTCGCCGATCAAGCCGCGTGCAATATCGGCGTAATCAGTATTGATATCGACGCGAACCTCCACCCGGCATACTCCTATTGCAGCTCATTGGCAACGGACCCGCTTCGATCGAGCTGTTACCAAAGTGCGTTCAATCTGCTCTCAAATTCGGATACGTGGCATCAAGATCAAACGATACCGGAGAAATTTTGCGGCACAGACGAATCGTGTGTAGCCCAAGCTAAAAACTATGCGCTTGATCCGTGGAAAGAAATAGCACAAACATTTAGCGCGCACTAAGCGTGTACTCCTAATTTCCCGCAGCGGGTTTTCTCTTGAGACAGTAGAGTTCGTTGGCAATGGTAGGGACGAAAAATTGTTTTGTCGTTTCGTTGTACGCGATTTTGCTGAGGATACGCTCGGTCGCTTGGAAAAAATGCTTGAGCTTTCCCGTGTCTGTGTCGAGTTCATAGAGTCGTCCGTCGTTGGAGCCGATCCAAAGCGAGCCGTCGAAAATCGCGGGCGAAGAAAAGATGCGACCATCTGTTTCATACTCCCAGCGCTCTTTCCAGGTCGTGCAGTCGATCGCATAGATGCATTTGTCGAGCGATGCGACATACACCGTATCGTCGTGCACGAGCGGGATCGAGTAGATGCCAGCCCCGAATTCGCGGGCAAAAATCGGTGTTCCGTTTTCAATCGAAAGCACGTACAGTTTGCCGTCCATCGAACCGATGATGGTCGCGCGACGTTTTGGATCGTACGCGGCGCGCGATTTTATGTCTCCCTGGGTCGCAAAGGTCCAGCGCAGAGCGCCGTTTTTTGCATCGTACGCGTACACGACGCCGTCGTTGCTCCCGATCACGACGAGCGATTCTTCTTTGATGTAGAGCGGAGATGCGTGCGTCATCGACGCATGGTGGGCGATCCATTTTCGTGCACCCGTTTTCATGTCGAGTGCTGCAATGCCACCGTGTCGTTTCCACAAACCGAATTCGAGACCGATGTAGAGGAGGCCAAGATCGGGCGCGAGGTCGGGCGATGAGCCGATCCAGTCCGCGTCTTCGTTTGCCCAGATTTTTTTCCCCGTTGTAGTATCGAGCGCATACATCCCGCCGTCGTACGCGCCGAAGTACACAACTCCTTTGTAAATCTGTGGGGAAGAGAGAATGCTTTTTCCGAGCAAATTCCGGCCGACGGAAAATTCCCACACGACACTTCCGGTTTTTTGATCGAGCGCACGAAATTTCCGATCATCGCAGCCGAGATACACACGTGTCTCGTCGAGTACAGGCGCGGATCTTTGTACGACGATGTGGAAGGTTGGGTTCGGTGCGCCAAAATGCCAGAGCGTCTCGAAGGAATCGTCGGGGATGCGCGGCGAGTGCGAAAGGAGCGGCAGCCCAAAATCTTTCAGTGTAAACAGGTGCGTAATCGACACGTTTTTTTCGTTGAGAAATGTATACGTCTCATCGGCGCGGAAGGCGAGCATGACAAACACATCGGTCACTTTTTTTCCTTCGCGCGAGAGGATGTCGATCTGCTTGTTGACGCTTCGTCCCGTATTCAAGAGATCGTCGACGAAAATAATCGGATCATCGGTAAGCGTGCCCTCGACGTATTTCATGAGCGCTTCGCGCTTACGTGATTTGCGGATATAAAAACCATTCACCGGCGTGCCGCGCTCGACACCTTTCATCACGATCGCCGCGACGAGCGGAATCCCCGCGGTCTCGACACCCCCGACTTGAAACGGATAACGGTCTGCATAGATCTCCCAGAAAATCTCTGCGTACCGATTCAGCCATTGGGGCTGCAGCATGAGTGCGCGAAAATCAAATATCCAGTCGGCGCGTCTCCCCGTCACCTCGCTCTCGATGATGGTCGCGTCTTTCGCCTGCACGAATGCAGTCGCCGCTATTGCCTGGCGCAGATCCTCATACGCGCTGCGTCCACCATCGACCATGCCCATACTTAATTTTCGAATACCGCTTCAGCATTCGTGGCATCACTGACTCCTTTGCACAGGGTAATCGTATGTACCGTTTGCTCCGATCCTTCTTCGAGATCGAGGAGTTCTGCAATGCGATCATCTTCGAATCCTGCGTATGGACGGACGCCGAGTCCGAGCGCGCACGCCACGAGGAGAATGTTTTCACTCATATGACCTGCTTCGATGAGCGCGTGTTGGTACGTGAGGTCGCCATATTTTGCCGAGGAGCGGTGCCAGAGACTCGTGAAGACAATGAGGCTTGAAAGCGGAAGCGACTCAGGGTGTCGCGCAATACTTTTCATATCGAAATGATCAGGGAGATCCAACAAGCGCTCAAGCGCGTGTTCGGTAGGATTGTAGTGAAAGACGCCGGGCGTTTCCGACTCGAGCGCAGTCGAGATGAGGTATGTCTCGATAGGGTACAGGGCGCCGCCCGAAGGGTAATTTCTGCTGCCATTTGCACGCTTGCCGAGCGCAAGCCCGAAAAGGGTCCCGATTTCTGAAAGCGAAACAGGGATTTCGGGGTCACCAGAATCTGCCGAGCGACGTTTGTGAAGCGTATCGGCGAGCGTGGTCGCAAGGCGGACAGGTGTCGGCAATGCGATGTGTGGCATGCGGTCGTATCTTTTGTGGATGCCGCGCGGTACGTCTTCTGCTTTATCGGTTGCGCCGCGGCGCGTGAGGCGAGCGCGTCGCAATTCTTCGTGTATGTGCGAAAGGAAGAGGTTCATGAGAAGGGGTGCGGCCGATCTGCAAACGGCTTTTCGAGTGTATTGTACCCGAGTGCTTTCGGGACGTCTTTCCAGCGTGTGCCCCCAAATTGCTGCATCCACTCTTCGAGGTACGTCGGTTGCAACTGGGGGATGACAACCATTTCGATGTGGAACGGGGTGGGATTTTTCGCGGAGTGTGTAAGTGGGACGGAAACGCAGTCGAAGTTTTTCTCTTTGCACCATGCAATGATGCGCTTGAGGTGTTGCTCAGGAGTGTCGCTATCCCATTCCTGTGGCGTAAAGACAGTTTCTTTTCCGGCGATCATAAATTCCAAATGCTTCGCATTTTCAGGCACGCCCCAGTAGTAGAGTCGTTCGCGGTGGCCGATATCTTTTACCGGGGTGTTGTTGTCCCACACATTTCCTGTGTACGCCCAGTGACGATAGCCACGGTGCGACCGCAGGGCTTCGGTGATCGCCTTTTCAACGGCATAGGGCATTGACCAGTGCGTTTTGAGCCCAACCGTGTATTTGGGGGCGTTTCCGCTCAAATCTTCCAATACGACTGCAACTGCGTGCGTCGGGGCATCGGTTGGCAGCGAAATAACATGGACCTTGAATCGGTAGCGCTTGCACTGAGCAATCGCATAGGCGAGAGATGACGAGCGTGCAGTCAGTGATTGTATTGCGATGCGTGGCAGCGTTAATTGATTCAACCACATCATCATGTACGCCTCGCGTTCGATAATTTCGAGCGCACCTGCAACGAGCGCACCTTCGCGCGTGGGCCAGGTAGCGAGTCCGTTGGTGATTTGCTGCCGGATGAACGGTTCTTGGGCGCCCCCCGGTAAATTTTGGCGTCGTACTCCCATGACTATCTGTGCGGGGAGATACACGCGCGAATTATCCACGAGCGATACACCTTGTATCCAGAGATACTCGGAGTCGGGACGCAGCACGCGGGTGGGGGCGAGCGCACGCTGCTCGTCTGAAAAACCGACGAACGTCTCGGGCGCGATGTAGCGACCGTGCTTTGCGATGCTGGCAGTTGTCGTTCGAATGGGCTTCTTAAAGTAGTCGGTCTGCGTCATCCAGATGTATCGCTCGAGTGCCTCGCACAAGGCCGCATAGAGTCCGCCCTCATCGCTTTGCCATGTGGCGCCGCCTGCTTGGTGGCTGTCGTCTGTGTTGCAGAGTGCATACCATCCCTTGAGGCGCGGGTCATCAGGGTAATAGCGCATCATGCCCATTTCCTTGATGATGTTGTGCTTTTTCAAAAGGGCGGCCATTTCAAGAGGTTTTTTGAGGTCTGGCCGACTGAACGGAAAGTCGCGCACTTCTTGCACTATTTTGGCGCCCAATTTCTTTTCTAAGTAGTCTGTAAATGCGACGAGTGGCCTATTTTTCTTATCAGAAAGGGAAAGATTTTGACGAAACGGGATGGCATCGAAAATCATGCCGGTCATCATAGCAGTATCGAAACATACGCGAAAGTATTAGGTCGTTTCACTTATCCCCACGAGCAGGCTTTGAGAATTATCTTCGCCGCTGCAAAATGCAGGTACTATGATGGTTCTTCTTAAGAAAACAAACAGCAGAATGCGCAGGATTTGGGGAGGGGTCGGCAACGTCACGCTTGTGGCGCTCGGGTTTTTCCTTGTCCTCTTTGCTACAGATGAGAATTCAAATCATTCAAATGCGTTGCAATCACACGAAGCTTTGTCGGGATCAAGTGTAGCGTACGCGGATGCAGCAGCGTGTGGGTGTGTCGGTGGTGATTGCGGCGGCGCATCCGGAGGCGGCTCAGCTAGTGGTAGTGGTAGTGGAGATGCGTCGGGAGGAGGTGGTGGGGATTGCTGCGGCTGCGGTAGCGGCGGCGCATCTGGAGGTGGTGCATATTAATGTAATGCATGGGACGCACTCTAAAACTTGTAGTCTGGCTGGTCGTTCTCGTTCTCGTTCTCATTGGAGCAGTTGCGTATGTTGCGGATTACTACTTTCAAAATCTGCAATCACAGCAGGTTCAGAGTACTCCAACCTATTTGCTAAGTCTTATCAAAGCAAAAGATTCCGGAAATAACACGGAAGCGCTCGCGCAATATCAAACGATCGAGAGCGACGCGAGCAAAAGCGCTGAGGATGAGGCTCTCGCGGCGATCAACATCTCGGGTGTTGCCTTCAGCCAGAGCGGAAATATCAATGATGTCCTGCAAGAAATCCAGACAATGAAGGCTATCGTGCTGAATCCTGCCGTTGCCGCTCCAGAGCGTGCAACCGCGATGAGTATCCTCGCAAACGAATACAATATTTCAGGGAATAATCCCACTGTCTTCGCGGAAGTCTACAAAGACGCGCCGTTCAATACGTATCTGGTACCTGGAGACCCTGCGCTTTCAGCCTTAAATATGCAGAAAGCATCCTACGATATCAGGCACACGAGTACGGCAGCTATCTACGTGGCATACTTAGCCGCCGGGCAATATTTCGTAAAAAATCTGGACGCAAGCACATCCGCTATGTACATTTCCTTGGCCACTGATTACTTGAGTAAGGCGGATATAACGGCGCTCGCAGAGTCAAAGGCAAGTGCGTTCTACCCACAAAGTACCAAATACGTGATTTACCGCGCGGTGCGGGCGCAAACCATTGGAAGACTCGCGTTGCAAAAGGTCCAACCATTTACGACGAATTATCGTACGGAGTTCGACCAATTCTTCACTATCACGCAAGCTTTGCACAGCACGGCCGCTATGGATGCAACGTTGTCCGTGCGCTTCCAGTACGCAAAAGTACTCGCGGCAGACAGCGATGCTGCCGATGCTAAAACTCAGTTGGATCAGCTTGCCCAAGAGCTCGGAGCGCTCACCAGCCCAAGTGGCTACTCGTTCGTCGCATCGCTGAAAACCGAACACGCAAATCCGACAGGCCCGACATGGCAATCGGTATTGAAAATGGAAAAGATTTCCCCTGCATTTAAAGCAGCTGTCGACAGCCTCGTTACGTCTTCAAGTTCAAGCAAGTGAACCGCAAGAAGCTACATCTCAAACGTCACGCACAAACCATAATCGCAATCGGCGCGATTTTTTTTATCGGCGTCGTATTGTGTTTCGCTTTTCGAGAAAATATTCGCGATGGGTATGAGGTAGCATCGAGCGTTTTTGCGCCGAACGCAGAGCGTGACTTCGCATACGGTGAGCGTCATCTCAATGCATCTTCCAATCCGCAGGCGTACAATCTCGATCTGGCGGAGTACTTCTTTTGGCAGGCGCAAAAACTCGATCCGATGATTCCGTACCTCTATCACGAGATCGCGCGTGTCGATTTTCTGCGAGGCAATTTCACAAAAGCGCTCGATGAAATCAATTTGCAAATCGAAAACCAGGGTGACAACACTCCAAATTCATACTACGTACGCGGCTTAATCGAAGGATACATGGGTGATTACACCGACGCAGCGCGCGATTACGCGCATTTTCTCCAGTTTGATCCGTACAACTGGGCTGGACTCAACGACTACGCATGGGTTCTTCTCAAGGCTGGTCGCTCGGCGGATGCAGCAGCGGCGACATCGAAAGGGCTCTCGCGTTTTCCCAATAACCCGTGGCTCCTCAATTCAAACGTGATCGCGCTCTATGAAATAGGTGACATCAAAGACGCGCGAACGCAGGCGCAAAAAGCCGTTGCTGCGGTCGCGTCAGTTACCACCGCAGACTGGCTCCATTCATATCCGGGGAACGACCCCGCGATTGCCCAAGAAGGAATTGCTTCTTTGAAGGAAGCGGCGACCAACAATATGCACATGGTCGATGCGGCAACGACCTCGCACGGGGTACAATTTAATGCACAGCCATGACCACTCACCACCACACGCGACACCCGAAACTGCGAAAGCGGACGATAGTGTCGGGTCTATGTGCAGTCGTTGCGGTACTCGCGCTTTCCGCGATTTTTGCATTTCAGCACACACCCACATCATCCGTAGAGGTGAAATTCACTGATGCCTCCGCACATGGTCTTGCAATCGTGCCCGCATCGTGTCCTTCGAGCCCGTTTGATGCGGATTCGCCGTGGGGCTGTAGCGGATCAACGCCGTTATGTGCGGATGGCGCAACACCAGCCCCAAATGGGGATCTTGCGCAGTGCAATTGTCACCCAACCTATGATATGTTCGGCAACATATATTACCAATGTACACCTACACCGACTCCGCACGGTTGTGGCGCCGGAACACTCAACGATCAATGCGTGCGCTGTCCCGATGGTGAACTTGCGCCGGGCAACAACGCAGCGCTCTGTTCGTGTGCTCAGGGCAACGCGGCAGCATGCGGGAATGGAAATCAAGGTGGCGGTGGAAATGGGGGTGGTGGCGGTAGCTGCCCCACCGGGTACACCCAGAGCGGGAGAGGGTGCATTTTCACCGGTTGCCCCACAGGGTACTCACTGCAGGGCACTCAATGTATCTTCACGGGTTGTCCGGCAGGCTACTTCCAGCAAGGCACACAGTGCGTGCTGCGCCAATGCTCACCGAGCTACCAGTGCCAAGGCAACGACCTCTACTACGAAGACGCGAGCTGCGGACTGACCTTTGCGCAAACCTGCACGTATGGGTGCGCTGCCGGTGCGTGCAACCCTGCTCCTGCACCGACCGGAACGCTCACGGTGAATCCGGTCGTCGTACAGCGCAATGCACATACGGTGGTCTCGTGGAGCGCACAAAATGTGGTGATTGGGTCGTGCTCTGTCACGGGCACCAACGGTGACAGCTGGGGCGGCGCTTCGGGCTCTCAGACATCGGGCGCCATTCCTGCACAGACGACCTACACGCTCCAGTGCACAGGACTCGACAGCTCTACATTCAGAATTAGCAAGGTCGTAAATATCGTGCCGGGCTTCTGCGAAACGGGAGCGCCGGGCTGCAACTGATCCATGCGTCTTTCGCTCGTACAACGCTCAGGTATTGCGATCGTATGCGCACTCTCGTGTGCGCTTCCATTGTTTGCACAGGCGCAGACCCAGGCGCAAGATCAGCTGCGCGCAACGATCAAGGCAGAAATCATGGCAGACCCGCGGTCGCAGAGCCTTTCGCAAGCGCAGATTCAGTCGATGGTGGATACTTTGGCCTCGCAAGCGCAAAAGCAAGGCGTCACGGCGTCGCAGCTCACATACCGACCGGCTGCGCCCACTACTCCATCAACGGAAAATACACAGCAACAACCTACTGCCCAATCATGCAGTGACTTTATGTGCGCGTTTTCGCATGCGTTCGGTCTTGATGGTTCGGCACCGCTCATTGTCGGAGGTCTTTTTATAACTGCGATCTTGTTTATCTTTCTCTTTAGCAAACTCCGCGAGATGGGCCACCCGCACATGCAACTATCGGGGGACATGCCGACTCCGCCTGCCCCTTCGGCATAAATTTGCTTTTTTCTTGCGGCTGCGTATACTGCCCGCACGCTATGTCCCTATAGGGACCAATGGTCGGGTCTCTCGTGAGCTCCGCCGTTGCGCGGAGGATTTTTTTGCCCAGATACAATTTTTGACCATGACGAAATTCATGCTCGGCACGAAGGGGAAGATGACACAGGTCTTCGATGAGAAGGGCGTCGTTTCGCCTGCGACGATCATCACCGCGGGCCCGCTCATCGCGACCCAGGTGAAGACGACTGAAAAAGACGGCTACAACGCCGTACAGTTTGGTTTTGGTACGAAAAAAGAAAAGAATCTCAGCAAACCGCTCCAGGGTCACCTCAAGGATCTCGCACCGGCGCGCCACCTGCGCGAATTTCCGGCAGAAGGCATCGAGAAAGGTGCAAAACTCGACATCTCGGTCTTTGTCCCGGGTGATGTCGTCACGGTCTCCGCTATTTCAAAAGGTAAGGGTTTCCAAGGTGTCGTGAAGCGCCACGGTTTCAAGGGCGGTCCGCGTTCGCACGGTCAGAAAAACAAAGAGCGCGCGCCAGGTTCGATTGGCGGCGCTGGGCGTGCGGGCGGTCGTGTCGCAAAAGGTATGCGCATGGGAGGCCGCATGGGTAACGACCGCGTGACGGTGAAGAACCTCCGTGTCTTGCAGGTCGACGCAGCGACGAACACGATCCTTATTTCCGGTGCTGTTCCGGGTCGCCCGGGCACGTTGGTCGAAATTCGCGGCTAATCTTTTGAATATTTATGAAAACCGATATCTACAACGCACAAGGCAAGAAGGCAGGCTCGATCGAGCTCCCGGAGAAGGTCTTCGGTGTTGCCTGGAACGACTCGCTCATGCACCAGGTCGTGACCTCGATGCAGGACAACGCTCGCACGCCGGTTGCGCACGTCAAAGATCGCGGCGATGTCCGCGGTGGTGGCAAAAAGCCGTGGCGCCAGAAAGGGACCGGCCGCGCTCGTCACGGATCCATCCGCTCGCCGATTTGGCGCGGAGGTGGTGTCACGCACGGTCCGCGCAACGACAAAAACTACGCGCGCGAAATCCCGAAGAAGATGCGCGCAAAAGCTCTCTTCATGGCGCTCTCGCGCAAACTCAAAGACGGCGAACTCATCTTTGTCGATTCCTTCGGCCTCACGACACCGAAAACGGCGACCGCCAAAAAAGCGCTCGTCGCCCTGAGCGGCGTCTCGGGCTTCGAGAAACTCACGTTGAAGCGCAAGAACGCGGCAGTCATCGCCTTCGCCGAACCGACGGATGCGCTCAAAAAGAGTTTCCGCAACATCGGCAATATCTCAGGCGTCGCGGTGCGCGATTTAAACCCGCTTGCGGTCCTCTCGGCGAAGTACCTCGTTATCGAAAACCCGGAGGCGGCGCTGAAGATCGTCGAAGCGCGCGGCTCAAAAGCAAAAAAGAACTAACGTATGGCACTCTTTAGCTCAAAAAAGAATACGAAGGCGAAAGCTCCGAAAAAGGCTGAGGTTGCGGTTGTGTCGAGCAACTCCGGTGTCCGCGGCGATGTCTCGCACGTTTTGAAGAACCCGCGCATCACGGAAAAGGCGTCGGTCCACCAAAACATTGGCGTCTACACTTTCGATGTGGCGCACAGCGCGACGAAGACGCAGATCATGCAGGCGGTGCGCGAGACCTACAAAGTCTCTCCGGCGAAAGTTCGCATCGTACAAATCCCTTCGAAGACGACGCGCAACATGCGCACGGGTCGCTACGGCGTAAAATCCGGCGGCAAAAAAGCCTACGTCTACCTTAAAAACGGCGAGACGATCACCATTTCCTAATAGCGTATGAGTATCAAAACCTACAAACCGGTCACGAAGAGTTCGCGCCAGATGACGCGCATCAACTACCGCGAGATGCTCTCGGGGCACAAGCCGCACAAGAAGCTCTTGAAAGGTGCAAAGAGCCGCGGCGGTCGCAACAGCCAGGGCCGCATCACGATGCGCCACCAGGGCGGCGGTCACAAGAAACGCCACCGCGAGATCGACTTCCGCTTCGACAAAAAGAACATCCCCGCGACGATCTCGTCGATCGAGTACGATCCGTTCCGCTCGGCTTTCATCGGCCTCGCGGTATACCGCGACGGCGCGAAGCGCTACATCGTCGTTCCGCGAAAGACACAGGTCGGCGATGAGTTCATTGTCTCTGAAAACGCCGCGATCAAAAACGGCAACCGTCTCCAGCTCGGCAACATTCCCGTCGGTACGTTCATCTACAACATCGAGATCAAACCCGGAAACGGCGCGAAGCTCGCGCGCTCTGCAGGGAATTACGCGGAAGTTGTCGCGCAAGATTCTGGCTACACGCACATCAAGATGCCGTCTACGGAAGTACGCAAAGTGATCGGCACGGCCTGGGCATCGGTCGGTGAAGTTTCCAACGAAGAACACCGCCTCGAAAACTACGGGAAAGCAGGCCGCTCGCGCTGGAAGGGTATCCGCCCGACGGTGCGCGGCACCGCGATGAACCCGGTTGATCACCCGCACGGTGGAGGTGAAGGTCGCCAGGGTCGCGGTCTTCGCCGTGCAAAGAGCATGTGGGGCAAGCCAACCGGGAAAGGTCAGAAGACGCGTCGCCCGAAGAAATACTCCAACGTCTTCATTGTCTCTCGCCGCAAAGTCGGCAAGCGCAAATAAAAGAAAAGCCCCGCGAAAGCGGGGCTTTTTGTGTCTCGAACGTGCAAACTGGCTCCTAATCGATGAAGATATTGTTCCAGAATCTTTGAATCTCCAAGGCGTACTTGAAGAGAACGAGCCAAAGAGCGAAGCCGATAAGCGTGACAGTGATCGCAACCCACAATGTGCAGAAGTAAAAGGCTGTGGTCACGCACGCAAGAACGACCGCTCCGATTTCCCAGATGTTCATAGAGGCCTCCGTTGTACTGCGACTGATTGTGTCATGAGGTGTTCCTCTATCTTTCCAGGCGATCGTGCGTCCTGCGCATACTGCTCTCCATTTTGCGCAGGTGCCAGAACTTTTTGCGCATATCCTTCATCACCTTGCGATTGAAGGTGCGCGGGTTGTTTTCCCGCACCGCCTCGAAAATGAGATCGATACCACCCATTTCTTCGATGGGTTTTCGTGTCGTGTCGTCTCTCATTCTCTTGAGATTGTTAAGGACACGACCAATCGATCCGCGAAGCAGTTGCGCTTCGCCCTGGACAGGTAAGCGATAGAGGCTCTCGATTTCTCGGGACGCCTGTTCGGAGACTGCTTTTCCTGCAGCCGATTCGAGTGGCGGAAGTTCTTTGTCCATAGTGTGCTCCTATAAAAGTTATCTGCAGGGATAGTAGCAGATTCGAAAGAAAAATCTCGAGTATCGCGCGATTTTCCAGATAAAAAAGAAAAGCCCCGCGCAAGCGAGGCTTTTTGTTCAGAGCTGGATGTTGGTATCCCGATTCTTTTCTCGAACGGGGAAACCGATCGCGTAGAGGAATGGCTTGAGCCTGAATGCCAGCCATCCGCGGCGATACGCGGCGTCGAAGAGCGCTCGTACCATGTTGCTCTCCATATTTCAGGCTGACCAGATGATCTCGGCGGCGGCATTACCGAATTCGAAGTGGCTCGCACCAATCGCCTGATTGATGATTCCGCCCAGAGCCAGATAATCCGGCACGATGACGGGTTCTTTGTCGGGGGCGTGTCCCTTCGCGAATACTTTCGCGGGGAATGTTGGCTTTCCCGAAGCCTTTCGAACTCTGGCGATCTGCAAGGCCTCTGCCGACGAATGCACAGTATCCCTTTCGAAATCCATCTTGATTCTCCTTGGTTGGCTGGACGCATTATGCAATTTTTTTGAGACTCTGCAACACGACCGCGATTTTTTCCATATTTTGCGAAAAGAATTTGACACCCGAGTCGCGTTCGTATACATTGTGCGCACCCGCTGAGGCGGGATTTTGATTGAAAATATGACACGCAGTTTAAAGAAAGGTCCGTACGTGGACGAGAAATTGATGAAAAAAGTCGGCAACAGAAAGCCGACCGCGGGCGCCATCAAGACATGGGCGCGCGCTTCGTCTATTGCGCCGGAGTTTGTCGGCTACACGTTCCTCGTACACACGGGCAATAAATTTGAAGAAGTGTTCGTCTCCGAAGACATGGTCGGGCACCGCCTCGGCGAATTCGCGCCGACGACGAAGTTCGTCCGCCACGGAGGAAAGATGCAGAAGGAAGCCGAACAGGCTGCCAAGCAGGCGGAGATCGCCGCTGCACAAGCTGCCAAATCGACAGCCGCCGCTGCCAAAAAATAATCTATGAAGGCCTCGCTCAAAAACTACCACCAACCGCCGCGCAAAGTCCGCCTCGTTGCGGATTTGATCCGTGGCAAGAGCGTTCCGCAGGCGCGCGCGGCGCTTTCGTTTTTGCCGAAAAAGTCTGCGCCTGATATCGCAAAACTTCTCGACTCTGCCGTCGCGAATGCGCGCCAGCAGAATTTTGCCGCCGAAGACCTCTTCGTGAAGTCGATCGCGGTCAACAAGGGGATCGTCATGCGCCGCTACCGCCCGTTTGCGCGCGGTCGCGCAGGTTCGATCCGAAAGACGCTTTCGATCGTCACCTTGGAGCTCGGCTCGACTGCGGGCCCGAAGGCTGCGCCGAAAGTCGCTGCGAAGAAGGCTGCGAAAAAGACGGCCAAGAAGGCAGCAAAGAAAACCGCAGCAAAAACTGAAGCAACCGAATAATTTTTATGACACACACTGTACACCCATACGCACACCGCCTTGGCATTATCCGCGACTGGAAGAGCCGCTGGTTTGCAAAGACGCCGGCCGAGTACCGCACCAACGTCATGATCGACGCGGCGATTCGTCGCTTCCTCAAGAAGCGCTTGCGCGGCATGTACGTCACGTCCGTTGAGATCGAGCGCGCGCAAAACGCAATCCGCCTCCTCATCAAGACCTCGCGCCCGGGCCTCGTCATTGGTCGCGGGGGAGAAGGCTCGCAAAAACTCGTCAAAGAAGTCGAAGAAATCGTCCGCACCGTGAAAGGCGCTCCGAAGATGAGCGTGAAGCTCGACATCGAAGAAGTCCGTTCGCCGGAGTCGCACGCTGCGGTCGTCGCGTACATGGTTGCCGAAGGTTTGGAAAAGCGCCAGACCTTCCGTCGCGTCTTGAAGCAGACGGTCGAGAAAGTCATGGCGAATCGCGACGTGCAAGGCGTGCGCATCGCGATCTCTGGTCGCCTCGGCGGCGCCGAAATGTCGCGCCAAGAAGAGATCAAGCGCGGCCGCATCCCGCTCCAGACACTCCGCGCAGATATCGACTTTGCACGTGAGGTCGCGTACCTTCCGTACGGCGTTATCGGCGTCAAAGTGTGGATCTACCGCGGTGACATCTTTGAAAAAGGCGACCGCCGCGCACAATAAAAAATACGCATATGTTGGCACCGAAGAAAACAAAGTACCGAAAGTGGCAGGTGGGACGCCGTCAGGGCGACCGCCGCGTGAAGCCGGAGACTCGCGGCATTACGGTTGCATTTGGCGCCTTCGGTCTCAAAGCAACGACACAGGCACGTGTCACCTCCAACCAAATCGAAGCGGCTCGTCGCGCGCTCACCCGCGCAGCGGGAAAAACCGCGAAGGTGTGGGTGCGCGTTTTCCCGGACCGCCCGTTCACGAAGAAGCCTGCAGAAGTCCGCATGGGTTCTGGTAAGGGCGACCCGCAGGGCTTCGTTTTCGATGTGCGCCCGGGCCGCGTCCTCTTTGAGGTCGACGGCGCACCGGAAGCGATGGCGCGCGAGGCACTGCGCAAAGCAGGCACGAAGCTCCCGGTTAAAGTGAAAGTGATCGCACGCGAATAATTTGTATGGCGGATATCAAAACACAGGACACCCAGGAATTGCAGCGCACGATCGCCGAAAAGCGCGAGGCACTTCGCGCATTTCGCTTCGGCGCCGCAGGATCGCGCAGCCGCAACGTCCGCGAGGGCCGCGAACTGCGCAAAGAGATCGCACGGTTGCTCACCGAGGTGAATTCGCGTAAGGTGTCGAAATAATTTGTATGGAAACGAAAACTACAGCAGGGAAAACGTTCGAGGGCGTCGTCGTGAAATCGGCGATGAAAGACACTGTCACGGTGGAGGTCCAGCGCTACGAGAAGCACCCGAAGTACAAAAAGTACATCCGCCGCAGCAAGAAATTCCTCGTCCACAACCCGGGCAACACCGTTTCCGTGGGGGATCGCGTCACGATCAAGGAGACTCGACCGATCTCGCGCCACAAGCGTTTCGTGGTTGCAGGCGTCGTTACGGCAGCCGCAAAGACCGAATAATCGTATGATTCAACCTCGCTCAATCGTTAAAATTGCAGACAACTCCGGTGGTCAGATCGGGCGCATCTTCAAAGTGCTCGGCGGCTCCAAAAAGCGCTACGCGCAGCTCGGCGACGAGGTCGTCCTCTCGATCCAGACCGCGCAGCCGCGCAAAGCGGTGAAGAAAAAGGAAGTGCACAAGGCAGTCGTCGTGCGCCAGAAGAACGCGTACCGCCGCAAAGACGGTAGCTACATCCGCTTCGACGAAAACGCCGTTGTCCTCATCATGGGTTCGGGCAAAGAGCCGAAAGAGCCAAAGGCCAACCGCGTGTTCGGTCCGATCCCGCGCGAAGTCGTCGAACGCGGCTACCAGAAAATCGGATCGCTTGCGCCGGAAGTCGTGTAAATCAATCGTATGAAACTCAAGAAAGGAGACAAAGTAGTGGTGATTGCCGGCAAGGAAAAAGGCAACACGGGCACGATCGTCCGCGTGCTTCCTGCTGAAAACATGGTCGTCTTGGACAAGATGAACATGGTGAAGCGCCACCGCCGTCCGAACATGGTTTCGCAGAAAGGGCAAATCATCGACAAAGCAATGCCGATCCATGCATCAAACGTAATGATCGCGGATCCGAAGACCGGCAAACCCTCGCGCATCAAAATTACTCGTGGCAAAGAAGGGAGCCGAGCCCGTGTTGCCGTGAAGAGTGGTCAGGAAATTTAATCGTATGAACGCAGTTGCAACACAATCGAATACATTTAACGCGCTCAAGAGCGAGTTTGGCTACACCTCGCCAATGCAGGCACCGAAGGTCGTGAAGGTCGTTATCTCCACGGGTGTCGGTAAGGTCAACAAAGACAAAAAGCGCTTGGAGCTCATCCAGGACCGCCTTGCAACGATCACCGGCCAAGCGGTCGCAGAGCGCGGTGCGAAAAAGTCGATCGCAAACTTCAAATCGCGCGAAGGCGACATCGTCGGCTACCAGGTCACCTTGCGCGGCGCGAAGATGCAGGCCTTTCTCGACAAGCTCATCCACATCGTCTTCCCGCGCGTCAAAGACTTCCGCGGCCTCAACACAAAAGCGATCGACGAAATGGGCAACATCACGATCGGGCTGCGCGAGCACACGGTCTTCCCGGAAACAGCCGACGAAGATTCGAAAGATGTCTTTGGTTTGGCAATTACGATCTCGACGACCGCGAGGAACAAAAAAGAGGCTGAAAGCTTCTTGCGCCACATCGGCCTTCCCCTCAAAGCATAAAAAGAGAAACGACCGCCGAAGGGCGGTCGTTTTCGTTGTGCTCACACTGCTGTGAATTTGTCCGCAGGGAAGCGACGATCTTGGAAGTTGGGCGACGTAAACTCGAAGGACCACCGCTCACATCCCTGAATGAATCCTTCGTAGAACACACGCTTGATGGTGAAAATATCCTCCATCGTATTGATGAACGCGATCGGGCTCTCGTACGACCCAACCACATCTGTGGCACGAACTTTGTTGCCTACAGTAAACAGTGGCACTTTGCCTTCCAAGCGCGCAATCAAGACACCTTGAAAATACTGCGTCTCGCGATTGTAGTGGTGGCGCGTCCTATCGAGGGAATCGCGCTTATCTCCAGCAATGCCGGCGACTGCAAGTGCGTTCGGGACGAGCTTTGCCGGGCTCCAGAGGAACGCGTCGGTACTTTGATCATTCCATTGCATGTGTCGACCTCCGTGTGCAACTGTCGCCACCCTAGCAGAAGTGCCGTGTATGCGCCATGGAGGCGCGCTTGCAGTGGCTTTTATTTCTGTGTACCGTGCACGGCAGAAAGGAGATTCCCATGGACACGATTGTCGTCACTACCTTGAATCCCCACGGGCTCTTGACCTCGGATATCGCCGACGTCAACGCACTGCTGCGCGAGCTCTCGCCCGAATCGCCCCAGCTCTCAGAAGAGCAGCTGAGCAAAATCGCGCAACCTGAGACGTTTTATGTAGCGCGGCTCAACGGCTACTCGGTCGTCGGGATGGCGACGCTCGCGATTTCGTACCGAAAGAGCGGGCAGATCGGCATCATCGAGAATTTCGTCGTCACTCCGAAGCGGCGTCGTCAGGGCGTCGGGAAGAAGATGATGGCGAAGCTCGTGCAAGACGCGCGTTTCTTGAAACTCAATGCGATCGAGCTCGTGACGCTTCGTGAAAATCCGGCGGCGCAATTCTACCGCGCGCTCCGGTTTGCGGAGGAAGATGCGACCTACTTTACGCTCAAATTACAGTAGCCCTAGTACCGCGCCGAAAGGCGCGGTATGCTTTTGTCGATATGGATAAACACCGCGAATTCTGGAACAGGGAATACCAAACGAGCGAGCACTTGGCGCTCTCGGATGAGCCCGCGGAAGATTTGCAAAAATTCACGCGTTTTTTGGAGCGCAACACGAAGCGCGAATTTTTAAACCCCACGTGCAAAGCGCTCGATTTGGGCTGCGGCAACGGCCGCCACCTCATCTACCTCGCCGAAAGTTTCGGGATGCCGGGGATCGGGTATGACATTTCAGACATCGCGATCAAAGAGGCGATGCGCGTCTCGGGCGATTTACCGATCCACTACGAGATTCGCTCGATCGCCGATCCTCTGCCGCAAGGCGATGGGACGGTGACGCTCGTCCTCGACATGATGACCTCGCACTTTCTGCGTCGCAAAGAACGCGAGAAGCTCAAAGACGAGATTCTGCGCGTGTTGCGCCCGGGCGGATGGTTTTTCTTCAAATCATTCCTCGCCGACGAGGACATCAACGTCCGCCGGCTTCTGCGCGAGCACCCGGCCGACGAAGAGAACGCCTACATCCACCCGACGATGGGGGTTTACGAATACGTGTGGACGGAAGATACGCTCTACGATTTCTTCACGCCGGAATTCGAAATCCACAAAACCCTGAAATCGCACAAGCACCTCAAGCGCGGCCGCGCCGGCAAACGCCGGACGATCTCGGCTTACATGCAGAAGTTTTGAATTATCTCTTTTGTTGAATTGTTTGTTCTGGATTGGATAATTGCTGACTCAGTGATTGCAATTGATTGCGTAGACTTTCATCGGCCGCCGCTTGGTTTTGGAACGCAGACCAAACAAGAGCACCTACTGTAACGAGCATTGTTGCTACCATTACAAGTAGAATCAACACTACATAAAACATCAAATTGTCGATTTTCTCGACAAGTGAATTAACCCGAGCGAATTCTTTTGAAAGATCAGATTGTTCTGGTGCAGTTGCTCTTGTTACATCAATATCTGCCATAACTATTCAATGTTGATATCCGGATATCCGAACATTTTTGCGGGGAACATGCGAATTTCTCCAGTGGTATTGTTGATGAATACTTTTACAAGTAGTCCTGTGCCAACCTGGAAACTAATATCAGTTCGTGGATTTGTTCCTGATGCGGCGGCATACACGACACCGCTAGTATTTCCAGGTTCGTTTCGAGTAACCGATGTGAGAGCAAAAACTCCCTGGACGGGAATCCAGGTGCCTTGAAGACCCAATCTTGCAGTTTGCTGGTCCAAGTTCTGAATAATTTCAGCTATCGTTGGCATATATGAGAATCTTATCACTAACCCAAAATACGAATCATTGACTTCTCAGGCCATCTCGCGTATATTTGCCGAGCCTCGTAGGGGGTCCTGTCTTACCCAAAGTCTATTGCGGGATTCAGGATCACGAACGGGAACGCTCTAATCCGATTCGTAAGGATCGCGATGCAGGCGCCCCGAATCTCTCCTGCCGGCATTTCAACTACATGGCAAAGAAATCAATGATCGTGAAGGCAAATCTCCCGCCGAAATTCAAATCGCGGGTTGTTCGTCGTTGCTTCAAGTGCGGTCGTCCGCGCGGCTTTATGCGCGATTTCAATTTGTGCCGCATCTGCTTCCGCGAGGAAGCGCTCGAGGGCAACATTCCAGGCATTAAAAAGTCTTCTTGGTAATTTGTTTTGTATGGTAAACGATCCTGTCGGAGATTTTTTGGTGCGTCTCAAGAACGCGGGTGCGGTGAAAAAGACCGTCGCGACCATTCCGTATTCGTCGTTGAAAATGGCGATCGCTGAGAAGCTCAAAGAGGCGGGCTACGTCGCCGGTATCGAAAAGAAAGGCAAGAAGGTGAAAAAGACGCTCGACGTCACGATCGCGTACACGCCTTCCGGCGCTCCGCGAATCAGCGGCGCGCGCCGCATCTCGAAGCCGGGTCGCCGCATGTACAAGAGCGTGAATGAAATCACGCCGGTGCGCTACGGCCACGGCGCGCTCATCCTCTCGACCCCGAAAGGCATCAAGACCGACAAAGAAGCACGCAAGGAAAAGGTCGGTGGTGAAGCACTCTTTGAAATTTGGTAAATCGTATGTCACGCACAGGTAAACTTCCGATCAAAATCCCGGCGGGCACTGAAGTGTCGCTCCAATCCGGTGAAATCGTCGTCAAAGGCAAGGGCGGCACGCTTCGCCGCACGATCCACCCGGCGGTCAAGATCGACATCGCCAATGGCGAGGCAGTCGTCTCTCCGGCGCAGGGCAGTCGCTTGGCACGCGCCCTCTGGGGCACGTACGCAGCGCACGTGCGCAACATGGTCGCGGGCGTCAATACTCCTTTTACGAAAAAACTCGAAGTGCAGGGCATCGGCTACCGCGCAGAACTCTCCGGCAAGCAGCTCAAGCTCCAGGTCGGCTTTTCGCACCCGGTTCTCGTCGCGATCCCCGACGGCCTCACGGCAGCGGTGGAGAAAAACGTCATCACCGTGACAGGCGCAGACAAAGAGCAGGTCGGCCAATTTGCCGCATCGGTGCGCGCGATCAAGAAGCCGGAGCCGTACAAGGGCAAGGGCATCCGCTACGAAGGCGAGGTCGTCCGCCAGAAGCAGGGCAAAAAAGCAGCAGGTGCGTCCGCATAAAATTGTATGACAACTACTTCACGACAAATCAAACGACAGAGCCGTCACGCGCGCGTGCGCGCCAAAGTGATCGGCACGGCAGAGCGCCCGCGCCTCGCGGTCTACAAATCCAACACGAAGCTCACCGCGCAGATTATCGATGACGCGAAAGGTGTGACGCTCCTCGCAATTTCTTCGGCGGCGCAGAAAGCGAAGACTCCGCGCGAGCGCGCAGAAGCGGCAGCGGCAGCGATCGCAGCGCAGGCAAAGCAGAAGGGAATCTCGAAGGTCGTCTTCGACCGCGGCGGCTTCCAATATCTGGGGACGATCAAGGCTTTCGCAGACGCGGCGCGCGCAGCGGGGCTCGAATTTTAATCATTGAATGAACGATATGGCAGACGAAACGATCAAAAACGCAGAGCAGACGACGACTCCGGCAGCGGAGGGAGGTTTCGCCGATGCGTCGCGCGCATCCGAACGCCGCCCCGCACGCGGTGGTGGCCGCCCGGGTGGAGATCGCCGTGGCGGAGGTCGCGGAGGTGACCGCCGTGGTGGTCGCCGCGACGAAGCGCGCAGCGAATTCGCACAGAAATTGATCGGCATTCGCCGTGTCGCGCGTGTTATGGCCGGTGGTCGCCGCTTCAACTTCTCGGCTGCGATCGTGATCGGCGACAAGAAGGGTCGCGTCGGGGTGGGCCTCGGCAAAGCGGCCGACACGCAGCTCGCGATCGAAAAAGCGACGCGCGCCGCAAAGAAAGCGATGATCGACATCAACCTCACGAAAAACCGCTCGATCCCGCAGGACGTTTTTGCAAAATACTGCGCATCCGAAGTGTTGATCCGTCCGTCGGCTGGTCGCGGACTCGTCGCGGGCTCATCGGTCCGCACCGTCCTCGAGCTTGCAGGCGTCACCGACGTCACCGGGAAATTGCTCTCGCGCAGCCACAATCCTGTCAACAACGCACGCGCCGCAATCGAAGCATTGCGCCAAGTAGCAATGAAAAAATAGTATGGCATCACTCAACTCACTCAAACGAACAGGGAAGCGCCCGTACCGCCGTGTTGGTCGCGGTCAGTCTTCGACGCGCGGCAAGACTTCGGGCCGTGGCACGAAAGGTCAGAACGCTCGCTCGGGTCGCAAGAAGCGTCCGGAACTCCGCGACATCATCAAGAAAATTCCGAAGCGCCGTGGCTACGGTAAAAACCGCGGTCGCACGCACGTCCCGCACCCGGAGCCGGTCGTGATCTCGCTCGATCGTCTTGAAAAACTCTTCGAGAGCGGCGCGGACGTTTCGCGCACGACGCTGATCGAAAAGGGAGTCCTTTCGATGCGCGCAAAAAATCCGGTGAAAGTCGTCGGCACGGGCTCACTCTCGAAAAAACTTTCTCTCAGCGGCATTGGCGCATCGACGTCGGCGAAAGCAGCGATCGAGAAGGCAGGCGGGAGCATCAAATAGCGTATGTGGGAGTCGTTTCTGCGAAAAATCCAAGTCGTCAACGAAGATCCAACACTACGCAACCGCATTCTCTTTGTCCTCGGCGCGCTCATCGTCTTTCGTCTCCTCGCGGCGATTCCGATTCCAGGCATCAACGCCACGGAGCTCGCTTCGTTTCTTTCGAATAACCAGTTCTTCGGTCTCTTGAACGTCTTTTCAGGAGGCGGCTTTTCGACACTCTCGATCGTGATGCTCGGGGTAAGTCCGTACATCACGGCGTCGATCGTCATGCAGCTCATGACGGTCCTCATTCCGTCTCTTAAAGAGATGTACCAGGAAGAGGGCGATGCGGGCCGCCAGCGCTTCACGCAGTACTCGCGCTACCTCACGGTGCCGCTCGCGTTCGTCCAGGCGTTCGGGTTCATTTTGCTCCTCCAGCAGAACAACATCGTCCCGCACCTCACGCCGCTTGCGCTCCTCACCAACATGCTCGTTGTCTCTGCGGGCTCGATGCTCGTCATGTGGATCGGCGAACTCATCTCTGAATTCGGCATCGGCAACGGTGTTTCTTTGATCATCTTCGCGGGTATCGTTGCGCGTATTCCTTCGGGTCTTTCGCAGCTTGCCTTTGCATTCACTGCAACGCAGATCCCGGGCATCGTCGGACTCCTCGTCGCGGCAGCCTTGATCACGGCGGGCGTCGTCTTCATCACTGAAGCGGAGCGCCCGATTCCTGTCACGTACGCGCGTCGCGTGCGCGGCATGAAGGTGATGGGCGGCGTTTCCACGTACTTGCCGCTGCGCGTGAATCAGGCAGGTGTGATCCCGATCGTTTTCGCGCTCTCGATTCTTCTTTTCCCGCAAATGATCGCGACCTTCCTCTCGCACAGCGCGATCGCGTGGCTTTCTTCCGGCGCACAGGCAGTCGTGAACGGACTCGCCAACCAATGGATCTACGGTGGGCTCTACTTCCTGCTTGTCGTCATTTTCACGTACTTCTACACGGCGATTACTTTTGAGCCGCACCAGGTTGCGAAGAACTTGCAGAAAAACGGCGCGTTCATCCCGGGCGTGCGACCAGGCGCAACGACCGCCGACTACCTCGGCAACGTCATCACGCGCATCACGCTCGTCGGCGCACTCTTCCTCGGTTTCTTGGCAGTCTTGCCGCTCATCGTGAAAGGCCTTACGGGCATCACGGCGATTACGGTCGGCGGTACCGCGCTCCTCATTGTGGTCTCGGTTGTCCTCGACGTCGTCAAAAAGATCGACGCGCAGACGTCGATCCGCGAGTACTAAAAAAAGCATTTCTCAATCGCTCGGAGAAATCCGAGCGATTTTTGTATGATAGGATGCCGCCATGAAGCAGGTAGTCGTGATTGCGGGGCCCTCTGGGAGTGGAAAGAATGCAATCTTGCGCGGCATCATGGATCAATTTCACAACTGCGAACGCCTCGTCACGACGACGACGCGACTTCCGCGCCCCGGCGAAGTCGACGGGATCGACTATCACTTTTTCTCACTCGATCGATTCGACGAGGAATTCGCGGCGGGCAACATTGTCGAGCGGCGTTTCGTGCCCGTGCTCAACACGTACTACGGAATCTGGAAACCCGACCTTGAGCGACGCCTCGCGACAGGGAAGATAGTTTTTTGCATCGTCGATATCGAAGGCGCGCGGTACCTCAAACAAACCTACGACGCGACGACGATTTTCATCATGCCGGAATCGCTCGGGCAATTTCGCAGTCGCTTGCGCGTGCGTAATCCCGAGTGGAGCGAGAAAGAATTCGAGGCGCGCATGAAAATCAGCGAAGAGGAGATTCGCGTACACGCGCCGCAGTACGATTACCGCGTTATCAATGCCGACGGCGGTCTCACAGAGACGATCGCGGAGGTTATAGATATCCTCATGAAAGAAGGCTATACTCTGGAATAAATGGAACCAATCGCAGTCGTATTTTTCGGGCTCTCGGGCTCCGGCAAAGGGACGCAGGCTGAATTGCTTGAGAAGTATTTGCACGCACGCAATGCCGAGCGCGGCGTCGTGCGCCCCGACATGGGCAACCTCGCGCGGCAGTTTGTATCGACCGGAACGCCGCTCGCACAAAAGGTGAACACAGTGCTCGCCTCGGGCGGGCTCATGCCGTCCTTTATGCCGATTTTTCTCCTCACCAACGACATGAATGAGACCTTCACCGGGCACGAGCACGTGATTTTCGATGGTGTCGCGCGCCGGCCCACGCAGTCGCACGCGATCGACGACATGATGCGCTTCTGGGATCGCAGCCCCGACACGCTGCACGCAATTTCACTCCAACTTTCCGAAGATTCCGCACGTGCGCGTCTCAAGGGTCGTGGCCGCGCCGATGATGTGCGCGAAGAGGTGATCGCGAGCCGTTTCGCGTGGTACAAAACAGACGTCGTCGCTGCGATTGATGCGCTCCGCTCTCGCGGATGGCAAGTGCACGACATCGATGCAGAGCCGGATCCGCACACGATTCACGCGAATATTCTTGCTGCACTCAAACTCGTATGATCGTAAAAGATAAAAAAGAGATCGATATCCTGCGTGAAGGCGGGAGACGCCTCGCGCGACATGTGCGCATGCTGAGCGAGCTGGTCGCGCCCGGAGTGACGACGGCGCTCCTCGAGGAACGTGCGCGCGAGATGGTTGCAAAAGACGGCGACCAGCCCGCATTTTTAAATTACCGCGAGCGCGGCGATCGCACCGGGTACCCCTCCGCGCTCTGTGTTTCGATCAATGATGCGATCGTGCATTCTCCGGCAGCGCGCAATAGCCTCACGATCGAGGAAGGCGATCTCGTATGTCTCGATTTTGGCATCAAACACGGCGGATTCTTTACCGATCACGCGGTGACCGTGATCGCGGGCAGATCGATTTCGCCTGAAGACGAAGAACTCGTCCGTGGTACGAAAGAAGCGATGGCTGCGGGAATCGCACAAGCGAAAGTCGGTAACACGGTCGGCGACATTGGGCACGCGGTCGAAGAAGTCGCGGACCGCTACCATTTCGGCTTTCCGCGCAATCTTTCGGGGCATGGGGTTGGACGCGCGGTACACGAAGACCCGCACGTGCCGAATTTTGGTCAACCGGGGAAAGGCGCGAAGCTCGTAGAAGGTCTTGTGATCGCGATCGAACCGATGATGACCCTCGGCTCGAGCGATCTCTATGTCGATGCCGACGGGTATACCTACCGCACGAAAGACGGTTCCCGCACTGCGCATTTCGAACACACGGTCATGGTCACAAAATACGGACCGGAAATTTTGACGCGAGAGTAATCGTAAATTCGATCAACATGCCAACTGACGTGCTCATCATCGGCTCGGGAGGCAGGGAACACGCGCTCGCGTGGAAACTCAAACAGTCGCCTCGTATCGGAAAATTGTACGTTGCGCCGGGGAACGCGGGTACGTCTGATCTGGCTGAAAATGTACCGATACCGCCTCACGACATCGAGGGCCTCGCGCGTTTTGCGAGTCAGAACGGCGTGCATCTCACGGTCGTTGGCCCGGGCGAACCGCTCGCGCTCGGCATTGTCGATCTTTTCCGGGGCAGAGGCTTGTGCATATGTGGGCCCGTAAAAGCGGCGGCTGAGATTGAAAGCTCAAAATCATTCGCAAAACAGCTCATGCGGGAAGATGCTATCCCGACAGCGACATTTAATATTTTTGATTCGCAATCTCGCGCGCTCGCCGATCTTCGTCTCCGGAAATTCCCGGTTGTCATCAAAGTGATCGGACTCGCTCACGGAAAGGGTGTGTACATATGCAAAACAATGGAAGACGCAGAGCAGGTACTCTCAAAAATCATGACCGATCGAGTACAAGGGGATGCTGGCACCGAAGTAATCGTCGAAGATTTTCTTGAAGGGCCGGAGTTTTCAGTGCACGTCGTCTCGGACGGAATCGCCCAGATCATGTTTCCGGCGTCACTTGATCATAAGCGCGCACTCGATGGCGATGCTGGAGCACATACGGAGGGCATGGGTGCTATTGCGCCGGTACCTTGGATTTCTGAACATATTCTCGATTCTGTGCAGCGGACGATTGTACGTCCAGCGCTCGAGGGGGTGATGAAACGGGGGACGTTATTCGAAGGTGTTTTGTATCCGGGGCTCATCCTCACTACGGGTGGGGCGAAAGCGCTTGAATTTAATGCGCGATTTGGCGATCCCGAGACACAAGTGTATATGCGGCTCTTGGAGAGCGATCTTCTCGATGTGCTTGAAGGGTGCGTGAACCACACACTGAGTGCTGTCCCACCGTTACGGTGGATTAGGGGATATGCCGTGAATGTCACCCTTGCATCAGCAGGATATCCCGACGAATCGCAGACAGGACTTCCGATTTCCGGTATTCAAGAAGCTGCCACGATCGAAGGTGTCGTCGTTTTCCATGGGAGTACGGCATACGACGATGGTGTACGCACAGCCGGAGGCCGCGTACTGCACGTTACTGCGGTCGACATCACACCGCAGGATGCAATCAATAAAGCATACGCGGCGGTACAGAAGATCCACTTTGAAGGTATGCGTTATCGTACAGATATCGGCGCGTCAGTGGTTAAATACTGGAACTCGACACGTGTGTAGATGCGAGGTTGGAAATTCTCACGCGGAAATAAAGGAGTATAGTTCTGAGAGAAAGGAGGCTCTCATGTATTGGCGATGGCGAGATACGCCGAAGGGTCAGCAGGCCTTTCGCGAATCAGTGCTTGCAGCTAGCCGCGCGACAAACAAACTTATCGATGAGATTGCGAGCGAAATGGCTCGCGAGATCGGGAAAAAAGTCGACGAGCTGGCGCGGGAGCGTATGATAAAAGAATAGCAAAACAAAAGGCGGGTTTGAGGACCCGCCTTTCACGTTAGTCGTAGTTCGCAAGCGTTTCGTCGATGTGCATCATCTCGAGGCGATAAAAATGCGCGATAGCTCGGTGGGCACTGCGAGCCTTGTTCTCCAGGACGAGTCGGCGATCGCGAAGTGCCTGCAGAAGCGGTTCGATCGGCCAGCATTTGCACTCTGCAGTTTTGATCACGTCGTTCACCGCAGATGCAAGCTTCTCCTCATTCGGTACGACACCGTTTTGGTCGTTCCAGAAGCTCCGCATGGTCGAACAGACCTCGTGTTCGCAGCTGTTGTGCAGCGTGGTGCCGAAGATGTGTTCGTGCGCGAACAAATCCTGAAGCGTCTCGCACCGCATTTCATCGTGGAACATGCCATCGCCGCGCAGGCATGTCGTGACGGCATCGACACACAGCATCTTCGTGCGCTTGATCTGTGCGATTCCGAGTGGTCGGCACTGCGCACAGGTCGCATAATGATTCAAAGTCTCGACGTGTGCTTCGTTCTGAAGTGCCGTCGAGAGTGGCAAGTCCCGCAATCGCATCCGAGCGTCTAAGCAGTGCATGTGCACCTCCTTGGTTAATCTCATTCGATTCTAGGGAAAACCCACAGAAAGGCAAGCAATGGCAGTGCTATACTTTTTGTATGCCATCAGCGTCGATGGAGCGACAACGAGGCACCGCTCCCGAAAAATTCAAAACGCCGGAAGAAGAATTGCAGTACCTGCGCGAGCGCGTTGCGCAAAAAGAACGCGAGCTCGAAGCTGCGCCGAATCGTTTTGAGAAAGATCGCATCGCAAAACGCGAAGTTGCCGAGTACTCAGATATCCCGACTGCGAAAATTCTTCACGAAGCAGTCGTGATGCCCGAACACGAGATCCTACGCTCGATTCTCAAGCTCGAGCCGGAAATACACGATGCGCAAATCGACGGCCTCCTGAAGCTGGTGCAAGAAAAAGGAATCCGCAATGCGCTCTCGGTCGCGCAGCGCATGAAAAATCCGCACCTTGAAGACGACCTTCACCGCGCGATCGTGCGCTACATCGCCGAAGGTTTGCCCAACACGGGGACCGAGCTTCCGGAAAAAATTCGTCGCGCGCTCCACCTCGCGCTCTTCGAGATCGAGCCGCAAGGTCGCGGGGACGATGCGGACGCGAAAAATCAAAAACTCGAACTCGTGCTCTCCTCTTCGCAGCAGCTCTACGCCGGGCTCATGTCGCTCGTTGCGCACGATGAAGGCTTTTCGCTCGAGCTTGCGGTGCCGGAGGGGAGCGAGCGCGCGACGCTCTACCTCGCCGTTCCCGGCGATAAAAAGACGGTCGCCGAGCGTCTGATCGCGTCCGTTTTCCCGAATGCAAAAATCAGCGAATCGCGCGGCGATTACAATATTTTCAACTACGATGGATCGCACGCAGGCGCCTACGCGACCTTGGGCGCACCGGCTCCGTATCCCTTGAAAACGCCGGATCAGTTTGACCACGATCCGATGAATGTCCTGTTGGCGTCGTTCGCAAAAATTGCGAAGCACGGCGAAGGCGCGGCGCTCCAGATCGTCGTCGGAAGCGAGGGCGATCGCTACAACAACTACTACAAAAAGATGCTCCGCATGCTCGAAAAGGGAAAGAGTGCGGACGAGGCGCTCCGTATACCCGAGACGCGCGTCGGCGAAGTGTTGCACGAGCTCTCGAGCGCAATCTTTTCGGGAGAGGAAGAGAAAAAAGCCGATGCGAGCGTCGATCGGCTCGCTATCGAAGAAATCGGCAGAAAAATAGGATCGCGCATCGCGCCCGCGCTGATTCGCATCGTTGTCTCTTCTCCGACAAAATCGCGGTCGCAAGAATTGCTCTCGAATGTGATCGCACCGTTTAGTCAGTACGACGATCCGAAAGGCAACCATCTCGTTTTCAAGCAGATCGGGAATTGGAATCTCACGCAATTTTTGCGCGACTTTACCTATCGCACCTTTGACGCCGCGTACGCGCTCCCGCTTTCGTTGGCCGAAATCACGTCGATCTACCACTTTACGGCAGAGCGCATCAGCACTTCGCGCGAACTCAAGAAATCGCACGGAAAAGTGGCTCCCGCGCCGCTCGAAATGAGCGGGGAGGGAATCACGATCGGGCTCAACCGCTACGGTGCGAGCGAGACGGCGGTGAAATTCGCTCCGGCGGATCGCTTGCGCCACTGCTACGTGATTGGGCAGACGGGAACCGGAAAAACGGGACTCATCAAAAACATGATTTTGCAGGACATTCAAAATGGCGAAGGCGTGGCATTCATCGATCCGCACGGCACCGATATCGAAGATATTCTCGCGGCAATTCCGCCCGAGAGAGTGGGCGACGTCATCTATTTCGATCCGTCCGAAACGAGTCGCCCAATGGGACTCAACATGCTCGAGTACGACACCTCGCGCCCCGAAATGAAAACATTCGTCGTCGACGAAGTGTATGGAATTTTCCGCAAGCTCTACGCGGATGTGCCCGAAGCTTTCGGGCCGATGTTCGAGCAGTATTACCGAAATGCGGTGCAGCTTGTGCTCGAAGATCCTGCGTCGGGCTCGACCTTCGTCGAGATTCCACGCGTCTTCGCGGATCCGGCGTTTCGCAATCTGAAGCTTTCGCGCTGCAAAAATCCGATCATCAAGCAGTTCTGGCAGAAAATCGCGCTCGAAGCGCAGGGAGATCCGTCGCTCGAGAATGTCGCACCGTACATCACATCGAAGTTCGACGTATTTCTCGCCAACGACATCATGCGCCCGATCGTTGCGCAGGAAAAATCAGCGTTCGATTTCCGCGAGATCCTCGACAAAAAGAAAATCTTCCTCGCCAACCTCTCGAAAGGCAGGCTCGGCGAGCGCAATGCGTCGCTCTTGGGACTCGTCCTCGTTTCAAAATTTTTGCAGGCTGCCTTTTCGCGCGTCGATAGTAGAAAGCAGCTGCCGCCGTTTTACCTCTACATCGACGAGTTTCAGAATTTCGCTACGCCGTCGATCGCGACGATTCTCTCGGAAGCGCGCAAATACAAACTCTGCCTCACCATCGCGCATCAATTCATCGCGCAGCTCGATGAGCATATCCGCGATGCCGTGATCGGCAACGTCGGCACGAAAATCGCGATGCGCATCGGGACGACCGACGCGGAGTTTTTGGAAAAGCAGTTTGCGCCGACCTTTACCGCGCACGATTTGGAAAACCTGCCCAACAGAACCGGGGTGGCCTCGCTCCTCGTAAACGGCACGCCATCGACTCCCTTCACGATCGAGACAGTGACGTTGCCGGCGTTTAACTACAGTCGCGTCGACGCACTGAAGCAGCTTTCGTACACGACATACGGTCGTCCGCGCGAAGAAATCGAGGCTGAAATCCAGGACAAATTCAGCAAAGCCACTCGCGTGACGCTCGACCCGGATTTGAATCTCGTGGAGGCACTATAGTATAGTTGTGCCATGAAGAAAATTTTCACGAGCGTGCTTGGAGCACTCCTGTGCGTTCCGGTCCTTGCCTTCGCACAAACGGCGAGCACGTCGCAATCGTCGCTCAACCAGCTCATGGTCGTTGCGACCGCACTCGAGGCGCAGGCATCTTCGCTCCAAAGTGGCCAACCGCTCGCATGTGCGGTCCTTTTCAGTATGCCAGTGGTGCACCTGCACGAAACGGTAGTGCTCGCGTGGGGGTCTGTCGGCGCGATCGATCCGGAAGTAAGCAGTACTTCGCAATCGATGTGGGCGCCGCACGGTCTCTCGACGCTTTCCTTCGACAAGCTAGGCACATGGAAATACTCGTTTACGTTCTACAGCCAAAGCGGTGCTTCGACGACCTGCGATGCACTCATCAAAGTCGTGAAATGACGCGCGCGTGATTTTGTAGTACAATCGCGACCATGCAAAATTCACTTGAGCGAACGCTCATTATTATCAAGCCTGACGGGGTGCAGCGCGGCATCGTCGGCGAAATTCTCTCGCGCTTTGAAAAAGTTGGCCTCAAAATCGTTGGCGCAAAGATGCTCCAGCCTTCCTACTATCACTACTTCCACCACTACGAAAATATCGGCAAAATGGTCTCACGCCGCGGCCAAAAGGCCTTCGATGTGACACTTGCCATGATGAACATGGGCCCCGTGATCGCGTTTGTCTTGGAAGGCGTCGAAGCCGTAGCGCTCGTGCGCAAAATGGTCGGCGCGACAGAGCCGAAATCCGCGCAGCCGGGGACGATCCGCGGCGACTACTCGCACATGAGCTTCGCGCACGCGGACGCAAACGAAGTCGGGATCCCGAATTTGATCCACGCATCCGGCGACCCGGCCGAGGCACAAGCGGAAATCGCGCACTGGTTTGCCGAATCCGAACTCTTCGAATACGAAACTGTGCACGAGAAGTTCACGCAGACGCACAAAAAATAATCGCATGCAGTACCTCCACCAATCCGTTTACGGACACGCGGGAGGATTCCATACCGCAAAACCCGTCATGGCGATGGACCACGGGCATATCTACGACATCAAAAACGGTCGGCCCGATCTCGCAAAGCCGCTCTACCGCGTCGAAAACGGGAAGGCCTTCGCAACAGAATTCCACCCGAACGGCGCTTCGCCGCACGCGATGTTCGAAATCAAAGGGGACAAGGTACACACGACGCAGTTTCACCCCGCGCACAACCCCTCCTCACATACCTTCGAAATTAAACCGGGGATGTACACATAATTCATTCTCCGTTCATACAAAAAATCCAACACAAACGACACTCACTTGCCTAGTTCCCAAAAAAACTACAGGTGTATACTTGGTGCAGCGGTTGGTACTTAAACCTGCTTGGTTCAAGTAAGGGAGCCCTACATCGTTGCGTACTATGCGTACGCATTCTGCGGGCACCCACCTGGCATCTAAGCCCAGGCTTGCCGTACCTGCCGCGCTAAAAAGCACCCCTTTGGGGTGCTTTTTATTTCCCGATTACGAGGTCTGCAACCAGAAAACTGCGATCAACACTTCTGCAAACGTAAGTGCGAAGACGGTGAAAAACGCTCTCGCGGGGATGATGCGCGCCGGGTCGCGCCGGTAGTAGGCGAGAATGCCGACAATTACGAGTACGATCAAAAGTTTTACGACCGCGGCGGTTTGATCGATCTGGGTGTGCTCGAGCATCGCGAGGATCGGCCCCGTGATGAGCTGAGTAAGCGCACCGTGCATCATGCCGTTTTTCGCGATCTTCACTTGCGCGCGCACTTGGTACGCAGCCACACCAAAGAGTGAAGCAAAACCCATGAGGTGGAAAAAGAGCACGATTTTGAGGAAGAAATCCATGCACCGATCCTACCATCGAGCTGCATACAGAAAAAGTTCGTGTAAAATCAATCTGTGTCAGCAAAAATTACCTTCTACGGCGGTGCAGGATCTGTGACAGGGGCAAATTTTCTCCTCGACACCGGAACACACAAGATCCTCGTCGATTGCGGTGCGCTCGAACGCGAGAACCCTTCGCCCCAGATCTGCGACGAAGAAAATCTCAAGCCGTTTGCCTACGATCCAAAAGAAATCGACGTCCTCTTTATCACGCACGCACACCAAGATCACATCGGTCGCGTGCCGAAGCTCGTGCGGGATGGTTTCCAAGGGATGATTATCTCGACACCGGCGACGAAAGACTTGAGTGCGATCATGTTCGAAGACGCGCTCGGTATCATGCAAGATCAGTTCAAAAAACACGGCTGCACACCGGTGTATGAACCGGAGGATACCGGTCGTGCGCTTTCGCTCTGGCAGACGCGTGAATACCACGAGAAATTTTCGATAGGCGATGCAGAGATCGAATTTTTGGACGCCGGCCATATTCTCGGCTCGGCAATGGTCAAGCTCACCAGAAACGGGCGCACAATTATTTTTACGGGTGACATCGGAAACTCCCCGGAACCGCTCCTCAACGATGTCGAAGCTCCCGAGGGTGCCACGTACCTCGTGATGGAGAGCGTGTACGGTGATCGCGTGCATGAAAATCGCTCAGCGCGTCGCGATATCATCAAGCATGCGGTCGAAGAGGCGCGCAGGAAACACGGCACGCTCCTCATTCCATCGTTTTCGATCGAGCGTACGCAGATTATTCTCTTCGAACTCGGCGAGATGATGCGTACGGGTGAGATTACGCTCATTCCTGTCTACCTCGATGCGCCGCTCGCGATCCGTGTCACCGAAGTTTTTGAAAAATACAAACATATCCTCAAGCCCGAAGCGCAAAAGGCGTTTGCGCAGGGGCACGATCCGTTCGTATTTCCGACCCTGGTGCAAACCTCGGGTGTGGCACAATCGCGCGGTATTCACCGTATGCCGGACCCAAAAGTCATCATCGCGGGTGCGGGGATGTCGATGGGCGGCAGAGTGCGCGGACACGAAAAACTGTATGTGCCCGATCCGCGTGCGACCATTCTCATTACGGGCTACCAAGCACCGGGATCTTTGGGTCGACGTATTCAAGATGGACAAACGCGCGTGTCGATCGACGGCGAATCGATCGACGTGCGCGCCGAAATCCTTTCGCTTTCGGGGTATTCCGGGCATGCGGACCGCGATCAGTTGCTCGCGTTTGCCGAAAGCGCCGGCGAGAGCTTACAACATGTGTTTGTCGTGATGGGCGAGCCGAAAGCGTCGCTCTTTCTTGCGCAGCGTATTCGCGATTTTCTCGACGTCGAAGGGACGGCACCTGCACAAAACGACACGGCAGTAATCGAGTGGTGATATACTAGAGAAACGATGGCAAAAAGAATTCTCCATCCCAATCACAGTGCAGTGCCGCAAAACTTCTGCCGCTTGCCGGATGGCTACGGCGTCGTGAAAATTGCCGTTTCAGGATCCGCCGACACGACCTACTCCGGGCTCGAAGCATTCGACAAAGCGAAAGAAGTCGGACGTGAGATCGCCAAGCACGGTGCGATCATCAATTCTGGTGCGACGACCGGCTTTCCGTTTTATGCAGCACTCGGTGCAAAGGATGAGTGTGGTTTTTCGATCGGCTTTTCACCAGCGGCTTCCGAGCGCGAGCACCTCGAGGTCTACAAACTCCCGACGGACTATATGGACGTAATCATGTACACCGGCTTTGGCTACTCGGGGCGCGACATTCTTCTCGTGCGCTCCTCCGATGCGGTTATCATCGGTCCGGGGAGAATCGGCACGCTCAACGAATTTGCGGTTGCATTCGAAGACAAACGCCCGATCGGGATTTTGGAAGGCTCATGGCAGACGGCGGACTTTTTGCGACAAGTCATGGGTGCGGCGCACCGTCCGAATGAAAACGTCGTCTTCAACAGCGATCCGAAAGCAATCGTCGAACAGCTCATCGAGAAAGTGATGAAACAAAAAGAAAAGAATCTCGTATACAACAATCACGACCGCTGGAGTGCATCGGGGAAGGGAGCGGAGGTGATTCTCTAGTATGGAGAAGTTTCCATCGCGGAAGTCATCAGAAAAAATACCGCGAACAGAGACTCCTTTCGACCCTCAGTCCGAACTCAAGAGTGTTCTTGCCGCACCCAATCGCACCAAAGCACTGAAGCAGTGGAAAGAAACGTACGCAGAGCAGCGCCGTGCGCTCGCGCGGATACAGGCGGAGCTCATCAAACGCGTTCGCGAGAATCCAGATACGACGCGGGACGATCTCACGGCTGCATTCGATGAAGCTGCTACCGAGCACAATTTTTCGAGCGAACAAAAAGAGCTCGGTCACGCAGTTATCGAAGCATACGATGTCCGCCATGAAATCATACGGCGCGTCCGAAAAGAGTATCCGAACGATCGTGATCTATGCAAAGCGGTGTTTGGTGTGACGCCGATTGGGCCGGTCAAAGTCATAGAAGGTCCGGTGTCGCTTGATTTTCGTTGCAGCAACAAAATCGATAGCACTCGCCTGGTGTACTTTAATAAGAGTGGGTCTGAGGTTCTCCGGCAGTGCATGTTGCAGTTGATCAAAACTACGCACGGTGCTGCTCTGCACAACTCAACTCCGCGTATTTCGGATTTGCGAAACGCAATCATCGTCACGTCGAAAGACACTCTGAAAGACCTCGGTAATGTTCACGTGCATGAAGAGCAGCATCAATTTCGCGAGCTCTTGATGGACGCATATCGAAATGTCCAAGAAAAACATAATGGAGAGTCACAAGGAACTTCTCTGGAAGAATCAAAGAATGCGATAATGGACGACATAGAAGATGAGTTGCTCGCCATGATGAAAGGTGGAATGCATGCCCGCAATGCACCGGGTCAGCTTTCGAGCGTGTACGTTAGTGGTTTCATTGAAGATGAACTGTGGTACGTCGAGCAGAACCATCCCGAGACTCTCAAGATAATTGAACCAGTATTAAAGTCGAAAGAATTTCGCGTGGACATTTTCAAGAAGGTTTCTGATGCAGCATATGCGTACCGCAGGATTACCGATTCATTCACGCACGAAGAAGCAGTCGCACTCCTTGCGTTCGAACCTCTGCAACAATGGCCGAAGCTCGCCAAACGTCTGACACCGCATGAAGAGGAATCGGATTCTTCCGATGAAGAAACTAAATTAAAAATCGCGGCCTGAGCCGCGATTTTTTTTATTTGATGCTTTCGAGGAGGCGACCAAATGCTTCCGGGTGATCTTTGGCCAAGGCTGCGAGTGATTTCCTGTCGAGCCCGATGTTCTTTTTCTTCAAGGTGTCGATGAACTTCGAGTAGGAGATGCCGCCCATTTCGCGCACTGCCGCGTTGATGCGGAGTGTGAAGAGTTTGCGGAAATCGCCCTTCTTGCGGCGACGGTCGCGGAAGGCGTTGCGGCCCGCGTGCTTGATCGCTTCTTTTGCGACGCGCTCCTTCTTTTTGCGGTCGAAGCGGTAGCCTTTGGTCTGCGCAAGGATGTTCTTGCGGCGCTTATTCTTCATCGTACCTCGTTTAACGCGTGCCATACGTATTCAAATTATTTGCTCAAAAAACGACTCTTGGCGGTGTTGTCGAGAACGCCGTGGAAAGAATCCGCGCGGTGGTGACGGCGCGTCTCGTTGCCCGAGCGCTTTGCGTTGAAATGGTTTTGGCCCGGCACGCGGGACACGATTTTGCCTTTTTTCGTGACGCGCAGGCGCTTGCTGTACGACTTGTTGGATTTCATAGGGTTTCTTCAGAAACGGGCGCCTGCTTTTGGGCCGGCGGCTTTTTTGAGGGGTTCCCCTCGATGACGACCGAGAGGCCTTTGGGGCTCTTCTTGATCTCGTCCGCGATTTTAAACGATTCCGGGATAATAGCAAGGAAACGCTCGAGCCGTTCCTTGAGGAATTCGAACTCCATGTACTTGTAGCGGCCCCAGAGGAACAGGTCGATTTTGACCCGGTGTCCTTCGCGCAGCCACGAGCCGATTTTGGTCGCTTTGATGTTCATGTCGTTCTGGCTCGTCCCGATTTTGACCTGCGCTTCCTTCGTCTCGGTCACCTTGGACTTTTGCTTCATTTCCTTGTCCTTTTTCTTCTGTTCGTACTTGAATTTGCCGTAGTCCGTGATTTTGCATACGGGCGGGTTGGCATTCGGGGAGATTTCGATCAAGTCGAGGCCGAGTTCGCGGGCTTTTGCGACCGCTTCGCCGATAGGGAGTACGCCGAAATTCTCCCCTTCGGGGCCAAGGACGCGCACTTCTCGTGCGCGAATGTCTTCATTCATGCGGACACGTTCTTTGTCCGCTTGATTCGTGTATTTAGTGAATCCCATTTGGCTAGATTATAGCACGGAAGTGACCTTTTTGCCACTCTTAGGCGGCGGGATTCTGTTTTACCGTCGCTATCTGACACTGCTGTGCCAGCGCTCGGTCTCGACGCCGACGCGCCTGCGAAGCCGGTAAAACAGAACCCCGCCGCCTACTTGCCGATCGAAACGAGGTAGCTGAAGAGATGTGTAAGTACACTCTGGAGATTTTGGAGAAGCGCGACGAGACCCGAGGGCGCTTGCGTGTAGCTCCCGCTCGAGATGTCGGAAGAGACAAATGTCTGCTGCGCTGGAAGTGTACCGGATGGGTTGTATGTTGACGCAGAGTTGGGGGTCGCGCTCGCGTCTGCGGAAATTACGTTGTAAATCCCGGCTGTCAGGGTCGGTGCGCTTGCGGGGGCTGTTGCGGTGGCGACAACGAGCGGATTCGTGAACTGTTGGAGCATCGTGAGTGCCGGCGTGGTCGACGGCACGATGATCGGATACGTAGTCCCGAGGATGGGAGAGGTCGTCGAAGCGGTAGGATTTGGCAAGCACACCGTGCCGGAGCAGCCGTACTGACACGTTTGGTAGACCTGCTGCGTGCACGAAGTCGTCTGCAAATAGATTGTGTTTTGCACGCAGGAGAATTGTGGCGCGCACTGCTGTGCGGAAACGGTCGGCGTCGATTGGATGGGGGTCGTCTGCGCGGGGTTCGTGAGCGGCGACAGCAGGGAAGGCGAAACGGAGGGGAGCGGATTCGTCCCGTAATTGAAATACGGGTTGTTGCTTTGAGGACCGGGTACAAACGTATCGGTGTTTGTCGGCTGGTAGCCGAGGGTGGCGCAGCTTGAGCCGCCGTTCATTGCTTGGACGTGGTGCGGGTCGGAACTGTGGAGCCCGGTGGGGTTGCCGATACCGGATTGCAGCGCGAGACTCCAGAATTGTTGATTTGAAATCTGGACTTTGCTCACGTCGATCGCAAGACCTTTTTGATGGTATGACTCTCCGGGCGGCGCGCAGAGTCCGGGGCAGCTCGATCGCCCGCAGATACCCATGCACGCTGCCAATTGTTGTTGCTCACTGCGGTACGCGGAATCGATACAGGCTGCCGGGCTCACTTGCCGCAGCTGCCGCATGAATGTATCCGCGCACGTAGCAAATTTGGGATCGAGCTGCTCGGTGTTGACGCTGCTTGAGCACCGCATGCTCGCCAAATCTTGTTTCGCTTGCTCGTATTGTTGACTGATACCGACGGTGTTTGGGTTGTAGCACGTTCCGACGGCAAGCGTACCGTTTTGGACTACTGGGTCAGATGCAACAGCAGGGCGCTCGCCAGGATTGGGGCAGGTGTTTGATTGTGGTGTGGATGGTGATGAAGCGGGCGTTGAAGATTTCCAATCACTGCAAATTTGAACAGTTGTGCCGGCAGGAGGGGAGTTAAAAAAATCTACAGATGGCCCCCATCCTTGGGAGACGAGAGAGTTGTAGTCGGAGCTACCCCATACGACTGTTTTACAGTCAGCGTACGCGAAAAGAGGTAGACACATGAGAGCGAGACCGATCCCAAAGCACAGACGTGTCAGTACGCGCATGTGTGCGCATTATACCGTGCGTTCTTACGTGTGCTTTCAAAATCCGAATATCGCGTTGTGTGAAAAGAATAGGCGATAGAGGAGGAGAATATTTTGAATCGACGCAGGACCGGGCGTGAGAAAGCCGTCGCTCGAGCTCGCAAAGAGCGTATTCAAGACGAAGAGTGTCGGTAAATTGCGCAGCAGAGCGTTTCCCACGGTGCCCTGATGTGCGGGTGCAAGAGAAACGACGCTCGTGTGTGGTACCACTATCATCTGCGGGGCTTGGAGCGGCGTCACGATCGTTGCTGCGGATACGGAGAACGGGACGCACGCGATTACAAAAGCGATGCAGTATGCGGAAACTTTGTACATACGGATTTTGAATTTTTGAAAACGGAAACGCGGACTGAGCGCCCGCGTTTCCGTTTGTTTTGAGCGAGTCGTGTTCGCGGACGAAAGCAACTTCGCTCACTACCGATTAGTAGTACCAGCCACGGTTAAAGATCTGGTTCAACATGAGAAGGTCTCCCAAGCTTGTACCAGAACCAATGACACCGTTCCCGTACGGGCCGCCGAAGAGCGAGCCGAGTACGAAGAGCTGGCCGAGGTTACCGTTGTAGCCGTAGCCACCGATACCGAAGCCGCTGCCGTAGCCACCACCAACGTAGTAGTTGTTGGAGGTCACCGGGACTGCCGTGGTCTGTGCGAACGCTGCACCCGCAGGGATGAGGGCCATAGCACCTGCGATCGCAGTCGTTGCAATCTGTTTCGTGAGTTTGTTCATAGCGATTGAATGTTTCTCATAAACTCTTCTCTGCCGACCTGACTGAGAAGGATTGTGCATTAAGGCATCGCGAGTGCGCGCCCTCGCGAGCCTGTAATTCAGGTATCCGCCGACCTGAATCCTGACCATACGATTGAACGTGTGGCCAAGACTCATTCCGGGTGCACCATGCACCATGCCAGGTAGCATGTGTTCGGGAAATCCCGGTGTCGCGGGCGGATGGGTACGACATCACGCGACGCTTTTAGTGGCGGAACAGCGTCGCGTTTTCGGAAATGCCCGACCGTCGCACATACTAAATGAGTGACAATTAATTCCGGGTGAACCACCGCAAAGCACCTGTGTAATGACGCAGCACCTGCGTCGTCTACACCTATGTCGGTCCTCAAATCGCATCGCCCGATTTTCTCTCGCCTCGCTTCCGCTTCGGAAAGACGCGGCATGAGAATCGCTTGGTTTTGTAAGTGCGCCGGTTCCCTGCAGGGATCCGGCGCATTTTTTGTGCCCGCTTGCCGTGGGAGAGGATTTTGCGTAGTGTGCGGCAAGTGTCGCCGATTGGCGGAGGTCTTCACAGCAAAAGAGAGGTATCAAATGACACGGGATTTTCGTGAATTGCTTGAACAGAAGTGGGCGGACGGCAAGTTCGTGTGTGTCGGGCTCGACCCAGTGTTCGAGTCGATCCCGGAGTGCGTGCGCGGTGAATTGAGCTTAAACAATGCGATCGCAGCGTTCAGTCGAAAGATCGTCAACGCGACGCGCGATCTCGTCTGTGCGTACAAACCGAACATCGCATTCTACGAATCGTATGGTGTCGGCGGCGTATATGCCCTCGCCGAAACGATCGGATACATACATCGGGCTGCGCCGGATGTTCCGGTGATTCTCGATACGAAATGCGGCGACGTCGGTTCGACGAGTGAGCGGTACGTTGCAAAAATCTTCGACGAATATGCCGCAGACGCGTGCACGATTAGTCCGTATCTCGGCGGGTGCGCGCTCAAGCCATTTCTCGATCGGAAGGACAAAGGCATCTTCGTCGTGTGCCGCACCTCGAACACGGGAGCGGATGAGTTCCAGAAACTGGTCGTTGGAGAAGAAAATATCCCGCTCTACCACAAGGTGGCGCGCAACGTCGCCTGGCAATGGAATACGAACGAAAACTGCGGACTCGTCATGGGTGCCGCGCATGCATACAATCTTCGGGTGGTGCGGTACGATGCGCCGGACATCCCGATACTCATTCCAGGAATCGGCGAGCAAGGTGGCGATCTCAAGGAGGTCGTCGCCGAAGCACGCAGCAACTTCATCGTGAGTAGTTCACGCAGCATTATCTATGCCTCAAGCGGAAGCGATTTTGCGGACGCTGCGCGGCGCGAGGTGCAGCATCTGCACGATGATATTCAGATGTATCGACGAGTCTCGGTACCCGCCTAGATACCGCCCGCGAGCGAAAGCTCGCGGGTGTTTTTCTTCATAAAATTTGCACATCGCACAGATGGTGCTAGTGTGCAGATAGTTAATGGCACCAGCAGAGGGGAATACGCCATGACTCAAGAGACGTGGACGACTAATCGTGTCGATACGCTGAAGAGTTGTTTTGAAGCGGGAATGAGTATGCGCGAGATCGCCGTTAGAATCGGGGTTTCTCGCAACGCTGTCATCGGCAAGGTCAATCGCCTTAAATTGAAACGCATCAAGGTGCGCTCGAGGTCGGTGGATGAACGTAGGCCCCGGTTGCGGCGGCGCTTGTTGAAATCGCCACCGATCGCGTCGACAATTATCGAGCAAACGCCCACCACTGAACCGATTGCTCTCGAGGAGAACTTTGTGATTCCGCAGTCGAAACGGGTTTCACTCTTCGAGCTCACGGAGGCAATCTGTCACTGGCCGATCGGGACGCCGGGCACAGACGACTTCTGCTTCTGCGGTGGCCATGCATTGACAGGGTTACCGTATTGCGCCAGACATTCGCGCTTGGCGTATATGCCTGCCGCGGATCGCAGGCGCCCGAGTGGAGTATCGCACCACTAACTCAACGAGCCCGGCAGGACATTGCCGGGCCCTCGTTTTGCAGTTTTCATGAATCCGAAAGAATTGCGAGAATGCATCTGTATTAGTCCCATGAGACCTCGAGATGTAATTACGCTTGCTGCCGGCGCTGCGTTTGCGGTCTTATTTATTGCTGTATTACAGAGCCAGATACCCGCGCCACCTGCATCGCCGCAGACAACTGCGAACACACAAATAACATCAACAGCATCGACGCCCACCACTTTAAGCGGAAGCTCGACGCCAGCAACTAAAACGACCAAGAGCGGCTACACGATGGCGCAGGTCGCCGCGCACAATAGCGCATCGAGTTGCTGGACGGCGATCAATGGTAAGGTCTACAATCTCACCGCGTGGATCGACCAGCACCCAGGCGGACCGGAGGCGATTCTTTCGCTCTGCGGTACCGACGGCACTGCCGCATTCGAAGCGCAGCACGGCGGTCAAGCGCGCCCCGAAGCAGAGCTTGCGAATTTCTACGTAGGACCGCTTTCATCTTAGTATGCTCACAACGACGATTCTCTACTACATCCACATCGGGTCGCTGTGTCTTGCCGCGCTCGGGATTTTGCTCGCCGACAGCTCGGCAATGGCGTGGCTTTTAGGCAAGCGCGAGACGATCGATCGCGCGAGCATCATGCGCTCCCACTGGGTCGTTTCGATCGCACTTGCGGGTGTAATCGGCAGCGGCCTGTTTTTGTTCTGGCCGCTGCGCGCGTACCTCATCACGCAACCGCTCTTCTGGCTCAAGATGGGATTTGTCGCGGCGCTCGTAATCAATTCATACGCGATCGAGCGTTTGATGGAAACGCCGACGCACCGGCCGTTCCGTTCACTTTCGAGTGCAGAGAAGTTGCCGTTTTTTCTCAGCGGAGCGGTATCGACAGTCTCGTGGCTCGGTGCAGGGCTCATTGCGCTCGTGTTGTTCTCGTAAGGCGGTGCAAATCTTTTGACGGCAGCCTCGCTGTATACTGCGAATCTATACCTATGCGCTTTTCACGTATCGCGACCGCGTTCATACTTCTCGGACTCGCTCTCGCGATTGTGATTGCTGTCAATGCATTCGTCGCCGAACCGTTCATCGTGAATGGTATCTCGATGCAGCCGTCGTATAATCCGGGCGATTATCTCGTCATCGACCGGCTCGCGTATCGGCACAGCGATCCGCAGATCGGCGATGTCATTGTCTTCCAGTATCCGCTCGATCCATCGATCGATTACATCAAGCGCGTCGTTGCGCGTCCCGGTGCTCTCGTCGATGAAAACACGGGGCGCGTGCTCGCGGCGTCTTCGTCGCAGTCGATTGATCCGTATCTCATGCGCGATGAAAATTCTTCGACGACGATAGAACTTGCAAGCGACGAATACTTCGTGCTCGGCGACAATCGCGCGGAGAGTTCCGATTCTCGTGTGTGGGGCCCCCTGCAGCGTAAGTACATCATCGGAAAAGTTGTCGCGCGTCTGTGGCCGCTTCCATAACGGCTCACGTGCGGCTATCTATCCACAGTGCGCGCCATAAAAAGTTTTTTGCGGCGGTATACTTTCTAGTGAAGCGACGATATCGCCATGTCAACTTTTCTCGATCGTTTGAAGAAAAAACAAATCGTGCCTGGCACGCCTGAAGATGCGAAGCAGGAAAAAGTTCAAGCACAGGTTGCCGCACAACCCGCACCCGCGGAAAACGCGATTGCGGCTGAGCAACTCAAGGTAGATATTTTCAAAGCGCCTGATTCGATTGTCATTTATGCGCAGGTCGGCGGTGCGCGCGTCGACACGTACGACGTGCTCATCGAAGGTGATAACGATGTCGTTACGATCACGGGGCAGCGCCTGCGTCCTACCGGCGAACACGTGCAAATGTTCTCGACCGAAGGTAAAGAAAAAATCCTCGAAGAGTGTCCGTGGGGAAAATTTTATCGACAGATCATTCTTCCCGCAGAAGTCGATCCGACCAAAACGGACGCGGTCATGATCGATGGCGTTCTCATGTTGCGCTTGCCACTGCGTGAATACAAAACTGCAGGCATTCGAATTCAGGTCAACAAAATGTAACGCGGTAGGAAAGCGTATGTATGCGATTCTCCTCCACGAAGCGCGCAATAAAATCCCAAGCACGGCAGGCCGCGCTCGTGATTTTTTGTACTGCACTTTTTTGTGCGCCGGTAGTGGCGGCTGCTGCTGATCTCAATTTCTCGCCTGCAAGCGGAACGCACGCCGTAGGAGAAGAGTTCACGGTACAGCTGCTCGTGAGTCCGGGCCAAGACAGTGTGAATGCCGCCGACGGGACGGTCAGTTTCGATAACACGCTTCTCACGCTCGAGAGTTTTTCGAAGGATGGATCCGTGTTTTCACTGTGGACCTCTGAGCCGGTCATTTCGCAGTCGGACGGGACGCTCGTTTTCAGCGGCGGCACGCCGACCGCATTCTCGCAGGACGGGACCGTGCTCACACTCAAATTTATGGCGACGAAAGCCGGCACTGCGAAAGTCTCGATCACGAAGGGATCGGTTTTAGCTGCGGACGGCAAAGGGACCGATGTCTTCAAAAACGGCGGCAGCGCAAGCTACACGATCACCGACGCGCCGCCAGCTGCCGCTGCGTCGGATACATCCGGCGATTCGGTAGATTCTTCGCAATCAAGCGACGGAACCGACGCGGGACCGCCGCCGATAGCGCCGACGATCGATTCGTCTACATTCCTGAAAGAAGACAGTTGGTACGCAACGTCGACCGGCATCATGACATGGAATTTACCCCCCGATGCAACCGGGGTGCGCACGCTTGTTTCAACGCTCGACAACCAAACACCGAGCACCGTGCAAAAAGGACTCGCTACATCGACGACTATTACGGGGCTGAAAGACGGTGTTTCGTACTTTTACGTGCAGGTAAAAAATGGCTCGGGGTGGGGAGATATCGCAAAGCGCAAAATCCAGATCGATACCGTGCCACCCGATGATTTCCAGGTCACGCTCGATGCGGGGTCCAACGGCAGTCCGCCGAAATTGAATTTCAAAGCGACCGACGAGCTCTCAGGCATCGATCACTATGAAGTGCTTTTCGGCTCGACGAGCGTCGCCACGCTTTTGGCGAAAGACGTCGCCGATGGCAGCTATCAAGTGCCGCCGCAAGACGGTGGACAAACGCAGGTCACGATCAAGGCGTACGATGCCGCGGGCAATGTGCGCGTCGAATCGGCCATGTTGAATTTGCCGAAAATCGACAAACCGAAATCGACGGACGCAGGCACAACTCCGGCGCCGGCGTCATCCTCGTGGTTCTCGTTCGACCGCATCCTCGTGGTTCTCTTTGCGTTCGTGATTGGCGCGCTCGTAACCTGGATTCGTTCCACGAAGAAACTCATGGAACAGAAGCGCCAAGAGATCTTGGATCGAATTGCTGCGATGGGTGATAAGAACGATCGCGTGTTCTCGGCGATGCGTGAAGAATTCGAACAGATGATCAATGATTTCGATAAAAAACCGCAGCTCACGCCGGAAGAACGAGCGCTTCTCGAAGATATCAAGGAGGTATTGGACATGTCCGAAGAAATTATCGACACCGAAGTCGATGAGCTGAAAAAGGCGGTTCGCGCCGCAAAGGGAATCTGAGAAATTTTCAAGCTTTTTTGACCCCCGCGCAGGGCAATCTTATGACGTGTCTATACCCAAAAAAGCCGCAGAAAATATCGAAAAACAGTCTACAATAGAGGGATGAATCCGCGATTACGACGGGTCGGGTAGGGCGATCATGAAATGGTCGGCCCGAAGGCAGTGGAAACTCTGGGGCGCAGCGGCGTGCGCGGTTCTTTTTTTTGCATACGCAGCGTGGGCAACGACGCATTTCGTGCTCGCGTTCAACGAAGAAAAGCGCGTGCACATTTTTCCTGCCGCAGTAGCTGCGAACGGTTTCGACAACAAAGATAACGCACTTTCCCAGGATCTCCCGGACCACGCTCCGTATGCGAGTTTCTCGACGCAAAATTCTGCGAGCGTCGCGATCGATACGCCCGCTCCCGTTTCCGCTGTTCCCGTCTCCGTGCAACAAACAAGCGTTCCTGAAAATCTGCCCGTGCAAAGCGTGTCGCTAGATACATCTGCATCGAGTACGACCACCGCGAGTGCGACGTCTTCCGATACATCGACGCTGTCGCCAGTTGCGACATCGACAGAGGCTACCTCGACGCAGGTGCAATCGCCACCGCCCGATTTGCCCGCGCAGCTCGACACCGCGACGAGTACGAGCGTCGATCAGGATTTGCCGCAACCGAATCTCGTGTCCGTATCGGCAGTCGATGCGTCGAGTTCGGCGGCAACCTCGAGTGACGCGATCCCGATTCCCGTTGCGACTTCGAGCGAGGCTACTCCCGCGGAAGAAAATGCGAGTACGTCGGTTGCGACCGATACGCCGCAAAGCGTGCGCGCCCGTACCCAGCCGTTTTCGTTTGCGCGGATCGAAGCGCTCGCGGCGCAGATTGCCGCGAGCGTAACGACGAAAGCGTACGCGCTCGAAGACGCATCGACGAGCGCGTTTGATGCGACAGGAACTCTCGACACGACCGATGCATCAAGCAGCGCAACTTCGACGACCATCACCGGTGATCTTTCGGGGGCATCGGATACTGCCGTGCAAGATACTCCCGTGTGCAGCGTCTTGGGGATCGAGTGCCACACGATTTCGTTTTCAGGCTTTGGCGTCACGGGCTCTCTGACGCAGAAGAATTTCAAGCGCGCCGAACTCAACTTCTCGCTCGGGAGTCTCTCGCAGGCAGACATCGCACAAAAGGGTAAGCTCGAGGTCAGGTACTACCACGCAGGGAAGTGGCACGATGCGGGTGAGATTTTCCTCAACAACGAAGTCTCGAACGAAACGAACGGCGCATACTTTACCGCAAACCTCGATGCGATAACGGATTGGAGCGACCTCTCCGATGTGCAGGTCGTGATCGAGTACGTGCGCAGCGGGGCGCAGCCGCCGGTGCGCCTCTACCTCGATGCGCTCTGGATCGACGGCGTGTATACCGAGCCGGCGCAGGACGTCCTCGCGGGACCGACCGCGCAAACGATTCCCGATTTGCCTGTCAACGTGCGCACGGATCTCTCGGGCCAAAACCAAGGCCCGAACCTGCTCGTCGAAGACGACGGCACGCAAATTTCATTTCCGTATCTCATGGAGCTCTCGAGCGCATTGACGCTTCGCGCCGACAAGCCGAATTACCCATCGCCTGGCGCGCAGACGCCGCAGAGCGTATACGTGAGCGTCACGAATACCGGGTCGAGTCCCGATTCATTCCACTTCTTCGGGTCGTTCCCGAAAGGACAGGGGACGCTCGCATCGATCGAGGAGTACGAGCGCAACGTACCGGTTGCTACTTCGAGTTCCGTTGCACAAGATGTGACGTACTTCTGTGACGGCGGGTGGCAGGTGGGGACTTCAAGCGGCGCGACTTCACAGGGATCATATTCATGCAGTGCAACGGGGGACACGCACACATGCGACTCACTCGGAGATTCCGGGGCGAGCTGTCTCGTGCGCAGTGAAAGCGTTCCGCTCGCGACCTCGACGGCCTACACGAGTGCGTGGGTGCAGATTCCCGTCACCACGACTCCACAAAATTACGGTGCGGTCCTCGGAAGTCTGCCGCATGGGTACCAAGTCGCCGCGGGAAGCGATCCGGCGATTGCGATTCTGCCGGGCCAAACGCTCTACTTCCGATTTTCGATCGCAACTCCGGATACCGGGCTCGCGAAGTTCGTGATCTCGGCTTCAGGAAACGGATTCGGCACGCTCGATTCGCTCCGTTTGCAAAACGAAACATCGCTCACCAACAAACACCAAAAAGCTCAGCAGACGCTTCTCAAAACGCAGCTCAACGACCAACTTTCAACGTCGACCGATTTCGACGTCAATCAAATGCCGGTGTTCCACTTCAAATGGAAAACGCAGCGCAGCTTTTTTACGCAGCTCAAAGATTTCTTGACCGGCACAGGTGACACATACCGGATCGCGGATGCGCAGCTCGTGCACGCGAGCGGCGAGCACGAGCACGTGCCGGTAGATATTACGTACAGCGCAGACGATAAGTGGTCGCTCGCTTTGGAAAAAGCGCCGCGCGATTTCAGGCCCGGCAAGTACACGCTCGAACTCACAATCACTGAAGGCGGCCAAACCTACCAAGACAGCGTCGAATTTTACTGGGGCGTTTTGGCGCAAAACCCGGATCAAGCAACGTACGCGCCGGGACAAACGGCGCACATCGCGATCTCCGCACTCGATGACCAGGGTGATACGATGTGCGGCGCAAATCTTGATCTCACGGTGACGACGCCTTCCGGCGATACAGTGGATGTACCGGTCGTCTCCGGTGGCGGGTGCGGTCACAACAACGTCACGACGCTCCCGGATTACGAAGCAGATTATCAACCCGCGGAAAACGGGACGTACACCCTCACGCTCGAGCGACTCGACGAATCCGGCGCGATCGTCAATACGAGCGTCGATTCATTTACCGTAGATGACAGCGCACCGTATTACGTGACGCGCACAGGCCCCACGCGTGTGTATCCGCCCTCGGCCTACACGATGCAGCTTGCTGTTGATGCGAAGCAGTCATTCACGGGCACGATCGAAGAGGCGGTCCCTGAAGGATTCACGATTGCGGACGCGGGCGGGGCGACAATTCGTCGCGCGAACGGGGCCATCTACCTCGACTGGGACGTCTCGATGCAAAGCGGCGATCAAAAAACGCTGTCATACGCGTTCAAGGTCCCGCAGGTGAGTCCGTACATGTACCTCGTCGGCCCGCTGTCGTTCCTGCAAGACGGGACGAGTACCTATACGGAATCGCGCAGCTGGAAAATTGCCGCCGACGCGCTCCCGATTGCAACCGGCATCGCGTGGCTCTCGGGCAACCAGCTTTCAACCGGCGCAACCGAGCTCAACAGCGGTACACCGACCGCGCTCTCGTGGAATCTTTCGGCGGACTACGACAGCACGTACTTCAGCTACTCATCGTCGACACCGTCGCAGCTCGCGATCCAAACCGACGGCGATTACCTCGTTTCACTCACGCTCCCCGTGAACCGCACCGACGCCTCGACCCGCAGCTCGCGCGTCGAGGCGGACGTCTATGTGAATGGCGCGCAAGTCGCGTACGGCGTCGCGCGCTCTGCATATATTTCAAACCGCAGCAGCCAACAGGATTCGTCCGATCATATGAACGTGCTCCTGCCGAATTTGCATGCGGGCGATTACGTCGAAGTGTACGAGTATTCTCCCGACACGGTAAACGCCGCCGACCACATGGTGATCACCGGTGCCGCGAGCCTCTACGCCGAATACATCGACAATTCGCAGACCGTTTACGCTGCAGTCGGCACGACGACGTCCGCAGGCACGAACCTCAATCCGGCGGCAACGTCGACGATGTATTGGTACGACGATTCGACCGGACGCAAAGATTCCGGGTACACGCACTCCAACAGTTCTTCGCCGGGCAATATCACGCTGCCCGCTTCGGGGTACTACCTCGTCGACGTCAACATTCCGCTCTCGGGTGCGATTACCGATGGAAGCGTTCGTGGCCGCGTGCTCCTCAACGGCGCGATGCTCCCGGGCGGCGATTTCAAGCAAGGCTTTATCGCAAACCTCAACGGCGACGCGGTCTCTTCGATCCACTGGAGCGGTGTCGTGCAAGCGACAACGACATCCGAAAATCTTTCCGTCACGGTGCAGCAAGAAGGCGCTTCCGGGACTCTGACGATCGGCACGAACGAAGCCTCGATTTACGTGCAAGAGCTGCCGGGGAGTGGCATTATCGAAACACGTACGCGCAACCTCACCGGTGGCACCAACTGGAACGTTTCGCCCAAACAAGCCGCGTCGTGGACGACGGAAGATGTCAAAGACACGGGCAACTTCACGCACTCGACGGTGACCAACCCGCAGAACATTACCGTGAGTAAAGCGGGCGATTACCTGCTCGTTTTCAACGACACGCGCGACGCCGCGATCTCGCGCGCAAACCAGATCGACACGGTCGAAGTGAACGGCACAGCAATTACCGGTGCGGTCACGAAGACGCACTACATCTCAGACCTCGGCGGGCAAACGGAAAGTTCCGGCGCACTCACATTTCTCTTGCGCAACCTCTCGGCGAACGACGTCGTCACGGTGTCGTCGCTCCAAAGCGCGACGGCCGGCACGGTGCCCGAAGATCAAGATGCCGTTCTCATGCTCTGGTACAAGGCCGCGCAGAGTTCATTTATTCAAGATACCGAGCGCTGGTACGCAAACGCGAATTCTGCGACGACGACCGATCCGTGGCCCTCGGGTGCGATCGACCTGAACGAAGGCGACGCGATCACAAGCGGAACCCCGGTCAAAAGCGCCGACGTGTTGCGCGTACGCGTCGCGCTCCAGGCGACGACGAACACAGTCGCGGGCGCCGACTCGTTCAAGCTCCAGTACGCCGCCGGCTCCACGTGTTCGCCCGCACTCGCGTGGACGGATGTCGGCGCAATCGGAAGCGGCTCGATCTGGCGCGGGTACGACAACGCGGGTGTCGCGGCCGGGACAACGATTTCCTCGACCGACCTCCAGCTCTCGGTCTCGAGCACGACCGAAACGTACGAAGAACAAAATCCCTCCGCCTCGACGCCGCACGGTATTTCCGCCGGCAAAGACGGTGAGTGGGACTGGACGCTCCAGGACAACGGCGCCCCCGCGGGTACCGACTACTGTTTCCGCATGGTCTCTTCGAGCGGGCAAGTTTTAAAAGATTACAACGATTACCCGCAGCTCGAAACGGATTCGCAGCCCGATGCGCCGACGCTTGCGGCACCCTTCGATAATGCGAAGCTCGCATCGACGACGCCGTGGTTCGACTTCTCGAGCACCGATCCCAACGGCGAAGACATTCACTACGAAGTACAAATCTCGACCGACCCGAATTTCGGCTCGACGGTCGTCGACGAAAACTCGATCACTCAGTTTTCGGATTTTCAAAACCTCGACACGCCCGCCGACAAATCGCCGTTTAATAGCGGTGAAAATATCCGCTTCATTCCATCCGCAACGCTCACCAACGGCACGACATACTGGTGGCGCGTACGTGCCAAAGATCCAAGCGGCACCAATTCGTGGGGGAGTTACTCAGCGGCGCAGAGCTTTACGCTCGACACGAGCGTGACGGTTTCGACATGGTTCCAGACGACGCAGGCGCAGTTCAACGAAGACACGCTGCAAAATCTCGTGACGACCGCGACCGATACCGTCGATCTCGCGACCGGACAAACGTCGGGCATGATCTTCTCACCGGAGATCGACTACTCCGAAAAGACGAGCGGTAACTCGTGGGGGACGCTCACGTGGAACGACGTGCACACGTCCGGCACGATCCTCTACCATGTCGAGTACCTCGACTCGACGAGTACATGGGAGCTTGTTCCCGATTCCGATTTGCCGGGGAATGCCGCGGGGACATCGACGAAACCGATCAACCTGACCGCGCTCGATACCGGCACGTACAGTTCGATACGCGTGCGCGCCGATTTCACCAAAACGACAGGCACGCCGGTTCTCACCGACTGGACGCTCTCGTGGGCACTCTCCGTTGCCGCGCCGACCCAAACGAAACTCTTCGACAACGAAAAAACTGCGACGACAACGCCTGATTTCCAATTTACAACGACCGATCCGCAAGGAGACACTCTCACGTACCAGATTCAATGGTCGACCGACGCGACGTTTGCAACCGGCGTCACGACGCGCACATCCGGGACCGATGCCGGGTTCACAGATGTAGCGTCTTCAACCGCGAGCAATCCGTTTCCCTCAGGCGACACGATTGATTTCCATGTGCAAAACGCCGATCGGCTCGCGAGTTCGACGACGTACTGGTGGCGCGTGCGTGCGAAAGACCCCGGCGGCGGCAATGCGTACTCACTGTGGTCCAACGAGCGCAGCTTCACCACGGACACGACCGTGCAGCAATCCACGTGGTTTCAAACGACGACCGAACAATTCGCGACCGACAACCTCGATCGCTCGACAGCTTCGGCCGGCGGCGTGAGCGCGACGACCGATGACGGCAAGATCGCGATTTACCGTGCGGCAACCGCCGGCGAATCGATCACGACGGCGACCTTCACGCACGGGTGGGATACGACGGTGCGGCAAGACAACGTCTATTCGCTTTCCGGCACGACGAGTATTCTGCTGAAAGCCGGGCACTACGCGGTTTTCTACGGTTCGCGTTTCGATTCGACGGCGGGCACGCGTCGTTCGGTGATCCAGACCGATTTGAGTCTCGCGAGCACGAGCCAGGCGATCGGATGGTCGCAAGGGTTTATGCCGCGCGTCAACGGCGCGAACGCTGCGTTCACCTCCGGCGGCGGCATTATTTACGCGTCCGCCGACAACACGAAACTCCAGCTGCAATCATTCAGAACCGACGCGAACACGACGGCGACTTTGGTGCGCACCGCAAACACCGCCGGAATAGAACTCATCAAACTCGACGATAACTGGGATTACATTCGTTTGAGCAAAACGGGATTGCAGACCGGGCCGACCTCTGCGGCATGGACGACTGTTACCTACAACAGTGAAGATGAAGTCGACACGGGATCGTTTTCGCACGTGCAAGGATCCGGAAACATCGTCCTCAACAACCCCGGCCATTACCTCGTGTTTGCAAACACATACGGGTCTCTCCCCACGGGCAACACGAACGAAACGCAGGTAATCCAGCGTCTCACGCTCGACGGCTCTGATATCAACGGCAGCTACACGACGGTGTACATGCGCGGCAATTCAAACAGCAACGCCATTTACGAAGGCGCCGCGTCGATCGGTATGATCATCCAATCGACGACGACGAACCAAGTCTTGAACGTGCAAGTCTCGCGCGCGCTCGGCACGGCTTCGTGGACGATCGATGCAAACGCAGCCGGTACGTATGTAAACCGCACCGCGATCACGGTCGTGAAATTGCCCGAAGGAGATTTCTTGCGTCTCCAAGACACCGGCACGCAAAACATCAACCCGTCGACCTTGACGGCGCTCACGTGGAACACGGAGGTAGAAAAAGATATCGCATCGTGGACGCACTCAACCGTGACCAATGCGAGTCGTATGCAAGCAAATATCGCAGGCGACTACCTGTTCCTCGGCACGCTCTACTCTGCACCCGCCGGTGTAACGGACGGTGACTTCAATCAAGGCTGGCGTAAAAATGGCGGCACGCTCTTGCAGTACGGGCAAACCGGCGGCATCTCCGTCAACACGACCACCTCCGATGATGGCAACTGGTCGGGAATCATTTTTCCAAGCATGGTCAATGGCGATTACGCCGAACTCGTCTCGCAAGCGGTCGGCGCGGCCGGTACGATGCCGGCAGTAAAAAAGGGTATTGAGGCACTACGCATTGGCTCTTTGACCGAAGCCGATCCGCAGACGCCGACTGTAGAATCTACCGACATTGTCTTTACAAATGGTGCTGGGCCGAAGTGGTCGAACGTCTCGTGGAGCGCAACTGCACCAGGTTCGTCTTCGTTCACGATGCAGGTCGAGTATGCGAGTTCGACGAGCGCAACCGGCTACGCACTCGTGCCGGATTCAGATCTCCCGGGCAACTCATCCGGCACCACGACTTCGCCCATCAACATCGCAAACCTGAACCACACGACGTACGGCGATTTGCGTCTCCTCGGAACCCTGCACTGCTCGGCGGGCAACTGCCCGACGTTGAACGACTGGACGGTGCAGTGGTCGCAGGGCATCAACATCTCGGGCACGATCAAACAATTTGACCAGACGACGAACGTGACGAGCGGCACCGTCGCGGTCGCGGTCAACGGCGTTTTGCAGGCAGGGAAAACGGGTACGATCTCGGGTGGTTCGTGGACGATTTCCAACGTGACCGCATTCACCGGCGACGTCATCACGGTATTCGTGCAAGGCGCGACAACCTCGACGCGCGCGGTCGGAATCACGAAGTACGAAACAACGGGCGACATCACCGGCATGAAACTGTATCAAGGGCACCTCACGCTTGGCTCCAATGACAATCCGCTCTTGACCAATACCGATATCGGCAGCTACGACAATTCCGTCTCTGGGAGTTCAGATCTTTTCTTCGATACGAACGCAGGCGGCGATCTCTCTGTGTGCGCAACCGGCGTTTCGGGTTGTTCGACGTATCGTCTCCTCGTCCTTTCAGGGACGGTCTTTGAACCCGCGCCTTCCGGTACGCACAGCGTGACGACACCGTACCTCGAAATCGACGGCACATTGATCGCTGACGGCACCACGATCAATGTTTCAAAATCGTGGCGCAACAAAGGTGCGTTCATCAAAGGCGCATCGATGGTCGTATTCACCGCGACATCGACGACCGAATCGATCGATTCGACCGGTGCAACCTCGACCGCATTCAGCGCCGTCACCTTCGGACAATCATCCGGTGCGGCGACATGGAATCTGATCACACCGCTTTCTGCGAGCGGGACGGTCGCGATCAGCTACGGAACGCTCGCGCAAGGATCCACCTCGACGATCACGCTCGAAGGCGATCTCACGATCGGCGCAAACGGCGTATTTGCGAAATCGACAGCGACGACAACATTTTCCGGCAGTGGAACGAACACGTGGACCGACAATTCCGCGGCAAAGCAAGACCTCGGTACGGTCGTGGTCGACGGCGCGACAAAGACGATCCAGCTCGGTTCAAACGTGAAAGCGACTTCGATCACGATCGGGAGCGACGATACCTTGAGCGCCAACGGCGGAAACACGATTACGGTGCTCGGCACGTGGACCAACAACAACGTGTTCAACGCCGGGACCGGCACTGTTGTTTTCGCAGCAACGACGACGGGAAATACGATCGCGCCCGGCGGCTCGAGTTTTTACAATCTGTCTTTCAATGGCGCGGGAGGGAACTGGGCGTTTTCTGCGAGCGCGATTTCAGTCACCAACGATTTCACGATCAGCGCGGGTACCGTCACGCTCCCGACGGGGACGACGACCGTCGCCGGTAACTTCGATGGCTCCGGCGGCTCATTCCTCCACAACAACGGCGTCATTGCATTCACCGCCTCCAGTGCAAAAAGCATTCACGCCGGCAGCTCTGCATTCTACGACTTGAACTTCAACGGCTCCGGTTCGTGGAGTTTTGTCGATACGAGCGCGACATCTTCGCGCAACGTGACGATCAGCTCCGGGACCGTCACGCTCCCGAGTGGCACCTTTGCAATCGGCGGCTCGCTCTCAAACGCCGGTGCGATTACCAGTGGCAGCGGGACGCTGCGCTTTTTCGCAACGAGCGCGCAAACGATTAAATTCGGCGGCTCAACCGCCGGGAACCTCACCCTCGACGGCGTCGGCGGCTCCTGGACCTTCCTCGATCAAAACGCAACGACAACGGGAAACTTCACGATCACGAACGGTTCCACCACACTCCCGAGCGTCTCTCTGGAAATCCAAGGTTCATTCACCAACAGCGGAACGTTCAACAGTAACGGCGGTCTCGTCCGCTTCAGCGCAACGACCACAGGCAAAACCATCAACCCCGGCACCTCCACGTTCTACGACCTCCAGTTCAACAGCAGCTCCGGTGGATGGACGATCACCAACAATGCAACTTCTACACATACGACGACCCTCACCGCCGCCTCCACCTTCACGCTCCAGAGCGGGAAGAGTCTTGAAGTCGACGGCACGTTCAGCAATCTCACAGCGGGGACAGAGGTCTGGACAGGTTCGACGCTCTACCTGACCGGAGGTGGCAGCTACACCCTCAACACGAAAACCTCGAGCTCGGTCTCGTACGGTACGCTCTTGATCGGTGCCGCTACCAACGTGCGCATGTGGAATTCATCCGCAAGCGCCGTTTCGGTAAATGCGGCGAGCGGATCGCTCTACTCGCAAAATCACGCAAACGTGAAAGGGAGTTTGTTCATCTGGGGTCACTACACATCTCCCGCCGGTGAAAATTGGTCGTACGCGAACGACTTCGATGGGACGGCGCTCGGCACGAGCTCGCGTGCGGTTGCCGTCCAGATCGCGAGTTCATCCGTAATCACGCTCGCAACCGGAACCTCGAGCATCACCGGTATCGCGAGCGCGACGACGACGATTAGCAACCAAGGCTCTGGCGCGTACACATTCAATGTATCCGGCGGGGGATTGAACGCGCAGTACTACCAGATTCGCAACACAGATGCATCCGGGTTGAACTTCTCAGGTTCGCCGTACGTGGCGTCTTTGGCAAACGGCGACTACCAGCTCGCGCAAGCAACCGGCGCCTCGATGATGACGGTCGCAGCGTCCGTCATCAACGCAAACCCGGGACTCCAAATTCAAAATGTACGTTTTGCTACTTCGACGGGTGTGACGAGCGGGTTCAACGTGACCGAAGTCGGCTCGCCGACATCATACTGGTGGTTCAGGAATCACTACGGCAATTACGCGGGCGAAGCGCACGACAACGATCCGGGGCCAAACAGCGGCAACCCCGGCTACATTCGTTGGGACGATTCCAACTTCCTCATCACGATCTCCGGACACGTGTACGCCGACCACGGCACGACGCCGATCGGTTCTCCGACGTGCGACGGCGTGACACCGAATGTGACCATCGTCGTGCAAGGAGGCACGACGTACACGGGCGCGTGTAATGCGTCGACCGGCGCATACTCGATCTCCAACGTCACCTTTACGGGCGATGTCGGGATTCTCGCGTACCTCAACACCAACGGCGGAGCGCGCGCCGTCACGGCAACGAAAACCGCAACGGGCGATATTTCGAATTTCGATCTCTATCAAAACGCGCTCATCGTGCGCCACGAAGACATCGCACCGATGACGATTTCAGATCTCGCATGGTACGGCTCCGGCAACGACAGCGACATCCCGTATGCGGCAGCGACGAGTACGATGACGCTCACGACGCAGCCGAATACCGAACTGTACATCTGGGGAGGAAAGACGTTTACGCCGGGCGGCACGGTCACGCTGCAATCCGGCGGTTCGGGAGATGCGCGCGATGGTCGCTTGTACCTGGCACCATCGAGTACGTTTACAGAAGCAGGGACGCAGGCGCTCTCGATCGGCGGCGGACTCTCGGTGCAATCCAGTGCGACATTCACAGCCGCGAATTCCTCGATCACCTTTATCGCAACAACAACCGGTAAATCGATCTTCTCTGCAGCGCCGCTGTCGCTCTACAATGTCACGTTCAACGGAGCGGGTGGTGGCTGGTCGCTCGATAGCAGCGCCGGGATCGCAACGACGACAGTACACGCGCTTACGCTCACCAGCGGCACGCTCTCGGGGACGGGAGACCTCGTCGTGCAAACGGGGGATCTCACGGGAAGCGGATCGGTCGCGATGACGGGTGGCACGGTCCGTCTCGAAAGCACCGGCAATTTCGGCAACAGTAATCCGTGGCAGTTCTACAATCTCACCATCGGCAACAGCGTAGCGGCAGCGACGACGACCAAAACCGGATCGGCGACGACAACGGTCGCCGGAATTCTGACGATCGCAAGCGGCAGTGTTTTGCAGACAGCAACGACGCCGTGGGTGCTTTCGGGCGGCGGGACACCGCTTGTCGTAAACGGCACGCTCCAGAGTTCGAGTGCGGCATTTTCATACACCGCGACGAGTTCGACGAACGTGACGAGTGGAACATTTGCGTCGCTCACGCTCGCACCGAGTAATTCCGGTTCGCCGACGTACACGCTCGGAGGTGGCTCGCTCATTGTGAACTCGCTCGCGGTCGGCGACGGCACGCACGCGGTGACGGTCACTGCCGATACCAACGACCCGTCGATCGGTGTCTCTTCGCTCATGACGATACATACGGGGGCGACGTTCGTTGCCTCGAATGTAGGGCTTCTCGATCTTTCGGGCAGCTACGCGAACACGGGAACGTTCACCCATTCGGGCGGCAGCGTGCTCTTCGATGCAACCGGAGCAGGCAACACGATCGCAGCCGGGAACTCGCCGTTTTACGATGTGACGTTTAGTTCACCGACAGGATCCTGGACACTTACGGGGAACGCAACCTCCACCCACACCTTCACCCTCACCGCCGCCTCCACCTTCACCCTCCAGAGCGGGAAGAGTCTTGAAGTCGACGGCACCTTCACCAACGCAGTCGGTCACACCCACACCACGTGGACCGGCTCGACCCTCTACCTCAACGGCGGCAGCTACACCCTCAACACCAAGACGAACCCCGGCGACACCTACGGCACGCTCTTGATCGGCCCCTCCACCACGGTACGCATGTGGAACTCATCCGCAGCGACCACCATCGTCAACACGACCGGCTCCCTCTACTCCATGAACCACGCAGGCACAAGCGGAGCACTCAATATATGGGGTGCGTACAAGCTCACCTCCGGCAACGACTACTGGGACTACAGCACCGACTTCGACGGCACCTCACTCGGCAGCCCTCGCCAGGTCTCCGTACAAATCGCGAGCTCCTCGTCGGTCACCGTCTCCGGCGGTACCCTGGAGATCCTCGGCAGCGCAAGCGCCACCACCACGATCCAAAATCAAGGAGCCGGAGCATACTCCTTCTCCGTCTCCGGCGGCACCCTGAATGCGCAGTACTACCAAATCCGCAACACCGACTCCTCGGGTCTCAACCTCTCCGGTACCCCGACCATCACCTCGCTCTCCAACGGTGACTACCAGCTCGCCCAATCCGGTGGTTCGATGATTACGGTGGCGGGGAGTGTGATTGATGCGAATGCCAACGCGCAGTACGCGACGATAAAGTTTGCCACGTCGACCGGAGTCTCTACCGGCTACAACATAAACCGCACGGGCTCGCCGCAGAGCGCATGGACACTGGCGCAAACGTACGGCAACTACCAAGGTGAAGCGTTCGACAACGACGGCGCCGACGCGTGTGGTTCGATTCGCTGGCCGGACAGTTCCTGTCTCTTCGTCAACGAGGCGCACTACCGCTGGCGCAACGACGACGGTACCGAAGGCGCGCTCGCATCCACCTGGTACAACAATTCCTGGAGCTACCGCAAAGCGATCGTGATTTCAAACCCGAATGCAACGTCGTACACGAACATTCCGGTCAAAATTACGGTCGCCTACGACGCGAGCATGAACAGCGATTTCAGCGACCTGCGCTTCACGGATTCATCCGGAACAAGTTCGATTCCGTATTGGAAAGAGACGACGACCGCCGGATCATCGACGACGCTGTGGGTCAATGTGCCTTCGCTCCCGGCATCGGGTTCTGCAACCGTCTACATGTACTTCGGCAACGGGAGCGCAACCGCATCTGACAGCGGCGCCTCGACGTTCCCATTCTTCGAAGATTTTGAAACGGGAAGCCTCTCGGGCTACTCGGGCAACACGTCGCTCTTTAACATCGGTACGACGTACAACTATACGGGCGCGCACGGACTCGATGCAGGCACGAACGCGAATCAAAAAACGACGAGCGGTCTCTACAAAACCGGCTCGCAGACCGCGCAAGGGCAGACGATCCGCTTCTATCAGTACGTCGACGCGACGCAGCAAGACGAACCGTGCACGCTCTTTGCCGTGCAGAGCTCCGGTCACGATTACGCGGTGTGTCTCGACGAGTATCCGTCGCAAGCGATCGAGATTGCAAAAAATGTGACCGCCAACGACGGCAGCGGCACCGTGCTTGCGTCGACAACCGTTTCCTACACGACGGGGTGGTACCAGGTTTCGATCGACTGGCTCTCCGGCGGCACGATCAATGTAACCGTGTACAACTCGACCGGAGCCGTGTTTGCGACTTTGAGTACAACCGATACGACATACTCGTCGGGTGGCATGGGCTTTTCATACTGGTTCGAGCACGGCGGGTGGGACTTCTACACATCGCGACCCTACACGGCGTCCGCACCGACGGCGATTTTTGGAGCAAAGCAAGATTCGGGCGGTGCGAGCTGGGCAGCTGCGGAAGATACCGCGCTCACCGGAGCAAGCGGACTTTCGATTGGACACAATGTTCGCTTGCGTTTCTCGGTCCAGAATACGGGCGCGACGTTGACCAACAAAAACTTCCGGCTGCAGGTCGCACCGAAAGGCGCATCGCTCAATTGTCCGTCGGTTACGCACGCGAGTTATTCCGACGTGCCGACGCAAACGGGCGGCTGCGGATCTGCGGCAGCATGTATGTCGACATCGACGTTCATCACGAACCAGAGCGCGACGGCTGGGCTCCTCTCGTATCCCGCATCGATGAATTTTACGGCAGGGCAAGCGATTTCAGATCCCGCAAACCAAACGAGTGCGATGACGATCGGCAACAATACCGCGACGGAGGTCGAGTATACTTTCCAAATGACGCCGAGTGCAACGGGAGGCGAGTACTGCTTCCGCGTATCGGATCCGGCGGCAAGCGGTGGTAATCTCGACAACTACCAACAGGTCGCCGACGCCACCGTGCTCCACCCGCCGCAAATCTCAAACATCACATTCTCCAATGGTACATCGACGTTGAATTCGATCGCGCTCACCGAAGGGACCACGACGACGATCTACGCGACCTCGACCGTCACCGACCTCAACGGCTACCAAGATATTTCCTCTGCGACCTCGACGATCTACCGCTCGGGTGTCGGGCCGTCGTGCTCCGCCGACGAAAACAGTTGCTACCAAATTCCCGCCTCCTCGTGTAGCCTCTCGAATTGCGCCGGCAATTCCTGCATGCTCTCCTGCAGCGCAAAACTCCAATACTTCGCGGACCCGACTGACCCCGGAAGTACGTACGCGGCGCAGGATTGGCTCGCGACGATGGCGGTTCAAGATTCGACAGGCTTGCGCGACACGCAAACGTACCAAGGCACGGTCGATGTCCTCACGCTCTATGGACTTTCAATCAAGACAGGGAACATCGACTTCGGGTCGCTCACGGTCGGCGCAAACACCGGCTCGGTGAACGCAACAACGACGATTGCCAATACGGGGAACACGCCGATCAATATCCAGCTCCTTGGTACCGACCTCACGAGCGGCGCGGATTCGATCGCGGTCGGAGAGCAGAAGTTCGCAACGTCGACCTTCGTCTACGGCAGTTGCTCGATTTGTCAGGCGCTCACGGGTTCTCCGACGACCGTCAACATGGAAATTCCGAAGCCGACTGCTTCGTCGACGCCGTCGACGGGAAGCGTGTACTGGGGTGTCGACGTGCCGGTCGGCAGTCGCGCGAAATCGTACAGCGGGACAAACACCTTCATGGCGGTCGGCGGCTGATCAGTATGCAAAACTCTTTTTTCACTCGATTTTTTTCTTCTCGGCGAGCAATCGTCGCTACGATTCTTGGTGTGTGTGCTCTCGCCGGTATCGCGTTTTATTTTGCCTCGCGTCATTCGATGTCGCTGTTCACACAAGAGTACCTCGTGTACCAAGGCTTGGCGCAGGAACAAGAGAATGCCGCATACACCCCGGCTGCACCGAACAATCCCATCCGGCAAGAACTCAACCTCGCGCTCTCCGAAGCCCTTCAAAACGATACGAAGAGTGCGCGCCGCGTCGTAGATGCGCAGCAGGGTCTCGCGTTTCTTGCGCAGCTCGAAAAAGAAGTGGACGCGATCGGAGATACGAGCGAAACCGCGAACACGCAGCTCGCAAAAATGCAGGTGAACGCGGTCAATGATTTTTCCGCGAGTGGTGCGAGTACCAAAATCATCGAGCTTGCAAAGCAGCGCTCTGAGATCATCGAGGACATTCGTGGGCTCTCGTACCGCGCGGACTTCGAAACCGAAAAGATTTTAAACCATATCGTCGACAGCAACGGCGTGCTCACACCCGAATACATAGACGTGCTCAACAACGAACTTCCCGATGTTGAGACGCAATTCGACAAACGCGCGGCGCTCTACACGCAACTGAGCGCGGTCTCGTCGCAGATCGATGCGCTTGCCTCGAGCATCGGCATTCCGGCCGCTTCGAGCACTGCGCAGTAATTGCCAGAGGCGCGGCGCGCGATACAATATATATATGGATGAAGGATACCTGCCGCCACAAAAAGACGAAGGCGTATTCATGCTCGCGTGGCACGCACTCGAGCGTGGCTTCGACAGCGTAGCTGACACTGCGCTCGAATATGGTCGCATCGTTTCGCGCGAAGCGGAACTGTTCTTCGGCGTCTTTTTCATGATCATCGGGTTTCTCAATTTCCAAAACGGCAAAAACTGCGACGGCAATACCACGGATTACCTCGCGTGTACCAACCCCTCCACCTACTATTACTACAGCGCGTTTGAAATCGCGCTCATTACGATCGGTATCTTTCTCGTAATCCTCTGGTACTTCAAACGCGAACGCCGCTAGCGGTGCTCGGATGATAAAATATATGCAACGCGCTTGTGCGCGTCAGCATGTCGCACCGACGCATCTTCACGTTCACCGTAGGTTCTGTGCTTGCGATCTTGGCGAGCGTGCAGATTGCGAGCGCCGCACAGATTTCTGGGGTCACCATCTCGAGTGTCACGGCGACATCGGCCGTCGTGACGTGGACGACCGATACAAAAACCGACGCGACCATCAACTTTTCGACGGATCCTTCGTACGGTATCGTGCGCGACCCGACATTCACGCAGACATCGCACGTACTAACGATCCCGAATCTCACGCAAAATACGACGTACCACTTACGCGTGGAGTCGACCGACCAAAGCGGCAACACGAACGCGACCGGCGGTTTCGTCTTCACCACGACGCCGGATCAAAACGCGCTCACGAAGCAGATCCAATCGGAGATCAAACAAATCTCGAATCCGAAAGACTTGGTCGCAATCAATCAGACCGTGCAGCAAACCGCGGCCGACGTGCTGAAGCCGCCGACGGTTCTCGGCGCAGCGAAAGTAATTCCGGATGTGAACGGTGCAGAATTTATCTGGACAACCGACCGCGCATCCGGTTCGGTCGTGCACCTTGAGCCCGATTCGACATACAGCGGTACGTATTCGATCACGCAGGGAGATGCGAACGAATCGACGACGAACCACGACGTAAAAGTCGTCGGTCTCGACGCGTCGACAAAGTACCACTTCAGCGTTGCCTCGCCCGATTCGCTCGGCCTTATCGGGCTCACCGTCGACGATACATTTACGACGAAGTCAACGTTGCCGCAGATCCAGAATCCGAAGATCACGAATATCTCGGAAACGGTCGCGACCGTGACGTGGTCGACGGGTTCGGTCCTCGCGAACGGCATCGTCGATTTCACCAATACGCGCACGCACAAGACGCTCTCGATGGGGGATCCCGCATTCCTCACGCACCACGCAGTCGAATTGACGGGGCTCATCTTCGGTACGACGTACTCCGTGCTCATCCACGCGACGAACCAAAGCGGCGATGTTGTCACGAGCAGCCCGATCACATTCGTCACAGTTCGCGACACGGTCCCGCCGGTGATTTCGAAAGTTTCAAACCAGTCCACGCTCTTCCCGAGCGACACGGTCGAGGTGCAGACGATTATCTCATGGGTCACCGACGAACCTGCGTTTTGTCAGCTGTCGTACATTCACGGCATCGTGAGGAGCGACACCAATCCGCCCACTGCGCGTCCTGCAGAGCAAAACCCGCTCACGGATCACACGGAAGTCATCGTCGGGCTCACCCCGAATGCAGTCTATAAATTCTGGGTCAATTGCCACGACGCCGCAGGCAACGCCTCGCAGTCCGACGACTACGTTCTGATCACGCCGGACAAGCAGAAAAACATCGTCGACCTCATTTTGCAAAACTTCCAAGGCACCTTCGGGTGGGTTAATAACATCGGCAAATAGTATGGCAAAAGTCGCGATCCAGGCGGATAAACTCGTGATCACCTACAACAAGGGGAAGTCCAACGAGTTCAACGCACTCAACAACATCAACGCCGAGATCTATCCGCGCGAATACATTATTCTCTTCGGGCCATCGGGATGCGGCAAATCGACGCTCCTCTATACGATCCTCGGCGGCAACGTGCCTGACTCCGGACACATGTTCGTACAAGGCGAAGACATCTACGCGTACAACCCGGCAGAAATGAACCACTACCAACAGTCGATCATCGGGATCGTCTACCAGCAGTTCAACCTGATCACGTCGATTTCGGTTCTCGACAACGTCGCGCTGCCGCGTCTTTTTATGAACATGCCGCCTTCGGAGCGCAACGAACGCGCGCGCGTACTCTTACGCCGCTTCGGCATTCCCGAGCGTCTCGAAAATAAAACACCGGTCATGATGTCGGGTGGTCAGCAGCAGAGAGTCGCGGTCGCACGCTCCTTGATCAACGACCCCCAGATCCTGCTCGCCGACGAGCCGGTCGGTAACCTCGACTCAATCTCCGCCGAGCACGTCATGGATTCATTTAAAGAAATCAACACGAAGGACCGAAAGACGGTGATCCTCGTCACGCACGACGCAAAGTATTTGCCGTACGCGCACCGCGTCTTCTACATGCGCGACGGAATCTTGCGCCGCATCGTCGTCAATCCGGAAGTTGAGCAAATCAAACGCGTCAAACCCGGCGAGACGATCGTCACCGAGATCGAACAGCTCGCGCGTCTGTATCCGTATGCCGAGCCGATCGAACTCAAAGTAAAAAGTCTCGTAAACTTCGCGACGCAGTCGATGGGTTTTGCGCAGATCGAACGCATCGAAAAAGGAGTCCTGGAAGTTCTCAAAGGATCGATGGATGAAGATTTGTTTTGTAAATACCTCTCGCGCCCCGGGGTAGAGGGAGGCGCGGGCATGCACGAGGAAAGCAGCCGAGACATGGCAAAGAAAATCTTCGGCATCGTGAAATATTCGCGCGCGATCGCACGCTTCCGCGACGAAGTAAGTAACGACGCGATGTTCGTGCACCAGCAGAAGTTCGTCGACGACCTCCTCATGTATTTGCGCGAAGAGATCGGATTTCCCGCGACGCAAGAACAACTCACGCTTTTGCGCACCGCCGTTGCCGATAGAATCAGCGGCATCACCAGTGCCGATGATTTTGCGGAACGCTTGGCGTTGCCGCCGGATATGGGCGGGGGAAATTTCGACGAGAACTACGCTGCGCTTATCTCGCGCTACCTCGAAAAATTGATCGCGCAGGGCGGGTACGTCATTCGCGCCAACGAGCTCCTCGGCGCACACTCATAAACTATGCGGCTACCCGACATCGCAATGCTCTCGACCCGTATGTTCAAGACGAACCCGTCGCGTACGTGGCTCACGATTCTCGGCATGGGCGTCGGGACCGGTGCGGTCGTCGCGTTGGTGGGCCTCGGCTTCGGACTCCAAGGCATCATCCTCGATCGTATCGTCCTCGGCGATACGCTCCTCTCTTTGAACGTCAGCAACCCGCCGTCTCTCGTCATCACGCTCGACGATGCGGCGATTCAGGATTTTGCGCAAAACAAACACGTGAAAGACGTTTCGCCGCTCGCGTCTTTGAATGCGCTCGGCACGTACGAAGGTTTGACCGGAAACATCACGCTCGAAGGAGCAAAGCCCTCGTACTTTTTGTATACCGGCTCGCAGGTTGATGCCGGCGAACTCTTTACCGATGCCTCAGCAGCCGACGACCGCAACAAAGTCGTGATCACGAGCGCGCTCCTGCAGCTGTTCGGCATTTCGAACGCCGCAGACGCGATCGGGAAGCCGATCACCTTCAAGGCGTTCGTTCCGGTTCCCGGGACGACGCAGTCCGTCGAGACGACGCTCGATCAGTCGTACACGATCAAGGGCGTCATCGACGACGCGGGCACTTTGGCGGCGATCATGACGATGGACGAATTCTCATCGCACTTCCAGGTTCCGTACTATCAAAACGCGCAGGTGCGCGTGAATGCGAGCGCGGATTTGGGACCGATGCAGGATTATATCGTCGGCAAAGGATTCAGCGTGACCGCGCTCTCGAAAACCGTCGACCAGGCGAACAAGATTTTCCAGGGCATCCAGGTTGTCTTGGCCGTGTTCGGCGGTATCGCGCTCACCGTCTCCGCAATCGGTATGTTCAACACGATGACTGTCACGCTCCTTGAGCGCACGGCGGAAATCGGTGTCATGCGCACGATCGGCGCATCCTCTCGAGATATCGTCATTCTCTTCGTTGCAGAAGCGACGATCGTGGGGCTGCTCGGTGGCGTCGTGGGAATCGGCATCGGGATGGGCGTCGGAGTGTTTTTCAACGGAATTGTTTCGGTCGCCGCGAGTAAATTCGGGGGACAATCCGTTTCGATCTTCTCGTATCCGATCGGATTCATTCTCTTTATCGAAACATTCTCCGGAGTTGTCGGATTTATCACCGGTCTCTTTCCAGCGCGCCGCGCGGCGAAGATTAACCCACTCGACGCGATCCGTTACAAGTGATTCGACCGCGGGTTGTCCACAGAAAATCACCGTTTTTATCCACACGGAAAGCCACAAAATCTTCACCCGTGCTACCATTTAGCTATGTTGCGTATGTACCGCGCCGCACAGAGGCACTTTTTTGCCTGGCTCACCGACATGCGCACACGCGAACCAAAACGCGGGAGGATCACGATCGTCGTTCTGGTGAGTGTCTTTGGCATCACCGCGCTCGCGCTTTTTGCGTACTTCCAGGTACGTGTCCCTGAGGCGCGCGCCGACAACGTCACGACCTCGCTCACCGTTTTGAACACACCGCCGAATTGGACGATCGACGCGCAAGAGGCGACACAGTCCTCGACTTCGACGCCGACCAATCAAGGAACGACACTGAGTTTCGTCGCGACCGCAACCGACTCGAGTAACGACAACTACTGGCTCATCATTTGTTCGGTTGGTGGTGGGGCGACGCCGCACAACAATGCACCACCGACGTGTACGAGCGGCACGCAGTGGGCGATTTCCGCAACGACGACGAGCGCAACGCAGGCAACCGCATCAACATCGACAAGCGGCACACTGTTCAACAACGAAAGCAATGCATGGTACGCGTACGTGTGTGACGGCAACTCGACCGGCGCTCAGTGTAATGCGACGGTGAAGCAGGGCACCGGGTCAACTGCGTCTCCGTTCGTCATCAACCATGCGCCGAGTTTCTCTGCGATCTCGAACAACGGTCCGAAAAATCCGGGCCAGAGCGTGACGTGGAGCGCGACGGCTTCCGATAGCGACACGATCCGTGGCGGTGATACGGTGCAGCTCTTCGTCTGTAAAGCAAACGACTTTGTCGCGGCATCATCGAGCTGTGGTGCGGGCGGCACGTGGGCGACATCAACTGCAGTTTCGAGTAACCCGACAGCGACATTTTCAGTTCCGATCCCGACGCAAGATAAATCGTACAACGCGTACGTGTACATCATGGACCAGAGCCTCCTCGTCGCCACCTCCACCTTCGAAGCATCGAACTCGACGTACAGCGTCAACAACGTCGCTCCGACGATCAGTGCGGCGACGATTTCGCTCGTCGACAGAAGCGGTTCCGGCGACCTCCGGCTCGTCAATCCGGCGACAACAACCTTGGGCTATAAAGTGCAGTTCACCGTGACCGACAACAATAGTTGTCAGAACTCAAGCGGCGGTCAGGAAATCGTGACGGCAACCTCGAGCGTGTACCGCTCCGGCGTCACACAAAATTCGTGCAAAGTATCGACCGATTACAACACGAACAGTTGCTACCCGAGCGCGAATCCGCAAGTTTCGATGAGCTGTACGCAAGACGCAGGCTCGTGCAGTGGCCCGAGTTCGACCAATTCGACGTGGACGTGCACATTCCCGCTGTGGTTCAACGCCGACCCGACGGACGCGGGGAGTTTGCACGCCGCGGAAAACTGGCTCGCTTCGGCGCAGGCTGTCGACGACAACGGCGCCATGAGTCCTTTCGTCGAATCCTCGACTGGCAACGAGCTCGACAGTTTCCTTGCGTTCACCGTTTCGAAGAATTCGATTGGGTACGGCGGCTTGCAACCGGGACAGAAGAATGACCCGTTGGCGACGACGACCGACCTGATTGAGCAAGGGAACATCGGTCTCGATGAGAGTCTTTACGGCGATACGATGTGCACCACGTGGTCGGGGCCGGATTCTTGCGATGCGATCAGTGACCCATCGCGCACGAAGACGATCACGGTCGACAATCAGAAGTTTGCGGCCTCATCCGTTTCGTACGCGAGCGGTGCGTCGCTCACATCCTCGACCTCTCCCGCGACGCTCGCAATCCACGTCCCCAAGACGACCGCCACCTCCACCTTGCAGACGAAGAACACGTACTGGGGCATCCAGGTACCTGCGTCGATCCAGACGGCCGGAAACTATGCCGGTCAGAACACGGTCACCGCAGTCGAAAGTAATTCTTCGTTCTGGTAATTCCATGCATGAATCAATCAATGCGACAACATTCGAGTGGGAGGATGTACACGAAACGGCGCGCTGAAACACCGGCGCTTTTTATTTTCGTATGAGCACGCGACAGAAGCTCTTTTCTTCTGCGCGTCGCGCTGGTTTCGTCCTGTTCTCGACTTTACTCCTCGTTTTCTCCAACACCGCGGTGGCGTACGCGGGTTTCGGTATCACGCCGCCGTATGTAAAAACCGACAGACTCACGCGCGGCAGCACGTATCATCAGGTCATCAACCTCGTGCGCTCCGACCCGACCGAAGATCTGAAGGCCGACATCAGCATGGATATTCCCGGCGCGCAGAGCTGGTTTTCAGTTGACCAAGGTAATGAATTCATTATCCCGAAGGGTCAGACGCAGATGCCGATTACGATCACTGTGCAGGTCCCGAAAGACGCGCCCTACCAGGAATACACCGGAGCTATCCGCATCAGGACATCGCCCGCCAACCCCTCCACAAACGGCACGGGCGTTTCGATTGCACTCGGTGCACAGATCGACGTCGACGTGAAAGTCGTCGACAAAATTTACGACTTCACCGTGCGCCGCATTCAAGTCGCAGATCTCGAAGAGGGTCGTCGTATCTGGGGACTCTTCTTCCCGGGGAAGATCCGCCTCGTCATGACGATCGAGAACACCGGCAATACGGTGTATGGTCCTACCCACGTCCACATGGACATTTACGATTCGCAGATGGAGACACTCTTGGAATCGACCGACAACACCAACAAAATCGAACAGCTGCAACCGTTCACGATCAAAGATGTCGTCGCGGAACTTCCGACGCATCTGCCCGCCGGGAGCTATATCGCGAAGTACACGATTTACAAAGGGGCCGATATCGCGCAGCAAAATACCGTCAACCTCAGTATCTCGCCCGAAGGCACGGTGATCGGCTACCAAGGATACGGACTCGACGGTCTCTCGCTTTCCGACAAGCTCAAAGTCGTGGGTGTTCTCGGCGTGCCGGCGCTCCTCTTCCTGATTCTCATCGTGATCCTGATTCGCAAGCGACGAGCCCGTCGTGCGCGAGTGCGCTAAACCATGCGCACATCGATGTACTCGCGGGTCGTGGTACTCAGCGTGGCGGTTCTCGTTCTCATTTTCGGGCTGGCGCGCGCGCACGCGGCGATCATCCCGACGAGCATCTATATCTCAATTTGTGGCGACGGTATCATTCAGCAGGGAGAAGCGTGCGATGACGGCGCAGGCAACAACACCGGCGCATACGCCTCTTCGAGTGCGGATCGTCACTGTTTGCCCGATTGCTCCGGGTTCGGGCCGTACTGTGGCGACGGAACGCTGCAGGAGCGCTTCGGCGAAGAGTGTGATTTTGGTTCGGGAAACGGGAGTGGAGGTTTGTGCTCCGCTGCGTGCGTGTCGCTGCCGGCGGTGCCACCGGGCGATTCGGGCTCGCCGACGCGCGGCAGCGTGCCCTCCATCAATGCGCCGCAAGGCACGACACCTTCGGAACTCGAAACGAAAGTTGTCATTCATGGTATGGCATTTCCCGGCGCGAGCGTGAATGTGCTTCTCGATGGGCAGCAGGTTTCTACCGTGCAGGCCGACGCCAACGCGAACTTTCTCTTTACGCTCGACAACGCATCGCCCGGCACGGCGACGTTCAGTTTTTCGTCGGTCGATAAAGCAGGGGTCCAGTCATTCTTGAGCTCCGCAACGTTCGACGTTATTCAAGGGGCCATAACGACGGTGAGCAATATCTTTTTACCGCCGACAATTTCGGAAAGCGCAACGCAGGTCTCACCCGGCGATCTTCTGACGCTCTCCGGGCAGACAGTGCCGGGAGCGCAGGTCGTCACCCAGCTCTCGGACGTCGCCTCGACAACACTAAACGCCCCGGCAGATTCTACGGGTGGCTGGGCACTCCAGATCGACACGGGCTCGCTTTCGAAGGGCTATCACACGGCAAAGTCATACTTCCAGCTATCGACTTCGAGCAAGAGCGGTTTCGGTCGGTCGGTGAACTTTCTGATCGGAAGCGGAACTGCCTCAAGCTCCGGGTCGACCGATCTCAACGGAGATTCGAGGGTGAACCTCGTCGACTTCTCGATTTTTCTCACGCTCTGGAATTCGAGCGATTCGCGCGGCGACTTTAACCACGACGGAAAGGTCAATCTTGCCGACTTCTCGATCCTCCTCTTCAACTGGACGGGGTAGAAAACTCTATGGGATATACTGTACGCATGCACAAAACGCTCCTCGCCGCACTGATGTTCTTCGGCGCGCTCGTTCCGTTGTCGGCTTCTGCGGCGTCGCTCTCGCTTGATCCGAGCGGGGGGACGTTTGGCCCAGGCGACACCTTCCTCGTGCACGTGCGGCTCGATCCGGATAAGGATTGCGTCAACGCTGCGCACCTCGAGATCACGTACCCCGCGCAAACGCTGCGCGCGATCGACGTCTCGCGCGGAGATTCGATTTTCAGCCTCTGGCCCGAGGAGCCCGCGATCGACAATACGCTCGGCCGCATCACGTTCTCGGGAGGTGTTCCGGGTGGATACTGCGGCGTTATTTCCGGCGATCCCGCGAAGAGCGATGTAGTTGCAGACCTTGTCTTTACCGTCTTGAAGAGCGATGCGCGTGTGGCGAGCGTCCAAATCGACCCTTCATCCGAGGTCTACCTCAACGACGGTCTCGGGACGAAAGCGCACGTGTCCATCGTGTCGGGGGCATACACACTCGTCGATGCGCCGCTCCTCACCAGCAATCAGTGGCTCGACGAGCTACGACAGGACACGACACCGCCTGAGCCCTTTACGGTCCAGGTAGAATCGACGAGCGATGTTTTCGGCGGCGCATACTATGCTGTCTTTTCGACTGTCGACAAGCAAAGCGGTATCGACCACTACGAGATCAACGAAGGGGGAGCGTGGAAACGCGTAACGAGCCCCTACGAACTGCACGATCAACTGCTTCAAAACGGAGTCGAGGTCAAAGCTGTCGACAAAGCGGGAAACGAGCGCATCGGAACATACAACGCGAGTTCGACCCCGCCGCGCGCGACGCGCTACTCGCTCGCCGAAGCTGCCGTCCTCTTTGTAATTCTCGTTGTCCTTGCGACGATCCTCTGGTTTTGGGAGACGCGCAAACGCGTAGCACCCCCTTTGTCATAAGTATGCGCGCGGTGCGCACAGTCCTCGTTGCTTTCGTGCTTCTCCTTCCCGTGGCGGTTTTTGCCGACGGCAGCATTATCTACCTCTCGCCCGAAACAGGGAATTATTCGATCGGGGACACGTTCCAGGAGTCGGTAAATATTGATACGGGGACGGGAACGGTCAATGCGGGAGAAGCGGATATCGCATTTGATACTACTGCGCTCGAAGTCGAGGGCATCTCGATCGACGGATCGATTTGCGATTCGTGGCCGACCCCTCCGAAATTTTCCAACACCGCCGGCACCATCTCGTTTACGTGCTCCATAAACGATTCGTACACGGGCGATTCGGGAGAGTTCGCGACGATCACGTTCAAAGCCCTCAGCGACGCGAATACCGACATTCGCCTCACAGGCGGGAGTGCGCTCGAAAAGGGTGATTCGTCAAATATTCTCTCGAACATGCAATCCGCATCGATTACGATCGCGCCGACGAGCTACGTCCCGAGCAAGGACACGACGGATGTGCAAGTTGCGACGACGACCGCAACATCAACCCCCGAGGCGAGTGCGCCGCCGATCACGCCTTCGTTTACCGATTACGCGCCCAACATTCAGGCGGGGCAATACATTGTCGTCAAAGGGTCGGCGTCGCCGGATGCTATTATCGTGATTTCTCTCCAGAAAGACGACGGCGATCCCGTCCAGAGCACGGTCGCAAGTGGTGCGGACGGTTCATTTACGTTTGCATCCGATCAAGGTGCAGAGCCGGGTACCTACACGCTGTCCGCTCAAACCAAAACACCCGACGGTCAAATCAGTGATCAGTCCGAGCGTATTACGATTGTGGTTTCGCAGGCGGATCTCCTCGCCTCCGCTGGTCTCATTGGTACTGTCGCATCAGACATGCTGCCGTATGCCGCATTCGCGATTCTCATGATCGCGATAATCGGATACCTACGACACCGACGCAAGTACCACACGTTTCGACAGCAGAGCTAGGGCGTGACCTTGCCCATGTGAGAGAAAATAACTGAGAGATCGGAGAGCCCAATTTTGCCGTCGAGGTCGAGGTCGAACCGCGGGTCATAGGGACCAACCATTTTGAATACGAGGATCGAAACGTCGAGGAGGTTCACCATTCCGTCGTTGTTTAGATCCGGGCTCGGGGCTTTGGGCGCTGGGGCGGCAGACGCTACCGATACCTGCGTCTCTTGCGCGGGCGCGATCGAGAGGGTGACTGATCGTGTATCGGTCGCGAGCGAGGTACCTTGCCCATCAGCCGCGAGTACCTGGAGATCGTCGACGACAAGCTGCGCTTGCCCGCTGCTCTTGGCGCGCACGGTAATCGTGAGTGCGGTCGAGGTCCCTACCATCCCGCCTTTTACGGTCGTGCCTCCGCTAAAGTGAAGCGTTCCTGCATCTTCGTTGATCTCCGTGTCTTCCGTCCAGAGGTTGAGGAACGACTTCGCTTTGCTGATCCCTACGATTTCAATTTTGTCTTTCGGGAACGAGATGGTCGCGCCGACGGCGTTGATCGGAACACTCGCGTCGATGTCGAAGTCGATGTCGGTGCTGCTCCCCACATCCAACGATTCGATACCGCTCACCGGCATAAAGTAGCTTCTCGCGGGAGCACTCTTCAAAGAAGCTGCTGCAGCGGCAAGGAGTCCAGCAACCGTGTCGTGATAGAGCAGGGAAAGAGAACCAAGAACGAGAAAAACTCCGAGCACTGTCCCGATTGCGGCTTTGCGAACCCCGATATTTTTCATACGTGTCAGTGTAGCATCACGAACCAGTGGTCGGGGCTGCGATGTTGAGGTTCGCGTCGAGCTCTGAGAGCGACGAAGTCGACACGTATCCAGGACCCGTAAAGACGATCATGCGCGGGGTTCCGCTTGCGGAGATCCATAGATCGACTGTTCCCGTGTGTCCGAGGCGCGAAACGAGCGTTCCAAGGGAACCGCTGTGCAGCTGCGTGCCTTCCGGTGAAAGTGTAAATCGGTAGTGGATTCCTCCAGTTTCGCGTCCGAACGTTTTTTCGAGTGTGAGGTACGCACCGTCACTATTGAGGATTTTCATTGTGTCGAGCACTGGGCCTACGGTCGCGATGTTTTCATATGCCGCAGGGATGTTCTCGGACGTGAAGTGAAGCCAGGAGTTCCCGGTAGGGACACTCAGGTGAGTCCCGGGGGGTGCCTCAAGACGCACGTACACATCCGATCCCATCGAAATATCGGCAAGCGAAAAGGTTACGGCTTTTTGCCCGGGGATCGTTGCGGTCGTTGTTGAAAACGCCGCGTATGCAGCGTTTCCGTCATCGACAAGGTACGTGCCCGTAATCCGCAGCGTCTGCGCTCCGATCACCGCTCGCGTCTCGACATCTTGGGCATAGGCATGGGTTGCCCCGGCTATGGAGAACGTACGCTGGAGCAGGGGATCGACCTGGGGCGCCGTGGTGTGCATGCGGAACGCTATGCCAGCCGCACAGAGAGTGAGCACAAAAAGGGCAGCGAATACCCACGTGCGGTTCATTGCGGCCATATCGTCAGTGTAGCTTGCCAAAAGTCAGAATTCCTGTTGTCCACAGGAGTCATGATGGGAAAAACTTTTCGATCCAATGTCAATTTATACTAAGGTCATAAATCTCGAGGGTCGAGATGAGAATTCTTGAGGATCTCGACCCCCGAGAAATGGCATAAATGAAGCAAAAAACGGAATATATCTCATTGAAAGAAGCGTCCGAGATTTCGGGGTATTCACCCGACTATATTGGACAACTCATTCGCCGCGGCAAGCTACCGGGGAAGCAAGTTTTTCAACAGGTCGTGTGGATGACCACCGAAGCCGACATCCGGCGCTATATAGAGGAGAAGCGACCGGCTAAAGAACCGGGAAAACAGGCGGCACGCTCGCCTAAATCGCTCGTGCGTTTTTTGCAGAGCATCGACCCGCAGCGCATCACGGTGCCGTTTCTCTACCTCGCTGCCGGGCTTTCCGTGTGCTTGTTTCTCCTCATCTTTTACGTATTCACGAGTTCACTCGACCACAATCTCGACCAGCGCGCCGAACAGCAGGCGCAAGTAAAAGGCACACCATGAGCACGCGCCTCTTGCAGCGGTTCCACCCACTCCGCGTGCTTTCGGGGGTTGTACTCATGTTTCTCCTCGTAGCGACGTGGCCGCTGACGACCTTCGCGAACACGGGCGCTCCGGAGATTCTCAGTTATCAGGGACACCTCCTCGATTCAAGCGGCAACTTACTCGGCGGCTCCGGTACGCCGTACTGTTTCCGCTTCTCGCTCTATGATAGTGCGACCGTCGGCTCCGGCGTGAAGCTCTGGCCAGCCGGCACGCCCTCATCGATGACGGTTACGGTTACGAACGGCGCATTCACGGCAGGAGTCGGGGACACGAATGCGGGCGGGGATGCACTCACGTACAATTTTCAAGACAACGATAGCGTGTACCTCAACGTCGAGGTCGCGAACAAAACGGGCGGCGTGTGCGGCACGTTTGAAACGCTCTCGCCGCGCGAGCGGATCACATCCTCCGGCTACGCGCTCAATGCAAACACGGTCGGCGGATTTTCTGCGGCTCAAGAAGCAACGGGCAATCAGATTCCTGTTCTCGAATCCGGCATTCTCGTCCTCGGTGGTTCGAGTCCGTACCTGAACGCAACGAGCTCGAACCCGCTCACGTTGCAAGGCGGTGGACACGCGACAGGTGATGTTCGTTTTTTTAGCTCGAGCAACAGGATCACATCCTCCGGCGATGCAATTTTCTCCGGACTCGTGGCGGGCGCCGCGGCGACATTCACCAATGCCTCGACGACGAACGCGACCTCGACAAACTTCGAGGTGACCGGCATGGCGTCGACCTCGAAACTCGTCGTCTCGAATTCATTTACATTCGGCAACGTGACCGGAATTTTGAAAGCGGTCGCAGGTGTCGTTTCCTCGACTCTCGTCAATCTCACGAGCGATGTGACCGGCGTTTTGCCGGTTGCAAACGGCGGTACCGGCACCTCGACCGTGCCGAGCTACGGACAATTGCTCGTCGGCAACGCCGCGGGCGGTTTTGATCTCATTGCAACCTCTTCGCTCGGCATTCAAAACGGAAGTAATTTCTCGACGAGTTCAGTCGACTACTACCTTCAGTCGTCGACCACTGTTCCGAAAACATTTAGCGCCAATACGTTCAGCGCGCAGCAGACGTTCGCCAATGGCATTGCGATCACGAGTTCCGCGACGACGAGTTCCGCGGGCGGCATCGATCTCTCGCATGGATGTTTCTCGATCAACGGTTCGTGCATCACAGGGAGCGGCGGTGGTGGGGGCTCGAACCTCGTGAACATCCAAGTCTTCTCGACCCCGGGAACTTTTACGTACACACCATCGGCAGGTGCAACAGCTGCGCAGGTGATTGTGACGGGTGGAGGTGGTGGTGGTGGCAATGGCTCGGGTACCAACCTGGGTGGAGCAGGTGGCTCAGGAGGCACCTCAATTGCGTTCGTCGATCTCACATCTACATCAAGCGTGACTGTAGTTGTAGGTACGGGCGGAGTAAGTAAATCCGGCGCATCCGCAACAGGGGGAAATGGAAGTATGAGCAGCTTTAGTACGTTTGCAACCGCTAATGGAGGCAGTGGCGGCACGGGCGGGAGCGCGGGGGCCGGCGGCTTAGGAGGTGCGGCGGGAATCGGCGTTGTCACACTCCCAGGATCTCCAGGCTCAAAAGGTGCGAGTATCGCGACAGACGAAGCTCAGCTTGGTGGCGCTTCCTATTGGGGCGGCGGCGCAGGATTTGCGGCAACATCGACCGTGTACGGCGCGGGCGGTGGCCCGAACATTAGTACCGGCACTTCCGGTGCGGGCGGCGGGGGCATCGTCGTCGTGTACGAGTACGGACCTTTCGGTGGCACGATGCCCATTGCCAATGGCGGCACCGGACTTGCGTACACGCCTACCTATGGACAGCTCCTTGTCGGAAACGGCTCCGGCGGATACACGCTCACCTCCACCTCATCGCTCGGCATTCAAAGCGGCAGCGGATTCTCCACGAGTTCTGCTGATTACTACGTCCACTCGTCGACGACGATTCCAAAAACGTACACCGCGAATACCTTCACCGCATTGCAAACCATCAATAGCGCATCGACAACCAACCTCACGGCCGTGTACGCATCATCGACGCAAGGATTTTTCGGCTCGCTCTTCGTCGGTTCGCTCTCGGGAATTTTGAAAGCGACCGCAGGTTCAATTTCGAGCGCACTCGTCAATCTCACGAGCGATGTAACCGGCATCTTGCCGATTGCCAACGGCGGCACGGGCACCTCGACGACTCCGTCGTATGGAAAACTACTCGTCGGCAACGCTTCTGGCGGATACGATCTCATCGCAACATCTTCGCTCGGCATCACGCCGGCGTGGGGAAATATTTCCGGACTACTTTCGAATCAAACCGATTTGCAAAATGCGCTCAATGCGAAATTTGGTCTTGCGACGTGGTACGCGACGACGACCGATGCGCTGCGAGAAGGCACGAGTCACCTGTACTACACCGACACGCGCGCCGATGCGCGCATCAACGCCACAACTTCAATCGGCACGCTCACAAATGCACCCGCGCTCGCGGGCGTGTCGACCGCGTTCACGGGGGTTCTCAAAGCGTCGGCCGGGGTTTTGTCTGCGTCGCTGCTCGACCTCACGACGGATGCGACCAATACGCTGTCGGTTGCAAACGGCGGGACCGGCACCTCGACTACGCCGACACAGGGGCAAGTCTTGGTCGGCGATGGTAATGGAGCGTATGCGCCGACTGCGACATCCTCGCTCGGAATCGACCTCGCCGATACGACCGGCGTTTTGCCCGAGAGCAGAGGCGGCACGAACCAAACGAATTACGTGCTCGGCGATATTCTCTATGCTTCAGGTGCCGGCACGCTCTCGCGTTTGCCGATCGGATCGCCGGGCCAGGTTTTGAAAGTGACAGGCGGCATACCGGCATGGGGGACCGACCTTACATCGGGCGGTGGAGGCGGCGGTGGCGCTGGTTTTTGGGCTACGACCACGAACAACCTCATCGTGTATCCGTACGATACGTCGAAAGTCGTCACGATCGGTACCAATGCAACGTCGACCGCAAACAGTATTTTCGAAGTCTCCGGACGTTCGTACTTCTCCAACAACATCTGGGTCGCGACGACCTCGGCCGCAAATGCGCTCCTCTCTCTCAACAATATTGCCGACTTCCGGGCGAGCGGCATCAATATTTACACGTCCACGGCGCTGCAAGATACATCGGCAACGAGCCTCAGTGTCTCCGGTGCAACAACGCTCGATGATGCGACGTCGAGTTCGCTCGCGGTCTCGAACCTTTCCAGTGGCCTCGTCGTCGCAAACGGAAGCGGTTCGATTGGTAATGCGACGATCGATCCCTCGCTCTCGTACTCGGCCGGTACGCTCGCGCTCAATCTTTCAAACCCAAACACGTGGGCCGGTCTCCAGATTTTTGGCAATGCCTCGACCACCGCGCTTTCGGCCAACAACTACATTACGGTCGGCAACACTTCGACGACGACCATCAAAGGAGACGGTGCGACGTCGACCTTCGCCGGTCCGGTGTCCGCAACGGGGCTCGCGGTATCCGGCACGGCAACCTCGACGTTCGGCGGCGGCGTGAATGCGCAGACGTTGAATGTTGCCGGAACTGCCACATCGACCTTCGCGCGCGGTATCGCGATCGCAACGGGCTGCTTCTCGGTAAACGGCGTGTGCCTCGGCGGCAGCAGTGTCTCACTCAGCAACCCCAACACGTGGACGCAGCTGCAAACATTTTCTAGCGGTATTCTCTCGCAAGCATCTTCGACCTTCACCGGACAATTCAACGCGGCGCAAGCGTCGACGACACAAATCACCGTCTCCGGCGCGGCAAACCTCGGAGCCGTTGCCGCATCGCAGGCGACGATCACGAATGCAACGACGAGCAATCTCGCCGTGACGAACGCGACGAGTTCCATCATTTCGACCAACAGCAGCGGCTCGGTCGTCAAAACGACGATTGGTTCCTCACTGTCGTTTTCGGGCGGGACGCTCGCTTTGAATCTCGGCAATTCGAATGTGTGGTCCGGACTTCAGATTTTTGGCGGCGGCGCATCCTCGACCATTATCGAAGCATCGAAAATTCTTGCGCAGCTCATCCAGTCGACGTCGACCAACCCGCTCGTTTTCGAAGCGAACGTGAGCGCAGCCGCGGGCCTCACATTCGGCTCGACCTCGACGCCGCAGATCCTCGCGATCAATACGATCAACAACCGTATCCAAGCGGGGACGGGTGCGGGCTCGCCCGCGCCGGTGCTTTCCGTGCTCGACACGGGCAACGTTGGCAGCGATCCGAGCGGAGTCAACGGCGCGATGTACTACAACAGCAACATCGGCGCGTTCCGCTGCTTCGGCAATTCGACCTGGCGCACTTGCGGCGGTGAGGCGGCGAGTTCGACAGGCGACGTGCAGTTCACGAATGCGGACGGCTCCTTTACCGCGACCGACAATTTCAACTGGAATATTCCAAACAACGGCCTCACGATCAAAGGCAAGGCAGGCCAAAGCGGGGATTTGTTGACCGTCGCCTCGAGCACGGGGAATGCGATGTTCGACGTGAGCAGCAATGGCGTCATCGAGCTTGCGACAACGAGCGATCCTACAACGCCGCCTGCGGGGCAGCTCGATATTTATGCGAAAGATATTGCGGGCCGCATTTTGCCGAAATGGATCGGGCCCTCTGGTGTCGATACGCCCATTCAAGCGAACCTCGGATTTAATCGTGTCGCAATACTCATGCCGGCAGGAGGTACGACCTGCAGTACAGCTGTCGGCGGGTTCGGTACGACGTTTGTAACGAACTCGGGTACATGTGCCAACCCCGCACCTGCGACTACGAACTTTAAGTCCGCAACTGTTCGCACCACCTTTAGCACGGGCACGACCGCTGGGACAGTTGCATACTCCCGTCCCGGTAGGTTGCAGGTCTGGAGAGGGAATGCTGCTGGGCTCGGTGGATTCTTCTTTACAATTCGTTTCGGGCTCAACACGCTTGCAAGCGGAAACCGCGCGTTTGTTGGTCTCACCGATACCGCGGGCAACCCGACCAACGTCGATCCGACCACGAGCACTACGCCGGGAAAAATTGGCATGGCAATTAATACAACCACAGGCAATTGGCAGTTCGTGACCAACATTACTGGTACAGCACCGACCGTTACCGACCTTGGAACGAGTTTCCCTGTTAATACAACAGATCTATTTGAATTGATCCTCTTTAGCCAACAGAATGGTTCAGCTATCAATTACAGAATCACGGATTTGTCGACAGGAGCGCAAACCAATGGAAGCGTGAGCGCAAATATACCTTCAAACACTACATTTCTCGCCCCTCTCTTTTGGATCACTAACAACGCGACTGCCGCAGCAGCGATCATGGACTTCGGAGGATGGTATCTGGAAAGCGACAACTAATATGCAGAACTTATTTGCTAATCTTATACATAACCGTATGAAAAATATCCTCACACTCGTGCTCGCTCTCTCGTTCTCCTTTGCGCCACTTGCGTACGCGCAAGACGTCCCGACCGACACATCATCTTCTGCACCGACTGTGACCGACTCCGCGCCCGCGACGACTGACACGAACGCGTCGACAGACACGGCTGCCCCTGCGGCATCGCCAGACATTGCAACGACTCAAGACACGAGCGACCCATCGAGTGCTCCTGCGCCGGATCCGACGACCGATGCGAACGCACCCTCAGATTCTTCGACCGCCGACACCTCGAGTACGGACGTAACGGTGCAAGACACCACCAACACGCAGACGACCGTCGCGGGCGACACGCTCGAAGCGACCGCAAACCCGCAGACTTCGACTTCGACAATCGACACGGCAAACATCGTCACGGTCGATGCGAGTTCGTCAGATGCAACCTCGTCGCCGGATTCGGTGGTCGTCGCTCCGGATGCGGCGACTTCGACTGCAACCTCATCACCGAGCGATCCATCATCGGATGCATCGAGTACGTCGCAAACGACCGACGCATCTTCGACGCCGCCGACAGACACATCGAGTACGCAGGATGTTGCGATTCCTGCGGATCAATCGCTTGATGTTGTCGCGCAGGATGTCGATCAAAGCCCGCCGCAAGATGCTACGCAAACGCAGCAGCCGACACAAAAACCGATCGTGATCCCGAAAGCGGATCTCGCGCCGAAGCCGGAGTACCAGTTCCAGATCAGCGGGACGAGCGTCCCCGTAAAAGAAAAAGACAGCGCGCACGCCTCCACGCTTTCCGCAAACGCGGACAACCAAACCGGCGTCGTGAATCTCTCGGGTTCGTGTTCCGATACGTACTATGTCGTGCTGCTCTTCAAAAATAAGGACGACTACGCGAACGATCCGAGCTCGTACATTTTGAACAAGGCGTACCCGTGTCAGGGTGGCAGTTTCAGTTATGCGATTTCGGATCTTCCCACGTCACTCGAAAATGGGACATACTATCTCTTGGTGGGACAAGAAGGCGCGCAGGGCGGATGGAAGCCCATCACCGATCTCACGGCAATTACTATCAACAGAAATTAGGTATGCTCGATTATCTTCTCGAAAACGGAATCAAAAGTATCGTCTTTTGGGGCATCGGCTTGTGTGCATTCGCGCTTTTGTATGCAGTGCATGTGACTCCCGGGAGCGATCAGTTTCCGAGCATTCCCACCGATAAATGGCAGGCAGTCTTTCTCTCGAACGACCAAGTCTACTTCGGCAAACTCGCCGACGTGAACGGGCAGTACGTCGCGCTCACCGACGTCTACTACCTGCGCACCGCCTCAGATCTCGAGGGGAGCGGCAGCTTGAATTTGATCAAACTCGGCGGTGAGTTGCACGGCCCGGAAGACCAGATGTTTATCCCGAAAGCGAGCATCCTCTTTTGGGAGAACATGAAAGATTCTTCGCGCGTCGTGCAGTCGATCCAATCATCGAAACAATAGTATGAGTACCGAACACGTTATTTCGCTCAAAAAAACCCCAGCTCCCGCTCCCGAGCCCCTGCCGCCGAGCGCACCGCGTCGCCTCCCGCCACGCCGTCGTGCGAAGTATCCGCGTGCGCTCGTAATCGCGGCGGTCTGTGTTTTCACGGTGAGCTGTGCGGCCGGTTTCGCATTCGCATTTGTGCCGCACGGAGCTCCTGCGGCTGCACCGGTGAATCCCGAGAGCCAAAGTGCCGCATCCGCAATCTCGGTGCAGGGGACGGACCAGACACGCGAGGACAGCGCGAGCATCGTCGCGAAAGTCGGCGCGCTCATAGAATTGCCACAAGGCGAAGTGCCGACGGTCGCAACAGTGAGCGATCTGAGTAAATTGCAGGGGCAGGCGTTTTTCGCGCACGCGAAAGTCGGCGACATCGTTCTCATTTATACCGGCGCGCGCAAAGCGTACCTCTATGATCCGAGCGAAAACAAACTCGTCGAAGTCGCACCAATTACTACTAACGGAGCACAACAATAGTATGGACCAACCGCAAAAGCCTCAGAACGATCGCATGATCCTGCGCTTGCGCAAAACGGACGATAAAAAAACCGGCGTCGAGCTCGTCAAGCGCGGCGATCATTTTCGCAAGACGCTCCTCCTCGCGGGAGCACTGGGCGCGCTCGCGCTTTCGATTTACCTCATCACGCACGCGCGGCAGGCGCAGGACAATGGCCAACCTTCGACGCCGCAAACGGCGCAGATCGTAGGCGCTGGACACTAGTTTTTTATGGAATCTCACCGCACAGTACCGCGCCTCCTCGCGCTTATCGCGGCGGCAGTACTCGCGGGAGAATTTCCGGTTCAGGTATTGGCGGGTGACCTCTCGAGCCAGAGCTTTATCGCACGCGATGGCGTGTTCGATCAGGGCGGTGGGACGTCGAGCTCGACGAGTTTTACGTCGGTTTCCACGGTCGGCGGGACGGTCGCACCGGGAACATCTACGAGCACCTCATTTCAAATTCAATCGGGGCAGGGCTCGGCTTCTTTTTCCGCACAAACGCAAAACTGGCGCTGGTACGATGACGAAACCGACGAGACACCGACGGTCGCTTTGGCGGCGGAGAACGTCGCGCCATCCAACGTGATCGACCAAAACATCGTGAAGCTGCGCCTTACGATCAAAGATATTTCTGGTAATGGTGCGAGTGGGGTGAAATTTTTCCTCCAGTTCGCAACGTCGTCCGATTTTGCGAATCCGGTGTCTGTTGCAGAACAAGGTGCCTGCACGAGTAGTTCCGACTGGTGCTACGCCGACGGTGCAGGCGTTGATAACGCGCTCATTTCGACGAGTCTTCTTTCGGATGCGGACTCGTGCACTAGCGGTGTCGGCGCAGGCTGCGGCACGCACAACGAATCCGGCGTTTCGACGTCGAGTCAGTCGCAGGCAGCGGGCGCCGCGACCGAATACGAATTCACGATCAAGGAATCCGGTGCAGCCGGACAAACCGTCTACTTCTTCCGCCCGGTCCTTGCCGGTGCAACGACGAGCGTCGCGCTTGCTGGCGGCGCGAGCTATCCCTCGCTCGCAACCGGCGGGGCGACGCTGACATTTACGATCAACGGACTCCCGGCAGCGACGTCAACCGGCGGGGTCGAGACGAGCATCGACACCACCTCCACGACGGTACCGTTTGGAACGCTTACGCTCGGCACTTCGACGATCGCCGCGCATCGCTTCACGGTGACGACGAATGCGGGCGAAGGCTATCAAATCTTCGCGTACGAACGGCAGCAGCTCGTGGATGCGTCGAATGCCGAAATCCCGCCTGTCTCCGCGACCAACGACAATCCGCTCGGGTGGAGTACCGCGTGCACGGCGACGTCGACCGGATGCTGGGGCTACCACAGCGATGCGCCCGTTCTCTCCGGCGGCTCGACACGGTTTGCCCCCGATGACACGTACGCACAATTCGATTCGACCGCGCGCGAAATCGCGTACAGCGCCGTGCCCGTGACGAATCAGTCGACCGATGTCGTGTACCGCGTCGCTGCGACAAACCTGCAGGGTGCGGGTGACTACAGTTCGAATCTTGTCTACATCATCGCACCCGTTTTCTAGCGAAACCTTGCTATGATTTTTACACCTATGCGCCGAAAAAAGATTCTCGCGATTGCATGTCTCCTTTTTTCCGCGCTCACGAGCATGCCGCACGGTGCGCGCGCAGATTCGACGGCAGCTCTCACGGTGGTTCCGGTCGTGATCGACGAAAAAGCAAAAGCGCAGGACATCCTCAACGAGACGATCACGATCACCAACACGAGCAATCGGAAACTTCTTTTGTACCCTTCTGTCAACGACGAACAAGACACGAGCGGGCAGCAGCAGTTCTCCCACGCCGAGGATGCGCAGCAGCTCTCAGATTCGCTCTCCAATTGGATCGAACTTTCACGTGCAATGATCCAGCTGCCGCCGGGGCAATCGCAGAGCGTGCCCTTTGTGATCCGCGTCCCGACAGACACCGTTCCCGGCTCGTACCACGCGATTGTGTCCTTTTACGACGGTTCGACGATCGCCGATGCGACGTCGCGGCCGCCGGTTGCGACCATGACCGTGAACGTCGACATGCAGGCCGACATCAAAGAGCTCATGCAGCTCAATACCTTTTCGACCGACAACATCGTCTTTGCGGGCGACGATGTGCTCTTCAAGTATCAACTCCAAAATACGGGCAACCAGAACCTCGATCCGCGCGGCGACATTCGCATTTACGACCGGAAAGGGGAGGAGGTCGCTTCCGTCGACGTCAACTCAGGCGGCAAATCGATCGCGCCGGATCAAACCGCGCAGCTCGCATCGGTGTGGAGCGCGGCGCAGGGCTTCGGCAAGTACAAAGCCGTGATCAACGTCGACTACGGCGCAAACCAAGTCGCGTCCGTGCAGGACGTCATCTACTTCTGGGTAATTCCGTGGAAGCAGGTTCTTGGGATTTCCGTGACGACACTGGTTCTCCTCATCGTGATGGCGCTCTACATGCACCGGTGGATCGAAGAAAAACACTTCGGCCGACTTGCGGCGGCGGGTCTCCTCAAGGCTGAGGCGATCCTTCATATGGAGAAAGAGCCCGAAAAAGCGATCGACCCGGAAAAGATCAAAGCCGCGATCCAGGAAACAACCGTATCCGCGCAAAAGAAAGCCGCAGAGCTCTCGGACCAGTTTTCCGACTTCAAACGAAAAGGATTCGTCCCGCCGAATCTTGCCGTGAAGCCCGCCGTAACCCCGCCTCCACCGCCACAGCAAAGCGCCCCTGCAGCGTCGGCAACGATCGATCTCAAAAAGATGTGGCAACCGCAGCAGGAACACACCATTACCGAAGTGCACGTGATCAATTTGAAAAAATGAGCCCGCTTCGCCGTGCGTTTTGGGTACCTGCAGGAATTGCGAGTGCGATTCTCGCGCTCGCAGTTCCTGTATTTGCAGATCAGGGGGCGCTTTCTGTTTCGATTACGCCGCCCCTCTTTCAACTCGCCATTTCTCCGGGCGAGAGCTGGTCGAGTTCGATCAAGGTGATCAACAACAACGATTCGGCCGTCACGTACTACGCGCAGGCGATGGATTTCGAAGCCGACGGCGAAACGGGGAACCCATCGCTCATTCCCGTTATCGCCGAGGCAACGAGCACCGACAAAAGCTCGTACTCGCTCGCGAGCTGGATCACGCTCTCGGGCGGTCCCGTTACGATTGCACCTGGCCAAGCAGGCGAGGTGCCGTTCACGATTTCCGTCCCACCAAACGCCGAACCAGGCGGGCACTACGCGGCGATACTCGTCGGTACGCAACCGACGAGTGCACCGGAAACGGGGACGCGTGTAAATGTATCGAGCTATGTCTCCTCGCTCCTTCTCGTGCAGATCAAAGGCGACGTGATCGAAAAGGGTCGGATCCGCGAATTCTCGACATCGCAATCGCTCTACCAATCGCCGAGCGCGGAGTTTGTGCTGCGTTTTGAAAATACCGGCAACACGCACGTGAAGCCGATGGGGGAGGTCACGATTTACAACATGTGGGGAAAAGAGCGCGGCAAGATCGCGATCAATCAAGACGACGGCAATTTCGGCAATGTGTTGCCTAAAAGCATCCGGCGCTTCGAATTTTCATGGTCGGGCGACGAGAATCCCTTCGACATCGGCCTCTATAGCGCGGTTGCGACTCTCTCGTACGGTGAAAACGAAAAGCAGAACGTTTCGGCGACGACGTACTTCTGGGTAGTGCCGATCGTTCCCGTTTCAATTGCGCTCGCGATACTCGCATTCCTCATCTTTCTCATCGCGTGGTTCATCAAACGCTACGTGCGTCACGCGCTTTCTTTGGAGCGAGAGCGGCTCGGGATTGAAATACCTGCCCCAATAGTACCTCCTGAACACAAACCGATAGCGGCTACTCCCGCGGCAGTGCAACCGCGGCGCGAAGTCGAAACGACGACGGCGATCCTCGTGCAGCCGCTGCGTGAAGGTGTCATAGATCTGCGAAAACTCGCAGGCGCGACCGAAATACCCACCAAACCCGAAATTGTTTCGGCCGCAGACGGCCATGTACCGGCGATTACTGCGGGCGCTCTCCTGCGTAAGTACCGACTTTTCGTGGCCTTCATTATTATGCTCGTCATAACTGGTTTTGGCATAGCGCACTACTTCGGCACGGTACTCACGCCTGAGCGCGGGTTCCAAATCAAAGACGTGAAGATTCAAGAGGAGACTTCTGTGCAAAACTCCGCACAAACGCAGTGAGTTTTCCACACCTTTTTCATCATTGCGCAAGTGTGTGGCCAAAATAACCGTATACTGTTGGGTACAACCTGTGCATGAGATGTGAATCAGGTGTGGATTTATAAAACATTAGCTCGTTTATTAAAACTTAAGCCCACGAGGCATTTCTATGAGTTTGTACGAAGCACGAAACACTCCGTTTGCATCCCGCGCGATGTTCAACATCGCAGCACTCCTCATTCTGTCGCTCCTCCTTTGGGTATTCGGGGCACCGACGTTTCTTAAATCCGCTCACGCTTCGCAGGTAACGAGCGCCAGCGACACGATCTCTGATTCAAACCCGAGCGACACGGCTCGCCACACTATTGCCTTCACCAATACAACTGCCGTAGCGCAAAACGGCACGCTTTCAGTCACCTTCGACCCGTCAGGTGGTGCGTTCAGCGAAACATACTCTGCGGCGTCCTCTTCGGATTTCGCGATGAAAGTGGGCGCAACGAACTACTCGTACGTAGCCACGTGTGCCGGCGGCTCTAACACATTCACGGTGGTCGGGAATAACTACAACACCGGCACCAACGAAGGCGTCACCTTTACCGTTTGTGGCACAACCGGTATTGCTACATCTTCCGCAATCACCATGATTGTCGGTTCGACCACACCTGTCATCACGAACCCCTCGAGCACCAACTCTTACGTCATTCGTATCGGCGGCACATCAGGGAACACCGGCGATATGCAAATCGCGATTCTCCCGAATGTCACCGTCACAGCGTCCGTTAGCACGAGCTTCACCTTTACGGTTGCAGGTCTCGCTACATCAACGGTTGTAAACGGTATTCCGACGACTGGGTCTTCGACGCCTACCGCGCTCCCATTCAACACGCTGGTCCCCAACGCCTCTTCGTCCTTAGCACAGACATTGTCGGTCGCGACCAACGCACAAAATGGTTTCCAGGTAACTGTGCAGGAAAACCAGCCACTCACATCCTCGACAGGCGCTATCATCTACCTCTTCAAAGACGGCGCATCGACGACCGTCCCGACGGCCTGGACGAACCCTTCGGCAACGCTTGACCAACCTCAGACATACGGCCACTTCGGTCTCACGAGTGACGATGCGGACCTCTCAGCAGACACTGGCAGCGGTAACAACGACTTTACTGGCAGTAAGTTCGCCGGCAATATCATTAATCCGCGCGTTATCTTTGCGCACAACGGCCCGGCTGACGGTACTACGCAGAACAAAGGCTTGGCGCACGTTCTGTACACCGCTGAAGTGAGCTCGCTACAGTCCGCAGGTAACGACTACACCAACACACTGACCTACGTCGCGACACCGACCTTCTAAACGAAGCAGAATTGCAAAGCCCCCGCTCTCCACAGACGGGGGCTTTTCATAAGGAATCAGTTGCTATAGTTGGAGAACTGTTTTTTGCAGGGCATAGCGTAGCCACATTTTAGATGCTAGAGTTATTCATATATATTTCACGAACGAATATGAGCGGCACACGAATCGGGGTTCTCTTAGCAAGTTCGGTCGCCTCGCTCATTTTTGCTTTTTCGCTCCCACTCGGTGTTGCCGCACAAACTACCGGGCTTGAGGTGAAGCCTGCCGTCATCGAAGACAATGTCCAGCCGGGCCAGACATATCCGTTTTCGGTCACGATCACCAACATTTCCTCAAGCGAGCAGACGTACACGGTCTCGACGAAAGATATCGAAGGACTCGACGAAAACGGACAGGCAATTTTTGCACAGCCCGGACAAGAGACGAGTTACTCACTGAGCTCCTGGATCGTCATCCCGCAGCAGCCGATCACACTTGAGGCGGGTGAGACGCGTACGGTTTCGTTTGTTGCGCACGTCCCGACGCAAACCTCGCCCGGCGCGCACTTCGGCGGGGTCTTTTTCAATGTCGCAGCAGGGAAGACCAACGGCAACGGCGCGGGAATCGGGTACGAGGTCGGGACAGTGATCAGCTTGCAGATCGCGGGTGAAGCGATCGACGCCGAGCGCATCACACAGTTCTCCACGGACAAAATCTTGTACAGCTCTCCGAATGTGACCCTGACGACGAAAGTCGAAAACCGCGGCAATGTGCTCTCACGTCCGCACGGTCTTATCGAAATTACCGACATGTTCGGTAAAAAAGTCGCGAGCATCACCGTGAACGACAACGCGGCACCTGTCTTTCCCGGCTCGGTGCGCGCATACAACACGTTCTGGAACGACGAAAGCCTCGCAATCGGTCGCTACCAGGCCGTCGTAAGTCTCTCGTATGGATCCGATGCAAAGTCGACCATCACCGCGGAAACGTCATTCTGGGTGATTCCGCTGAAATTGACGGCGATCGTACTGGGAAGTCTCCTCGCGCTCATTATTCTCCTTGTCGTTTCGGTGCGAATGTACCTGCGCGCTCAATTGCGCGCGATGGGGGTCGCAAAAGGCGACGACATGAGCTTCTACCAGAAGCGCTATGGCCGGAGTGGTTCGCGCATCGCCTGGTTCATCCTCGCGGTCCTGCTCCTGTGCGTCATTCTCCTCATCGTGTTGTTCGTGATGTTCGCCTAACATGGGCGGGAAGCGGGTGTCCAAAAAGTCAGCCAGAAAGCGGACGGCCGTGCGCACGGGAATGATCGCGCTCGCATTCGCACTGCTTCTCGTTGGGTTTGTGCGGAATTCTCCGGCAGCGCTTGCGCATTCGGCTGCGTCCTCGCTTGCCTCCGCATCGGTTGCTATCACGGCGGGTGTTTCCCCGAACCCGGAAAACACGCTCGCGGCGCAACTCACGGCAAAAGAAGCGCAGCTCAACGAACAGCAGCAATCGATCGATGCGCAGGAGAAAAAAGTCGCATCGCTCGACATGCTGGGGCTCTACAGTTTGATCGCAAGTGCGATTCTTTTCGTGCTCGTCGCAATGAATTTCTACATGGATTGGCGGCGCGGCCGCTTCGCGGCCGCGCCGCGTCAACTTTCCGTCGACCTACGCACGGGTCGCTAGCGAGCGCGCTATACTTGAGGGAATGCGACTGCGCCTCATCATCGGCGGTTGTTTTTTGTGGGTACTCTGTGCGGCGCAGAGTGCAGGTGCCGTCCCGCTCTCGTACGTGAGCGATCTTATTTCCACATCGGCACCCGGCGCAACCTCGACACACGCGATTCAATTCACGCTCGGCCAGACAATCCCTGCATCGGGGATTATTTTTATACAACCGATCGCAGGCGCCTTTACGATTCCGGGTGGTTTCGACTACACCAATGTAGAATTTGCGGTCGCAACGAGCGGTCCGTATGTCGATCGCACACTCGCGGCAAGCCCCGACGCTTCGCACGACGGTGTAACGGTAGCGGGGGATAGTTCGCTGACGATTACGTTGAGCTCAGGGTCGGGTTTGGCGGCAGGAGAGAAGGTGCGCGTCGTTCTTTCCAATGGGAGCGATCCGGCACCGCAAAATCCTTTCACTACCGGATCGTATCGCATTGCGATTACGACGAATACACAAACGAATGCGCCGATAGACCAAGGCTCGGCAATGATCGCGATTGTTCCGCAAGTCGGCGTCAGTGCAGGCGTAATCCAGCACCCGCCAAAGCTCTCCAACGGTCTCCCCGCCGGCACCGTTGCCGCTGGTAGCAGCGTGGTCGAAATCTCCGTAGAAACGGACGAGTTCGCAACGTGCCGTTTTGCAACCTCGACGGGGATTGCGTACGCCCAAATGCAAAACCAATTTCCGCAGACACTGCAGCAAGTTTTTTACACGACACTCACAGGATTTGAAAACAACACCACGTACACCTACTACGTTCGCTGCATCAGCGCGCAGGGAGATATCGACACCGATGATTATCCGATCAGCTTTACGCTCGAACCCGATCCGATCAGCAACACGTCTGTCGCTTCAACTCAAGGGAGCAGCGGACACGGCGGTGTCGGAGATTTTATCGACGGCAGCGCGTACCTGTACCAGGGATCGGTTTCTCTTGCGGGGGCTGCACCGTCCGGTGCGAGCGTAACCATTCTCGTCGACGGGAAGCCGGGGCAGAATGTAACCGCCGGTGCTGACGGCACGTTCAAAGCGAATGTGACGAATCTCGAGCGCGGGATCTACACGTTTTCGGTCTTCGCGACCGATCAAAAAGGCAACAAAACCGGTACCGACAGCGAAACGCTGAACGTTGGCTCGGGGAGTTCGAATGCGATTTCCGGAATTCTCTTGCCACCGACCGTGGAGCTTTCATCGAGTAACATCGGCGTCGGCGAACGCGCGCAGTTCGCGGGCTCAGGAGTACCAAACAGTACGACCACCCTCGATCTTACCGATGCGGCGGGAAATGTGCAGACATTCGTAGCGACATCGTCAGTCGCTGGAGACTGGTCGCTCGAGATTCCCGGTACTGCGCTCAAGAAAGGTACATATACCGCAACTGCGCGCTCGCGAACTGCGGACAGCGCGTCGGTTGCCTTTACGGGGCCGATCACACTTGGAGTCGGAACGGCGACCGGGACATCGACTGCAAGCGGCGGCAAGGGTGATATGAATGGCGACGGCAAAGTGAATCTCGTAGACTTCTCGATCATGCTCTCCAATTGGGGCACGGCAGATCCGGCATCGGATATAAACCATGACGGCACCGTCAATCTCGCCGACTTCAGTATTTTGCTTTTCAATTGGACCGGGTAATATACAAAGCCATGATCACTCGTCTTTCGCGCGCGTCGATCGTCGTTCTCGGGGTCTTTGCGGTACTGATCGTCATTGCCGCAGTGCGCAGCGCATATTTTCCGCTCAAGCAGCAGGAGACATTCTCAAAAGCGTTCACTCTTACGCTCGAAGATATGAACGGCAATCCCGTGCGGCTTCTCGGGTACGAAAATAAAATCGTCATTGCGTACGCGTGGGCATCGTGGTGTCCGTACTGCGCGAAAGAACTGCAGGATCTTTCTAAAATCAAAACCGACTATGGCGACAAAGTACAGATTGTTGCCATTAACCGCGCGGAAGACAAAGCGACCGCGGCAGCGTATATCGCATCGCTTACGAATGTTTCGGGCATCGTGTTTCTGCTCGACCCCACCGACTCGTTCTTCAAGAGCGTCGGCGGCTATGCCATGCCGGAAACGATATTCGTGCAGCGCAGCGGGCAGGTCGCGTTCCACCAGCACGGACCGATCACGTACGACCAAGTATCGCAAGAACTCGAAAAGCTCCTCGGGCACTAGCTATCGCAATTCCTTTTGAAGGCGTCGGATCGATTCTTTGAGATCGACTTTTTTCTCGAACATCGGGTGCCAGAGGTCGCCTTTCTTTTCGAGCCGTTTCCAGATAGTTTTGATAGTGAATTTCGCCGGGTCGAGTCCTTTTTTCACTTCGCTCCACTCAAGCGGCGTCGAGACGGTGGCGCCACTCGTCGCACGCAGCGAATACGGTGCGACCGCCGTCTGGCCCTCCGCGTTGCGCAGGTAATCGATAAAAATCTTGCCAAGCCGGTGTTCTTCGCCGCGCGTGGCGGTGAGAAGCTGTGGATGTCGTGCAGCGAGTATGTGAGAGAGCGCGAGTGCGTATCTGCGCACGTCGTCGTATTCGGATTTTGCCGTGAGCGGCACAGAGACGTGCATCCCGCGTTTGCCGGAAGTTTTCACACACGATGGCAGGCGCAATTCGTCTAAGAGCGCGCGAACCGCGCACGCAGCCTCGATCACATCGTCGAATGTCGTCTGCGGTCCCGGGTCGAGATCAAAGATCATCGCGTCGGGATAATTCGGCCGCTTGGCGAGCGAGCTCCACGGGTGCAGCTCGATCGCGGCGAGGTTGGCGACGTATGCGAGCGTTTGACGATTGTTGCACAGCACGTACCGGATATCTCTGCCGTTTTTCGCGCGGAGTGTTGCCGTTTTTACAAAAAATGGCGGCGTTCCCGAAAGATTCTTCTGAAAAAAGCTCTGCTGTTTTATGCCGTTTGGAAAACGCTTGAGCACGACCGGGCGATCTTTGAGGTAGGGGAGAATCGTCGGTGCTATGCGCTCGTAGTAGTCGATGAGATCGCCTTTTGTGTAGCCTGCCTGCGGCCAGAAGATTTTCTCGCGGTGCGTCGGCCCGAACGATTTCGTCATGCGGTGATTGTATCGCATGAATCACGAGTCCTTTCGGTAGAGTTTGCGCAGTTCTGTTTTCGCTGCATTCAGTACGCGCTTGCGCGATTTCGGCAAGTTGCTGCCTGCGCGGTTGATGTAGAAAGTGAGCATCGACATCGCGGATCGATACGGGTCGCTTTTCCTGCGCGTGCTTTTTTCAGCGGAACGTTTCAGGGAGGATGCGATCCGTTTCGGATCGGACAGCGAGAACACGCCTGCTTCGAGGTCGAGCGCGTTGCTCTTTTTCGTTACGACACCCGACCACTTCTTTGTCTTTTGTGCCATACATCTATTGTTTCGCAGTCGCGCGTAAAGGATGGTGAAAGAGCAACAGCTTCATGCAATTCTTCGGTTAGTAGGCATAGTGTTAGTGCGTATGAAAAAGATTATTTCCGTGGGTCTTTTATCAATCTTCCTGCCGCTGACCGCTTTTGCGGCGACATCCGCTACATCCTCGATCGGTTCTGGCAACGTCCACGCAAGTGTGCAAATCAACGGCGTCGCAGTTGCGGGCGTCACCAACGTGGGGAATTTGCAGGCGGACGTGCAGTATTATCAGAACAATACGAGCGTGAAAAATCACACGTACTCGCTCACGATCACGAAGAAATATTCTGCGAGCGACGCGCTCTCGAAGTGGTCGAAAGCGAAAACGAGCCGCAAGTCGGTTTCCGTGATCTTCCGTAACGACGCCGGCACCGAGCTCGCGCGCGTGAATTTCTCGAATTGCACCGCAACCAAATTCACGAAGAGCGGTTCCTCGGAATCACTCGGCGTGCAGTGCACGCAGCTCAGCCTCGCGCAATAACAAAAATAAAAAAAGAGCCCGCACAAAGCGGGCTCTTTTTCATTCTTCCGGATACATCCGCGCGCGCGAATCTTTTTCAATTTGGCGGTGTCGTCCGCGATTATCGTGCGGGCACGGAGTCCTGATACGAAGCTGAGTTTCCTACTGCGACATCATCGGCATTGATGAACTTGCCTCGCTCACCGTAATTGTGGTACTTGCCGCAACCTGCATTCCGTTTACGAAGTAATCTTCGTGCGCGTTTGTTTCAAGCTCTGCAGTAATGACATGTGTACCTGGAGAAAGCGGGTCTATGTGATACCAATCGGAATACGAACGATTGATCATCTGTCCGTCTACCATCACGTGGATGTGTCCTTCACCCATAACATCTGCGCCACCTACGTGTTCCGGGGCGAAGGTGAAGTTCGTGGTGATGAAGTGCAGGTTATAGCCTGATTCCGAGTCGTTGAATACCTGAAGCGCGATTGTCGGGCTGGAAGTCCCGACGGGCACGTCATATCGCTTATCCATTTCCATGCCAACACTGGAAGTTGAGTTCTGATTGCTCATGTGCGGCATCATGGAACCGTTCCATGCCTTGAGAGAAAGTTCCCCGAAGAAGCCACTTGAATAAACGCTGTTTTGCATTTGCCACTTCGCGACAGCCGCTTTTGTCAGTGGACCAAAGTAACCCGTCGGGACACTTATCGACAATAAACCTTCCTTTATCAATTCTGTCTGAAGACAGTCTACTTCGGGTCCTCGGCTACCGACGGCAAGGTTTTCCTGTATTTGGCAAGAGTTTTGGGCAGTCTGCGACGGTACGTCCGTCATCATCGAAGACATGTCTTGATCTGCCAAAGCAAGCAGTGGCGTCAATACAACACAAGTGCTCACAATGCCGCTTAGTAAAGGATGCACGGTTATTTTCATGTTCTAGAAAGATAATCTACTAACTAAAATGAAAGTAGGTATCTTATCCAAATTTTCTGTACGCAACTATTCCTCTACGCAGCAATCGCCCTCTTTGTGGATCAAAGGGAGTGAGCAAATTTCTATTTAGTGCAAGTCGCTGCAACAGGGTTGCGTTTGCAGCCAGAACGATAACTGCGAATATGAGAAACGTGGAGTTTGCTACTAATGCGAGCGCGAATTCTTTACCCTCATGAAATATCGCTGAGTGTAAACTATCCCATATAGGACTCTCTTTTTCTTGATGAGGTTGTCCTTCTTGGTGAAAATCACTATCAGAATACACACCATCTGGTGTGGGGCCACTGAATCCATGCGTATGGGGAATCACGTTGTGTAAGATCGGGGCGCCTATTACAACAGCTATTAGCATGATACTGAGGCTCGTCGACCATGCCATATTCATATTGTGAAGAATATAAAAAAACGGGCGGAATACAAACGTCCGCAATTAGAGGATTTTAGAACCTCTTTGATATATGGCGGAGCATACATGTCCCGGACTTGAGTGGCTCCAAAATGTCGTGGGATCGCTTGAGAAGGATTGGCGGGCAAAGGTAGAAGCTGTAGAGTTGAGACATGACAGGCGGTGAAATAAATGACGGTATCTATACGCAATTGAGGAATATTCGCGATTTTATAAACCAAAATCGCATAAAGGAGGGGCTTTTAAAAAATAAGCCCTTGTTCTATCAGCTTTGCAGTTGCATGGATATGGTCGAGGATAGTCAATCAGCGATTGAGTCCTTCGGAAAACGCAAAGAGGATGCAGAAAAAGGGTTAGTCTATCTTCAAATATTCGGACTTCTGCAAGCTCTCTTTCTCCAGCAAGATGCGGCGTTAAATTTAGCGGAATCTCTACAATTCGAAGTCAAATTAAACGATTTTCCCAAATTGAAGGAAATCAGAGAAATTCGGAATGATGCTGCAGGACATCCAACTAAAAGAAGTTTGCCGGGGCAACCGCCCCACTCGTGGAATTTCATTATTCAGCACAGTATGGGCTACGAAAGTTTCGAGGTTTTGTGTTGGCATGCCCCGGAAGGTCACAAGAATACTCTAGTCAAGACAAGGGAAGTGATAAACGATCAGCGAAAATATATTCTTGAAATTTTGGAAAGGACGTATAAAGAGATAAAAAGACGAGATAATGAATACAAAACAATATTTAATATGAAAAAAGTCGAGAATGTCTTTCCGGGCACGATGGGCTACATGTGTGAAAAGATGTTCAGCGCTGTTGAGCATATCGATGAACTTACTCTTGGCGAGTACGGTGCAACAGGCCTATTGAATGTTCTGCTTAAATACGAAGAGGCCTTAAAGGAGAGAGGAATTTCAATTGAAACTTATCCGGGCGTTGAACTAACTTTTAAAGAAGTGCAATATCCGCTTAAAAAACTCAAGCAGCACTTTTTAAAGGAAATTACTCTTGAAAAAGATGAGGCCTATATTTTCGTACACTTTGTGCGAGAGAAGATGTTTGCGTTGAAGAACATGGCCAGAGAGTTAGACGAGGAGTTTGCCGCCGCATAGGTTCTAGCTAGTCCAGTCATCTCTTCAAATACAAGAAATATTAGAACCCGCTTGAATCCATACACGAAAGGCCCAAAACAATGTTTCGGCCTCACGAGTTTATAGTTGTGGAGGTGGGGAGAATCGAACTCCCGTCCAGAAAATGATGCGCAAGCGATTCTACACGACGTAGATCATTCTGAGATTTAGGAGAGGAGGGTAGGGAATGAACAAGATCCCTCCAAACCGGACTCTCTTTCTTTAGGTCGTTATCCGGAGTGAGATAGTTGCCGTATCCGTATATATGACGTCCGGTTCAGATCTACGGAGAAATCTGAGCGGGCGGTCGCAAGAGCTTACGCGATTGCGAGGCCGAGGTTCGCCACCTGAATCGGTGAGAGAACCCCCCGTGCTACTTTGTTCGCACTTAGAGTTTGAACGATTGGTACGAAGGTCGTTCGCTTCGGTCGTGCACACAGGTGCATTGAATTTCCTGTCGAAGCCAGTCACCCCCCACCCACGATCCGTATTGCTACGGATCACGGGTGGGGACCGGCTGGAAACTTTTCATTGAGTATCGGAATGTGGGGTGAAGCTTTCGCTTCACCCAACGCTGAAATTGATGAGAACGACTAGCATCATTGCGACAAGAAGTACAGTCGAGACTTCTTGGCAGATAGCTTTGTTCCGCAATTCCTGAACGTGCTTTTCATCGAACATGTGAACCTCCGTGCTCACATTCCGGTACTCAATTATTTAGTTTTCAATGTGCGGTCGATCCGACGCTTCTCTTCGCGCTCGCGGATACTTTCGCGTTTGTCTTCCTTCTTCTTTCCGCGTGCGATCGCGATGAGGAGCTTCAAATGACGTGCTTTATTATACACTTTTAACGGGATGATTGTCAACCCCTTTTCACCCTCCGCGGAGGCGACGTGCGCGATTTCTTTTTGCGAAAGGAGGAGTTTGCGCGGGCGCTCCGGATCGTAGCCTTTCGGCGCATTCGCTGCTTGCCACGCAGGGATCGTCGCACCCACTAAGAACGCTTCGCCACCGCGTGCGACGACGCGCGCACCCTTCAGAGAGCCATGCCCGGCACGCAGCGACTTCACTTCGAAGCCGTGCAACGAGAGACCCGCCTCGATTTCCTCGAGGATCGTGTAGTCAAAACCGGCGCGTTGGTTTTCCAAAAGCGACATGGCACTATCTTGACGCACATTTTCCAGAAACGCTATTCCCGGGCGCTCATGTTGTCATCATACTCGCGCGGGATATACTAGACCGATGCCAAATTCTCCCGAACAAAAACCAGACCCGCGCAAGAAGCTTCCCGACGGGGGGCCCTCGATCTGGGTCCAGCTTGCGATCGCAGCGGTCGTCTTCCTGCTCCTTTCTGCAGGATACTCCGCGATCCGCGACTACCTCGCCCAGCAAAGCGAGACGGTTCCGATCTCGCAGATCGTGACCGATATCGAAGCAGGGAAGATTTCTGAAATCACCGTCAACGGCGATACGGTAACGGCAAAATATACGGATGACACAACAAAGCAGTCGCACAAAGAAACCGAAGAGTCGCTCTCGCGCACGCTCGTCGATTACGGCGTCCCGGCGGAGAAAATCAATACGGTGAAAATAACCGTGGTAGACGAGTCCGGCCTACGCTACTGGGCGGCACTCCTCGTGCCGGTCGTCCTCCCGACGATCCTCATCTTCGGGCTCGTGTGGTACATCACGCGTCAGCTCCGCAGCGGAGGCGGGATGCAGGCGTTTACCTTCGGCCGCTCGCTCGCGCGCATGATTTCGCCGGAAGATTCTGCGCAGAAGGTGACCTTTGCGGATGTCGCGGGCGCGAAAGAAGCGAAAGTCGAGCTCTCCGAAATCGTCGACTTTTTGAAAAATCCAAAAAAGTTTATTCAGATCGGTGCACGCATCCCCAAAGGAGTGCTGCTCATGGGTGCTCCGGGGACAGGGAAGACGTTGCTCGCGCGCGCTGTTGCCGGTGAAGCGGGCGTGCCGTTTTTCACGATTTCGGGATCTGAATTCGTCGAGATGTTCGTCGGTGTCGGTGCCTCGCGCGTGCGCGACCTGTTCTCGCAAGCAAAAAAGGCAGCACCTGCGATTATCTTCGTCGATGAAATCGATGCGGTCGGCCGTGTGCGCGGCTCCGGGGTGGGCGGCGGCAATGACGAGCGCGAGCAGACTTTGAACCAAATCCTCGTCGAGATGGACGGCTTTGAACCCAACGAAAAGGTGATCGTCATGGCGGCGACGAACCGCCCGGATGTCTTGGATCCTGCACTCCTGCGCCCCGGCCGCTTCGACCGCCGCGTCACGATCGACCTGCCGGATCGCAAGGATCGCGAAGACATTTTGAAAGTACACGCGAAAACGAAGCCGCTCGGCCCCGATGTAAAACTCACGGTGATTGCAGAACGCACACCGGGGTTTTCGGGCGCGGACCTCGCGAATCTCATGAACGAAGGCGCGATTTTTGCAGCGCGCGAAAACCGCAAAGAAATCACGCAGTACGATCTCGTTACCTCGATCGAGAAAGTGATGCTCGGTCCCGAACGCCGCTCGCACGTGCTCAATAAAAAAGAAAAAGAGATCACCGCGTACCACGAAGCAGGGCACGCGCTCATCGCATCCGTGCTCGAATACGCCGATCCGGTGCACAAGATTTCGATTATTTCCCGCGGGCGTGCTGCGGGATACACGCTCAAACTTCCGCTCGAGGATCGCAAGATGCAGTCGCGTCGCGAATTCCTCGACGACATCGCGGTCTCGCTCGGCGGATACATCGCGGAGAAAATGGTCTTCGGCGACATCACGACCGGCGCTTCGAATGACTTGCAGGTCCTCACGGCGCTCGCGCGCAACATGGTGGCGCGCTACGGCATGAGCGAGAAAATGGGACCGGTTGCATTTGCACAATCTTCAGGACGCGCGCTCTTTGGCGAAGGTGTCGAAGAAGATGTTTCGCAGGAAGTTGCCGCGGAAGTCGATGCAGAAGTGCGCAAAATCATCAACGGTGCGTATAAAAAAGCGGAAACCGTTATCGAAAAGCACCGCGATGCACTCGATGCTATTGCCGCACGCCTCGTCGAGGTGGAGACGATCGAGCGCGACGAATTTGAAGACATACTGATCGCGCACGGGATCACGCCGAAGAAAAAAGAAGATATCGAACACGCGCCGTTGGTGTAAACAAAAAAGAATACCGCGGCGAGCTTGAGCTCGCCGCGGCTGTTTTTATGCAGAGACTGCTGCAAATCCCACTTTGAGACGGTCGGGGTTTTCCGACCATCCAAGGGGAATGATCACGTCGTTGAGCGCGGGAACCGGCGTCGGGTCCGGAATGTCGTGCTCCGTTTCTTCGCGAATCACGATCATGTCTGTTAGCTTCGGCCTCTCCAGTCGCCACCAGTCGGGCCCGTTCCACGACATGAATCGAATAAAGTTCAGTCGGTGGTTTTCAACGAGCGGTCCTTTCTGGAGGAACGCGAGCGCGTAGAGCGCGATCGAGTGCGGAAGCCAGCAGCCGCATGCCGCTTCTTCGAATGGCTTATTTTTTGCCGTCGAAAGGTGCGGAGCACTGTCGCTGCCGGCAATGCATCGCCAGTCGCCCGTCGTGACGAATTCGAGTAGTGCCTGGCGGTCGTCTTCCATTTTCACGTACGGCATGCACCGCAGGTGGTTACGCCATGAGTATTTCCCGAAGTCGTTTGCTGTAAAAAGCAGGTGCTGCGGCGTCACCGTCATCACGGTGCGGCCGCTTGTATCTGCCCTCACAAAGTCGATCGCTTCGCGCGTACTCGCGTGCTCGACGCAGATCATGAGACCCGGGTATTTGTCCCGGAATCTCCAGAGCCGCTCGCGCACACAGTGGCCTTCACGCTCGGCATGCGGCAAAAGATTGCCGTGTTTGTCGTGCGTGTCTTCCGCATGGATGAGAAGCGGGACGTTGCAGTCCTGCATCGCCCGAATCGTTTCGTCGTGCTCGTCGAATGGGATGCCGAGCCCGCTGTTGGTCGTCCCGCCGTGGCCGGGATAATTTTTGATCGCGCCTGTGTACATCGAACCCAAGACATCCACGACGACCTTCGGCGTAATGTCGCTCGTGTGGTAGAGGGTCATGATCGGTTTCGCGAAGCCGGCTATACTCTCGCAGCACTCCATGATGCGAGAGTATACGTAAGCTGCATTGCCGAGGGTGCGAATGATACCGCCTTCGCCGGGGCCGTTGTTGGGCATGGCGAGGACATACTTGTGGTGTCGCGCGATTTCGGGCGCAACCGCATCGAGCATGTCGCCCCAGCGGAAATGTGCGTGGAAATCAGACGGACGGGGGATTCGAATCGGCTGCATTCTCTTCTCCTTGTGTGAGTCTCTCTAGTCCGCGAGGACTGTAGCAAGAGAGGGTGAAAAAAGAAAGCGGCGGCGCCTTTGGCGCCGCCGCACAATTCACATGTTCAGGTATGCATCTTGCGCGATTTGCTGGACCACATTCTCACCGAGTCGGTAACACGCTTCACCGACCTGGAAGTCGTTGGCTCCCACCGAAACGTAATCGCGAATGTCGGTCCACTCACGAATACCGCCGACAGCAGTGATACGCATGTCGGGCAGGTGTTCGCGAAACTGCGCGACTTGCCCGAGTACGATCGGCTTGTACGGATGCCCGCTCATACCCGCGTATCCCTTCCCGCTGATTGCGCGGGTACCGTCGCTCTTGAGCGGCAGTGCGTTTGGGAACGTATTGCACAAGACGAGCGATGATACGGGGAGTACCCGCACGAGTGCCGCGACCTCCGCGATCATCCCGGGATCGCTATACGGCGAGAGCTTGAGCGCGATGTCTGGAACAGGGCCGTGGTTTGCGACCTCGCGCCCAACACGCGTAACGATTTCCTCGAGTATGCGCAGATCGAACGACGGAATCTTCTTCTGCTCGCCGTTTTTCCATACGTTCGGGCAGCCGGCGTTGATCTCGATGGTGTGTGTAAGCGGTGCGACAATCTGAGCAAGCGCTCCATATTGTTCGGGATGATCACCGACAATTGAGACACGCAGTTTCTTATGGGCAGCAGTCACAATGAGAAGCATTTCCTTGAGCGCTCGCGTGTAGAACGAGGCACCTTCGTTTTGGAGTCCGATCGAGTTGAAAAACGCACCATCGTCGCAGCTATAGGTACGCGGTTCGGGGTTGCCGAAGAGCATCGGTAACGAGATTGACCCAACGGTGACGTACGAGCTCAGCGTCAAGTGTGAGAATCGGCGTACATCCGGTACTGTTTTGCATATGCCGGCCGCATTCGCAATCGTGAGACTGTCCATCTGGCATTCCTCCTGTTTGAACTGTCGAGACTTTAGCACAAGGATTTCGAAAGAGAAGTTATGCAGGTTTTGAACGTGCGCGAGCCGAAAAGTGCTTTGCTATACTGCCTCTCTATGATAAAAAACGACAACTCGAAAAAAGCGCTCGCGCTCCACAAAAAACTCGGCGGGAAAATTAGAATCGTGCCCGCTGCGCCGGTCAAAAACCGCGCCGACCTCGCGCTCGTCTACACGCCGGGCGTCGCGGCCGTTTCTACATTCGTCGCGAAGAATCCAAAAGAGGCACGCGCCTACACGATGAAAGGCAGGACGGTCGCGATCGTCTCCGATGGTTCGGCGGTCTTGGGCCTCGGCAATATCGGCGCTCTCGGGGCACTCCCCGTGATGGAAGGAAAGGCAGCACTCTTTAAAACATTTGCGGGCGTGGATGCGGTGCCGCTCGTTCTCGACACACAGGATCCGGAAAAAATAATCGAAACGGTGCGCGCGATTGCGCCCGGTTTTGGCGGCATCAATCTGGAAGACATCGCCGCGCCGAAATGTTTCGAAATCGAACGCCGGCTCATCGAGGCACTCGATATTCCCGTCATGCACGACGACCAGCACGGCACGGCGGTTGTCGTCCTCGCCGGGCTCATCAACGCGCTCAAGGTGACGAAACGAAAAATCGAAACAGCGAAGACTGTCGTTTCGGGCGCGGGCGCAGCGGGGCATGCGGTTGCGACTCTTCTCCACGCTGCAGGTGCCAAACACATCATCGTCCTCGACAGCAAAGGCATTGTCGACGATTCGCGTGCGGAGCCGCACAAAAAAGAACTCGCATCGTTCACCAATCCCGAAAAGAAAATCGGCGGATTGCGCGAAGCTCTGAGCGGTGCAGACGTGTTGATCGGCGTCTCGGGGCCGGGGCTCGCAACAGCCGACGATATCAAGCTCATGAACAAAGATGGTATCGTTTTTGCGCTTGCGAATCCAACGCCCGAAATCATGCCGGAGGAAGCGAAAAAAGGCGGCGCGGCAGTGATCGCAACGGGCCGCTCGGATTTCCCGAATCAGATCAACAACTCGCTCGCATTTCCGGGGATTTTCCGCGGGGCACTCGATCGCAAGGTGCCGAAAATTACGCAGGAAATGAAACTCAAAGCGGCGAAGGCGATTGCGAATCTCGTAAAAAAGCCGAGCGCGCAAAAAATCGTACCCGACATGTTCGACAAGAAAGTAGCGCCCGCAGTTGCGAAAGTTATTCGCTGACGGCACTTTACAGCGGGACGTGACGGAGGTAGTGTTTTTGCGGGAATCGAAATGGGGAGATTTTGCAATGCAAATCGTGACGCTGCGCGTGCCGATTCAAAATGTCATCCACCACATTTCAAGTGTTCGCGGTATCAAGATCGGGAAATGTCTCGCGTGCGGAGCAACTGGTTCGTTTCAAGCACTTGGATACCCGAGTCGGGTAAAAAATTGTCTTGGACTCCAGCACAAAAAAGAGTGTTCGATGAACAAGTACCTCACGAGCGACGGTTCGCCGAAAAAGCGTCGTTCGCGAAACTAAAAAAGAAGCGTCCCTCAAAAAGAGGGACGCATGTTTTTTATAGGCTCGTCGAGAACAGTGAGCGTCTGCTTGAGCACTTTTTCCGTGGGGAGGGAACCGTCGATAAAGCGAAAAGGGATTATGTGCTCGATGCTCCGCGCGAATTTGTTCCACGGTCGGCATTCGGCAATCCGCTGTTCGATTTTTTCCGGCGATTCGCTCTTGCGCTGCGTCATACGGGCGCGAAGTATATGTTCGTCTTCAACGTACAGGTAGATCGAACGCACCAGCTCGCGCTTATCTTGCGCAATCGCGCGCCAGATGAGTTTGTGGACGCCGCGAAAATCGAGAATCGCGACATGTGTCCGGGTGTCCTCGAGCGCGAGATCGACCGTCTGCTTGCGTGTGCCGTAGCGATTGCCGTGGAGAATGATGTACCACAGGAACGCGTCTTCTTGCAGGAAGGTTTCAAACCAACTCTCCGGGACGTACTTGTATTCGCCGGGTACGTCGCTCTCGCGTGGCTGCCTCGTCGTGACACTCTCGAGAGGTTCAATCCCTGCACGCTCGGCGATCAAGCCGCGCATCAGGGTAGTTTTTCCCGAGGCCGAAGGCCCCGTGATCGTCAAAATCATGGTAACCTCCACTGTTTCTCTTCCGCCGCGAGTATAGGGAATTGTGAGCTAGAGTCAATGAACGTCGCGAAAGCACAAAAATCGGCCTATAATCGCTACACCCGCCCTTAGCTCAATGGTTAGAGCACCGAGCTTATACCTCGGCGGTTCCTGGTTCGAGTCCAGGAGGGCGGACACTTTTGATGTGAATTGCGCATTGCGGGCGCGGGGCGCCGTGCGACAATGGAACGTATGAAAAATCCATTGCGCTTTATTCCGCTTGCCGTACTTTTTGCTCTTTGTGCTCCGCTTCTCGCTTCGGCGGCGCAGGTTTCCGTTTCGTTGAATGCAGGGGCGATCTCGCCGGCTACTATCACGATCAATCCGGGTGATACGGTGGTCTGGTCCAACACGAGCGGATCGAATCAGTCCGTGACCGCCAACAACGGCACCTTCCAGAGCGGTACAATTGCGCCCACAGGATCTTTTGCAGCGACCTTCAACACACCCGGCACGTACCAGTACTACGACAACGCCAACGGGAGCGCGATCATCGGCTCGGTGATCGTCGCACAAAGCGCAGCGCAAAACACCAACCCCAATTATAATTACTACGCGAATACCGGTACCCAAACCACCACGAATACGTCCTCGCTCTCGGCGCAAACGCAAGCGCTCATCGCACAGATCGCGCAGCTTGAAGCGCAATTGCAAAGCGGCGGCACAGGAGCAGGAGCTGCGACAACAGGCGCAAGCGGTTGTCCGGCACTCACACGCTCACTCAAGCTTGGTATGTCGGGCGCTGATGTTTCAGCGCTCCAGACATTCCTCGCGCGTAATTCTTCGATTTATCCGGAAGGCCAGGTGACGGGGTACTTCGGCGCGCTCACGCAAGCGGCGGTGCAGCGTTTCCAGACTCAGTACAGCATCGTTTCTTCCGGTTCTCCATCGACGACAGGCTATGGGCTCGTCGGTCCGCGTACGATCGCCGCAATCGGCAGCGTGTGCGCAGGCGGTGGCGCAAGCACAACAGGCAACCCAAATGCGCAGCAAACGGTGAGCGGTTACATGCAGGTGTCGCCGATTTCCGGTGCGGCTCCGCTCACGGTCAACGCGAGTGTCACTGTCAACACGGCAAATTCGTGCGCCGGTGCGACTTATGCGCTGAATTGGGGTGATGGTTCGGCTGCGCAGACGATCACGGTCGCGCAAGGCAACTGCTCGCAGCAAAACCAGGTGATTCAGCACACGTACACTTCGGGCGGTACATACCAGGTAATTCTCTCTGCCGGCGGACATTCATCGACCGCGACCGTCACCGTCTCAGGCGGAAGCTCCAGCACGACGCAAAATTCCACGCAACCGGTCGGCTCGATCACCGCGTTTACGACATCTGGGCCTGCGCCACTCTCAACTACGTTTTATGTGTCGTGTGTCTCTGGTCTCGCGTACGACGTCATCTTCGGCGATGGCCAAGAGCTCGGCGGTTCGGGCGTCTCGCAAAGTGCGTGCAATGGCGGATTGCAGTCGATCCCACACACGTACGCAAATGCAGGAAGTTACACGGCGCAGCTCGTGGCATTCGTGCGCAATCCGTCCGGTGCGATCACGACACAAGTCTTGGGCACGACGCAGATTTCTGTCGGCAATAATCCACAAAATTCGGGCACGACGATCGTTGGGTACGCGCAGCCGACCGTGAACAAAAGCGTCGGTGGCAACCCACTTGCCATTTCACTCGCTTTCAAGGGCGATACCTGTTCCGGCGCATACACGATCGACTGGGGCGATGGCGGACTCTCTGTATCGCCAACAGTGGACTCTAGCTCGTGTTCGCAGACGCAGACGAGCAGTTACACGGTCTCGCACACATACCTCGCAGCAGGCAACTATTCAGTCATCCTCAAGCGTGGCATCCCGGGCGGAAGCGCGCAGCAGACAGACTCGTCGCAAGTAACTATCTCGCAATAGTATGAGAAAATTTCTTGCAACATTCGTTCTCGCGTCTGTGATGATTCCGCTCTCAGTTGGTGCACAGAGCACAGGTACATCGGCGCAGATTGCAGCGCTCCTTGCGCAAATCGCACAGTTGCAAGCACAGATTCAAAATCTGCAAGGTGCAACATCGACCCAGGCGCAGTCGCCGGCTCAGAGTGCGTCCACTTCTTCGTACACTGGCGTGTGTCCAAGTCTCACACGCAATCTTTCGCAGGGTGCAAGCGGTGCGGATGTCGCAAACCTCCAGGCGTTTCTTGCTGGCCAAGGGATTTTTAAAGGTTCGGTCACCGCGTATTTCGGCCCTCTTACGGCGACAGCGGTCGGACAATGGCAGGAATCGCACGGCGTCGTGACCGGTGGCACGGCGTCTTCGACCGGTTTTGGCATCGTTGGTCCCAAAACGCGTGCGGCGATTGCCGTTTCGTGCGGTGTCGTGAGTGGTCCCACGCAGTGCATCCCCACGCAGCCGCCGCTCACGCTGTGCTCCACGACATGGCAGCCGGTCAAAGATGCAAACGGCTGCACGATGTACTACCAGTGCGTGATCTCGCTCCCGACAGGGGGAAGTTCATCCGCTGCCACGACGACATCGGGCGGCTCGTGTCCCTTTGTACAAAAACCAACCTGCTCGGGAACAATCTCTCCGTTTACGACCAACAGCAACGGGTGCGTAACGGCGTACGTCTGTACGGTTCAGTAATCCTGTAGGCGCAGTAGAGCTGTTATTCGCTGTGCAGTTGTGTCGAGATTCTCCGCACGCGCTCGAAGAGCGCGGGGTACTTCGATAGATCGGGCGACTCTGTGACGATTGTATGCGCAGCTTCGCGTGCTGCAGCAATGAGCTTTGGATTTTTCAAGGCTTCCATGCCGAGGTCGGAAACGCCCCACTGCTGGCGGCCAAAAATATCGCCCGCACCGCGCGCTTCGAGATCGGCCTCCGCGAGTTTGAATCCGTCGTTCGATTTCTCGAGCATTTTCAGTCGCTTGAGCGAAACCTCGCTCGAACTCTCAGAGAGGAGAAAACACAGCGGCGGGTGCGAGGAACGCATGACGCGACCGCGTAATTGGTGCAATTGTGCGAGCCCGAAGCGTTCGGCACCTTCGATGAGGATCACGGTTGCATTCGGCACGTTGACCCCGACTTCGACGACGGACGTTGCCACGAGAATATTGAGCGCGCCGGAGGAAAACTCGCGCATAACATCGTCTTTTTCTTTCGGTTTCATCGCGCCGTGCAGCAGTCCGATTTCGTATTCCGGGAAAATCTCTTTTTTTAATCGCGCTGCTTCGGCCTTCACCGATTTTGCCTGGAGCGCGTTTTGATTTTTCGGGTCCGGTTCGTCGATGCGCGGGCAAATCACATACGCTTGGCGGCCCCGTGCGAGCTGGGCGCGTATGCTCGCGTATGCGCTCTGGCGCTGGTTTGGTTTGATGAGCTGCGTTTCGATTTTGACGCGGCCCGGCGGGAGTTCGTCGAGAACGGAAATATCAAGGTCGCCGTAGACCGTGAGCGCGAGCGTGCGGGGGATTGGCGTTGCGGTCATCGAAAGAAAATGTGGCAGCACTTTTTTTTGCGCATGACTTTTCTGCGCAAGCTCTCGTCGCTGACGCACGCCGAAGCGATGCTGCTCATCGATAATCACGTACGCGAGGTTTTGAAACTGCACGGATTTTTGGATGAGCGCATGCGTCCCTACGAGCATCGCGATTTCACCATTTTTGACCCACTTTAAAAGCTGTGCACGCGAGATGTCGGTCGCTGCACCGGGCGATGTTTTCGAGGGAAATTTTTTACAGCCGGATCCGGTGATGAGCCCGATATTGATCGGCAGATCTTTGAAATATTCGATAAACGACTGGAAGTGCTGCTGCGCGAGGATTTCCGTCGGCGCCATGTAGGCAACTTGCAAAGTGCCGCTCGCGCGCCCCGGCGGGCGCGACGTAACAACTGCGTAGCTCGTGGCGGCCGCGACCAATGTTTTTCCCGAGCCCACATCGCCTTCGAGAAGTCGCGCCATGGGGTGTGGCGCCCTGAAATCCTTCAGAATCTCCGCGATCGCGCGTTGTTGTGCGCCGGTTGGCGGAAAGGCGACCGAAGAAAGAAACGCACGAGCGCGCTCATCGGTATCTGCAAGCGAATATGTCGTCTGCGCGTCGTTTTCACCGCGTTCGAGCGCACGCGCGGCTTGGATCGTAAACATTTCCTCGAATGAAAATCGTTTGCGTGCGGCCTGTGCGTGCGCGAGCGTATCCGGTGTGTGAATCCAGAGGAGCGCCGTCTGCACGTCGGGGAGGTTGTAGCGCTCGCGCACGGGTGCGGGAATCGGGTCGACAATCTGAGTCAGGATCGCGGGCAAAATCTTTTTGAGCGCATGCCGCACCCACAAGCTCGTCACGCCGCGGCTCTCGGGATACACGGAAAAAAATTGCGCAGCATCATCTTCGTTGTGTTCGGCTTTGAATATTCCCATTTCTGTCGGGTCGGCGTATTCGACGTGCGGGTTGGCGAGGTAGAGTTTCTCGCCGCTCCCGCCCACGTGCCCGACGGCTTTCACGAAGGCACCGTCAGAAAACTTCTTTGCGAGATACGGTTGATGAAACCACATGATTTTGATCGAGCCCGATGTGTCGCGGATACGACCTTCACCCACCGGAATTTTGCGCTTCCACGAGCGGCGGGTTTCGAGCTTCTCGATCGTCCCAAATATCGTCGCTTCGCTTCCCGGAACGAGGCCCGCGATTGCGGATTCTTCTCCGCCACGATCGTAGCGGGTGGGGACGTGATAGAGGAGATCGCGCAGTGTGCCGATACCGAGTTTTTTCAGTGCGGAGAGTTGCGGCGGGGTGAGGCGCAAGTGTTTTGTGAGTGGATCCTGGGGATGCATGGAGGGATTGTAAACCATTCTATCCACAGCGCAGAAAATCTACGCTTGCATGCTGCTCTCGGTCGGGTAAAAATAATCCTGTTATCGAGTTAAACATGGATCATGATGGCATACGACGACGACAAGCAGTTTGATGAGGATAAAGAAATTCCGGACGAGGTTTTGGGCGAATTGAACGACGAAGAAGATGAAGATGAGCTCGAAGACCCTGTAGAAGGAGACGAAGAAGGGGAGAAGTGGGAATAATTGAAAGCGGCGGCGTAAGCCGCCGCTTCTCATTGCACGTTCATCTTTCGTGCTATAGTTTTTGCATATGGAACTCCTCCTGCGCTACCTGGGGACGGTTGCCGCGGTCATCCTTACGGTCTACATCGTACCGGGGGTAACTATTACGGGCGGATGGATCAACATCTTTTTGGTTGCCCTCGTGTGGTCGGTTATCACAATGCTTATCAAACCGGTCCTCAAAATCCTCACGCTTCCGATCACGATCGTTACCTTCGGGCTCTTTCTCTTTGTATTAAATGCGCTCCTCTTTTGGGCGATGACGCTCGTCGTCCCGGGCTTTGCCGTTGCTGGTTTCTGGAGCGCACTTCTCGGTGCAATAGTTTTGTCGGTGCTCTCGTGGCTTATTCACCAGGTGTTGTAAAAAAAGAGGACCACGCGTGGCGTGGTCCAAGTCTGGGGGAGGAGCTAGTGCTGCAGATGCTCGCGAAGAGCAGGTGCGGACGAATCGCGCTTCGGTGGGTACGGAAGACCGCGCTTCTTGTGCCACGCGGGGCCTGGGCCGCGCATGTAGTACTTGCCTGGGTTGTCGAATTCAAGCATTCCCAAAAGCCATTTGCTGATCGACTGCCACAGACCCTTCGCGAACTTCACAGTGATGCGACGTTCGTAGGTTGTTGTTCTCATTAGTACACCTCGTGCATTTCAAATATTGGAATCTCGTCGCTGAAATTCCTCTATATCGGTTTATACACCCCTTTTGGGCTACGTCAAAATTCCATGAAGGGGGATAACTCGGAAAATTCGTTTGTTTGTCATTTTCTAGCCACTCAATTAGTATTACGGGAATATGGAACGAAACACCCAGATGTGGCTTATTGGCGGATTTGTGTTGATTATCGGGATTGCGGTCGTTGCTGCGGCGATTGCTTCGCAGGGAGCGCAGCAAAGCGGGACGACAAATTTTGTCGGTACGACCGCTGCTGCGATCGATCCGAGCGACCACGTCAAAGGCGATGCGACCTCGAGCGTTTCCGTCATCGAGTACGGTGATTTCGAATGCCCTGCCTGTGGCGCATGGGAACCGGCCGTTGAGCAGATCGAAGCAGTGTACGGCAATCGCGTGAAATTCGTCTTCCGCAACTTCCCCCTGTCACAGCTCCACCCCAACGCAATGATCGCAGCCCAGGCAGCGGAAGCGGCGGGTCTCCAAGGCAAGTACTGGGAGATGCACGACCTCCTCTACCAGAAACAGAATGACTGGGTGAATACGCCGAATGATCAGGTTGTCACGAAGAATTTCGACGGCTACGCGCAGTCGCTCGGTCTCGATGTGACGAAGTTCAACACCGACATCAATTCGGATGCGGTGAAAGCGCGCGTGCAGCGCGACATCGCATCGGGGAATGCGGCGCAGGTGGACCATACGCCGACCTTCTTCGTGAACTTGCAGCAGATCCAAAACCCGAACAGCCCGCAGCAGTTCGCACAAATTCTCGATCAGACACTCGCGTCTTCGAGCGTATCGACTTCGTCAGCATCTCACTAGTATGCCCGCGTACGTCTCGGGGTTGATCTATCTGATGGCGCTCGGGACGGTTGTTTTGGACGCGGCGATTGTGGCGTGCGTGGTCGCGCTCATGTTTCCGAGTGGGCGACGTGTCATCGTGCCCGTAATTCGATCGGGAGCGTTCCTTGTGGTGGTGCTCCTCTCGATTGCGTGCGTTGCAGGGACGTTGATTATGCAGTACGCGGGTGCGCTCGCGCCGTGCGTCTTGTGTTGGTGGCAGCGTGTTTTTCTGTATCCGGTGGCGCTCATTGCGCTCGTCGCATTTTTCAAAAACGAGCGCTTCGCAAAAATTGCAGATTACGTGCTCGCGCTTTCATGTATCGGCGCGCTCATTGCGCTCTATCAGCATCTCTTGCAGGTTTTGCCGCAGGGGGCGTTGATTCCGTGCGATGCAACAGGCGACTGCGCAGTGCGCAGCGTCTTTGAATTCAATTTCGTGACGATTCCGTGGATGGCGTTCACGGCATTCGTCGCACTCGGTATCGTCGCGTGGATCGCGCGTAGAGAAGAAGCGGTGTTGTAATCGAGTACAATACGAACGTGCAATCAAAGACGCTCGGGGTCATTTTTTCTGCACTCGCACTCGCGCTCCTCTCGCTCTCGGGGAGTGCTTTTTATGCAACCGTGCCGCACACGGAGAGCACGTCCACGACTGCTGCATTTTCATATTCGCAGGCGCCGGCGCATGCACTCTCGCTTTTCATCGAGCCGCACAGCGGGATGACACCGCTGAAACAACTGATCGCAAGCGCCTCGAGTTCGATCGACCTTGTGATGTACGAATTCGAAGACCAGAGTATCGAGCAACTCCTCGCGCAAAAAGCTGCGCAAGGGATTTCCGTACGCGTTATTCTCGACAACGGCTACTTTGGTGGCGGCAACCAGCATACCGAGATTGCGTACGACTACCTGCGTTCGCACGGTGTACAGGTCGCGTGGTCGTCTTCGCGTTTTGCGCTCACGCACGAAAAATCGCTCGTGATCGACAATGCAACTGCGGTCATCATGACCTTCAATCTCACGCCGAAATATTACGCATCCGATCGCGATTTTGGGATCATCGATACAGATCAAATCGATGTCGCGGCCATGGAGAGCACATTTGCAGCCGATTTCTCGGGGAAAAGTAGCGCGGCACAAAACGGCGACGATCTTGTATGGAGCCCGGGTTCAAAAGAGGCGATACTCGATCTCATCAATGGCGCGCAGCATTCGCTCGAAATTTATAACGAAGAAATGCAAGACCCAGATATCATGAGTGCGCTCGAAAATGCCGCAGAGCGCGGCGTGCAGGTGGAAGTCGTCATGACGTACGCGAGCAGTTGGAAGGATGCATTCACGCAGCTTGCACATGCCGGCGTACAGGTACGCACATACAAAGCGAGCGCGCCGCTCTATATCCACGCGAAAATGATCGTCGCAGACGATGCGCGTGCGTTCGTCGGTTCTGAAAATTTCTCAGAGAGCTCGCTCGATAAAAACCGCGAACTCGGGATTGTTTTGTCGGATCCGGACATTCTCGCCCAGCTTAAGAACACTTTTGCAGGCGACTTTCACGCAGCGACGCCCTTTACGGCGAAGTAATTAGACGCGCGAGGAGAAGAGCGTCGAGAAGCGTACCTTCGCAATCGCAAAGAGGTAGATGATCTCAAGTATGCCGATCGTATTGACGAGGAGGAGAACGATAAACCACCAGTATGCTCCGCGCTGGGCGCTGTGCCAGAGCGCGAGACCTTTCCAAAAGACGCTCCATATGAGTGCGAGCGCGATAAGCTGGCCCGGTATCATCGCAAGAAACGGTGCATTGAGTCCCATATACGCCAATCGTAGCACTCGGCCGCGGGCCCGCAAGGAACCCGAGTGCGCAGAAAGTTAGCTGCACCACCACAGGCTGCTCTCAAAATAGAAAGCACATGCGCATTTGCATTACAACGAAAAAATCGGCACTATCCAGGCAGACCATACTCAAAGGAGAGCTTCATGGATGCATCTGTCAGATTGAGCAAACTCTCGACCGACGATCTCGTCGCACTTCACAAGCGGTACGGGACAAATCACTACAACTGGTGTCCGATCGTTCCGTCACGAGGCGACGGTGTCTACATCTGGGATCTCGAGGGGAAGGAATATATCGACACGAACTCCACGTATTCGGCGGCTGCGTTCGGGCACAATCAGCCAGAACTGCAGCAGGTGCTCAGGGAACAGTCGGCGAAGCTTACGAGCATCTCCAACGTGTTTCTGAACGAGCACGCGCCGGTTCTCGAATGGAAGCTCTGCGAACTCACGGGGCTCGACCAGGCGATCCTGATGAACACGGGCGCAGAAGCGTTCGACACTGCATGCAAAATCGCACGGCGGTGGGCGTACTTCAGGAAAGGAGTTGAGCCCGGGAAAGCCGAGATCGTTGTCGCGAATAACAACTTCCACGGGCGCACGATCAATGCGATCAGTGCCTCTGCGGAAGAGAAGTACCGCAATGGATTCGGGCCGTTCGTGCCCGGATTCGTACAGGTGCCGTTCAATGACATTGATGCGCTCGAGAGGGCGTTGAAATTCGAGACGGCGGCGGTCATTATCGAACCGATCCAAGGGGAAGGCGGTATCAACATTCCGTCGTGGGAATATATCTACGCCGTTCAAGTGCTCTGTGCGAAGCGCAATGTGCTCGTGGTTTACGACGAAGTCCAAGCGGGCTTCGGACGAACAGGAATGCTTTTCGCGTTTCAACACTGGAACTCGCAACCCGACCTCATCATGCTCGGCAAGGCACTCAGCGGCGGGTACTATCCGGTCTCTGCTGTTGTCGGGCGCGTCGAGGTGATGGGGGTTTTGACGCCCGGATCGCACGGCAGCACCTTCGGCGGCAATCCGCTCGGCGCAGCTATTGCACTCAAGTCGATCGAGATCATCACGAGAAACAACCATATGATCATAATCGATGCTGCTGTGATGGGTAGCTATCTGCTCCGGCGCTTGAGGCGCATTCTCAATGGGAATCGGAATGTGCTCGACGTGCGAGGGAAGGGGCTTTTGATCGGTATTGCACTCGATCCTAGTCGACTACGCGCGGAAGATGCACGTACGAAACTTCTCGGGCTCGGCATTGTCGCGGGCGCGGCGAGCAACAACGTGTTGCGTCTCTCGCCCCCGCTCACATTCACCCGTGCACATGTGAACGAAGCAGTGCCGCGTATCGTGAAAGCACTTGCAGATTGAACTTTCAGCCCCGGCAAAGCGTCGGGGCTGTTCTTTTGCTCCAGGTTTCCAGGCTCAGCTTGATGGGTACAGTACTACGAGTCATCGCGTATACTGATGAATATGTTCAATGTCGCATCGACATGTCTGGGAATCGTGTTGATGTGCTCGGTAGTCGGTGCGCCTATTTTGCACAACGTCATTCCGCACAGCCATGGAGGAGGTCCCGTGCAAGACGGCATCTATACTCACGACGATGTTGACCACGGACACCAAGACCAAAAAGAAAGCGCGGTATGGTCCAGCTTGCACTCCGCACTTCGCCACGAAGATAAGAAGTTATTACTTGTTGCTATTTCGGTAGTGTTTGCCTGTGCCTCTGTGGTGGTTGGTACCGGTATACTCCGTGATGTGCGGATTCGAACGATTCTCGCACAGAGCCGTTTACTCGCAGCGATAGATCCTCAGCGAGGAAGACTGCTGCATCGCGGTATAAGTTCGTACCGAAGATTTGGATAATGTGGCCTACCGCACGATTATCTAAATTCTAATCACACGTTTCTCAGTAATGAAAAAAATACTTGTTGTAATTCCAACGCTTCTCACGTTGGCGTTGCCGCTTTTCGCAAGCGCTCACGAAATGGCCACATACAATATCGGCGGCTCGATGTATCAAATCGTTATTGGCTCACTGAACGAACCTGTAGCCGTCGACGATAAAACCGGTGTCGATCTTACGGTGAGTAAGTGCACGAAACCCACATGTGCGCCTACCATGAGCCCAGATGGCGACATGGACGGTCCTGCGGGTACTCCCGTAAACGGTCTCGACCAGACTCTTAAGGTCACGCTCATCGCAGGACAACAAAAAAAGACACTGGCGCTTTCGCCGCAAGAGGGGACAGAAGGTAAATACACTGCACCGTTCTATCCGACCGTCGCAACCACGCTCTCGTACGAGCTGACGGGCACGATCAACGGTACGCCGGTAGACCTCAGCTATACGTGCCTTCCCGAAGGGACGCCAAAAGCGCCGCTTGATACTGCGCAAAAAGAACTTTCGAACGGAGTTACGCAGATGTCTGTGTCTGGCGGATTCGGTTGTCCCGTGCCGAAGGAAGACATGGGCTTTCCCGAACAATCGGCCTCGATACATGCGCTCGCAAGCGAGACCGGAAGCACACAGGAGATGGCAATCGGAGCCTTAGCACTCAGCGTGATTGGGATCGTACTGGGTGGTACAGTGGCCTTCATGCGTCGCAAGAATTAGGTACTTCTTTCACCCCTGCAGGCGTGTGCTTGCGGGGGTGAAGCCATCGTATGCACTATCGAAAAATAGCTACGACTGTCGTATGCGCGATTGTGGCCGTGCCCGCCATGGTCAGTGCCCATGCAATTCCGGTATCCATGACGCCGGAGTCTTCGGCGGTGCTTGATACGGTTCCTCAAAGCATCACCATTAACTTCAGTGAGCGTGTCGATCCGGGAGCGAGCTCGATTACGATAACGGGCCCAACGACGAAGGTGAATGAGCCGGTGCATATCGATCCTTCAGACCCGCGTGCACTTTCGGCGTCGGTACCGAATGACGGGAATGGGACGTATCTGGTTTCTTGGAGCGCCGTCTCTGCGGACGATGGTCACTTTACAAAGGGTGCGTACGCATTTGCGGTCGGCAAAGGAACGGTAATCGCGGCCAACACGGAGAGTGCAGAAGTGGTCACTATTACAACAACTCCCGAAGCGGTCGCGATGACAGTCGAACTCATGGGCAATGGGATCATATGGGCGATAATTTTTCTCCTTGTTTTTGCGATACGTCCGTTGTCGAACGAAGGGAAACTGCGCGGGCACGAAGAATTTATACGCAGATGGTGTACACGCCTGATGTACACGGCGGTCTCGCTCGTCGTGTTTGGCGGCATATCGCAACTCATAATCAAAAGTAGCCAGCTCGCGTCTTTGCAAGATTCGACGTTTTGGCACGCGTTTGGCATTTACCTCGTAACGACAGCCGGCAGCGCGACATGCTATCGAATGATGGCGGCATTCGCGGCGTTCCTCGCGTATGTAACGGGAAAAAAGAAGATATTCGGGTCGCAACGCTTCACGTTTGTCGAGGGATCGATGATTCTGTTCATGTGTATCTTTGCGTTTTTCCGCGCGATCGTAAGCCACGCGACGGCCAACCCTTTTTACCCCTGGTTGTCGATATCCGTTAACTTTTTCCACGTCATAGAAAAAGACGCATGGGCGGGGCTTGTACTTTTTCTTGTAATTCTTGCCGTACATAAGGAAGCGCACCGTGTGTTGAACGTATTCATCCCGCGCGTGTTCGTGATGCTTGCAGTGGACTTCGGTCTTGTTTCGGTGACTGCAACGTACATCGTGTGGTTGCATTTGAAAGATTTTGGAAACCTTTTTACAACACAGTGGGGCGCGGCGTTCATCGAACTGTTTGTCGCAGCGCTCGTGCTCGTAGCGCTCCGTGCGTACCATGTCTTCGCACGAGTGTTTCGACCCAACATATTTTCTAAAGCAATCGCGGTATCTCTCGGCGCGGAGTTTGCAGTGGCGCTTTTGGTCGTCTACTACTCAAGCGTTGTCATCATCACGTCGCCGCCGTTGCCTCAACCTGACGTATCGGTATTTTCAACGCAGGATCAGGGCGCAACCATTTCTCTTTCCCGCGACCAATACGAGGATGGTCAGCTTTTACTCACGACCTCTGCGGACGGTGTGCCGGTCGTCACGATCGAAGATGAAAGCGGCAGTACCGGTCCTGTTTCAGTCACGTTGGACAAGCGATTTACGGGAGGATACGTCTTTCCTCAAAACGTGCTTGTAGGACAAGGACCTTTCAAGGCAGAAATAACGGTGCCACAAACGAATAGTTATGATGCGCACGCATCGTTCGAGATTCCAAAGGGCGCGTTCGACCCACCGCCAAATTGGGAATCCGAGAGACATCTCGATCCCTTTACGATTACCATGATTCTCATTGCACTGTCGGCACTCGGGGCGGCGTTCATTCTCTATTATTTCTCGAAAAAAGATGCGGCAGACATTGAACGAGTAAAGAAGTATGCCGGTGTACAGGTTGTAGCGGCATTTTCTCTCATTATGTTTGTAGCTCCGGCCGCTATCGCGAACATCGGCCAATCGGCAAATCCATTCAAAACCGAGTGCGAAGCCGATGGCAACATGTGGCACCTCATGCAGCCGATGAAGGCAGGCGTTGCCCTTTCTCAAGGGTCGGTGGAGGGATGCATGTGGGGTATGGGTAATTACATGTACATGTTACCCGATAAGCGCGAATATGATTACTACAGTTCGCAGCCGCACGCGGTCGTGACCCTCGATCATGCCCCGTTCGTCGCGGGGGTACCGGCGAGTTTCAACGTCAGCTTGAAAGAAACGGACGGTGACCCTGCAACTCTCTTCGTCGATATGGATAAATTGATCCACGTCGTGATCGTGAGTAAAGACGAGACGGTCTTCGCGCATATCCATCCGGACGATGCGCACCCGCTATCCCAGCAAGAGATTGATACTTCGACATTCACGCTCAATTACACGTTTCCTAAAAGCGGGGAATATTTGATCGCGGTCGATTACGCACACGGTCTCACGCTTGAGTCGAAGCAATTTACCGTCGAAGTCGGGGGGAACATTCCCCAGGCACCGCAACAACAAACATACGCATCACCCGGCGTATTCGACGGCTATACCGTATCGCTCGATTACTTCCAACCGGTTGCAGGACAAATAACAACCCTCAAATATACGTTCACAAAGGATGGTAAACCCGTGACGAACATTCTGCCGTACCTGGAAGCTGCCATGCATATCTCCGTGGTGAAGAACGATTTCTCATCTTTCTTGCACGTCCACGGCGAAGTGCATCCTCCGGGCGTGCCGTATCCGCCGATCATAATCAAAAACGGCCAAGTCATACACTCTATGGCAATGATGGTGCTGCCGCCGACCCTCGGACCGCTCATCGAAGCGCACCTGATATTCCCAACGCCTGGACTGTACACCGTCTGGGGCCAATTCAGGGTTGGCGATACGGTCATTCCTACGAGCTTCACGGTCAGGGTAGAATAGGGATATGAAGTATTTTGTCGCTGTAATTATTTCGATAGTGCTTACCGGTGGTATCGCATACGCCGACGGATTTGCTCAAACGCTCGATAAGCCCGTCGGAAATTATATTGCCAACGTTGACTATGATTCCTTCACTCCTGAAATCTCTGCAGGAAACTCAACCTCGTTTAGTTACCAGTTGTGGAATAAGGATCGAAGCAAAACGGTCACATTCCACGACGTGTCGGTCAACATTTTCCAAAAGGACGACCCGAACGACACGGTTTTCTCCGGTACGTTAAACGCGGATTTCGGACAAGCCGGCATGCGTTTTACGTTCCAAAATGCGGGATCGTATATGATCGATGTTCGTTTCCACGATTCCAACTACGCGACTCTTGCGGAGGCATCATTCCCGCTGGAAATCGTGCCAAACGGAAACACCTACGGCCCGGGAATTCTCTGGGGTGTGCTGTCGGGGCTTATTGGAGTGGCACTCGGTATCGCATTTATGTTTTTTCGAGGCCCTTCTTTTTTGAAAGCAATTTTTCGTTTTTGAAATTGCGGCGTGGACATCTTCCACGCCGCTTGAGGAGCTTTACTTAGCAGTTTCTTGGCAAGCGCTATCTCCGCGCGTAGTGAATACGAGTTACCACCGGCCCTTGGGCCGGTGGGTTTTTGTTTGATGGTTGAATATTTATCGATTTACCAGACGTACGGCACGAGGCGGAAGCGGACTTTTTGCGTGTATTCAATATAGCCAGGCAAGTCTCTGCGCAATACTTTCTCCTCGTCCAAAAGCCGCCACATAAGTACTGCAAACACAGGGACAATAAGCGCTATCGTCCACCACGAACCAAGGGCAAGCGGCATGCCAACAAAGAGCCACATAGCTCCCGCATACATCGGATGCCGCACATATGCATACGGTCCGCTTGAAATCACTTTCTGATCAGACTCGACGGCAATATTGGCCGCTGCGAAGCTATTGACCCGCAAAACCCAAAAGATAAAAAGGAAGGAAAGCACGATGATGAGATCACCGAGAATGCTCGTCCATGCCGGGACAGGTGAGAGTCCGTGACGATAGTCGAGTACGGGGAGAACCATAAAAACAAAGAAGGAAAGAATGATGAGCGAGACGATTATTTTTTGCGACCATCCTTCTTCTTTCCATGGCCCGGCGTTCATTCTTCGCTCAAGGAGCGGTACGTCGTAGAGAAACAGATACACGGTAAATCCAATACCGCAGGCAAAAAATACCGCGATGTATGCCCAGCCCTGCCAGTAATTCCATGTGCCTGCGCTGAGAAATATGATCGCGACAAAGAAAGCGAATCCGAACACCGTCTGCACAACAGCTTTCCAGATGAGCGATTTCATATCTAAACGATACACCCGTTGGCGCCAAGTTAACAGCGCCACCATATTTGGATTGATATATAAGCCTCTCGAGCGCAAGAACTGTGCGCGACTTTGCGGGCTACTCGGGATTCAACTTTTATAGGTCAACCACCACGAGGCTATTTTGGCGATTCTGGACGGTACATGTCGAGGCACTCGGGTCTATAGAGCTTCTTGCGCTTTCACCAAAGCAATAGCCCATGCAATTTTTGACTCTAACCCTCTTTCAAATTCATCAGTGTGCCAGCGGGTAAACTTTTTATTCGAGAAGAAAGAACTTAATTCGGTTTCTCCTCCATTTAACCCATAACGACACGTTTCTAGAAGCTTTGAGAGTTGCTCGGCAGATAAATAACATCTCTCTAAAAGCTTTCCATTCGCTTGTTGAACTAATTCAATTATGGGTTTGCGCACATCGTCAAGTTTGAGGGGATGACTTTTGTCGATTCGTTTCCGTACTGATGTCTTTTGTGCCCATGCATGTAATTGTTCTTCAGCTAAACGAGCATTTTCCCAAGCAGTGAGGAGCAGAAAAATCCTAACACCAACTAAATCATCAGAAATTTTTCGAGCTGCCGCAAGGTAGTAATTTGCGTTTGAGATATATGCTTTAGCTTTATTGGGAACTTTAGCCATTCTTAAAAAAGTCGGGTCAGTTCCTTTGACCAAACTACCTTTTGAGCGTAAGCAACATATAAAGCCGCGGATTTCAATACACGTATGAGTACGTAACTCACCAATGCGGATCCAATTAGCCTCCCTAACCAAATTCCTGAATCATGCAGATGACTCTGAATGACAGAGGTCGTATTCCAACTATCAGGCGTTGCAGTCAGCCACGAGTACCAAACCTGTGAAGCATCCCAAATTTGGGGCAACCAATACAGCAACAATAGTGCGTACAGAGCAATATAAACAACGACCATGAATCTATAAATCGATGTATTCTTCATTGTCTCAAGTCTAGCTCAAATACCCATATTTAGGTACTCGGGTCATCCGATAAAAAGTATTTACTGCGGAGAGGGAGGGATTCGAACCCTCGGAACCCTTTTGAGGCTCAACGCATTAGCAGTGCGCTCCATTCGACCACTCTGGCACCTCTCCATTCCTACCCTTGCCGGTCTAAAATACCACATCGGGCAGGTCTTTACACGTTTTGCGCACCCGGCTTTACCGTGAGGGTGAAGTCAGGATAGATGCTCTTGATCGAGAGGTACAGGAGGTAGCCGATGCTTCCAATGATACATATCGCTCCGATCGCCCAGAAAAATCCGCCGATCTGTGTGCAGTACGGCAGAAGGCCGGTATGCGAAAAGATGTAATTCCAATCGTGGCCGTTGCTGCTCCCGCTGCCGTCGCCTGTCCATATCGAAGTGATCGGCAGGAGCATCGCTTGCGCGTCTTTCATGTAATTTCCCGTTTGCAGAAGGCTCTCGCCGAACCAGAATCCGCAGAAAGCGCAGGCGATATGATCCTTGCGTCGGAAAAAATAATACAAGAACGCGATCGGAACCAGGTTTTGATAGACGTTCTGTCCGAGCATGAAGTAAAACTGATTGAAGAAGATAAAAAGCACGCCGCCCGTTTCGTGCGTCACGAAATTCACGTAATCGAGCGGGATGTATGGCTGCGCAAGTGTGAGCAATTGATACGCCCAATAGCAAAGGAGGAGCGCAAGCGCTCCGGCCCCCAGAGCTTCCAGCGGACTGTCTTTTGCTTCTGCGACCCCCTCCATACTGAAAGTATGGCACAGAGGAGGACGTATACGGCATAATGAACACAATGATCATCTGGGATTTCATCAAGTGGCGCATGAAGCAGCGGGAATTGGAGCGGACGCAGGCGCCGTACGTGCCGGAATATGCGCAGCCGGACCTGGAGCGCATCAAGGATCCCGATCCGTCGAAGATACAGCTCACATGGGTCGGCCATTCCACATTTCTCATCCAGGTCGCAGGCATGAATCTTTTGACCGATCCGATATGGAGCGAACGCGCATCGCCGGTTTCGTGGGCAGGGCCCGCTCGCCACGCGCGACCAGGGATTCGTTTTGAAGACCTGCCGAAGATCGATGCGGTGCTCTTGAGCCACACGCACTACGACCACCTCGATCGTCCGACTGTGCTGCAGCTTGGCGGTGCCCCGCGCTATTTTGTGCCCGAGCGCGTCGGTGCGTGGTTCAAAAATGAGGGGATTGAGAATGTTGTCGAATTGCCGTGGTGGGAGAGCGTAGCTTTTGGGCCGCTCACGATTCACATGGTTCCGGCGAAACACTGGTCTAAGCGGTGGGCATACGGGACCGAAGACATGGGGTGGGGCGGTTTTATCGTCGAATCTCCCGCGGGCGTGATTTATTTTGCCGGCGACACCGGATACCACGACACGTACTTCAAAGAGATCGGGCAGCGATTCTCGCAGATCGACCTCGCGCTGATCCCGATTGGTGCGTACTACCCGCAGCAGATTTTCGGACGTTACCACGTAGACCCGCGCGAGGCGCTCCTCGTGCACACGGAGATCGGGGCGACGCGTTCGATCGGGATGCACTGGGGGACTTTCAAGCTCACACAAGAGCCACTCCACGAACCGCCAGAGCTTCTTGCGAAAGAGCGTGTGGGACTAGGGCTCGCAGCCGATGCGTTTTCCACAATGAAATTTGGAGAAACGAATGTTTTCTAACCGATCACGCGCGAGCCAGAGCGATGCGGAAGACCTCGGCACCCGCTTTTTCGAGGGGAATACCGGCGTGTTTGAGCGTTGCACCGGTCGTCGCGACGTCGTCGATGAGAAAAATACGCGCGTCGCGCGCACGTATGTGATCCGGAACGGCGAACGCGCCCGCGACATTGGCGAGACGCTCGGCACGCGGTAGACGCGTCTGCGGGCTTGTCGCGCGGGTGCGTACGAAAACTTCCGGCGAAAGGCGCGCGAGCGTGCCGTCTTTGAATTCCTGCGGCAACGCACGCAACACGCGTTCGATTTGATTGAATCCGCGCTCGCGCGAACGCGCTGTGTGCAAGGGAACGGGCACGAGGAGAATTTCGCGGGGGGAAAACTGTTTGAGCGATGCGATTTCTTCGCGCAGGTAATCAGCAAGCGCGGCGGCGGCGAGAGCCGCCGCCGCGCCGGAATCATCGTACTTAAGCGCGCGGATCAAATCCTGCACGGCAGGATTTTCGTACTGCATGATCGTCGTAATCTGCACACGGAGGAGTTCGTGTGTGGTCGGCACGACGGAAATGTCTGCGAGCGTCCGCGCTTGTGTGCGTGTACTGCGCGCTCGCCGTGGAGCAATCGCATCGAGCACTGCTGTACACGCTGCCATGAGAGCTTCCGACACGTTCATACAACCATTCTATATTGTCGTGCTACACTTTTGCGATGACTGAGCTCGCGCAAAAGAAATGCGTTCCGTGCGAAGGCGGCCAATCTCCCATGTCGAAAGAGCATGCGAAAGAGCTCGTGAAGCAACTCCAGAGCTGGACCGTGAGCGGGGATGGGCACTGGCTTTCAAAAGAATTTAAATTTCCTGATTTTAAATCGGCCATGAACTTCGCAAACAGAGTCACCGATATCGCCGAACAAGAACAACACCATCCCGACCTCCAAGTCTCATGGGGCAAAACAGTGGTAGAACTCACGACACATACGATCGATGGGCTTTCTGAAAACGATTTCATAATCGCGGCAAAGATCGACGCGATCCCTGCGTGAACCGGCAGCGCGGCTTTTCTTTTTCTTATTCAGGTGTGGCGCCGCCTGCACGCGAAACGAAGTCTTCGCGGGTGATATACTTTTTATCATGGCGTTTTCTCTCAATATCGGAGATGTCTTCAAAAATCTCACGGGTGGGGGTGGCGCAGGCGAAAGCGTTTTGGGGATCGACATCGGCGCTTCGAGCGTGAAGATCGTGCAGCTGCGCGCCTCTCGCGGCACGGCAATCCTCGAAACGTACGGAGAGATCGCACTTGGTCCCTATGGCAAGCAGCCGATTGGAAAACCCGTGCGCCTCGGGCCTGAAGATACCGCGGCGGCGATCACGGACCTCATGAAGGAAGCGAACATCACGGCACATGCCGCCGGCATTTCGATTCCCTTTGCGTCGAGCCTTGTCACCATCCTCGATTTGCCGAAAGTCGATGCCTCGACCCTTAAACAAGTCGTACCAATCGAGGCACGCAAGTACATTCCCGTCCCGATTTCGGAAGTTTCGCTCGACTGGTTCGTGATTCCACCGGATGAAGGGCAAGACAGTGCGTTCGACCGCTTGAAACCTGCAGAAAAAAAGCCCACCGGCGAGGAGGTTTTACTCGTTGCGATCCAAAACGCGACACTCCAGAATTTTCAAACGATCACGAGCGCCGTGGGGGTGCACGTCGACTTCTTCGAGATCGAGATTTTTAGCGCGATCCGTTCCTCGATAGCGCACGGCTTAGCGCCGGTCGTAGTCGTCGATATCGGCGCGGCATCCACCAAGATGTACGTCGTCGAACGCGGAATCGTGCGCGTCACACACCTCGTGACGATGGGCGGCGCGCAGATTACCGAGACGCTTTCGCGTGCAATGAACTGGGAATTCGAAAAAGCGGAGCGCGTGAAGCGTGAACGCGGACTCGTGCCGGGGAAAGCGTATTCCGCAGATGAGAATGAAAAAATCAACGAAGCGCTGTTATCAACACTCTCACGGCTCTTTAGTGAGGTGAATAGGGTACTATTGAGTTACGGGCAACGGTACAACAAAAACGTCTCGCACGTCATTTTGACAGGAGGCGGCGCATCGATGCCCGGGCTTTCCGCGGAAGCGAAACGATCTTTAAACGCAGAAGTCGAAATCGCGAATCCATTCGCGCGCACTGAAGCTCCGGCATTTTTGGGCGAAGTATTGCGCGACATTGGTCCGGGGTTTGCGGTTTCTACCGGGCTTGCCTTGCGCAAGCTCCGCGGAAAATAGCGTTCCTCTACATTTACATTCGTATGGAAGTGCCCGCACCAGCATCGTTTATTCCGCATGAGGCTATCACGCCGACTACTATTCGACGTGATAACAGCTTGCAGGAAGTCGTGCTCCTCATCAGTATCCTCATTTTCGTCGTTTCGCTCGCGCTCGCGGGCGGCGTCTTTCTCTACACGCAGTATCTGCAGAGTTCGAATGCCTCAAAGCTTCAGTCGTTGAATCGTGCTGAGGCAGCGTTTGACCCCTCGCTCGTGCAGCAGCTCACCCGCCTCGATTCGCGCATGCATATTGGAGAACAACTCCTCTCTGCGCACTTAGCACCGACGCAATTTTTCACTGCGCTTGAAAATTCGACGATCCAGGATATCGAGTTCACTTCGCTCTCGTTTAGCTCATCGGACCCGACGAAAATCAGCATCAAGATGAGTGGAGTTGCGGGAAGTATCAATGCGGTCGCGTTGCAAGCCGAAGTCTTTTCTCAAAGCGGTATGATCACGAGCCCGATTTTTTCGGGTATCAACCAGCAACAAGACGGCGTGCACTTCGATTTCACGGGGCTCATCAACCCGACCGCGCTCAAGTATGAAAATCTCGTAGGGGGCGGCGCACAACCTGCAGCGACCACGCAGCAAACGCAGCAGACCCAGCAACCAACCTCTCCGTTCACTTCGTCGTCGACACCGGCGACGACCACCCAATAACCATGACGCGCACCATCATTTCGCTTGTCCTTCTTGTCCTCGCGGGGTCAGCGTTTTTCCTCTATACGAAACCTTCCTACGACACGATCCAGACCTTGTCGGCGCAAGGAGCGCAGTATGACGCAGCGCTCGCGAAGGCTGCTCAGTTACAATCGTTGAAACAAACGCTCCTGCAGCGCTACAACTCGTTCGACCCCAACCAAATCGCACGCCTCACGACCATGCTTCCGGATCAGGTCGACAACATTCGTCTTATTCTCGATCTCGACAACATCGCCTCGAAGTACGGGATGGCGCTCCAAAACGTGAACATCTCGACCAGCGACGCGGCGAGTGGGTCCGGCCCCGTCGGTGCGGTCGCGAGCAATGCGCAACCGTTCGATTCTTTGACGATCAGTTTTACGACGTCGGGGACGTATGCGTCGTTCAAACAATTCATGACCGATCTCCAGCAGAGTTTGCGCATTGTCGATCTGGTATCGCTTACACTTTCGAATCCGACCGGTCAGGTAGCCGCCGCGGGTGCGCCGGTCGATCCACAGTATACGTACACCATTACTCTGCGAACCTATTGGCTCCGCTAACCGTATGATGAATTACATTTTTCAGCACAAGCTCATCGCCGGGGTCGTCCTCGTCGTCATCATCGCAGCTGCGTGGTACGGCTTTACGCAAACGTCCACGCCTCCCGTACTTTCGACCACCGGCACGACATCCGATCTCTCGACCGGCAACCCAGAGGCCGATGCTGCAAACCAGAACCTCGTTTCGACCCTCCTCACGCTCCAGGCAGTACAGCTCGACGGGACGATCTTTAGCGATCAGGCGTTCTTGAGTCTCAAAGATTTCACGACGCAGGTCATCAACGAGCCGATTGGACGCACGAATCCTTTTGCGCCGCTTTCCCGCGCGGCTATCGTCGCTACGTCGACGGGAAAGATCACGCCGAATCTATTCGCTCCTAAAAAATAGCGCATGCCAGGGACTGTTCAGTCGCCGAAGGCTCAAATAGACGACGATATTCGCGCGCAAATTCCGACCCGCGAGCTCGGCGATGCGAAAATCGCGTACGATGTTTTGAAATTCATCCCGCAGGAGAGCGCGGAGCACTACAAGCTCGCGCCGTTGGGGGTTGTAGACGGCATTCTCGAAATCGGAATGGTCGACCCAGATGACCTTGGGGCATATGACGCGCTGAACTTCATCGCGAAGTCGACGGGGATGCCCTTTAAGGTTTTCAAGATCAGCGACGACGATCTCGTGAAAGTGATCGAAATGTACCGCGGTCTTGGCGGTGAAGTCGATCGCGCCGTTTCCGATCTCGCAACCGAACAAAAAGGGAACGAACCTCCGCCGACCTCCGATAGCGAAGCGGCGTTCCTCGACCTTGATGATCCTTTGCTCGCCAAGAAACGCTCTCAGGGTCCAGAAGGTCCGGAGATCCAGGAAGATGCGCCGACGATCAAGATTGCCTCGACGATTTTGCGTTATGCGATTGACGGTCGCGCATCCGACATCCACATCGAACCGGGATACAACGGCGTGCGCGTGCGCTACCGTGTCGATGGAGACTTGCACACGAGCGTGATTTTGCCGCTCACGGCGCACCGCGCGCTCACTGCGCGTATCAAGGTCTTGGCCTCGATCCGCCTCGACGAACGCAGAAAGCCGCAAGATGGCCGCTTTTCGGCATCTATCGATGGTCGTGAAGTCGACTTCCGTGTCTCGACTTTGCCTTCGTACTACGGCGAAAAGATCGTCATTCGTATTCTCGACCGCAAACAGGGATTCATTCCGCTTGATCAGATCGGGCTCACGGAGCGCAATTTGAAGCTCATGCGCAAGGCAATCGAGGCGCCGCACGGACTCATTCTCGTTTCGGGTCCGACGGGTTCCGGTAAATCGACGACACTCTACTCACTTTTGGCTGAAGTCGATCGTGAAAAGAAAAACGTACTCTCGCTCGAAGACCCGATCGAATACTTCGTCGAAGGCGTAACGCAATCGCAGGTGCGCCCGGAAATCGGGTATTCATTCGCAAACGGACTGCGTACCACACTGCGTCAGGACCCCGACGTCATCATGGTGGGTGAGATCCGCGATGCGGAAACGGCGCAGCTCGCCATCCAAGCGGCTTTGACCGGTCACCTCGTGCTCTCGACAATCCACACCAACGACGCAGTCGGTACCGTTACGCGTCTCGTCGACATGGGCGTCGAACCGTACCTCATTCCGCCGGTTTTGATCGCGTCGGTCGCCCAGCGTCTCACGCGCACCTTCTGCGAAGGCGGCGAAAAAGAAGTAGAGATCACGCCGAGTCAGATCGAAGATATCCACACAGAAATGCGATCTTTGCCGGAAAAGTACCGTTTTCCACTCGCCAACAAAGCGTGGGAGCCGCAAGGGACGCCGACGTGTCCCACCGGGCTGCGCGGTCGTATGGCGGTTTTTGAAATTATGGAAATGACGCCGACCCTCGAAAAGATTATTCTCGAGAACCCGATCGAAACCAAAATCTGGGCCGCGGCGCGCGCGCAAGGCATGCTCACGATGCGTGAAGATGCTATTCTAAAAGCGTTCGACAAGAAAATTCCGTTTTCGGAGATCAACAACCTCTCCTCGGTCTTGCTCGACGACGAAGAAAGTACCGTTGCTCCGGCTCCCGAGGATTTGCAGGTAGGCGAAGCGACACCTGAAAAAACAGAAGAGCAAGAAAAATAAATCCATGGCAGACGCGGCACACAAAGTTCTCTTGGTCGACGACGATAAATTCCTCGCCGACATGTACAGCATGAAATTCACGCAGAGCGGTTTTGAGGTGACCGCGTGTCTTTCTGTGGCTGAAGCGCTCGCGGCCCTCAAAAAAGGCTTGGAACCGAGCGCAATTTTGTTCGATATCGTGATGCCGGTCCAAGATGGGTTCTCGTTTTTGCAGTCGCTCCGGCAGGAAGGCCTCGGACTCCACGCGGTAAAGATCGCACTCAGCAACCAGAGCGACGAAAAGGATCGCGCAAGAGCGATCGAGCTCGGCGCAGACCGGTATGTCGTGAAAGCGAGTATGATTCCTTCGGAAGTCGTCACGATTGTCGCCGAAGAGATCAAAAAGAAAACAAAGTAGCACGCTGCGGATGTGTTGAAAACTGCGCTCTGTCGCACAAACGTGCTCTATACTGTAGAGCATGGCTACCGACTACGCGGCGACACTCAAAAAATACATTACCGTCTTAGCGCACGAAGGGGGATCCGACCTGCACTTTTCCGCGGGCGCGCATCCGACGATCCGTGTTTCCACTCAACTTGCACCGATGCTCAAAGAGCCGGTCCTCACACCTGCAGACACGATGGGTTTTCTCAAAGCGCTCGTGTTGCCCGAACAAGAAAAGCGTTTCCTCGCGGATTGGGAAGTCGACTTTGCATACGAAACGCCCGAAGGTATTCGTTTCCGCGGCAACGCATATTTCGAGCGCGGTTCGGTTTCGATCGCACTGCGTCTTATCCCCAAAACGATTCGTTCGGTACAGGAATTGAATTTGCCCGATATCCTCACGTCGTTTGCGCGTAAGAGCCAAGGATTCTTCCTCGTCGTCGGTCCGGTCGGGCAAGGAAAAACGACAACCCTTGCCTCGCTCATCGACCTCATCAACACCGAGCGCATGGAACACATCGTCACGATCGAAGACCCGATCGAGTACGTCTTCGAACAAAAGCAATCGCTCATTGACCAGCGTGAAGTGCGCATCGATACCAAAGATTTCCAAACCGCGCTCGTTGCCGCATTCCGCCAAGACATCGACGTGCTGTTGGTCGGCGAAATGCGCGGACCCGAAACCATGTCCGCAGCCGTCACCGCTGCCGAAACGGGCCACCTCGTATTCTCGACGATGCACACGAACGACGCCGCGCAGACCGTCGACCGTATCATCGACACCTTCCCGGCCGAGCAGCAAGACCAAATCCGTCTCCAGCTCGCGGCGTCCCTGACCGGCATCTTTTCGCAGCGCCTCGTACCGCGCGTCTCGGGCGGTCTTATCCCGGTGTGCGAGCTCCTCGTCAACAACAAAGCCGTTTCCAACCTCATCCGCGAACGCCGCACGCACGAGATCCCAACGGTTATCGAGACAGGTTCGACGGAAGGCATGATCGATATGAACCGCTCGCTCGCCGAGCTCGTCCAGCGCGGAGAAATCACCGTCGAGACGGCGTACCAGCACTCGTTGAACCCCAACGTCTTGCAAAAGTTGCTCTAATTCACCATGGCGCTTTTCACGTACAAAGCCGTCGACCAGGAAGGGAACGCGCGCGAAGGCACGATCGATGCGGTAAATATCGACCTCGCAATCACCGCGCTCCAGCGCCGCGGTCTCGTCATTTCGCAGATCGATCAGACAAAAGAGGGGGGCGGTTCGGGCCTCTCGATGAACCTCAGCATTTTCGATCGCGTTACGAACGAAGATGTCGTCATGCTCTCCCGCCAGATCACGTCGCTCTTCGAGGCGCAGGTCTCGGCGCTGCGTGCGTTTCGATTGCTCGCATCGGAGGCACGTACGCAGAAATTGGCTGAAAAGCTCACTGCAATCGGGAACGACATCCAAAGCGGCGCTACGATTTCCGCGGCGCTCGCGCGACATCCGGATGTCTTTTCGAATTTCTACGTCAACATGGTCAAGGCCGGCGAGGAAAGCGGTAAGCTCGACGAAATTTTCTCCTATCTTGCCGACTACCTCGACCGCAACTACGAAATCACCTCAAAAGCCCGCAACGCCCTGATCTACCCGGCGTTCATCATTGCGACCTTCTGCGCCGTCATGATCATGATGCTCACCCTGGTCATCCCCAACCTTTCGGGCATGCTCAATCAGGTCGGGCAGACGGTTCCCTTGTACACACAGATCGTCATCGGCCTCAGTAACTTCTTCGTGCACTACTGGCTCTTGCTCGCAATTGCAGTGGTTACGGGCGGGGTTTTCATGTGGCGTTACGGCCAAACACCGAGCGGCGCAGCGCTGTTTTCCCGCGCGAAAATGCAAGTGCCGATCGTTGGCACTATTTTCCGCCAGCTGTACCTCTCGCGTATTGCCGACAACCTCGCAACCATGCTCGGGAGCGGTGTGCAGATTTTGCGCGCACTCGAGATCACAGGCTCTGTTGTCGGCGACCCTACGTACGAAAAGATTCTTACGCAGTCCGCGATCGACGTGAAATCAGGTATCCCTGTTTCCGAAGCGATGCGCAAGTACCCGGAGATGCCGGGCATGATGGTCGCCATGATGAAGATCGGTGAAGAGACAGGCAACATGGGGGCGATCCTGCAGACGATCGCAAAATTCTATCGCCGTGAAGTGAATAACTCCGTCGATACGCTCGTTTCTTTGATCGAACCGATCATGATCGTCGCCCTCGCTGTCGGTGTCGGGTTTCTCCTCGCGTCTATCCTTATCCCGATCTACAACCTCGCCTCGAGCTTCTAATTCGCGGCTATCCACACCGCGCATTCGATGCCTTCATACTGCACGATATACTTATCTGCGTAGCCTCGTCATGGGGGTTGAAAAAAGAATTCTGGGCGGCGGTAGGGAAGCGTGCGCTCTCGATCGTCGAAGAACCACAGAAGATGTTATAAGGTTTTATAAATTAAAAGTAATTCGTATTAATATGAATTCGAAACAACACGGAGCTCGCAAGGGTTTCACCCTCATCGAACTCCTCGTGGTCATTGCCATCATCGGTCTCTTGGCATCGATCATCTTGGCGTCTCTCGACAGCGCACGTAAGAAAGGTCGCGATGCGCGTCGTATCGCAGACATGAAGCAATTGCAGCTTGCGCTTGAGCTGTACTTTGACGCCAGCAGTACGTATCCGACAGGCAGCACGGCGATTACTGTGCCTACTGCCGGTACGTCCCCGTCTGCCCAGGACATCCCGGCTGGTTTGGCACCGGCGTACATCTCGTCCATTCCTACGGACCCAACGAGCGCTACCGGGTACTACTACCAGTACGAAGGAATCACTTCTGGTGGTGGTGCGTGTAGCACGGCACCGTGCCCTGCGTACGTTCTCGTGGCCGGCTTGGAATCGGGAGCAAACAGCTCAGGATGGGTGGGTACACCAGTCACTGGAGGCGTTGCCTGTGTCAACAACAGCAGTGCAGCTCCGTACATGTACTGTGTCCACAGTTGATCCTTACCTGGATCTCAAAACAAAAACACCTCGCAATGCGAGGTGTTTTTGTTTTTACTCGATCAAACGGATAGTTCTTCACACCCCGTGCTTAGGTACGCATAGGAGCACGGTATACTAAAAGAAATTAGGGGTTATTCACATTTTTTATTTTTATGAAACGAACGCGCGGTTTTACGCTCATCGAACTCCTCGTGGTCATTGCCATCATTGGTCTCTTGGCATCGATCATCTTGGCGTCTCTCGACAGCGCACGTAAGAAAGGTCGCGATGCGCGTCGTATCGCAGACTTGAAGCAATTGCAGCTTGCACTCGAACTCTATCAAGACGCAAGCGGCACATTCCCGGTGGTAAGCTCTCTTGGTGCAATTCCATCTGTATTGGCCCCGACGTACATTTCATCCGTACCGACCGACCCCACGAACAGCGGCGTATACATTTATCAGTATGAATCGCTTGCGACCGATGGTACGACTGCCTGCACGTCGGGTAAATGCACAAGTTTCCTCATTACGGGGCGATTAGAGTCCTCGGCGAATGCTTCGTCGTGGGTAGGAAGCGGGGGTGCAATCCCGAGCGGTGGGTGCCCGGCGCTTGCGAGCAATACGACAGCTCCGTACTACTATTGTGTGCACAGTTGATTCCTCCCTTTTTCAACAGGCGATTCGTTGGTACAGAAGAGTGAACCCGCTACAATATGCCAATGGAGTATCCTCGTGAGCGCGGACATACTCGCACGCAAGCGTCGCGCGGCTTTACGCTCATCGAACTCCTCGTGGTCATTGCCATCATCGGGCTTTTGGCGTCAATAATTCTTGCAGCGCTTGATGGGGCTCGTCAAAAAGCGCGCGATGCACGACGCATCGCCGATATCCGCACGTTGCAACAGGCGCTCGCTCTCTACTCGGCAAAAAACAATTACTACCCCACTACAACCGTTGCACTTGTTACCGATGGTGATATTTCTGCGGTCCCGAAGGACCCATCATCAGGAAGCTTATATCCGTACACAGCGTATGGTTCTGGAGCAGTCTGTACGGGGTACCACATTGCGGCGCTCCTCGAGAAGCGCGGCTCGTTTCAAGGCGTAGCAAAATCCGCTACCGCAGGCCAGTGTACGGGTGGCAACTATCCGGGTGGCTATGGGAACGGGCAAGACACGTTGAACGCTGCGAGCGGCGATTTCAACGGAGGTATCACGCTCACCAACGGAAGTTACGTCTACGACATGACGCCGTAGCGTCCGCGCCTTCGAGTATACTGCAGTAATGACACTCGATGCGCTGGTCTTCGGACTTTTCGGGGCGATCATTGGGAGTTTTCTCAACGTGCTCATTTTGCGCAGAGGTGCAAAAACGATTCTCGGCAGAAGCGGGTGTCTTTCGTGCCAACACGAGCTTGAGCCGCTCGACCTTGTTCCAGTCGTCTCGTGGTTCATGCTCAGGGGTCGGTGTCGATACTGCGGCAGCCGGATTTCTCTCCAGTATCCGCTCGTCGAAATCACAACGGCGATTTTTTTCGGCCTGATCGGTGGGGCGCCGCTTCCGCTCTCGCTCAGGCTCGTCGCGCTCCCGGTCGCAGCGCTCCTCATTGCGATTTCCGCGTACGATATACGCCATACGATCATTCCCGATGAATGGGTGTTTGCGCTTTCGGGCTGTGCACTGATTTTCACGCTTGCGTACCTTACACAGCTCGATTCACTCGCAAATTTTGCACCGATCTTTTTTGCAGGGCCGTTTGCCGCCTTTCCGTTTGCGGGTCTCTGGTATGTTTCCGATGGTCGGTGGATGGGGCTCGGAGATGCAAAATTGGCATGGGCTTTCGGGTGGCTACTCGGGCCGTTGTATGCATTTGTGGCGATCGTGTATGCGTTTGTTGCCGGTGCGCTCATCTCGGTATGCATTCTCTTGCCGCTTTCCTCGCCTGCGGTGTGGAAAATGATTTCCCGAATTACCCCCAGTGTGCACCCCGCAAAGGGGCGTTGGGGGTTTACAATGGGAAGTGAAGTCGCATTCGGGCCATTTCTTGCGGCTGCATGTGCCATCGTATGGCTTTTCATACTCTATCGACTCGATCCACTGACGCCCGTGCTGCAGTTTCTGCCGTAGCGCGCAGAAAAAAGCGCGGAGTACTTGCGCGTGCGGGATTTACTTTGATGGAAATGCTCGTCGTGTGCGCGATTCTCGTGGTCATCACGGCACTGATCCTCCTCGATTACAATCGTTTCGGTGGCGATGTCCGGCTTGAGAACTTCGCCTATGATGTCGCGCTGTCCGTTCGACAAGCGCAAGTATACGGTATCGCCGTGCAGCGGTTCGGCACGAACACCTTTCAAGGGTACGGCGCACATTTCACTCTCAGCTCTCCCATCAACTACATCATCTTCGCCGACGTCGAAGGGAGTGGGCTTTTCGATTCCACATCGATTCCCAGTGAAATCGTAGAAACCGATACCATCGGCGACTACTACCGTATCTCGGGTCTCTGCGCTATTTCCGCCGTCGGCGGATCAGTGTGTACACCGATGCGCACTATAGATATCTTTTTCAAACGTCCTGAGCCAACCGGTTACATCAGCGCAAGCCCCGATGCCAATCCTCCCGTTTCCTGCATCCAAAATCCGCAAACCGCGTGCCAGTTTGAAGCGCAGATCACGCTCTTGTCGCCAAAAGGTGACACGCGCACGGTCGTTGTCGATTCCACGGGGCAGATTTCCGTTCAAAATTAAGTATGCATACGCTGTGGAAAATACAAAAAAGAAGACAGCGCACGCACGCGGGCTTCACGTTGATTGAAATGCTCGTTGCGGTCGCGCTCTTTGCGGTCGTGATGCTCGTCGCCGGCGCAACACTCCTCTCGCTCGTCTATGCCAATCGAAAAGCGCAGGCGCTACAGTCGGTCATGAACAACCTCAATATCTCGCTCGACGAAATGGTCCGTTCGGTTCGCATGGGAAGCAACTATCGCTGCGGTAGCCAGACACCGGCACCCAACGGCGATTGTTCGGCCGGCAATACCATCATCTACTACACGCCGTTTGGACAAGATCCGAGCAACCGCTCCGAAGATGTCGCGTATGCATACGATAATAACGGCACGATCTGCGGCGCAAATCGCATTTGTGTGATTTCGGGCGGCGTTGCGATCCCGATCACCGCGCCGGAAGTTGCAATCAGCAACATGACATTCTTCGTAGTTGGAACAACGCCCCACGACAACGTGCAGCCGAAGGTCGTGATTACGCTCACAGGGAGTGCGTCGACGGCAAACTCGCGTACGAAATCCAACTTTAGTATCCAAGCGACTGCGGTGCAGCGTCTCCTCGATCTCTAGTATGAAAACAAATTCTCATGGATTTACGCTCCTTGAAACACTGGTTGCAATCGCCGTCCTGATGATTTCAATCGTCGCCCCTATGACCCTCGCAGCGCAGTCGTTGAATGCTGCGTATTACGCGCGCAACCAGATCACCGCATACTACCTGGCACAGGAAGCGATCGAAGTCGTGCGCAGTGTGCGTGATGCCAATATTCTCACGATCGCAAATGGCGGGACCGCAAACCTCTTCGACGGAATTTGCCCGTCGCTCGCGCAGTGCACGAGCGGTTACACGTTTACGATCGACTCTCTGGTTGCACCCTCGCAGGCGATACAAGCGTGCTCGGGCACGTGTCCGCCGCTCCAAACCAACGGCACTGAGTACGGGCAAAATTACTCCAACCAATCGGGATGGACGCCGACTATCTACACACGAACGGTCACCGCAAAACTCGTGAACGCCAATCCAGACGAACTGCGCATATCCGTGAAAGTCACCTGGCAACAAGGGTCGTTCCAAACACTGAGCTTCACCATCAGCGAGAACTTGTATCGCTGGATTAACGACGGGAGCGGCACTTAATCTATGAAATTTTTCAAGCACATCTCACGAATTTCCAAAAAACGCGGATTCACGCTTCTCCTTGCGGCGCTCGTATCCTCGATCGCACTCTCTTTGGGGACCTCGATTTACACGATCGTTTCGAAGGAAATATTGCTGTCATCGATCGGCCGCAATTCGCAATTCGCTTTTTACGCAGCCGATACAGGAGCCGAATGTGCGCTGTTTTGGGATGAGCGCTCCGATATTCACCCCAACACATTTGCAACGTCGAGCGCTTCGCAAGGAACAGCAGCCAGTGTCATGTGTGACAATGTCTCGGCTCCGGTGACGATCGCGTCTGCATCCGCAAATGCGGCGACGTCGACGTTTGAAGTTGCGCTCTTCCAAGATGTTGCCGCGGGTGGGTTTTGCACGGATGTTACCGTCGCGAAATTCATTGATGGAACCGGCGCGGTACGCACGTACGTAGACGTCAACGGGTACAATGTCGCATGCAATGCGATCGCAGGGTCGCCGAATGCGCTGCAGCGTTCGGTCCAGCTGCAATACTAGTTTCGTTCGCGCACAAGAGGCTGTAAGCTACAGGAATGGCAGTCCCAAAAGATATCCGGGAGCGGTACGAAAAACTCAAGGATTCGATCGATCACTATCGACGGCAATTCCACGTGTTCGATAAAGAAGAAATCTCCGAGGAGGCGCGCGATTCTCTGATGCACGAACTCTCGGAGATCGAAGCGCAGTTTCCCGAACTCGTCACGCCCGATTCTCCGTCGCAGCGCGTCGCAGGGCAGCCTTTGCCGCAATTCAAGAAAGTGAAGCACGAAGTGGAGCAGTGGTCGTTCAACGATGCATTCTCTCCGGATGACCTGCGCGATTTTGATAAACGTGTGCGCAGAGCACTCGTATCGCGCTTTGGAGACGTGCAGCCGACCTATGCGTGCGAGCTCAAAATCGACGGACTCAAGATCGTTTTTACGTACAAAAAAGGATTGCTCGAAACCGCGGCCACGCGCGGCAATGGCATTATCGGCGAAGATGTAACGCACAACATCCGCACGATCGAGAGCGTACCTTTGAAACTCGAACGGCCCATCGACATTATCGTCGAAGGCGAAGTGTGGATGAGCGCAAAAAAACTTGAGCTTCTCAACAAAGCGCAGGAAAAAGCGGGGAAGCCGCTCTTTGCCAATCCGCGCAATGTTGCCGCTGGGTCGATTCGCCAGCTCGACCCGAAAATCGCTGCGAGCCGCAAGCTCGATGTTTTTATCTACGATGTCGCAAAAACATCGGAGAAATTTCCGCCTACACAAATGGAAGAGCTCGACTACCTGCGCGATTTGGGATTCAAAGTGAACCCGCACCATCGGCTTGCAAAAAACATCGAGGACGCGATCACGTACTGGGACGAATGGAAACAAAAAGGCCGGCACCAGGAGTATTGGATCGACGGCATCGTTATTAAAGTGAATGAAAAGAACTACGAAGACGCGCTCGGCTACACCGGCAAAGCACCGCGCTTCGCGATCGCGTTTAAATTTCCTGCCGAGCAGGTGACGACGATTGTCGAAGACATAGTGTTCCAAGTGGGGCGCACGGGCGTCATCACACCCGTTGCGCACTTGAAGCCTGTTTCTGTCGCGGGGACGACTGTCTCGCGCGCGACTCTGCACAACGAAGACGAAATCAAACGACTCGACGTGCGCATCGGCGACACGGTGATTCTACAAAAAGCTGGCGACGTGATTCCCGACATCGTGAAAGTCTTGCCGGAATTGCGCAGGAAAGATTCGAAGCCGTTCAAATGGCCAACGAAAATCGCAGAGTGTGGCGGCGACGGCTCGATCGAGCGAATTCCCGGGCAAGCGGCATGGCGGTGCGTCGAGAAAGATTCATTCGCGGTGATTCGACGCAGATTCCACAATTTCGTCGGCAAGCACGCACTCGATATCGACGGCCTCGGCAAAGAGCGCGTTGATATGCTTCTCGAGAAAGGACTCGTACAGCACTACGATGAAATTTTCACGCTCGAAGAAGGCGACCTTCTCACGCTCGAAGGTTTCGCAGAAATTTCCGCGCAAAAACTCATCGCATCGATCAAAAAATCTTCGCACACCGAACTCGCACGCCTCATCGTCGGGCTTTCGATCCCGCAGGTGGGCGAGGAAACAGCGATTCTCTTGGCGCAGCATTTCAAAACGATCGATGCGCTCGCGAAGGCGAGCACGGAAGATCTCGAAAAAATCGATGGCATCGGCCCGATCGTCGCCCGCGACATCGTGACGTGGTTTGCACTGAAGCGTCATCAGGCGCTCGTCGAGCGCCTGAAAGGCGTCCTCAAAATCACGAATCCGCTCTACGGCGAATCGCAAAAAGCCCTTCCGCTTTCGGGAAAGACCTATGTCATCACGGGTACTCTGGAACGCATGAGCCGCGATGAGGCGAAAGAAAAACTGCGCCTCCTTGGCGCACATACCGCGGAGTCGGTATCGAAAAAAACAACCGCGGTCATCGCAGGCGAGAACCCCGGTTCGAAGCTCGACAAGGCGCGAGAACTCGGGGTCGAGGTGCTGACAGAAGACGATCTTTCAAAGCTCATTGAAGGCTAATGAAATTCGTTGTATAACTCTTCAGAGCGTACTTGCTTCCACCACTCTACTAAAGGAGGAACCTATGAAAGCAAAAAATTGGGATCGCATTGACAAGCTTGTTGATGTGGTTGTCTATGGCGGAGGCTCCGTAGTATTCATTCTGGGTGTCATTGCAATCATCAATGCGATTCGCCTCGGGGCCATACCAATTCACTGATCTTTTTAGTTTAGACACCCGACTCTATCGGGTGTCTTCTTCTTTTCAGAACATGAATTTCTACGTATACTCGGACAATGACGGACCCAAAAGTGGACATTAAGGCGCTTGCCACGCTTGCGCGGCTTGAGATTTCGGATGCGGAAGTCGCAAAGCTTGAAGAAGAAATTCCTGCGATTTTGAGATTCGTCGAGCAAATCCAGAGTGTCGCGACGGATGTGAAGCCGAAATCGCCCGAACTGCACAATGTGATGCGTGCCGACGAAAATCCACACGAAAGCGGTCTGTATACTAAGAAACTTTTGGACGCTGCGCCGAAAGCGGACAAAGATCGCGTGGTCGTAAAGCAGGTGCTTTCGCGCAAACAGAAATAGTATGGACCTCTCAAAACTCACGATCGCGCAGGCGCGCAAAGATTTGGATGCGAAAAAATATTCCGCGCTCGATCTCACCAACACGTACCTGGAAAATATCAAAGCGAAGGATAAAGACATCCACGCGTACCTCGAAGTATGGGAAGATTCTGCGCGCGAAGAAGCAAAAACAGCCGACGAGCTGATTGCGGCGGGGAAATCGCTGCCGTTGACCGGCATCCCGCTCGCAATCAAGGATAATATTTTGATCGAAGGCAGGATCGCGAGCGCGGCATCGAAGATGCTGGAAAACTATCGCGCAAGCTACGACGCGACCGTCACGCAAAAATTGAAAGCACAGGGCGCTGTTTTTTTGGGTCGCACCAACATGGATGAATTCGCGATGGGTTCGTCGACGGAAAACTCCGCATTCGGTCCTTCGAAAAACCCGCACGACCTCTCGCGTGTACCGGGCGGTTCTTCCGGTGGCTCAGCGGCAGCTGTCGCGGGTGAGCTTGCACTCGCAGCGCTCGGCTCCGACACTGGCGGCTCGATCCGCCAGCCCGCAGCGCTCTGCGGGATTACAGGACTCAAGACGACGTACGGCGCTGTTTCGCGCTTTGGTCTCATTGCGATGGGTTCTTCCCTCGATCAAATCGGTCCGCTCACGAAAACAACCGAAGATGCGCGCATACTTTTCGATGCGATCAAAGGCCACGATCCGAAAGACAGCACATCGCTCCCCGACGTTGACGCGCCTGCGGCAAGAAAGAAAGTAATCGGCGTTCCACGTTCGTTTCTTGCGAAGGGAATCGATCCCGACGTACTCGCGCGCTTCGAAGAAAAACTCGCGCAGCTCAAAGCGTCGGGCTATGAAATCCGCGATATCGAGTTACCGAACCTTGCGTACGGGTTGCCGGTCTACTACATCGTGATGCCGGCGGAAGTCTCGACGAATCTCGCGCGCTTGGATGGCATTCGGTACGGTCACTCCGTCGATGCCGCCACGATCGGTGAAGTGTACGCGCGTTCTCGCGCCGAAGGTTTTGGTCCGGAGACGCGCCGCCGTATTATTCTCGGTACATTCGTTCTCTCATCCGGCTATGCGGACGCGTACTATCGAAAGGCGCGCGCTGTTCGCGAACTCATCCGCGCAGATTTTGCGCAGGCGTTTGCGGATGTCGACGGCATCGTGATGCCGACAACGACCTCACCTGCGTTCACCTTCGGTGCAAAAGGCGACCCGCTCTCGATGTACCTCGAAGATATTTTTACCGTTCCGGTCAACCTCGCAGGAGTGCCGGCGATTTCGGTTCCCATGGGCACTGTGGAGCGTGACGGCACACAGCTTCCTGTCGGTTTTCAAATCATCGCACCAGAGCGCGGCGAAGCGACACTCTTTGCGATCGGCGCAGATGTTGAAAGCACACAGTAACGATACAGCGCCACGGTATACTTGAGGAGATGCCTCCCGTCGATACTTTTTCAGGCGCGTACACGAATATTTTTACGTACCTCGCGCGCATCACGTTTACGTGGGTGCCGGCGACGGTCGTTTCTGTTTCGAGCAATGTTCCCGGCGTCAATCAACCCGCAACGATTCTCTCGGGTCCCGTTACCGCAGCCGATTACATCAATTATCTCCAGCAGGCGTCTGCGCCCGAGTACTCAAGCTTTTTTGTGAATTGGGGAATCTTCGTAGCAGTCATGCTCATCATCACGTTTATTCTCGCGGGGTTCATCGTCTATTGTGCGTCACGCATCATGGAAATCCGCCGACGTGAGAGTCAAAAATTCCAGATTGTCGCGCATCCCGTCGCAGCGCACGATGTACCGCGTACGCAATTGCGCTGGAATCGCCTCATGGAAGAAGCAACTACTCCGGACGACCGCCGTTGGCGCATCGCGATTCTCGAAGCCGACATCATGCTCAACGAACTCCTCGACCTGCTCGGCTACAAAGGGGAGACGATGGGTGACAAAATGAAACAAGTCGAGCGCGCCGATTTTCACACGATCGATCTCGCCTGGGAAGCGCACCGTACACGCAATAGGATCGCACACGAGGGCGACGCGCACCTCCTCAACGAACGCGAAGTGCGCCGCGTGATGAGCTCCTACGAACAGGTGTTCCGCGAGTTCAAACTCATCGAGTAATCACAAGTTTTGCGAGATTTTGAAACCGAAGTAAATGCCGGCGATCGCGCCGATGCCGCTCAAGAGTATCGACGAGAACGAGAGAAATCCCGCGCCCCACAGGCTCGGGATCATGCTCCCGACAGTCGAACCCACAAACGCACCGATCCAGACTAAAGGTCGTGAATTATTCATACGTTTCTGTGCTCCCAAGAATAATGGCTTCACCGTCTTCCTCGCTTTCATATTCCTCTTCTTCTTCATCGTACTCTTCTTCGTCGATTCCGGAGGCTTGTTCGGTAAGGAATTTGGCGAGTGAGCGCGCGAGGGATTTGTCGATCGCGGGAATCAAGAAATCTTTTTTCATGCGCACTTTGTTGAGTTCGGTGTGTGAAGAACTGATCGTGATGTCGAGCTTCGCGATCCCAAACATGCGCCAGTGGTACGGCTGCTCGATGTGGATATTGTTGATTTGGTGATAGGGAATCGTGATTTCTTGGATGCGAATCAAACCTCTGCGCAAATGGAGCGCGTGATCATCGACGTGGAACGAGTGTGCGCGATAGAGGACAGATGCACGTAAATACGCAACGATGAGAAATCCGAGGCCTGCAAATGCGAGCCACTGCCCGAGCATGCCGGTGTCGGTGTACCAATCCGGATGCGCAGCGAGGAAGGCAGACATTCCTTCGTGCCACGCGCCGAAGGTAATCGCGAGTGCCGTGTACAAAAGCGCGCCGCCGCACACAATAAGCCACCAGCCATACACGAACAGAAGGTACACGAAGGTGCGTTTGCCCACGTGGTATTTCGTGTCGAACACGATATCCATGCGTAAAGTGTAACACTTTGTATAGTCGGGATTGCGTATATACTGCGTGTCGGTTCACTCATCGGGAGATACAAATGTTCTTCAAATATCTGACGACATTCCTCGTGCTCATGCTGTGTACCATGATGTTCGAAGTGTGGAGGTCGGGTCGATCGCTGCGGTCCGCACGCTCAAGCGACGGTAGCCACGACGCGGCAGTGCTTTCTCATCATCGCGGGATGCTAGCGGCTCTCGGATGCACGACGACGCTTTTAATCGTGCTACTCGAGACGCACATGACGACGATTGCGTCTCGCGCCGATCTCTACGCTGCCGGCGGTGTGCTGCTGTATTTCCACTGGCTCTCCGACGCGCTGCTAATTGTCATTGCGACGATCATTATCGTTCGGTTTACCGGAGCAAAAAATCGCGCGTGGCACACGCGGCTCGTGTATCCGGCAATCGCACTCTTTTTGACGACAGCGATAACCGGTCTGTACTTGCTCTTTTTCCGCTTTCCGGCGTAACAAAAAGCCCCGACGAGATGTCGGGGCTTTTCTTGCGTGCGGTAGAAAAGCGGATTGTCGAAGTATATGTGGCGGATTGAGTGCGATTCTCGAGGCGTGAACAAGTCTTCATACATTCGACTGAACACACGTAAACGTCAAAAGTCCCGGATCTCGGGACTTTTGTATTCGTGTTGCGGGGGCGGGAATTGCACCCGCGACCTCCAGGTTATGAGCCTGGCGAGCTACTCCTGCTCCACCCCGCTATGAGAGGGCCAGTATAGCGCAGCAGATTCTCACGAGCAAACGCGTGCTAGTATGCCGAAATGAAGAAAACCGAGAGTGCTGGCGGCATCATCTTGAATGTGCGCCAAGAAATTGCGCTCGTCACAAATGGGCCAGGAGATTGGTGGGGTTTTCCCAAAGGTCACATCGATCCGGGGGAAGATGCATTCACGGCGGCGCTTCGTGAAATCGAAGAAGAAACAGGATTGTCCGAGCTTCAGTACATGCGTGATCTTGGTTTTTACGAACGTTACCGCGCAACGCCCGGCGGAGGCGATGATACGAGCGAGCTCAAGAAAATTTTTATGTTTCTCTTTTCGACAACGCAAGAAGAACTTGTGCCGCAAGATTCGTTCAACCCACAGGCAATGTGGGCCACTCCAGATGAGGTTGTGAAGCTTCTCAACCACGGACGCGACAGAGAATTTTTCGAAGCAACGCGAAAACTGCTCTCGCTCTAAGCGGCGAATGCGCCGAAAATGAGTTCGGTGATGACGAGAAAAATAACCGCGAACATACCGAGTACGAGCGGTCGGAAATCCAGATAATAGAGCGAGAGCCCCGCAGCGTAGATCGTGTACCACGACGCGATTGCGACGAGAATGGAGTTGCCCGTGACTATATTGTTCCAGTTGATCTTTTTCACGTCGGAATTATATCACAAAAGTGGAAAATAGCAAATTCTCGTTTTGCATCGCGTACAATAGTGCTATATTCTGCAACGATTGCCGGGGTAGCTCAGTCGGTTAGAGCATAGCATTCATAACGCTAAGGTCGGCGGTTCGATCCCGCCCCCCGGCACAAACCAAAACGACCCTTCATCTTCTTTCAATGCACGTTCCTGCACGCTGCGCAGGAGATGAGCCCTCTTGAAGACAAGGAGTACGGAATGCAGCCCGAAACGGCCGAGAATTGGGAGAACTTCACGCCAGAGCGTGTGGAGAAACTTCTGCACAGCAAACGTGAACTCGCGTGCGGCTACCTCGTGTGGACGCGGCGCAATCATGGGAAAGAAGGCGTGTATGAAAATATTGCCGCACTGCAAAAGCGGCAGATTACGTATCTGCGCTCGAACATTTCGTGGTGCGAGTGGCACGAGAAAAACAATCGCGAATGGATCGCGTGGTACATCCGCGAGTACGCAAAACATTTCCATGTATGGCAACCAGCGGTCAATGGGAACTCTAAAAGGAAGAATATGGAGCTTTGAGATGCCAGCAAAGCTTGAACTTGAGCCAAGAAATCTGAGGCTTGAAGTTGCGCGATCGGCGGGACTCGAACCCGTAACCTCTCCCGTGACAGGGGAGTGCTCTAACCAGTTGAGCTACGACCGCAACGCCCTGAATATAGCAAATCTCTCGCCTTTTTTCGAGCTTGAGCCGATGGCCGGGAAAGAACCTCTGGGAAACACCACGATGGTACTTCATTTTTCTAAAGCGGAGTACCGCTAAGAAAAATTGGTCGCCCACGGTTTTCCCACACCTTCCTCCGCGGGGAAACTACAGTTTCCCCGACCCCCTTCGAGTTCAATCCCGTTTAAACTTTTGAGATTTAGGCTGAGCCGATGGCCGGGATTGAACCGGCGACCCCGTCCTTACCATGGACGTGCTCTACCAACTGAGCTACATCGGCGTCGAAGAGATACTAGCATGCACACACGGAGCACTCAAAACGAAATTGACCAACAATTGTCGGCTATACTGAGTATGCATGAGTGTGCAAACGCTCGTTACGCACAAGCTATTCATCGGCGCTCTCGCAGTCGTCGTACTCGCAGGCGGTGCGTGGATATACATTTCAAAATCGGCGCCGTCGTATGGTGCGACGATGATCGTGCACTCGGCAGAATTTACACAAGAAATTACCGTCTCCGGCACGGTGCAGGCGGCGCACAGTGTCGACCTCGGATTTGCACAGAGTGGGCGCGTTTCGCACGTGTATGCCGCAGTCGGCGATCCCGTGAAGGCGGGGCAGACGATCGCAGAGATCGATAACGGCGATCTGCGTGCAGCGGTAGTGCAAGCGCAGGCGACTCTCGATGCGGCGCAGGCGCAGCTCGATTCGCTCAAAAATGGTACGCGACCGGAACAAATTGCGGTCACGCAGACACAGATCGATAGCGACAACGCCGCGATCGCGCAAGCAAATCAGTCGATCGTGAATGCGATCCAGAGCGCGTACACATACTCAGATGACGCGATCCACAACAAAGTCGATCAGTTTTTCAATAATCCGCGTTCGACGACACCGACCCTCACGTTCCAGGCTTCGAATTCGCAGCTTCAGACCGCGCTCCAAAACGAGCGCACGAGCGTCGATCCGATGCTTTCGTCGTGGCAGAGTGAATCTGCGGGATTGACGCCCGCGAGCGATCTTTCTTCTGCTGCAGCTATGGCTCAGCAGAATCTTGCTGTGATTTCAGAGCTCCTCTCGGGCGCAAATGCCGCACTCAATACGGCAATCCCGACTTCGGCGACGACGCAAACAACCATCAACGGCTATGCGGCGAGCGTCGCAACGGCACGCGGCAATGTGAACGCGGCGCAATCCGCACTCACGAGCGCACTCACAGCACTGCAAACGGCGCAGGCGTCTCTCGCAAAAGATCAAAAGAATCTTTCGCTGCAGCAAGCAGGGTCGACATCGACCGACATCGCAGCACAAGAAGCGCAAGTGGCCGCTGCGCAAGCGGCGCTCCAAGTCGCACAGGCGCAGCTCGCAAAAACGATCGTTGTCGCGCCTTTTGACGGCACGATCACGCGCATGGATGCAAAAGTGGGAGAAGTCGTCGCACCGACCAATCCGCAGATCTCGATGATTTCAAATGGTCTCTTCCAAATTGTGTCCTATGTGCCTGAGGTCGAAATCGCGGGTGTGCAAATCGGAAACAGTGCGACGACAACACTCGATGCGTATGGACCGCAAACGTTCTTCACGGCGAAAGTGATTGCGATCGATCCGGCGGAAACGGTCGTGAACGGCGTCTCGACGTACAAAACGACGCTGCAGTTCGATGCGGCAGACCCGCGTATCAAAAGCGGCATGACCGCGAGCGTCGATATCACGACTGCAAGCGTTCCCAATACGATTGCAATTCCGCTCGGCGCGATTTTCCAAAAGAACGGTGCGCAGGTCGTGCAGGTCGTCCGCGGCAATCAGCTGGTCGACGTACCGATCACGACCGGTGTTTCGACCGAGCTCGGAAACGTGCAAATCACTTCGGGTCTGTACGACGGCGATATGATCGTGCTTTCACCGGATTCCTCGCAGTAGGCGCATGCCGTCTTTTCTCGACATCCGCGTCGGCTGGTACCTCGCGATCCGACAGATCAAGCGCGCGAGCTTCTGGACGACGGGACTGATTGTCTTTGTGATGGTTTTGACGTTTCTCGACCTCGTCGTCGTGACGGGCGTCTTGGTCGGGATCGTTGCAGGTGTCACGCAGCTCTATCGCACACAGGAAACGGGCGACGTCTACATTTCGACGCTCGACACCAAAAATTACATCGACAATAGTCAGCGCATCATTTCGTTCCTCAAAACGCTCCCGCAAGTGGAGAACATGAGTGCTCGCTACACCGCGAACGCCGAGATCGAGGCAAACTACAAAACCGCGGTCGACCCCAACGTAAAGCCAAACGAAACCGGCGCGGAAATTATCGGCGTCGACCCGCTGCAGGAGAATCAGCTTTCAGGGATTTCTTCGTTTGTGGGCGAAGGGCAGTATCTTGCACCCGGTGGTCTCGACGAAATTTTGCTCGGCTCCAATCTCATCGATCGGTATTCATTCGGGGGCGACATTTTGCCGGGGATTTCCGTGCTGCACAACGTGTACCCGGGCTCGAAAGTGCTCGTCACGATCGCGGGACACACCCGCGAGATGACCGTACAGGGCATCATGGTAACGACCGCGAATTCGCCGCTCGCTTCGCGCGCGATTATGCCCGCTGCGCAATTGCGCGAGATCTTGGGTCGCGACGATTACAATGTGAATGAGATTGCAATCGACTTGAAACCGGGAACGGATCCGGAAGCGTTCGTTTCGCTGCTCGAGAAAAGCGGCGTTTCGCAATACGCAAAAGTGCAAACAGCCACACAGGCGATTCCTTCCGGTATTGCCGAAGTAACGGCGACGTTTTCGGAAATCGGTAACGCGATCTCATCCGTAGGGCTCGTCGTTGCCGCGATTACGATTTTCATCGTCATCTTTGTGAACGCAGTCACGCGCCGCAAATTCATCGGGATCATGAAAGGAATCGGGATCAGCGCGCAGGCGATCGAATTTTCTTACATGTTCCAATCGTCGTTTTATGCGGTGATCGGTTCGTCGATCGGGCTCGGCGTTCTCTATGGTTTTCTCGTGCCGTATTTTGCCTCGCACCCGATCGTGCTCCCGATCTCGCGCGCGATCATCGTAGCGCCGGTCGGGGAGACGATGGTGCGCGTCGCGCTTCTTGTGGCAGCGACCCTGATCGCAGGTTTTCTTCCTGCCCGTATGATCGTTCGCAAAAACACACTCGATTCGATTTTAGGTCGAGAATAATTGTATGGCGATCATCGAAGCGAAGCAGTTGGTAAAAACGTATCGCAGCGGCGAAGTCGAGACTCCTGTCTTGCGCGGCATCGATCTTGCGGTCGAGAAAGGGCAATGGCTCGCGATCATGGGTCGCTCTGGCGCGGGTAAGTCGACGCTCATGTACCAGCTGAGTCTACTCGATAGTCCGACCTCCGGAGAGGTCGTCATCGACGGTCGCAACACGCGCGATCTTTCCGAGCGAGAAAAAATGCATATGCGACTCTACAAATTCGGGTACGTCTTTCAAGATTATGCGCTCTTGCCCGAGCTGACGGCGCTCGAAAATGTTGTGGTACCGCTCCTCATGGAAAACTACGCGCAGAGCGATGCTATTTCAAAAGCGCAAGAGGCGCTCACGAAAGTTGGGCTCGGACACCGCTTTCACAACCTTCCGAGCCAGCTCTCCGGTGGCGAACAGCAGAGAGTTTCGATCGCACGTGCCGTTGCGGAAGCACCCGAAATTCTCTTTGCCGATGAACCGACCGCAAACTTGGATCGCGAAGCCTCGCTCGTCGTGATGGAGATTTTCAAAGAATTGAATCGCGAAGGACAAACGATCATCATGGTCACGCACGAGGAAGAGTACGGACACCTTGCACAACGTCTGGTGCACCTCGATGACGGACGCATTGTCCCTGACCGGCGCACGAAGTGATATTGAGAAAACGGCTTTGTACGGGTATAGTATGCGAGCTAGTAGCCGCCGCCTTAGCTCAGCGGTAGAGCAACCGCTTCGTAAGCGGTAGGTCCCGAGTTCAAATCTCGGAGGCGGCTCCGAATAAAATCCGGCACAGCCGGATTTTTTTACGGAGCCGCCGACAACCAATAGACGGCGAAAGCCAATCTCGCTATACTTGCCTCAGGTGATTAATCACAGGAGCACCGTGATGAAAATCTACATCAACGACGAGAAACACAATTTATTATCGAGCCAGCTTCAGGCAGCGGACGACTTTCTTGCGCGAGCTCCGATTGAGGAGATCGTGTTCGAGGGCCGCCATTTTACCCCGACTATGATCGAAATTGCTCGTATGGCACTGCGACACAGGATTGTCATGCGCGGCACAAGTCCCGAGACTTTCAATGGGATGGACCAGCTCGTCACCGGTGGTTTGCAAAACATCCACTAACTGAAGTCACGACCCGCGCCCTGCGGGTCGACCTTTTGCTATACTCACGCCCATGCAGGGGAAAGACGCAATCGAAGCGAAAATCGCCGAAATCGAGGCGCAGATGGGTTTGCCGGATTTTTGGAACGATAAAGACAAAGCGCAGGCGGCTGTCAAAGAGTACCAAGATTTGAAACGTCAGCTCGAAGGCGGCGGCGGGTACGATGCATCCGACGCGCTCGTCACGATCATTTCCGGCGCAGGCGGCGATGATGCGGAAGATTTTTCGCGCATCCTCTTTCAGATGTACCAAAAGTATGCAGCCTCGAAGGGATGGAAAACCGCACTTCTCGATGCCAACGAGAATTCGATGGGCGGGTTTCGGAGCATTTCTTTTGAAGTGATCGGCTCGGGCGCATACGGCATGCTCAAAAAAGAAGCGGGCGTGCACCGACTCGTGCGCATGTCGCCGTTCAACTCGGCGGGGAAACGCCAGACGAGCTTTTCGCTCGTCGAGGTTCTCCCGAAAGTCCCGGATCAAGGCGATTTGCACATTCCCGACACGGAGCTCGAAGTTACGGTCGCGCGCTCGGGTGGTCCCGGCGGACAAAACGTGAACAAACGCGACACCGCCGTGCGCATGACGCACGTCCCGACCGGGATTTCCGTGCACGTGACGAGCGAGCGCAGCCAGGCACAGAACAAAGAGAAGGCGCTCGAGATGATTCGCGGTAAACTCTTCAAACTACGTGAGGAAGAAGCCGAGCGGGTCGCGCGCGGACTTTCTGCCGGCGCCTCCACCAAGATCGAATGGGGGAGCCAGATCCGTTCGTATGTGTTGCACCCGTACCAGCTCGTCAAAGATCACCGTACCGAACACGAGGAGCGCAACGTCGAGAAAGTGTTGGAAGGCGGAATCCAGGGATTTATCGACGCGGAGCTTGGGCAGGAGTTGACATAATACGTACGTGTGGTGTATAATCCTCGGTAGTTGGGGCAGTTTGTAACAAACACGCAGGCTGGACGTTGTATCGATAGGCCAGCGCAGCAATAAGGAGCATTTCGATGATCATGGCTGTCGTGTGGATGAGTGCGAGTGCGCAGCGACTCGTTGGCCCGTTCAAGAGCGAACAGGCCGTATACGCGGAGTTCGATGCGTATGATGGGATCATCCGCAAAGGCAAATATGCAGGATCGCGCGTGATCCCGCGGCCAGTCGAGCCCCTCGAATCCGCCACGTCCACAGCGAACGAATCGCTCGTGGCATAATCCGCCCGGCGCGGAAGACTTGAAAAGTCTTCCGCGCCGTTTTCTTTGTCGATCTCGATACAAGTGGTAGAATAATTCTCGTTGTCTTCATCCCGCAATTCATGATTCTTTACGATAAAGTCACGAAGATATATTTCGATGGTGCACCTCCGGCGGTGGAGGATGTAACTCTCTCCATCGAACCCGGTGAATTCGTCTCCTTGGTTGGCCATTCCGGCGCCGGTAAGACGACGCTCCTCAAAATGCTCTTCGCGGAAGAACGCCCGACCCAGGGATCGGTATTTTTCGGTGACCGCACCGTTTCGGATCTGCCGCCCAAAGATCTTCTTGCCCTGCGCCGCAACATCGGCACCGTGTTTCAAGACTTCCGCCTCCTCCCGACGAAGAACGTATATGAAAATATTGCCTTTGCGCTCGAAGTGGCAGGGAAGGACGACGAAGAGATCCAGGCAGACGTGCCGCACGTCTTGGAGCTCGTAGGGCTTGCCGACAAAATCTGGAATTTCCCGCACGAGCTCTCGGGTGGCGAACAGCAGCGAATCGCGATCGCGCGCGCGATCGTGAATCAGCCCGACGTTTTAATTGCCGACGAGCCGACCGGCAACTTGGACCCGATCAACGCACATGACATTGTCGAGATTTTGAAAAAAATTAACGACCTGGGCACGACAGTGCTCCTCACGACGCACAACAAATCGATCGTCGATTCGGTCGGGCGCCGCGTCGTCACGATGGACCAAGGCCGGATCGTTCGCGACGAGAAACAAGGTAAGTACGTTCTATAATTCATATCTATGCTGTGGACCACCACTAAAAGAATCGCGCGTTACGGATTCATCGGATTCATCCGCAATGGATTCGTTTCGTTTTCTGCAGTCCTCGTGATGACGATCACGCTCTTCGTGATCGCGGCACTCATGATTGGCAATGCCGCCTTGAGCGCAACACTCAAAGAACTCACAAACCAAGTCGAAGTGACGGTGTACTTCACGCCGGATGCGACCTCGGACCAGATTCAGAGCGTGCAGACGAATTTGGAAGCGCTCCCCGAAGTCGCATCGACGACGTACGTTTCGGCCGACCAAGCGCTCGCCGATTTCAAAACGCGTCACCAAAACGACCAGCTCACCTTGCAGGCACTCGATGAGTTGAATGGAAACCCCTTGGGCGCATCGCTCCAGGTACGCGCAAAAGACCCCTCGCAGTACGCGGCGATCGCGCAGTATCTAGACACGCAACAATCACAAGCGGGCGCGAATTCTCCGATCGACAAAGTAAACTACCAGCAAAACCAAACCGCAATTGAACGTTTGACTGCAATTATCCAGACTTCAAAAGAGGTCGGCGCTGTCGTTGCGCTCGTTCTAGGTATCGCGTCCGTGCTGATTGCGTTCAACACGATCCGCCTCGCCATCTACACCGCGCGCGACGAAATCGCGGTCATGAACCTCGTCGGCGCCTCGCGCTGGTACGTGCGTGGCCCCTTCATCATTGCGGGCATCCTCTACGGGCTCGTTTCGGGGGCGATCGTTCTACTCGTTTTGTATCCCATTTCAGCGGCCCTCGGCCCCGGAAGTGAGCAATTCCTGGGCGTTTTCAACACCTTTACGTACTACGTGGGGTCCTTCGGGTACCTGCTCCTCATCATTATGGGTTCGGGGATTCTCCTCGGCGCGTTATCCAGTTTTCTCGCAATCAGCCGCTACTTGCGGACATGATATAAGGTATTCATATGGAGCGCGCGTGCGAGGGTCACAAGTATATTTTTGTCGTGGGCGGGGTGATGTCGGGCGTCGGTAAGGGGATAGCGTCCGCTTCGATCGGCAAAATCCTCGCTGCACGCGGCCTCTCGGTCAACCTCATGAAAATCGACCCGTATCTCAACGTCGATGCGGGCACGATGAACCCGACGGAACACGGCGAAGTGTTCGTGCTCGATTCCGGTCTCGAGACAGATCAGGATATGGGGAATTACGAACGCTTCCTCAATCGCGATCTTGGGCCCGAAGACTACATGACTTCGGGCATGGTGTACCGCACCGTGATCGAACGCGAGCGCAATTTGGGCTACGGCGGCAAGTGTGTCGAGGCTGTCCCGCACGTGCGCGACGAAATCGTCGATCGCATCGAAAAAGCAGCCGCGCTCGCAAAGAGCGACATCACCGTCGTCGAGATCGGCGGGACGCTTGGTGATTTTTCCAACGCACTCTTTATCGATGCGGCGCGCGTCATCAAAATGCGCCACCCGCGCGATGTCCTCTTCGTGATGGTTTCGTATTTGCCGGTCCCCGGCACGATCGGAGAAATGAAAACGAAGCCGACCCAAAACGCAGTACGCGAGCTCAATTCTTACGGCGTGCAAGCCGACATTATCATCGCGCGCTCGACACATCCTTTGGATAAAAAACGCAAAGAAAAGATCGCGATCTCGTGCAGCGTTTTGCCGGACCATGTGATTTCCGCGCCGGATGTGGATTCCGTCTATGATGTGCCGCTCAATTTCGAGCGAGACATGCTCTCCAATATTTTGCTCACGGCACTCGGGATCGAAAATCACATCGCATCCGATTTCGGCGAGTGGAAAGATTTTGCGGCAAAAGTACACAACGGCCACGGCGCGGTGAAAATCGGCATCGTCGGCAAATATTTTGATAGCGGCGATTTTGTTCTCTCCGATGCGTACCTCTCCGTGATCGAAGCAATTAAATTTTCTGCCTACGCGCACGGCGTGAGGCCGGTAATCGAATGGCTCAATGCGAAAACGTACCAGGATCATCCGGAAAAAGTCGCGGAGCTCTCAAACTACGACGGCATCATCGTGCCGGGTGGATTTGGTGAGACGGGAATCGAAGGAAAAATCAGCGCAATCAAATTCGCACGCGAAAACAAAATCCCGTACTTTGGTCTGTGCTACGGGATGCAGCTCATGACGGTCGAGTACGCGCGCAACGTCGCCGGGCTCAAAGATGCGCATACGACAGAAATCAACCCCCAGACAAAAGATCCGATCATCGCGATTTTGCCCGAGCAGGTAGAGAAGATGGCGAAAAAAGAATACGGCGGTACGATGCGCCTCGGTGCGTACCCGTGCAAACTCTCCAAAGGATCGATCGCGCATGAAGCGTATGGTGCCGCGGAAATTTCCGAGCGCCACCGTCACCGCTTCGAGGTCAACCCTGCATACGTGTCGCAGCTCGAAGAGGCAGGACTTGTTTTCTCGGGTAAATCACCCGATGGAATTCTATGTGAAATCGCGGAGCTTCCGCGCGATGTACATCCCTTTATGCTCGGCACGCAGTTTCACCCCGAACTCAAAGCACGTCCGCTTGCGCCGCACCCACTCTTTAATGCGTTCATCGAAGCGGCATGTGCGGTACGTACTCGCGGCATACATGCGGCTTCCGCGCTCACAGAAGATTAATCGTCCTGTACGTACAGTTAAAGTTTCCGGTATGCCTCGAAAGAATGCTCTTATTGTCGCAGTCATAGTCGTTGTCGCCGTGATCGGGACGACGCTTCTCGTCGCTTCTTTTTTAAATAACGGCGCGTCGCAAGAAATACAAAAAGGCGAAGTCTCGTCGCTCGTCACATCGTTCGGCAAACAACTGCAAAAAGTTTCCGTACTTTCGCCCGATGCCTCGAGCACGATGGCAACCGTATACGGGGCCTACGCGAGCCCGCAGCTTCTCCATGATTGGCAGAAAAATCCTGCGACCGCACCCGGGAGGACAACCTCGAGCCCATGGCCGGATCACATCGATATCACTTCGATCAACCCGCAGGGGAGCGGATTTATCGTAAACGGAAACATCGTCTTGATGACGAGCAACGAGACCGCGCACGGTGGCAATGCGGGATTGATTCCGGTCGTGATGCTGATCCTCAATCAAAACGGAAAATGGCAGATCGTCGCGTACCAAGAGCAACGAGGGAACGTTCATTAAGTTTGGTATTCCGCAGCGTGCACAGTAGGATAGTGCGAGTGCAGCACCAGGAGGAGTTTGATGGAATTGAAAATCGGCGGGTACGAGCGCGACGTTCTCAGGCGCGGCGGTGGAATGGAGATTGTCGAAATCACGTGGCCATCCGGCACACGAACACGCAAGCACAATCACAACGCGCACGGTCGCGTACGTGTCATGCGGGGGCGCATCTTCGAAATTCGCAGCGGAAAGAAAGTGTACTACGAAGCTGGCGAGAATTTTCTCGAGATCGAAGGAGATGTGCCACACATCATCGGCAACGATTCAAACAGTGTGGCGGTGACGCGTCACATCTATGAGCCCGAGCTCACCATGGAAACGTTTGAGGACGACGCAAACGACATCGCTGCGCTCGCGCAAGAAGCGCCTGTTCTCTAAAATCCGACGACCCGCATGCTGTGCGGGTCGTCTTTTTATGACTGGTATACTAGGAACATGGCAGATTTAAATGTGCTCGTCTTGAACGCATCGCTCAAACATGGGCCCGACCTTTCCAACACCGAAGAGGTTGCGCAGCTCGTCCTCGATGCAATGCGTGCGATCACGCCGGCCTCATCTGAAATCATTCGACTTTCCGACAAAAATATCCCGGTCGGGCTTCGGTTCAAGGAGAGCGAGGACGACGAGTGGCCGGAGATCGTGAAGAAAATCATTGCAGCCGACGTCGTTATTTTTGCAACCCCGATCTGGTGGGGCGGGCGATCGAGCCTTATGCAGCGCGTGATCGAACGCATGGACGCTTTCGACGAAGAAGTGATTCACGGCGGTCGCAGCGTCCTCTTGAACAAAGTCGCCGGCATCGTCGTCACCGGAAGCGAAGACGGCGCACAAGCCGTGATGGCGGGGATCATGGAAGTTCTCTCGTTTTTAAATTTCACGCTTCCGCCGCAGTGCTGCACGTACTGGGTCGGTGAAGTCGGCATGGATCCTGCGACGGACCGCGAACGTCGCCTCAAAAACGGTGCGGTGCAGCACATGGCGCAGAGCACGGCAAAAAATCTCGTGCAAACTGCGCTCCTTCTCAAAGAAAAACCGCTCACATAAAGCATTCCCAGGCGGCAATTTTCTGCTAGAATGCGAACGCTGCTTTCGGGTAGCGTTTTGCGGGATCGTCTAATGGTAGGACATCTGCCTCTGGAGCAGAGTATCTTGGTTCGAGTCCAAGTCCCGCAGCCAGTTTGAGCTAGGTTATCCCGCTCGAGATGCATTGCTTAGCAAGTTTTAGCGGAAGCGATACAATTGAGCTATGACCGAAGAGGAGATAATCAAAAAATTTGGGTCCGAAGGCTATGACAAAGTCTGGCTATACAATGCTGAGCCAAATGAGGTTGATGATGAACACAACCACGACTTTGATACAAAGCTTCACATTTTGTCTGGCGAAATAAGAATCAAAAGGTTATCAGGTGGAGCAATTATGGACTTTCATCTCAGAAAAGGAGAAGAGATTGAAATACCACGAGGGCAATTTCACTCAGCAAAAGTTGGTGCTCATGGTTGTCGTTATATTGTTGCTGAAAAGCACGAATGAATTCATCCATGGACCCAGCTACAGCCCTAACTACCGCTCTTGATAATTCAACGAAAGTTGCCAACACACCTCTTTTTGCGACGGTCATAGATCGAATGCTGGGATTTAAAATAAGTGAATGGGCTGCTCAGGGAGACGCGATAAAACGCCAAATTTTAGATGGTTATGAAGACGCCAAACAAAAAGGATTAGGTATTCAGTATGTATCCGCTTTCAGAGCTAACGCGAATTTATTGAATACCGGGGTTAAGGCTTCTAAATACATTGATGCAACAACTCAGCAGGATATAAAAATAGATAATGATGTTTTCTGGGGGTTAATTGAACACTCCAAAGAAATCTCAAATGAAGACGTACAAGAGTTAATAGCAAAGATTATTGCAGGAGAATACAACGTGCCGGGTACTTACTCTATGAGCACTTTGCAAGTGCTCAAAATGCTGGGGAAACCGGAACTAGAGTTGTTTGAAAGAATGTGCGGCTTTCTCTTGGATAAAAGTAGAATTCCTCAAGAGCTGTTTCATTTAGGCGACGACGTAAAGGATTTTATGAGCGCCCTTAATCTTGATTTTGGCAGTTTGCAGACCCTACAAAGTTTGTCTCTAATATTGCCAAATGAAATGACCCAGACAATTCCAAATCCAGATAAGAAAAACTATCACTCAAGTTATTTTGATAAAGCGCTAGTGTTTACACCTATCGACGACAACTACAAAGAAATAAAACTCCCGGATCACTATGGTTTATCCGCAGTCGGTGCACAGATTCTTAGACATTTAAGTCCCAAGTTTAATAATGCTTTTTACGAGTGGCTTAAAAAACACTACAGTGTCCCACACTATAAGCTGATTGAATAAGACACGCGCCCGAGACGCATCGGGCGGCTAGTGTAAAATGTAGCTAATCCGTCTTGCAGGCCTTGACCGACCACGGTTCCAGCCCGAGACGGCCAGCAAACCTTTTTCTTGCTATCATTCTCATATGAACACATTCGTGCCGCATGACGAGTGGTGGGCAGGATTACCGAAAAAAGTTGTATCCGCAGGAGTACTGTTCTTTGATGAGAAGGCCAGGATACTGATCGTCAAGCCAACATATAAAGATCATTGGCAGCTCCCCGGCGGGATTATAGAAGCTCACGAGTCGCCCGCGAATGGCGCACTGCGTGAGGTGCAAGAAGAAATCGGATTACGGATCCAAACACTTCAATTTTTAGGTGTTGCACATACGCCCCTTGATTTATTGCGGTTTATTTTCTTTGGTGGATCGCTTGCGGAGTCACAAATCTCCGAAATACACATTGATGGAGATGAAATTGTTGATTTCAAGTTTGTGGAACAAAGCGAGGCGCTCGCTCTCGTGGGCGAGGTGCTGCGCCAATGCTTGCCGCAGTGTATCGAGGCCGCTAGTAAAGGAACGGCTCAATATATTGAAATCAAGCCGAACGAGATTTCGGTTGAGTATAAGAGTGGCTAAAAGTCGCCTTTATTAATCAAAAAAGTTCCAACGTCGTACCAAACACCCAGTCCGCAAAAAAGAAAACCGCTGCGTCAAATTATGACGCAAGCGGTCTTGGTGCTCCTGACGTGCATCTAATGCGTTGGAACGGACCAGCAGAAAGGGGAATAGCTGCAGATCAGAATGTTGTATTCCCGAGCCCATATTGCACGCTTGGCAAAATAATCACCGCGGGCGCGAGCTTTTTCGAATTGAACGGAGGTTTCTCCTAAGACGACTGTCTGAAAGTAAACCAGGTGGCTGAAATAGGCGGTGAGAAGCAGCGAGATGGTCGTCACGGTCACGTAAACCTTATTCATGTGCATGTCTCCATTGATGATCTGTTGCCAGACTACCATTAATACATGGTCGTGTCAAGTACAGGTTCTTTAGATGAAAAGGTTCCAACGTCGTACCAAACCCCCAGTTCGACTTTTTTCATTGCTTTGGTAGGCTTTCGTTGGTGTCGTCAACTGAATTTAATGGAGATGAACATGTCCGATGGGTTGAGAGTAATTGATTTCACAGATTCGAGGGAGGGTACTGAAGTTCTCGTTCAACTCCAAAGTGTCTTCAAGCGCGCTGGCAAGTACGCTGAATGTCCTGTCCATGGAGTGTTGGTGATTCGGCGTGAGGATACGAGTTCGTTTCAAGAGGAAGTCGCTAAGCTTCCAGCGGAAGACCAAGAGCGCGTCGATATAAGAGATTGAGATGCCTAAAGAGGGGCACAAGCGAAGGCGGTTGTCAGCCACTGATACCCGCCTCTTCTTTTTGCAAAAAGGTTCCAACGTCGTACCAAACCCCCAGTTCGTATAAAGAAAAGGAGCCGGATCACTCCCGACTCCAAAAATTCAATGCACGCATTTTACAAGAAACGCGGCGATAGTTATACCGAGTACTGCACCTATGCATATACGCGATATAGTCCAGAGTGATGCTCTTGATCTGCTTTTCTCGGGAAAGCAAAAACCTCCGGTTGTTGTCATCATCGCGAGTCCGGTGAATACCAAATTCAATCCGATAAATATCTGCACGGCAGACCTCCTCGTTGCTGGAAATACTATAGATTATATATGAGATCGTGTCAATCTACGATCTAATATTCCACTTGTTCCAAAAAGGTTCCAACGTCGTACCAAACCCCCAGTAACTAAATCAGGTGGTTTTAAAAATAAAAGGCCGTCTTTCGTACGAAATACGGCCTTTGGTCTAAGATCAGACAATTCAGTAACTATCATCATAGAAGAAGTTCTGAATTTCGTTCGAGCCGACTAACCGCCTCTGGAGATCAGCGCCTCCACCCTCGCGCTCTTCGTAGAGGTTCAACCACACATAGCGCCATCCCCCGTCAGTAATTTTCTTGATGCGTGTAGGTAGAAAAGCGAATTTTTTCTTCCACTTGGAACGGTCGACGGGTCTCCCAATCGTAAAAATCATTGATGTTCTCCTTGTTTATCTCATTGATTTATAAATCAAATACCATGACGTGTCAATATATGATGATGGGGAACTATATAGATAGTTGCCAACTCTCAGTTATTGACGAGTTTTTCACAAATCCTGTCATCAACGCTCGATTGCAGACGCAAGGAAAGACCTACGGGCCGAGTATCTCGTACCCGGCCTTTCTGTGTATACTTACCGAGTGAATAATCAGAAACTTCGGAATCTTTTTCAGGGGTTGTTGGATGTGCATGATTGGAAACTTGTCGCACAAAAAGATAACTACGCATACGACGGCGTCTCGATCCCGGGTCTTCACCAAGATGTATACCAAAAAGAGGATGGGAACAGATTGTTGTCAGTTGGAATATTTTCGTACAAGGGACAGAAGGCGTATCTCGCATGGGGATATGCCGACGAGCCACATTGTAGTTTTCATGCGCTTCTTTCGGAAGACTCACACGTACAAGAGGTGCGTGATGGATGTCCGCACGTTATTTCGGTAAAAAATAAAACAGGTGAAGTTGGCGGTTTTGTCTTGGATCGGCAAGAACGTTTTACTGCGTCAAAAGACGTACAAATGAACGAGTCCAGCGATACACACTGTGCTCACTGCGGTGTTGTCGAAACCATACGTCCAAGCCTACTTTCTCGGATTACGTCTACGCTACAGCTTTACATGCCGCTCATTATTGTTTTTGTTCTCATAACTGCATGGACGGGTGTCCATCAGTCCATCATTGGTTTCAATCTCCACTTTGCCATGCATGATTTTATGGGAGGTTTCTTTCTCATCTTCGGTTTTCTCAAAATCATAAATTGGAAAAAGTTTGCCCTAAGCTTTAAAGTATACGATCCCTTTGCCGCAAGAAGTACGATATACGCGTATCTCTATCCATTGATTGAGATAGTTCTTGGCGTTGCATACCAATTCCGACTTCAGCCCGAGATTATTTTCAACATCACGACTGTCGTCATACTCACCGCAAGCTCCATCGGCGTTGTTCGTTCCTTGCGAGAAAAGAATGCAGTTACCTGTGCGTGCTTGGGAGGGTTCTTCAATATTCCGATATCATGGGTCACGGTGGCTGAAAACGCGCTTATGATTTTCATGGCGATTTTCATGCAGATTGTCTACGGCAGTATCTAGCGCTGCCATTTTCTGTAGTATAATTTCTCCAGACGTTGTTTTCGCGTTTCTACCTAGGCCCACTCAAACGAAGAGGTGAACTATGAGACGTTTTGGTACTGCTGTGCTCCTCGCGGGCGCGGTTCTGTTTGCAAGCGTTGGAGTTGCCAGTGCATCAAGCCATGGCGCAATGCCTTCGGACTTGAGCCTGTGGCAGACGATCAAGTGGCAGGTCGATGATTTTGCTACGCACATGAGCCTGACGTTTGAGGCGATCAAGCTCATGTTCGTCTCGCCGTCACTCGGGTGGGACATGCTCGATGGAGCGTTATGCGGCGACAAGACGCACTGGGCACACGCTCTCTTTGACACAGCCAGTCATGCCCTCGAGAGCTTCTTCTCGACGGTCGTCATACTGGCCTGGATCGGCATCGAGGTCGCTTCCCGCATCATGGCGTTCATCGCGGGCCTCGTGCGACGCCCTGCGCAAGCTCCCGCCTAGCAGTGCTAGGCAACATCAACCACGAGGCCGGGATTCGTCCCGGCCTCTTTTTATGTATAGAGGGGTCTGTTATACCCGGCACTAGTTTGGACGTACATATTTAAAATGATGATACAATGGCGATATTATGGACACATGGCGCTCGACTCTCATTAAGCTCGTAGTACTTGAGCTTGTCCTGTGCATCGTATTTTTAGTACTTGGATATACCACTCAGAATGCCTATTTTCGCGGTGTAGGGATCGGCCTCCTCATCTCTTGGGTAACCGGCGCTTTGGCTTTTTTTGTTGTGAAATCAAGAGGTTAAAAAATAAAATAGTACACAGCTATGAATAAGCGACCGCTGTATGTGTATGTAATCGGAGTCGCCGTTGTGTGGGCGATCATTCTCACCTGCTCGTGGTTTGGAATTATTTGGGTACCCTTCCATGACGTCGTTACGGTCTGCGCGGGTTTTGCCCTCGGGATGCTCGCCATGTACATCGCGATGCATCTGTATAGGTGGAAATAGAGATAGACCAAATACACTTGATACAGCTGCTCAGTATTATTCCCGCCAAAACGTACGCGTCACATTGTGTGAATCTGAAAACAATCGCTCGGCTTCGTCGTACGCCTCTACGCCTCGCACGGGGTCCTCAGTACCGGCTGCTTTGTGTTCGCGCATCGTTTCGTAGCGATTATCCCAATACTCACGTATTTCAGGGTGGTTATCGTAGTATTCCCGCAATTTTTCTTGTACGGCGTGCATAATTCCCGAAGGGTCGTAGATAACTTTTTCTTTCAAATGCACATACGAGAGAAAGGGATATTTTTCTACTTTCTCGTTGAGAAAACCGATCGGCGTGTACACGTAATCGACTTCGAGACCGTGCCGCATTTCTTTGTCCATGCGCCACTCGGGCTCGCGATCTGAAATGATCTCGATATCGATGTCTGAATCTGATCGCTCTTTTCCTGCGGCAAGGCTTCCGAATACATTGATCGCAAGGACACTCGGATCTTCTTTGAGCTGCGCGACCACTTCGTGTACCACTTTCCAGTGATCGGTGTTCCGTTCCAGACTTTCCATGCACAAAGGATACCAGATATCAGCGGCTTCCTAAAAAGTTTCAAGATCAACTTAATCTGTTTAGAGCTCCTACAAACACGGTACAATAAAGCAATGCTTTTCTACAAGTATCCGTGCCATGTGTACATGGTGCGGTGCAGCGATGGATCTTTATATACGGGTATAACAAATGATTTAGAGAAAAGACTTGCGCAACACAATGGGAAAAAATGGGGTGGTGCAAAGTATACGAGCAGCAGAGGACCAGTGGAGCTCGTGTATATCGAAAAATATGAGACCCGAAAAGAAGCGGCAAAACGAGAATGGGAAATAAAGCACACCTTGAGCCACCAAGATAAACTACAGCTGATTAGTACCGTGACAAAAGACGACATTCTAAAAGCAATTTAAATGGTGGCAGAGCATAGTGCGCTTTCACAAAAGAGTTTGGGCTATAGAGAATACGGTGACTATCGTATCTCCTCTGGCGTGCTAGCATGCGGCCATGTTACTCGATGAAGTAGAGGTGCGCGTAGAAGCGGGGCACGGCGGCCGCGGGGCCGTTGCGTTTCAAAAAGTGAAAATGGCACTGGGCCCCAACGGCGGCGACGGCGGTCGGGGCGGCAACGTCTATTTTGAAGGTGTGGTCGATATCGGCGCGCTTTCCAATTACGCCTCAAATCGGATCCGCAAAGCCGAAGACGGCAAGAACGGCAACGGGCGATTCGTCGACGGACGCGACGGTGCGGATCTGATTTTGAAAATACCGGTCGGCACGCGGATCATAAATGCTGAAACGGGTTTTACGCGGGAAATGACAGAAGTTGGCCAGCGGATTTTGGTCGCGGGCGGAGGTTACGGCGGTCGCGGCAATTTTAAATTTCGCTTCGCAACCAACACGTCGCCGCAAGAATTTGAAGAAGGAAAAGAGGGCGACCGCGCGACGTACCGTCTCGAATTGCGCTTGATTGCCGACGTGGGGCTCGTCGGACTTCCAAACGCCGGAAAATCGAGCCTCCTCAACGAGCTCACCGCAGCGCACAGTAAAGTTGCCAACTACGCGTTTACGACGCTCGAGCCGCACCTCGGCTCGTACTACGGACTCATCGTTGCCGATATTCCCGGACTTATCGAAGGTGCTTCCGAAGGGAAGGGCCTCGGCACGAAATTTTTGCGGCATATTGAGCGCACCAAAACGCTGTTTCATCTCGTTGCCGCCGATTCAGACGACGTCGTGCGCGATTACAAGATCGTGCGGCGAGAACTCGAGACATTCAACGAAGCGCTCGGAAAAAAGGCAGAACACGTCTTTCTTTCGAAATCAGACGCGGTGGCTCCCGAAGAACTCCAGCAGAAAATCGCACAGTTCAAAAAGATCGGCGTCGAAGCGATGCCGCTTTCGCTCGTCGAGCCGGAATCGATGGATCATCTGCGTGCGATTTTGAATCAAAAAATGCCTCCGCACGCCTGATGGCCGATGCTCATAGAAGCGTAATCTGTCGCGCGGTATAGTTTCAAGATGAAACGAGCGGTCAAAGACAAGAAACACCTTTTGCGGCAACAGGATCACCTCACGCGGCCGCCGCGTATGGAGGGAAAGGTCAAAAATGCAATGATGGATCCGGTGAAAAAACCGAAGAAAAAACGCGCATAAGCGGTATACTGAATCCATGAGCATTGTCATTCCATGGATCATGGTCGCGTGTTGGGTCGTATTTATTTTGTACTGGGTGATCTCGGCATTCGGGGTCAAACGCGACGTTCGTACATCACCGTGGCGGCGCTGGTGGTGGCTGCGCATCGCAGCGATCTGTATCGTGTTCGGGTGGTTATGGGGGACTTCGCGGTGGGGGAAGGCACTCCACTACGTCGGTTTTTTTAGCGGACCGACAAGAGAGATCCTCGCGCCGATCGGTGCGCTTCTCACCATACTCGGGATCGGCATTGCGATTTGGGCGCGTGTACACCTCGGGAGAAACTGGAGCCCGGTCCCCACGCTCAAGGAAGAACATGAGCTTGTCACCTCGGGGCCCTACAAACTCATCCGCCACCCGATCTACACCGGCATACTTCTGGCCGCGTTTGGCTCTGCGATCGTGACGCCCACGTGGCTCATCGTGTTTGTCATTATCCTCGTGATGTTTGTGTGGCGCGTGCACGTGGAAGAGCGTCTCATGCTGCAGCAATTTCCCACTCAGTATCCCGAATACAAAAAACGGACGTGGGCGCTCATTCCGTACGTCTGGTAAGAATTTTTAAAAAGAAGACCCGGCGCACGGCCGGGTCTGTAGCTATACGACTTCCTCCTCGTGTTCGTCTTGCGCGGCGCTCTGGCCGCTTTTTTGCCGGCGCGAACTCGGTGGAATGATCGCGATTTGGAATTTTGCCACGCGCAGCGCCTCCATAATCGCCGCACGCTCTCTCGGGGCCTTTTTCGTGGCCGTGTCTCCCTCAGCGATAAGTGACATCGGCTTCAGGACGCGCTCCGAATTACGGTACCAACTTTCTCGACTGATGCGCCGCTGGACGACATCTTGGTCCAACCCGAGCGTCCAGCCCGGTACAAAGAGCGTATTACCAAGACTGCTTTCGATTTCCTGAATCCCGGTGTGGCCCCAATGCGGCAAGAGCATCATGTCTCGAATCTTTTCTTGATCATTCTTGAGATCATTTATCTGGCGCTGGATTTTTTCGTACTCATCCGCAAGCCGCTTGAGCGCGTCCACGGAGAGCAGCTTTCCGTTCGCCTGCTCTTTCTTTCGCCGCTCGTCGAGCGCCGTAGCTTTACGCGCAGCTGCAAACTCATCAAGCCACGGGTACTTCGCGCGAACCTTCGAATCGACGGTAACGATTTTCGGTGCAGGTTTCTTCTCGGTCTTCGTAGCCATTGCAAACTCCTTATGGTTGTCTGCAGCGACTATGCCAAAGAATCCGCAAACGCGCCATGAAGATCCAAAATAGTGCTATACTTCCGACATGGCAAAAAGAAAAAGTCAGGATATCAGGAATAAGAAATCGCGTTCGCACAAATCGAAAAAGCGACTCGCGACAAAAGCAGCACGTCTCGCAGCGCAGAAAAAGCGTCGCTAGATTATTCCGAGATCGCCGAGAAATTGCGCACGCACGTTTCCCGCGATCTCTTGATATTCGCCCGGCTTTAAAGAGCCGAGGCGAATATTTAATATGCGCGTGCGCTTGAGCGCGACCGCACTCGCGCCGAGTGCGCCACACATACGACGAATTTGGTGTTTCTTTCCTTCGGTGAGCGTGATCGCGAATTTTTTCTCGCCGAGGATGCGCACGGTACATGGCTTTGTAACGTACCCGCCAATGTCGACTCCGTGCTCCATCTTCCATTTGAAATTTTTCGGGAGCAGATCGCGCGTTGTTACTTCGTATTCTTTTTCGTGATCGTGTTCGGGGTCAAGAAGCGTTCCCGAGAGACGGCCGTCATCGGTGAGGATGATGAGGCCGAAGGAATCTTTGTCGAGACGGCCGATCGGGAAAACGTCTTTGAGCGGGATCGTGTCGGCGATTTCCTCCTCTTCGCCCTGCGGAGAATGCGTGATGATGCCACGCGGTTTGTAGTAGGCGAAGTAGCGAAATTTCTTGAGACGGAATTTTACGTCGACCGTGTCGTTTTTTGAGACTTTGTCACCGAGCTTGGCGCGTGTGCCGTTGATCGTGACGAGTCCTTTTGCAACCATTTCGTCGGCTTGTGCGCGGGTGCAGTTTTTGAGTTGCGCTATGTATTTGTTGATGCGCATGGGAGACTCGTTTTCCATAGTTTGGCATTGTGCCCCACTTGCGAGGCATCCACAACTGCAACACGAGCGCGTGTAAAGAGATCGTATACTTTGCGCATGAACTTTTTCTCATTTTTTGTGGGTCTGTGGGTGAGCCTCATGTCGCTCTTTGGCGCTTCGACGCCGGATCAGTATTCGATGCCGATCGCTCCTGCGGCATCTTCGAGTGCGCAGATTCAAACAACCACCCAAGCGCCCGTACCTGCGCCCTCAGCGCAAACGACATCAGCCTCCGCACAGGCGAATGTGACGAGTATCGCGTCTGCGCCGTCTGTGACCTCCGATCTCCCCGCGACGGGTCATGTGTGGTCGACGACCTTGCCGCTCGGCGATGGAAAGTACACGACGAGCGGGCCGAAGAAAGGCTACATCTATGTGTGCCATGTCGCGCAGGGTGGTGGTGGCGCGCAAGGAAACCCGACGTGGATTCACGGTTCTACATGGAATCCGAGCGAGAAAGTTTTCGTGCAGGGCTCAGTATCGTGGCCGAATGCAACGTATTCGATGGCGATTTCCGGAAGCACGCGCATCATCAAGAGTAATGGCTTACCGACGGATCACACGAGCGGCATTTTCCCAATCCAAACGAGCGATCCCGCACATCAATTTGATGCCAACCCGAATTCGATCAAAGCGCAGAGTTACTCCTTCTCGTTCCCGGTTTCGCCGACAACGCTCGCGCAACCGGATTGTATCTATGGACAGGTCGGGATCATGAACGACGGCGTCCCGCTTTTTGACGGCTTCGATGCCGAGTACCGCGATGCGGTCGCGCACGAGACGCAGGATGCATACGAAGCGCACCCCGACGTAACCGGTGTGTACCACTACCATGGATTCGAAAAAGGTTTCGTGCAGGAATCGATTGCGACGGTTGTCGGCTTTGCTTTCGATGGGTTCCCGATCACCGGCGCGAAGCTCGCGGACGGGACGTACCTGCAAACGAGCGATCTCGATGAGTGCCACGGTCTCACGAGCACCATCAATCTCGACGGAAAGAATGTGACCACGTATCACTATGTGCTCACACAAGATTTCCCGTACTCGGTGAGTTGCTTCCGCGGAAAATCGTACGAACCAAAACCAGGCGGCGGCCAATCGCAGCCCATAAACCAGACACAAGGCGGCGGACAGCAGAGCGGTGCACCGACGCCGCCGCAGGGCGCGCTCGAGGCGTGCTCCGGGAAAACTTCCGGCGCATCGTGCTCGTTCTCCACTCCGAACGGTTCGATAAACGGCACGTGTCATACGCCACCCGGACAATCCGTGCTCGCGTGCGTTCCGCAGCAGTAAAAATGTCGCACAAAAGAAAACGCCCCGCACTGCGGGGCGTTTTATGCGAGAGGATTTCTAGTACCAACCGTATCCGCCACCATATCCTCCGTATCCGCCATACCCACTGTATCCGCCGTATCCACTGTACCCGTACCCACCATATCCGCCGTACCCCCCGTATCCGCCATAGCCACCGTATCCTCCTCCGTATCCGCAGCTTGTGCGCTGAGACCACGTGTATCCGTCCCAGTACCAGATCGTGCAGTTGTTGCCGTACCAGTTACCTCCGTAGTATGGGTAACTGTAGCCGTATGAGTACGTAGACGGATAGCCATAGCTGTACGAGCAACCACAATTGTTGTAGTTGTTGTTGTAGTTCCCGTAGCTGCCGCATCCATCACCGTAGTTGCCGCATCCTCCGTATCCACCATAGCCGCCGTAGCCACCGGTGTATCCGTATGCAGACCACGTCGTCGACGTGCTGCCGTTGGCGTAGATCGATTGTGCGTGTGCTTTGGTGTACGTGAAGAGCGCGAGCGCTGCGATACAGGCGAGTGCGCCTCCGACGATAGCCAATTGAATCGTTCGTGTAGAGATTGCCTTCATAGCGTTGTGTTAGAAGAAATAAAATCCGCCTCGCGGGCGGATACGAGTAGCGATTCTCCGAAGTTATCGACCTCACAGAGATCGCGCAACGAGACAGTTCGCATGGTACCGAGAAGATATAAAAAGGAGATGAATGCGCCGAGTTCATCAATCTTCCATCTTGCGATGCGTACCATCTATGCGTGTACGCGAGTCGCCGCATATTCGTCAGCATCGGAGCTGCATTTGTTGTCGCTGTAGCTGCTTTAGGGTTGTGGTATTACGAGCACCAAAACAGTGCGGCTGTTGCCGCTGGGGTGATCGCGGGGCCGAGCGCGAAGTATACCAGCACGCAGTTCAGGTACGCTTTTTCGTACCCTTCAAAATACCAAGCGCACGAGCTCGAACCGGAATTCGTTACCATCGGTCAAATGCAAAACGGCTCGGTCGAAGGTGTGGCCAATGTCGCGGTGTTGCATGCGCAAAAGAGTGAACCGCTCCCGAGTAGCGAGGCGTTTATCCGCCTCGTCGCAGGACTCGCGTGCTCACAAAACAGCGCAGGTTCCGCGGTAAATTGCACGACGGTCGCACAGTCGACTCCGTTTTCGACGCAATCGGGTCTCTCGGGCGAAGCGTTGTACTTCAATTCCAACGCAGGGAAGCGTGGTCCATTCTATGCGTTCGATATTTCCAGCACGATCCCAAATGAGTACGCCGTGCTTCTCGTGTATCCGCCGGCGCAGCTTGCGCAAAACGATGCGGATCGCACACTCCTTCAAAATATCGCGCAGTCGGTGCAGTTGCAGTAGGAGCTAACGGACTATCTGTTAACTGGCAAGCGTCGAGTAGACGATGAGGCGGTGGTCGTACGTCGAGTGATCCGGTGTGAGTGATCCTGCGCACGTGATCAGATTCAGTGCGTGGCTGTTGGTCTGCGTGAAGAGCATGCCTGAGGTGAGGCTCGAGAGCGCGAAGTTTTTTGCTGCTGAAACGACAAAGTGCAATTTTTGATTGCCCGCGGTGATCACATAAATGTCGTCGCCCGGTTTGATGTTTTTCAATTTCGAAAACGCCGCGAAGACGTGCGCGTCGAGGACTGCCGCACCGACTGCGCCCGGCACGGGGCCGTCTTTGTACCATCCGACGTTGTTGGTCTTTCCATTCGGGACGGCCATGTCGCCACCGGCAGTGACGCCGACGCCCACGATTGGCGCGTCGAGTCCGATCGCAGGAATCACGAGGCGCGCGGGCGCAGTGTCGTTCGGGTTGATCGGTGCAGGCGGTGGAGTGGTAACTATCTTTGGTGCGGGAGCAGGAGCTGTATGCGCTTGTGGGATCGGTTGCGGCGCGTGCACGGACGGCGTCGGCTGCGGTGGGGCTGTTGGGATCGAAACCGTCGGCGGATAAAAATTTAATTGCACGTTGTTTGGGATGACGACCGTCTGCGCGAGTGCGTCACCCCCGCTTTGTGCAGCGACGGGGAAGTACGTGCCGATAAACATGAGCGCTGCGAAGAGATACGCAAAGTGTGCTGAGCGCAGTGCGGATGAGCGTTGCATGAATGTACTGTAAAGAAGGGATGAACATACGTCCAACATTCATGATTTCTTCACTGAAATCGCATGTCCGGGATGTTTGACAGTCCATGAAATTCCTGGTACACCGTCAGTATCTACATACCCGGTCAGGCCGTCCGGGCACAGATTTTAGCCATTATTCCGCCGTTTTATGAAAAAAATCATTATCGCAGCCGGAATCGCAGCCGCAGTTTTTGCGGGAGCCGCATCGGCGCAATCGTATTATTCAAATTATTCATACACGCCGGTGACCTCATCGTGCGCGTCGATCAGCAGCAATCTCGCGGTCGGCTCGACCGGTTCTGACGTGACCGCGCTCCAGCAGTATCTCGTCGCGCAGAATTACTCCGGCAGCGGCTCGTGGATGATCACGGGCTACTACGGGCAGGCGACGGCCGCTGCGGTGCGCATCTTCCAGCAGATGCACGGACTTCCGGTGACGGGTTCTGTCGACAGTGCGACACTCGCAGCGATGAACTGCGGCTCAGGCGCGTACTCGTACTCGTACAACCCGTACAATTCGTACAACTCCTATCCGAATACGTCGGCGTACAACTACTACCCGAACTACAACTACCAGAACTCGTACCCGTACGGATACACGCCGTACAACTACAACAACAATTATTACGGTGGCTACGGTTACAACAATAACTACTACGGCAACGGGTACACCTACAACGGCTACAACAATTACGGATACAACTATCCGTACACTGCGCCGGCAATCACTTCGCTCTCGCAAAACACCGGCTTTCCCGGCAACACGATCACGATCTACGGCCAGGGCTTCGACTACACCAACAACACCGTCTACTTCGGTGGTCAGAGCTACTACGGCATTCCGTCGCAAAACGGCACTTCCATCTCCTTCACGATTCCGTACCTTGGTCTCTACAACAGCAGCGCCAATCAAACGGTGCAGCTCTCGGTCGGTACTCCATACGGCACGACCAACACCGAGACCTTCACGCTCAATCCGAATACATCGTACACGTACAACAACTACGGCTGCGGCTCGTACGGCTACTCGTACAACTGCGGCACGTGCGGCTACCAGTACGGCTACACCAACTGCGGAGGTTGCGGCAGCTACTACAACAACTGTGCAGGCAACACGACCTCGCCGTCACTCATGTACTTGAACCCGAACGCAGGCGGCATCGGCACGGTCGTTACGGTCTACGGCAGCGGCTTCACCACAAGCGGCAACACCGTGCACTTCGGCAACGGCATCATCACGGGTCTCCAGTCGCCGGATGGTCAGTCGGTGTCCTTCACGGTCCCGTCGCAGATCACGGGATATGGTTCGCAGCCGGTCGTGATCGGCACGTACCAAGTTTCGGTCACCAACGGCAGCGGCTACACGACCAACACGATTCCGTTTGCGGTCACGTCGTCAAATTCCTACAACGGCGCGCCGACGATCACCAACGTCTCGGGCCCGACAGCGCTCACGACCGGCTCGCAGGGCACCTGGAGCATGACGGTGAACGCGCAGGGCAACTCCTACGCGACGATCGGCGCGAGCTGGGGTGACACCAACGGCTACTACGTCAACATGGCGGCTCCGCAGACGATCTACAACGGCTCACAAACCGTAACCTTCACGCACGCGTACAACACGGCGGGAACGTACACGATCACATTCACCGTTTCGAACGCGTACGGTCAGAGCAACACGTACACGACGACGATCACGGTTTCCGGCTCTTCGAACACGGGCACTCTCTCGATCTCGTCGCTTTCGCCGAGCTCGGCGTACATCGGCCAGCAGGTCACGATCTACGGCTCCAACTTCCGCTCGGGCGACATGATCAACTTCGGCGCCGGTACGATTCAGGCGACCTACATCGGCAATGGTACGTTGACCTTCATCGTTCCCTCGACGGTCGGCGCGTACTGTCAGTACAACTACTACTGCCCGCAGTACGCGATCCCGGTGAATCCGGGTACGTACAACGTCTCTGTCATGGATCCGTGGTACGGCACGAGCAACACGCTCTCGTTTACGGTTCTGTAAAATCTCGCGTACAGGGAAGAAATGCGGCCGCCCCTTCGGGGCGGCCGCATTTTTGCATTCCTACCCAAACAGAGCGATAGTCACCGCATGCTCGACCACTCATTTGATGTCTCGATTGCGCAGGCGAAAGATATTCAAGAGCGTCTGCGACATGCGGTGCGCCTTCTGCCACTTTCAAAAGAGCCGCAGACGATTGCCGGAGCCGACATTTCATACAACCGCTTTTCAAGTGATTTCTTCGCCGCTGTCGTCGTCTTGGCGTACCCGTCACTCGAAGAGGTCGAGCAGGTCTTTGCGCGCGGTGTGGCAACGTTCCCGTACGTACCCGGCTATCTGTCGTTTCGCGAATTACCGACGCTCCTTGCCGCATTCGAAAAATTAAAAACGAAACCCGACGTGATCATGGCTGATGGGCAGGGGATAGCACACCCGCGACGCCTCGGCCTCGCATCGCACCTCGGCCTCGCACTCGACATTCCCACATTCGGGTGCGCAAAAAGTATGTTGTATGGAGAGGTACACAACGAGGGCGGCATGTCGTACCTCTACGATCCAAAAGACCGAACGAAAATCGGCGCGCTCGTGCACACCAAAAAGAACACGAAACCGGTCGTGATCTCACCGGGCCATTTGATTTCGCTCGAAGATTCCGTACGAATCGCACAGGGGTGCGTGCGCGGATACCGGATTCCGGAGCCCACGCGGCGCGCACACGAACTCGTGAATGCATTTCGCCGAGGAGATGTGCCTGCCAATACAGGTATAATCGACATATGAACCGATTCGTGCGCATCGGATTCCTCTTGTGTATCTGCACGGCGCTCGCGGTGCTCTTGGTCCCGATTCTCATGCGTGCATCGGTCGATCGTTTTCTCTTTACCTCACTCGTCGAAGTACCGAGTGCCGAGGTTGCGATCGTTCCGGGGGCGAGCGTTTTTGAAGGTGAGCCTTCGCCGGTTCTTGCCGCGCGTGCCAATGCGGCGATCGCGCTCTTTCAAATGGGAAAAGTCTCGCGCATTCTCGTCACCGGAGATAACAGCGCGTTGAACCACGACGAAGTCTCGCCCGTGCGCCGGTATCTCCTCGCTGCGGGAATTCCCGCTGACGACATTTTTCTCGACCATGCGGGTTTCGATACATACTCGAGCATGTATCGCGCAAAAGTGATATTCGGTGTTGCAAGTGCGATCATCGTGACGCAAGATTTCCATTTGCCGCGCGCACTCTTCCTCGCGCGTGAACTCGGGATACAGGCGTACGGGTACGACGCGGGTGGGCCTGCGTCGATCTCTGATTATCTGCGCGAAATTCCCGCAGCCGACAAAGCGCTCTTCGATCTTCTCGTTGCGCGTGTGCCGAAATTTCTCGGCCCTATGATCCCGATTTCGGGGAGCGGCGTCTCGACGTGGTACTAGTTACTCCTCGAGATGTTTGTGGAGGAATGAAACCGCTTTTGCCCATGCATCGTGTGCGGCGGTCGCGTTGTACGTGCGCGGGTTCGTGTCGTTCATAAACGCATGCTTCGCGTCGGGGTACACAATGAGCTGAAAATCCTGATCGTGTTCTTTCATCGCTGCCTCGAGTTCGGGGAGCTTTTCAACGATCGCAACATCTTCGCTCCCGCACATATCGAGGACCGGGCACGCGATTGCCGCGACGTCATCGATCGGTTCCGGTGCGCGACCGTAGAAAACAACGCACGCATCGAGGCGCGGATCGTGCACGGCGAGATGAAAGCTGTATGTTCCACCGAAGCAAAAACCAATCGAGCCGACTTTGCCGTTCGATTGCGCGTGCGCTATAAGGTAGTCGATACACGCGCGCAGTTTCGCGAGCGCCTCGTCCGCAAATTCGGGTTGATACAAAGGCGCTGTTGCTTCGCGCACGAGCGGTTGCACCTCGGCTCTTTTCTCCGGCGTGAAAAGATCGAGCTTTACGTGCTCCGGCGCGAGTTTTTTAAGCGTGTCCTCGGGGAGAAGTTCGGGCGCGATCACGATAAAACCTTCCTGTGCGAGGCGCTGCGCCACGTCTTTCATATGTGCATCGACGCCCCAGATTTCTTCGATGAGGACAATGCCCGGATAGCGGCCTTCGCCTTCCGGGAGCGCGAGGTGTGCCATGCACGAGCCGCTCTCGGTCTCGATCGTAATGTCGGTCTGCATAAGAGGAACTCTAAAGCGCGGGGATGGAGTCTCCATGAACCCACTGTACCATTTTTCGTCCACACAAACTTCATCCGAGCTCTGGTACTACAGAACGCATGGCACATTCAGGAGTTCTTACGATTGATCATGACGAGATACGTGATTGGGTAGAAGAGCGCGATGGCCACCCAGCGGTGGTGCGCTCCACAAAAGACGACGAAGGCGAAGGGCTTTTGCGCATCGATTTCGGCGAGCGCGAAGAAAAACTCGAAGAAATCAGCTGGGAGCAATTCTTCAAGATTTTCGAAGACAATAACCTCGCGTTTTTGTACCAGAATGAAACAGCGGACGGTGAGACAAGTTTCTTCAACAAATTCGTCGACCGCGACGCGCACCGCGATGAACTCGAAAACGGCGGCGCTGACGATGAGACAGATGAAGATGATGAAGACGAACCGGTAGACGTCGACGAAGAAGGACTCGACTAACACGCACGAATCGTGGTGTACACCACGGTAATTTTTGGAGACGCACAGCGTCTTTTGTATAATCGAGATCTATGAAGCATGTCTCCGCCGTTTCGTGTGTATTCGCACTCGCGTGCTGCCTTCTTCCGCTCTCGGCCTCTGCCGCAACGAAATTTGAAGTGACCGGGTGGTTGCCGTATTGGAAAGCGGCATCTTCGACGGAAGATGCGATCGCGCACATCACGGAGCTTACCGAAGTCGATCCATTCGTCTACAGCGTCGGTACCGACGGCTCCATCATCGACAACGGTCCGATGGATCAGGCGCCATGGACGGATCTCGTCACCGCGGCAAAAGCGAACCACGTGCGCGTCGTCCCGACGATCATGTGGTCGAATGCATCGGCTGAAGAGTCGATTCTCTCGAGTACGAAGAGCCGTGTCGCGCTTGAAATTGCCGCAGCAAATATCGCGAAGCAGTACGACGGCGTCGATATCGATTTTGAAAACAAACCGGCAGATCTCAGGAATGATTTCTCACTTTTTTTGAAAGGACTCTATGCGCGCGTCGGCAACAAGTTGGTGACGTGTGACATTGAAGCGCGCACGCCAATAGGCGACTTGTACCCCGATGGAAATATCCCCGCGGGTACCGGTACGTACGCGAATGATTTTGTGCAGATCAACAAATACTGCGACCGCGTGCACATCATGACGTACGACCAGCAAGGCGCCGATCAATTGCTTGCCAACGAAGCTGCGTCGAGTTCTCAGCTCTATGCACCGGTTGCCGATCCACAGTGGGTTTCCAACGTCATCCAGCTCACGGAAAAAACCATCAAGCCTTCGAAGCTCACGATCGGAGTTCCGACGTACGGCTACGAGTACGACGTGACCGCGTACTCAGGCAACCAGTACAACTACGACATCATGTGGGTCTTCAACCCTGCGTACGCGACGCAAATCGAACAGCAGTACAACGTACGGCCGACGCGCAACGCCGCCGACGAGCTCGAGCTCACGTATATCCCGACCACCGCAACGAGTTCGATGCCGCTTTCGAGCAACATCAACAACGCCCTCATTGCCGCAGCTGCCGCATCGCAGTACGCGACGCAGCTCAATTCGCACATGGATTTCAGACTCTTGGACTGGCCCGATGCGATGTCTGTTGCCGACAAGGCCGATCTCGCAAAAGGCTTGGGTGTTCGCGGGATCTCGATCTTCAAGATCGACGGCGGTGAAGACCCCAACATATGGAACTCGATCAATGGACTTGCAAGCGCCGGCACTACGTCCGCCGGATCCTCCGGCACCGCTGCGAATTCGCTCGAGCGTGATCTTGCGATCGGCGCGAGCGGCACCGATGTGAAAGTTTTGCAGCAGATTTTGAATTCCGACCCCGCAACACAGGTCGCCGCTTCTGGCCCTGGTTCGAAAGGCAACGAAACGACGCTGTTTGGTGCGGCAACGCAACTCGCTGTCGAGAAATTCCAGAGCAAGTACGGCATAGCGAACGCATCAAACCCAGCCTATGGGTTTGTCGGCCCCGCGACGCGTGCCAAGCTCAATTCGATTCTCGCGAGAATGTAATTAGGCTGAAGGGCGGGATCGAATATATGCTCGCATTAAAGGCCAAATGGTTTCATTCATACTTTTTATAAATGCGCCGAGATTTTCATTTTGAGATTGTGCCTCATCATCTTCTGATATTTGCCTAACTGCTTGCTGAACTGCTGCGTCGGCAAAATAAAATCTCGTATCTCGCATGTTTTCTCCTAATGAATAATATGCAAACTCATTCGCTTCGCTTTTTTCGCCTTTAAAGAAGAAATTCACATAACCTTTCCTTAAGGTTTTACCAGCATCCTCATAATGAAAGGTAAAGTTATTTCTCACGCGAAGCAGAAATTTTACAAATTCAGAAGCTGCTTTAGAGGGCGATTCTCCCATCGCAACGTTTTGTATTTCAAGCCATCGATCACGCTGCGCCTTGCGTAGACGCGATAATATATCTTTAAACTCCAAGGATTCAAAAACCTGAGAATTTTTTCTTAAAAAGTTCAAGAATTCATGCGTCATAGAGATTTCTAATCTAAAGATGTGATTTCTTATACCAGAAAATTCTCCAGCGTGCGCTGAAATCTCAAGCTTGTTTGCATCCGGAATGCGATATATCTCATTTAAAATTACATCAAAAAATATTAGATCTTTTAAGTCGTTATAAATAAGCCCGAGTGATAGGAAAAATTCTTCGGTGTTTTCACTTGCACGCCCTATTAATCTCCGCGGGTTAATTTTCTGGAGATCACGGGCGAATTCTCTTTTTGAGTCGCTACCCATGCGCTGTATTGTAAACATTCAATATATATGGCACAATCGCGACACCGGCCGAAAGGCCATTTTCATTTGTATGGACATCCGCAACATCGCAATTATTGCGCACGTCGACCATGGGAAAACAACTCTCACGGATGCGCTCTTGCGCCAGACGGGCGTAGCGGAAGAAGGCGTCTCGATGGACTCCAACGACCTCGAGCGCGAGCGCGGCATCACGATCTATTCGAAAAACGCCGCAACCTTCTACAAAGACACGAAGATCAATATCGTTGACACGCCCGGCCACGCGGATTTCGGCTCCGAAGTCGAGCGCGTCCTGCGCTCAATCGACAGCGTCCTCTTGGTCGTCGATGCGCAAGAAGGTCCGATGCCGCAGACGCGCTTCGTCCTCAAGAAGTCGCTCGAGCTCGGTTTGAAGCCGATCGTCGTCATCAACAAAATCGATAAGCCCGCTGCAGACCCGGCGCGCGCCGAAGAGCAGGTTCTCGAACTTTTCCTCGAGCTCGGCGCATCGGATGCGCAGGCGGATTTTCCGGTCGTCTACGCAATCGGCAAGCAGGGAATCGCCAAGCTGAAACTCTCCGATGACTCGAAAGACCTCACGCCGCTGCTCGACACGATTCTCGCGCACGTGCCGCCGGCAGCCACCGCCGATGCGCTCGGCAAACCGACGCGCCTCCAGCCCTTCAATCTCGCGTACGACAACTTCCTCGGCCGCCTCGCCATTTGCCGCGTGTACGAAGGCACGCTCAAAACGGGCGACTCGGTGTTTGTAAAAAAGCCGACCGGCGAAACGCGCACCGGCAAAATCACGAAGATGTTTACCTTCAAAGGTTTACAGCGCATCGAATCGGGGGAAGTTTCGGCAGGCGACATCGTGTTGGTTGCCGGCCTTCCCGACATTTTCATCGGCGAAACAATCACGACGGATAAAGACGTCGAGCCCTTGCCGGCGATTGCAATCGACGAACCGACGATCACCTTGAATTTCCTCGTCAACAATTCTCCCTTTGCGGGCCGCGAAGGAAAATTCGTCACCTCGCGCCAAATCCGCGAGCGTCTCGAACGTGAACTCGAAGTCAACGTCGGTTTGCGCGTCGAATTCGATGCGACCGAAATGTTCAAGGTCTCGGGTCGCGGCGAATTGCACATCGCGATCCTCATCGAAAACATGCGCCGCGAAGGCTACGAGCTGCAGGTCTCGCAGCCGCAGGTGATCATGCACGAAGTCGACGGCCACAAGCAGGAACCGTTTGAGGAAGTCATCATCGATGTTCCGTCCGAATACCAAGGCGCGATCATCGAACGCCTCGGCACGCGTAAGTTCGTAATGAAAGATTTGAAAATGCACGAAAACCAAGTGCGCCTCGTGTTTGAAGGGCCGACGCGCGGGCTCCTCGGCTATCGCAACCAGTTCGTGCTCGATACGAAAGGCGAAGGAATTCTTTCTTCACGCGTGATTGGTTTCCAGGGATATGCGGGTGAGATCAAGAAGCGCCAAGTCGGCTCGATGATTTCGATGGCGAGCGGCAAGGCGCTCGGCTTTGCGCTCTGGAATTTGCAGGAGCGCGGCGTCATCTACATCAGCCCCGGCACCGAAGTATACGAAGGCATGGTGATCGGCAATACCAGCAAAGGCGAAGAAATGTCAGTCAATCCGACGAAAGGCAAGCAACTCACCAACATGCGTTCGAAATCGTCCGACGAAGCGATCACACTCATCCCGCCGTACGAGCTTTCGATCGAACGCGGCCTCGAAGTCATGGCAGAAGACGAATATTTGGAAATTACACCCACGAATGTGCGCTTGCGCAAAATGCAGCTCACCGAAGTCGACCGCTCCCGCGCGCGGCGTACATAAAGAAAAGTCCCAGGAAATCCTGGGACTTTTGTTTTTAGGGGTGCCCGACGAGCTCGGGCAAGACCTCGATCTCGTGCATGATGTTCTCGCGTGCCGCTATTTCGAAACAGTCGATAAAAAACGGCAGATAGTAAATCGTTTTGCGTCGGAGAAAATTGCCGAGGATCGCGCGGCGGCTGGCAACGTATTCTCGTTCCGGTACGTGACGGTACTCGAAGCGGATGCCGCGACTGTTCCTGATCGTATCGTTCCATGAGCCGCCGAAGCTCGAAAGATCGATATCGCAGATCAGTTGCTCGTCGGTATCGACGAGACCGCCTTCGTGACGCGTAGCGAGAATGTTGGCATGCACCTTCATCATAAAAGTCGGTGATTCGCCGAATGATGAGAGGTCGTGTTCCGCGTAATCGGCGCTTCGCTGCTCGTTGTCGTTGCAGTGCACATCGTAGATCACGTCGTGGTACCACCACGCGACCTCCACAGCGTCGGGGAAGCGTGCGAGGTGCCGGACTTCTTCGAAGATATTGAGACCGTGCTCAATGTGTCCGATGCCGTGGTACCCGCGATCCGGTGCAGTGTATTTCGCGTAGAGTTGCGTGAACGCCGCTCTAACCATGGACAGGTCTTGGAGGTCGCGATTCTTCCACAAATGTACCCAGCGACCTTCCAACTTGTACTTCGTATCTACCGAATGAAGCATGGAATCCTCCCGTTTGTTCTGCGTGCATAGTACCATGAATGTACGTAAATGTCTATTATGGTATAGTATGTCCATGAATATGCGACCTGTTCCTGAAAACGAAGACGACATCAAAAAAATGCTCACGCCCGAAGAATACGCAGTGCTGCGCGAGAAGGGAACCGAAGTGCCGTTTTCCGGCGAGTACGTACACAAAACGGCAGATGGCATGTACGCGTGTAAAGTCTGCGGCAATCCACTTTTTTCTTCCGATGCGCAATTTGATTCTGGTTCGGGATGGCCGTCGTTTGATCAAGCACTGCCCGGCGCGATCGAAACGCACCACGACTCATCGCACGGCATGGTGCGTACGGAAATCACGTGCGCCCGATGTGGCTCGCACCTGGGGCACGTATTCGACGATGGGCCGACACCTACGGGCAAGCGCTACTGCATCAATTCCGTGTGTTTGGATTTAGAAGAAAAATAAATCACCTATGGGCGCACGCGTCTTGTGGGGTATCATTGTTGTTTTAGTTGTGGCAATCGGCGCGTGGTATATGGCCGCGTACCATATGCCCGAAGCGTCTCCTGCAACAAGCACCACAACCACAGCATCATCGACCGACTCAAACGCATCCACGTCCGCGCAATCGAGCGGCGTGCCGCTCACGCAGCCGAGCGCAGACCCTGCACAGATTGGAAGCAATATGGTCGGCACCTGGCAATCCGTCGACGATGGCAACTATCACGTGAAAATTACCGCAGACGGGACGTGGACGGATTCTTACGGGACGACCACCTCCGCCACGCAAACCGGAAAGTATTCGCTTTTCACAAACGCGACCGACGATAAAGATCTTCCGATTCCCGCGCAGCCGGGTGTCGTGTACTTGAAAGTGATCGAAGGCAAAGACACGTTCTACTACAGTGTCATCGAAGCGAGCAGTAACACCTTGCAGCTTTCGTACCTCGATCGCGGCAATACGCTCGCGTTTGTGCGTATTCAATAGCGAATTTTGACTCCAGAGCTCTGCAGTGTACTGTGCAGAAAGAGGGATGATCTTTGACATCCACGTCACTCCTATGGAGGTTCGAAATGAAAGACGCGTACCGACAATACTGGATGCTCACTACGCTCCTTTTGTGTGCGGCAGTCTTTGCCGCGTACGAAGGGTTCTTTGCGTGGGGATATCAGAAGTTTCCTGAACTTACCGTGCAGTTGGTGTTTCTCGCTATCATGGCGCTCTTTTGCTGGGCGTACGTCGTGATCGGCCATACCGCCGCCCGCGACGTTTCCCACAACGAGCGCATGCTGGACTTACTGAAGCGCAACATCGTGCTCGCCGTCGACACCGGAACGGATCTCGAAGTTTCTTTGAAAGAAGCATACGAGATGCGACACATGATGGCGACAACGGGGCAACGCGATGGGCTCGGTCTTATGCTGGAGCGGGTACAGAAGAAATTCGAAGATCGTTTGATGCAAGGAGTCTCGCGGATCGATACGGTTCGCATATTCCTATTCTTCTTCGGTCTTTTCTGTACGCTCATCGGTATCGTGCAGGGGTTTGCTTCGCAACAGATCCCAACCAATCCAGAAGAGGCGAAGCTCTATTCCTTCGCGATTATCAAAGCGCTCGGACTCGCGTACGTGCCGGCAACGGCATGCATCGGGTCGACGCTCATCCTCTACGTGCTGAGCGTTTCTTTGCAGCAGCGGATCGGTGAAATCGTCGAAGGATTCGAGGACCTTGCGTTCCGTGTCGTCGTTCTCGGCGAGAAAGTGCGCATTCATGCGCCGCAGTCAACCGAAAGGAAGGACAATGCGGCAATCTCGTAGACGATCTCGTGTTTCGCCGTTTGGGGTCGGGGCGACAGGGGCGGTCTTTATGACGCTCCTCATCGGCTTTCTCGATCTCACCTCGAACACGCAAATGCTCGGGCTCGCGGCGGCGGCACTTTCGACGCCGTTCGTGAATCCGCCACCGAAAAATAACGGTGACAAGCGACTCCTCGTCTCCCCGGCGCCACTGTTTGTGCGGCTCATTTGGGGAGACGGGCTACCGCACGATCTGGATCTGTGGGTGCGGTGTTACAACCTCGCCAACGGAGAGAATTCGAACGTGATCACGATCGGATTCAATCGCACGAGCGATGGATGGCTCGACCTCTTGCGCGATGATCAAGGGGCGCCGAGCTACATCAACGAAGAACGCGTGCAGTCGAATTCGGAGGTAGACCACATACCTGCGAATACCGCCTGCGGGTTCAACGTGCACCTGTACCACTCGCACGGCGGCCACCTTCCAGTGGAGGGTCAGCTGACTGTGATCCAGAACAAAGACAGCGACAACGAGCGTCTGGTCGGGGACGTGCACTTCACTATCCTTGTTCCCGGTCAGGAAATCACGGTGCTGAAAGCAGTGTGGGACGATCACAGTAACCTTATTCAGGAAGCTGTCGAGAAGTTTCCCTCTGTCGATACAAAGCGGATCGCTACAATCGACCAACAACATGGAGGTCTGTCGCGATGAACATGGTCCAGTGGTTGGATATATCGACGCTCAAGCAGTTCGTCGTCGCTCATGGTACGTACCTTCTTGCGCGGAGTGAGGAGTTCGCGCTCCTCACACCAAAGCAAGCGAGCGTGGTCATCGTACTCGTCGTCATCGGGTGCGTTATTCCAGCAATCGGCGTGTGGCTCTCAAAGCGAAATGCGAGTCATCGTACGATCGCCCTTTTAGGAATAGCTCCGGTCATCACGCTTGCATTGCTGCTGCGGGTGCCGTCGGGTTTCCAGGGAATGCCCGACGACAACTGCAGCGTCTATGACGGTGGTCGTATGACCTTCACGTTGGTGCGGGCTTTCACGATTCCCGCGAACACTGAAGATATCTACGGTGACGGGTGGTTGATTCTGATCGTGCAGGCTGCTCCGCGCTGGGGCTCCGACACGCACCAGTGCCGCCTTTCGCTCGGAAGCGATAAAGCGAAGGAGCTGATGGGGGCACTCGCGAAGCTCGGTTGGAACTCCGACGCAGGGAGTAGGTGGAGCCGTGGCGCTCCCACGTTCTCCTTCGGTGAACAAGCCGAAACACCGAACGTGAAAATTGAACCTTTGCCTCCGGATGAAAAAGTAAGTCCGCCGGAGGTTCCGCATCGACGCGATGCCTAATCGCGCAAGTGCACAAAAACAAAAGGCGCGGATCGCTTCCGCGCCTTTTTCTTTTGCCGCGACATCAGGCTTGCTTCTTGTTGATCATTGCGCACGCAATCACTTGCGTCTTTAGTCCGAGGCTTTGATTAAATACCGTGGTTTCGTACGCGCATATGTGTGCCCACTCATTGTAAAGTTCCACAGGGATGACGTGGCTGTCGTTTGCTCCCGGCATCCACACATTGCCAGGAAGCGGCCACCACTGTCGCTTGACGATAACATCGAAGCCTTTCTCACTTCCGAGCTGCGTCTCGCGCCAGTTGGTTACCCTGCAGTCTCCCGTGCCGCATGAACAGCGACCGAGCGCACCGAAAACTTTTTGGTATGACTCGTGGTACATCTCGTGTTTGTACCCGAAGTCTCCCGGTGCAAGGCCCTCCGGTACCCCGGCGAACATCGGCTCGCTCACGCCGAAGCGTGTGGTGAGAATCAGCGCGGGAGCGCAGAGCGCGGTAGCGAGGATGCCCCGTCTTGAAATACGGCTCATCGAGTCCTCCTGGTGTTGATCTCTTCGCAACCTAGCATTCGATGTTTCTGAAGTAAAGTCGTTTGCAATTTTCGGGCGCTCAGGTACGCTCAGCTTAGACCAACCGAGGTCTGAAAGGAGCAGGGGAAATGTTGCCTGAATTGACACTTTTGATATTTACAGCGTGTACGAGTCCGCAGCACTGTAGCGAGTTCACGCTGCAGTACGACCCGACGCAAGTGCCGCTGCAGACGTGCCAGATGATGGCACAGATGCCGCTCGCCGCGTGGGCGAATTTGCATCCAGGCTACACCGTCGGCGCACATCACTGCGAGACATCCGACAAACACAAGACGTCGATCTGATGCATCACACGAAAAAGCCCGCAATCGATTCCATCGATTGCGGGCCCTCCTTTTATTTTTAGCCGCTTACCGATTCCACCACGATGCGATCTGTGCGGGCCACTCTTTGATCGATGCGATCGGATGATGGATGAAATACCACATCTCCGGAACGTGCGTGTAGGCCCAGGCGAAAGCGATCACGAGAAAGATAAACGTGATGACACCCATGAAGCCGTCCCATGGATCGCTGTGCCACTGGTATTCACCATGCGGGCCGAAGCGATAATCGTAGCCCACACCGCGGAACGGTCCCGTGAGCGCATGGAACGCGATAAAGAGAAGAATGATCGCGAGCCACACGGGGAAGCCGACCGGCAGTACCCAGCCGAAGATCGCGTGGTGCGTAATGAGTGAGAGGAGCGCGAGGATCCACATGAGCGAGAGCGCTGCCATGATCATGCCGTAAAACGGCGGTCGCGAGCGGTGCGCATATTTCCACTGTCGTTTCCATTCGCGCTTTTGCTGTTTGCGCATCTCTTTCCATTGACGGTGGTTTTTGTGCGCCGCGTCGAGATTGTCCCAGTCGAATTTCGAGCCGGTCACGCGTTCATAGCTCTCGCCCCAGCGCTCTTTGGCGCGCTGCACCAACGCTTCGGCGTTGAACGCTTCTCCGCGTGCGGCGGCGCGCTCTTGTGCCGTGTCTGCATAGGGGACGAGGATCGCGAGTGCGATGTACAAGAGGATCCAGAAACCGCCCGTGAAGACCGTGAGTGCGATAAAGAGGATGCGCACCCACGTGACGTCGATATCGAAGTACTGCGCCAATCCCGCGCACACGCCGGCGACGACCGCGTGTTCGCGATTCAGGTAGAAACGGCGCGGAGCTTTCGGGTCGGCATCGGTTGAACTATGATCGGCGGAATGCTTCGCGTCGCCCTCGACCGGCCCCATCTCATCGATGATGCGCTGCACTTCGGAAGTCGTCACGACGCTCTTGTGCGGCGAGAGGACCGCGTCGCACTTTTCCGCGATCGCCTGCTCGAGATCTGCGATGATCTCGTCTTTGCCGGGGTCTTGTGCGAGCCGCTCCTGCGCCTGTGCCAGGTATGCACGCAGTGCGTCGTACCCAGCTTCTTCGAGCTGGTAGGCGCGACCGCCGAGATTGATCGTGACAACTTTGTTCATAAATTATTTTCCTAAATTTTTAATCGTTTTGTTAATCGACTCCCAGTATTCTTGTAAATCTTCGAGGCGCTTCGTGCCTGCTGCCGTGAGCGCGTAGTACTTTCGCGGCGGCCCCGTTTCGGATTCCTTCCACGAATATTCGAGGAGGCTTTCGCGGCGGAGCTTGGAGAGGAGGGGATAGAGCGTGCCTTCTTGCGTCTTGAACTGCGTATCCGCGAGCGCGGCGAGAATGTCGGCAGAATACTTGTCGCCGCTCGAGATAATCTTGAGCGTCAAAAATTCCAAAAGCCCGCGCCGTATTTGTTCGAATGAGTCTTGTGTGTCTTTGACCATAGTACCTTGTTATATAAAGGTAGCATAGTGTAAAAAAGTGTCAAATACATGAATTTCCGCTAGAGTGTGGATAGTTTTTGGAGGAGTCCCCATGCGCAAGCGGCAAGAATACGTGGCGCGAGAGCGTGTGAATGCCTCGATCAGAATGCGGCGCCACTTACACTACAACCACACGGGCTACGGCTGGCTTTTTACCCTCACCGAAGAACAAAAAGCCGAAGTCGCCAGGGTGGCCGAACAAATCATGACAGCGCGCACCGAGACGGTCGTTGTACTTCCGATGCGGAAATAAACATGCGGCTCGATTCCACAGGAATCGAGCCGCTTTCTTTTTTGTGTACAATACTGCGATGACGACGTACGTGGCACTTCTGCGCGGGATCGGCCCCGGCAACCCCAACATGCACCAGTCGAAGCTTAAAGCGTGTTTCGAAAAAGCCGGATTTACCGACGTGCACCCGATCATCAATAGCGGCAACGTCGTTTTCAAATCCAGCGAGAAAAACGAGGTGAAGCTCGAGGCGCACATCGAAGCGGCGCTCACGAAGCACCTCGGCTTTACGCGCGCGGCGATCGTGCGCAGCGAAGCGGATTTGAAAAAACTCGTCAAAAAGAATCCCTTCAAGGGCGTCAAAGACGAAAAGCCGAATTACCTGCTCGTCACTTTTTTCAAGGATCGCAAGAAAAAAGAGCTCTGCACCGTGATCGACCTTTCGGGGCAAAAGACGCCGGATTTTATGGTGAGGCTCGACAAAGACCACGGCAAAGCGGTGACGAGCCGCACGTGGAAAACGGTGAATCGTATCCTCACGAAAATGGAGGCGATTTAGTATACTTTTACCTATGGACAACCAAACGGAGATCTTGGAGGAGCTCAAAAAGATCAACGCAACGTTCGAATACCAGTATTCTTTTCGGAAGATGTTTTGGACGGGGATCGTGTATGGAGTCGGTTTTTTTCTCGGCTCCGCGATCCTCGCAGTGATCTTGCTCGGCGTCTTCTGGCCGTATCTCTCGAGCATTCCGTGGTTCCGCAATGCCTTCCAAATCGGCCACGAAGTTTTGCATCAGTAACCTCGTTTGATGACATTAAAGCCAAAACTCCGATTTGGAGACCTGCATCGGCAAGTGCTTAGTATAAATCTGTTACCATTTTATTACTACTAAGACATGTTTTTAGTAAGTACTTGCATTACTACTAATTCGTGCTAAATTAGTAATAAATTAGTAATATGAAAAACCCACCAAACAACTGGTACAAAATTGTTACTCCAGAACTGACCACTCTATTATGGCAAAAAACCGACACGGCGCTGGTTTTGCGAAAAATCCTTGAAAAAGCACAAGAAAAGTATGTACCATGGGACGTATTTCGCCACTACCCCTTCCCAAAAGGAGTAACTTCAGAACAGGCCTGGGGATTGCTAAAAATGCAATATCGCTTACCTATCGAAGCGACACCAATTCGGGTTAAAGACGCCCCTCATACCAGATTCGGTTATAACCCGCCAAAAAGTCTTTTTCGATTACTTACATACATTGATACACATACTTCTGGATTAATAAACACATTTTCCACGAGCACAACGAGCGCCCAGAGAGACCAGCTTGTTATGAGTAGCCTTGTCGAAGAAGCTATCGCCTCAAGTCAAATTGAGGGTGCAAGTACCTCAAGAAAGGTTGCCAAGGAAATGTTGTACTCCGGTCGTAAGGCAAGAAACATGGGCGAACAGATGATCATAAATAACTATCAGGTAATGCAATATCTCACACAACTGAAGGACCTTGAATTAAGTGAGGAGATGCTTTTAGACATTCAAAAACGAATTACATATAAAACTCTCGAAGACCCGAATGAGGGAGGTCGCTTCCGAACTGACGCAGATAATATTGTTGTGATGGATAAGCTTACGGGTGAGATTGCTTTTGAACCACCCAAAGAAGCTCAAATGTTAGAAGAACTGAAAGAGTTAATTAAATACGCCAATACGGAGTCCATAGATGGAAATTCATTCGTGCACCCATTTCTCAAAGCAACTATACTGCACTTTTGGGTTGCGTACTTGCATCCTTTCACAGACGGAAATGGTAGAACTGCTAGAGCGGTGTTTTATTGGTATCTATTAAAAAAGAATTATTGGCTTTTTGAGTATTTGTCGGTGTCAAGAATCATAAAGACTTCAAAGAGGCGATACGATGAGGCGTTCATACATACAGAAACAGACGATAATGATTTGAATTACTTTATTATGTACATGGCAGGAGTTACTGCCAAAGCAATAGATGATTTAAAAAAATACTACGAAAGAAAATTAAAAGAGGATCAACAAATTAAAGACGCTGCTAAGCGAATAGCTGAGTTAAATGAAAGGCAAATTGCCCTAATAAGCTATTTCAAAAGTAATCCGAATAGGGTAACAAACATAAAACATCATCAAACTGTCCATGGAATAGTTTACGAAACCGCGAGAAAAGATCTTTTTGAACTAAGAGATAAGGGTCTCCTGGTTGAATCCCATAAAGGAAAGAAGAAAATCTACATCCCCAATGTTAGGGCAATAAAATCTTTTCTTAAAGATTAGATTTGGGCCGCTTCTCTTTGGCTCTAATATAAAGAGTCGTCAATTAATCAAATCCTTGGACGAACGCAGCAGCTGATTTCCCAGACCTGATCAGTGACTTGAAGAGGAAATTGAAGCGCAAACGATCGAGCTCAAGGAAATAAACTTCTCTTGGTTTGTCCGGGGTTCCGCCGATTCCAAAAGCCACATATACCGGAATACCTGTCTTCTGTTGGTATTCGGAATATCGATACGCCTGGTCGTGGCTCCACCAAATCCCTTCGCCTGCGTTGATGTTCCGCCACCAACGTGCACGCCACTTGCACTCCACAGCAAAGACCTTCCCACTTTTTATTGACCGAAAGACAAAATCGGGATTCATATCCGATTCAACCGTTCGCTTCGTCCGTTTTGATGTGTCACGCGTACGATCTTGAATTACAAAACCTGATTCAGGAAAAAGAGTTGCAACATAATTTTCAAAACGAGTTCCTTTTTTGTACGGATCTGTAGCCCAATAGACCGCGTAGGCAACACCGAAGATCGCAAGAATATCCAAAATTACCCAGATTTGTCTCAATAAATGGAAGTGAAGGTACGGATCAAAAATAAATGCTGCAATTGCGAGCATCACCGCAAGTGCTCGCAAGTTAAGCATAAAAAGCAAGATTGCTAGAGCGAAAAACAAGACCATCGCCGCGTAGTCTTCGGCAAAGAAATTATCGCTGAAACCCAGTGCAGCAATGAACAAAATGACTGCAAGCAGTGCCGCGCCAATACGGGTCGCGTAAATCAAAGTTTGTGTTGAAACCATAATATGAATGATAACAGGATATAATAATCATATATGACAACCGAAAAGAAGTGCGCACACCTTGATCAGATTGATGAGAACGTAAAGCCGCATTCGGCGGGGTGCGAGGATTGCGAAAAGATCGGCGACACGTGGGTCAAAGTCCGCTTGTGTATGACCTGCGGGCACACCGGCTGCTGCGATTCTTCGAAAAACACGCACGCGCGCAAGCATTTCGAAGAGACCGGCCACCCGATCATCGATTCGTACCAGCCGCTCCATGAATGGCGCTGGTGCTACGTCGACGACATGTACATCTAATTGTGTCGATGTTTGCCGTTTTCGAGAGGTGCAAGCCCAAGAAACGCGGTCATATAGGTGTGATTTGTCCTCATGTACGGCTTGTAAAATCGCTGGAGACCGATATCTTGTGAATATATGAAGAAACTTCTGGGCCTCATTTCTGTAGCCATCCTCATCCCATCACTCGCCCTAGCACTCACCCTCACCAAACCCCTCTCCCTCGGCTCCACCGGCCCCGACGTCACCACCTTGCAGCAGCTCCTGCAAACCAACGGCTACCTCTCCATCGCACCCACCGGATACTTCGGCACCCTCACCCAAGCAGCGGTACAGAAGTACCAAGTGGCCCACAGCATCGTCACCTCCGGCACACCCGC
>Ga0335069_10000030_pt1 | contig 236972 bp, 206 predicted proteins | sample Lox_Sample_11_FD_206714 | JGI IMG/M metagenome (GOLD analysis project Ga0335069, IMG submission 206714) | Soil microbial communities from Loxahatchee National Wildlife Refuge, Florida, United States - Lox_Sample_1.1 | ecosystem: Environmental > Terrestrial > Soil > Wetlands | place: USA... | reverse complement strand
AGAACGACCATATCAAATTCTTCTTCGGTTAAGGTTCCATCCTGATTTACATATTTAATCAGCAAATTATTTGTTTGCTGTAGTTCTTTAATGACCGATGGCATTGAACGGATGTAACGAATGCCGTATTCATCTTTGGCACGATTAACAAAACGGTCAAAATCCTTGCCGTGAGCGCGGATATCCATATAGAAAATAGTGGGCTCCAGCCCCTTGGCATGTTCTTTACCGATAATCGCTTCCTTGGTCGCGTACATACAGCAGACCGACGAGCACCAGCTGTTATCACAGGAAACATCCCGTGAACCAACGCATTGAATAAAGGCAACCTTCTTCGGTTCCTTACCGTCGGATATTCTCTGCACATGACCGAAGAAAGGACCGGACGCGGACAGAATTCTTTCAAATTGAATCGCCGTAACAACATTTTTATAAATGCCGTAACCGAATTCACCGCGCAGTCGGGCGTCAAATACTTCAAAACCTGGAGAGGCGATCACCGCGCCGACTTCAATGGTTTCTTCTTCATAAGTCATATCGTGGTCAATGGCCTTGGCTATACAGGCATCCACACACTGATAACATTCCGAACAAATACCGCAATTCAAACAACGAAGAGCTTCCGCGATGGCTTGCGCCTCATCAAAACCAATACCGACTTCCTTGAAATTGGTTTTTCGGTCTTCCGGTTTCATGAGCGGATATTTTACCCTGGGTACCTTGGCCACATTGGTAGTATCGCCCTTATCCGCCAGATCTTTGGTCCAGTCTTTCTCACGGCCGGCTTTCATATCTTCACCGCGCAAATACCGGTCAATGGATTTTGCCGCTTCCTTGCCCGCAAAGACAGCCTTAACGACCGTCTGGGGACCGGTAGCCACGTCACCACCGGTGAAAACGCCGGCGATATTTGTCGCGTAAGTCACTTTATCGTAATCGATGTTGTTCCATTTATTGATGGAAACACCGCTTTCTTTCGTAATGAAGGATAAATCCGCTTCCTGACCGATGGCGGGAAGAATGGCATCGCATTCGACGATAAATTCCGAGCCTTTAATTTCGATCGGACGACGGCGTCCGCTGGCATCCGGTTCGCCCAGTTCCATGCGCGTGCATTCGATGCCGGTGACCTTCCCATCCTTGCCCACGACGCGTTTCGGGGCAACAAGGAATTTCATTTCGATTCCTTCCTCAATCGCTTCTTCGATCTCTTCCGGCGCGGCAGGCATTTCAGCGCGGGTCCGGCGATAAAGGATGAAAACTTCTTTCGAGCCGGTTCTGACGGCTGTGCGGACAGCGTCCATGGCCACGTTACCGCCGCCGATGACCGCGACTTTATCGCCTAAAGAAACTTTTTTGCCCAGATTAATCTGCATCAGGTAATCCACGCCGTGAATAACACCCTGCATATCTTCACCGGGAATACTGAGTTTACTGCTCTTCATGGTGCCGCAGCCGATGAATATGGCGCTATAATCAGATTTGAGTTTGTCGAAGGAAATATCTTTGCCGATTTTTGTGTTCAGGTGAATCTTAACGCCCAAATCTTCAATAACTTTGATCTCCGCCTTCAAAACATTTTTGGGGAGGCGGTATTCGGGAATACCAACGGCTAGCCAGCCGCCGGCAACGGGCAGCGATTCAAAAACGTCGACATCATAACCTTCAATCGCCAGGTAATAAGCGGCAGTGAGTCCGGAAGGACCGGCGCCGACAACGGCAACCTTTTTGCCCTTGCTTTCTTTCTTTTCGGGCAGGTAACGCGTATCGCTGTTGAGATCCAGATCCGCGACAAATTGTTTCAGGTGCATGATATCGATGGGCTCATCAACCTTGCCGCGCATACAGGCTGTCTCGCAGGGATGGTTACAAACGCGGCCGCAGACGACGGGGAAAGGATTATCCTGCTTGATGAGTTTGAGCGCTTCTTTAAACTTGCCCTGACCGATGAGGGCCACATAGCCCTGAACGCTGATATGCGTGGGACAATTAGACTTGCAGGGAGATGTTCCCAGCTTGTCAATGGCAAAGCCGCTCGGTATGGCCTGAGGGAAATGCCGGTAGATCGCTTTTCTTTCACTTAAGTTGCCGTTGAATCCCGCCGGGACAGAGACCGGACAAACATTGGCGCAATCACCGCATCCTGTACATTTATTCAAATTAACAAAACGCGGCGCGCTGGTTAATTTAACTTTAAATTTCCCAGGTTCGCCTTCGACCGATTCAACAGTCCGCCGGGTTTTAATCTCTACGTTCGGATGCCGTCCAACTTCAACCAGTTTTGGCGACAATATACAGGCGGAACAGTCATTTGTGGGAAATGTCTTATCCAACTGGGCCATGACGCCGCCGATGCTGATCCCGTTTTCAACGAGATATACTTTCATTCCGGAATTGGCTAAATCGAGAGAGGCCTGAATGCCCGCGATTCCCGAACCAACTACCATTACCGCGCCAACTTTTTCGTTATCTTTTAGCACCTGATTACACCTCTTTATTCCGTATATTACCATTCTAAATCAAAGATGACATTGACACGGCTAGATTGAGGCGGCGAGGCGTATTGTTAATACGTTAGAAATCCGGCAACGACGCCAGCAAAAATAGCGCTTTGATTTAGGATTGGTATTAAGAATCTCAAAATAATGTTATCTAAACACCATGCCAAACAAGCATGTTTCGGCTAACATAAATTGTTCGTCCTGTCAAGAGCCTAAGCTTAATTTATTTGATTTTTATTGGTAACTTATTGATATGATATAACTAAAAAAATGACTGCCGTCCAGTGACTGGCGTTCACTGATATCATGCCCAAATAATATCCATTTATGGCATGTTTTACCAAACGCGCATATTCGGGTTGCCGGGAAACAATCAATAATACAGAAGTGCGGCAAAAAGACTGTCAGAACAATGCCTTGTAAAACGATTGTTTAACGACAGAAGTCTGAGCCTGTTAATGAGGAAGTGAACGGAGGTGTTCTTCTATGAATTGCCAGATATCGCCCTTGCCCTTTTGCGTTATTGCCGAAAAAAGGATGAGTTTGTTTCCCGCCGATACGCGCAACGCTTTTTCAATCGCTCGCTTTTGGGCAATCGCCTGATTATTGGATAATTTATCGGCTTTGGTCAAAATATACACATACGGTATCCTGTAATGTTCCAGCCAATCGCGCAGAGCCAGATCATCGGCGCTTGGGTCGCGCCTGATATCCAGAATAAAAACGACCAGAGCAAGACATTGCCTCTCCCGCAGATAGGCCTCAATCATATCGCCCCAGTCTTTTCTTACGGACTGGGCAACCTTGGCAAATCCATAACCCGGCAGATCAACAAACGACACCTTTTCGTTAACCGCGAAAAAATTGATCAGCTGCGTCCGCCCCGGCGTATTGCTGGTTTTCGCCAGATTCCTGCGCCCGACAAGCGTATTGATCAACGATGATTTGCCCACGTTGGACCGCCCGACAAAAGCTATTTCCGGAAGCGTCGCCGGAGGATATTGAGGCGGCCAGACCGCGCTTTTTATAAATTCCGCACTAGTAATTTTCATATCATTTTAAATTGAATGGGCTGTTTAAAAACGCTCATCTTTGAGGGCTTTTAAAAAATGATCAGATGCGAGGCGCGCGAGTATCGCAGATCGGCACTTTGTAAAAGCCTTCGGCTTTTACCGGTAAGGAAGCTTACTAATTATAATTGCGCTTCCCTCCGGGAATGCGCTTCCGGCCAACAGCCCTATTATTCTCTCTCAAAATTAATGCCGTATTTTTCCAGTTTGCGTTCAAACGTCGGCCTGGAAATCCCCAGCAGCTCGCAAATCTCCCCTTTGTTTTTGTCCGTTTCTTTAATGACTTTTCTGATATAGCGTTCTTCCACCTCGTCAAGCGTCAGGAATTTGCCCGGCTCCGGCGCTTTAAACAAATCCGCGGATGCGTCATCCGGCAGTTTAAGAGCGTCTTCCTTGCCCAGTTCCGGAAAATCTCCGACTCCCAGCACCTGACCTTTGGCCACAACACAGGCGCGCACGAGCAGGTTTTCCAGTTCCCGCACATTGCCCGGCCAGTTATAATTCATGAATATTTCCATCATCTCGCCGGAAACTCCGATAATCTTTTTATGCAAATCCAGATTAATTTTGGCAAGCAAATAGTCTATCAGCTGCGGAATGTCCTGCCTGCGTGAGCGAAGCGGCGGCAGGTTAATGGATACGATATTCAGGCGGTAATACAAATCATCGCGGAATTTTCCTTCCTTAACCAGCGCCTTTAAATCCTTATTCGTCGCGGTCATGATGCGCGCGTTCACTTTTACCCTGTCCTTGCCTCCAACCCGTTCGAATTCCATTTCCTGCAAAACGCGCAGAAGTTTGGCCTGCAGGTTAATTGACATTTCACTTATTTCATCCAGAAATACCGTGCCAAAGCGTGCCAGTTCGAACTTACCGAGTTTTCGGGCCACGGCGCCGGTAAAAGAACCCTTCTCATGGCCGAACAATTCCGATTCAAGCAGGGTCTCAACGATGGCGGAACAGTTGACCGCGATAAAAGGCTCATCAGGCGACGTATTATGATGAATGACTTTGGCAATTAATTCCTTGCCTGTGCCGCTCTCCCCCTGAATGAGCACGGTAGTGCGGCTCTGGGAAACCGTGCCGATCGTTTTAAATATTTCCCGCATTTCATTACCGGTTCCGATAATATCTCCAACCCGGAAAGTCCTTGACGGCTCCATTAAAAGTCCATCAATCTTTTTTTCCATTTCCAGGGATTTCAGGGCTTTCTTAATCGCCATATCCAGTTCATCAACATTGACCGGTTTATGAATATAATCAAATGCGCCGCTCTTCATCGCGTTAATGGTGGTTTCCATATCGTGAAATGCGGTTATCATGATGACTTTTACGTTTTCGTTTTCTTCTTTGAGATCTTCCAGGACAGTGAATCCGTCAATGTCAGGCAGGCGAATATCCAGAATGACGACATCCGATGGCGCCTGCACATATTTATTCAAGCCGTCCGTGCCGGTCAGCGCGGTACGCACTTTATACCCTTCTTCCGTTAAGTACAGATCGAGCGTTTCGGCAATCGAGGCATCATCATCAATAACAAGAATACTCGGCATCATATATTACCTTCATTACCCTCTTTATTTGTAACGAATGAACGGACCAGTTCTGTTCCCAGCGGCAATACAATAAGCACTGTCGTTCCCTCGTTCATCTTACTGGAAATATCAATCGTACCCTGATGAATATCAACTATTTTCTTTACCAGAGAAAGTCCCAAACCGGTACCATAATTTTTGCGCGTAAAGAAAGGATTGAATATATGCGGCATATCTTCTTCATCAATGCCGCTGCCATTATCCTTAATCTCCACAGCGACCGACTGACGCGTTTCATCAAAATAGCGCAGGGAAATGATAATTTTGCCGTGCTCCGCCACGGCTTCCAAAGCGTTGCGGATAACGTTTAAAAAAGCGTCGGCCATCATCGCCGCGTCAACGGTCACGGGAAGAACGTCGCTGAATTCAGTTTGTATTTCAATTTTTTTATCGGCAATTCCTTTTTCCGCCAGGTCTATGGCCTGCTCCAGAACTTTGGATAAATCCACCGGGCTTTTCTTGGGTTCCACCGGTCTGGCAAAAGCTAAAATATTATTGACCAGCACCTCCAGATGGTCCACTTCTCGCTCCGCGATCTTGAATCTCTTTAGATCGTTTCCTTCCGGATTCATGCGCTTTGCCAGTATTTGCAGACTCATTTTGATTGAAGAGAGAGGATTTCGTATTTCATGAGCTATGCCTGCCGATAACTGTCCGAGGGCCGCCAGCTTCTGGCTGTCGTAAAGTTTCTTCTCCAGATTTTTAAATTCGGTGATATCGCGTTGAACCAGCAGATAATGGTTGGTGCCCTTGACGGGAGACGTTGTAATCAGGAGATTGCGCTTTCGTCCTTCCTTATCCCGGGCTTCAAGTTCATAAGGATGATAAATGCCTTTTTTCGCGTCTTCCCATTTGGACAATACATAATCTTCATATCCGGATGTGACAAATTCCAGAAAATGCCTGTTCTTAAATTCACGGGAAGACGATTCCCCTTTTTTCTTCAAACTGCTGCTGACGAAATTGATAATGCCGTTTTCATCAACTTCATAAATTTTGTCAGGCAGACTTTTTACGATGGACTGCAAATAGTTGTATAAGTCTTCTATCTGCCGCCGCAATTCAATATTCTCGATCAATTCATTTTGCAGTGTCTCGGCGTATTCGCTTAAGCTTTTCGTCATTTCCTGTTCGCGAGAAATATCCTGCAGCGTTTCAATGGCCGCTATAATTTCACCTTTTTCATCATAGATGGGAGCCGCCAGAAAATACAAAACCCGGCTGCGGCCGCCAAGATTCTCAAAATTATCCGTCGCTTCATACGCTTCCAAAACTCTCTCTGATTTCTTTATTTTTTTATTGCCGTAATATTTACTCAAATCATCTGTCTGGTTATCAACAATCAAGTCCGCGATAAGCGGCCTTTTGACTGAATAAAGAGGCTTGTAATGATTATCGGTGCCGAGCATGACCTCGGCGGAATAACCTGTAAGCTCCATGCAGGCCCGATTCCATAATATCACCTTATGTTCATTGTTGATGACAAAGCTGGGAATGGGAGAACCTTCAATAATTCCTTCAATCGTTTTCTTTTCACGCAGCAGTTTTTCCTGCCAGTCCTTTCTCTCATTCAATCGCTTTTTCTCTTCCGTGACGCGCAGCCTTTTACCCTCTTTATAGGCAAAGGACATGCTGGCAATGATCACGACCATGATGAGCAATAATGAACTGAAAAGCGTGTAGAAAAAAGTTTTGCGAAGAGGCAAAATGACCTGACTGTAAGGAGCAACAACCAGAAGCGTCCATTTTTTATCTCCATTTAATAATGGATAATAAGCAATTATACTGTGCTGCAGTTTTTTACCATTGTGCAGAACATACGATTCAAAGTAACCGCCTTGATCAGACGAAAAATCCATTTTTACATCAGAGCTGTTTTTTAAAATGTCTTTTATGTTTTTCCCGTTAAATTCTGAGTCGCGATTAATAATGACCCGCTGTTTTTCATCGATCAGCCAGAGATCACCCAACGCATTATTTATGGTTTGCTTGTTATATTTATCCACGACCGCCGAAAGAGAAAAAGAAACTAACCACGCTCCGGCAAATTTACCGTCTTGCCGCCATACAGGATAGCCGACAACCAGATACTTGTCTGTTTTCTGTTTTAAAGTGATTGCACGGGATGGATCCGGCAGTGCCAGATCTAAATATTGTTTTTGTTGCCTCCGGATCATATTAAAGTGATCCGATAAGTTTACCGCGGGCTGTTTATTACGCGGGTAAACGCTCATGATCCTGCCCGCGGCGTCAAAAAGAACAATCGTATCAAAAGTATTTTCCCATCCGGCAGACAATATTTTATAATAACTGTCCATTTCTCCGGGCGGCACTTTTAACTGCGAATCAAAATGAGAAAACAAAGCAATATTTTTCCCCACCTGTAAAAAAATATCTGTCATTCTTTTTGCGGTGTTTTGAACATTGACAAGCTGCTGCTGGCTGAAGATATTCACAATATCTTTTTCGCGGGCGCTGTTCACGGTCAGAGCCAAAAGCAGAAACAGGATGATCACCGTGAAGCTGGCGAACCAGATGCGCACTCTCACGGCCTTATAGAGGAGGATTTTAATTTTATTGAATAAAGTCACCTAATCTTCTTTATCCTTTTTATTTTCTTTATGGGAAAGCTTAATGCCTATTAAGACATAAACAAGAATTGCCGCTATCAGTGAAATAAGAAGTTTTGCCAAACCACTTTCAATTTTTAAAATATAAGAACAAAAAAGCCATACAATAGGGTAAGTAACCGCCGTTAAAAGTTCCTGCATAATGATCCTTATCATGAAAGTTTCTTATTTTATTTTCACGATATTAACGGCCTTAATTGAAAATTTCAATAAAAATATAAAAAAGTGTTTTCCGCACCCGTTCAAAGCGTTATCCCGGATACATCATCGGACATATAAAGGGAAAGAGATGAGATGAGCAATCTTGCATAAAATAAACCGTCTTCCACGAATTGATTTTAATGTTTTATCGAGACACGTTTAACAAAACATTAAACGCGGCCGCAAATTATGATGCTGTTGAGTTTGTAAAAAAAACTTGCTGATAATTTTTACATTATTTTTTTTATTTTTCATTTATCGCGAAATGGAACAATCTCAACAGATTAGATAGATATTTTTTCAGCAATCACATTATTTAATACCGGGGAATATATTTCTTACGCATAAGCTATGGCACAAGTCATGCAGTAGTTTTGGACAGAACAAGTTAGATTATTTCTCTTTCCCATGGCTCTCGATATATGTTATGTGAACAGGAAGTAATAATAAACATTTTATTATGAAAGGAGACAAACAATGTCACACAAATTTGGTAAAAAAATTCTAACAGCGTTTACATCCGTAGCAGTTCTGCTCATAGCGAGTCCTCTCGTGTTTGCCGCAGAAGCCATTCCGGCAGGCGAATCTTACATTAAAGTATATTTTGCCATGGCCGCAATGATCGGCGCAGGTCTGGCCATCGGCCTCGGAGCTATCGGCGCTGGCGCAGGTATTGGTAACGCAGCAAGTGGTGCCTGTCAGGCAGTTGGAAGAAATCCCGGAGTACAGGGCAAAATCATGATGACCATGCTGGTTGGTATGGCCATGGCCGAATCCATCGCGATTTACGCGTTGGTCGTTTCTCTGGTTCTTCTGTATGCTAACCCTTACATGCGTTATTTTTTGGGTTAATATAAAACAAATTAACTACAAAATAACAAAGGTTAGGGGGAACTAGTAATGTCAAAAACTACAAAAGATAAGCGGTCTTTAAATATAGGAGGCGTGTTCTTCCTGCTTATCGTAATCCCCTTATCATTAATGGCTTTCTTAATTGCCAACGGCATGTTTAAGCTGGGGGTTACTATTAACGAGAGAACAGTTAAAGTTCTCGATAACAGAGTTCAGGAAGATATAAGAGCAAGAGCCGTCAATACAGCAAACGAAGTTGCCAGTTTCTTAAGAGAATGCAATAAAGATTTGCAGGTCGCAACCATCATTCCTGCGTCAGATAGTTTATACAAGCAGTTTGTTTCTGAAAATAAAAGGCCGGTATGGATCAAAAGTAACGGAAAGATACAGCAGGTCATGATTCCGCTGTACAAAGAAATGGCTCTGATTGACAAAAACGGTAATGAACAAATTAAAATTGTTGACGGACAGGTAGCAAAAAAACTGGTTAATGTCAGCAATCCGGCCAATACGACATATAAGTCTGAAGATTATTTTGCCAAGACCAAAAATCTTAACAAAGGCGAAATTTATGTCTCTCCTGTAACAGGGTTATATGTCGACAAGGCGGCATTCGCTAAGGGACAGAAGTTTTCCGGGGTCGTCCGTTTTGCAACGCCTGTATTCAATCAAAATGGATTCGCGGGTATCATTGTACTGTCCCTGGATTATCGTCATTTGGCTGAGTTTACCGATCACCTTATTCCTACGCAAGCGGAAAAGGTATTTGAAGCGGATACTTCTACCGGTGATTACGCTTATATGGTCGACCATCGAGGTTTTATGATCGTCCATCCTACCGATTCACATATTGTTGGGCTCACGCCTGACGGGAAGGTTGTTCCGACGCTTACGGCTGAGAATGCGGCAGAAATGTCAAAGAAGGGCATGGAAGCTTTGAACATGAACCAGTTGGGTTTTATGGATCCCAATATAGTGAAAATCACAAAGGATGCATCACAAGGCAAGACAGGGATTTTAATGTACAAATATAATGGCGTCACCAAGTTTGTCGCCTATGCGCCGATCAAGTTTTATGCGTCAAATCTTCCCCAACCCGCCGGTTTTGGCTGGGTAGGACTGGGGCTTGACGTTGATAAATTTAACGCGGAAGCAACAAAGCTGTCTAAGAATATTGAAAAGGAATCGAAAGCATGGACCGCGACAGTCATCTTTATTCTTATCGCTTCCATGATTATTCTTTTCTTTATCATGCTGCTCCTGGTTCGCGGAATTACCCGTTCATTACGGGCGGAGGTTCCAAAAGGTTCAGAAGGTTCGGAATCATTCGACGATGATGATGACGATGACAAATAATTAAACTTCATTTTTCAAATTAACTGGAAAAGGCCGAATTTCGATTCGGCCTTTTTTATTTCTGAAACCGCAATTCTAATTGAATTTGAGATATTATAAACGCGATGCAGTCTCGCTAAGCATATGTACCCCTAATGATAAAAAGCATGAACTTTCATCAAACATAATATATAATATTTTTGAGAGCGCATTTCCTGTTGAATATTTTTTTATTAAACACAAAAGGAGAGCAAAATGAATTTTTTGCCGCATCTGACCGTATTGGTTGCCGGTTGCATTATTCTTTGGTTGATAAAAAGGAAATACAAGAAAATGCGCGTCCACGAATTAATCATCATACTCATCCTCATGGTCATATTAGTTGCCCTCTTTACAGATTCCGGAATTGATCTGGTAAAAAGATTTATTAATATGATTCAAGTAGAATAAAATCTATTAACTATTGATCAGTATCATTTTAAGAGCGCTTAATGCTTATGTTTGATACATTTCCACCTAAGTAAAGGTAGCGCAGCCCATGCCGGCAGAAAAACCCCATGCAAATCGTGAGCAGGTCAACACGATCAGAGGGATATTGATGCTGTCGGCCTGGGGATTTGCGATGGTGCTGTCTTCTTTCCTGTTCCTCTACATCGGTTATCTTGTCGATGAAATCCTGGGAACCACACCGAACTTTATGCTCTGTTCCTTCCTGCTGGCAATCGGTCTTTGCATGTGGACGCTATATATAAGGAGGCGAAAGAAAAAGGGAAGAAGTTGTAATGGGGGGCTGTTGAAAAACGTCCATCTGCTGCGTTGCGCTGCAAACCGCACAGCTCAACGTATATCTAATACGCTTCGCTATTCGGTTTTCGCGCGCCTTGCATCTGAACATTTTTGAACAGCCCATCACTTGAACCAAGAAGGGGCTCTTTTTCCTTTCTCAAAGAATTTATCAAGTCCTTTGGATAGATGGAGAAGGTAAAAAGACTAAAATTAAAGTGCGACAACAACATGGCACTAGGAGTTAATAGAACAGTGCCTCTTTATTTTAAGAATTCAAGCTCCTAAAGCGGTACAATTTCATACGTTGAGGAAGCCGACGACGCAGCCAACAAAGATAGCGCTTTGATCGGAGGCGCATTCCCGTTAGGGAGGCGCATAATAAATAGAATATTACCTTACCGAGAGTTTTCGCCAGTATGGCGGAAACTCCTTTAGATGTGGAAGAAACAGGCGCGGGAGAAGATCGTAAGCCGAGTTCTGTTTTGCGTTTTAGTTACCCTCAACGCAACGATGATCATTCATCTGGGACAGCAGTTGCCTGCTGCCTTAAGCGACACTACCCGAGAACATCGGGCGGGCAGCCCTTAAACGTTCTCCTATTTGGTCTTGCTCCGGATGGGGTTTACCATGCCTTTTCCGTCACCGGAAAAGCGGTGAGCTCTTGCCTCGCCATTTCACCCTTACCCTGAACTTTCGCCCCGGGCGGTATATTTTCTGTGGCACTTTCCTTAGGGTCACCCCCAGTCGCCGTTAGCGACCATCCTGCCCTGTGGAGCTCGGACTTTCCTCCGGCAGATTAGTTCTGCCAGCGATCATCTGATCTTCTCCGGCCTGAACGTTATGTTTACACTTGATTGATTTTTCTTTCAAGTCTTGTTATCTGTAAATAAATCAGCATTGATGCGATCTATTGAACTTTTCACGCAAACCAATTTAACCTTGACAAACAAATGCTACTATGATTAACGCATTACCCTATTACTTTTAGGGGTTTTACTAATGAAAAAGACTTTGACCAATAAAACAAATACCAAAAGAAAGAGAACTCACGGTTTTCTCGTTCGGATGGAATCAAAAAAAGGAAGACAGGTTTTAAGCCGCAGAAGAGCTAAAGGAAGAAAACGTTTAACCGTATAAATCCGGCACCTTAGTAAATTAAGGATGGTCAGGTCGATATGCATGAAGGAACAATCTTACCGGAAACCGGAAAGGGTAACTAATAAAAGCAGATTTAAAGGAATTTATAACCAGGGGGTCTGGAGAAGTTCTCAACATTTTACGACTGTAACATGCGATAACACACAAGGGGTTAAAAGGCTCGGAATCACCGTAACTAAAAAAACGGGAAACGCGGTAAGAAGAAACAGAATCAAACGATTAATCAGAGAATTTTTTCGTCTCAATAAGAGCTTGTTTCCCGCCGGGCATGATGTTGTGATCATGGCTAAAAGAAATATGCCGCCCCGACTTACTTATCAAGAAGCATGCAGCGAATTGACGGAACTCTTCACGCGAAATAACAACATATAATTTATGCTCAGGAATATTTTGACAAAACTTTTTGTTTTAATGGTTCGTTTATATCAAACTTGTTTGTCACCTTTCTTTTTTGCTCCATGCTGCCGTTTTTATCCTTCGTGCTCTGAGTACGCTATCGAGGCAATTAAAACGCATGGACCGGTAAAAGGATCCTTCCTGGGCATCAAAAGAATTCTTCGCTGCCATCCCCTGCATCCCGGCGGTTACGATCCCGTCAAGTAAAAATAGAGAGGTTTTCAATGGATAAAAGGACCATTCTGGCTGTCGTCCTGTCACTGGCTGTACTTTTTACATATGAGTATTTTTTCAGACCACCTGTGCATCCGCCAAAGGTCGCGCCCGTTCTGGAATCAAAACAGGCAAGCACGGACACGGCGGTAAAACAATCCGCGCCCCTGCCGGTTGAGACGGCGCAAAAGTACGCAGCTAAACAGATCATTGTTAAAAAAGAAGAACCGCCAAAAGATATCACGGTAGATGCGGAAAATTACACGGCTGTGTTTTCCACCAGAGGCGCCGCGCTGAAATCGTTTCAGCTAAAAGGGTACCGGAAGGAATGCACAAAATGCGCGAAAGATATTTGGCCTGAAATAAAAAATTTAATATTCGGCGCCAAGCAACCGGCAAAGGATAGGAGCGATGATTTAATAGAGCTTGTAGCGGTGAATGAAAACACGCCTTATCCGCTGGCAATTACTTTCCCTGAATTAGCAGCCGAGATTACCGCCAATTCCATTTACGACGCCGACACGACAAAACTGGACATCACAAAAGATAAAAAAGACCAGCGTCTGGTATTTTCCCGGACTTTTAACGGTAAAATCAGGATAGAAAAGATTTTCACGTTTAATCCGGGAAATTATTCAATCGCGCTGGATGTAAAAGTATCAAACCTGACAGATGCACCTCTTGCCCAGACTCCGCAACTAAACTGGTATGAATATGTAGATCCGAAGCAGCAAGTGGATAAGTACAGTAAAGAAGGGCCTGTCGCCTATGTCTCCAATTCCATCACGCGTAAAAAAGTTTCTGATATATCAACTGATTTGAGTATGGGTCCCGACGTCTCCTGGGGCGGATTTGAGAGGAAATATTTTATGGCTGTAATTATTCCTCAAGATCCTTCCCTGACCACGATCAACATGTCCAAAGACAGCGGCAACGTGGTTTCCATCAACCTTAAGGAAACAAAAAGCGTCATACCGCCTAAACAGTCCGGTTCGATTAAATATAATCTATTTATCGGCCCCAAGGATTACACACTTCTTAAGAAACAGGGCCTGTCACTGCAGGAAGCTGTTGAATTCGATTCACGGATACCGGGATTGAAATGGCTTTCCATCGGCTTGCTGATTTTTATCAAATTTCTGTACCAGTACGTCGGCAATTACGGAATTGCCATCATTATACTGACAATCCTGATTAAGATTGTCTTCTGGCCTCTGGGGAACATAAGTTATAAATCCATGAAGGAAATGCAGAAAATTCAACCCAAGGTCGTTGCCTTAAAAGAGAAATATAAAAATGACCAGGCGAAGCTCGGGCAGGAAACCATGGCTCTTTACCGCGAGCATAAAGTGAATCCTCTCAGCGGTTGTTTGCCGATACTCATTCAAATTCCCGTTTTTATCGGCCTGTACAATACCCTGCTTTACGCCATCGAACTTCGCCACTCGCCGTTTTTCTGGTGGATTCAGGATCTGTCAGCCAAGGATCCTTATTATATTACGCCGATTATTATGGGTGCCACGCAATTTATTCAACAGAAAATGACCCCGGCCGTGGGCGATCCCATGCAGGCCAAAATGATGCTGCTGATGCCCGTGGTATTTACTTTCATCTTCCTGAATTTCCCTTCAGGGCTGGTCATTTACTGGTTATTAAACAATATTTTAAGTATCGGTCAGCAATTTTACATCAATAAAAAATTAGCCTGATTGATATGTTGCATGAGGATTGGAAATGAGTTCGAAGACATTAGAGATAGAAGAAAAAACCATTGACGAAGCCATCGAAAAAGCCTGCCTGGAATTTGGCGTGTCCCGTGAAAAATTAAATATCGAAATTATCTCCGGAGAATCCGGCGGTTTTTTGGGTTTATTTTCCAAAAAAGCAAAAATAAGAGCGTCGCTGCTTTCTCTGGATATGGATTTCAGCTTCACGGATAAGCCTGAGCCTAAAAGCGACCTAATGATAAAAACGGATTTGAAAAAGAATCCCGAAAAAGAGGTTCCCGCGGAAAAGTCCAAAAAGCGCGTGGAGCCGGCGGAGAAACCTAAAAAGCGTACGGAACCTGTGACAGAGTCTGTCCAGAAGCCTAAAAAGCCTGCGGAGCCTGTAGCAGAATCTGCGGCAAAACCAGTTATTCCCGCCGTTACTGCGGTTCCCCTGGCCGAACCAGTTCCCGTGTCCATGATGGGAACAAAAGCCAGAGACCTGCTTGAAGGTATTTTACAGAGAATATCACCGGAATACAGGGTGGTCGTTCATGAAACACAGGAGAAGATAATTCTTGGCATTGAAGGTGATGACAGCGGCTTGCTGATCGGCAAACGCGGACAAAATCTTGATGCCCTTCAGTATATATTGAACAAAGCGATCAATAAAATTGATAATGATCATAAAATGATCCTGATTGATCTGGGAGAATACAGAAAAAAAAGAGAGGAATTTCTGCTGGGATTGGCGGAAAAAATAAGAGAAAAAGTAAAAAAGACAAAAAAACCCGTATCACTTGCCCACATGAACGCCCATGACCGCCGCATTATCCATATGGTGCTCCAGGAAGATGAATCGCTGACAACGCAAAGCCGCGGCGAAGGCAAATACAGAAAAGTTGTCATTCTTCCCGCGAGAACAGGAAACAACAAGCGTATCCGTGCGAAAAGACAGGAATAGTTTTTAATCAATTTGACATTTTAATTTAAAAAGGAAGTGTCTTATGGTGAATCGCCTAGACACCATAACAGCTTTGGCGACTCCTTTCGGCATGTCCGGAATCGCGGTAATTCGTATAAGCGGTCCTGAAGCTCTTGGAATCGCCCGCCGCATCTTTCAGCCATCCTGTAACCATTGTTCCTGGGAAAGCCATCATTTGTATCACGGAGATATTGTTTCCGCTGACGGCAAAACCATTCTCGATGAGGTTTTAATATCCTTCATGCGTGAACCACACTCTTTCACGGGAGAAGACATTGTAGAAATCAACTGTCATGGAAATCCGCTCATCATCGAGTCTATTCTTAAACAACTGCAGGATCTGGGCTGCCGCCTGGCCCGTCCCGGCGAATTTTCCCAGCGCGCTTTCTTAAATAACCGCATTGATTTGTCGCAGGCGGAAGCGCTCGCCGCAATGGTTTGTGCCAGGTCTCAAAAAGCTTACGCCATGGGTCTTAACCAGTTAAAAGGGTCTTTAAGCAAAGAAATAGAAAACCTGCGCTCGCATCTGATCGACGCGCTTGCCATGCTGGAGGCCGCGATCGATTTTACCGAAGATACATCTAACGAAAGAATCCCCAAAATGCCGCCGCAAATTGATCCGGCGCTTAAACACCTGCAGTCTCTCCTGTCGACATATAGCAAGGCTAAAGCCTATACCGAAGGCGTTAATGTTATCATCACAGGCAAACCCAATGTCGGAAAATCAAGCCTGCTTAACGCACTGGCAGGAAGAAAAAAAGCAATTGTCACCGATATTCCGGGAACAACACGCGATTTAATCACAGAGACAATCCATATCGGCGGCATTCCCGTCAATCTGACGGATACCGCCGGAATCAGAGAACCCCAGAACCTGATCGAAAAAGAAGGAATCAATCTGGCATGGGAAACGCTTGCCCGGGCCGACGTTGCAATTGTAATGCTCGATGTCAGCAGACCATTAACGGATGAAGATAAAATAATTATTGATAAAAATGAGGCAGGACATGTGATCGCGGCAATCAATAAAATTGATTTACCGCAGGCCTGGGAAACAGAAACTATCGGACAATGGTTTCCGCAAGGCGTGAAAATTCATAAAATCTCGGCCAAGTCAGGCGCCGGAATGGAAGAGTTGAAAAACGCTGTCATAGACCTGTCCGGAAGCGGCCGGATTTTGAATGCCGGCAGTGTGATGGTTACTAATATGCGCCACAAACTGGCATTGGAAAAATCTTATAAAAATATTCAAACCGCGAAAGAAAGTATTGAACAGGGACTGTCCGCCGAATTCGCGGCTTTCGATTTACGCGAGGCTCTTGATCATCTGGATGAAATAACCGGCAAAAAAATCAACGATGAAGTATTGGATAAGATTTTTTCCAGCTTTTGCATTGGCAAGTGATACGCCGCTATTTGAAATATAAAATCCCGGAAGGTTTATTATTCTTCCATCCCTTGAACAAAGGCCAGAACATTTTTACCCAAAACACTGTGATTATAGCCGCCTTCTAAAATACCAAAACAACCGCCGTTATTGCGACGCGCGGTTTCGCGAACCAGTCTTCCCATGTATCGGTAGTCTTCGGTTTTTAAAAGCCCGCCCCAATCATCTTCGTGATTGTCAAAACCGGCGGATACGGCAATCATATCAGCGTCTGTTTGTGCCAGGCCATCCTGCACAATTTTTAAATATTCGTTGCGGTTCTGCCCTGCGGGATTTAAGATCGTCACATATCCTTTGTTGCCCAGAATATTAACGTTGCCGTCTCCATAATGCAGATCAAAATCCAGAATAAACACTTTTTTAATTTTTCCTTCGCTTTTGAGTTTTTCCAAAGCGATGGACATATTGTTAAAATAACAAAATCCCCAGGCATTGCCCGCTGAAGCATGATGACCGGGGGGGCGGATCAGCGCAAAACAAGGCTCGGTTAGTCCGATTTGCGCCGCTTTAATCGCACCTCCTGCGGCTAGCGCGGCAATTTCGTATACGCCCTCCCGCTCGACCGATTTTACATGATCGGGAGTATGCACTCTGAGAATATCTTCCTGTGAAGCCGTAACCGGTTCTACAAATATCACTTTACCGCGCAGCGCGATTTCCACAGCCTGAATACGGCCAGCCTCGGATGCCGGATCGTTTGAATAAACTTCGTTGTAATCTTCATGATAAACGACTTTCATTTTATCCTCCTTTTTCCAGTTTAAAGGAAAAGCGGCTGGTTATCCACGGCTCCTTTTGTCCGTCAAAAATTTTTTCCACAAACCTGACGCGTTTATTTTTTCCGATAAGAAGAATGGTCGAAGAGCGGGTTCCGTAAACCGGGCTTTTGATGAAGATAGGGGACAGCAGCCTTTCCCATTCCGGACCTATGCCGGTATCAGGCAGGTTTTTATCCGGCGGCAGATGACGATCAGACAGTATGGAAAACAATGCTTCTTCCAAATCATCTCCTTTTTTATTAACCGAAGCTTTGAGCAAATTCCTGCTTCTTATCACCTTCGGCCAGAGTGAATTCAAAAAATGATTGCTCAATCCGTATATCCCGGCTTTGAGTTTTTGCTTCTCCCCCCGATTGGAAAAGACAAAAAGATCGTCATCATCGCCTAAAAGTAAATTAAAACCATTATATTTATCAATCTGCGAGGCAATTTTTTTCAGATAATTATCGGGTTTTTGATGGCCTGTCAGGTAGCGGCGGACAAGCATGCCCCGCGACAAAGCATCGCTTCTATAGGTGGAAGGATCACGATAATTGGTCACAGCGGCAAATTTTCCATACCGGGTTACGCCCAGCCATGTGCCTTTGCTTTTTAGATCGCGTCCGGCAAGTACCCGGGGATAATCTTTCCAGAAATCAGCAGAAGCCGACGGCCTCTCGTAGAATTCATCACGGTTCGCCGCCAGAATCAATCTGTAAAAAGGATGCACATTATACGCGAAGGCTATCAGGCACACACACCATTCCTTTAATTTATACCCCTGGTTTCTAAAGAGGGCGGATTATAAATAATCATATCCCTCTTTAAAAAAGAGGGATATAAAAAAATTCTATCCCTAACTTTTAATGATTGATTTCAGCCTTTGCATAATCTTCGTCATGGTATCGCCCGCCGGAGCGTCTATAAACACATCGGCGATATCATCATGACCTGTGTCTCCCATATTAATAATGACAATATTCGCTCCTGATCGCTTGGCATAGAGCGGCATATAAGCGGCGGGATAAACTACAAGCGAAGAACCAATCACCATAAACAAATCGCATTCCTGAGATTCCCGCTCCGCCATCATTAAGGTGCGCGGCGGAAGCATTTCACCAAAAAAAACAACATCCGGCTTCAGGATGCCCCGGCATTTTTCACACACGGGGAAATGATCAGGTGACGGATGTTTTTTTCTCATCAGTTCCAAATCATAGCGCGCGCCGCAATCGAGACAAACCAGCCATTGCATATTGCCGTGCAATTCGTGGACTTTCTCCGGATTATTACCCGCCCGCTGATGAAGGTTGTCGATGTTCTGCGTGATCACCGAACTTAATTTGTTCATTTTTTCCAGTTCGGCTATCGCCAGATGAGCCCGGTTGGGTTCGGCATTGGTCATCAATCCGCCTTCCACAAGATAGTACCAGACTTTTTTGCGTGTCTCGCCGGAACGCAGAAATCTGTCTATCGTAAAATCTTCAGGATCAACTTTAGTCCACAGTCCGTCCGGACCCCGGAAATCCGGTATGCCCGATTCCGTGCTGATACCGGCTCCGGTGAAGACCACCAAACGTTTCGCTGCCACGATCATTTCCGCGACTTTATTGATTTTTGTTTCCATATAATTTCTTTGCCGCCTTATCCAGAGCATCTCTGGAATTTTCTCTTTTACCGGATTTAATTTTCCCGCGGATATCTTTGAGCGTTTTTTCGTAGATATCCAGCATTTTGCCCGTTCGCGGATTTTTTGTGATGATATCAACATAAAGTTCCGGACTTTCCGCAAAAACTTTTCTGATGATATCAAGTTTTGTCCGGAAAATCGGCGTGGAGTATTTGTTGATTTCCGCGAGGGTGATGTTGGTCCGGGCAAGCGCCATTCCCATGGTCACTGTATTGAGATGATTAAGCGCTTGAACGATTGCCATCATTTTATCATGTTTGCGGGGTGTTGATTCCAGAACAACCAGTTTATTTCTTTTAAACACTCCTTTAAGCCAGCCAAGCCACTTTTTACCCCGCGCCGGACATAAAATAACATTCTGCCCGGATACGTCTTTTAACTGGGGCCCAAAAAGAGGATGGCATCCGATAACATCCGCCGTGGAATGATTAAGCATCAGTTTTACCGGTTCTTCTTTCAGGGAGGTCAGATCCATCAAAAGCGCGTCTTTGGCAAGCATCGGGCCGACCTGCCTGATGACATCAGCGGTGGCGGAAATGGGAACGGCCACAACGATGACATTACAGCGTTTCGCTAAATCGTTTATTCCCAGCGCTGTTTTTCTTCCGCTGACAAAGACGGTGCAACCTTCATTTTTGAGCAAACGGGCAAACCAATGCCCCATGCCTTTCGTTCCGCCGATGATGCCCACTTTAATTTTTTTCATCCGCATATCGCCTTTTGTCGAAGTAAGTGATCCGCCAGAACAATGCTCACCATGGCTTCGCAAACCGGCACGATCCGCGGCAGCACGCAAATATCGTGTCTTCCCTGGATTTCAATGATCCGTTCTTTTCCGCTTAAATCTATGGTCTGCTGCGGTTTCGCTATGGAGGGAATAGGTTTGCAATAGGCCCTCAGTAAAATTTGTTCACCGCTTGTGATGCCCGCGAGTATTCCGCCGGCACGATTTGTTTTAAATCCTTTTTTATTCATTTGATCATTGGCTACAGAACCCTGAAGATCCGCCAGAGAAATACCATCGCCTACTTCCACGGCTTTCACCGAACCAATGCTCATCAGAGCTTTGGCTAAATCGGCGTCCATTTTGTCGAAAACCGGTTCGCCAAGACCGGCAGGACAGCCGCGGACAATAATTTCCACAACCCCGCCCAGCGAATCCCCCTTTTTACGGACTGCCGCTATCTTTTTGTCCATGGCCGCCGCCGCCTGTGAATCGGGGCAAAAAAGAGAATTGTTATACACAAATTTTCTCAAACTCCTGTCCGACGGCATTTTGTCGCGGTTAATCGCGATTGAGCCGATGGCCTGCGTGTAGGCGATGACATCAATGCCCACGCGGGCGATCACCTTCGCGGCAATGGCTCCGGCGGCAACACGGGCGGCTGTTTCTCTGCCGGAGGCCCTTCCCCCGCCCATCCAGTCGCGGATACCGTACTTTTGCAGATAGGTAAAATCTCCCTGTCCGGGACGGAACACATCCTTTAATTCATCGTAAGAAGAAGATTTCGCGTCAACGTTATTGATTATCAACGAAACAGGCGTACCCGTGGTCTTTCCTTCAAAAACACCGGAAAGAATCTTTACCTTATCACTCTCTGATCTGGTCGTCGAAGAAACCGATGTTGAAGGTTTTCTCCTGTCCAGCGCCTTCTGAATATCCGATTCATTCAGGGCCAGCCCCGGAGGGCAGCCATCCACAACCGCTCCCAAAGCGCTGCCGTGTGACTCTCCCCATGTGGTTACGCGAAATATACTGCCAATGGTATTGCCGGCCATACGTTACTCCTGTTAATCATTTCTAAAGGAATTTTTCGCCATGCTGGCGGATCATTTTCCCCCTGTTTATAAGGAGGGGTCAGGGAAGATTTTATGAAATGGCAATGACTGAAAACTTCCCTTCGTTCCCCTTTAACAAAGGAGAAAGACCCTGTTTAATTTTCACTTTTGATAATCTTATCTAAAATTTTCGATTTACGCAAATATTGATAAATTTCTTCCGCGACCTGCTCCGGACCTTTTTTTAACGTATCCACGACATGATCCGCGGCGCTCTCATAGAGCGGAAGCCTTTTTCTCATAATATCTATCGTTTCCTGAATAATATTCCCGGAAGTAAACTGCGGGCGCGTATCCTCCTCCTGAGCGTCTTTTTTAAGTCTCTCAATAATATCCTGCAGGGGAGCATTAAGCCATATGATCACGCCCGACTGCTTTAATAAATCCACATTCTGTTTTAACAAATTCACATTTTCTCTGTATAAAACCACTCCGCCTCCGGTGGCGATAACGCAATCTTCTTTTTGCGTCAGAGATTCAATGACTTCCCGCTCTTTTGCCCGGAAATAATCCCACCCGTAAAGCCCCACAATTTCTTTGATCGGCATTTCCATGCTTTCTTCCACCATCGCGTCGGTATCCCAAAAATTAATTTTCAGAATACCTGCGAGAATCCTGCCTACCGTGGACTTTCCCGTCGCTCTGTAGCCGATCAGAACAATCTTCATAGTTTTTTCAATTCCTCCCAAAACGCCGGAAATGATTTGTCTACGCACTTTTTATCGCTTATTTCTATACCGCGCTCAAGCAAACCGGCAATGGCAAAGCTCATGGCCATCCGGTGATCGTTATACGTCTCAATTTTTGCCGGACGCATTTTCCCGCCCTGAATGACCAAACCCTCCGGCATTTCCCTGGCTTTAATGCCTACGCGGTTCAGTTCCGTGACGACTGCGGCCAGACGGTTGCTTTCCTTTATTCTTAAATGAGCCACATTGCTTATAATGGTTTGTCCCTTGCGGAAGGCCGACAACACGGCTAAAGTCGGCACCATATCCGGCATATCGTTGAGATCGAAAGCTAAATTCCCTTCTGCCAGATTACCACCCGTAACATCGACCCAATTTTCCTCCGACCTGACCATACAGCCCAGTTCTTCCAGAACATTGAGCAAACGGATATCTCCCTGTTTGCTTTGCCTGCCGATTCCGGCGACTCTTATGGTTTTCTTTAAAAGCGCGGCGGCCAGAAAAAAATAGGACGCGCTGGAAGCGTCTCCTTCCACCCGGTATTTACGCCCCTGATAAATTTCCCTCGCGTTAACATGATATTCATATTCCCCCGTTCGGGTAATTTTCGCGCCGAAATCGCGCATCACGTTAATCGTCAAATCAATGTAAGGCATGGAAACAACCCCGCCTTGCAAGCTTAAATCTATGCCTGCCGCCGTGTAAGGCGCGCACAAAAGCAGCGCCGACACGTATTGGGAACTTTCAATATCCCGCAGAGTTATCTTTCCTCCTCTCAGGCCGTGGGCGTCAATTTCCACCGGCGGGCAATTATTTTGGCAGGAAATACCGGCTCCCATTTCTCTGAGCGCATCCGCTAAAGCTCCCACGGGCCTTTCGCAGAGCCGCTTCTCGCCGGTTAAAACATACTTGCCCCTGCCCAAACAGGCAAGCGCCGTCAAAAACCGCAAAGCCGTGCCGTTATTTCCCAAAAATAATTCTTTGCCGTTGTTGATGATGTTGCCTGACGTGCCGGAAATGAAAAAACCATCTTCCCGGGGAACAATTTCCGCGCCCAGCGCCCGCAAGCCTTCCATTAAATAATGCGTGTCCTGGGAAATAAGCACGTTGCTGATCAGAGAATTATTTTGCGCAAGGGCGGCAGCCACTAAAGCCCGCTGACTCAGACTTTTAGAGCCGGGAACCAAAACTGTGGCGAACGCTTCAGTAAAATGAGCATTATCATTATTCAAATTAAGCCAACCTCTCCAATATTACTTTTTTCATCAGCGCGCGGGGCGGTTCTTTTCCTGTCCACAAGCGTAATTGCTCGGCTCCCTGATTTACAAACATGTCCAAACCTGAAAAAATGTGACAACCCTGTTTCTGGGCATCCGTAAGCAGTTTTGTCATGAGTGGATTGTAAATAACATCCATAACATATTTATATCCGGCCAGTAGTGGGATTTTCACGGGCGATTTATCCTGACGAGGATACATGCCCGCGGACGTCGTATTGATCAGGCAGTCAGCCTTAATCCTGCCTATATCGGATAGGGAATAAAAAGGGCAGTTCAATTTCGCGGAAAGAATCTTTCCTTTTTCCAAAGTGCGGTTAACGATAATCGGGAATCCCCCCTCCCTGATTATTCCGTAAGCCGCCGCCCGCGCTGTTCCGCCAGCGCCAATAATCACAAATGTTTTATTTCTAATCCGCATTGCTTTTTTTAGCGTCAGAATCAAACCCTGCCAATCGGTATTATAACCTTTCAGACGGCCACTTTGGTTGATAATCGTGTTAACCGCTCCGATCTTCAGCGCGTCATCGTCAAGTTCATCCACGTATTCCATCACAGCGACTTTAAAGGGAATGGTGACGCTTGCTCCTCTGATATTCATTCCCCTGAACCCCTGTATGGCCAAAGCCAGATCACTTACGCAAAAAGCGCTGTAGCTTCCTTCAATCCCCATTTTTTTTAAAGCCGCGTTGTGCATCAATGGAGAAAGGCTCTGCGCTACAGGATTGCCCAGTAAAACATAATTCTGAGGCAAAGATTTACCCAAAGACGGGACCTGCGCCACGGGCGAATTCCGCTTGCTTTTAAACAGCTCATCAATTTGCTTCATCTGGCTTACGGTAAATTGTCCGGGAGCGGACTTTCCCTCCTGCCCAAGCGTCGCAAAACTCAAATAATTACCCATCAGGGGCGCAACAGCGCGACTGATGCGGCCTTTATCCCCCATGCACAGCGAAATTATCTTACTGGAATACTTCTGCGCGTAAGGAATCAGGCCCAGCGTTGTCAGATTATCGTTAAATGTTTTCGCCATCGTGACTATCTTGATAACATCCGGTTTCGACTGCGCGCACTTATGAAATATTTCTTTTAATTTTGTCAGCTCCGGCGTTTCCTTAAGATTATGATAAGAAACGATGATCCCCGTTTTGCCGTCATATTTGGCGCAAAAAGATTTAAGCGCCTTAATCGTCGCCGAACCTTCGGCAAGTTCTACATCAATAAAATCCGCGCCCAGTTCAATGGCTTCTTTGAACAAATTAATTTTTTTATCGATTGTCTTTCCCGCAAAGCTTTTGACACGTTTTGCCTGCGGGGCGGGAGCCGCTTCTTCTTTTTTCCGGCACGTAACGATTATTTTGATCGAAGCGGATTGGTCACGGGCGGCACAAATCAATTCGGCCAGATTTCCCTCCCTAATTAAATCCATTCTCAATTCGATAGCATCGGCAAACCGGCAGCTTCTTTCTATCGCGCGTATGGCTTCTTGATTCGTGCCGGACGTAATGGGAATACAAATCATAAGGCGCCTTCATTTTTCGGGTATGAACCCAATATTTTCAGAAAAGTGGTTTTTTTCTTCAATTCCTGCAAACAGCTCTTCACCTGTTTATCCTTTATGTGACCTATCATATCCACAAAAAAACTGTATTCCCATAACTTATCCTTTACCGGATGTGATTCTATTTTCGTCAGATTGATTTTACGCCGGGCAAACGACGACAGCGCGCTGTGCAGAGAACCCGGAGAATGAGGCGTGGCGAAAATCAGGGATGTTTTATCATTGCCCGTGGCCGTGCCCTCTCCCCTGCCGATCACCAAAAAACGGGTCATATTGGATGAATTATCTTCAATACCCTCCGCCAGGATGTTCAATCCGTAACACTCGGCGGCCAGGGAACTGCCTATGGCCGCTTCGGTCTTTTTACCACGCACTCTCTGCACCGCGGCGGCCGTACTCTCCATTTCACCCAGCGCGCAATTCGGCATATTGGTCCTGAGCCATGATTGACACTGCGCCAACGGCTGAGGATGGGAATAAATATTTTTGATGCCTTTCATGCTTGTCGCCGACGAAATCAAACACTCGCTGATGCGCAGATAAATCTCCGCCCTGATTTTCAGGGGCGTCAAAATCAGGCGATCCAGTGTAACATTGACAGAACCTTCCAGAGAATTTTCCACCGGGACGACACCCCAATCCACCGTGCCTTTTTCCACCTCATCGAAAACACGGTCGATTCCGGTCTGGGGGAAAAAACGGCAGGACTCGCCAAAATGCAGTTTGGATACCAAATGAGAAAATGTGGCTTCCGGTCCCAGAAAGGCGATTGTCGTCGACCGCTGCAAATCGCGCGACGCGGAAACAATTTCCCGGAAAATCGCCTTCACGGCCGCGGGCCTGAGCGGCCCCGAATTTAACTCCTGCAGATAATTGTAAACCTTTGCTTCCTGGGCGGGATCGTAAACCTGTATTCCGCCTTCTCCTTTCACCTTGCCTATCTGGACGGATATCTGCGATCGCTCATTTAAAAGACGCATGATTTCCTTGTCTTTCTCTTTGATTTTACTCCTTAAGATTTCCAAACTTCGCGGCTTCATTATTTCATCTCCTCAATCACAGCGGCAATAAGTTCAGGTTTAATGTTTCCATCAATAAAAGGCATTCCTATTTTTTTTAACAAAACAAAGTAAATGATATCACCTTTTTTCTTTTTATCCATCCGTAATCGGGCTACAATCTTATCGTGATCAAGAGACTCCGGTATTTTTACGGGAAGCCCCGCTTGGCTTATAAGGGCTTCGATACGCCTGGTTTCATCGCTTTTCAGACAGCCGATTTTTTCAGAAATACGCGCCGCCGCTGTCATTCCCAGAGCAACGCCTTCGCCATGCGTTATCGTATATTGAGAAATTGATTCCAGAGCGTGCCCCAGCGTGTGTCCAAAGTTTAGAATGCGCCTCAACCCCTGCTCTTTTTCATCGATCTCGACAATCGATTTCTTGATGCGGCAGCAACTCTCCACAAGGTTAAGCAATAGTTTCCGGTCTTTTGATTTTATCGCATCGATGTTGGACTCCAAATCATGAAACATTTTTTCATTGTCAATGATTCCGTATTTAATAATTTCCGCAAGACCGTTATTAAATTCCTTTTCCGGCAGCGTTTCCAAAAAACTCAAATTCGCGAACACAGCGCGCGGCTGATAAAAGGTCCCCAGCAAATTTTTCCCGTGGGGAAGATCAACGCCCGTTTTTCCGCCAATGCTGCTATCCACTTGAGCGACCAGTGTGGTAGGAATCTGAATATAAGGAACACCGCGCATAAATATAGACGCGACAAAGCCGGCAATATCGCCGACAACTCCGCCGCCCAACGCAATAAGGCATGTTTCCCTGTCGGCTCCCGCCTCTATTAATTTTCCCGCAATATGAAGCACAGTGTCAATATTTTTGGATGTCTCACCCGCGGGAAATTCAATTAAAAACGCGTTTAATCCGATACCCTTTAGCCCGTCAAGAAACTTTTGCCCGTAAAGACCGCCTACACAATCGTCGGTAATCACCGCGTAATGTGCCGCCTTATGATTTTTGGCTATCAGCAGTATCGTCCGGTCCAGTATGTCCGGGCCTGCATGAATTTCATAGGATGATAAGCATTTTTTATTCAGAGCAACTTTTACCGTTCGCATATTCCTGATTTCCTTTCTCCCCTGCAAAAGCTCTAATGTCTCATCGCCGCGGTAATCGCCCTTAATTCATCCATCATTTGGTAAAATTTTTCCGGCTTCAGCGACTGTGCTCCGTCGGAAACAGCTTTTTCCGGCTGCGGATGAACTTCCACGATGATGCCGTCCGCGCCCACCGCAACCGCCGCGCGGGATAACGGAATAACATATCTCCAGTTACCGGCCGCGTGGCTGGGATCAACAATAACCGGCAGATGCGTCAAACCTTTCAGCACCGGAACAGCGCTTAAATCCAGAGTGTTTCTCGTGGCCGTTTCAAAAGTTCTGATGCCGCGTTCACAAAGAATTACATTGGGATTACCTTCGGAGAGAATGTATTCCGCGGACATCAGCAACTCTTCGATCGTGGTCATCATGCCTCTTTTCAAAAGCACGGGCTTGCGTGAGTGACCGACTTTTTTCAGCAAAGCGAAATTTTGCGCGTTGCGCGCGCCGATTTGCAGCATATCGGCGAAGGATTCCACAATATCGACGTCAGCCGGATTAACCACTTCGGTAACCGTCGGCAGACCCGTCCTCACACTGACTTCATTTAACACTTTCAAGCCTTCTTCCTCCATGCCCTGAAAGCTGTACGGCGATGTGCGCGGCTTGTAGGCGCCGCCCCTGAGAATCTGAGCGCCACCTTTTTGAACGATATAGGCCGACTCCAGCAATTGTTCTTCGCTTTCAATCGCGCAGGGACCGGCGATGACCACGAATTCCGGCCCGCCGATCTTGATCGACCCGACCGAAACGATGGAATCGCCTTCGTGTGATTCGCGGCTTGCCAGTTTATATGGTTTCAAGATAGGCATTGTTTTTTCCACTCCCGGCAGGGACTCGGCGTATTTAAGAATTTCCTTGTTGCGATTATCGCCGACGGCTCCTATGATTGTCCTTTCAACGCCGATTGACGGATGCGCCTTATATCCGACAGACTCAATCCAGTGCACAACATCTTCAATTTGTTTTTCGGTCGCGTGATTTTTCATTACAATGATCATTATTCTCTCCTCCTGAATAATAAAAAAGGCCATGACTTTTGCCGCCATGGCCTTAAAAACAGTAAAGCCATGGAAGCTCTTTCGATCTACCCATGGCTGTTTTGGTTTATTTTTACCTTAACAAGTCCTTTTCAGCGACGGGCAGACCAATGTAAAATAGGTATAAAACCAATAACCATAAATATTATTATTTACATTTAGTTTTCTGTCCATCATAAAAAACCTATCCTTAATTCTGAGACTACATAATTAAACCACAAACATTTGTCAAGAAAAATTTTCAAAACAAACTATATTCACGCTGTTTGATGAGACTGAGGCATGCTCTTATTAATTTGAATAACAACCGTGAACGGATGGCTTTTGAAATTGTATGACGACTATATTTATCCTTTACAGGCTAACATCGTACCGCGGCAATTGGGCGCGTTGCACAGGCAGACATGTTCCTCTTTGAGCTTTTTTGTTATCCGCCCGTCGATGACCAGACCATAATCGTAAAAGAGCTCTTCACCAACTTTAATATCACGCAGGGCCTTAAGAAAAACGCGCATGCCGTCCTGCTCGGCCTCCAGATTGGGTTCGCAGGAGTGATTGATCCATTTGGCCGTGTTGCCTTTTTGTTTGGCATCAATGACGTGTCCGTCGTCCAGGTGGAAATAAAAGGTGTGGTTGGGCTGGCTGGGATCATGAGGGTGGAGAGCCTGAGCCCTCCGCCATGTGATAATCCTGCCCTTATACTCCAGCACTCTATCGCCGGCTTTAATGGGACGGACAGCATAGATGCCCTTGCCGTGGATATCCGATGAGCGCACCTGAGTGCGGCGGCCGCAGGCTCCTGCGCGGGCCATTTGCGCAGATCGTTTGATTTTATTCTTATCCTGTTTCAATTTAAAAAAATCCCTAATTAGAGGTGGACGTATATATAAACAATGAACTTGCCGGTCAAGAAGATTTTAAGGTTGCCCCCTTTTTTTCTGAAGCTCTTTGCGGTAAGCCTTGAGGGAGTTTCAATTCTTGAGTAATTGTTTGATTCAATAACAGCCTGCCGCCCCCAAAAAAAGCCAAGCCGGAATATTTAATCGCCCGCGAATTCAATGTATTTATTATAACATCCTATCTGCCGGAATCATGGCAGAAAAACGGCTCTTCTCAAAAAATTGCCAATATTTCTTTCTTGACAAAGATTGAATGATTTGACTACTTAAAAGCGTTTTAAAATCTCATATAAGCGAGCAGCACATGGAAAAATTTTTCGATCCAAAATCAGTTGTTGTCATCGGCGCCTCAAATACCCCCTTTAATCTGGGAGCCACGATCTGCGTTATGCTGAAGGATTATCTCCAGTACAAGGGAACCGTATACGCGTTGAATTCAAAAGGGGAAACGGTGAACGGCTACCCGGGATATTCGTCATTGCTTGATATCCCGGAAATACCCGATCTCGCGGTAATCATCGTAGCGGCAAAAAACGTTCCCGGCATTATCAAGGATTGCGCCCGCAAGGGAATCAAACGGATCATCATCGAGAGCGCCGGTTTTTCCGAAGGCGGTCAGGACGGCGCGGCAATGCAGTGCGAGATCGACGACGTCGCCAGGGCAAACGGTATCCGCATCATGGGGCCAAACTGCCTGGGAACATTGGACACCCGCAAAAAATTCTGCTGTTTCTACGGCGTCAACCCAAGCCTGGTAGAAATGAAGCAGATTTTTGAAGCTCCGGGCACTATTTCCTACATCATCCAGAGCGGCGGCATTGCCGTATTGGTTATGGAATCGCTTTATTACGACCTCGCCGGTGTGAACAAGGTTGTCAGCATTGGCAACAAGTGCGATGTGGATGAGGCAGATTTCATCGATTATTTTCAAAACGACGAGACGGAAGTCATCGGCATTTATCTGGAAAGTGTGACTAATGGCCGCAAGCTGATGGAGGCCGCCAAAAAATCGCGCAAGCCGGTCATGATCTATAAGGTGGGACGAACCACGGAAGGCGCCATGGCCGCCATGTCTCATACGGCGGGAATGGCCAACAACGATTGGATCTTCGAGAGCGCCTGCAAACAGGCGGGAATCATCCGTCTTAAATCTATCGATGAACTCCATTCTCTTCCCAAGATCATCACGGAAATGCCCCTTTTGAAAGGAAAGCGGATTGCGATGTTTACAAATTCCGGCGCTTTTGGCAGCATCAGCGCGGATCTGCTGGTGGAAGCAGGATTGCAGGTGGTGCGCCTGTCACCGCAAACACAGGAGAAGTTGAAAAAGGCGGGACAGGTCTTTAATGTCAAAAACCCCGTGGATATTGGTCCCGCGCCGCCGCAGACCTATCTCGATATCTTCGAGATCCTCCTATCCGCAGAGGAGGTGGACGGTCTTTTGCCTCTTCTGAGTGTCTGGCAGACGTTCGTGATCGATACCCTCCTGGAATTGATGAAGATTTGCAAGCATTACAATAAACCGGCGGCCATCTACACCCCAAACGCCATGGCCAAGTCCATTGCCATTCGCGCCAAGCACCGTATTCCGATATTCGAAACAGCGGAGCAGGCCGTGCGGGCATTATCCGTTTCAAATTACTATTATGAATCACTCGTAAAAAGAAATTTTATTAAACCCTGTGCGGGGTCGGCCGATGAAAAGCTCACCGGCAACAGGGCAGGGGCCGCTTCATGATGACTATTTACGGGCTAAAGAACGGGAAGGATATATAGAACTTTTACGAAAAGCCGTCGATTGCGGCCGTTGGATCTTACCGGAATATAAATCCGGGCGGATTATCGCGGCCGCCGGTGTTCACATAGAGTGGTGATCCCTGGCGGCCGAATTGAAAAGGATTGATGCGGATGTATAACCGTTATAGTTTGCTCATTTTTGGTGTCTGTCCGCATACGATCTCATATAATACCTCTCTTCTTTGCCAGGGCAAGCATCTGATCAGAGGAATTTTTCGGGGGAACTTTTTTTTCCCCTTCAGGTTTTTCTTCGAGAAACATCGCGTCGGAGGGGCAGGTCATGACACAGAGTCCGCAGCCGATACATCGGTCGTAATCAATGACGGCGATTCCTTCATGATTAATTGTAATAGCGTCCATCTGGCACCTGTCGAGGCAGATTTCGCATCCGGAACAATTTTCACAAATCACTGAGGCCTGATGGTTGGAATAAACTAAATCAGCCGGTTTCGGATCCAATTTTATCGCTCTTAAAATTCCGCAGCAATCACCGCAGCAATTACATATGCCGCCGGGATTCTGTGAAGATGCAGGTTGAGTCACAAGACCGGCCTTTTGCGCTTCGGTCAGGATGGCGACACCTTCATCATACGAAATTTTTCGCCCCATCTTGTTATCAAGATAATATTTTGCCATAGACCCGAACATAAAACATACCTCAACCGGTTTTCCGCATGCATTATCAATAACCGACTTGCTTTTTCTGCAAATACAATCCGTTATGACAATCAGGTCGGCTTTCAAGAGAATTGCGCAGGCATCGTCAAAAGCGGCAATATGCCTCTGTGCCTCTATGGATTCCTTGACCGGTATGGTTCGCAGGAAAAGACCGCCGCTACCGGCTATTGCCTTTTGAAAACCCTCCCGGAAATATTTTTCAAACATCACGACTCTGTTTTTGCTGAGATTTTTGATCTTAAATTCCAGAAGCCCGTGCATAAAAGGGATGGCCCCGTATTTTACCTCGTTATCCTTCTTTAACCTGAAGAGCAGCCCCCTGGCGGCCATATCTTCAAGCCGGCGCGCGACATCAGTTGGATTTCTTCCCAACCTTGCGGATACCGACTCAGGAGTCTCAAGCACTGGCGTCATATTGGTGAATAATTCAGCATCCTCTTTTGTGAATAAATCTTTTAATATCTCTATTTCGATACCTGATTCAGTTGCCGGGAAACCGAGCGAATAGCTGTCAAGTTGTTTTTGGAGTTTCCTGTAGAGCCCATCTTCCATCATCATCTCCTTCATTAAAATCATTGGCCGGTCATAAAATTCGCTTTGCCGGGAATGCCCTCAACATCCTGAGGCATTATGAAATTCGCACATTTTTTATCGCGTATAATTTTACCAGAATCCGTCACAATGTCGCCGTGCAGCAGTTTCATCGGTATGGACTTATCCGAACCGTTTCGTCCCAAAGGCCCAATTCGTTCACCAGCTTCAATCTGAAGTGACGAGCCGTCAAGCAGTAGCGGTCCGCCAAAACTAACCGTGATATTATTAATTCATATCAATGCCATAAAGTATTTTCCATTTGCGATTGCTTATTTTTGAGCATAAATAAGCGCACAATGAATATTTCATAGCACATTCCTGCGTTTGACGCATCATGCTTATGTATTTGCTTGTAATGACAGAATAATCCGACTATTTTCGCCACTCCGAAAACAGAATATTTGTTTTGAATTAAAGGCACATTTGGAGTAAAATATCATCGTTATTTTATAGGAAAAAGGTTGGTATCCATATAATCAGGGATAGATCGCCCGGGCATATGAGGATGACAATATGAATATCCGGAAAGGTATACTAACAGCGCAATCTTGCGCGAAAGATCCGCGCGCGGCCGCCAGAGAGTTTTACGAGGCGGTGGCGCAACCAGACATGGCGCTAGTGGTTTTCTTCTGCTCAAGCAATTACGATTTGGATGTGTTGGCCGTGGAAATGGACCGGCTATTTACCGGCGTTCAGGTAACTGGCTGCACGACGGCAGGGGAAATCGGACCAGCCGGTTATACTGATTATAGCATAACCGGCGCGAGCTTTCCTGCAAGTGAATTTACTGCCGTGACCGGTCATATCGACCATTTACAGCAATTCAATACCGCAAAAGGCCAGGACTTTGCCCAAGCTCAATTGCAAAGGTTGGAGAGCAAAGCGCCGCATGCGGTGCCACAGAACAGTTTTGCGGTGCTTCTTATCGATGGTCTGTCGGTGCGTGAAGAATTGGTAACACGCACATTGCAGAACGCGCTGGGCAAATTGCCGCTGATTGGAGGCTCGGCGGGTGATGGCCTGGACTTCGGCAGCACCTACGTGTATTTTGAAGGTCGCTTTCATCCGGACAGTGCAGTCATGATCATGATCAGCACATCATTGCCTTTCAGGACATTCAAGATTCAGCACTTCGTGCCGACCGATGAAAGACTGGTTGTCACCGAGGTCGATACTGTCCATCGCATTGTAAAAGAAATCAACGGACTGCCCGCAGCCGAGGAATACGCTCGACTGACCGGTGTCGATGCAAATGATCTGGACCCCATGCGCTTTGCGGCTTCGCCGGTCGTGGTGATCATTGATGGCATGAACTATGTACGGTCCATCCAAAAAGCCAATTCGGACAACAGCCTGACATTTTTCTGCGCAATCGAGGAGGGTCTGGTTCTTCGAGTGGCGCGCGGCGTGGACATGGTGGCAAACATGGAACAGTCCTTCGCCGCAATTCAGGACGAAATCGGCCCGCCGCAACTGGTTATCGGCTGTGACTGTATCCTGCGCAAGTTGGAGATTCTGCAAAGTGGGCTGAAAGACCGTGTCGCAGATGTTTTCCGGCGTTATAATGCAATAGGTTTCAATACCTATGGCGAGCAGTTCCGCGGCATCCATGTCAATCAGACGCTTACGGGTATCGTTATCGGTACCGCCGTTTCGGAGGTGCGAAATGCCTGAACGAATACCACCAATAGTTGGCGCGAATGAACAGAGTTTACTGGCCGAGATTGATCGTCAGAACAAAGTCATCAGGGCGCTGATGAACCGGGTCGAACGCAGCACCAACGCGCAGGGTTCCGACTTCGGTTTGTTCCAGACAACGATCATGCTCGAGGACCAGGTGCACAAACGAACCGAGGATCTGGAAGCGTCTCTGCGCGAAAATGAAAAAATAACTCGCGCCTTGCGCGAATCCGAAGCAAAGTTTCGAGGCGTGGTAAGTCAGCCATTGGTCGGGATTGCCACTATCGAGGACGGTAAGTTTAGTTATACCAACCCCAGGTTCGCCGAAATTTTCGGTTATGGCGACGATGAAATCCACAAACTGGGGCCGCTCGATGTAACAGCCGAGCAGGACCGGACGTTGGTCGCGGAACAATTGCGCAGACGGCTCAGCGGTGAAGTAGAGCGCGTCGATTACGTATTCCACGGTCTGCGCAAGGATGGCGTTATAGTGGACATCGAAATCCACGGAAGTGCCATGAATATCGGTGGAAAGCTTACGCTCATCACAATTATCATGGATATCAGCGAACGCATGCGAATAGAGCGAGAGGTGCGGGCGTTGCAGGATCTGCTGCGCGAACAGTCCATCCGCGATAGCTTGACCGGGCTTTACAACCGCCGCTACATGGAGGAAACCATGAACCGTGAAATGGTGTTGGCGCAACGCTATATGCGTTTCATCAGCGTGGCCATGGGAGACCTTGATCACTTTAAGGATATCAATGACCGATATGGCCATCTGGCTGGAGACGAGATTCTGCGGGTATTTGGTGAATTAATGAAGCGTTATTCCCGTGGGAGCGATATCTGTTGCCGTTATGGCGGCGAGGAGTTTCTACTGGTTATGCCGGGTATGGCCGTGGAGCACGCATGTGAGCGCGCCGAACAGCTACGGGCGGAAATTGAGGCCACACAGGTAAAGTTTGGCTCCTCGGCTATTGCCGTGACCGCCTCTTTCGGCGTGGCCAGTTTTCCACAGGATGGAAGGAGCAGCGACGAGTTGATAGCCGCGGCCGATAGGGCGCTATATGCAGCAAAGAAGGCCGGTCGCAATCAGGTAAAAATCAGCTCAGGTCAGAATAATCCATAACGCGGAGCGGCGAGGAAGATTCCATGACACGGTGGATTTAATCGCCTCCGCTAATTTTGACTTAGTTTAATCCACAGATCAAAAAGGTTTGTCTGTCTTGAATTTTCCGTTTCTTCTTTTTTCCCAGAAATATTCCCTCTATTTTTCCGCGTCTGCATTTGCTTTGTCTTCATCTGCTTTTTTCACCGCTTCCTCAGCAAGTTTGTTGGCCTTGCTCATCGCGTCAGACGCCTGTTTTGCCTGTTCTATAGCCGGCTGGGCCTGCTCGGCGCCTCCCATCATAACTGTGGCCATGGGCTTTCCGAAATATTTAAACCAGTAAATCAGCGCCGCTATGATCAGCACAATTATAATAATCAAAAACCAATTCGAAGCACCTTTTTCATTCTTCATTGCTTAAGACCTCCATAGAAAAAAGTATATTGCTTTTCAAACACAAATTAACAAAGAAACAAATTTCCGCGGGCATCGCAGTGGCCATCACGATATAGTATTGCAAAATACTGTTGTTTATTATAGGCATGAAAATATAAACGGTGTCAATTTATTATTGAATTTCTTCATGTCAAGCTGCGGAGAAAATTCGATTTTTAAGGAATTAAATAATTTAGCCGCCCGTTATCCCAAAGCCATGGGCAATGCTCGCTTGCGAAATCATATACAATAAGGGGCACGAGGCAACATGCCGCAAATCTTTCAATATAAATTAACGGTTCCTGAAGATGCCGTGGATGTGAATGGCCACGTAAATAATCTTGAGTATTTACGCTGGATGCAATTAGCCTCTGTTCTTCATTCCGATAGTCAGGGATGCACTAAAGCCACAACGGATATTGGCGCGACCTGGGTTGTCAGGACCCATCATGTCGAATATCTGCGCCCCGCGTTTGCCAGAGAACATCTTATTGTTTTGACGTGGGTGTCAGACTTTCGCCGGGTGCAATCTCTCCGTAAATACAAAATTATTCGCATCGAAGATAATGCCGTGCTTGTCAGGGGTGAGACCGACTGGGTTTTCGTTGATGCCAAAACCGGCAGGCTGCGTTCGATACCTCAAAATGTGATTAATTCATTTACGGTGCTGCCAAAAGAAAAAGAATCGGAGAGTCTTAATCGCCTGGAATATTTTTAGAATTCACTGGAGAAAAAACGGCAAAAAGATGACGGAAGTTGACAGGCACGTACCGCTTTAGCCTGGGTTGCCATTTCATGAGATAATCCCCGGAAGCTACATTTCTGTCAAAGACGAGTTGATTATTTCATTGATTCTGCGGGTAGCCGCTTCAGGATCAGCAGACGCGCATATAGCCGATACAACGGCAACACATTTGGCGCCGGCCGTTACAACTTCTCTCACATTGTTTTCGTTAATCCCGCCTATCGCGACCAGAGGATGCCTGCTGAATGCTTTAATCCGGGCAAGACCTTCCAAACCCCACGCGCCTTTTGTATCGGTTTTTGTCGGCGTGGCAAAAATCGGACTGACGCCTATATAACTGACATCGAGTTTTTGACTTGCTATAACATCTTCCCATGTTTCCACGGACAGGCCAATGATCGCTTTTTCCCCCATGAGGTTTCGGACAATTTCATAAGGCATGTCTTCCTGTCCGATATGCACACCTTCGGCGCCGCAGGCCATAGCCACATCAACACGATCATTGATGATCAGCGGAATTTTATATGGCCCTAACAGTTTTCTAATCCGTCTGGCTTCCTCCACAAAAAAACGCGTGGAGATTTCCTTTTCGCGCAATTGCACAAAAGAAGCGCCGCCTTTAACCGCCCGAATAACGATTTCGTCCAGAGGTTTTTCTCCGCACAAACCGCGATCAGTAACCAGATACACCCCCCGCATCATTAATCCTCAACTTTTAAATGCCCCGTGATATCGTCTTCGGACAGGCGATAAAGATAATCCAGAAAATAAGTCTGAAGGCTTCCGGGCCCCGCTGCTACAGAGGCTGCCATTTCTCCGGCAATCCCCATTACCGCCATGGCTTCAGCCGTCGCGACGAAAGACCGTTTTTCTACCGCCGCAAAGGCTCCGCAAATGGCCGATGCCGTGCAACCCAATCCCGTAACTCTGGACATCAGAGGATGGCCGTTTTTAATCTTCATAATATTTTCTTTATCGACAATATAATCCGTCGGACCGCTGATGCAGATGACGCATTGATGAATTTTGCTGAGCTTTAGCGCCACATCGATTGCCGCCTCCGAAGAAGCCGCGCTATCGACTCCCTTAGTTCTGGATTGGTCATCATCAAGAGCCATAATCTCGGATGCATTTCCTCTAATGACGGTCGGTGGTTCGCTATTCATCAGATTTCTTGCCGTGTTCGTCCGGTAAGCGGTCGCGCCCGCGCCCACAGGATCTAAAATAACAGGAATGCCTTTTTTTCGGGCCTGCCGGGCCGCTTTAAACATGGAGTTGATCCAGCTTTGGCTTAATGTGCCGATGTTGATCACCAGGGCTGAAGCAATATTGACCATCTCCTCGACCTCTTCTTCCGCGTGCGCCATCACCGGAGACGCCCCAACAGCAAGCAGCGCGTTGGCTGTATTATTCATGACGACATAATTGGTAATATTGTGCACAACCGGTGATTGCTGACGAATCAATTCCATGGACTTGTAAATTTCCGCCGCAGTTAGTCTCATGCTTTTCAACTCCTTATATTTTTATTGTACGTAAATAGCTCTATATTGTAAACAGTTGTTTGTAGTTCATCTCATGCTACGCATTTAAAAAATAACGCGGCGGCAATGCAGATAGAGTCAGCCGGAAGCAGGCAAAACGTTATAAAAAAACCCTTCCGTCAGCACCTGCCGAAAAGGGTTGTTAAATCAACAAGCTCTCCCTACGCTGGCATTATCCAGATCAGGTTCAACGGGTTTAATCTCAGATCCGGCGTATAAACTATAAGGTCACGTGTGCCGGGCCACCCCTTTTTTTATGACTTATCAAAATAAATAATTTTCGTCAATCCGCATCCAATAATCGTTCTTGACTCCGATTATTTTATAATTATATTATTTCAAAATTATATTCTCGTTTCTTTTTTGAATCGCAAAAACCCTGAGCTTATGAAGATAAAAATATTTATTCTTATTCTCTGTTCGTTTTTTGTAATAGCAATTGCCGAAAGCGATGTAATAGCAGCCCCGTCGCCAACCAACTCATACAATGCTTATCTCAGGCAGGGGATTGATAAAGCTTTTAATCTGGAAGCGGACGGCGCTAATGAAACGATCAAAAAAGCCGTGGAGCTTGAGCCGGAAAATCCCGCCGGATATGCTTATCTTGCTATGCTCCACCTGATTTCCTACGAAATGAGTTTTGAACTAAATGACAGAAATATTCATCAGGAAGCGCTGCTGAATTACGCTAAAGAAGCCATCAACCGGGGAGAAAAAAGGATAAGGAATAATCCTCATGACAGCCAGGCTTACTTTGCCGTGGCTTTGGCTAAAATCGCCAAAATTCAATGGGCCATTCATCAAAAACGTTATTTCATCATAGCGCAGGAAACATCCAATATTTGGGATTATCTGGAAAAAGCAAAAGAGGGAAATCCGCAAAATTATGACGCGTATCTTCTCATGGGCCTGCTTCATTATCATCTCTATCACCTCCCGGGCTTTATTCGTTTTCTGTCTTCGTCATTCATCGTCGCCGGAAACCGGGAAAAAGGACTTCAGGAACTGGAACTGGCGGCGCAAAAGGGCGACCTGCTGAAAGAACTGGCGCAGGCCGAACTTTCTACGGCTTATTTGAATTTTGAAAAACAGCCGGCAAAGGCTCTGCCGTATGCCCAGGAATTAAATAAAAGATTTCCCAATAATTATAATGTGTCGTTTGTTCTGGCCGGCACTCTTGCGGATCTTCATCGCTACGACGAAGCCGCCGATATCGCCGGGAAGATTGAAATGAATATTCAGGCAGGCACTCCTCCCTTTGTCCCCCAACTTAAGCCCCGCTATGATCAGTTAATGGGTAGAATCCTTTTTAACCAGGGAGAATACGACCGGTCCATGGAATATTTCAATAGTGTCATTAAGGATACATCATTTTACAATGCCCGATCGAGAGTCTGGGCATTTGTTCGTCTGGGAATGATTAATGACATTTACAAAAAAAGGGCTCAGGCTCTGGAATACTATCAAAAGGCTTTGGATGTGGAAGACGGGGAAGGCAGCGCCCGGATAGAAGCAAAAAAATATCTCAAAATTCCCTATGTACCCTGTTTAAACTAAATTTTAATCTCCGGTATAATTAAGCGGCGTGCCTCATCTTCGAAAGCCAAGATTTCCTTGACATGCACATTCGAGTTTTTTATAGTCAATTCGTAAAATAAAACTTTTTCCAGGCAAACACCGTTTCATATCTTAACCCTTCGTATGTATGGATTTGATAGTACTCCATGAAAACTTGATAAAGAAACAAGGAGTGGCATATGTATGAACAAACATTATTAAAACCCGTAAAAATCGGCAAATATGATCTCCCCAACCGTATCTTCATGGCCCCCATGACCCGCAGCCGGGCGGATAACCCTGAGAATGCCCCGACGGCTCTGCACGCGTTGTACTATTCGCAGCGCGCCACGGCCGGACTTCTGATCACCGAAGGATCGCAGATATCCAAACAGGGGGCCGGTTATATCAATACTCCGGGAATATACAGCGCCGCGCAAATCGACGGCTGGCGGCTGGTCACGGAAGCGGTGCATAAAAAAGGCGGGCATATTTTCCTTCAGATCTGGCATGTGGGCCGCATTTCGCACCCCGATTTTCACGATGGCATGCTCCCTGTCGCGCCGTCCGCCATCAATCCTCATGACCGTTCCTATACACCGTCAGGTTTCAAGGAAACCGTCACCCCGCATGCCTTGACCATCGATGAAATCCACGCGATCGTCCAGGATTTCAAGAATGCTGCGACTAACGCAATTTCGGCGGGATTTGATGGCGTTGAGATTCATTCAGCCAACGGCTACCTTATTCACCAGTTCTTCACGAATTGCTCGAATAACCGCACTGATGCCTACGGCGGCAGTCACGAAAACAGGGCCCGTTTCTTTTTCGAGGTCCTCAATGCCGCAGGCGGTGCAATCGGCTTTGACAAAGTCGGCATACGTCTTAATCCCTCCGCGCATGGTTTTTTCGGCATTACCATCGATCAGGATACCATCCCTACTTTCGAATATGTGGTGAAACGCCTGAACGATTATCCCGACCTGGCTTATGCTCATCTGGTCGAGCCCATGCTGCCGGTTGACAATGTGCCTTACGCCGTCAAAGAGATCGCCAAACATTTTCGGCCGCTGTATCGCGGGAAACTTGTAACCAACTGCGGATATACTGCCCAAAGCGCGGATGGTGCCATTGCCGGGAGATATGCCGATGCCGTGTCGTTCGGCAGCGCCTATATAGCCAATCCCGATCTGGTGGAGCGGATCTCGCAAGACTTGCCTTGGGCAAAACCGGACTTAAGCACCTACTACACACCGGGCCCCAAAGGATACACAGACTACCCGGCTATGCCGGAAAATGCCGCCGGCTGAAAATCATGCTGAAACGGATTATACAAGCCTTTATCTTAAACCGGCTGCACATTACGATAAGCGCTCCGGCGGTCATGTGGTGCTGGTCCGGGTTTCTGAAAATGCGGTTTCGCGGAATCGATTATCTGATTATCACCCTGGCAGTGGCCTGTATTTGTCAATGGAACCGTCTTACGGACGCGAAAGAGGATGCGCGAAACTGCCCGGACGATCTGAAGGACGCTCAATCCAAAAGCCGTGCCATCAAGGCTTTTTGCTATGTGACAGGGACTAGCATCATTCTGCTTTCGCTCTTGACCGAACCGTCATGGGAACTCGCGGGGCTGGTCGCCTTTGGCGCTGCTGTCGGTTTTTTTTATAATACTCCCCTCATACCCTCCCGGCCAAATCTGCGTCTTAAAAACCTGTTCATCATCAAAAATTTGAGTTCGGGCGCGGGATGGTCTCTCGGCCTGCTGGTTTTTCCGATGATGCGCGCGCATACACAACCGGACGGGCTCTTTCTTACCGCATTTGTCTATATGTTCGCCATGGTCATGACCTACGAAGTCATGTGGGACATTCGCGACGTGGAAGGCGACTCTCAAGCCGGAATCAGGACGGTGCCGGTCGTGCTCGGAATTAACAACGCCAGAATTTGTACTTCCGTGCTCCAGTTCTTCTGTCTCAGTATTATTATCAGCGGCCTTGCCAATGCCCGCTTGACGCCCGTATGGTCGTTTTACCTTCTCCCCAGCATCATGCTTCTGACCTTGATCATCTTTTTTCCGCGGCTGATCAGATACAACCGCAGCCTTTCGCATATACTGGTCATGGCCCTGAGCGGTTTTGCGTGCCTCGGCGGTTTTTTGTCGATGAAATTCGGGTAAAGATTTAAGGTTGTTATCAGTCAATGCGCAAGATCCGCGCTGTTCTTCATTACAGCTTTTTTATCAACTCCTGTTTGCCGTCAACCTGCAGGCCGGGGATCGTATTTACCGGTAAACCTTTATTAGTAATGCTCTGATGATTTCGCCTTACCTCTAAAAATGCGGTAAACAAAAATCGTGTAGGCGATGACGACCGGCATGCCGATGAGCGCGATGACGCTCATCAATTTCAGCGTTTGTAATCCGGTGGAGCTGTTATAAATCGTTATGCTCAAATTTTGATCATTGCTTGCTTTGACCAGATTGGGAAAATGAACCGCCGCCACGGCAAGCCATAATCCGATAAAAGCAAATGACGATTCCCAGAACGGGGAAGATTCATTCTTATGTTTGACGGAAAAGAATATGGACGAAAGCCACAGCACCGTCCATAAAGCGGCCAGATAGAATAACCAGTTTGACGTGATATCCCGAAACGTCAAGGCTATGGTCAGAAAATAGACAATCGCGGTAACCAGGTTTACCCACACGAGAATGCCGACCGCGCGAAAAGAACGGTTCAGTAATTCGCCTTCAGTCTTCATCACGGAGTATGTTGCTCCTTGCAACAGAATCGCGGCAAGCCCGGTAATGCCGAACAAAAGGGGCACGGGCCGAAGCAATGTGAAAAAGTTTCCGGTAAATTCCATTTTATGATCAAGCGGCACTCCGTAAACAACATTACCCAGAGCCACGCCAAATAACAGGGCCGCCAAGGCACTGCCCGCGAAAAAAGACATCTCCCAGATTGCCCCTCCGGCCTGATCCTGCGCGCGAAATTCAATCGAAACAGCCCGAAAGATCAGAGCGAATAAAACCAGCATCATCGCCAGATAAAAACCGGAAAAGGCCGTGGCATAGGCGTTAGGAAAGGCCGCGAACAGGGCGCCTCCGCCGGTGATCAACCAGACTTCATTGCCGTCCCAGAAAGGCCCGATGGAACTTATTAAAATATCTTTTTCCTTTTTTGTTTTACCGATAAAGGGCATCAGCGCTCCTATCCCCAGATCAAATCCATCCAGGAGAGAGTAGCCGACAAACAATACCAGAATAAGAACGAACCAGAGTTCCTGAAAATTCCGTATGTTTTCCATTTATTTTGCCTCCAGAGTAATTCCCGTTCCCAATATATTTAGACTGCCGGACCTTCCTGAACAATTTTTATAAACAGTTTAACAAACATGACCGCCAGCAGCAGATAAATGAGGAAAAACATCAGCAGGCTGAAAGTTATGTCACCTGCGCTAACCACTACTGACGCCGCATCAGCGGTCTTCATCAGCTTATAAATTATCCACGGCTGACGGCCTACTTCCGCCGATATCCATCCTGTCTCATGAGCGATATGCGGCAGGGGGATCATAAAAGGCAGGGCAAAAAGATATAATTTGTTTTCATATATTTTTTCAGTCCAAAGCAGATAAGCGCCAAGCAGTCCAAGCGCGATTAAAAGAATGCCGATACCCGCCATGATATGATACACCTGAAACACAAAGTTAACCGGCGGCCAGTTTTCTTTCGGGAAATCTCTCAATCCTTTTATTTCCGAATTCCAGTTGAAGTTGTATAGAAAGCTCAGGCCCTTGGGGGCGTAAATTCCATAGGTTTTCTCGTTTTGCTCATCGACAAATCCTACGAGATAAAGCGGCACGCCTTTGGCTGTGTAAAAATGACCCTCAAACGCGGCCGCTTTTTCCGGCTGCATGTTGATGACCTCGATCGCGTGAATGTGGCCCGTGGCCACCTGCAAAATCGGTGTGACGGCAAAAAGAATGATGCTGATCTTCAGCATGGCTCTTGCCGTCTGGCCGTGCAGGCCTTTTCTGACGTAATACCCGGCAATACCTGCCGTCATGACCGCGCCGGTAATCCAGGAGGCGATTACGGTGTGCCAAAACCTGATGATGGTTGACGGATTGGAAACGGCATCGTTAAAGCTGGCGAGAATGATTTTCCCCATTCCACTGATCGTATAGCCCGCGGGAGTCTGCATCCAGGAATTGGCAACCACAATCCAGAAAGCGGAAAGGTGACCGCCCACAAATACCAGTAGCGCCGATAACCAGTAAACCGCCGGGGAAACTTTTTCTCTGGCAAAAATAAGCACTCCGAGAAATACCGATTCCAGAAAAAAAGCTATAACCCCTTCGGCCGCGAGTATCGGCCCGAAAACATCTCCGACTGCCCGGGAATATCCGGACCAGTTCGTTCCGAAAGAAAATTCCATGACAATGCCCGTTGCCGCACCTATCACGAAAATCAGTCCGAGAAGCCTGACCAGAAAATCCGTTATCTTTTTAAATGTGTCATCTTTTTTAATCAGATAGATGGTTTCGGAAATAAGGATAATGAGGGCCGTTCCCAACGTCATGGCCGGAAAGAGGAAATGGAAGCCTACTGTGAAGGCAAACTGAATGCGGGCAAGAAGTACTGCGCTCATAGACACCTCCATATTTTATTGATTAATATTAACCAATAGAATGCAACTTTTCAACAACTTATTTTTTAACTTTCATTTAAGGCTCTAATATATTATCATAAAAACCAACAAAAAAGCACCGGGGATATTTTTATGGCCAACTTTATTAAATGCAGGGCGTGCGGTTATGTAACCAAAGAAGGCAAAGTAAAAGATGTATGCCCCGCGTGCGGAGTGCCCGCAAAAATGTTTGAACCATACACCTCTCCGGTATCGGAGAGGCGACGTAAAATCCTGATGCTGCACATTCATCCCATCATCGTGCATTTTCCGCAATCCTTTACATTTACGCTTTTTGTTCTTTCTGTTTTATCTTTTATCGCACCGCCTCAAATTAATGAGGCTTTGAATGGTACAATGCGCTTGATTTCATTTATTCTTCCCTTTGTTATTATTCTGGCTATCCTAACCGGACTTGTTGACGGCAAAACCAGATTCCGGAAAGTGACAACGCCTTTCTTGAAAAAGAAAATTATATTCGGGCTGTGTTTCCTGTTTACATCTGTTGGGATTGCCGCTGTTGCATTGGATGGGCAGCCGGCGTCGGCATCCGGGATGGCATTATTAACATTGTTAACCCTGATAGCTTTGGGATTTAGTATTGTGCTTGGCTTGATTGGTGACGAATTGCTGGAAGCAAAATTCCCCGGCTGATTCTCCCTTTTACCTGTCATAAAGCTTAATCCGCAAAAGACAGCATACTGAAGCAACGGCATCTGAAGTCTGCCGGGAATCAAAGCCGCGGCCACGAGTATGCCCGGGACAACTCTATCAGACTATCTTTGATCACGGAACCGGAGAGAAATTTACACATGAATGAACCCTTTCAAAAGAATAACTGGGATATCGTGATTACCGGCGGAACGCTTGTAACCATGTCCGCTGATATGTCAATTATCGAAGATTCCTATGTCGGCATTAAAGACGATCTTATTGTCGCGGTGGGCCGGAATAACGATCGTCAAGGTGACGCCATACAAACCAAAGAAACGATTGACGCCTCCGGCTGCATCGTTATGCCGGGACTGGTCAATACACACACGCATCTGCCGATGGTTTGCTTTCGGGGGATGGCCGATGATCTGCCGCTCATGGAGTGGCTGACCGGACATATTTTCCCGGCGGAAGCCCGTTTCGTCAACAAAAAAATGGTTTCCGACGGAGCCACTCTGGCCATGGCGGAAATGATTCTCTCCGGCACGACAACTTTTTGCGACGGCTATTTCTTTGAAGACGCCATCGCGGAGGCTCTCAGCGCGGCCGGTATGCGCGCTGTCGTTTCGCAGGGATTTGCCGACTTTATCCTGCCCGACAAACCCGCGCTCGAAAAAATGATGGCGGCGGCTCAACGTTTTGTAAACCGCTGGCTTCCCCGCGCGCCGCTTATAACACCCGCGTATTTCTGTCATTCTCCATACACCTGCTCTCCGGCAACACTTATCCGCGTAAAAGAAGCGGCCCGCGAGGCCGGTCTTTTATATCTGATTCATTTGCTTGAAAATAAAGACGAGAGAGGCACCATCCTGAATCTTTACGGTAAAAATCCTGTACGGCATCTGCTGGATCTGGGAGTTCTGGATGAAAAAACGATTGCCGTTCACTGCAACTGGCTGGATAAAGAAGATATGGCCGTTTTTGCCGATCTTGGTGTTAAGGTTTCGCATAACCCGGAGAGTTCCATGAAGCTGGCAGCCGGTGTCGCCCCTGTTCCCGAGATGCTGAGGCACGGGATAACCGTCGGAATCGGGACCGACGGATGCGCCAGCAATAACGATCTGGACATGATTCGGGAGATGGACACCGCGGCAAAGATTCATAAAGTAACTACTCTTAACCCCACCGTTATGAACGCGGAAACGGTTTGCCAAATGGCCACCATGGGTGGAGCAAAAGTGCTGGGAATGGATAAATGGATCGGTTCCATAGAAACGGGGAAAAAAGCCGACATCATTTTGGTGGATATGAATCAGCCCCACCTCACGCCGCTTTATAACTGTTATTCTCAGCTTGTCTATGCCTCTCGCGGCGCGGACGTTAAAACCAGCATTATCAACGGCAGGATTGTCATGAAGAACCGGCAACTTTGCACGATCGATCTGCGAACCGCCATGGAAAATGTGCGTAAAATAGCCGCCGGTATCATGGATCAAAAGATGTGTTAAATTGATGCCGGAATCTTCACGCGATCCGGGTAAAATATCATTGACACAAAATTCAATATTCCCTATATTCTGAAAGCGCGGATATAATTTTAAACGGATTGGATGGGCCTAATTTTATGAATATTATTGTTTCCGGATCAATGGCATACGACAGAATTATGGATTTCCCCGGAAAATTTTCCGACCATATTCTGCCCGACAAAATTCACGTCCTGAATGTTTGTTTCCAGGTAAACGGCCTGAAGGAAAAATTTGGCGGCACTGCGGGCAATATAGCTTACGCGCTTACTCTAATGGGTGAAAGACCACTGATTTGCGCCACCATCGGACATGATTACCAGAAGTATTTCAAATGGCTGGCAAAAAACGGATTGTCCACGGAAAACATCAAAATTATTGCCGACGAATTCACGGCAGGGGCTTACATCACCACCGACCGTTCCGATAATCAAATTACCGGATTCAATCCCGGAGCAATGAAATATCAATCAACGCTCGATTTTAGTAAACTCCGCCCTGAAAATACCATTGTTATAGTTTCTCCCGGCAATTTCGAAGACATGGTTAATTACCCGCGCGCCTGCAAAAAAAAGGGAATAGACTATATCCTTGATCCCGGTCAGTCCCTGCCCCTGTGGGATAAAATGGACTTGATTCAGGCCATTGAGGGATGCCGGATACTGATCGTCAACGATTATGAATTGAGCCTGATCATCAGCAAGACAGGGCTTAACAAAAAAGCATTGTTGGAGATAACCGGCACCATCATCACCACTTTGGGAGAATCGGGCTCACAGATATCCACGCGTGAGCGCGACATTGCCATTCCCGCCTTCAGGGTGAAAAAGGTGGTCGACCCGACAGGCGCGGGAGATTCTTACCGGGGCGGTCTGCTTAGCGGTCTGGTTCACGGCAAGGATATCGTGCAGTGCGCAAATATGGGTAGTGTCTGCGCTTCTTTTTCGATAGAGAGCTACGGAACTCAGGAATATAGCTTTACCGCGGAAGAATTTAACGAAAGACTAAACAGCTGCACGCAATAACCGCGCGCAGTTTCCTCATCCGGTTTTTGGTAAGACAGCAAGCATCCCTTGCGTGCAAAAAAGGCGCAGTTTAATACTTTATTTCCGGATTCGGCAACTTCATGTCTATTTCATTTATGGTGTATCTGCGGTTCGGTCGTTTTCCCGTAGCTGGCAATATTTTTTCTGTGATTAAATAAGACAAGCAGAAATGTCGCAGACGCGCCTGTTACCGCGCTAAAATGCCAGTGAAAAGCTAATGCCTGTCCGCAGGCCAGAATAAAAACCATGAAAAATGAGGCGATAAAAGGAATCCGGACGATTCCATAAACAACAAGCCAGATTGCCGCTGCCAATGCAGCCGTCCATGGCGCAACCAAAAGGGTAAACCCCAAATAGTTAGCCACTCCTTTGCCGCCGCGAAAACGGTGAAAGCAGGGGAAACTATTTCCCAGTATAAGAAAAAAACACGTCCAGGGAAGCAAATCCTCGTTTAAAAAATACATCGCTACAAACGCCACGGCTATGGCCCGGCCGATATCCAGCCCGAAGACAACTGCCGCCCATAAAATCCCCGCCTGGCGGTAGACGTTGGTGGTACCGGCGTTGCCGCTGAAGCTCAACCGCGGGTCTGCCTTACCGGCAAGCTTTAAAAAAATAATGGCAAAATTTACGGAACCGGCAAAATAAGCGAAACAATAAATTAAGATAATTTTACTCATGCTTCAATTCCCGGCAAATCAACCATAGTCCCGTCATAACTTGAAAGAATAATGGCCATGACAGGTAACCTCGTATTAAGCTCTGATCCACTCAGGCGGACTTAATCGTCCCCGCGACACATCTCTCATCTCCATACCGCTGATGCTTTCACAGATTACATCATTCAAATCATAAATCCAGGCGTTAAAGATCAACAATTCCCCGGAGACGCCCGCAGGCACAACGCGTCCCAGATACTTATTTCCTTTTATCGTCTTTTGATAAATGACTCTTTTTCCAAATCCAACAGGGAAGGAAACCATACCGGCAAAGCGCTGCCCCCATACGCAGGCCGCGTGCAGGGTCGCATCCAGTGGAAACGGAGAACCGAGCAAACTTTCATCCGCCTCATGATCACCTCCGGAAACAAAAGCATGGGCTCCGTCAGGCAAAACCGATAAATCACCCATGATGTTTTGATAAGCCTCTCCAAAAGGAACAAGTTCACGGTAAATAGCCTCCGAGGGCACGCTGATGCAACCTCCTTCCAGATTCTTCATGATGGGAAAAGGAGGCGGCAATGACGCAGCGTTATCAGCAAAGAGAAACTCCACACTCGCGTGTTCGACGGTGCGCCTGATATCGCCGGTTTTTGATGTAACCGTAGTGATAAGCGAAGCCCTGATCCCGCCGTCACCGGATTCTTTCATATCAATCATTACCGGCAGGCGCGTTGTATCCGGCGGAATTGATAAAAAACGCGGAAAGGTCGCGCCTTGCATACAATTTATATCGATCTGCGGATAATGGGTTTTAACGGCGCCTGCCAGAACAATCATCTCTTCCACGGCCGGCAGAATGACCCCTCCCTCTAAATGGTGATCCCGCAGATAGGGATACACCTCGATATCACAGTGATGCCGCTTGGTTTGATTTAAACGGGAAACGATTTCCATAATTGAACCGTTTTCGGATCGATGGCCACGGGAGTTCCGGCCAGATTCAAAGCGCAATGCTTTGTGAAGCCGATACAGATGATATGTCCTTTTTCCGCGTGCGTTATCAGGTAGTCAAATTGTAAACGCACTCTCTCCAGGTTTACCGGCCGCGTGTAGATATACATCAAATCGTCGTAATACAGGGGTTGATAAAAACTGATGCCTAAATCGAAGATGGGATATACATATCCGCTTTCCTCGATTTCTTTGTAGGAATAAGCGATATCGCGCATCAGGGAAGTTCGGCCGAATTCGAAATAACGCAGATAATTGGAATGATAAACCACTTGCGAGCGATCCGTATCAACATATAATGTCCGGTATCGCGAACGATGCCAGACAAGACCAGTTGTCAGGTCCCGCGTGTAACGCTCGTCATTATTGTACATTTCCGGTTTAAATGGCTTGGGTTTCATTTTTATACTCCTCTGAAAATGACACAGCAATTTGTTCCGCCAAAACCAAAAGCATTGGAAAGAGCAATTTCATATTTTTGTTTGCGGGCATCATCAGGCACTACATCGATATCGGCAAATTCGGGATCCGGCACATGGTTGATCGTGGGCAGGATTATGCCCTTGTTCATTCCTTCAATCGTCAGAGCGGCTTCGATGGCCGCGGTCGCGCCGAGGGTATGCCCCAACTGAGATTTGTTTGATGATACGGGAATTTTTTCAAGCTTTTTGCAAAACACTTCCCGCAGACATTTTATCTCCGTGCTGTCGCCTTTGGGCGTGGACGTGCCATGGGCGTTCACATATTGAACATCTTCCGGTTTCAATCCGGCATCCTCAATGGATTCTCTGATAGCGCGGATAATCGTTGACATGTTGGGACTGGTGTAATGATGGGCATCCGATGCCCATCCGATGCCCAAAACTTCGGCCTTCGGTTTAAGCCCGTAAGCTTTGATCGCCTCTTCCGCGGCCAGAACAACAACGCCCGCGCCTTCGGAAAGGACAAAACCCTTGCGGTCAGCGCTGAAAGGCCTCGAAGCCAGCGCGGGATTTTGATAAGCGCGGTCTTTGGGATTAACCTTGATCGTGGCATTCATATTGGCAAAACCGTGAATCAGTTCCGGCAGAATGGGAGCGTCAGCGCCGCCGGCCAGGACAAAATCGCAATCACCATCCCTGATCATTCTTGCTCCGATGCCTATCGCGTAGTTTCCCGAAGCGCAGGCGCCCTGCGGCGAAAAAATAGGGCCGGTAAATTTCAAAAGCATTCCCGCTTTGCCGGAAGGAAGATTCGCGCACAGATTAGGCAACAAATAAGGACTGACCCTCAGCGGCCCGCGATGTTCCAGATCGTGAACGGCAATGCGAAAAGCATCCGACCCGTTGAGCGCCGAACCGACAAGGCATGCCATCCGCGGAGCAATCTGGGCGTCAATGGAAATGCCCGAATTTTGCAGGGCCTCCTTGCAAACGGCCATCGTTAAAATCACAAAAGCCGCGTTCCAGTTGTACACTTCTTTCGCGTCGGTAAAATCAAGCTCCAGTGGGTACCAGTCCGGTATCTCTCCGACGATATCGCAGGCTGATTCTACATTACATCGGGTCACTTTGCGGAAACCGGCCTCACCCTTAATCGCTCTTTTCCATGTTTTTTCAAATGTGCTCCCCAGCGGGGTGGCCGCGCCGTAACCGACGATAAAAACTTTTCTGTTTTTCGGGGCTTTCATAATATGACAATTATCCTCTATTCAAGTCTGCGCAAAATCAGGCAGGAATTGCATCCGCCGAAACCAAACGCGTTTTTCAGCACAAACTCCTGTTTTAATTTTCTGGCTCCTTCGCCAACACAGTCAATTTCAATTTCGGGGTCTGGAACATAATTAATCGTGGGCAGCACGCTCTCTTTAAGCATGCCTTCCATAGCCAGTATGGCTTCGATGGCGCTGGAGGCGCCCATCGCGTGACCGAGTTGTGATTTGTTCGCCGATACCGGCGGCACTTTATCGCCGAAAACATTACGCAGGGCATCCGCCTCCACCTTATCGCCTATTTTGGTCGAAGTCGCGTGCGCGTTGACCGCGTCAATATCCGCCGGCCGAAGTCCCGCGTCGGCAATAGTTTCTTCGATGCATCTTTGCACCGTTGTCAAATTAGGCGAAACAAAATGGCTGGCATCCGATGTCATGGCGCATCCGGCCAGTTCTATTTTTGATTCCAACCCATGGGATTTGGCAAAATCTTCCGTTGCCATAATGACGCAACCGGCTCCTTCGGAGACAACAAACCCCCGCCTGTGAACAGAAAAAGGCCTGCTCGTTTTTTCCGGCGGCTCGTGGGGCTGTCCTTCTTTCGGACGGTAAGCGCCGTTCATTGTGGCAAATCCGGCAACGATCGGCTCAACCAGAGGAAAATCCACCGCGCCGCCGATAACCACATCCGCCATGTTTTGCTCAAGCAGCATTCGGCCTATGATCAGCGATGTAATTCCTGTAGCGCAAGCCGTGATCGTCGAGCAGATAGGACCTGTCGCGCCCGTAAGAATGGAAACCTTGCCGCCGGCCATATTAATGCAGGAGTTGGGGTTCGTAAAAGGATGAGGCATTTTCCCTTCCGTAATCATCAGACGATCAGCCTGCAGAACCGCGTCCAAACCGCCAACCGCCGAACTGAAGGTAATCGCGACCCGCGGCGCTATTTCAGGCGTAATGATAATTTTGCTTTTTTCCAGAGCGCGGTGAACAACCAGCATGCCGTATTTGAAGATGGGCGATGTCCAGTGCGCCAGATCCCTCGGCTGTAAAAAAGGATACGGACGCGTATCAATATCCGCCACTTCACCGGCAACACGCACAGGGAAGGCGGCGTCAATAGGAAATCTGGTAAGATTTCCTATTCCGCAATTTCCGGCCACAGCCCGCTGCCATTGGACATCCAAATCCGTTCCCAAAGAAGACACAGCGTCGTAGCCCAGTATTAATGTTTTCTTTAAACCCATAGCAAACCATGTTTCCGAGAAATATAAAAAATCATCTCATGGGGTCAAGATAACCCAAAGACGTTAATAATTATGTGCCTATATCAAAAATTGTTGGGGATTACCAAGGAATAAAGTGGTACAACTTGGCAAACATTTCATAGACTTCGATCCAGTTTTGTAAATCTTTGGCCGATTTCAGATGTTCGCGTTTGTTGACCATGACCCAGCTCATATGCGCCGCTCCGTCTTTACAGGTAGAGCAATCGCGCGTTGCCGACGTGCAGCAGCGATGAACCGTTTTTAAATCTGAGGCCCAGCGGGCAAAATGGATTAAACGGCGGGGCCGGTTTTCTCTATTATCCAGAGATTCCGTAACGGAGGGGCATTCATTCCACCCAAAGCTCCGTCCCATCATTTTCCCCGTGGTAATGATCTCATGATAATATTTGCAGGAAATTACAGTCTGCGGATATTGATCCAGCATCTCGTCCATTTCATGACGTAAATCTTTGAGTTCGCCTTCGCGCCACGAAAAGCCGTCAACGCCTTCGTCATTCGATAAAAGCTGCAGATGCACTTTCAAGCCGACATCGGCAATTCTTTTGATGACAGGTTCCATCTTCCCCACCTGGCGGGGAGTCAACGTATAAAGATAATACGTATAAGCATCTCCGGCATAATTCTTACTGGATACGGCAAACGTGTCGCGCCCGCGGAGGACTTTCTCTTCTTCGCCGCCGCCCCATAGCGAAATTCCCACCATCATATCGGGAAACTTTTCCCGGGGAACTTTAATCAGACCGTTGGTGGCGCAATAAGTAGGCAGGCGCTTATAGAAAGCCTCGACGCGATCCATGCAAAGCGTCGGCTCGCCGCCTATTAAAATCGCCAGATTCACGCCCCGTTCTTTTTCACGGTCGATAAAATCTTCCCATTTTTTTATATCCATCTCTTCTTCGGCCGCCTGATGTTCTCCCGAAGAAAAGAAAAAACAGCCTTTGCAGCGCAAATTGCAGCGGTTGGTTACATCGTATATGGAACTGCGGATATTAAGATTTGAAATTTGCCTGTATCTTTCGTACCAGTTTTTATCCAGCAAAGAACTAACCGTTTTCATCAATACTGCTCCGACAGAATTTTAAAATCAGGTATTCCAACCCATCTGGTGAATATTTTAATATCGTTTCTAACTTGTCGCCGCCCGCGGCGGATTTATAATTTCGGCGCAAAGATTCTCGCCCTTCTCGTATCCCATGACCCAGACAGCCAGATAGGTATCAACATAATCGAGCCAGGATTTAAAAGTAGCCAGATCGTTCACATGACGGTACAGGCGCGCCGTGACGATTGAGGAACCGGCGGCGTAATGACGGCAGTCGTCGCAATCCGTATCCGGCACACAGCAGGCGACCGATCTGTCCCAATTAAGGTCTGTCCTGTATTGCCGGAAAGACCTCCCCAACCCGATATCCCGCGAAGCATTCTGACGGGGATAGGAACAACTGTAAAGATCATGCAAACTTTTTTGATGGGTATGCGCCACGGCGTTGTAGGCGGAAAAAATAATATTTCGCGGATATTTATTCAGAAGCTCCATCATCATCTGCCGTGTATCGTTGAACGACGCGTCATCATGCCGCAGATTTCCCGTGTAACCAACCGGCGATGAAAAAACATTAAAGGTCAGTTTACAGTCATGGGCGACAAGCTGCGCGGCGACTTCTTTTACCTCATCTATATTTTCCCGGGTAAAGGTGTAAACAAAAACCGCCCGCGGATCATTTTCGTAATTCTCGATCTGTTTTTTTAAAAGGTCCTTGGCCTTTCTGATTCTTAAACTGGTTTCGTCATTACCCCAGACGGAAATATGCAGTTTATAGCCGACTGAAGAAGATATTTTTTTGAAACCATTGGTGGCAATGCTGCCCAGCGGCATTTCCTGATAGCACACATCCAGAAGCTCCGGCACCAAAGAAGGCTCTGCTCCCGCCAGAACGACGTAAGTAATGCCGCGCGCTTTTTCGGCCTGCATAAGCTCGCGCCACGCAAGGGTATCGCCAATCTCACGGGCGAACTGTTTTTCTCCTTCAAAGTAATAACAGCCGTCACAGCGAATATTGCAGCGGTTGGACATATCATAAGTCGATTCCCGCAGAAAAAAATATTTTCTCACCTTTTCCCAGCGCGCTTTGACCTCCGGATGAGACAGGAGTTCGGAAAATCCGGGTTTGACTGATTGCAGAGCTGCTTTATCACGAATAGGCATAGACCTTTTATCTTCAATCAATTATTTTTTCTCGGCAAGTTTTTCTTCAATGTAACCGGCGATCAGGCGAATGGTTTTCAACTTGGGATAATCATCTTCATCTATGGCGATCTTGTACTCATCCTGCAGGACTAATGCAATGGTCGCCAGATCCATGCTGTCAATGCCCAATTCATCCACCAAATCCATATCCGGATTAAATGTGTCCGCGGTAACGTCTTCTAATTTGAGTTCCTCAATAATTATTTCGGCCACGCGCCGTATAATGCCCTTGGTATCCTGGTTATCAGGCATCACAACCCCTCCTTCTATGCTTATTTATATTTAACTATTTATCTTTTTCGCGTTTATTAAACCGCTGCACACAATATTTCCCTGACTTGCCACTTTAAAAGAAAACAAAACGTCTTCACCGTTTTCCTCACAGGTTATGCTGACCGTCAGCGTTTCCCGGGGCCGCACCGGCTGTGTAAATCTTACTCTTTTGAACTCCTTTAATTGAACCGGCTCCCCTTTTTTCAATGCGTCCCGGATAATTGCCTGTTCGACGATATAAACTAAAGCGATTCCGGGAAGAATCGGCTCGCCGGGGAAATGGCCCAAAAACCAAGGAGAATCAGCCGGCACATCCGCCAATGCTTCAATATAATGATCATTAGTTACTTTTATCTCTTTTAATAAACTCCATTGACTTTCCAACAAATAAACCCCATTGGCTCATGTCAAAGTTAAATGAATACGCAAAAGTACTAATTCATATCATTGATTGTTTTTTCAATCAAAATTTTTTTATAAGGTCAATATTTAATTTATTCGCCAAATCCTGTTTATCCATGAAAAAATGCAGTTAATTTGGCAAGTTAAACACCCATCAAAAATGATGTTAATAAGACCAAATATTCTAATCGGCCTCAAAAGAAGTTTTTTACCCGAATGATACCGGTAACTTAACGTAAAAATAACGTGAATTTAACGGCTGGTTATTATCATGTTTATGCCGCAATTGATTGCGCCCTATTATTTACATTGACAAGATAATTTGATTTGCTTATTTAGTTCAGGTCATCAGAATTCTAAAAATCGCTTTAAAAATTGCAACGTTTTCAGGTCAAATCATCCGGACTGTTTTAAACAGATAAGACCGGGAAGAAAAACGATATTTCAAGACCACATTCGCTCATAAAAGGAGACCGCCATGAAGGATCTAAAAAACAGGGTCGCGGGAATTACCGGCGCCGCATCCGGCATCGGAAGGGCGCTTGCGCTTAATCTGGCTGATGAAGGCTGCCACATGGCAATATCAGATCTTAACGAGGCCGGTCTCAAGGAAACCGCCGATATGGTGCATAGGCGAAACAAAGATGTGCGGGTCAGCACCCACAAGGTAGACGCCGCGGACCGCGAGCAGGTCAGGCGCTATGCAAACGAGGTGGTTAACACTCACGGCGCTGTTCATATCATCATCAATAATGCGGGGGTCGCCATCATGGAAACGCTGGATGATGTGACCTATGAGGATTTTGAGTGGCTCATGGGTATCAATTTGTGGGGCGTGATTTATGGATGCAAGGAGTTCCTCCCGTACCTTAAAAAGCAGGACTCCGCTCACATCGTCAATATCAGCAGCGTTAATGGTATTTTCACCAATCCGAATAACGGTCCTTACTGTACGGCAAAGTTTGCCGTCCGGGGATTCACTGAAACGCTGGCGCAGGAACTCTCTGATACCCGCGTTAAAGTCTCGTGTGTGCACCCCGGCGGAATTAAGACGAACATTGCCAACAACGCCAAGTACTACAAAGCCTCGGACCCCTCCCTTGCAAGAGAAGGAAGCGTTGCCGTTTTCAATCAGGTTATGGCAAAAACATCAGCGGACAAGGCGGCAAAAATTATTATTGCCGGAATCAAAAAGGACAAAGTGCGCATCATGGTCGGAGCGGATGCCTACGTGTATGACTGGCTTAAGCGATTATTCCCGGTAGGGTTCCAAAAAATCACCGGCCGTAAGGTTGCCCCCGAATGGATAAAAAAGATGGCGGGACTCAAGTCCCAGTAAGCTGAGCATGGCAAAAACGGCGGTTCTTAATTAATATCCCGGTGAATTAAACTGGAAAGGGGAACAATTTTTAAGCCCTTAACCGCAAGCCCCTGCAATATCTTTTCGATTTCCGGCAATAAAACAGCGCCGTCTTCTAAACGGCGCGGCGGCACATCGTGCAGCAAAATGATATCGTCGGCCTTAACCTTTTTGAGTATTCTGGATGCAAGATTTTTAACACGGCGATTGCCCGCATCAAAAGCGCGGCAGTTAAAAGTTACACAAAACAAACCCAGTCGATCCAGAACGGCGGGAAGTTTGGGGCTGATGATTCCCACAGGGGGACGAAAGGCCAAAGCATTGACGCCCATTTTCTTCAAAACTTCCTGAGTCCTGAATATTTCCTGATAAAGATAATGATAACTTCCCAGCATCAAAAAAGGATTATGATTAAATGAATGATTGCCAATGGCGTGGCCGCGGGCAATTATTTCCCTGATTATTTCCGGATGTTTCAAGGCATTGGCGCCGGAAACAAAAAAAGTTGCCTTCACCGAATACCGATCCAGCAGGGCCATTATTTGTCCTGTTGTCGGAAGTGAAGGACCATCATCAAAAGTCAGCGCGACCAAATTTTCGCCGGTATTGCCGCGGCTGATCACAGGCAGGAAAAAATTGCTTCGCGGGAAAAAAGAAGCGGCCACACAAAGCACAATATATAAAAGGGCAATAGCCGCCGAAAGCAGAGAATTCATAAAGAAAACAACCGCGGCGGCAGACAAAAGAATTATTCCCGTGATTTGAGCGGGGCTTGCAGACGTTAATATTTTTTTCATGGATAGTCTCATCCACCTCCGTCATGATGTGACAACTCCGCAGGCATTGGACACAAGAGAAAAATCCTGATGTTTCACCATCCCTCAATCCCTTTCCTGGAAAAGGGCGGGGAAATTACTTTGGAATTGTGTCAATCCGTCTTTATTGAATCAGATATTCCCACAGGGGACCTGTAAACCCTCTCCTGTAGAGTTTGGGCAAAACACGGGTTGCCTTAGCTTCACCGGCGCCGATAATCCAGTTCAGACGGCCGTTGGCGTGATTTTCCACCGTCTGCATAATTTCCGCGGCGGATATTTCCCCTGAACGGTAAAATACCGGCGGCAGGATATTCTGGCCCGCGGTAATCTGACCTTCCCGAAGCGCTATATCATACAAACCCGTGTGCGGATAAACGCGGATGCCGCAGAAAAAAAAGAATACCGCCCGCGAAAGGCTATCGAGGCCGGTCAGTGTTTTTTGCAGAGTCTGTTTGTTTTCGCCCGGACCGCCTAACAGAAGATAATGAGCAACGTGCAAAGAGGCTTTAAGCGCTTTTTCATGGGCAATCAAAACATCACCGGAAGAAAAAGGTTTGCGCAAATTTTTAAGCACCGTATCCGACAAAGATTCCGTGCCGAATTCAACATGCGTTAATCCGGCATCCGCCATCTGTTTGAAATAATCATCGGGAGGAATGGTGGGCGCAAAAAAACCGCCCCACGGAATAGACACGCGGGCGTGCATAAAGGCTTTCGCGACCTGAGAGCTGTGCTCATAACTGGCGTTGAGCGCGGAATCGGTTATGAAAATATACTTGGCGCCGGAATCCTGCAATTCGCGGGCCTCGCGGGCTACTTCAACCGGCGGGAAAAACCGCATCCGGGCGCCTTCGATATGGGGATAAGTGCAGTAGGAGCAATGAAACGGACATCCTCTTTTTGTTTGCAGATTGAGCATGCCGCCGTAAGACAGATAAAATTGCGTGTGGGGATTTGCCGGATCAAAACGTCTTTTAATTTCGCCATCCCAGGGTTCATAAACAAAGTCCGTTTTTTCTTTTGTCAAAACACCGGGTATTTGTTTGACATCCCTGTTTTTCGCGAGCGCGTCCAGAAGCACGGGTAATCTCTCGCCTTCGCCGGCTATTCCATAATCGGCATCCAGCGCCCGCATGAACTCAACAGGAAAGATCGTAAAACCGCAGCCGCCTAAAATGATCCGGGCATTCGAATTTGCCCTGATGCGGCCGACTAAACTTTGATACTCAGACAGAAAGCCTCTGCTGTTTGTTACATCGGTATTATCGATATTCCTGATGGATACGCAGGCATAATCGGGAGAAAATTCTCTGATCAATGTATCCAGCTCATCCGGATTGGCAAAAACGTTTAAGTCCGCGATTTTGGTCTGATAACGGGAATCCAGGGAACCGGCTACGTAATCAAGCCCCAGCGGATATACCGGATAGGGAATTCTCAGAGTATTCGCTGAAATGAGCAGTACTTTTATCATAGAAATTAAAGCTTAAAAAAGATCAAATTTTAGCGAAAGCGATGCATTAACCTTTTTTCTGATTCCCGGAAATGTGTGTGGCCAGCGCGCGCACAGAAGCAAAAACTTTAACGCCCAGCTCCTTGCTGTCGATTCTGACACCGTAGTCTTTTTCAATCATCATCACCAATTCAAGCACATCAATGGAATCAATCCCCATATCGCCGCCTACGAGTTGAGCGTCATCCCCGATATCTTCGGGCCCAACGTCAATCAGTCCCAGTGTTTCAATAATTTTAACCTTAAGTTCACTGATCAATTCTTCAATCTGACTCATCTAATACTCCTGTTCTTAATCTGACTTTTCAAGTTCTCTTTATTTTTTTGTTGTGCCCGGCTTTGAATCTTGCACGCGCGTTGATTCGGGCCTGATAACTTCATTGCCGAGAATTTTTTCCAGTATAACCCGTACGACGAAGCGGCTAAGCGCCCTCCCGTATTGAGGACCGGCAAGATAAATACCCAGCATCAAAAGCAACCAGGAAAGACCGTAAGCCAAAGGAATTCCGATAACCCCGAACGCGGGGCTATGCAACCAGGCGGCAATTACCCCCACTATAAAGGCGGCCGGTATGCCAAGAAAGTAACTGATAAATATTATAATAAGACCGGTAATTACGGTGCCGGTAAGTTTCTTTTTAAAAATGCTCAGATCAGCGTGATCATTTATCGCGGCCCTGCAGAATTCTTTCCGGGCAAAATAAAGTGCTGATTTTTTTATAATATTCAAATTATTTCCTGTAAATAAAATATGACAAGTACTCTTTAACGGATCCTGTGAAACACGGTCAACCGTTTTAATGATCTGATAGCTCACCGCTCCATGATGCCACCGATAGAATGTTTCGAACGAAGCGGGTAATCGCTGTAAGCAATCTCCTTAAAAACACCTGTGCGAGCCTGCCCGACAGTAGCAATTAATTCATCATCCACATAAATGCGTCCGTCTCCGATTACGACGCTCGCGCCCGATTCCTTCAAACGCGAATAACGCCGCACATCAATTTCAAAACGGACACATTTGTTAAACGGGCGAATCTGACCGTTGAAAGCAACTTCGCCGCACCCCAGTGCCCTGCCCGTCCCCAGCGATCCATTCCAGACACAGAAAAAACCAAGCAACTGCCATATTCCGTCCACGCCAAGACATCCGGGCTGCACCGGATCGCCCTGAAAATGGCATTGGAAATACCACGCGTCCAGCCGGATATCCTGTTCGGCGATTATTTTCCCCTTCTTTCCGTCGCTTTCAATCAGCAATATGCGATCAATCATGAGAAAGGGAGGCGCGGGAAGTCTCGCTTCAAAATGTTCGGGAGGGTCAGTCACCAGTTTGCCGTAAGCAAAAGCGAGAATTTCTTCGAAATTAAAATGATCGCGCTTTATAAATTCCTGATATTTCATAATTATTCTTTCTCTTTCCGAGCGCCTCGACAATAAACCGGAAAGTGTATAATGATCCCTGTATATAAATTTATTTCAGTATTGGCACAGACGCCCGGATTACAATAAATCGTGGCAGAAAATTGTAAGGCCCGATTATTATTTTAATTTATTTTGACTATAAGAAAAGGTCTCTTTTGTCAAAAGAAAAAATCCCCTGAAATCATACCAGATCAATATGAGATCAACCCTATAAATTAATAGCGCTGAAATTAAAATTGAGTTATAAACAACGTCATAAAAAACCGCTATAAAGGAGAATGAATGAACAGAGCAGCTATTCACAAAATCAGTTACGGTCTATACATCGTCACTTCAGGTCAGGACGGTAAATTCAACGGTCAGATTGCCAACGCCCTGTTTCAAGTCACATCGAATCCGGCGACAGTGGCCATCAGCATCAATAAAGAAAATTACACTCATGAATTAATAAAACTCAGCCGCAAATTTGTTGTCTCTATCCTGTCCGAGGCAACCCCCATGACTTTCATCGGTCTTTTCGGCTTTAAAAGCGGACACAATGTCAATAAACTGCAAAATGTAAAAATAAAAACAGGCGTCACCAATGTGCCCATAATCCTGGAAAATACGGTCTCCTATCTGGAAGTTGAACTGGAAAAAGAATTGGATTGCGGCACGCATACTATCTTTGTCGGCCAGATTGTCGATTGCGATCTCATAAGCGATGCCGAACCCATGACATACGCCTATTATCAAAATGTCAAGGGAGGCAAATCGCCGAAAACAGCGCCCACTTACGCGAAAGATGAAACTTCCGCCGATTCCCATGCCTCCGCCAGTTATGTCTGCAGTGTTTGCGGCTATGTTTATGACGAAGCCAAAGGCGATCCGGATAACGGCATTGCCCCCGGAACAAAATTTGAAGATTTGCCCCAAACATGGACGTGTCCTGTATGCGGCGCGGATAAGTCAAAGTTTGAAAAAAGTAAATAATTAGCGCTCGACTTTTTAGCAAAAGAAAGTACAATAATGTTGTAAAAATATTTTAGAAACGTTTCTTTGGGGCCTTTGAGTCAGAGTCTTTGAAACCGGAGGATATAACGATTATGAAAACAAGAAAACTCTCAAGTCTGTTACTCTGTTTTAGTCTTGCCTTGATTGTACTTTTTGTCGGGCAGGCTTACGCCACTCTCGGCGAATCAACCGATTCGATCGCGACGAACAGGAAGGCTCTTTCGGCTGTGCGAAGCACCACGATAACATCTTCAAAATACACCGTTCACGTGTTCCAGTCCGAAACAATGACAGTCCGGGAATACGTATCTCCCTCCGGTGTCGTCTTCGGCATCGCGTGGAACGGCCTGACCCATCCCGACCTGACGCCGCTTTTGGGATCCTACGCTTCCGAATATCAGAAGGCGGCAAGTCATATCAAACGGCAGCCGGGACGCAAGTTCGTTAAGGTGGAATCAGATAATGTTATTGTGGAGAAATGGGGACATATGAGAAATTTGCAGGGACGCGCCTACGCGCCTGCTTTGATGCCACAAGGAGTAAGCAATGATGAAATTAAATAAACTGCTTTTTTATAGTCTGATTTCTTTGCTGGTCATAAGCTGCAGCGGGGGCGGAGGAGGCGGCGGCGGAACAACCACTCCCACCGTGACACTGACTTCTATCGCGGTTACACCGGCAGACCAACGCCTGCTTTTGGAAACGGGAGCAACAAAACAATTTACGGCAACCGGGACTTATTCGGACAGTTCAACACAGGACATTACAACCTCCGTGACATGGAGTTCGTCAAACACGGATATCGCGACGATCAGCAACACTTCCGGCTCCAATGGACTTGTAACTTTGCAAGCCGTCGGCGCGACAACGATAACTGCTACGTCGGGAAGCATTAACGGCTCCACGCTGCTGACGGTAGAAACCAATAACAATAACAACGATAACCATCTTACGATAACAGTGAACGGCGACACGCTGTGCACAAACGCTTATCCCAACAAGCCCTGTGTCAGCGTTACGGTCTGCACTCCCGGCAGCAATACCGACTGCCAGATCATCAATGATATTCTTTTGGATACGGGAGCTTCCGGTTTGCGGATATTCAGTTCAGTTCTCACGATTACCCCCACACAAGTAACGAGCGGTTCAGGAAATCTCGCGGACTGCATACAATACGCTGACGGTTCAGCGGACTGGGGACCGGTTCAAACCGTTGACGTCATTCTGGGCAACGAACCGGCAGTTACCATGCCTATCCATGTCATCGATTCTACGTTCGGCACCAACGCAGAACAGATCCAATCTCTCTGTGGAACCCCGGATGTTTCTCCGAATACAGCCGGGTTCAACGGGCTATTGGGCGTTGGTCTCTTTGCCCAGGATTGCGGTTCGACATGCGTAAGTGTTACCAGTAACCAGATGTACTATTCCTGCAGCGGTTCCGTATGCTCTCCTACCGCAGTGCCCCTATCCAACCAGGTACCGAACCCGGTCGCGCTCCTTCCTCTTGATAACAACGGCGTGGTCGTGGAGCTTCCTTCGGTTGCTTTGGGAGGAAAAACCTCAATTCAAGGCGATCTTTACCTGGGCATTGACACGCGGTCGAATAACTCCTCTTCCGGAGCAACGATGTATCCTGCCGATCCATCCAGCGGGAATTTCATAACCGTTTTTCCGGTCACTGGCGGAAACACATACAGCTCCAGTTTCATTGACACCGGCTCGAACGCGCTATTTTTTGACGCAGGTTCGCAAAACGCCCTGATAACCTGTTCAACGGGAATTGCCACAGGATGGTACTGCCCTTCTTCCACGCTAAGCTTTACCGCAACGACAAAAGGCTATTTAGGATCGCCCGCCGCCAATATACCGTTTTCGATAGGCAACGCCGATACCCTTTTCAGTCCGCAAACAAACTGGGTGTTTAGTGAATTAGGCGCCCCATACGATTCCAGCACTATAAGCGCTTTCTTCGACTGGGGGCTACCCTTTTTCATGGGACGCAGCGTTTATGTTGGACTTGAAAAAACGTCATCCAACCTCGGCAAAGGCCCCTACTGGGCGTATTAACAAAAAAAGCGGCATCAACGACAATCAGCGCACTTACGGCTTGAAGAAAGGCAGGGAATTTCAAAGAAATATCAAAAATAATACAGGAGATAAGTATGGATGAAATATTAATAAAAAAAATCCGGACGGCGGCAGTAGCAGGCTGGTGGACTTTATTAATAGCCTATTGCGTCCTGCTGATTCAATGGTTTGCTTATTTACTGATTATATCCCGGCAGCCGGCAGGATATCTTTGCCTTTTTGGTGAAGGCGTTACCTGGCCGGAAGTCCGCACGATATGGCTGTGGGGAATGGTGGCCTATAAACTCGGCGTCGCAATGATGCTGTTTGTTGTCATCTGGCTGACGCTCTGGGCAAGACAATTAAAAAAGCAGCATTGAAAGTTTAGACCCGGAAAATATTCGCACATTACGCCGTAAGTTGCGCCCTGGTTTTTCATTGACATACAATACAGGTTTGCCTATACTCGCTCCCGATAAAAGCAAGCTCTTTCAAGGGAATTCGCGGTTTAAATAGCCGCACCTTTTCCGTGTTATTTGTAAAATATCAGAAGGGATTAAGTTATTAATGGATTATGATAGTGTCGCGGATGTTCAATCGAGGCTGACAAAGGCCGGCTTTATTCCCTCCAGGGAAATTGCCACGGTTGTTTTTCTGGCAGCTGCAACGCAAAAGCCGGTTCTGGTTGAAGGGCCGGCAGGTGTCGGCAAGACAGAGTTGGCCAAGGCGATAGCCCGCAGTCTGGATTGGGATCTTATCCGGCTCCAGTGTTACGAAGGTCTGGATGAAGCCAAGGCTCTTTATGAATGGGAATACGCCAAGCAGCTTCTTTATACGCAGATGGTAAAAGACAGATTAAACGACATCATTGCTTGTGCCTCAACGCTGACCCAGGCGGTTGATCAGATAGCCGCCCAGGAGGACGCCTTTTTCTCCGACCGTTTTATTCAGCACCGGCCGCTTCTGCAGGCCATAAGCTCAAATAAGCCTGTCGTGCTCCTCATCGATGAAGTGGATAAATCCGACCCGGAATTCGAGGCATTTCTTCTGGAACTTTTAAGCGATTTTCAGGTTTCCATTCCTGAGCTGGGCACCCGCAAAGCCATTCATATTCCTTTTGTCGTGCTGACATCCAATAACTACCGCGATATGAGCGACGCGCTTAAACGCCGCTGCGTCCATCTTTATATTGATTATCCGGCGCGGGACACGGAGATTTCCATTGTCCGGCTTAAAATACCGGGGATCGAGGAGCGGCTCTGTGACGCTCTGGTTGACGCGATCCGTAAAATCCGCACGCTGGATTTGAAAAAAAGTCCCAGCATTTCGGAAACACTTGACTGGGCGCAGTCGCTCATCGCGTTACAGATCAATGAACTGACGCCGGAAGTTATTTCGGAAACACTCAACATCGTCTGTAAATACCAGGCCGACATGGAAAAAGTTCGCAAGAATATTGGACGGATTCTGCAGTAACGCGCTCAAAGCGCTGTTGATGGACGAAAATTCCCTTAAAATTGACAACAAAACAAAAACGGCTTTGATATTTTAATATATGGTGAAACTCATTCAACAATTTGTTTCCTGCTGCCGCGCGTCGGGACTGCGGGTATCAACCTCGGAAGTTCTCGACAGTCTGAATCAATTGCAGTTGATTGACCCGACTGATGAATCGCAATTCCGGTCTCTGCTTCGCGCCAATCTGGCTAAAAGTATGAGAGATGTGCTTCATTTCGACCGTCTCTACCACCTTTATTTCCATGAAATGCGCATGGAAACGGGCGATATGAGACAGGCCGCCCTGCATTCCGATCAGATAAAAAAAGCGGCGGAAATTCTCAAACAGATACCCCATGATAACCCCATTTACGATGCCGTGGTGGATTTTCTGGAAGGAAATCCTCTCGCGCTTCTTCGCGAAATGCGCCGGATCAGAACGGAAGAAGAAGCGACCATGCTCAGGTTTAATCTGGGTCCTCTGGGCAATCGGCTTAATATGATGATTCAGATTAACAAAGCCGCGTCCGCCGCCGGAGCGCTTATAGAGGAAAATTACACAAAAATGGACTCAGCCGCCGGGCGCGACCTTGCCTCTTATTTTGAAGAGCGCGTGGCCGCGGCGCGCTCCATGCTCATGTACGAACCGCGTCCGGGAGATGCCGGAACTAAAAAAGTCCAAACGGAAGAACAGCGGCTCAGGGGACTCGGCGAAAAATCATTTTCCTCGTTTACCCGCGCGGAAGTTGAAGAAATGCGCGAAGCCATTGACAAACTGGTGCGGAAACTGAAAAATATTGTCAGCCGCCGCTACATCATCCGTAACAGAGGAAGCATTGATGTTAAGAAAACACTGCGGGCGTCGGCAAAATACAACGGCGTTCCCGTTGAGATCATATACCGGCACAAAGCGAAACGCAAAAGCAGGATTGTCACGCTGTGCGACGTGTCCGGTTCCGTCTGGGCGGCGGCGCGTTTTATGCTGAACCTGCTGTACTCCCTTCAGGACTGCTTTGACAAAGTTAACAGTTTTGTCTTTATTGATCATTTGTCGGAGGTAACATCCATATTTGAGGAACATGAAATCAACGAAGCCATTCGTATGGTGCTTAAGGCATCTGACGTGAATTACAACGCGTCGACGGATTATGGAGAAACTCTGCGGAATTTTAAAAAAGACCACATGGAACTTCTGACCAAAAAGACAACACTGATTATCGTAGGCGACGGCCGCACCAATTATATGAATCCCGAAGACGCCATTCTGGGTCAGATGCGGGAACGCTGCCGGCGCGTTATCTGGCTGAATCCGGAGCAGGAGTCCCTCTGGGACACGGGAGACAGCGAAATTAAATCATATATGCAGCATTGTCATGAAGTTCGCCAATGCCGGAATATCAATCAATTATTTACTTTCATCGAGGAACTGGTTTTATAAAATGAATATGTTTCCATCAGGACAATCTTACAGCTGGATATCCCGTTTTGCCATTGAACATATCGCTTCACGCGCCGATCTGCAGACCATGACCGATTTTCCCCATGATATCTGGCGGGAAATGGGCAAGGCGGGGTTTTTTCAAATAGGCATCGCAGAGGAATACGGCGGCAGCGGCGGCGGCTTGACACAGCTTGGCAAAGCCGGTGAAGTCTTCGTCCGCAGCGGTTATAATATCGGATTGGCCCTGTCCTGGCTGTATCAGCAGATGATCGCGATCTATCTTATTTCCGGCTTCGGCACTGAAAAACAGCGCAGGCAATATCTGCCCCTGATGGCAAAAGGTGAGTTAATCGCATCCTTTGCCGTTTCCGAACCAAAACACGGGGCGCGTCCAAAATTAATGACCTCCGCGGCAATTCCCGACGGCAATTGCTATATCCTGAATGGAGAAAAAACTTATCTGACAAACGCGCCTATCGCCGGCCTTTTTATCGTTGTGGCGATAACCGCTCAGGAACAGCAGCAAAAAAAATTCAGCGCTTTTCTGGTGTCGTCTTCCGACGAGGGTGTCATGGTCAACCCCCGTTTGAAATTCGATTTCCTTAAACCTTCACCGCATGGCGGAATCCGGTTACAGAACTGCCGTATACCTGCCTCAAATATGCTGGGCGAGAAAGACACGGCCTATCCGAATATTGTAATCCCCTTCGGCGATATGGAAAATGTCATCATGATGGGCGCCGTAACCGGCGCAATGGGCGCTGAGCTGATGGACACCATCGTGGAAATAGACAAACGCAATATTCATAAGGATAAATCCCTGCAAAGCGAAATAGGAGCTCTGGACTCCCTGCTGGAAACCATGCGCGCGATTGTCCACGAAGCGGCGCAAAAGCTGGATCAGCCGGAAAGAGCCGCCGTGCCGCTGATGCTGACGTTTAAAGAGCTATCCGCCGGTTTTCAGGCAAAAATAACGGCCATCGTCGCGAAATGGGAAATCAAGACAAAAGAACGTTTCAATGTTCTTAAGACCGACATTAACGTTCTGGGAGCGCTCCAGGAAAAAATCCTGCAGGATAAACAGGCGAAACTGGGAGACGAACTCCTGCACGGAGCCAGATAAATATTTTTGCCAGCCCCAAATCAAAGCGTTATCTTTTTTTAAGAATGGGTTTTTTTCCAGATCCTGCGCAAACGCAAAGAATTGCTGACAACGGAAAATGAACTCAAAGCCATCGCCGCGGCGGCAAATTCGGGATTCAGCAATATCCCGAAGAAAGGATACAGAGCGCCCGCGGCAACAGGAATACCGATCACATTGTAGATAAACGCCCAAAAAAGATTTTGTTTAATCACGCGCATCGTGATGAGCGACAGGCCGATAGCTTGAGGCACTCCCGTCAAGTCATCGCGAATAAGCGTTATGTCGCTGGCTTCTATGGCCACGTCCGTTCCCGCGCCAATGGCAATGCCCACGTCCGCTGCCGCAAGCGCCGGAGCGTCGTTAATCCCGTCGCCGACCATGGCGACAACCTCGCCCGCGGCTTGCAGTTTTTTTATTTCATCAGCTTTTTTATCGGGAAGAACATCCGCCAGCACCTGATCAATATCCAGCCGGGCGGCAATCGCTTCAGCCGTGCCGGTGTTGTCACCGGTAATCATAACGACTTTCAATCCCCTGTTCTTCAGGCTTTCGATCGCGGGTTTTGCCGAAATTTTCGGTTCATCGGCCATAGCGATAAATCCGAGAACATTTTTTTCAGAAGCGACGTACACGATCGTTTTCCCCTCCCGGGACAGCCTTGCCGCCGGTTCATCCAAATGATTTACGGAAACACCTTCGCTTTCCATAAAAGAACGATTACCGGCAAGACATTCTTTGTTTTCAAGTATGGCTTTTGCTCCCATGCCTGATAACGCCGTAAATTTTTCCACGGCGGCAACCGCAATTCCATCAGCCTGCGCCCTTGCCAAAATTGCCTGTGCCAGGGGATGTTCTGAATTTTTCTCCAGCGCCGCAGCGCATGCAAGAATCTGTTTTTCATCATACCCGGCCGCGGCCGCGATATCGGTCACCGCCATTTCGCCGCGCGTCAGTGTGCCCGTTTTATCGAAAACGACAGCCGAAAGTTTATGTATTTTTTCGAGAGTCTCGCCGCCCTTGATTAAAATTCCGCTTTGCGCTCCCAGACCCGTGCTCACCATGATGGCCGTCGGAGTGGCCAGCCCCAGAGCGCAGGGACAGGCAATCACCAATACGGAAACAAAATTAATCAAAGCGCGGCTGAAATTACTATCTAAGGGAAGAAAATACCAGATGACGAAAGTCATAAGGGCGACAAGAAATACTGCCGGAACAAAAACGGACGCGACCTTGTCCGCCAGCCGCTGAATCGGAGCTTTGGAGCCTTGCGCCTCTTCCACCAGACGGATAATTTGCGCCAAAGCCGTTTGAGCGCCCACGCCTGTTGCCCGAAAAGTAAAACTGCCCGTTTTGTTCATCGTCGCCGCGAAAACTTTTTGTCCGGTTTCCCTGGCCACTGGCATGCTTTCACCGGTCAACATGGATTCGTCAATGGTGGATTGGCCGGATATTATTATGCCGTCAACGGGAATTCTTCCGCCCGGCTTGACTCGCAGGATATCGCCAACCTGCACGTCTTCCACGGCAACTTCCAGTTCCTGATCATCCCTGACCAGATGCGCCGTCATGGGTTTGAGCCCCATCAGCTTCTTGATAGCTCCGGAAGTCTTTCCTTTGGCTTTGGCTTCCAGAAGCCTGCCTGTAAGGATAAGCGTAACAATCATTGCCGCGCCGTCAAAATAAACGTGAGGCATCACACCGGCCGTCATAAAAAAATGAGGAAAGAAAGTGGCTGCCGCTGAATAGACGTAAGCCGAAAAAGCGCCAACAGCGACCAGGGTGTTCATATCGGATGTTTTTTGCCGCGCGGCCATATAGGCGCCTGCAAAAAACCGGCTGCCCACCCAAAAAACCGCGGGGGCCGTCAAAACAAACATCGCCCGGAGCATGACCTGACGCGGAATGAAATGCAAAAAACCGAACCAGTGCTGCATTGAACCGAAGAAAATAATCACGCTCAGAATCGCGCCGCAGGTTACTTTTAACTTCAGATCTTTGAGTTCCCTGACCCGGGAAGCTTCAATGGGATCGGGAAGATTATCCTTAAGTTCACCTAAAAATTCATAACCGTGTTCAGTAATAACGCTTTTAAGCGCCTCAGGACCGCCCCATTTTGGCAAATGTTTAATTGTGGCATGTCCGTTAGCCAGATTGACATTCGCCTCCACAACCCCGGCAACCGAGTTTAACGCGTCTTCCACGCGCCTCACGCAGGCCGCGCAGGTCATACCACCCACTGCAATAGTTGTTCTTTCCGGGGCAGTCACGTTATTCGACAATTTCGTATCCCGCCTTTTTTATCGCCGCGGCAACAACCGCGGGATCGATCGTTTTTATTTCCGAGTAGGTCGCCGTGCCGCTTTTTAAATCCACGTTAACGTCTTTTATTCCATCCACGGCGCCAAGTGCTTTCGTTACAGCCATTACACAATGCTGACAGTTCATTCCCTTTATTTTTATACTTTTCACTGGAACAACCTCCGTTTTTTGCAAATAATTTAAGAACTTTTCTTATACTAGCAAGGCTAAAAAATCATATTTCGATGATCTTTTGCCGGTTCCCTATATTATATCCTGCTTGATTTAAAATCCATTCTGTATTATTGCATAATAAACTGATAAAAGGTGAAAAATGATAATTCACTGCTGGGGCTCCCGAGGTTCCATTCCTGTTTCGGGCAAACAATACTTGCGCTATGGCGGCAACACCACCTGCCTTGAAATCAGGACAAGCGATAATAAAATATTAATTGTTGATGCCGGTTCCGGTATTCGTGAGGCGGGCAACAATCTGATTGCGGCCGGTTATAACGATTTCACTCTTTTGCTGACGCATGCCCACTGGGATCACATCATGGGTTTTCCCTTTTTCAAGCCCATTTATTCGCCTGACATCAATATGAACATCTGGGGTTATCCTTTTGTCCGGAATTCAATCAGAGAAATTCTCTCGCGCGTCATGACGGCGCCGCATTTCCCTGTAAATTTTGACGCCATCCGCGCGAATATTTCATACCAGGACACATACATTGAACGCTATACGCTCGGTTCGATGGTTATCACTCCCATTCCTCTTAGCCATCCTAATCAGGGTGCGGGTTACAAGTTTGAGGAAGACGGTAAATGTTTTGTTTTTCTTACCGATAACGAACTGAGTTACAAACATGAAGGAGGGCTGGATTTTCAGAACTATCTTGAATTTGCAAGCGGCGCTGATTTACTCATCCACGATGCCGAATATAAAGAAGACGAATATAAAAGTACTCGCGGCTGGGGACACTCCTGTTACACGGATGTTCTGAATCTGGCCTTGAACGCCGGAGTGGAGAAATTAGGTTTATTTCATCATAATCAGGAAAGAATTGATGATGAAGTCGACGCGATTGTAGATAATTGTCATGAGATCATCAAAAAAAGCGGCAAAAAGATGGAATGCTTTGCCGTGGGTCAGTCCATGGAATTAAATGTTTAATTTTCGCGGCCAGGCTCCGGAGACCGGCAAGCATGTTTTTCCCCCAGCACATTTCATGGATGGCACAAGCGACATCCGGTTTCATTGCCGGTGTCAGCGCCGCCATTTTTTTCCGCAAGAGCAATTACCGGCTGACACTTTATAAATCATTTAATTCATTTTACTTTTTTTGATTATCGGGTTTTTCTTTGTTTGCTGTTGCTTATGGCCTTAACGCTTAGGCTGATGTTGAGCGACTTACTTTAAACAAATCTGCAATTGCGCGACTTTAAACCGCGACTTGAATTCCCCCGGATCCGGGCCTAAGCGGAGGATTAATGCGCTGTAAACCGCGGAAGGTCGCACTACCATAAGGAGTCTGCGGCTCCAACGGATGGGGGCTTTATAAAAAAATATGTTTCTTCCCACAACCGGCGCTGAATTAAAAAAATTAAAATGGGACAAGCTCGATGTAATTCTTGTCACCGGCGACGCTTACATTGACAGCCCTTTTATCGGAGTTTCCGTAATCGGCCGGGTTCTTACCAACGCCGGATTTCGCGTGGGAATCATCGCTCAGCCCGACTGGCTAAGCGGGACAGATATTTGCCGGCTGGGAGAACCAAAACTATTCTGGGGCATCACCGGCGGTTGTATGGATTCGATGGTCGCCAATTATACGGCAACCGGGAAAAAAAGACATGAAGATGATCTGACCGCCGGAGGCAGGAATAACCGCCGTCCTGACCGCGCTGCCGTCGTTTACGCCAATTTAATCCGCCGGTATTTTAAAAATTCCAAACCGCTGGTGATGGGCGGCGTTGAAGCCAGTATGCGCCGAATCGCCCAGTACGATTTCTGGTCGGATTCCATCCGCCGTTCGATTCTGTTTGACGCGCGCGCCGACGCGCTCATTTACGGCATGGCTGAAAAGGCGACGCTGGAATTAGCGATGAAATTGCGGGATGGACAAAACATATCGGATATCAGAGGCATTTGTTATATCTCCTCTGTCCCGCCGCCCGATTATATTGAACTGCCCTCTTATGAAGATGTTATCGCGGATAAAAAATCTTATGTCCGGATGTTTAAACTATTCTACCAAAATAATGATCCCCTCACCGCGCGGGGTCTGTATCAGCGCTACGGCCAGCGTTATCTGATTCATAACAAACCACAGCCCAATATGACCCCCGAAGAACTGGATAATATATACGCGCTTGATTTCGTCCGCGACGTTCATCCTTTCTATAGCGCGCAGGGCAGAGTCAAGGCGATGGAGACAATTAAATTCTCGATATCCACGCATCGCGGCTGCTTCGGCGAATGTAATTTCTGTTCTATCGGGCTGCATGAAGGAAGAACCATTATCAGCCGTTCGGAAAAATCAATTATCGAAGAGGCGCGAAAACTCATCGCGCTTCACGATTTTAAGGGCTATATTCTGGACGTCGGCGGATCAACAGCAAACATGTATGGCATCGAATGTTTGAAAAAACAGACCCGCGGAGCCTGTCAAAACAAAAGATGTCTTTATCCGCAAGTGTGCGACGGCTTGAAACCGGATCACAGCCGGCAGATTAATTTATTAAAGAGCCTGCGAAATATAAAAGGCGTCAAAAAAGTATTTGTTGCTTCCGGTATAAGATACGATTTACTGCTTAGCGATCAAAAACACTGCACAGGCTATATGAGGGAACTGGTGAAACATCACGTATCCGGACAATTGAAGGTGGCTCCCGAACATGTCACCCCGAACATCCTGAAACTTATGGGTAAACCGCAAGCCCGGTCATTGCTGAAATTCAAACAGATTTTCGAAGAAATCAATAAATCATCCGGACAGACACAATTTCTTACTTATTACTTTATCGCCGCCCATCCGGGATGCACTAAAGAAGACATGCGCGAACTTAAATCTTTTGCCGGAAAAGAATTAAAAATCAATCCCCGTCAGGTGCAGATTTTTACGCCGCTTCCTTTAACTTATTCGGGCCTGATGTATTTTACGGAAATGGATCCCGCGACAGGCAGAAAAATTTTCGTCGAGAAAAAAACGGGGGAAAAACAAAGACAAAAAGATATCGTTGCGGGGAAAATCATGAGGCAGAAAAAAGTGTCATCGTGAGGAATCCCCTCAGTTTTTCTATTTTATTTTGCCGGGAGGATATTTAATAAATCAACTTATTCTTAAAACTTTAGCGCCGCGGATATTGCCATCCTTCAGTTCAGTAAGCGCCCGGTTGGCTTCTTCCAGCGGATATTCTTCCACTTCAGGTATGATGGGTATTTGAGCGGCCAGATCCAAAAATTCCCTGATATCACGGCGCGTCACATTCGCCACACTTTTTATTTCTTTTTCCAGCCATAAATCACGGCCGTAATTAAGCCGCAGGAGATAATCTTTATCCGCCTCTTCTTTGCGTATCGCGTTGATAATCAATCTTCCGGCCGGTTCAAGATTTTTCAGGGCTTCCACAACCGGTTTCCATACGGGCGTTGTATCGATTATGGCATGGAGCTTCAAAGGCGATTCCTCATAGGGATCTCCGGCCCAGACAGCGCCGAGCTCTCGGGCAAAACGTTGTTCAGCTTTACTGCGGGCGAAAACGAATACTTCCGTGTGCGGGTAACGGTAACGAACCATTTTCAAAACCAGATGAGCGGATGCGCCAAATCCGGTCAGTCCCAGACGCTGTCCATCAACTAAATTGGCCAGGCTAAGTGAGCGGTATCCTATGGCTCCGGCACACATAAGCGGCGCGGCCTGAGCATCGGAAAAAACATCCGGAATCGCGAAAGCGAAGTCCTCAGATATCGCCAGATACTCGGCGTAACCGCCGGGTGCGTCCCTGCCGGTCGCCTTAAAATCCACGCAGAGATTTTCATTTCCGGATTGGCATGCCGGACAATGGCCGCAGGCCGAATTAATCCAACCGATTCCGACCCTGTCACCGATCGCGAATCCCTGCGCGAGTTTGCCGCGGCCGGCAACAACGCCAACCGCCTGATGCCCCAAAATAACCGGCAGTCCCGGCGGCGGAGTTCTTCCTTCAATCTCGTCTATTTCCGTATGGCAAACGCCACAGACGGAAATCCTGATGAGAATTTCCCCCTCACCGGCCGCAGGCGGAGGCATTTCAACTATTTTCAGCGGTTGTTTATTTTCTTTTAAATTGGTTATCTTCTCTAAGATTGCCGCTTTCATTTTAAAGAAGAAGGAATTTCCAGCTGCACATCTACCGGTTTGATATATTTTTCAACAATTTCCTGCGTAGCCGTCATCTTGAGTTTTTCAAATAAAAAAGAAAATTGTTTTTCCAGTTCAACTCCTATTTTATTGAGAACATCCGCCGGCAGTTGCCACAGTTCCAGTTTGAAAGGACCGAATCCCTTTTTACGGGTTTTATAAATAAACTGTTCTTCGGTATCTTTTTCCTTCCATTCAGATTTAAATTCGGTTTTCATATACGCATACATTTTTTCTTTTAAATTCCCGGGGAAATTGGAACTATCGTAAATGATATTCTGAAAACCGGTGGCCAGATGAATTTCGGCCGTGCCCACAGCCGGAAATCTGTCAAAGGCTTCATCGGGAAGAGTGGATGCTCCATGCTGGACGGCTCCGGCAAGACCATATTCAGAACGCGCCAGCGCGGATAATTTTTCCAGAACATCAAAATCTATTTTAACTTTGGCCACACTGCCATCCGCCAGAGGAACGCCTCCGTGCGTTGTTCCCGTCTGAACGCTTATTTTACTGATTCCCTCGAGCGATTCACCCTGTCCTCCGAGTTCCTCCAGATATCCTTCCATAAAAGCCTGAAGTTCCTCTACTGTGCTGTTTTTACCCCCGACTTCGCCGATCTCGCCGCCTACAGATATGGTAATTCCTTCCGGTTCCAAGTCACGTATCATGGTTGTGAGTTCCGCCGCTAGGCTGTAGTTTGTCTTCTGCTGTTCCTTGACGCTGGCTTTGGTCAAATCCACCAATGTGGATGTGTCAATATCAATATTATAAAATCCCGCTTCAATAGCTTCCCATATTAAGTTTTTTACCGTTTGAATTTCCTTAGCGGCGTCGGCGGAAAATTTTTTTGCATTGATTTGAAAATGATCCCCCTGCAGAAAAATCGGTCCGCGATAACCGGTTTTGATGGCCGCGGCAATTACAGCACAGGCATACTCAACCGGCCGCTGCATGGTATAATCGATTTCCGAACGGGCAATCTCGAAAATAACCGGGCCGACCTTCCCTTTTAATGCCGCGCGAAAAACAGCCCCGGCCGCGTCATAAGTGATACCCCTGATATTAATCGCCGGAACCGTGAAGCCCTTCACCTCTTCGCGCCCCATCGCCTCATAAAGAGGTTGAATTGAAGCAGATATAATTCCTAAAGCCGCGCCGGCGCGTCTGATCAGCCAGCGGGCGGCAAATTGCGTCGTCTTGTCGGGACAAAATACCGCCGTGTAAATCAAATCGTCAATAAGCTCGCCTCTGAGTCTAGCTTCATCCAGAATGCGAACATCATTGCCATCCGGTTCAAGAATCTTCGCGCATTTATTTTGCAGTTCATTCTTATCTTTGCAAATCATAACTACTCCTTACAATGCTGTATTTTGTATTATGATAACATTTGTTTTGCCATTTGCACTTCGGCAGCGCTGCCAATGTAAACCGGCGAGAGCTGATTTACATTTTCTACTTTTATATTTAAAATGTCCTGATGGCCGTCGGTCGCGAGGCCTCCGGCCTGTTCTGTAATAAACGCCATGGGCTGCAATTCAAAAAGCAGGCGTAACTTCCCCTGGGGAGCTTTTTTCAAGGCGGGATAGCTGAACAAGCCGCCTTTTTTAATCAGAATTTGATTGATGTCGGGAACAAAACCGCCGCTGTAACGTAATTTGTAACCATCCTTTTCCAGTTGCTCAACAAACTTGAGATGCGCCGGAGTCCAATCACGGCGCAAGCCGCCCGGCGAAAAGATTGAACCCTTCTGGTTCAGTTTAATATTTTCCTGAGATAAAACATATTCGCCTTCACGATTGAGAACAAACTCATGCGCGCCCTTTCCCGCCGAATAAATCATCGTTATCAGCGGGCCATAAGTAATATAGAGCGCCGCTACCATGGAATTTCTGCCGGTATCCAGAACGGAATCCTTATGGATGCCAATAATCGTTCCGATAGCCAAATTCGTATCAACCAGCGATGAACCATCGAGCGGATCGGCCGTCACAATATATTTTTCACTGCCGGATCCGATTTTGATGATATCTTCCAGCTCCTCCGACGCGTATTCGCGCACAAAACCGGAAAACTGCAACTGATTTTTCAGGATTTCATCGGCGGCGCGATCCAGCGCCATTTGCTCCTCACCATAAATATTTTTCAGCCCGGCAAGCTTTCTGTTGGACTCATGAATTTTCGCGGAAATATATTTACCGACAACGGCAATTTGCCAGATAAGACGCCTCAATTCCACTTCCACGCCCTCCGTCCACATATGCCTTCTTAAATCAAAAATATTTTTTGTGTAATCGCTGATTCCTTCTCCCATATTCACCCCCGCAAGAGATTAACAAAATGCCTGCCTTTACCTGAACGGTTTGGCAATTTTCTTATGACCTGATTATTTACTTTATTCACTAACATTCTTTGAGTTTTCATGCAAATATTTAAGACAACATGATGGAAGACACGTTTCAGGTATATTTTATAAATATATGATATTTTTACCCAATAATTATTGACAGCCAAATGAACATGGAGATTGACAAAAAAAGTGTAACGGATAGCAACTATGCGTGATGACGAGGATCCACAATGCTGGTTTATCCCATTTCCAGCAGTATTTTATTTAACTCTTTGAGTTCATCGCGCAGCTCGGCGGCATGCTCGAATTCCATATTTTTTGCCGCCTGTTTCATTTCTTTTGTAAGTTTGGCAATCAAAGCCGGCAAATCTTCTTCCCTGGCCGGTATGATTTTCCCTTTCGTTTCCACAGGGACTGTCACATAATCGGCTTCATAGATAGAGCCCAGAACATTGCTGATTGATTTTTTAATGGATTCCGGCGTGATGTTATTTTCTTCATTATATTTCCGCTGAATAATGCGGCGGCGTTTGGTTTCATCAAGGCAGGCCTGAATTGACTTTGTAATTTTATCGGCGTACATAATAACCTTTCCTTCGACATTACGCGCGGCGCGGCCGCTCGTCTGAATGAGCGACCGCTCAGACCGCAAGAAGCCTTCCTTATCTGCGTCCAGAATAGCCACAAGCGACACTTCGGGGATATCCAGCCCCTCCCGCAACAGGTTCACTCCGACAAGCACATCGAATTCTCCCAGACGCAAGTCCCGGATAATTTCGACTCTCTCCAGCGTGTGAATATCAGAATGCAGATAACGCACTCTGATATCCAGACCGGCGTAGTAATCGGTTAAATTCTCCGCCATTCTCTTGGTCAGAGTCGTCACCAGCACCCGTTCATTCTTTTCAATTCTCAGCCTGATTTCTCCCAGTAAATCATCAACCTGATGTTTCGCCGGCTTTATTTCAATCTCGGGATCCATCAATCCGGTCGGACGGATTATCTGTTCCACAAGAACGCCCTGAGCCTTTTGAATTTCATACTGCGCCGGCGTCGCAGAAATATATATTCTCTGATGAGTCATGGCCTCATATTCATCAAAACGTAACGGACGGTTATCCAGCGCGGAAGGCAGACGGAACCCGTATTTAATCAGTGTTTCCTTGCGGGATCTGTCTCCCCGGTACATCCCGTTCAATTGCGGCAGGGTGGCATGACTCTCATCAATAATGATCAGGGCATCCCCGGGCAGATATTCCATAAGCGTGGGCGGCGGCTCACCGGGCCTGCGTCCGGTTAAATGGCGGGAATAATTTTCTATCCCCTGACAGTAGCCCATTTCCTCCATCATCTCCAGATCAAAATTCGTGCGCTGTTCGAGACGCTGCATTTCCAAAAGTTTGTTTTGATCTTTCAGTTCCTTAAGCGTCAGCGCCAGTTCCGCCCGGATATCGGCTGCCGCTCTCTTTAAATTGTCACGTGTGGTCACATAGTGCGTGCCGGGATAAACGGCTGTTTTGGAAAGCGCCTCAAGTTTTTTGCCGCGCAGCGGATCAATGAGATGAATCGCCTCAATCATGTCGCCGAAAAATTCCACGCGCAGGGCCTTTTCGTCTTCATAGGGCGGAAATATTTCCACAATATCACCCCGCACACGGAATGTGCCGCGATGAAAATCTATATCATTGCGTTCATATTGAATTTCCACCAGCTTCTTTAAAATCTCTTCCCGGGAAATTTCCCTGCCAACTTCCAGCGGAACAATCATCTCTAAATAGGCTTCCGGAGAACCCAAACCGTAAATACATGAAACACTGGCAATGATAATGACATCACGCCGCGTAAGAAGAGAATGCGTGGCCGAGTGGCGCAGTTTGTCGATTTCTTCATTAATGGCCGAATCTTTTTCAATGTAGGTGTCCGTAACCGGCAGGTAGGCTTCCGGCTGATAATAATCGTAATAGCTTACAAAATATTCAACGGCATTTTCGGGAAAGAGTCCCTTAAACTCTTCATATAATTGCGCCGCCAGAGTTTTATTATGCGCGATAATGAGCGCCGGGCGCTGAACACGTTCGATGACGTTGGCAATGGTGAAAGTCTTGCCGGAGCCGGTAACACCCAAAAGCACCTGATGTTCTTTGCCTTCCTGCAATCCTTGAGTCAGTTGGTCAATCGCCTGCGGCTGATCGCCCGCCGGAACAAAATCGGTTATGATCGAAAGCTTTTCCATAATGTCTTTAAATATACATGGCTCACCAAAAATGTCCAGATGCAAGACGCCCATCCAATTTGATTGGATGCGGCACAACAAAAGGGATGTCGTTACGCGGTCACGCCGGGAAATGACAGTTTTAAAGGAATAGCACCGGCTCCCGTAATATTGCTTCGCGCGCGCGATACGCGCATTCGGCGATTTCCGGATAGGTGTCTTTGAGCGCGGCAATCTGGCGAAGATTATCCGCTGTGCGCAAAACAAGCGTCGCCATATCGCCTTCCGCGATTCCCGTGGCCTTGATGACGGAATCCCAACTGTGCCCCTGCGCCCAATAATAAATGGCACCCCCCGCCGATGTGTGAAGTTTCACGGCGGCAAATCCCGCCGCTTCCAGACGATGGATAAGAGGCCGCGCGGCAAGCACAACCTTTTTGAACGACAGAAGCAGTTTCGGCGGCAGGTCCTTTACGGTTAATTTTAAATCATCATCACGGTCATAAGCGAAAAAAGCGACAACGGCGGCAAGAATTTTTTCGTTTTCTTCAGGAAAAGCATTCTCCCGTAAACACTGCGCTACCAGAAGCGGATAATCCAGACGAAGTTTTGAAGCCCAACGCCCGTCATCGGTGAGCGCTCCCGATTCATCCACAAATCCTTCTTTCTGCAAAAATTTCAAGTGACGCGAAAAATCCGCCCAGAGTGATTTTGCCGCGGAAAAAGAAGCGCCGTGATGCCGGATATTCTGCTGATAAGCCGCGAGCGACCGCTCAAATATTTTTCGAATGTCTTCAGGCCTCTGCGACAACAGCAAATTCAGAACCATGGAAAAATCATTTTTCAATCGGCTCAAAACATCTTCCGGCTTTTGAAACAGCAAACGCCGAATATGATTCAAATCCATAAATTTTCCGGCAGTGGTCAGCATAAAACCGATGTTATCCTGCCCGCGGCGTCCCGCGCGTCCGGTCATCTGGCTGAATTCCGTGGCCGAAAGAGGAGCAAAATCATTTCCATTGAATAAATCAGAGTTGAAAAGCACGATGGTTCTTGCCGGAAAATTCACACCCGCGGCAATGGTTGAGGTGGCAAAGATCACGCGCAAATGCCCCCTGTTCATCATTTCTTCCACCATCATTTTCCACGCCGGCAACTGTCCGCCGTGATGAGAAGCCAGTCCCCACAAACGCAACATTTTTAATTGCCGGTGATTGTTAAGCGTTGGAAAACGATCCAGCAGATCATACAGCGAATCATCCAGTTCCACGGTGTTACGCAGTGGCGGAAGCGCCCCGCGCGCGTTCAGCGCCGCGTCGCATTCGGCGCGCGACTTCAAAAAAAAGATGGCCGGCAGCAGATTGAACTTTTCTAAAATTCTAATCAGGCCGATGTAATCCGGCATTCTCCCCCCGCGCAATCTTCTTTCATCCGTTCTTCTTATGAAATCGGCAACCGGCACGGAAACTTTTTTCCCGTCTAAAAACGGATGCAGACAGCCGGAAGGATGAAGGAAAAGAGGATACAGGGGCACCGGGCGTTTTTCCTCTTTGATCACCACGCATGATTTTTTACGGATGGATTCCAGCCACTTTGCGATTTCCTCGCCATTGCCGATTGTCGCCGACAAAAGAAGCAGATTGATCCGCGCCGGAAGATAAATCATTATTTCTTCCCAGACAACACCGCGATCCGCATCGCCCAGGAAATGCGCTTCATCCAGAATCACAAGATCGCACTTTAAATCCTTACCCTGATGCATGGCGTCATAGAGCTGATTGCGCAGGATTTCCGTCGTCCCAACGATAATCGGCGCTTCAGTATTTTCCTTCGTGTCGCCGGTGATGATGCCCACATTTTCAGGGTCGAAGTGCAGGCCGAACTCCACCCATTTGGAATTGGAAAGAGCTTTCAGCGGCGAGGCGTACCAAGCGCGCCCGCACCGAGATAGCACGGATAAAATCGCCTCGCGCGCGATCCATGTTTTTCCCGAACCTGTCGGCGCGATAACAAGACAATCCGTCTTATTAATAGCGTCAAGCGCCCTGATCTGAAAATCGTCGGGGACAAAAGGGGTTGACGGCGGCTTCCCAATCCTGGCCAGAACATTTTTAAGCGCCGGCACAATCTCCGACTTGAAATAAGGCACATGCTCTTTTCTTTTAGATTTTCTTCGGGCGCCGGAGGGTTTGAAATGAAAGGGCTTCTTTTTTCTCTCAATTGTTTTCTGCATTTTTTATTACGTTTCAAAGAGAAAAGGGTTTATCGCGCTAAAAAACAGGAGATACTTGAATAATCTTTTTACTGGAGTTGTTCAAAAATGTTCAGATGCAAGGCGTGCAAAAAGCGAATCGCGAGGCGTATATAAACAAACGCCCCGCGGTGCGGTTTGCAGCACAACGCAGCAGATGAGCGTTTTTCAACAACTCTTATTAATCCTGCACTTCGATGACCAGGTACTTCTTCTTGCCCTTCCTCACCCGCAATTCGTTACTGCCGCAAAAATCAGCGGAAGTAATTTTTTCATCAATGGATTTGACCTGCCTGTCAGCGATGTAAATTCCGCCCTGCTCAATCAATCGTTTTGTTTCAGAAATTGATTGAGTCAATCCCGCTTTGGCGCATGCGGCGCAAATCTGGACCCCGGCTTCCAGATCCTTTCGGGAAATTTTATAGCGGGTAATAGCCGAAGTATCGCCTGGAGCCGCCTCGCGGGGAATCGTGCTGGAAGGAAACATATCGGCATCTACCGGACGGGAATGAAAAGCCTCCATGGAAGCCTGCCACGCGGCTGCGGCCTCCCCGGCTCCGTGCGTTATCCGTGTCGCTTCGAAAGCAAGCACCGCTTTGGCCATATTCAGTTGAGCATCGCCAAGTTTCTTCACAATGCTTATTTCGCCAAGCGGCAAAAATGTAAAAAGTTTAAGAAATCTTTCCAGATCGGCGTCATCGCAATTGACCCAGTACTGATAATATTCATAAGGCGTGGTCAGATTCTTGTCCAGCCAGACAGTCCCTTTTTCAGTTTTCCCCATCTTTTGCCCCAAAGACGTGGTAATCAGCGGGAACGTTACGGCATGGGCATCTTTGGCGGCCACCTTGCGGATCAGTTCGGTGCCGGCCAGCATATTACCCCATTGATCGTTGCCGCCCATCTGCAACGCGCAGCCGTAATTTTGAAACAAATATAAAAAATCATAGGCCTGGAGAATCATGTAATTAAATTCAATAAAGTTAAGACCTTTTTCCATCCTGATTTTATAACTTTCCGCCGCCAGCATATGGTTCACGCTGAAATGCCTGCCGATGTCCCTGAGAAATTCGATATAGTTTATTTTTGTCAGCCAGTCGGCATTATTCAAAAGAAGCGCTTTGCCATCCGAAAAATCAAGGTACTGAGAAAGTTGTTTTCCAAGACATTGGGCGTTGTAGTTGATTTGATCGCGGGTGAGAACCTGACGCATTTCCGTTTTGCCGCTGGGATCGCCGATTAAACCGGTACCGCCGCCCACGAGCGCGATGGGTTTATTACCGTTTGCCTGCATATGCGCAAGCGACATGATCGGCACAAGAGAACCGATATGCAAACTGGTCGCAGTGGGATCGAAACCGATATAGCAGATCACTTGCCCTTCATCGAAGATCTTTCTGATCAAAGTTTCATCAGTTACCTGCTCAACAAAACCTCTTTCTTTTAAAACCTCATAGGCGCTTTTCATCCGGTTATACCTTATTCTTTGAGTTTAATGCTGATTCTGTCAATAGAGTTTGCCTTGCCGGTGGCCGGATCAATATTCATAATGACTCCCTGCATTCTGATATCGTCTTTGGCCACGTCAAATCTATTAGGCAGTTGATTTAAAAATCTTTCGATAATGATTTCTTTTTTGATCCCGATCACGGAATCAAAAGGCCCGGTCATCCCCGCGTCGCTGATATACGCCGTGCCCTTGGGCAGAATTTCTTCGTCAGCCGTTTGCACATGAGTATGAGTGCCCAAAACAGCGGAGACTTCGCCATCAAGATACCAGCCCAGGGCCTTTTTTTCGGAAGTGGCCTCGGCATGAATATCCACGATGATGATATTCGTTTTCTTTCTCAACTCAGCGACTTTGTTTTTGGCCGCCGCGAATGGACAATCAATCGGCTGCATGAAAATCCGGCCGGCTAAATTGAGAACGCCCACATACTCGCCTGTTGGAAGTGGTATCAGAACGCTTCCCGCGCCCGGAGCTCCGTCCGGATAATTGGCCGGCCTCAAAAGCCTTTCAAAATCGCCGATAAAATCCAGAACTTCCTTTTTATTCCAGATATGATTGCCGGAGGTAAGCACATCAATACGGGATTTATAAAGTTCCTCCACAATCCTTTTGTTTACGCCGAATCCGGCAGCGGCATTCTCGCAATTGGCGATGACAAAGTCGATTTTTTTCCTGGTAATAAGCGGAGGCAGAAGTTCGGCAATCGCCATCCTTCCGGGGCTGCCCACGATATCGCCTATAAACAAAATTTTCATTTATCGTTTTTCCCTTCGCAAAACCGTACAAACTTATTTCGCGTAATCGGAAACACGGGTTTCCCTTATTACAGTAACTTTTATCTGCCCCGGATAGGTCAGCTCGCTTTCTATTTTCTTGATAATGTCTTTGCACAGCATTGTGGCGTCATTCTCGGATATCTTTTCATTTTCCACAAGAATGCGGATTTCCCTGCCCGCCTGAATGGCAAAACATTTGTCAACCCCGCTGAAGGAATGAGCGATCTTTTCGAGCCCTTCCAGACGTTTAACGTAGGTTTCCAGCATTTCACGGCGCGCGCCCGGCCTTGCCGCCGACAGGGTATCTGCCGCCTGAACCAAAACCCCCAACAGCGTGTTATTGCGCCCGTCATCATGATGGGTCGAAATCGCCTGAACAATGCGGGGATTTTCTCCAAAACGTTTGGCATAATCGGCGCCGATTGCCGCGTGCGTTCCTTCTATTTTATGATCTACCGCCTTGCCGATATCATGCAATAATCCGGCGCGTTTGGCCTCTTTAACATTCACTTTCAATTCCGAGGCCATTATCCCGGTAAGATAGGCTACATCCATGGAATGCTGCAAAACATTTTGCGAATAACTGGTGCGGTATTTAAGGGAACCCAGCAAAGTGATGATCTCCGGATGGATATCATGAACGCCCACATCAAAAGACGCCTTTTCTCCCGTTTCGCGGATAATTTGTTCGACTTCGGTTTTTACCTTTTTAACAATCTCCTCTATGCGGCCCGGATGAATGCGTCCATCCTGAATCAGCCTCTCCAATGATATCCTGGCTACTTCCCTTCTGATCGGATCAAAGCTGGATAAAACAACCGCTTCCGGAGTATCATCAATGATCAAATCTATCCCTGTTGCCGCTTCAATCGCCCGGATGTTTCTGCCTTCACGGCCAATGATGCGTCCCTTCATTTCTTCGCTGGGCAGGTTTACCGCTGAAACAGTTTTTTCCGCGACAACATCTCCGGCATATCTTTGAATCGCGTAAGCAACGATTTCCTGCGATTTTCTATCGGCGGTCAGTTTGGCTTCATCTTCAATCTTGCGGACAAGCACGGCGGCATCCTGTTTGGCATCGGCCTCCATAGACTGAATTAATATCTTTTTGGCTTCTTCAGGAGAAATTCCCGCTATCTTTTCCAATTTTTCCTGTTGTTCATGCACAAGAGCGTCTAACCTGCGGCGTTTTTCTTCGATCGAGGCTTCCTTTCCGGTTATTGATTTTTCCCGCCCTTCGATGGCCGATTCCTTTTGCGCCAGCATATCGATTCTTTTATCCAGATTTTCTTCTTTAGAACGAATGCGTTTATCCCGGGCATCAAAATCATTTCTTCTCTCTTTCGCTTCGCCGTCAAAATCAGCCTTCATTTTCAGAAGGTTTTCCTTGGCCTGAAGAATAGCCTCTTTTTTAATGGTTTCCGCTTCTTTTTTAGCTTCTTCGGCAATTCGCGCCATTAAATTTCTCGATGACTTTATTTCTCTCGCGGCCAGAACCTGTTTTAAAATAAAGCCAATAATAATACCTGATACGACTGCCACAACAATAACCAGCACTGATAAACTGGCATAAAACATAAATGTTACCTCCTTCGTGCTCCTCTGGAGAATCTATTTTCCGGCCTGAAAATCCAATAGAACCCTATCGCCTTTTTTTTACAGAAAGACGTATCTCCAGCTAAGCTATATTTAAACCCCAGAGACAAAAGTATCCGATGTCAGGATACTTCGCCTCGGGAATCCATTCTGTTTATTGATTTTTATCTAAAGGCGGAAAAGATTTTTACTGCGGCGGCAGATACTCAACCCCCCGCATATGCCGTGTTAATCAATTTTTTGAACCTTCTTACAAAGTGGGCACCGGTATTGGTTGTTTCAGGCTTTCTGCTTCCCTTCATGCGGAAGGAAAAGCGGATTTGCACACCGCAATCAAGGAAAGGTCCCAAGTTCAAAAATGTTGGCTCAAAAAACAAATGTTAATCACGCACATCGCAGGGGCATAAAATGTTGCTAACTTGCTTCCTCAATCAGTTGAATTAATTTTTCGGATCTGCTCTCCAGTTGATCGCAGAGTTCCCTGTTAATTCCCTTTAATTTCAAAAATTCCTCTGAAATGTTTAAAGCTGCCAGTATGGCAACGTTTAAATTTTTAAGACCGTTGCCGGAGCGTAAAATTTCTTCCATCTTCTTATTTAAAAACTGAACCACTTCGGCCACTTGTTCATCTTCTGAATCGCTCAAAACAGAAATTTCCTGGCCCAATATCCTTATGTTATAACTATTCTTCAAAACACACGCCCTGGAAGCTTATTTTGCCAAATCTACATCTGCTATTAAATCAAGCAGTGAATCTACCCTTGCGCGCACGCTATTCCTTTCCTCATCTAAAGCCTTTATTTTACCATTTACCCTTTCTAATTCCGCCTCTTTACTTTTTAATGTATCCTCCAATGTCTGAATTTGTTTTTTTAAAGAAACTTTTTCAGCAACAATAACTTTAATCTTTTCTTCAAGTTTCGCAAATTTTTCCAATTCCACGGTAGATTTTATCCTTCCTTCATTAAACAAAGTGAGATTTTCCATAGTTTCTTTTTCCTTATTTTATGCCAATTTATGGCAGTAATGTCAAGGTATTATTTTACCTTTCGCCTCCGCGAGCGACCGGAAATACTCATTTAATTCATAGAGAATACTTTCTTTATCTTTTAACTTTCCGGCCAGTTCTCTGAAGTGGTGGGAATTATCCAACCCCTTGGTATACCAGAGAATATGTTTACGGAAACTATGACCTGCCAACTTTTCATTCAAGAGGCCGGCTTCCATGTTCCAATGACTTTCAATCATTTCCAGCCTTTGGCTCAATGACGGCATATAATCAATGGCTTGACCGCAAAGCGCCCCAGCAATGCCTCTGAATATCCAGGGATTGCCTAAAGCACCCCTTCCGACCATAACGGCGTCGCAGGAAGTCTCTTGCAGCATTTTGACCGCATCTTGCGGCTGGCGGATATCGCCGTTGCCAATTACCGGAATTTTAACTGCTTTTTTCACAGAAGCGATGATGCTCCAGTCGGCATGACCGTCATAACCCTGATTGGCCGTGCGGGGATGAACGGTTATCGCATCGGCACCACAATCTTCAGCAATGCGGGCGATTTGCACGGCGTTTATTGAACCCTGTGTCCATCCTGAACGAATCTTTACCGTTACGGGAATTTTCACCGATTTTTTTACCGCTTCAACTATGCGGGCGACACGGTCAGGATCCCTCATTAAAACGGCTCCGGCTCCGGCCTTAACCACCTTTTTTACCGGACAACCCATATTGATATCAATTAAGTCAACGGCGTCCTGGGCGGCAATTACGGCGGCCTGAGCCATAATCCCGGGATCGGCTCCGAAAATCTGCGCGCCCAACGGGCGGTCATCAGCGCGGGTTTTTAAATATTCGTAAGTTTTTGCCGTTTTTCTGATCAGGCCGTTTGAACTGATCATTTCCGTGTAAGCCAGCGAACATCCCAAAGAACGCGCAACTAACCTGAATGGCAGATTGGAAATTCCCGCCAGCGGCGCAAGCAAGGCTCCTTTTTTTGCGGCTTCCCTAATGATATCCATCATGCATTAAGATACTTTTCAGCGCGGGCAAGTTCTTCAAGCGTGTTAATTCCCATAACTTCAACGTAATCGGAAGCGATAAACGATTTAACCCTCTGACCTTCAAGGCGGGCTATTTCGACGATATCGGTCAGATAGTATTCGTGCTGCTGATTATTGTTGGTCACCTTATGCAGCGCGGAAAACAGATACTTTGTATCCACACAGTAAATGCCTGTGTTTATTTCCCCGATTTTTTTCTCGTCGGGGCTCGCGTCTTTGTGCTCAACAATTTTTAAAACATTGCCCTTGTCATCCTTAACGATGCGGCCGTAAGCATGCGGAGGAGGAGGAATCGTTGTCAGAACGGACACCATGGCGTTTGATGCAAGATGACTATCTATCAGAGATTTAATGGTCGCGGATTTTAAAAGCGGCACATCTCCGCAAAGAATCACGGTTAAACCCTGATAATTGGCCAGAACATCCCTTGCCTGCAATACGGCATGGCCGGTACCGAGTTGAGGTTGCTGCTCGACGAAAATACAACCGCTGCCGGAAAAAATTTCTCTTACCTTATCTGCCTGATGACCGATAACCGCCACTATTTTTTCCGCACCGGCCTCTTTTGCCGCAGTGAGACAATAATGCAATAAAGGCTTGCCGTTTAAAATATGCAGAACTTTAGCCAAATCCGATTTCATGCGGGTGCCCTTTCCCGCCGCCAGAATCAACGCGCAAAATTTATATTCCTTCACTTTATAAAAACCCTTTCCTGAAAATATTATTTATTGTGTACCATCATTATTTCTTGAAATTGTACCAAACTTCCCATATCTTGACATATCATGATCAATAAAATCCGGATAACTAATATTCGATGTAACTCTGCCTATCTCATGCCAATTTAAAAAATAAATTTTCTTATCTCTTATTTTATCAACATCCTCATTAGCAGCACATTCTACTGCAATTAAAATATTGAAAATTATTAGTAATGAAAAAATACCGGAGATGCCGGGAATTGTTCTTTCTTTTGATTCTTTCACAATGATACCATCCTATTTTGGGGGCTGTTCAAAAATGCTCAGATGCAAGGCGCGCAAGAACCGTATCGCGAGGCGTATTATACATACGTTGAGCGATGCGGTTTGCAGCGCAACGATGCAGGTGGGCGTTTTGGGACAGTCCCACTACTGCGCCGGAAAAATCACCACAATATCTTTTATAGATTTCTGGTCGGCATTTTCAATGATAAATGTAATTCCGCCATATTGAAATCTCTCCTTGCGCTTAGGGATTCTTCCCATTTGCTGCATCAGAAAACCGCCGACGGTTTCATAGTTGCCTTCCGGAAACTGCGTATTGAGCAATTGCTGCAGGGTATCCATTTCCAACCGTCCCGACATCAGATAACGGCCGGGGGCGATTTTCTTGTATAGTTTTTCTCCCGCCACGTATTCATCAATGCTTCCGACGATTTCCTCCCCAATATCCTCTATGGTGACGACGCCAATCGCGCCGCCGTATTCATCCACCACCACCGCCATCTGCTCCTGTTTTTTCTGCATCGCCATAAGCAATTCACTGACTTTTTTTGTCTCCGGCACATAAAAGACATCCGTGCGCATACAGGAAGCGACGGTTGCCCCGCCTACGCCTTCTTCGGCCTGCCTGTTCTTAAGCAGCATGTCGAGAAGATCAAAGTAATTTAGAATTCCGACAATGTTATAAACGGTGTCAGCATACACCGGAATGCGCATATATTTTTTATCGGCTACAACGCCCGCCGCTTCGGAAATCTTCATGGAAGCGGGCAAAGACGTAAGCGCGGAAATGGGCACCATGATTTTATCCGCCGTCAGTTCGGAAAAATCGAAAACGCGGCTGACCATTTCCTTTTCCGTGGTCAGGATGTCACTCCCTTTTGTTTTTTCACCCAAAATATATTTCAGTCCCGCCTTGGTGATATGGGAGGTTTGTCCTATTTTACGATCAGAGGACAAATGAACAGTCCCCCTGGACACAGCCGCGATCACAAAAGCGAACGGGTAGAAAATTACCGATGAAACCCGGATAAAATAGGCAAGTCTGACCGCCATGGCTTCCGCGTAATGCATAAACATGCTGCGGACAATAATCATAATAAGCAGTATCGGCATCATAATCATAAAGGCTATTTGTTCGCCCCGCGCCGAACCGTAAAAAGATATCAGCAAACCGGTTGCCAGGGTTGACGCGCTGATAATCGCCAGATTGGTTCCGATAAGCGCTGTGGAAATAAACCACTCCGGTCTCTCTTTTAGTTTAACCGCCTGCGCGGAGGCCTTTGATCCCCGGTGCGCGCGCTGCTTGAGTTTGTTGATGTCGGAAGCGTACAGCGCCACTTCACCCCCGGAATACAGCACCTCCAGCCCAAGGCACAATAAAATGACCGCGATGATTAAATAAAATGTCATTGTTCTTCCGGCTCCTCGGGCTGTTCCTTGGTTATTTTCACTTTCGTGATTCTTGTTTTGCCGACATCGTTCACGCGAAATACATATCCCGCAAAACGCACTTCATCACCTATCGCCGGAAGTTTCCCAAACAGATGCAGGACCAGGCCGCCTACCGTATCAAACTCTTCTTCGGGCAAATCGGCATCGAGAATTTTATTGCATTGTTCAATCGTCATATTTCCGGAAACGATAATCGTCTGCTGATCGATTCTCTCACAGCCTTCATAACCCGAATCATCATCGGCTTCAGGCTCTTCAAACAGATGTTCCAGAATATGCTCAAGCGTGATCATGCCGGAGACGCCGCCATATTCATCAACCACAATGGCGATTTGCAGGGAGTGTTCCTGAAAATCATGTAAAAGTCCGTTGATCGTTTTCTGTTCAGGAACAAAGTATGGCCGGACGAGAAGATTTTGAATACTGTCCTGCCTTCTGCCGCGCCATACATCGTTGAGCAAATCCCGGGCAAAGAGAATACCGATAATATCGTCTCTGTCCTCCCGGTAAACGGGCACCCGTTCCTGCCTCGCCCCGGAAATGGATCGAAGCATTTTCTCAACCGGCATATCCAGGGGAAGACAGAACATATCCACGCGGGGGATCATGATATCCGTCACCGGCCTGTCTCCCAGTTCAAATATTCTTTCAATTAATTCTTTTTGCGCTTCATCCACCACGCCTTCAAGGCTTCCGGCATCAATGAGCGTTCTGAATTCATCCTCCATCAGAACTTCCGAACCTGTGATTTTTTCATGGCCAAAAATCTTTAAAATAAGCCCGGAGACCTTTTCCAAAGAGGCGACCACCGGATACTCCAGATAAGAAATAGCCGTAAGCAGAGGGGCAACCATCGTGGAAATCTGCATCGGATAAGTAACACCGAAGGTCTTGGGAATGGCCTCCCCGGCAATCAACAAAACAACGGTCGTAAAAACAATGGACACCCACTGTCCGTTGATTCCCAAAAGCCCGATGAAAAAGGAAGCCGCCAGAATGGAGATGCTTATATTTACAGCTTCGTTGCTGGTGACGATGGTGATCAACAGCCGCCTCTGGTGTTCCAGCAATTTAACGACAAAGTCGAAGAACGGATAATTATCCTGTTTCATCTTATGCAAATGTAAATCTCTCAGCGATAAGAGCGCCGCCTCCGCTGACGAAAAATACCCGGAAAGCATAAAAAGAATAAACAGAACAATGATATCAGAGTTCCAACTCAATTATTTGCCACCTCGTCCTTGTTGTTAATCTGGTGCATAATTTAACAGATTATAAATAAAAAAGATACCACGAGGTTATCGAAAAACGTCATAATATTGGGCTATTCACCAAAGGAGCCTTCCCGCCAGGCAGGCACAAGACGGGAGGCGCAATAATGAAAAATATTTTTTATAAACGCCGAAGGACTTTACATAACGCTAAGATGAGAGGCGCGCAGGAATCAAATCGCTAAGTGTATATCAATAAACGCCCCTCGATACGGTTTGCAGCCAGGCGCGGCAGATGAGTGTTTCTAAAGCCTTTTCATTGATTATTTCATTGACTTCGATAATTATTCTTTTTATATAGTCGGACAAAATCATAAGACTAAAAACAGGAGATTCTGTCCATGCCCAACATACTGCTTATAGGAAACGGCGCCCGCGAACACGCGTTGGCCGAAGCGATTACGCGCTCGGAACAAAAACCGCTTTTATTCTCTTTTATGAAGACGAACAATCCGGGCATAGCTTCTCATTCGGCAAAGACCCTGTTGGGCAACTATGCCGATCTTGAGGCCATCACAGGGTTTGCCGCGGTAAATAAAATCGAATTCGCCGTTATCGGCCCGGAAGATCCTCTAAATAACGGTATCACGGACGCTTTGCTCAAAATAGATATTCCATCCGTCGGACCCACGAAAAGCCTGGCCAGACTGGAGACATCCAAATCATTTACCAGAAATCTGGTCAGTAAATATAACATTCCCGGCAACCCGCGCTTTAGAGTATTTAAATCGATTGACGGCGTTGAAGCTTTTCTGAATGAGCTCGAAGGCATTGTTCTCAAGCCGGACGGTTTGACCGGCGGAAAAGGCGTGCTGGTGCAGAATGATCATTTTGCCACCGCAAAAGAAGCTCTGAATCTGTGCAAACAAATACTGGCGGATGGTTCTTCGCTGATTGTGGAGGAAAAATTTGACGGCGAGGAATTCTCCCTGCAATGTTTGTGTGACGGGAAAACAGTCGTGGGAACGCCGATTGTACAGGATCATAAAAGAAGATTTGACGAGGATAAGGGACCGAACACGGGAGGCATGGGATCATATTCTATGGCCGACCATTTAATGCCTTTTTTGGGACCAAGGGATTTGCAGGATGGATTGGAGATCACCCGCCAGGTCGCGGCGGCGCTGTTTAAGGAAACCGGCAGCCTCTATAAAGGAGTCATGTACGGCGGTTTCATCGCCACCAAAAACGGGGTTAAACTTCTGGAATACAACGCAAGATTTGGCGATCCGGAAGCCATGAACATTCTGCCGCTTTTAAAAACAGATTTTGTGGAAATATGCCGCCACATCATTGCCGGGACCCTGGATAAATTAAAGATTGAATTCGAACACAAAGCGACCGTCTGCAAATATGTCGTGCCGAAGGGTTACGGCCTGCCCGCGGATCATTCCGACGCCGCTTCAACGAATGCAAAAATCGAAGTGGGTGATGCGGGAGCGGCCAGACTTTACTATTCATCCGTGGATCAGAAGGAAGACGGTTTATATTTGAGCTCTTCGCGCGCCATCGGCATCGTCGGAATTGCGAACACTCTGGCCGACGCCCGCAAAATAGCCGAAGAAGGCGTTTGCGCCATCAAGGGCCCCGTTGCCTATCGCGCCGACATCGGCACTGACGCCCTTATCCAGAAACGCATTGATCACATGAAAGCAATAAGAAAAGATTAATTATAGAAACACGTCGTGAAATATTTTAGTTTGACGAATCGGTTATTCTGAGCGCTTCATGTCCAATCATGCGTTCAATAAAAATTATTTTTACGATTTTTCATTTTCACTCGTTAAATAATTCTTGCTTTTTCCTGATAATTTCATTTATACAACTACAATTATTAAAATTATGTAACTTTTCCAAAGACACTGATTCCTGTAAAAATAACAAAGTTCGTTTGTTTGCGGACTTTTCTCATACAAAAAAGTTTCTGCTGAAGATTTAACATAAATATTGGTTTCAAAATTGTCATCGGATCGGTCAATTTATGATCGGCATCCGCAATTTTGCAATTGAAAGAACTTTGGCGACTGTTAACCTAAGAAATACTATCATTAATAAATAACAAGGGGGAATTATCATGTTGATCGGAAGAAAAGAAATATGCCTTATCCCTTTTATGACCAAAGTCGTTTTTTTTGCGAACAATAATCTAAAAACAAAAAAGCTAATGATGATGTTTTTGACCGCATTATTATGCTTCTGTTTGCATGCTTGTAACAGTGGAAGTGAAAATGCTAATTCGCACGCGCCCTCAATATCCAATTTGATTTTAGCCCCTAATACGGTAAATCAATACTATGGTGGCGGGCAAACGCAAGAAACCGGTTCTATTAATTTTACGGATGCGGGTGGCGACCTATCAACACTTACTTGTACGGTGTATGATAATTCTCATAACAAGATAAGTTCAGTGACTATTTCTATTCTGGGCGCTGATGGTATCAAGTCAGGTTCTTTCAGTTTAAATATTAGTGTGTCGACAGCGATTTCCGGCATTTATACATTCGAATTTTATGTTACCGACAAGAATGGTTCACAATCCAACAGCCTCCAGACGACTTTCACGGTCTCAGCACCGGTATCGATTCAAATAACACCAGGCGTTACAATGATTGTCAATGGAAGGACACAGCAGTATACAGCCATGGCGACCTTTTCTGATACCAGCACTCTGGATGTAACAAATCTGGTAACATGGTCATCGTCGGATACAAACAAAGCGACAGTCGATAGCGCGGGACTTGTTACAGCGGTTGGCACTGGAACAGCAACCATAACGGCAAAATGGGGTAATATATCCACACTCTTGTCATTGACTATAGTAACCGGTTTTGCACCCGGTGTGCGATATCAAACAACAATTACTTCGCCTTACTTGGGCCTCGGAGATACGGCCATTGGAGATCTTAACGGAGACGGACGCAATGATGTGGCAGTAATAGAAGGGTTTGACTCACAAAACCGTATCTTAATATATTATCAAAACGCTCAGGGAAGTTTTGATGCGCCGCAACTAATCACAACTAATCTTCGTCTTAAGGGCGTGGCCATTGCAGATATTAATAATGACGGCCTCTCTGATCTGATTGTAACCGGAATTAATTCCACATCTCTTAAGGGAGAGATCGATGTATTCAAACAAAATCCCGTAACCCATGCGCTTGATGTGCCGGTTATTTACACACTTTCCGCCTCTGACATTGGTTCTTTGGCAGTTGCCGATTTAAATAATGACGGCCTCCCGGATATAGTCACCTTCACTCCGGTTACCAATGGTTCTCTTCAAATCCTGTTCCAGGGCGCGGGCGGCACTCTAAATTTACAAACCATTAATTTAAACAGTTCAATCTATTCCGGTTCGGAAATACATGTCGCTGATATGAATTCAGACGGACTCAATGACATTGTTGTGCAGAGCGGCCCCCTGCAACTGGCAGTCATCAAGCAAATATCGCCCGGTATTTTCAACACCACACCGGATTTTTATACCGTGCAGACAAGTTATTGGCCATATTTTAATTCCTTTGCTCTAGGCGATCTAAATGGAGACGGACGAATTGATGTGGCGGTTGGTGATCCTGGCAACGGACCCAACTTGAATATTTTTTACCAAAACAGCAGCGGCACATTAACCGGTCCCACAATTTTGCAATTACCCGTCTGCACTGCCGGCGAAGTAGACATTGCCGATCTGAACGGCGATGGACTTAACGATTTAATTATCTTAACGGATGGTAACTCTGTAAATATTTTTTACCAGGCTCCGGACCATTCTTTCCCTAACGGTATAGAATATCTTTTACCAACGTCAAGCACGGGAGGCACCCCTATCCATCAAGCCTTAACTGTGGGGGATGTTACCGGCGACGGCCGGAAGGATATTGTGGCTTCGTGGATGGATGATGGGATTTTTGTATTACGGCAATTACCATGATAACTTGCATCCCACGCGCTTAGGCCTTGCGATGGCGCTCTGCCGATAAATCGCCTTGACAGTGAGCAAAATAGCCATTAAGAACAATTCGACAGGTATCGAAGCCATAATGCAAGTTTGGCAAATGATATCCGGGGAGTTATGCAGATGAAGATGGAAACCAGACAACTGGCAAAGATCATGAAGGCGCTTTCCAATGCCAACAGGCTGGAGTTATATCTGGAAATAAAGAAGAAACAGGAAGTCAGTTATGAAACAGGAGAGGAATGTTTTATTACCGATATCATCTCCTGCATGAATATCGGCGCGCCAACAATCTCGCATCATTTAAAAGAACTTGCCAATGCCGACTTGATCACCACCGAGCGCAGGGGAAAGTTTCTTGTAGCTCATATCCGCAAGAAAACCCTGGACGCCGCCTCCCGGGTTTTGTCATTGAAGGGCGGAAAGTAGATAAATTTTTTGCTTGACAGTTTGATATGTATCGAAGTATTAAACCATCAATAAATCATGAGGAGGGGCAGGTAATGCTTTTCAATAAGCCGGTCACCGACATCATCTGTCAGCGTAAATCGATTCGGAGCTACTCAGATACGCCCATTGAAGAAGATAAAAAAGAGGCGTTGAGAAAATTCCTTTTGGCCAACACTATCGGGCCGTTTGGAACGAAAGCGCGCTTCATCTTCATAACAGCAGGCCAAAAAGACAGCAAATCCCTGCGCGGGCTTATGACTTACGGGATGATAAAAAATCCCGCGGGGTTTATTATCGGCGCGGTTGAAAAAGCCCGACACAATCTGGAGGATTTCGGCTATCTGATGGAAAAGAATATCCTGATGGCGACAGATCTGGGACTTAGCACCTGCTGGCTTGGAGGCACTTTCAGCTCAAGCGGGTTTTCGCGCAAGATTGCTCTGCAACAAAACGAAATCCTGCCCGCTGTCACACCGGTCGGCTATGCTGTACCGAAGCTTACGTCAATGGATTCCCTGATTCGCGCTTCTGCCGGGGCGAATAAGCGCAAGCCATGGAGCGAGTTATTCTTTGAGGATAACAAGCCTCTCAAGACTCACGAAGCCGGAGATTATGCCACACCCCTCGAAATGATTCGCCTGGCTCCTTCAGCCAATAATTTTCAACCATGGCGTGTTATAAAAGAGCCAAATGCTGACATTTTCCATTTCTACATAAAACGCACACCGGCGTTAAAACAGATGGAGCAATTTATCGCAAGATCCGATCTTCAGCTTGTGGATACCGGTATCGCCATGTGTCATTTTGAGCTGGCGGCAAATGAAAAAGGATTGAACGGAGTCTGGACGATTAAAGATCCCCGCCTCGCAGGCATCGCCGATAAACTGGATTACATCGTCACCTGGGTAAGCAGTAAGTAAGTCTTTTATACGAAACTGTAAATTTTTATATATCTTCATAAAGGAGAAAAATCTATGGCAAAAACCGCCCTGATCACCGGAGCTTCCGAAGGCATAGGCTATGAACTTGTAAAATTATTCGCGAAAGACGGTTATGATTGTGTGCTGGCGGCGCGCAACAAAAAGAAAATGGATCAGCTTGCCGCGGAAGTTGAAAAAAGCTTCGGCATTAAGACGCGCGTGATAACCAAAGACCTGTCCCTGCCTGAGTCCGCCCGGGAGATTTTTGATGAATTGAAAGCGGCGAATGTCCCCGTCGATGTGCTGATTAACAATGCGGGTCTGGGGATTTGCGGTGATTTTGCAACGTCTGATATGGATAGGAACATGCATATGCTGCAGGTCAATATGATAACGCTGACAAAACTGACATGGCTGTTTCTGCCGGACATGCTCAAGCGCAAATCCGGAAAGATCATGAATGTGGGCTCCATTGCCTCATTCACCCCCAGTCCTAATTTTGCCCTGTATAATGCAAGCAAGGCTTATGTGCTATTTTTTTCCGAGGCGCTGGGAGAAGAACTGAAAGGAACAGGGGTATCGGTAACCTGTCTTTGTCCCGGTGCGACCAGGACCAATTGGCAAGCCAGAGCCGGCGCGGAAAATATCCGGCTTAATCGGCTTCGGATGATCGACGCCAAAAGCGTAGCCGAATGTGGCTATAAAGGTTTGATGAAGGGTAAACGGCTTGTCGTTCCCGGGATAGACAATAAGATCACCCTGATCTCGGCCAAGTTCGCCCCACGGGCTTTCGTATTGAAATCTGCCCGATTCTTAACTCAAAAGACAAGCTGATTTTAACAGGGCTTATATTTCTGCCCGGATGGCCAAAGACGGACTTTGCCTGATCATCAGGCCGTGTAAAGGCCCCCGATGTTTATCAGTACCTTGTAATGTGATGTTCCGCGAGACCGAAGAAATTCGTAAGTGGGTATATCCTGTTATTCTCATCCTTGAATCTTCCGTTGTACATGCCGAATGGCTGGTGAAAGTCGGAACAGATAAATCCTAAATTAATCTTTTCCGCTCTTTCGCCCGACGGCGTGAACAGCAGATCCACATATCCGTCGTCGGTTCTCATTTCCCAGGGCTTCAGAACATTTTTTTCCTCGAATTTAAAGCGCGCCGCTTTCAGGCAATAAATTTTCCCGTCAATCCACATGCAATTTTCATTGAAATCATCATCGGTTATCATGTTCTGGCAAAGATTAAAGGCTAAAAGTTCCCCGTATTCATTGAAGCCTGCGGATGTAGCCCATTTCCAGAAACTGGAATAAGGGTAATATGTTTTTTGTTCATCCATCAACGCGATATCCTGCTTCCGGTCAATTACAATTTCTATATCTCCCAGTTTAATGGTTCCCTCCGCGGGCGCAGCCACCTTGTGCGTGTAAAAAGGCCTGAATCGCGTGACGGGCGAAACCTGAACAAGCGGTTCGATCGTTTTCAGGTCTTCGAAAATCTTAATTTCACCTTTCACGGCAGGCAGATTTTTCTTCCCGTCAATATTAATAATTATTTTGTGAAAACCGTCTTTGAGCCGGTTCTCAAAACGCAACCGGTAACCTTTTTTCGTAAACTCACAGTTATCATCATAGACCTGCAAGGCGATACGCGATGCGCCGCCCGGCAACTGCGCGCTGTGTTCAAAACGCTTATTTGCCACCCTGTCATAGGCATAGAAAAAGGATACGCCCATGAATTTGGCATCAAAAATAACCATTCCAAAGTAATGGGAAGGAGTGATAATGGCGAAATGCTGCCATTCTTTGAGGCGAAATTTTTTCCAAAAAGCGGGAACTTTATGCTCAGAAGAATAAAGCGGCACGTCGATAATATTCGCGTTAATAAAAGGCGTGCGGAACGTCCCGAAGTTTATCGTTCCGTCTTTTTCAACCATTTTTTCGGGAGTTTTCTCCACTTTTCTCACAATATTTACCTCCGGCATTAAATCACTTTTAATTAGCTTTAATCCTTTGGTGCTTGAGGCAGTTTGGGGAAATTCGCGTCCAGCGCGGCGTTCCATTTATCGATCAACGGTTTGATGCTCTCCATCAATTCCACTATATCCCCTTCAATTACAACAGACTTGATTTTATCACCCTGAACAATTTGATTGACAACCTTCTGGTCAGCGTCGCTTATCACCTCGCCGAAAACAGTATGTTTGCCGTCCAGCCACGGCGTCGGCACGTGGGTGATAAAAAACTGGCTGCCGTTGGTTTGCGGTCCGGCGTTAGCCATGGAAAGAATTCCGGGCTTGCTGTGCCTGAGCGTCCTGACAAATTCATCCTGAAAATTATATCCGGGTCCGCCGCGGCCATCGCCCGCGGGACAGCCTCCCTGAATCATAAAATCGGGAATAACCCGGTGAAACTTTAAATTGTTATAATATCCGCGCCGAGCCAGGTTAACAAAATTTCCCACGGTAATCGGTGTTTGCCCGGCAAAAAGCTGTAAATTGATAGTCCCCTTATCGGTTTGGATAATCGCTTTTATATCGTTTTTCATTTTAATCTCCTTTTTCTTCACTAAAGAGCTTGATTTTAATTATTGATGTAAAGATTACGGCTTAATAAGTCAAGATAAAAAGGGTAAATGCGGGCTTTTTTTAAAACTCCATTTTCAGGACTGTTCAAAAACATTCATATGGCGTGGCGCACAAAAAAACGGGGCCGCGACGAATGTATGGAAATGCGCTGATGGATCCGTTCCTTTTGATTGAAAAACATCAGGGAAGTCCATGGGACAGAGAATAATTTACATGGCAATAGTCCGCCTCCTTAATGCCTAACTCGTTGCGATGTTGTTTGGTATGAGGTATACCAAGCGCTATGATGAAAGACACCGACAAAATGAAATCTCTTCTTGGCCGGCAGCTGCTTGCCTGGTACAGGCGCAATCAACGATCTCTTCCCTGGCGGGATACAAGCGATCCTTACCGTATCTGGATTTCGGAGATCATGCTCCAGCAAACCCAGGTTGATACGGTGATTCCTTACTATCAGCGTTTTCTGAAAGATTTTCCCACTGTTTCTTCCCTGGCTCGCGCTCGCCTGCAGGAGGTGCTCAAGGCCTGGGAAAATCTGGGTTATTATTCGCGGGCCAGAAACATTCACGCTGCCGCCCGGATGATTGTTGAAAAATTCGATGGTCGGATCCCCGATAATTTGGAAGATATTAAATCGCTGCCCGGTATCGGCCAATACACAGCCGGCGCAATCTTAAGTATTGCCTATGGGCAGGCACATCCTGCCGTCGACGGCAATGTTCGCCGGATTTTATGGCGTCTATATGCCGTCCGCAAACCTGTGGACGACACGCGGGAGCAAAGGCGATTGCAAAAGCTTGCCGCATCTCTGATTCCCGTTAAATATCCCGGCGATTTCAATCAGGCCCTGATGGATCTGGGAGCGATGATCTGTAAAGCCAAGAAACCCGAATGTTCCCGTTGCCCGATAACTCGTCATTGCGTGGCGCGGCAAAGCGATTTACAAAACGTGCTGCCCATAACCGGGAAGACCGCCGCAATCCCTCACAGGTTCGCGACAGCCGCCGTCATCCGAAATTCGAAAGGCAAAATGCTGGTTGTTCAGCGGCCGGCATCAGGCTTGCTGGCCTCTTTGTGGAAACTGCCCGGCGGCTTTATCGAAGATGCTAAGAATCTAGAAAAAGGGTTGAAGTGCTGCGTGAAAGAGGAACTGGACATTTTCATCCGGCCGATAAAACTTCTGGCTTCGGCTAATCATACCTATACACACTTCCGCATAACCCTTCAGGCATACGAATGCGTCTTTCTAAAAGGCATCCCCAGGCCAATTGAGTGTCAGGATTGCCGATGGGTATCGCCTGGCAATTTAAAGAAGCTGCCCATGTCAAAAATTGACAGAACGATTCTGGCAGCCATTTTATGATACCCGCATTGCGCCTCGTGATCGGCATTCACTTTTTCAAAACATTTACCATGTAATCAATCAAGGCCTTGGTTTCGTCAGCCGTAAGGGGGACGGGCCGCATAACGCCCTTTCCTTTCTTCAGGACACAATCAATCTTTTTTTCGTTAAGTCCAATCCATGCAAGTGAGTCTGAGAAATCTTTTGGTCTGAATTGTTTGTAATAGGCAGACTCATAATCCATATCACTCTTCATCATGTGGCAAACCTGACAATTATTCTTAAAGATCATTTTTCCTGCTGTGTAATCAGCGCTTAGAGTATTCCGGGGAAAAAGAGTGATTAATACCGTCAATAACACAGCCATGAGCATATAATGTTTTGCTGTCATATTATCACCGCCTTTATTTATTTGATTATTATTAATTTTTTACATGGATAAACAATTAACGTCAAGAATTTAATTTAAAGATAAAAGGGACATCTTTACTTTAAAGAGATCAGTCCATTTATTTCCTTACATCTGTCACCACTATGAAATGTTATGTCACCGGTATTCCAAATTGACAAAATTTAATAATCATGTACAGGAGAATATAATTGAAAAGAAATGATCTTATGGAGGAATAATCACAGTATGGAAAGCTTGAAGGACTTACAGTTGCGTTATGAAGCCCTAAAAGGCCTTGGTTTGAAATTAAACATTGAACGCGGTCAGCCCGGGGACGATAACTTTAACCTGTCGAACGCGCTTTTGGGCATTGTAACGGAGAAGGACATTATGACGAAAAGCGGCTTCGATATCCGCAATTATCCCGGAGGTGTTTTAGGTCTGCCGGAAGCGCGTGAATTGTTTTGCGCTATTCTGGGCGCAAAACCGGAAGAAACGTTGGTCGGCAACAACGCCAGCCTGCTTATCCTTTCCAAAGTTCTCATGTGGGCGCTGCTGCGGGGACTTTTGGGAAGTCCCGCGCCCTGGAGTAAAATCGACAAACCCAGGATGATCGTCACCGTGCCCGGCTACGACCGGCATTTCCTGCTTTTGTCTGAAATGGGATTCGATATGATTCAGGTCAAAATGACCAAAAATGGTCCGGATATGGATGCGGTCGAAAAAATTGCTTCGGCAGATCCGGCCGTTAAGGGAATACTTTTTGTCCCCACTTATTCCAATCCCACCGGAGACACGGTCTCCGATGACACGGTGAAACGCCTGGCCGGTATGAAAACGGCAGCGTCGGATTTCACCATTTTTGCCGACGATGCCTATGTTGTTCATCATCTGATTGACAACCCCAAAACACCTAAAAATCTGCTGCGCAGTTGTGAGGAAGCGGGCAATCCGAACAGGGTCTATCTGTTTGGTTCAACGTCAAAAATAACCTTTGCCGGCGCGGGACTTGGATTCATGGCGACAAGCACGGCAAATCTGGCTTATATCTCAAAGCTTTTCGGAACCATGTTTATCGGTCCCAATAAAGCGGAACAGTTACGTCATGTGAAATTCTTAAACGCGTTCCCCGGCGGCATCGCGGGTTTGATGAAAGAACACGCCAAACTTCTGAAACCCAAATTTGACATTGCCCAAAAAGTGCTATCCAAAGAACTCGATGTTGCGGGACTGGCGACATGGAGCACCCCGGAAGGCGGTTATTTCATAAGCCTGGATACGACAAAGCCGGTTGCCAAACGGGCAGTGGCGCTGTGCAAGGAAGCAGGTGTGGCTATCACACCGGCCGGCGCGACGTTTCCTTTCGGCAATGACCCCAGAGACGCCAATATCCGGATTTCACCAACCCGGCCGCCGGTGTCCGAACTGGAAAAAGCCATGGAAGTCCTGGCGGTATGCATTAAGCTGGCTTCAGCGGAATACGATAGCGCCGCGAAATAATATGAATTTAAAACCCCCTCAAGGCAACCGTCTTGAGGGGGTTCGTTTATTTATCTTACTGGCTTTGAATAAATGGCGCACTGGCTTTAAATTAATGGTGGAACAAACGCAGTCCGCAAAATGCCATGGCAATGCCGTATTTATTGCATGTATCAATCACCTGCTGATCGCGAATGGAACCGCCGGCCTCAACAATGGCGGTCACGCCGCTGCGGTGCGCGCGCTCAATGTTGTCGCCAAACGGGAAGAACGCGTCGCTGCCCAGGCAAACACCGGTCACTTTGCTTAGCCATTTTTTCTTTTGAGTCTTGGTCAATGGTTTCGGCTGACGGGTAAAGGTTTCGGCCCATACGTCGTCGCCAATGACATCTTCCGGAGTATCGCCCAGGTAAACATCGGTGGCATTGTCACGGTTTGGCTTGGCCACATCATCACGGAAAGGCAGATTCAGCACTTTGGGCATATGGCGCAACTGCCAGTTGTCGGCTTTCTGGCCGGCCAGTCGCGTGCAGTGAATGCGGCTCTGCTGTCCCGCGCCCACGCCGATGACCTGACCGTCCTGCACGTAGCACACGCTGTTGGATTGTGTGTATTTCAGGGTAATCAGGCTCAGCACCAGGTCGCGCTTCTGCGCGTCGGTCAGCGTTTTATTTTCGGTGACCATATTTTCCAGCATGCTGCTGTCGATTTTCAGGCTGTTGCGGCCCTGCTCGAATGTAATGCCGTACACCTGCTTGTGCTCCAGAGAGACGGGCACGTAGTTGGGATCAACGGCGACCACGTTGTAATTGCCGCCTTTTTTGGATTTCAGAATTTCCAACGCTTCCGGCTCATAGCCCGGGGCAATGATGCCGTCGGTGACTTCAGACTTGATGATCTTCGCCGTGGGCACGTCGCAGATATCGCTTAGCGCTATCCAGTCGCCGAAACTGCTCATGCGATCCGCTCCGCGGGCGCGCGCGTAAGCACAGGCAAGTGCCGACAGCTTCATTTTAGGGTCGATGTGATACATCTTGCGCAAAACTCTGTCCAGGGGATAACCAAGGGCAGCGCCAGCAGGAGAGACATGTTTAAAAGATGCCGCGGCTACCATGCCGGTATTCTCTTTGAGTTCTTTCACCAGCTGCCAGCTGTTGAACGCGTCCAGAAAATTAATATATCCGGGCTTGCCGTTTAAAACCTCAACCGGCAGACTGCTGCCGTCCGCCATAAAGATTCTGGCCGGTTTCTGGTTGGGGTTGCAACCGTATTTCAGTTGTATTTCGTTCATTGATTATCCCTCCACTGTTTTGTATTTGTTGATGATGACGTCTTTGCAGGTTTGAGTCGCAAGGTCAATGGCGCGTACAAACAGACTCACCTTGTTGTCCTCATTCAGAGCTTTCCAGATTTTCGCGGCGTATTGGCCGGGGTCTCCCTCGTCAACGGCAACATGCAAAGGTTCACCCGAAAAACTGGGAATCGGTGTGCCGTTGCATTTGTAAGTGCTGATAAAATGTCCCTCGCCGGCCAGGGGCTGAGGATAATCGAATGTAAAGCGCTGGACACTCTGGTCATTGCCGTCGCAGCTCTTTAAAATGCTGAGCTTATAACCGCCTGCGCGCATATCCACCACGCCGGAAATGCGGGGGGTCCAGTTGGGGCCGTCGTCCTCAAAGGTGCGGGTCGCAAGCGCGGCGTCAAAGCCGTATCCGGGAAATTCGTCACGGGCCATAAAATCGCGGATGGTATTGGTCTGGTCGCCATTGGTCACAATCGTCGTGTTTTTCAATGTCAAAACAGGATTGTAAATAATCAGGTGCGGATCCGTCATTTTAGAAGGGTCGGCAGCCATGGTGCGGATACCACCGTCAATGGCGTCAAACACACGATTACGGCTGTTTACGCTGCGGCCCATGATAAAGTAGGCAATCATGGCTTTTTTGCCGCCGGGTTCTTTCCCGATGCAGATACCGCGGCCCGGATACTCGTTACCGGCCAGAAATTCATACAGGTTTTCTTTCATGATTACATCTCTCCTTGATCCCTGGTAAAAAATTTTGGCGGGAGTATATGTAGAGAAAATTCTTATGTCAACTGGATTTGGGCAAAATAATATCTTTCAGATTGCAAATACTTGCCCAATGGGTTAGATACAAACTAATTTAGGCAGTAATACTATCTACATGCAAAGGAGCTTGAATGAAAGCCAAAAGCGCCAAAAAAAACGTCTTAGTCAGCGTGGTCATGGGCAGCGATTCGGATTTGCCCATCATGACCGAAGCTACGAAAGTACTGGATAGTTTTAACATCGATTATGAACTGATTTTAACGTCGGCACACCGCACGCCGCAGCGGACAACGAAGTTTGCTTCCGGGGCTGCCGGAAGAGGCATAAAGGTGATTATAGTCGGAGCGGGAGCGGCCGCCCATCTAGCCGGTGTCATCGCCTCGCAGACAATTCTGCCGGTCATCGGCATCCCCATTAATGCCACTGCCCTCAATGGTCTTGACGCGCTCTTATCCACCGTGCAAATGCCCGGCGGAATTCCGGTAGCCACGATGGCCATAGGCAAAGCGGGAGCTAAAAACGCCGCTTTATTTGCCGCCCGCATTCTTGCCCTTGAAGACAAAGCACTCAGCACCAGGCTATCAGTGTATATAAAAGAAATGGCCAAAGATGTGGAAAAGAAACATAAAAGTCTGACTACCTCGTAAATCGCCCGGATGCGGCGTTACGCTGCACCCCTCATCGTTGCGATGTACGTTAAAAGTACACCTCACTCCTCGGGCTTGGCGCGCCTTGCCTGCGGTCTATTTACAAGGTAGTCTAAAATTTAAATATCTGGAAAAACCTTGATGTCTGAAATCCTGAAAATCGGCGCGGATAACTCCGAAGGAAAAATCATTACCCGGGCGGTGGAAATTCTGACAGGCGGCGGCATTATCGCCTATCCGACGGAAACTTTTTACGGACTGGGAGTGGACGCGACAAACCTAAAAGCAATCGAAAAGATTTTTGCCGTCAAAGGCAGAAATTTTAAAAATCCGGTTTCTCTCATTATCGGTCAAACAGATGATGCGTATCCTCTTGTCAGGGAAATCCCTGAATCAGCACAAAAACTGATGGCCGGTTTCTGGCCGGGAGCGCTTACGATAATTTTTTCAGCCTCGGATAAAGTTTCTTCTTTACTGACCGCGGGAAGCGGCAAAATCGGCCTGCGCGTTTCCAGCCATCCCGGCGCTTTGGCAATCGTTCAAAAACTAAAAAAACCTCTTACCGCGACCAGCGCCAACCTGACCGGCGCGCCTGAGAGCTCACTGGCATCCGATGTCGCCGGACAAATCGGCGATAAAATAGACGCGATTATCGATTGGGGACAAACCCCCGGCGATAAAACTTCCACCATTATTGATGTTACCTGTGATCCGCCGGTTATTCTGCGGCAAGGAGCAATAAGCAGGGAAGCCATTGAGAAACAACTTGGCACTAAACGATAAACGCAGTCAGAGCATGGCAGCCAGCTCTAATGAGCCAAAAACTGCGATATGGAACTATAACCCTCTCATATAATCAGGACGCAACATGCTCTCATCCCTGTTTTTCAGAACATCATCGACCGCTTTAATCATTTTTTGCTTGTCTTTCTGAAGCGTGCCGGTAATGGACATATAATTTGAGGCGTGAGTGCCGACAAATTTCATGTTATCAACCGTAATATTTTCAAAGATCTGTTTCATCTCTTCGAGGGTTTCAAAAGGATCCAATAATTCAAAATCGCCTGCCTGCACCTGACGGTATAAAACAGTGCCCGGCACCGGCGTCACGGTGAGAGCCGCAAGATATTGCGGTTTCATTTCATTGCAGATTTTTGCCGTGGCCAGGGCATGACGCTTCGAGGCCTCGCCTTTTCCGGCAAGCCCCACCAAAACCATTGCAGACAGATTAATATCCGCCGCTATCAGATTTTTGCCCGCCTCAAGCATCTGGTCGTAACCAACGCCTTTTTTCACTTTTTTCAGAAGTTCGTCATCCCCGGTTTCCACGCCGATATATGCCTTGGTAAGGCCGGCAGCCCGAAGCGTCCGCAGTTCCTCCATGGATTTGGACAAGGTGCTCTGCGGTCCGACGTAGCTGCCCACATGCCGAAGAGAGGGAAACGTCAGATAAAGCTTTTTAAGAATTTTAAGCAGCATATTCGTTTCCAGGGTAATGGCGTCTCCATCGCATAAAAAAACCTTTTCCAGATCGCCGTAGTGATTTTTGGCCATTGCGATGTCTTCCATAATTTCCGAAAGCTGCCGCACACGGTACTTTTTATCCTTGTACATGCCGCAGAAGGTGCACTGATTGTGTGAACAGCCGATGGTGCACTGCAGCAGATAACTATTGGCTTCGCTAAAAGGCCTGAATATATTTCCTTCGTATCTCAATTTTTACCCCTTTTTCTAATAATAATTAATGCCCTGTTTCTTTCAAGGAATTACGAGGCGGCAAGCAGGTTGCCTGGACAGACTTACTATATAAGCGTTTCCGAAGCCGACCGACCAGCGCCTTAGGCAAGATTATGCCGGCAAAGTCAGCCTTTTAAGAAAGGGAATTCCTTTAAAGAAGGCGTTCCACTCCGATTGTCACCACTGCTGTTTTGATTACTCCTGCCGGTTCATTGGGAAAAACAATCATGAAAGGTATCTGTCCGTTGGGCATAATCTTATCGTTGGAATTATTGAGTCCCTGCGGCTGGGCGAGTTTCGTTAAGATTTCTTCTTCAGATAAATTTGTAAGTTCTTCATCGGTAAGAATATTTCCCGCGTAGGCTGTGCGTTCATTCAAAACCACTGAATAGGCGTCAATGATTTCCCCCTTTATTAATATCCGCGAAACAGGATAATCCGCGCGATTAACAGCCGTGCCTTCTACAATACCAATCTGCCCTAGAATATAATTATTGATCCTCCGGTAATGCACGTCCTGAAGCTTCACCATCTGGTTAATAAAAACTCCTGAAGTCACCGGCTTTGCATTTCCCATATATTCATTATATTTATTGATGAGTTCATCACCAACTTCCGGAAGAACAATAAAATAAATAACACTGGGAATAACTATAATCACTAAAAAAGACCACAGCGCAATCTTCCAGGCTCTTCCGGAGCTCTTCGACGAAGATATTTTTCTCTTTTTAATTTTTTCGCCTTTTACTTTTTTATCAGTTTCTTCGCTGACTTTGATGGCAATTTCCTCTTGCTCTTGCGGTTTTTCCATCCTCAAATCTATCTCTTCGTTTAAACGCATTTCTGAGGCCTTGGTTTTACCGGGAGAATAAGCACCATCTTTATCCCTGAAGAAGACAGAAGGGGTTTCCGTTGATGATTTCGCGCTCTCTTCAACGGCTTGCACCGTCTCTTCTTCCAAAACAGAAGGTTCAGGTACGGGTAAAGAATCTATCGTCTGTTTATTTGCCAGCGGATTATCCTGAAAATAAACATGCCCGCAACGGCTGCAACGCAGCCATACACCATTGCCTTGCATAAAATTGTCATCAAAACGAAATTTTGTGCGGCACTGCCTGCATTGTATGATCATTTACTCGCCTCTTTCGTCATGGCTTAACAACATAAATATCGGGGGAAAAGCGGTACTTTTCATTGAAGTCAAGCCCATAACCAACCACAAAGCCATCATCAATGGTAAAGCCCACATAGTCGGCCTCAAACAACACTTTCCTTCTTTTACGTTTGTCCAATAAAACGCAAATCTTTAACGACTCGGGATTTCTTTCCCTAAGCCACGAAACAAGATATTGCAATGTCAGGCCGGTGTCAAGTATGTCTTCCACAATCAGGATATCCCTTCCTTTTATGGAAGTCTCAATATCTTTAGTCATGACTACTTTGCCCGAACTATCGGAACCGGCGCCGTAACTTGCCAGCCGGGTGAAATCTACCCTGCAGGGAATACTGATCTCGCGGACCAAATCAGCCATAAAAATAAACGCGCCCTTAAGAATGCCAATAATAATTAATTCACGTCCCGCGTAATCTTTAGATATCTGACCGGCAAGTTCTCGCACGCGCTTTTGAATCGTGTCGCGGGGGAAAAGGATTTCTTTGGATATTTTATCCATTCATAAAACCTGTAAATAAAAAACAACGTGTTTAAGACTGACTTATACCACTTCTTGAGAAATTTTTCGCCATGTTTACGAAACTTCCCCGCAATATATGGTTCTATTTATGCAGGCCTCCTAAAGAGGAGACGATTCCGGTCAAGAACGATATTCAGGCGGCCCGAAAAGCGGCAAAACACATTATACGAACGTTCGCGAAACCGGCAACAAAGCCAACAAAAATAACTCTTTGACCGAGAATTGCTATTACACTAGCTAAAGTGGCCGTATAATGTCAATAAAAAATTAATAAAAGCGCTGATATGTGGAAACGAAATGTTTAATATTTGACCAAATCAGCCTCTCTCCAACTTCAAGTTCCCCGGCATTTTTAAATGAGGATGACAGGCTCAACAAAATTGCGTTCAGCGGCGATATCTCTCGGCCAAATCCCGCGTAGTCAATATGGCTGATCATGTATTGCGATCCGTCAAAATAATATTTGCCCAGCCTGTTTGTATCCAAGGCGCGAAACGGCCAGTTCGTTTTCCAGTTAAAATATTCCAGAGCAATGTTTTTTAAATAGTCATTATCGAATATTTCCGGCTTAAGCTCCCCGCCGACCCGATCGGCCAGAAGCCGGAAATAGGCGGTAACCAGATCGATATCTGTCAGGACAAGACCGTAAAGGTACCAATCATCAATTATTTTTACCAGAATTTGAGATTGGGACTGCGGTATAAAATAATGGCTGGGACAAAGATGACCGGCGCAAAGTTCCTGCCCGTAAAACGAGCAGTCACGCAGATCAAGATCTGAATTTTGCATCGGATGAAGCAGGCAACCAACTTTTTTTTCCTCCTGGTCCAGAAAACCCAGGTATTCGCAGCAGTATATGACTTCATATCTCCTGCTGAAATCTTCTTCGATGAATGTTTCGTTCGCGTAACGTTCAACATCGCCCGGATTTTTTACCATCCGGCGGAAACGTTTTGTGCGCGAACGCAAACGCGACACTAAAGAAGAGCGGGAGCTGTCCACATAATTGTAAAGGCCGCAACAGGCGCCGCAGGATTTTCTTACATCCGGCTGGCAAAGGACGATTAAATTTGAATTCGACATAGATAACTTGCCTGATATATTTAAACGGAGGTAAAAACGGCATCAATCAAACACAATGGTTTTTGATCCATAAACGAGTATTTTGTTTTCCAGATGCAGACGCAGGGCCCGCGCCAGCACGATTCTTTCCAGATCTTTGCTTTTCGTTTGAATATCGGAAACCGCGTCACGGTGACTGATCTTGATCACATCCTGCGCGATGATAGGCCCTTCATCCAGTTGTTCCGTCACGTAATGACCTGTCGCTCCGATAATTTTCACGCCTCGGTCATAGGCCTGCTGATAAGGATTTCCCCCGGCAAACGCCGGTAAAAAAGAATGATGGATATTGATGATACTTTTACCGTAACGCTTAAGAAATTTCCCGCCGAGAATCTGCATGTAACGCGCCAGGACAACCAGATCGATATTCATCTCCCGCAACATATTCAATTCCAGCGCTTCCTGCTGCTCCTTATTTTTTTCCGTGATTGGAATATGAAAAAATTTCATTCCGAATTGTTCCACCAGATCGCGGGCGTCATTATGATTGCTGATTACCGCTTCAACATCAGCCCCCAATTCTCCCATATGCCGGCGCAATATGAGGTCGTGCAGGCAATGCAGGTGACGCGAAACAAAAATGGCTATTCGCGGCACATAATCAGTGAAATGCAAATCCCACTTCATGTTAAATTGCTTAGCCAGAGGTTCAAAAGCGGCGGGAATTTCTTCACGGGTAAGAGCAAAACCGTTGAGTTCCCATTCGACCCGCATAAAGAAGCGCTTGTCCGTTTTGGAAGTATGTTGATCGGCATGCACAATGTTGCCGTTGTGACGGAAAATAAAATCGGAGATTTTGGCGACAAGGCCCCTGGCGTCGGCACAGGACAGAAGTAAAATGGCGTTGACATCATTCATAAAAAAAATCTTCTCTTTCGTTAATTTTGCAGCTTTTGGGCTGATTATTTAATACGGAGCTATTTTATAGAAGGATTAGAGTTGCAGGTCAAGTATAAAAATGTTAATACCAAACCGTATGGACGTTGCCGCCTGACTCACGACAGATTTTATGCGGCCAGGGATTGGGCGACATCCTGAATAAAACAAATTTTGAAATTGGAAACCTATGAACTTAATCGAAGAAGTGAAATTAGACAACGGGCTGAACTTAAAAATTTTCGATTTATCCCGCCCCATAGCCGCCGATACGGTCAAAGTGGAAATTTCTTTTCAAACGAAAATTTCCTTAAAGAAATCCTATTTCACGGATGCTCAGGATTACGCCACGGTCAGCAATATCATGGGCGATGAACTTGCCTATGAACATAAAGCGGAAAGATCTTTTGTACCCAAAGAGAATGAAGAATCCGTTCGTGAAGAGATGATCAATACATTTAAAAACAATTCCCTGGATTATCTTGCCTCTGTTGATTTCCCCAAAAAGATGGCGCTCGCGATGCTCAGAGATATCAGAATGAACCCTTACAAATATCAATCCCATACCTGCTCCGATCCGGACCAATAGCATTGTGGCTTTGTTTCAAACAGGAAAACAAATCATGAGCAATAATAATTTCGATGAACTCCTGCCTGGCGCCGAAAAACCAAGCCGTTATATCGGCACGGAAGAAAATGCCGTCCGTAAAGATAATGCGGAAGTACGCTTTCTGCTTGCCTTCCCCGACACTTACGAAGTAGGAATGTCCCATCTCGGTCTGCAGATTTTATATTCTATTTTAAACGAAATCCCGTATGTCGAAGCACAAAGGTGTTTCGCTCCCTGGCCGGACAGAGAAAGGCAACTGCGCGAAAGGAAGATGCCTTTAACGTCTCTGGAATCACAAATGCCGGCGGCGGATTTTGACATTGTCGGTTTTTCATTGCAGTATGAGCTTTCTTACACCAATTTATTAAACATGCTGGATTTAGGCCGCATACCGCTTGCCCATGCACACAGAAAGGAAGAACATCCCCTGATCATAGCCGGCGGTCCCTGTTGCTTTAATCCGGCCCCGCTTGTTGATTTTATCGACGCTTTTGTCATCGGCGAAGGAGAAGAAGTCGTAAGCGAAATTACCGCGACGGTTCGCGAAGGCAAAAAGAATTCTCTTAACCGGAATGATCTGATCAACCAACTGGCGAAAATTCCCGGAATTTACGTTCCCGCTGTTCATGGAAAAAATCAGGTCATAAAAAAAAGAACTATCCCCGACCTAAACGTTTGGACACATCCTTTAAGACCTGTTGTCCCGCTTATGCAAACCATACACGACCGCATCACTCTGGAAATAGCACGCGGCTGCACCCGCGGCTGCAGATTCTGTCAGGCGGGAATTCTCTGGCGGCCTTACCGGGAACGAAATACTTCCTTACTCATGGAAATGGCCGATAAGATGCTCAACGCGACCGGCCATGAAGAAATATCCCTTTTATCACTCAGTTCAGGGGATTACAGCTGCATTGAACCTTTGGTAAAAAATCTGATGAACCGGTATCATTCCAAACGGGTGGCTCTGGCGCTTCCTTCATTACGCGTGGAATCTCTCAGCGAAACATTAATGGAAGAAATCAAACGAACCCGTAAAACAAGCTTTACGCTCGCGCCGGAAGCGGGGACGGATAAAATGCGTCTGATCATCAATAAAGGCAACACCTCCGGGGATTTATTTTCCATCACGGATAAAATATTCGCCGCTGGCTGGAAATCAATCAAACTCTATTTCATGCTGGGTCTGCCTTATGAAGAGCAGGAAGATCTGGAAGGAATTGTTCAGTTAGGCTATGAAACTCAACGGATGGCAAAAAACCGCGGTCAGGTCACCATCAGTCTTTCCACTTTCGTCCCCAAACCGCATACCCCCTTTCAGTGGCAAAAACAAATTTCCATGGAAGAAACTTATGCCAAACAGGAATTTATTCGTCAGAGAATCAAAAACCGCAACATCGGTGTGAAATGGCATGACGCTCGAATGAGTTTGCTGGAAGGCATTTTTTCGCGCGGCGATGAAACGCTTGGAGCGCTGTTGGAGACGGCCTTTCGCAAGGGCTGTCGTTTCGACGGCTGGAGTGATATTCTGCGTTTCGACCTCTGGCAGGAAGCAATGGCTGAAACAGGTATCAAACCGGAAGATTTCACGCGCGAACGTGATATTCATGAGAAATTGCCGTGGGATAATATTGACTGCGGTGTGAGCCGTGAATTTCTGCTGCGGGAAAAGCAAAAATCAGCCGACCTGCTGGCAACAGAGGATTGCCGGGATTCCAGCTGTCAGGACTGCGGAGTATGCGATTTCTCCACCCTGAAAAATATTTTTGCGAAGGAAGAAGGTAAAGCGGCCCTGCCATCGCCGCCCGTTCCAGATACCGCTTCTGCCAAAGAAACTAAATATCGTATTGCCTTCAGCAAACTCGGGCGATCCCGATTTTTATCTCATCTGGAACTCTCCGGGGCGTTGGTTCGCGCGTTGTGCCGCAGCAGCATTGCGCTTGCTTATTCTACCGGCTTCCATCCTCATCCCAAAATATCCTTTGCGACCGCTACCGCGGTAGGTGTGGCAAGCAGACAGGAATATATCGATATCACGGCGGGAAATTACTTGTCAGATCTGGATTCTTTAAAAAGCGAGATCAATTCTGCCCTGCCCTCAGGCGTTGAAATTTTAGAAATAAGAAAGCTCTCTGACGGAGAAAAAGCTATAGCTCAAATGACACAGGGATTTGAATATGAATTGTGCCTGCCCGCAGATATTGATTCTGTCCGCCTGACGGCCATGGAAGAGGGCATCGAGAACTTTTTGGCGGCCCCTGTTTTCAATATTCAAAAATTATCCAAGGGAAAAACCGTCACAAAAAACATCCGTCCCTGTGTGCAGGATCTTGTCCTGGATGGCGCGGGCAAAACCATCAAGTTCACGGTGTCGCATATTCAGGAAGGATCGGCCAGACCCGCCGACATTATCTCGCACATTCTAAAATCCGGCAGCGACGAATCCCAACAAATCAAAATCGTCAAAACAAAAACGATCCTTGCGCCCATGCCAAATTAAAACGCATTATAAAGGGAGCGATTAATAAATAGAAATTTACGCGGCCTGTAATTTTCGCCGGTATAACGAATATTTCTTTTGGAATTGCAAACAACAGATGGCGCGATTATGTATGTCTATGTATGTCAAGGAAATAATTGCGATAATTATAACCTGTCATCATATTTTTAATTTCGTCCGGTCCGAAGCCTGTCGAGTCCGAACTTTTTGCCAAGCATGGCGTCTATGAGCGCCCGGGGAAATCTGGCAATAAACGGAAGGAGTGCCGAGCCTTTTCCCAGGCGGATGAATGCCGGAGTTTTTTTCTTCACGAGTTGATCAACAAGCTTTTTCGCAAAATCTTCCACCGGGGTTGCGTCTGCCTGCGAGGCATTGGCCCGCTCAACAATAAAACTCTGGATATGGCCGTAATGGGATTCTTGGAAACGGCCAAGATTTTTATCCGCGTTTTCAGACAGGTTCGATTTTATGCCGCCGGGCTGCACAATGACAACCGTAATACCAAAAGGCGCAAGCTCCATGCGGAGCGATTCGGAAAAAGCGGTGAACGCAGCTTTCGTGGAGCAGTAGGCGCCCGCGAAAGGCGTGGGCAATACTCCCGAAACACTGCTTATATTGACTATTTTCCCCGATCGCCGCCTGATCATGTGCGGCGCGACCGCGCGGATAAGAGCTGCCTGCCCGATGACATTGGTTTCAAATTGACGCCGCAATTCACCGGCTTCAAGTTCGATAAGAGGGCCGATCAATAAAAGCCCCGCGTTATTGATCAGTACGTCAATCCGGCCGGCTTTTGCCATGATTGAATCCACACAGGCCGTAATTGATTTTTCATCCGTCACATCAAGAGCGGCGGTTTCCACATTCAGGGCTCTCAGATCATTGATAGCCGCCGGTTTGCGTGCGGTGGCGAATACCCGCCAATGGCGCGCGGCAAATTCTATCGCGAGCGCGCGGCCGATACCGGTTGAACATCCGCTTATAAGGACTACAGGAGCATTGTCATTCATGGTAAACAACCTCTTTCTTGAAAAATATTTTTATGTATTGAAACTATCTTATGTCTTTAGCTAAACTTACGGTACAATACACGGTCACTCTCCCATCGAAGGGACAGATTGAAACATATATAATACTAAATTTTTATAATTACAATCTCCCTTAATTTTTATTTCTGACATTAATTCAGCTATTTAGCCATGAATTTAGCCACCGGCAAAATATTTTCCACCAAGGCTTAAATTTTATTGACAAAAAGAAACTTTTTATCTATATAGGCCAGTCTTAATTCTAATTCAAGTAAGGATACGTTTATGTACGCAATTATAAAAACGGGAGCAAAACAACACAAAGTAGCCGAAGGTGATGTTTTATCTGTGGAAAAACTTGCCGGCAACAAGGGCGATGAAGTGGTTTTTAATGAAGTTCTTATGCTCTCGGACGATAAAGAAGTGAAAATAGGAAAACCTTTCGTGGACGGAGCTAAAGTTGTCGGTCAAATCATCGCTCAAAAAAAGGGCCCGAAGCTCATCGTTTTCCATATGAAACGGCGCAAGGGTTTTCACAAAAAGACAGGACATCGTCAAAGCTTAACCAGTATGAAAATAACAAAAATTTCAATGTAAGAGGAAGTCATGGCACATAAAAAAGGTCAGGGAAGCTCCCGCAATGGCAGGGACAGCAATTCTCAAAGGCGTGGAATCAAAGTATTTGGCGGAGAAAAAATTAACGCGGGTTCAATCATTGTGCGACAGGTGGGAACCAAAATTCACCCGGGAAATAACGTGGGACTTGGAAAAGATTACACTATTTTCTCCCTGATTAACGGCGTGGTTAAGTATGAAAGACTTGATAAAACGAGAAAAAAAGTGAGTGTTTACGCATCGTAACAAATTATCATCATATATTTTAATTTTAAAGGCGCTTGCAATAAGCGCCTTTTTATTTTGAATGCCGGCATAAATCAAAACGCTCTTTTTTGGAAAACCACCTTTTCAAGCGCGGACCGGAGTTGCCGGCTTCCCTGGCGCATTAATAATACGCATCATCGCCTTGGGGTGCCGCCATGATTTCATCTTTGCAGGAAGCATATTCTATCGCGGAATAAAAGAACTTTACATTGCCGGGAATTTTCGCCAGTATACGGTTAAAATTTTTTTAAAAACTGGTTTCATCTTTTTGTTCAAGGAATAATTTAACATGAAATTTGTTGATGAGGCAAAAATTTATGTGAAGGCCGGTCACGGCGGCCGCGGTTGTGTAAGCTTCCGGCGGGAAAAATTTGTGCCGCGCGGCGGACCCGACGGAGGAGACGGCGGCAAAGGCGGCGACGTTATTTTTCACGCGACGGAAAGCCACCACACGCTTTTGGATTTAAAATATAAACAGCATCAAAACGCCAAAAACGGCGGCCATGGTTCGGGCAATCATCGCACGGGTAAAAGCGCGGAAGATCTTGAAATTACCGTGCCCGTGGGAACAATTATCAAAAATTTTGAAACCGGAGAAACACTGGCGGATTTGTCGAAGCCGGATCAGATTTTTATCGTCGCACGCGGCGGCATCGGGGGCAAGGGCAATGCTCATTTTACCACATCAACCCACCAAACGCCCCGTTTTGCCCAGGACGGCATGGAAGGCGAAGAATTTACACTTAAACTTGAACTTAAATTACTGGCGGATGTAGGAATCCTGGGCTTTCCCAACGCCGGCAAATCAACCTTTATTTCCCGCGTGTCCGCCGCCAGGCCCAAAATTGCCGATTATCCTTTCACCACGCTTACACCGCATCTGGGGGTTGTTAAATATTCAGGCGGTAAAAGTTTTGTCATAGCGGATATACCCGGCCTTATATGCGGCGCGCATGACGGCCTGGGCATGGGAACAAAATTTTTAAAGCACATTGAAAGAACTTCTGTGTTGCTCCATATTTTGGATATTTCCACGGAACCAAACACTGACGCATGGTCCAACTTTACCACAATCAATAAGGAACTGGAGCGTTACAATCCTGAACTTATGGAGAGGCCGCAAATCGTGGCACTAAATAAGATCGACCTGCCTCATGTAAGGGATCGCGCCAAAAAAGAAGTTGCGCTATTCAAGAAAAAAGGCATAATATTACATCCTTTTTCCGCAGTTACCGGCGAAGGGATGAAGGAAGTACTGAATAAAATCATCAAAAAAATAAATTAACAGGACGCAAGTGAATTCATGAAAAATATTCGTCAGGATGTCCTGGCACACGCGAAAAGAATTCTTATTAAAGTCGGTTCGGCGGTGTTGGCCGGAAATGACGGTTTGGATCTCAAAATTATTGATTGTCTCGTGCGGGATATGTCCAGTTTGGTACAGAAGGGATATTCAGTGGTGCTGGTGACTTCCGGCGCGATAGTGTCGGGAAAACATCGTATGAATATAGCCGAAAAACTCAAAAGCATTCCCGAAAAACAGGCCGCAGCTGCCATAGGGCAGGGCAGATTAATGCGTGTCTACTCCAAATCTTTCGAAAAAAACGGCCTTTACGTCGCCCAAATACTCCTGACGCTTTCAGACGTTACTGATCGCCAGCGATATTTAAACATCCGCAACACGCTTTCGACCCTGATGGAATGGGGAGCCATTCCCATTATCAATGAAAATGATACCGTCGCTGTTGATGAAATCAAGTTTGGAGAAAATGACAATCTTGCCGCGATGATCGCCAATATCATTGAAGCGGATCTCTTTATTAATTTAACGAGCATTGACGGACTTTATGATTGCAATCCCATGGCATCTAAAAAAGCCAGGCTTATATCTGTTGTCGATGAATTTTCAGAGGAGATTGAAGCTGCGGCCACAGATGAAACATCTTCCTCGGGAACGGGAGGAATGAAAAGTAAAGTTCAGGCCGCCAAGAAAGTCACCGCCATTGGCATTCCGTGCATTATCGCCCCAGGGAAAAAGAAGAAAGTTTTGACAGATATCATGGAAGGTAAAGATATCGGCACGCTTTTTTTACCGATGGCGGACCGGCTAAACAGTAAAAAATACTGGATTGCATTCACCTTACGTCCCCGCGGTAAATTGATTATTGACGACGGCGCCCAAAAAGCCCTGCTGGAAAAAGGAAAAAGCCTGCTTCCTTCAGGCATTATTGACGTGGAAGGAAATTTCGAACTGGGTGATGCTGTCAACTGCGTTGGCCGTGACGGCACCATTCTGGCGAAAGGGCTGGTTAATTTCAGTTCAAATGAAATTAATAAAATCAAAGGATTAAAAACAAATCAGATCAGCCAGATTCTGGGGCACAAAGATTATGATGAAGTTATTCACCGCGACAATCTGGCTGTAACAAAGTATAATTATAAAAGCAGAAAACAGTAATACAACTTAGGGAAGCTTACACTATTCTTTTTCATCAATGGCCAGATTGGCCAGCCGATCGGCATGACTATTGTGCAAACGCGGGACGTGTTTGACCCCGATAGAATCAAAAGAAGCCAGCAAGTTTCTGACATCTTTCATTAAGATCTTCAGGTTTTCGTTTTTTACCCGGTAGGAACCGTTTATTTGTTTGGTTAAGAGCTCTGAATCCAAATATACTTCCAGATTTTTATAGCCATGAGCCAGCGCTCCCTTTAATCCCAAAATGAGCGCTTTATATTCAGCAATGTTATTGGTACAGTGTCCCAGATACTCCTTGCCTTCCCAGATAACATTTTCACGGACATCCGTTATGACGGCGCCCGCGCCGCCAACTCCGGGATTGCCGCGACAAGCGCCGTCGCTGAATAATTTATAATGTTCTCCCGCCATAGAATCTAAGCCGGTTTCTCCATATCCTGAAAATACATGATCCGGTTGCAATTGGGACAACTAAGCAGTTCATCTGATTTCTGCAATTCATTATAAAGCTGAGGCGGAATATTCATATGGCAACCGCTGCAAACGGATTTCCAGACGGAAGTTACACCGACGCCCTTGTTTCTTTTTTTAATTTTTTCGTATCTGACCAAAAGCTCATCGGGAACGCCTTTTTGCAAATCAATTCGCTTTTGCTCCCAGTTAGCGACATCGGTATCCACAGCATTCAAATCATCTTCTATCGCTTTCTTTTCCTGTTCATATTTAGTCCTGCTCTGTTTCAAAATTTCTTCATCTTTTTTCACTAAAACAGAAAGTTTATCCAATTCCTCCAATAGAGCGATTATCTGGGTTTCAATTTCACCGCGTGATGATTCGGCAATCTCAATTTCCTTGAGCATGGCCTGATATTCCTTGTTGTTTTTAACCTCCAGCATCCTTTCTTTTGTTTTTACAATGCCTTCGTTAACTTTTTTAATTTTGACTTCATTTTCAGCGTGACGCGACTTAAGCTCATCATATTTTATTTTATTCTTTTCTATTTCTTCTTTAAACAAGCTGAATTCTTTATCCAGTTTTTCTATATTTTCCGGCAGTATTTTTTTCTTTGAGGATAACTTGACCAGTTGTGAATCACAATCCTGAAGCTTAATTAATAACAATAATTTCTCTTTCAATAATTTTCTCCTTCATTTTATTAATATAAAAAAAATGCACCTTTCAGGGGTGCATTTTTGTGGTAAACCGCTTTATAAGCTTATCGTCTTCGCCGTGGAATGATGACATTGTTAGTCTCACCACGGCATTCACAGAGCCTGTAGTCGAATTTTCTCCTGTCGTGTGAAAAATATTTTTTCCTTCAGCCATCATTCTTCTTCTAATTATATTTGGTGGGCCCACCTGGAGTCGAACCAGGGACCTACCGGTTATGAGCCGGTGGCTCTACCAGTTGAGCTATAGGCCCGCCACTTTATTATTTTAACGCGTATATCAGAACTTGTTTTGATATACATAAACATGTTGATTGTCAATACTTTTTACTGTTTTGCGTAACGTTTCCTGGATTTATTCTTAACTTTCTTTAACGAAACATTCTCAATGACTTCCGGAACTTCCGGAACTTCAGTAATTTTTTCAACGGCATCCGCTGAAAGGTTCTCATCCGGCGTTAAAAAATTTGAACGGTCGCTGATACCGAAGCGCATTCGCAAAACCTTTTCCTCCCTTGATGTCAGTGTCGTCAATATCTTTCGTGTTTGCTCCGCCAAATCTATATTGATCGTTGCTTCCGAAGGAGACATCACTCTTTTGTCTTCAATGAAATCGCCTAAATGGCTGTCCTCCTCTTCTCCGATGGGAGTTTCCAGAGAAATAGGTTCTTTGGCGATTTTTAATACTTTTCTGACTTTTTCCAGCGGATATTCCATTTTATTGGCGATTTCTTCGGGAGTGGGCTCACGACCGAGTTCCTGTACAAGATAACGTGACGTGCGAATCAATTTATTGATGGTCTCTATCATATGAACAGGAATTCTAATTGTGCGCGCCTGATCGGCAATAGCCCTTGTAATCGCCTGCCTGATCCACCATGTGGCATAAGTGGAAAATTTATATCCGCGCTGATACTCAAATTTATCCACTGCCTTCATCAAACCGATATTGCCTTCCTGGATTAAATCAAGAAACTGCAAACCGCGGTTAGTGTATTTTTTGGCAATACTCACAACGAGCCGCAGATTTGCCTCGACCAGCGTTCTTTGAGCTATCTCCGCTTTTCTTTCGCCTTCTTCAATGGATTTAATAATGGCTTTCAAAGTTGCCGTCGGTATCCCCACTTCGTGCACAATTTGTTTTATTCTTTTCTGTGCTTCATGTATTGCCATTTTACTCTTTTTAAGCAATTCAACAGAAACACGATTTTCTTTCGCCACACTCTTTTCATCCTTCGCGGATTTTTTCATCTTCGCCCAGGATTTTTCCATCTGCGCCAGCGTCAATCCTGTTTCTTTTTTATATTGAGCGATTATATTCTCACATGCTTCTATCTCCTCCGCGTAACGCCGCAGACGTGAAATAAAACGATGAATTTGTTTTTTACTGAAACGAATCTTACGGCAAAGCGTGACAATGTATTTTGTGTTTTTCTCCAGTTCAGCGTTTAACAAATCACGCTTCTTGCCCGGTAAAGTTCCGGATTTGAGCTTGGCCCGTAAAATCGTATTTCTGTCGTTAAAAAGCTTAATTCTGTCAATTAACTTGAGGATTCTTTCTTTATGTTCATCCTCCTCCATAAAACCTTCTTCGTCCTCAATGTTATCGACTACATATTTACTTTTAATTTCTCCCGAAAGCAATTTTTCACCGATACTTAACACTTCGTTAATCGAAACGGAAAAACGAAATATGGCCGACATGGTTTCGCGCGCGCCTTCTTCGATTTTTTTAGCTATTTCCACTTCGCCTTCGCGACTCAAGAGAGAAACCGATCCCATCTCGCGTAAATACATTTTTACCGGATCTCCGGTTTTCTCCGCGCTGGGCACAAGCGCGAGCGCATCCTTAAGTATAACATCACCCATATCTTTCATTGACTTTTTCACGGTCAGTTTTTCACCTTGTTCGGTATCAATGATATCAATATTTTTTTCTCCAAAAAGCATAATAATATCATCTATTTGTTCCGAAGATGTTACGTCCGGCAGCAAGGCGTCATTGACATCATCGTACGTCAAAAAACCTTTTTCTTCACCCAGTAAAATCAACTTGTTAACTTCATCAGATTGTACTTCTTTCGCCATTTGGCATCTCCTCCAAACATTTTATTTATCCAGCATGTCTAGTTTAATTCTTTTTCTTTCATCAGTATATTTTCTTTTTCACAAAGAAGCTTATTGAGCAGATCTTCATTGCCGTTTTCCTGAGCTTTGCTCAATTTTAATTTAATTTGACGGTGTTGTTCTTTATAGCTTTTTCTCTTAATCTGCCGCACATTGTCAGCGAATATTTTTTCCATCATGGTATCATCGGCAGGCAGGGCCTTCATCATGGACTGAAATATCCTTTCTCGCAACGTTGCGTTCTCATCAGCCGATAAAATTACGCCAATATCAATAAATCCTAATAATTTATACGCATCAATAATTTTTTTACCCAATATTTGAAGCTCCGGCTGTAAAAAATAATCCAATATGTTTTCGTTTTCCACCTGTATAATTTTCTGAGGATACTCAAGCATAAGTTGGATTAAATGCAATTCAACCACATCATGATTGATATGAACAGGTTGTTTTGTTTTTCCGTTTTTTTGTTCACCCTGCGGCGCATTTTTATAAGTTTCTTTTATCAGCAACGCTTCGTTAATGCCTGTTTTTTCGGCTATCCGTTTAATAAAAAGGTCCTTTTCTTTTTTATCGCTGATTTTATCTATAAATTCCATGGCGGTTTTTATCATATCCCGTTTATCTTCAAAAGTCTTACCACTGCCCAACACATTTTCAATATAATAATCACTCAGCGGTTGTGCACGGGAAATCAATTCCTCCAGTTTGTCTTTACCAAACTTCCTTACATAATCATCGGGATCATACTCTCCCGGAAGAATCAGCGCCTTCGCCCGCATCTGCGTGCTTAAAAATAATTCAAGGCTTCTGTCAAGCGCTTTTATCCCCGCTTCATCAGGATCAAAAAGAGCAACAACTTCAACCGTATAACGCCTGAGGAGTTCAAGATGTTCTCTGGTCAACGCTGTCCCCAAAGTAGCGACGACATTGCAAATACCCGCGTTCCACAGAGAAATTAAATCAAAATAGCCTTCGACAATAAGCGCGAAATCTCTTTTGCGAATTTCTTCTTTTGCTTTGTTCAGGCCATATAAATTCTTCCCTTTGATATAAACCGGTGACTCCGGCGAATTAAGATATTTCGGCTCGCCTTTTTCCAGGGTTCTGCCGCCAAAAGCCACTATTTCGCCAAAAACATTTTCGATAGGGAAAATAAGACGGCCTCGAAAACGGTCATAATAACTCCCTTCTTTGCCGGCGATTACCAAACCCGCCTGTTCGGCCAGGCTAAGCGATGTTCCGCTGCTTTCAATATAATCTGTCAATGAACGCCACGTGTCGGGCACATATCCCAAACGGAATTGCTTAATAACTTCTTCTGCTATGCCTCTATTTTGCAAGTATTTACGGGCGGCAGCGCCTGCGGGAGAGGCGAGATTACGGGAGAATTGCTGCGCCGCTTTTAAATTTAAATTAATGATACCGTCCTTTAGTGAATCCCTTTGCCTGCCTTCCTTACCCGAAGACATGGGGGGCAGGACAACTCCTGCCTTTTGGGCCAGATATTCAATGGCTTCGGGAAAAGTTTTATCGGCTATTTTCATCAGGAATGTAATAACGTTGCCACCCTCTCCGCAACCAAAACAGTAAAATATTTGTTTATCACGGTTAACCGAAAACGATGGTGTTTTTTCCTGATGAAACGGGCATAAACCCGTGAAATTCCTCCCTGCTTTTTTTAATGTCAGATATTCGGAAACAAGATCAACAATATCTACTCTGTTTTTAATTTCTTCAATCTTGCTTTTATCAACGTACACAAGCTATCCCGCCAGAATACTGATCATTCCTGTATTTTATTAACGAAAGTAACCACTCACTTAGATAACATCGCCTTGACTTTTTCGCCTACCATCTTGCCGTCGGCTGTTCCCGTGAGCTTGGGCATCAGAATTTTCATGACCTTCCCCATCTCTTTGATAGAAACAGCTCCTGCTTCTTCAATCGCTTTTTTAATCAAAGAATCGACTTCGTCTTCCGACATCTGGGCCGGCATAAATTCCTGCACAACTTTTAATTCCGCTTCCTCTTTTTCGACCAGATCGGTCCTCCCTCCTTTGGCAAACTGTTCAATAGAATCTTTTCTTTGTTTGATCATTGAAGAAAGAACCTGCAGGACCTCGCTCTCGTTTAATGGCCGCATTAAATTAATTTCCTTGTTATGCAGGGCTGTCTTTAACATGCGAATTGCCGAGAGCCTGATTTTATCCTTTGATTTAGCAGCCGCAACCATTTCTTCATTTAACTTATTATTTATATCCATAATCGTGCACCTTCTTATAATTTATCCTAATTCATCCTGAAGTTTTCTGCCTCCGAGAACATGAACGTGCAAGTGAAACACCACCTGTCCTCCTTCAACATTGCAGTTTATCGCCACACGAAAACCCCTGTCGGCAATGCCTTTGATCCGTGCCACTTTTTGCGCGGCAGTCATTAAATGATTTATTATATTGGTATTTGCCGCATCAACATCCATCAGGGTAGGGATATGATTTTTAGGAATGATGACCACATGCGTAGGCGCCATCGGATGAATATCATCAAATGCCAAAACATGATCATCTTCATAAACTTTGGCGCAGGGAATTTCACCCCGGACAATTTTACAAAATATACAATCTGACATTAACGCCACCTCCACTGCTTTTTTTGCTAATGCATCTTTTTGCTTTCTTTTATGGCCTCATCCAGAGAAATAGCTCCTGTGTAAAGTGCGCGGCCAATGATTACTCCATGGATATCACAATCTTTTATTGAAAGAAGGTTTTTAACATCAGCGATCGTAGACACACCGCCGGAGGCAATAACCGGAATTTTGACAGACTTAGCCAATTCTTTTGTTGCTTCAATATTGACTCCTGTTCCCATGCCATCCCGCTTTATATCAGTGTAAACTATAGCTTTTACATTATAATTCTCATAGCGCCTTGCCAAATCAACAGCATCTTGCCTGGTTTTTTGTGTCCAGCCACGAATGGCCACCTTTCCCTCCAATGCGTCGATCCCCAAAGTAATTTTCCCCGGATAGGTTTGACAGGCATCCCTGACAACTTCTTCATTTTGAAGAGCCGCCGTACCCAGGATAACGCTGGAGACACCATTACTTAAATAATATTCAATGGTTTCCATATCCCTTATTCCACCGCCAACCTGAATTGGAACATCAATTATTTTAGCGATCTCCAAAATAATATTTGCGTTACGAGGCAAACCGGCAACGGAACCATCAAGATCAACGATATGGATCAATTCAGCTCCTTTTTGCACCCAGTTTTGCGCCATATCCAGCGGATTATCCGCATAGATTGTAACCCGGTCAAAATCACCCTGAGCCAGCCGCACACATTTTCCATCTTTGATATCAATTGCCGGAATAATGACCAAACGAGTACCCCCGTGGAAAAGAGTTTGGCTTCATTCAACCAAAAACTTCATGAACTTGTAAATAAGATTGAACTCTCATTTTTTAACTAAATTATTTTTCATTTGCCCACTGGAGCGCTCAAGATGTGATCGCGTGGGCTGCCGCGTTCCTACAAGACTGTCTAATTATCAAATTTCGGAAATGTATCGAAAATCTTATTCATGCCCTGCTCTGCCAATTGGCGTGCTGTAAGCCATTTGCCGCCGCCTTTAAAAAACGAAGAGACCTGCAAGACATCTTCCATTAATGATTTTTGCGTTTTGTCAAAAAAACCCCGCCAGATTATGCTGCCGTCGGCCGTTTTAATTAAATGAATTTCAAAAGCCACGGATGCCGGATGTTCCGACGAATATTTATAACCAACTCTTTCGGTATAGCGGTAAACATAACCCACGGCTATAAAATCCGCTCCCAACTCATTGCCGGCATTTTTTAAACGTTTCAATAAAGGATCCTTCAACGATTCTGCAGAGATTCTATTATAGACACCCTCCACTTTATCCTCGGGAATTAATTCCACTTCTTTTAAGTCATGAAGCTTATTAATAAAGATTTCTTCAATTATTTTTTCAGCTCCCGCTGATATTTTCCCGCTGGAAGCGCCTATGCCACAAATCGGACAAAATACAGTTTTTCCCGATTCTTCTTCAGGGATTACAGGTTGAAAAGGAATCACGGCTATACGTTTCGGAAGTTTAGTGTTTTCCGAATTTTTTTCCACGGCTTGAGCCGTAAAGGACAAAACCAGAAAAGAAACTAAAACGACTCCCGCGACACAACTGAATTTTTTCCAAATATGTCTTAGCAAAAAATTGACCTCGCTTTCTTAAAGACTTCCTTTTGTAGAAAGGACGCCTTTAATATTTTCATTCAAAGTTACAGCGTTTTTGAGAGCGCGTGCAAAAGCTTTGAATATCGTCTCAACGATATGGTGACCATTATCACCATATAAAAAATTGATGTGCAATGTTATGCCGCTGTGATCGGTAAACGCTTTAAAAAATTCTTTAACAAGTGTTTGATCAAATCCGCTGATTTTTCTGCGTCCATATTTGACGTTGTAAATCAGATAGGGGCGGCCGGAAATATCCATGTCCACCCGGCATAAACATTCATCCATCGGCACACAAGCCGAGCCATATCGATTAATGCCTGTTTTATTACCCAACGCTTTTTTGACGGCCTCTCCCAGACATATCCCCAAATCTTCAATTAAATGATGGTCATCAATATGCGTGTCGCCTTTGCTCTTAACAACAAGCTTAAAAAAACCATGTCTCGCAAAAAGTTCCAGCATATGGTTAAAAAAAGGAATTGTTGTGTCTATCCCGCTTCCGGCAGTTTTATCCAGATCAATTTCAAGGTGTATATCGGTTTCCGTTGTTTTGCGGATAATTTTCGCTCTTCTGGACATTAATGCATTACCTGTTAAATAACTTTGTTTAAAGGATATTCAATGATGCCCTGTGCCCCCGCTTCTAGAAGCACAGGAATCAAATCCCTCATAATTCTGGCGTCTACAATGGATTCTATGGCAAACCATTTATTTGAAGACAAACTGGAAATCGTGGGAGCTTTGAGTGAAGGAAGCAAGGACATCACTTTGTCCAGATTTTCCTTGGCAACATTAAGTTTCAGGCCGACCTTACCCATTGCCTGCAGGGAACCGGTAAGCATGGTGCTTATTTGTTCAATCTTCTTCCGCTTCCAGGCGTTCTTCCAGGCTGCGCGATTGGCAATTAACTGCGTGTTGGTTTTCATGAGCTCGTGAATAATCCTTAATTTGTTGGCCTTAATCGTCGAACCGGTCTCCGTTACCTCCACAACAGCATCCACCAGACCTTCCACTACTTTAGCTTCTGTCGCCCCCCAGGAAAATTCAACATGAATATTGATATCTCTCGCGGCAAAATATTTCTTTGTAAAGTTTACCAACTCGGTCGATATTTTTTTCCCTTCCATATCTTCTATGGATTTGTAAGGCGAATCTTCGCGGACAACCAGCACCCAGCGCGCCTTCTGAGTTGAAACCTTGGAATAAATCAAATCCTGCACAACGACGACATCGGATGAATTTTCCAAAATCCAATCAATGCCCGTCAGTCCCAAATCCAGTGTGCCGTCTTCAACATAACGGGACATTTCCTGCGCCCGAACCAGTTTGCACGTTATTTCCGGGTCATCAATATCGGGAAAGTAACTTCGAGCGTCACTGGTAATGCGCCAGCCGGCTTTTTTAAATAAATCGATAGTACTGTTTTCCAGGCTTCCCTTGGGAATTCCCAATTTCAAAACTTTCATTTATATACTTCCTTCGGATTAAAAATCTTCTCTCCGACAACAACACAATCTTCACCTTTTAACTTCCGGTAGAAGCATGATTTATAACCTGTATGGCAGGCCGCTTCTCCCAATTGCTTGACCTGCAATAGAATCGTATCGTTATCGCAATCAATAAAAATATCTTTGATGAGTTGAAAATGTCCTGATTCTTCACCTTTTAACCAGAGCTTCTGTCGCGATCTGCTCCAGTAAGTGGCCTTGCCTGTTTTCAATGTCGCTTTCCATGATTCGCTATTCATGTAAGCCATCATAAGAACTTCTTTAGTTTCAGCATCTTGAACAATCGCGGGTACTAAGCCATCCCCTTTGGCAAAATCCGGTTCTATCATCTTATCCTCGTATCTTTATAATTTTATATATCTAAATTATGAATTGCTTTAAATCAAGGAATATTTTCATCCAATTATCAAGTTGGATGGAATCGTCCGCATGATGGGCAGGCGTCAGTTTCTGCACGGCGAGGTCTTCATATTGCTGTCCCCCTTATTTTATTCGAGCGCAGGTTAAAGTATGGGCTATGGCAAGGAGTAGACTTGGTATGGGCATCTATTTTGCGGCTTGTTTGAATATTATTTTTATGATAAAAAATCTATATTATTAATAAATTTGTTTTTTCACCGGAGGTTCAAATATGTCATTGCTCATTGGGGGAGTAATTTCTGCCATCTTCGGATTAATCAGTTTAATATTTTTCTGGTCGGATTTTATGACCATTATCAGAGGCGCCTTTCCAATATTTTTACTTCTCGGCGGAGCTTTGGCCGTTTACGTGGGCATTGACGAACTCCAGGAAAAAGAGAGGGAAGAAAGACAAAGACAGGAAGAAAAACTGGAAAAAGCACAAAGAGAAATTGAAACAGTCAGGGCGCAGGCTGAACTCTATAAAGAAGAATTAAATAAATTAAAAGAATCTAAACAATAGATATGTTTCAAAATTAATTGATGACACATATTCAAAACGTCTTATAGATGAAGATATTTTAAAAATTGCCGGCAACAGCCGCCCGTTTAACCATAGAAACCTCAAAACATTATCAAACAAATCGAAACTTACCCCAAAGCAAGCTGTGGGGAATTTTTGCTGCCGTATTCAGCATTGCCGGAAACTGACACCCGTCAGGCGACATATTTCATGCAACGTATTGTTGATGATAAGCCTGCATCGCTCTGGGGATCCGCCTTCATGTTTACCACCAGATACTGAATCATCGTTCCTTACTGAATATATCGAGATTTTTTATAACCAGCTAAGAAGACAGGCCAGGCTTAATTATTTATCTCCGGCTGCCTGCGAACAAATGTATTGTGAAAAAATACAAAAAGAAAAACTGGCAGCATGAATACTTTGGTGTCCATTATTGACAACCTATGCCAAATATGGAATAAAAATTTATATTACGTTCGCTACCCGTGCGATATCGTAAAATATTTTTTTAAAGGGAAAAAATGAAGAGGTTTTGGTTAATTTTGTTGTCACTGGGGCTGGTTATGGCCTTTGGCGCTTCAGCCTTCGCGGTTGATGTTAAAGTCAGCGCTGAATTTTATGTCGCCGGAATGTATTTAAATAAAATCAGTTTAGATGATAATAACAAAGTCAATGTCGGAACAAGTGCCAGTCCTACATATGTTCTGGCTAATCCCAGCACGGCGTTCTTTTATCAAAGACTACGTGTCGGAACAGACTTTATCGTATCTCCGGGTCTGAAACTGATTACCCGCTTTGACGCTCTGGAAAGAATCTGGGGCGGCCCGAGATCTGCGCCTCTTGTAGGCGGCACGGACTCCAATTTAAATATTAACGACTTTCTTCAATCCGCGGGCAGCAGGGCGGAAAATGAAAACATCGCCTTCGATTATGCCTATATTGATTATCAAACGCCTGTCGGAGAATTTAAAGTCGGTTATATGGAATATGGGGCCACCGGCACAGTATTCGGCGACACCACTTATCCCGCGGGACGGATAAGATATTATTCAAATCTTATCGGCGGCGCTGTAAATATTAACGCCGATATTTCAAAAATAAAAGATTTCAGCAATTCTGCTGTTTATTCTACAACAGTCACAGATTCGGATGACAACGTATATGGCCTTGAAGGAATTTATAACTGGCAAGACGGCAGGGCGGGCATGAAAATCTGTTATTACCGCTTTGCGGATCACCGGCCGCCTTCCAATAATTATTCAAAAGATTACTTTGTATTCGATCCTTACGCCTTTGCTCAAATCGGCCCTGTAGCTCTGCAGGCTGAATTTCTTTACGCAACAGGAAAATATAAGGACTATGACAATCCCTCTCTGGGTAACAGTGTCAGAATTGATCAAACAGCTGGTTTTATTGACGCCACTGCCACCTTCGCTCCGGTATATGCAGGCGGCACGATTGCTTTTGTATCGGGCGACGACCCCAATACAAATGACGTCATGGAGGGCGGAAATCTCAACGGCGGCACTAACTGGAATCCCTGCCTGATTATGTTTAACTACTATGATCTTACTAATTGGGTGGGTCTTATCGGGGGTTACGACACTTCAGTGGTCAATAAAACTCTTCCTGTCTACGGCAATGGTTATATCAGTGGTCCCTTGTACAACGCCTGGTTCGGTCAGGGTAGATTCGGCGTAAAACCCATTCCCGATTTGGATGTCATGCTCTCGGCTTCATATGCACAGGCCGACAAGAAACCATTAGGTTTTACAGGCCGTACATATGGCACGGAAGTTGATCTTACCGGCACTTACAAAATCACTAACAATCTGTCCTATATGCTGGGCTTCGGTTATCTCTTCACCGGGGATTACTTCAAGGGGAAGAATGGAAACAACAAAGTTGATGATGATTACATCCTCATGAACAAACTTACTCTTAGCTTCTAGAAGCCTTGTTGTTTACTATTAAGCTAAAAACCCCGGGAGAACCTCCCGGGGTTTTCTTATTCATGCTTTTTTATTTCAACTCTATTTGGTTTTCATAACTTCCGGCCATTCCCGGATGCGGCATTCTTCATCCTGAAAATTTAAAATATCATGATGATGCGGTATCATCTTTGCGCTGAATAATCATTCCCCAGATCATTAACACGGCGCCCAGGGAAATAGAAGAATCCGCCACATTAAATGCCGGCCAGTGCCATGTGCGGATATAAAAATCGAGAAAGTCTACAACCGCGCCAAAGCGCGCTCGGTCAATAAGATTTCCAATCGCGCCGGCGAAAATAAGCGTCAGAGATATCACGGTGGGTGTATTCTGTGATTTGCTTTTTACGATGTAATAAATGATCAGCAAAATAACCGCCGAGGTAATCCCCATAAAAAAAATGCAGCGGAATATCGCTGAAGCATTAGCCAGAAATCCGAAGGCGGCGCCGGGATTCATCACGTAAACAAGGTTAAAAAATCCATTAATAACGGCATATGTTTCGTGTATATAAAATTTTGTCACGATAGCGGCTTTCGTTATTTGATCCAACGCGATGATAAAGGCCGCTCCTAAAATAAAAATAATTATATTTTTTTTCAAATAAATCTCCTTTAAAGTCCGCTTTTTTTTATAAACTCGGCAAACAACGGGCGCAAACCGTCGGATGTTTTACGTCTGAGCCGACTGATTCTTCATAAATCCAACAGCGCTCGCATTTACTGCCGCGAGCTTTCTCCACGCCGACCACCAGGCCTTTTATTTCTTCACTCTTAAAGGGGTTTGCGATATCTTTTTCCTGGGCCAACTGCAATTGCGACACAATCAACAGGGAACGCATATCCTCGATATGCGCGGCAAATAATGCGCGCATTTTATCCGGGGCCGCAATCGTGATACGCGCGTCCAGGGAATGTCCTATAACCTTTTCTTTTCTGGCCTGCTCAACGGCTTTGGCAATTTCGCTCTTCGCGTCAATCATGGTCTTCCAGAGCTCGCCGAGATCCGCATTTACATATCTTTCTTCAACCTGCGGAAATTGCGCCAGATGAACACTTTCTTCTTTTTTGCTCCACGAGGGCATTGACGACCATACCTCTTCAGAGGTAAATGTCAGAATCGGCGCAAGAAGCAGAGTCATAGATTTTAAAATTGTAAACATCGCCGTCTGCCCGGAACGGCGTTCTACTGAATTTGTTCTGGTTGTATAGAGTCTATCCTTTAAAACATCAAGGTAAAGAGCGCTTAAATCCACTGTGCAATAATTGTACAGCGTGTAGAAAACCACATGGAACTGATGGCGCTCGTAAGCTTCCGTTACGCGCTTGACGATTTCCTGCAGGCGATGCAATGCCCATTGATCCATCTCCGCCATCTGCTCATATGCTATCTGATCTTTATCGATGTCAAAATCATAGAGATTGCCCAAAATGAACCGGCTGGTATTGCGGATACGGCGGTAGGCTTCCATCAGGCGTTTGAGAATTTCGGTAGAAATCCTGATATCGTCGGTATAGTCTTCCGCTGCCACCCAGAGCCTCAAAATTTCCGCGCCGTATTTATCAATGGCTTCTTCCGCGCCGATGACATTGCCAACAGACTTGGACATCTTCTTGCCTTCCCCGTCCACGACAAAACCATGCGTGAGAACGCTCTTGTAAGGCGCGCGTCCGCGGGTGCCCACGGATTCCAAAAGCGAAGAATGAAACCAGCCGCGATGCTGATCGGAACCTTCCAGATACATATCGCAAGGTGATTTCAGATCCGCTCTTTTTTCCAGAACCGCCGCGTGACTCACGCCGGAATCGAACCATACATCAAGAATATTCACTTCTTTGATAAATTCAGAACTGTTGCAGTGCGGACAGGCGGTGTGTTTCGGCATCAAATCTTGCGCTTCTTTTTCAAACCAGACATCCGCGCCGCCTTTTTCCACCAACCCCACCAGATGCTCCAGAATTTCCTTTGTGAACACTTCGTTTTTGCACTTCGCGCAATAGAAGACGGTAATCGGCACGCCCCACAATCTCTGGCGCGAGATACACCAGTCAGGACGATTTTCCACCATACCGAAGATGCGGTCGCGTCCCCACGACGGAATCCACTGAACTTCATTGATGCAGTCCAGCGCTTTTTTTCTGAGATCGTTTTTTCCCATCGATATAAACCACTGTTCGGTGGAACGGAAAATAATGGGTTTTTTGCAGCGCCAGCAGTGCGGATAGGAATGCTGCATGGGCACGTGTCCCATAAGCGCGCCCACTTCTTCCAGCTTTTTAATGACGTTGTCGTTGGCGTCAAACACAAACTGTCCCGCGAAATGTTCGACATCTTCCGTAAATTTTCCCGCGTCGTCCACCGGCGCGTAATTATCCAGTCCATACTTAAGACCGATTTCATAGTCTTCCTGACCGTGGCCGGGCGCGATGTGTACGGCTCCGGTTCCGGCCTCCAGCGTGACAAAGGGCGCCAGAATCAAAACGCTGTTTCTTTTCACCAGCGGATGAACGCATTTCTGGCCTTCCAGAACTTCGCCTCTGAACTCATCGAGAATCTCATACTTTTTATCACGATACCCGAAAGCCTCCAGACAATAATCAAGCATGTCTTTGGCGACAATCAGCACGTCGTTATCAATTTTAACCGCGGTATAAATAAAATCGTCCTTTACGGCAATCGCGAGATTGGCTGGGATCGTCCAGGGCGTGGTTGTCCAGATCACCATGCTGACTTTCTGCCCGATAAGCTTTGGTAAAATCTGACCGATATCGGAAGTAAAGGCAAATTTCACGTAGATAGACGGTGTACGATGATCGGCATATTCCACTTCCGCTTCGGCGAGCGCCGTCTTGCAGGACGCGCACCAGTAAACTGGCTTTTTCCCTTTGTAGACGCTGCCGTTAAGATAGAGTTTGCCGAATTCGGCGACGGTTGTCGCCTCGTAAGGATAGGCCATTGTCAGATAAGGATTATTCCATTCGCCGAAGACACCCAGACGCTTAAACTGTTCGCGTTGAATACCGACGAACTTTTCCGCGTACGCGCGGCAGGCGCGGCGCTTTTCCACCTGTGACATCGCCGCCTTCTTACCGCCCAGTTCTTTATCTACCTGATGTTCGATGGGCAGGCCGTGACAGTCCCAGCCCGGCACATACACGCCGTCAAAGCCGGTCATATTTTTTGATTTAATTACGATATCTTTGATTATTTTGTTGAGTGCCGTGCCCAGATGAATATTACCGTTGGCATAAGGCGGACCATCGTGCAGAATATATGGGGTTTTTCCCTTAGCCGTTTGCCTGATTTTTTTATAAATGTCCATCGCTTCCCATTTTTTTAGCATTTCCGGTTCACGCTGCGCCAGATTCGCCTTCATCGGGAAATCCGTCTGGGGAAGATTCAAAGTATTTTTGTAATCCATCTGTTGCTCCTGTTTTCAAATTAGCGAAATTACTAATCAGTTTTAATAATATAAACCAAGACGTCCTTACTAGGGCGGCTTGGTTATGTTGAGTGGACTATCACATTATTTTAGCAGTTTCAAGAAAACTTATAATACTTAACATTGATAATTTCTTATTAATTTACCAAATCTTATGCTTTTTTTACATAAAGGCTTGACATCGTGCGCAGAGCCACTAAAATAAGAAAAATATTTTAATGAAATTGCTTTAATGACTGCCGGTGGCAGTTTTTTGCATTGAGGAGGTTGAAATGAAAAGGATTTTATTATTTCTCGCTACCAATATCGCCGTGATCTTTGTTTTAAGTATCGTCGCAAGTCTGCTTGGAGTTGGTAATTTTCTGAATAAAAACGGTTTAAATATGACCAGCCTGCTGGCATTTGCCGCGGTATTCGGTTTCGGCGGTTCGTTTATATCGCTTGCCATGTCCAAATGGATGGCCAAACGCCTGACGGGAGCGCAAGTCATTACAAATCCCAGAAGTGCAGCGGAAATCTGGTTGGTGGACACGGTCAAAAAACTGGCAATGGCATCCAATGTCGGCATGCCGGAAGTCGCCATATTCGATTCTCCCTCGCCGAACGCCTTCGCGACCGGCATGAATAAAAACAATGCTCTGGTTGCCGTAAGCACAGGCCTGCTGAGATCCATGAATAAAGAGGAAATAGAGGCCGTCCTTGGCCATGAAATGAGCCATGTGACCAATGGCGACATGATAACCCTGACGCTGATTCAGGGTGTCGTTAATACATTCGTTATATTCCTGTCGCGCGTTGTGGGATATTTTGTGGACAGAGTTGTCTTAAAAAACGATGAAGGCCGCGGTCTGGGATTTTTTATAACCACAATTATCGCTCAAATCGTCTTTGGCGTATTGGCCAGTATTATCGTGATGTGGTTTAGCAGAAAACGGGAATTCATCGCTGATGCCGGTGGCGCAAAATTAGCCGGAACTCAAAATATGATCGCCGCGCTTCAGAGGCTAAAAGAAAGCGTCGCCGAACCGCTGCCGGATCAGATGTCCGCTTTCGGAATCAGCGGAAAACCTTCCAAACATAATTTAGCGCTCCTGTTTATGACCCATCCCCCGCTTGATGACCGCATCGAGGCTTTAAAGAAAATGACAAATTATTAATGAACTATCCCCATGGTGGGGATGGAGCCCATGAGGGAAATAATGAGGGGGAGTTGATAGTCAGGCCAGGACAATGCTGGCCCAAGTATCAATTCCCCCTCGCATTATTTAATGCCCTGCTCACACTAGACTAACTGCCATTGAATTAACGAGAGCGTCTTGACACTCATTTCCCTTTGAAATCCGCCGCCCGTTTCTCCATGAAAGCAATGATGGCCTCTTTTAAATCATCCGTCGTCAATAAGAACATGTTCTTTTGTATAGCCAGAGCCATTCCTTCACTTACGCTTGTATAACGGCTGAAGTTGAGAACCTCTTTGGAGCATTGAATGGCAAGGGGAGCATTAGCAGCTATCTGTAAGGCCAGCTTTTGAGCTCCTGCATCAAGAGCGTTCTGGTCCGCGAAAATTTCATTGACAAGCCCCATATTCTTGGCCTGCGGCGCGGAATAATTTCCCGCCGTATAGGCCATTTCTCTGGCAAATCCCTGGCCGACGATCAGAGGAAGCCGCTGAAGAACGCCCATGTCGGCAACCAATCCGATGTTGGCTTCTTTAAGACAAAAGATCGCGTCTTGGGTGCAGAGGCGGATATCACAGGCGGAAATTATGTCAAGCCCGCCGCCGACACATTTACCGTGTACGGCCGCGATAACCGGTTTGGGACACTCTTCAATCCAATTACAGCAATCAAATAATGGCTGGGATTTTTTGATGGTATTGAAAGTCCCTCTGGCCGTTCCGTCGAAGCCCCCGACGGCATCTTTCAAATCAAGGCCGGAGCAAAATATCCTGGCTTTGCTTCGCAGAATAATAACCCTCACCTCATCCATCGCCCCCAGTGTTTTAAAAACAGCGGCAATCTCCGCGGCAAATTCCAGACTCAAAGCGTTTAAGCTTTTTTCTCTGGCCATGGTCACCGTAGCGATATAATCCTTAATATCGAGTTCTATAAATTTGTAAGTCATATAATTCTCCTTAAAAAATTGTTCATTTATTTTAATGCTTGTAAAATATTATTTTTATTATTTTTTGTATAAAGAATTTTTCGTGATGTACTTACGGACTTTATCCGGCGTAAGATATCTTATGGACTTCCCTTCTTTTATCAATTCTTTCATGTGAGATGATGAAATATCCAGAAAACTCGTATGACGGAAATAAATGGTATGTCCCGTTGGTCCTGTGAATCCGTCAATCTTTTTATCGTAGGTAAATTTTGCGGCAAAGTCTTTCGGCAAAATTGCGTCCAGTCTCATATCGTCATAACCGGGGCGCGTCATTACGGCAAAATTGCATAACAGCAGGAGCCGCTCCCAGTCTTTCCATGTTGTTATAGCCTGAAAAGCATCCTGCCCGACAATGAAATATAACTCCAGATCCTCCATGTACTTATCGAGAATATATGCCACCGTTTCCACAGAATAAGATTTTCCGGCGCGTAAATTCTCCACATCGGAAAAGGAAAAATTAACATTGTCTTCAATGGCCAGGCGAATCATTTGTTCGCGGTGATTAAAAGACGTTATTTGGGCTTCCAGCTTGTGCGGCGGCCTGGATGACGGGATAAAAATAATGCGGTTCAAATTGAAAATCTCCAGCATCTCGATCGCGCCGCGCAAATGTCCGAAGTGAATCGGATCAAACGTTCCTCCCAAAAGCCCCCATCTCATGTTCTCACCTGCCCGTTACCGTAAATTATAAATTTTGTTGTCGTTAATTCTTCCAGCCCCATGGGACCGAAAGCGTGAAGCTTGGTTGTGGAAATGCCGATTTCCGCTCCCAGTCCCAGTTCAAAACCGTCGCTGAAACGAGTTGAAGCATTGACCAGGACGGTTGAAGAATTGACCTCATTCAAAAAGCGTTGAGAATTGGCATAATCACTGGTGATAATTGATTCGGTATGCAAAGAACCGTATTTCTCAATGTGAGCGATAGCCTCATCCATATTCTCCACAATCTTTACAGCCAGAATCAGGTCAAGATATTCCGCGTACCAATCCTTTTCGCTCGCTTTTTCAATATTTTTCAAGATCGACCTTGTTTTGGTACATCCCCTTATCACAACACCGGCTTTTTTTAATTTATTTGCCGCAAGCGGTAAAAATTTACCGGCGATATCCTGATGCACAAGCATTGTTTCCATCGCGTTACACACACCCGGACGCTGAGTTTTGGCGTTTAAACAAATATCAACAGCCATATCGATATCAGCCCCGGCGTCCACAAAAACATGGCATACCCCCTTGTAGTGTTTAATGACCGGTATTTTGGATTGGGCGACTACGGCGCGAATTAATTCTTCTCCGCCGCGAGGAATAATCAAATCAATGTACTCATCCAATTGCAGCATTTCCGCAACAGCTTCGCGATCCGTCATCGGAATCACCTGAATTGCGTCCGCGGGTATTGATGTTTCCCGTAATACTTTCTGTAACACGGAAGCAATCGCCAGATTTGACCTGATTGATTCGGATCCGCCACGCAAAATTACAGCATTCCCCGATTTAAGACAAAGAGCCGCCGCATCAACGGTAACATTCGGACGTGATTCGTAAATGATGCCGATTACCCCCAGCGGAATACGCATCCGGCCTACCAAAAGCCCGTTAGGTCTGCGCCACATGGAAATGACTTTACCGACGGGATCAGGCAGCGCGGCGACTTCCCTTAAACCTTTGGCCATCTGTTCGATTGTGGCCTGCTTTAATGTGAGACGCTCCAGCATGGCGCGGGTGATACCTGACTTTTTAGCTTTGGCCACATCTTTGGAATTTTCCGCTAGAAGAAATTTACAATTTCGTTCCAGTTCATCCGCCATACGCAAAAGGGCTTTATTTTTCTCGGTCTCCGTCACACGGGAAAGTTTTCGCGCCGCAAGCTTTGCGTCCCTGGCAATTTGCAGTATAGAATTTTTTATATCCACAACGTAATCCTTAAAAATAAATTTACTTGCAATTTCTTAAAAATTATTGCTAAAAAACTGCCCCGTTTAAAGAAGCATGATATGAAGAATTTTATTGTTTTCAGCCTTTAGCAATAAGCATTATCAATGTCAATCTACAAGACAAAAGTTTACGTGTCAAGGCCTTTGCCCAAACATAAAATATGATGAGCAGAATACGAATTAAAGCCGGCAATAAAATTTATCCGATAATTAAAGATGGCGGATTTAACTTCGATTCTGTGTCAACTTTCTTCGGACCGGCAGTCGGACCGCGATGGCTGATTGCCAGCGGATTTGACTTGACTCTCCTTAAGGGCGATTATTTAGGAGGCTTGAGCCCTGTTCATCTGATTGGTTCTTCCGCGGGCGCTTTTCGTTTTGCCGCCTGGCTGCAGCCTGAAGCCATCGATTCTTACCATAAACTTTTAGAGGCTTATATCAATGTACGATACACAAAGAATGATACTCCGGCAACAGCGCTGGAGAAGATTACCGGCATCATTAATGAATATCTGGAAGACGACGCGCTGTCTTTTGCTCTGGCCAACAAGAAATACCGTTTAGCCATCATTACCGCCCGTGCACGCGGTCTTGTCGCTTTTAGAAACCTCTGGTTACAAAAGCTGGGACTGGCGACTTGTTTTGTGTTTAACTATTTCAGCAGAGATAATATTTATCGTTTCGCGGATAGGGTGGTTTTTTATAATGCATCAAAGCCGCCCGCATTTTGTCTTAAATCTCAATTCCGTGGATATTACATACCGATGAACGAGGTTAATCTCAAATATGCCGTGCTGGCTTCAGGCGCCATTCCTCTTGTTATAGAAGGCGTGCGCGATATTTATGGCGCTCCCCGCGGAGTCTATCGCGATGGCGGCCTTATTGATTACCATCTCTCGCACCAGTTTGCGGCGAAAGAAAACGAAACAGTGCTTTTCTTTCATCATCAGGAAAGAATTATCCCCGGTTGGCTGGATAAAAATTTAAAACGCCGCTCGCCGGAAGCGCGTACCCTGGAAAATGTTCTGATGGTTTTTCCATCACAGCGCTTTATTGAAAATCTTCCCGGAGGGAAAGTGCCCGACCGTACTGATCTGGTTACTTTTATCAATGATCATGAAACAAGAATCAGGAACTGGCAAAAAGCAGTGGAATTATCCGCGCCTCTGGGAGAAGATTTTTTAGAACTGGTGACAAGCGGTAAAATCCGTGGTGTCGTGGAAAAGCTATAGAGAACGGTTTCAACCGTTACTTTTTAACCTGATGCCTCAAATGTGATGAAAATGATCATTCAGGAATTGTTGAATATTTATAGATCCTGCACACTCTGCCCGCGCGCCTGCGGGGTTGACCGCACAAAAGGCGAACTGGGCTATTGTCGTTTACCTGCCGATATTATCATGAATTGCGCACTGTCCCACCATGGTGAAGAACCTCCTCTATCCGGCACACAAGGGGCCGGAACAATTTTTCTTTCATCCTGCAATCTTGGTTGCGTCTATTGCCAGAACTATCAAATCTCTCATAACACGCGGGGACGCAACCTGACGATATTGCAGCTGGCAGAAGTCATGCTTGATCTGCAAAAAAGCGGCTGCCACAATGTCGAACCGGTTACACCGACACCACAGGCGCCGCTTGTGATAGAAGCGCTGTGCCTGGCGCGCGCGCAGGGACTTACCGTCCCGTTTGTATATAATTGCGGAGGCTACGAAAATCCGGATATCATAAAATTATTCGACGGCATGGTGGATATTTATCTGCCTGACTTCAAATACGGCATGGAAAAAGATGCTGTTGATTATTCGTCAGCGCCGGGATATCCCCGTTTTGCTTTGGATTCCATAAAAGAAATGGTAAAACAGGCGGGCGACGATCTGGAATTGAAAAACGGTATCGCTCAAAGAGGAATTATCATTCGTCATCTTGTTTTACCCGGTAGAATAGAAAACTCCAAAGAAGTTCTGAGATTACTAAAAAAAGAAATATCCACATCAGTTTCCTTAAGCCTTATGTCTCAATATACGCCTGTAGCAAAGGTGCGTAATCATCCGGTTTTAAAACGAAGAATCACAAAAAGCGAATACGAACAAGTGACGGATTATGCATTGAAACTCGGTTTCGATAATATTTTCATTCAGGAAGTAAACGACTACGAGTTGACGCCGGATTTTGATCAATCCGATCCCTTCAATTAATTACCAATTCGCAGTCATTCGTCTACGTTTGTTGGCTGCGTGATCGGCATACTTTTAACTGCAAATTAGTATAAATGTTTTAGTAAACAAAGAAATCAGCCAAAGTATAACAATCGGAGCTGGATTTGCCTTGAAATCTGCGTATTTGAATTATTTAGTAATGACGCATTCAAAAACCACAGTTTTTGTCCATCTCTTTTCACCAGACACTCTTTCGCCTGATATTAAAGTTTTGTAATCTTTTGGTGAACAATATTTAGCCATTTCTTTTGTTGCTTCTTCTTCACCATTGGCTTCTATAAGCGCTCCACGGTCATATTTAACGATAGCTTTTGAGCGATCTATTTTTTCCATTCTGACATTGGCCGATGTTGTAAGAGCTTTGGTCAATGTCTTGTCAAGCCAAAAGCAGCCATTTGAAACTGTGAAAATTGAAATAATAAATATTAACTTAAGAACCAAATGTAGACTTTGATTTTTTTTCATTACCAATAATTTCTCCTGCAGATAACGAAAATATCGGCCGGCGACTAAGCGATCGGCTGCGATTTGAACATTATATTTACTGATCTTTCTGCGTTTTCAATTGTTCTTCTCTTTCCTTATTTAGTAATTTTAGAGAGTCAATTAATTTCCTGTTTTCTTCCGTAATAACACGAAGTGTATGCGAATCAAGTTTATTATTTTCAAGTAACTCCATAAGTTTAATATTATAATGTAGATAGACAATTGGTGGTGGTATTGCTGCTTTTCTTCCAGATTTTAGCGCAATTTCCACATTCGTTTTTACATCATCCATTGCTATTTGAGCCGCCATCTTTATTCTTTCTCTTTTATCTTGTAGTCGAGATTGAACTATAATTGTTACTATTGACGCAGTGGCACCGATTAAAGCACCAATTAAACCAGAGATAAGAGGAATATAATTTTCCATTTTTACAGCTCCTTATCAAATCGCAACTGATATACTTTATGGGTTTTTTCCGAAATTTGGTATAATACTATATTTACTTCAAAAAAATAAAAAGAGAAAATTATGAATAATGGGGCTGTTCAAAAATGTTCAGATGCAAGGCGCGCAAAAACTGAACCGCGAGGCGTATTATATATACGTTGAGCGGTGCGGTTTGCAGCGGAACGCCGCAGATGGGCATTTTTCACACAGCCCCTTCTACGGCATTTCGAAAACTTGAACTCCAGCAGGAGGTTTAAACTGGAAATTTTTTTGCGTAAGTCCTGCATTAATTGAAATATTGGAAAATCTCAGCGTGGTCGTATTCCCTAAAACGTCATTAAAACTTACTCGCAAGATGTAGAAATTGCTTTTATCAATTGTAAGCGTGATTGAATTACAGGCGGCCGTCTTTTCCCTTGGAGTTAAAACAAGCAGGTAATTGCCATCTTTGTCAGTCGGGCCGGATTCAGCATATTTCACAATAAAATCTTCTTTCAGTTTTCCGGCTCCGGCAAAAAAATTAATCAGGAACTTCGACTGAAAAATACTTTCCGACTTCTGCTTATAGGCCACTTTTTCTTTTTCAATGTATAGCCATGCCGTCTGGCTGTTAATCACCAATTTTTTACCATGCGGCTTGGTATATTCCCAAAGCATGTTCCTCGGATTCTTAAAATAAACCTTGCCTTCTTCCCGTTGAGTGTTTTTAACAGATTTTATGAAAGCCTCCTGAACAAAATCTGCCTTCAGGTCTTTTGTTTTCTCGTAAGAGCTCTGAAGCTTTTGAGCGACATCTTCAACTGCCGGAAGTTCTTCGGAAAAAACACTGACAGACACAATCAGCATCGATAAAATAAGGGAGAGAATGATCACCCTCATCCTAAATAGCTTATTTATTTTGAAAAATATTCTCATCGTTTATATAAAAAAACCGCATCCTATTTTTTATAAAGTTTATATCTCTCCCCGCAGATAGATTATAAGTAATGATGATAAAAGACTATATTAATAAGTTATTGATTATATTTAACATTTAACTTGCACGAACCTTGTGCAATTTGGTGTAAAATAGCAACAATTACGTACTTACAAAGTTTATTAACAGGGTTATCAACAACCATTTCCACAGTCTTGTGGAATAAAAATCCAAGTGCCTGTATACAAGAAGGAAAATAACGAATTCCCTCTTTTTATTTCTTTTTACCGTCTAATATTTTTATGCGCCATCCGAAAGGATCATCTTTCAATCCATATTGAATTTGCATAATCTCATTATATAGTTTTTCAGCAAGCAGCCCGGTTTTACCACCATTGATCAAATATTCTTTGCCACGGAAATGAATGTGTCCAACCGGTGAAACAACCGCCGCCGTTCCGGAGGCAAAAGCTTCTTTCAACAAACCATTTTGCGAGGTAGCTATAACTTCATCAATGGATATTGGTCTTTCGACGACTTTAGTTCCCAGGTGCCTGGCCAAAGTAATAACCGAATTTCGCGTAACACCCGGTAAAATTGATCCACCCAAATGAGGTGTTATTAATTCATCGCCGATAAGAAAAAAGATATTGCTGGTGCCGACTTCTTCCACATATTTTTTTTCAGACGAATCCAGCCAGAGAACTTGAGTGTACCCCATATTCGTTGCAATTTTGCTCGCGTAAAGACTGGCGGCATAATTACCGGCGGCCTTTACATGTCCGATTCCTCCGCGTACCGCGCGGGAATATTCCTCCGACACATGCATTTTTGTCGGAGAAAATCCCTGAGGATAATAGGCCCCAACCGGTCCAACCACAATAAAAAATAAATATTCCGATGCCGGATGCACTCCAAGGGCTGCCTCTGTCGCGATCATTGTCGGACGGATATACATGGAAGTCCCTATTCCATGAGGAATCCAGTCTTTTTCCAAAATGACCAGTTTTTTCATGGCTTCCATAAAAAGATTTTCATCGATGATTGGCATGCAGAGCCTTTCGGCGGATGAATTCATTCTTTTGATGTTTTCCAGAGGGCGGAAAAGATAAATTGACCCATCCGGCCCCCGATAGGCTTTCAAGCCCTCAAAAATTTCCTGTCCATAATGCAGGCACATTGCCGTAGGATCTAATTGCAGATTTCGATACGGTTCAATGACCGGATCATGCCAGCCCTTGCCTTCTTTATATTTAACGTTAAAAAAATGGTCGGTAACATGTTTCCCAAAACCAAGTTTTGCTTCATCAGCAGGTTTAATCTTTCTTTTTTTAAGTGGCGCTTTTTTAATTTTAATTTCCATGAATGCCTCTTTCACCAGGCTAATGCCTCAACATAATTTTATTTTTCCATATCACTAAATTAAGCTTCTATCAAGGCTTCGATACTGAATGGATTCGGCGATATGTGAGGATTTGATGGCTTCACTATCTTCCAGATCGGCAATTGTGCGGGAAACTTTTAATATCCGGTTTACCGCCCGGGCGCTTAATCCCAGTTTATCAATAGCCATTTCGATGAGTTTGTGGGATTCTTCATCGATCGGACAGGAAGTCCTGATCTGTTTTTCCGTCATCCTTGCATTACATAGGGTGCCATGATGACCCAATCGCTTTTTTTGCAGATCGCGCGCTTTGTTTACGCGTTCGGTGATTGCCGCAGAAGACTCTCCCAGTTCCTTATCGGACAGGGCTCTGTATTTAACCGAGGGCACCTCTATATGTAAATCAATCCGGTCCAAAAGCGGCCCCGATATTTTAGACTGATATTGACGGATTTGCTGCGGAGTGCAATGGCAGGTATGGACACGATCTCCAAAATAACCGCACGGGCACGGATTCATCGCCGCCACCAGCATAAATTTCGCTGGAAAAGAAGCTGTTACGGAGGAACGCGTAATCGTTATGGTACCATCCTCCAGAGGCTGGCGAAGAGCTTCCAGCGCATTTTTCTTGAATTCGGGAAGTTCGTCTAAAAAGAGCACTCCCAGATGGGCAAGACTTATTTCTCCCGGACGCGGCATCTGGCCGCCTCCGACCAAACCCGCATCGGATATGGTGTGGTGCGGCGAACGAAACGGACGCACGGCGATCAACATTTCATCTTTATTCAAAAATCCGGCAATGGAAAAAACTTTGGTGACTTCAATGGCTTCTTCAAAAGAAAGATCGGGCAAAATCGTGGGCATCCTTTTTGCCAGCATACTTTTTCCGGAACCGGGAGGACCGATCATCAGAATATTATGGCCACCGGCCGCTGCGATTTCCAGCGCCCTTTTCGCCTGCTTCTGCCCTTTTATTTCATTAAAATCCACATCATATTTATGTGTCTTCTGGAAAATTTTACCGATATCCAGCCTGAGAGGTTCAATAGGACTCCGGCCGCCTAAAAATTCCACAACATCAGGGAGCGTTTTCACCGGATAGACATTAATCCCTTCCACCATAGCCGCTTCCGCGGCGTTTTCTTCAGGAACAAAAACCGACTTGATGCCCATTTCTTTCGCTTTGAAAGCGGCGGGCAGAACTCCGTTTACGCCTTTGATGCTGCCGTCAAGAGACAGTTCTCCGATAAAAAAACAACCTTTTAAGTCAGCTTCTTTAATTAATTCTTCCGCGGCCAGAATACCCACCGCAATGGGAAGATCAAAACCTGTTCCCTCCTTTTTAATATCGGCTGGAGCCAGATTGATGGTTACATGACTGCGCGGAAAACGATAACCGGAATTTTTTATGGCGGCCTTGATCCGGTCCCTGCTTTCTTTCACCGAAGCGTCAGGCAGACCGACAGTGGCAAATTGGGGCAACCCCTGGGAAGTGTCCACCTCCACAAACACAGGATAGGATTCCATGCCAATGACGCTCATGCTGATTACTTTAACAAACATCACGCCTTCTCTAACGAAAATTTTTGAAATACTAGCGAATAGGAATATTTATATCAAGACATTTCATCAAAAATTTCTATTGTATAAAGAAATTCTTATTTTCTCATGGAAATATGATTTATGTGTTTCCAAAGAAAAATCAATACGCGATCAAATCTCTTAAGACCAAACGAATAAAAAATATTTTTACGTTTCTTGACTCATGAATTGGCCTATGTTACAGTTCGTGAAAATCAACTGATTCAATAATAAAATCCGACAATCATAATGCCATGAAAAAGTTATCCCATATTAATAATGAAGGCGATATCCAAATGGTGGATGTCACAGCGAAGGCAAAAACGATTCGCAAAGCGAAAGCACAGGGAGTTGTAAAAATGGATGCCCGTACTCTGGGATTAATAGAGAAAGGACAAATTGCAAAGGGAAACGTTTTAACAACGGCAAAAATTGCAGGCATCATGGCCGCGAAAAAAACGGGCGAGCTGATTCCCCTCTGTCATCCGCTGGAATTAACGGGAATTGATATAAATTTAAATATTGATCGTAGAAATTCACAAATTGTAATAGAGTCTCAGGTGCAAACGACGGGAAAAACCGGCGTGGAAATGGAGGCGCTGACAGCAGTGAGCGTTGCAGCTTTGACTATTTACGATATGTGTAAAGCTGTAAATAAGAAAATAATTATCGGTGATATCATGCTCTTAGAGAAACGCGGTGGTAAAAGCGGCGTTTTTATCAGAATCAATTGATATGATCCTCTAAAAACATTTTGGCATTATTTTGGATAGCCAATCAAATCTGGAAATAGAAAAATGGAATCAGATATTTTTAAAATTAAAAGGGCTTTTCTTGTGCCCTTTATTGCGATGATAGTTCTTCTTTGTGTGTTGTTTTTATTCAGTTTATTCAAAGGCCAAATCGGGGAGAAAATCATTCTTGCTGTTTTTTTTACAGGAACTTTGCTTGTTGGAATAGAAGCCGCAAGGAGGGAAATCATTGTAACGAAAGATGGTTTAACAATAAAAAAGTTTTTTCGGACAAAGAATTTTGTCTGGCCCGAAATAACACATTTGGCGATTGTTGACCTGCGTAAAAAAACATATTTTTTATTGACAACCACCAGGGGTTTTTATTTTTTTTCCAATCTTTTCGAAAACCATGCTTTACTTATTCGCTCTATTATGGATAAGCTGGATAAGGAAAAAGTTGAAATCGAAGTCAGAAATTATTTAGACCATCCCTCGGAACAACGTTCTTTAATAGTAATTTGCTGGTTAATTGTGTTAATTATTATCGTCTTTATAGTTTTGAAATTGTTTTCATTTTAAATTTAAACTAATAATATTTTAAGAATATATAATTTTTTAATAAATCTTGCCGGGAAGGAGTAAGATTCAAAAATGCGGGCGAAAAAAAAGAGTGCCTCGGAAATTATAATGAATGTGAAGGCAACACCTTACGCGGCTGTTGAAGAAATCATGGAGAAAAAACTGGAAGATATTGCCACAATTTTATCTTCTTCCGGTAGTCGAAAAAGCAAACTTTACGAAGAAGTTATGAATATGGTGGAAAAAGGGTTATTTAAAATAGCGCTGCGCAGATCAAATGGTGTGAAAAGTTCCGCCGCAATTTTTTTAGGCATTAACCGCAACACTTTTACTGACAAAATGGCCAAACTGGGAATTACCTGCGGAAAAAATAAATAACCGCTAAAAAAACATTTATGACCAGAACAATTAAAAAAACTGTAATATTACCGCAAAAGGTAATTAGTCTCTTAAAAAAAGGGGTTCGGATGACGGCCCCTTTTTCTGTGGAAATCGGCGATGAAGTAAATCCGGAAAGGATTTCCGGTTCGTTAATAATTTATGGCGCGGCAAGGATTTACGGGAGGAATACATTGATTTCTCCCGATGTAAAACTGGGATACGAAGCGCCTGTAACTTTGATGGATTGCCAGCTTGGTCCGGAGGCTGAACTCAAGGGCGGATTCTTTGCCAATTCCGTTTTTTTAAATCAGGCGAAAATGGGCAGCAACGCGCAGGTGCGCTCCGGGTGTCTTTTGGAAGAAGAAGCGGGCGGAAATCACTGTGTCGGTCTGAAACAAACCATATTGTTCCCTTTCGTTCAGTTAGGCAGTCTGATAAATTTTTGCGACTGCCTTATGGCCGGGGGAACCAGCAGGAAAAATCACTCTGAGGTGGGCAGTTCATATATTCATTTTAATTATACCCCCCAGCAGGACAAAGCCACTGCTTCTTTAATAGGCGATGTGCCCCGCGGCGTCATGCTGCGTGAGCCACCGATATTCCTGGGCGGACAGGGCGGTATAGTGGGACCGGCGCAAATGGATTATGGAACTGTTATTCCCGCCGGCATGATTTGCCGGCAGGATTGCAAAGCCAAGGGAATGCCTGTTCCGTTATCTGTTTCATCTCTTCGGCCGAAAATATTCGTCCCTGGCGTTTACAGCGACATCCATCGAAAAGTCAGGCATAACATAGAATATGTGGCTAATTTATTAGCCTTGAGGCAATGGTATCGTTACGTGCGCCGCGATTTTTTTATAAGGACGAACTATGGCGGCGCATTATATTCAGCAGCCTGCGACATTTTGGATGGAGCCATTTCTGAGAGACTAAAACAATTACGTCTGTTCGTTCAGAACTTGAGCAGTTCATTGACGGAAGTAAAATTAAAAAAGAATTTCCCGGATAAAGTATGGCGCAGTCAAAAACAATTCTTGCAAGATTGGCCCAGGATGGAAGCCTGTCTATTAGGCGGACATGAAGAAAAAGCGGGACTTAAAAAAAGAGATTCATTTGTTAAAATTATGCAAAGTTTTTCCAATAAAGGTAACTCTTATTTGGACGCCATACATCTTTTGAAACCCGTGCAGGCTAAAGCAGGCACCTGCTGGTTAAAAGATATAACTGATAATATTGTTACCGGATGCATAAATAATTTTCACGCATCAAGGCAGAAAGAAAAATAATGTTTATTTCCCGAATATTCAAAACCATAAAAGATATGGGCCGGTTTCTTGCGGTCTGTCAAGTATTTGTGGGGAAACATCCGGCAAGCGTCTCCGGTCCGGCGATCATTTTTTTTCCTGTTACAGATTCCCAGCTTAACTGCGGCTTTGCCGGGTTAATGACTTTCCGGTCCAATAAAAAAACAGAAGCATTCAATGCCGACATCACGCTAACGGAATTGTGGGAAAAAATAAAAATTTCCGGCCTGAAAAAAACATTGAGTGGGGGAATGACCGTAAAAGATTACTTGCACGGCCTCAAGACACTCAATTCCATGGAAAAAACGGCGTTGGCACTGAAGGAAGAAAGCGCGCAGGAATTTATTTTCTTCCAAGCCGGACGGTCTAAAAAACTTTTCAATTTAGTTGAAAAGATGAAATTATTTCTGGAGGAAGAAGAAAAGATTCTGGAGGACAACGCGTCTAACTTCTCTTCCTCTGATCTGGAAATTATCAACAGCCGCATTATTCTGTTCAAAGACACACAATGGAGTTTAGAAAAAGACATTCTGGACAACTTCGCAAAAATTACCGATCTAACCGGTGCAAAAGATTCATCCTCTATCAATCCGGCGGCTTTCAAAAAATACAGGAAAATTAACTTACTGTTGAATTCGTTGAATCGTCTGGAAGTCCGCGGCCGCGATTCAGCCGGACTGCAAATCACTTTTACATTGAAGAAAGAAAAAGACATGCTAAGTATCCTTTCCGGCTTGCGGGAAAAAGGATTATACGATGACTATTTAAATCGTTCGCGGGAAGGGGATATTGTGAACGGTTCGATCTGTGTCGCTCATCCTTTGGTTAATGGAAGGAAAAGGACGGCAGTAACATTCACCTATAAGACATTTTCCATAGTCGGTGAATTGGGCAAAAACGCCTGCGATTTGAAACAAACCATAAAAAAAGATCAAATCTTCCAGTCCTTTGCTCAGATTGATTCTACCTTCGAGACTGCTCTTCTGCATACCCGATGGGCCTCCGTGGGTTCGATAACAGAAGAAAACTGCCATCCGGTTAACAATTTCAAGCCAAACCGGACAAATCCGGCTTTCCCTTTCTATTCTGAATCGGCAGCAACCATTAATGTTATTTTAAATGGTGATATCGATAATTATTTGGCCTTGTACAACACACTGGAACTTGACAAAGAAACGATTGATACAAGAATTACGACCGACACAAAAATTATTCCTCTGCAGATTGAAAAATATCTCAAAGACGGTCACAATCTCGCGGAATCTTTCCGCTTGGCCGTAAATGATTTTGAAGGGTCACATGCGATCGCCATGACCTGCAATCTGGAACCGGGTAAGTTTTTCTTAGCGCTCAAGGGCAGCGGCCAGTCTATTTATGTAGGTGTTGGTACCGACCAGTATATGTTTTCTTCGGAACTTTATGGTCTGGTGGAAGTGATGCCTTATTTCATCAAAATGAACGGCGAGACCGCAACGGATAAAGCAAACAGAACAACCGGACAAATATTCATTTTAGATCAAAATTCTCCCGGGGGCATAAAAGGAATCAAGGCCTGCTATTATGACGGCGCCGGAATTATCCTGAAAGAGGACTCCCTGCAAAAAGCTGAAATTACAACACGAGACATCGATCGTGGCGACTATCCTCATTATTTCCTCAAGGAAATTTCCGAATCAGCCGTTTCCATCAAGAAAACATTACGAGGCAAATACCGCATTGCAAAGGGAGATTATTCTTCACCGCGGGTTATTTTCAATATGGGAACCAATATCGTTCCCGCCGCTGTCAAATCCGGGCTCCAACTAGGAGAGATAAAAAACATCATGGTTATAGGTCACGGAACGGCGGCGGTTGCCGGGGTGGCCGTTGCCGATGCGCTGGCGCATTACCTGAAAGACACGAATATTAATATAACGGCCAGACTGGCTTCTGAGTTAAGCGGATTTTTACTGAAAGATAAGCTGGCGGATACATTGGTCATTCCCATTACCCAATCGGGAACAACAACAGACACGAACCGTGCTGTAACCATGGCTCGCGAGCGCGGCGCTTTCGTCATTTCCATCGTCAACAGAAGGCAATCGGACATCACTGCCAAATCACATGGAGTATTTTACACTAGTGACGGCCGCGATATTGAAATGTCAGTAGCCTCAACCAAGGCTTTTTATTCCCAGATTATCGCAGGACAGGTGTTATCCCTTTTCATCGCGCAACTTTTAGGAGCCAGGACAGATGATTACATTGCCTCCGAACTGCGCAATCTCGAAGCCGCACCCCAATTGATGGCCCGCGTATTTGCGCGGAGGGATAAGATTTCCGACTCCGTTGAAAAAACTTCAACCCGCAAATTCTGGGCGATCGTGGGAAGCGGCCCCAACAAAGCTGCGGCGGACGAAATCAGAATCAAGCTAAGCGAACTTTGTTATAAAACTATTTCTTCCGACATCGTGGAAAATAAAAAACATATTGATTTGTCCGCCGAACCTTTAATCCTGGTTTGCGCCGCCGGAAATCCGGGACAGGTTATGGATGATATTCTCAAAGAAGTAGAGATTTTTAAAGCTCACAAGGCCGCGGTCATTGTTTTCGCGGAAGAAGAAGATCATCGTTTTAATAAAGTTGCCGATGCCGTCATTCCGATTCCCGTGGCAACGATGCCTCTTCCGGTAATTCTCAATACCATGGCCGGCCATTTGTGGGGCTATTATGCCGCTTGTGCCATTAATAAAGAAGCTCTTATTTTCAAAGAATTCCGCAATGGACTAAATTTGGCCGTAACGGAGCAAGTGAAAAAGAATTACTCGCTCTATGAAAAAATTGCCGATGTTTACCTGCACCAGGTCATCAACAAATTTAATAAAGTTTTTAATGGTCATCGCAATGAAGGGGCTTTCAATTTATTAAGCGTCAGAACTATTTCCGATCTGATACTTTTACTAAAGTACGCGTCAGGTAAATTGCCTCTTGAGGATTTTCGCCATGAATTCAAAGTCGATAACGGTTTTATCTCGCCATTGGATTTTCTGGACGTTAGTTTGGGAAGGGCAATTGATGAACTCACCCGTCCGATCGATGCCATTCGTCATCAGGCTAAAACGGTTACGGTAGGGACAAGCCGCAAAGAAAAGGAACTCAAAGGAATCATCTTCGATCTTCTGGATGAACTTGCGTTTGCGACCAAAGATTTGACCTACAGAAACGTTATGACGGTAAGCAGAATACAGCCGGTTATTTCTGCCGTGCGCGGATACACTATCTATGACATTCATCATCTGGATGCCCGGGGCAATCCCGGCGAAGGATCGACTATTACGATACGAAAAAAGGGCGGCGTGGCCTCTCAGATGACATCCAGGGCGGAAACGTCCAAAATGTTGATGGGCACAAAAAGAACGATTGTCAGCACAGGTCACGTATATATCGGCAAGGGCAAAGCAGACGGAGCTTCCATCGTGATTTTACCGCTGAGAACGGGAAGTGACTTTGTCAGTAATTTACTCTTACTACACGTGGACTATAACGAGCATCTGCCCGTCGGCAAAAAGAAAGAAGTTTTAGGTTACCGCTATCATGATATCAGAAATCTGGTCAATGAATACAATATCGTGTGGAATGACAATTATCTGGAAAGAATCCCCATCGCTGATTTGTTCAGTGAACCCGTGGAAATTCTGGCCGGACGAATCAAGCAATGGGCAACCTCAGGAGAATAAAGTTCTTCCGCAAAAAATGGAAACAAAACAATGACTTATTGCAATAACCAATATCAATAAAAATTTTAAGGATCAATTATGAAAACAAAATTTATTTTTATCACGGGCGGCGTTCTTTCTTCGTTGGGCAAAGGTTTGGCGGCGGCATCCATTTCAGCACTCTTGGAATGCCGCGGTTTGAAAGTGACCAATCAAAAACTGGATCCTTATATTAATGTTGATCCCGGGACCATGAGTCCTTTCCAGCACGGCGAAGTTTTTGTCACGGATGACGGCGCGGAAACCGATCTTGATCTGGGGCACTATGAAAGATTCTGCTCAACCCGTATGGGAAAAAGCAACAACCTGACCACCGGACAGGTTTATTTTTCCGTTATCACCAAGGAAAGACGCGGTGATTATTTGGGGAAAACAGTTCAAGTCATTCCCCACATTACCAATGAGATTAAAGATTATATCAACAAAACGGCAGCCGGTTTCGATGTATCCATTGTGGAAATCGGCGGTACGGTTGGCGACATTGAAAGCCTTCCCTTTCTGGAAGCGATCCGTCAATTCCGCAATGAAGCGGGGAAACAAAACGCCATCTTCATTCATTTGACATGGGTTCCTTTTATCAAGACCGCCGGCGAGGTAAAAACCAAGCCCACGCAGCACAGCGTCAAGGCGCTGCGGGAAATAGGCATTCAACCGGACATTCTGCTTTGCCGGACGGAAAATTTTCTTTCCGAAGACATTAAATCCAAAATTGCCCTTTTTTGCAATGTGGAGGTTACATCTGTTTTTACAGCCAAGGATGTCAACTGTATTTACGAGGTGCCGTTGTTTTTTCATCGGGAAGGCCTGGACAGCAAGATTGTTGATCTGCTCAATATCTGGACGGGACAACCGAAACTGGAAATTTGGGAAGAAGTGGCCAACCGGTTTAATAATCCTCCGGATGAAGTATGCATAGGTATCGTCGGCAAATATGTTAACCTTACGGATTCATACAAAAGCCTTAATGAGGCGCTTGTGCATGGTGGCATTGCCAACAATTGCCGTGTGAAATTAAAATTTGTCGATTCGGAAAAAATCGAAAAAGAGGGCATCGGCAGCCGTTTAGACGATGTGGACGCGATTTTGATTCCCGGGGGGTTCGGCATCCGCGGAATAGAAGGCATGATCCTTGCCGTTCAATACGCGCGGGAGAACAATATTCCCTTCTTCGGAATTTGTCTCGGCATGCAAATGGCCGTTGTGGAATACGCCAGAAACATTTGCGGATTGGATAAGGCCAACAGCTCCGAATTTGATCCCAAAACTCCTTATCCGGTGATTGACTTGCTTCCTGAACAGCGTGATGTCAAGGACAAGGGCGCATCAATGCGCTTAGGGGCATGGCCCTGCGTTATCAATCCCGGTTCTTTTGCTTTTACAGCCTACGGACAAACGGAAATTTCGGAACGGCACCGTCATCGCTATGAGTTTAACAATGACTATAAGAAAACTCTATTGGATAAGGGATTGCAAATTACCGGCGCGTCACCGGACGGCCGTTTAGCGGAAATTGTGGAGATACAGGATCATCCCTGGTTCCTGGGATGTCAATTCCATCCGGAATTTAAATCGCGGCCGACAAAACCTCACCCGCTTTTCAGTAAGTTTATTGAAGCCGCCTTGAAAAAGAGCAAAAAGTAAATGTTTCCATAAAACGTTTGTTTTCCGCCCGCGATATGAGACTTCTCTCAAGAAACAGAATAAACGTTCCTTTGCTTTTTAGCGCGCGTGCTTTTGTGTCATTGCTCGCCGGTGCAATATCTTACGTGAAAATATTATTGAAATACAAACGGAACATTCCTGTATGTTAGCGAGTTGTTAAAAAGCAAGTTCCTGTTAAAGTCCAGACATTATGATGCGGCTTTTTAATGGCCATGTTTTTACTCCTCCGAATCAATAGCATGTTATCACCCCATACCGGATTGTGCCGATATTTTTACTCTTTTGGGATAAATTCATGTTGATTTTGCAGACAAACGGCCAAAATGGCATGAATCTGTAACTGTCCAGTTTATGCTTGACAGCCTTAAATAATTGGGCTAAATAAGTCAATTATATTAAAAATAATTTCAGGAGGATACCTTTGGCAACACATAAATCAGCAGAAAAGCGTAACCGGCAGGACAAAAAACATCGTGAGCGCAATATCGCCGCCAAGTCCGCGATCAAAACAAAAATTAAATCAGTTATTACTGGTGTAGAAAGCAAAAATAAAGAAATTTCCGTAAAAGCTTTAAAAACGGTTATTCCCGCGCTGGCCAAAGCAGCATCTAAAGGCGTAATCCACAAAAAAAATGCCTCCCGCAAAATTTCACGGCTGACTAAAAAAGTAAACGCCGTCAAATAATAGAAACATGTAAGGCGGTCAGCTTCAAACCTGACCGCTTTCATTTTTTTCTCTGTAAACCTGATAAATTTCTCCACAGATGTTCTCAGAAACAAACAAAGATGTTCGCGAATGTTTCCGAATTCAAACCGTGTAATTTGTGTTTGCTTTGTCTGAAGTAATCATTTAAAAATGATGCCAAGGGCAGGTTGAATACCATGGAAAAAACCCAGTGCAAAGGTGACGCGTCTTCGCGAAACAAGCCTCTACAAAACAGCGATCTATCTTATGGCGATTTAATAGTGGAAATTGGCCGTCTGTTTATTAATATACCTTACAAAGAGGGAACCCTTGAATGCCCGGGCCATGAAAAGCTGATAGTCAATTTATCGGCTTTCGATTGCACGACGTTTGTGGAAACTGTTATTGCCCTCACCAAATGCGCCGCTTCAGGAAATATTTCACAGTATGAATTGAAGAAAAACTTAAAATTAATCCGCTATCGTCGGGGAAAAATTGATGGCTACGCTTCCCGCCTGCATTACTTTACCGATTGGCTGCGCGATAATGAAAATAAAAAAATTATAACGGATATATCGCGACGTCTTGGCGGCAAACCGCAGCGCAAGAAGATTGATTTTATGACTGCTCATCGCGAATTGTATGCCGCTCTGATCAACGAAGGCGAACGAAGGCAACTGTCTATTATGGAAAAAAATCTTTCCCGGAAAACTTTTTATATCATTGGTGAAAAAAGCTTTGGCGCTATAAAAACTGAATTTAAAAACGGTGATATTATCGCTTTTGCCACCCGTGATGAAGGACTGGACATAGCCCATGTCGGGTTTGCCCTGTGGCAGGGAAGAGGCTTGTATTTACTTCACGCGTCAAAAAAAGAAGGCGGCGTAGTCATCTCTCAAAAAACGCTTCTTGCCTGTTTAAAACAAAATAAAAATTATTCCGGAATAATTGCCGCCCGTCTCTTATGATACTGTTTCGAAATCAAACGGCAATGGTTTGTAAAAACCGGCACGGCGCTTTTTTTATTAAAAAACGCCGTTTGAGGAAAAATTGAAAAAATAGTGGAACAAGAATTACTCCGGTTTTTCGAAATGATGATAATCTTTCGGTTGATCGAAATTGCCGCCCCAGTGCCAGCCTCGCCTGATAAATTCCTGAACAATGGCATGATCCGCCGAAAATGTGCCTCTTTCTTTCGGATGGTATGTAGCACCTTCCGGCGCGATGATCCCGTTGGGATAAATAACCGGATTTTGCACCGGATTGATATCCACCGCCTTACCCAGTGAATGCATGGATAGTTTTGTGGTTCCTTCAATGACTCTGAAGTTGAAAGCGGAAGAATTATTATCGGCCATGGAACTATGATCATTCCACTGATAAGCAACTATGGGAACAACTTTTCCTATGGGAAATAGTATCTTTTCAATAAAATCGAATATTTCATACACATCGTCTTCCCGATCCCTGTTGACAATAATCTGCCCCTGATGTTTTCTTCCGTCAAATGAATAGTAAAGGACATCAACAAGTGATAACTCATCGATGATTTCATCCGGAGCGTTTGTTCCTTCAATCGCATCGAAAAAACTCATGCAGCTGTCAACTATAATTTCCTCTTTAAAAAACATTTATCAGTTCCTTTTATATTTCTTTATGATTGAATCCATCGTGCCCTCCGGCAGGGATACCTCCCTGAAAATTCCGCGGACAGCATTATAGTCTAAACGGTTATAATTATCCAGAATCGGCGTTATAATGACACCGGCCATATCAACGGCCCCCGGAGAAATAAATATTCTATTTTCGCCTTTGGCAAAATAAGCTTCGGGACGGTGTTTCCGGCGAAGGAAAACAAACAATCTCCATCGATTTCCAGTGCAGGCGCAAATGACATTAACCATCGGCTCATAATTTATTTTAAGGTTTTTTTGCGCTGCTTGCAACAAACGCAGAAATTGTTCAGTTAACTCCTGCGCGTTTTTCCCCTCCAAAACAATGACAGAACGATCAAGCGCATCCCATCGGCTGTATCGAACGGAAGAACTATTTTCAACCGGAGTCATTTTTTTTAATTCCCTTAATAAAGGCAGAGCGTTTTTGGGAATAGCCTGGAAATGCAAATGATCGGGAGCGGACGCCCCGCAGGCCGGACCGTTGTAAAATACAGCGTAATCGGGCGACAGATCGGCGCCCAGTTGCAAAAGCCATTGAATTGATGAGGCGATTTCCTGCGGCTCATGCCGCAGGCTGACCACAGTAAAATGCTCTTCAAAAATCGGCGCGGGATTGCAAAGAATCAAATATTGATTTCTATATAAGATCCCCTTTTGTTGGGCCGGTAAATTATTTTCGCATAAAAAGCAGGATCTGTTTTTTATGGACTCACTGTCAACTGACGCCCCGCTGCTTACCGCGCGGGCAGGATTGTATTGCAGATAAACTTTATAGCCGCCGGATAGTTTCCTTGAGCACGCCATATTCAAATCACGGCATGCCTGGGCCAGTTTCGGCCAGCTTTTCTTTTGCGCGTCAAAAAGACTCCGGCAAAGCATGGGCAGATATAAATCTTTACCGCCGGAGAATCCGGCAAATATTCTTTGACGATCCGGGGAAGGTATTTTCCTGTTTTTCAAAAATCTCGCTTCAATTTCCGCGGTGCGAAGTTTATCTTTATATAGATCGTTGAGATTTTGTTTTTCCATGGAAAGTCCGGCATCCGTATTGTTCTTCCAGCGTCTGCATAAATATAAATTTTCGTATATCCTGCCTATTTTATATTCGCGCGAAATACTGAGAGCTACGGCATAGTCCTCGCCGTAACTGACGTTGGGAAAACCGATCTGACGGATCACGGAGGAATCAAACGCGCGGGGCGCCCCTATTCCGTTGACGCGGAGCAGGTTATTGTGTCCGTTTTTTTGTGTCCATTCCCTGTGATCAATAAGACCCGGCGGGATGGTTTTCAGACGTTCATTGACCAGAGTATAAGAACCAACGACCATCGCGTATCGTCCCCTGCGCAGGGCATTCACGATTTTTTGAAGCGCTTGCGGCGAACTGTAAAGGTCGTCGGAATCGAGCTGAACAACATAACGCCCGCAGTATGGGGAATAAACGGCTTCATTCCAACAGCCGCCGATGCCAAGATCGCGCCTTGAAGGAATGATGTGATGTACATGGGGATACTTCTCGGCAAACTTTTTCAGAATATCTGTGGTGCCGTCCGTGGAATGATTATCCACGACAATTATATTAAAAGGGAAATTCGTTTTTTGTTCCAGGGCGCTTATAAGCGCGTCGGCAACTGTTTTTTTACGATTAAGCACCGGAATGATCACGCTGACTTTCCACTGGATGGCATCCTGTTCTTTGCCGGTGTTTCTTTCGCGCGAAGGGAGATAAGCTCCGATACGCCTCAAATGATTTGTCGCGATCCTCTCCAGCTTTTTCTGACGAACGAGATTTTCTTTCGCCACATAGACGAAGTGTGCTTCTGTCTGAGGGCCTGATATTTTTATTTTCTTCTGCTTGTTTACGGATATTTTGTACAATAATTCCGGCATATGAATCAATTCGTGATCCATAGAAATTTTCAGACGCAAATCGTATAAAGCGACATCGACTTCAGCCGGCAGTGAACCGTATTTTTGCAGGGCGAATTTGACAGCCGTACAGGAAAGTATCAAAAGATGCCCGAAATTAAAATCGTCGCGGATACTGCCCTTTTGATAATCTATCAATCGCTGATCAATGGAATTGATCCCTTCCTGCCGGATAAAATCCGAATAAGTAATACCGGCACGCTTCTTTTCGACGGTCCTAAGCAGGCGGCGCAGAGACGATTTATCGCAAACGATTTTTTCATTGTCCGCCATCACCAGAAGATATTCAGATGATAATTTTTTCAGATATGAAGAAAGATTTTTTATGGCTTTAACATGACGAGTGTCCGATGGCCAGGTGCCGAGCGCCTCCGTCTCGTCATTGAAGGACATAAGAAGCAATCGGCCGAATTTTTGAACGAAAGGGTTCATGTTTAAGAAATAATTTTCTTTAAAATCCGGACATCATAAGATTAAAGGCTTTTTCCGCAACATTGTTGGCCAGTTGAATTAACGCCTGTTTTCTGGTCGCGGATAGCAGATTAATATCCTCGCTTATAGCGTAATCAACCGAATCCGTCACATTTTTCGAGCTCCAGATAATTTTACCGCTTTCATTTTCCTGAAAAGTCACTTCTAAAATAATTGTCGCCCGCTCCTGGGCCGTCAGATTATTTTTGAGATACGAAAGCGGCGATTTGTTGAGACTAAGAACTGTTCCCTTGACGATCGCGTCCGCGGATGCCTCGTTGTTCACAATTTTAAAACGGCTGTTTTGAAGAAACTGGTTAATAAAAGCCGCCCGGACATAATTTTCTGTTTCCGCCTGCGCCGTTTTATTATCAAAAGATTTTACATAAACCCGTTGAATTCTGTTCTCGATGTATTTCCCCTGCGGAGCAAAGGAATATCCGCAGCCAAACAAAAAAAAGAAAGAAAGGCATATTGTTAATATTTTAAGAATTTGCCGCCTGTTTTGTTTTTTCATCATTAAAATACCATCATGATTACTGAGCGATAACAATATTAACCAGTTTTTTAGGCACGTATATAACTTTTGATATTTTTGTATCTTTAGTCATTGCCTTGATTTTTTCATCCGCCAACGCGTTTGCTTTAATTTTTTCCGGATCCTCATCGATGGCAACGGTCATTCGGCTCCTGAGCTTCCCGTTGATTTGCACGACAATCGTCATTTCCTCATCGCTTGCTATCGCCGGATCAAACTGCGGCCAGGGCATATCGGAAACCAGATTATTATGGCCGAGCAGTTGCCATATTTCTTCAGTGATATGCGGCACAATCGGCACCAGCAAAACAACGGCGGCCTCCAGGGCTTCACGGACAGCGGCAAGCGCCGTCCTATCACCACTTTCGGGACGCTTGATTTGATAAACCGTATTCACCAGTTCCATGACCGCGCTGATTGCCGTATTGAAATGAAAACGGTCCTCTATATCAACGGTAACTTTATGAATAGTCTGATGAGTTTTCCGTCTCAGCGCTTTTAATTCGCCTTCCAGATCAACAGGGCCTGTCAACGGTTCAACGGCCTTGATGTCTTCGAGATATTCTTCAACAATGCGCCACAGGCGCGACAAAAAGCGGAATGATCCTTCCACTCCCTGATCGCTCCATTCCAAATCCTTCTCCGGCGGCGCCGCAAACAGACAGAATATGCGCGCGGTATCCGCTCCGTATGTCTTTATCAGATAATCGGGATCAATAACGTTTTTCAGCGATTTGGACATCTTTTCGGTCTTGCCGATAATGACTTCGTTTCCGCAAATATGACATTTCCCGTCAGCCGCCTGCTCGGGGAAAAGATAACCGTGCTCTTTGCATTTCATCGTCTCTTTGCAGACCATGCCCTGTGTCAGCAGATTGGTGAATGGCTCGTCCACGCCGATCACTCCGAAATCGCGCAGAACCTTGGTGTAAAAGCGCGAATAGAGCAGATGCAGTATGGCATGTTCGATTCCGCCGATGTATTGATCAACAGGCATCCAGTAATCCAGCTTTTTGCGGTCGAGTCCGGGCTTCGTGTCGCAATCAGGACAGCAATAGCGGTCGAAGTACCACGAGGATTCCACGAAAGTATCCATCGTATCCGTTTCACGCGCGGCCCTGCCGCCGCATTTGGGACAAGTGGTATCCACAAATTCTTTCAGTGCGGCAAGCGGCGAACCGCCTTCAGTGCTTAATTTTACATTTTCCGGAAGTACAACAGGCAAATCTTTTTCATCAACCGGCACAATGCCGCATTTACCGCAGTTGATCATGGGAATCGGGGCTCCCCAGTAACGCTGGCGGGAAATGCCCCAGTCGCGCAGCCGGTACTGAATAGTGCGCCTACCCTTCCCCTGGGATTCCAGAAAATCGGCAATGGCCTCCAGAACCTTGGTATTTTCCATGCCGTTGAACTGTCCGGAATTGACGAGAACCCCTTCATCCACATAGGCTTCCGTCATCGTTGCCGGATCAAGGGTTCTATCTTTCGGCGAAATGACGACTATCAGAGGCAGATTGAATTTTTTGGCAAACTCAAAGTCGCGCTGATCATGTGTGGGCACGGCCATAACGCATCCGGTTCCATAATCCGCCAAAACAAAATTGGCCGCGAAGATGGGCATTTCTCCACCGGTTAAAGGATTTTTGCAGTAAGCATCCAGAAAGAGGCCTTCCTTCTCATAATATTCAGACGTGCGCATCAGCTTGTCCTGCTTTTTGACTTTTTCGACAAACTGCTGGACATCTTTTTCAATGGCCTTGCCTTTGGTGAGTTGCATGACCAGGGGATGTTCGGCGGCAACCAGCATGAAGGTCGCTCCGAAAAGCGTATCCTGACGGGTGGTAAATACCTTGATCGCGCCGTTGCCATCGGCCATCGGGAAATCCACTTCACAGCCGTAGCTTTTGCCGATCCAGTTTTTCTGCATGGTCATGACGCGTTCCGGCCAGCCGGGCAGCTTATCGCAGTATTCAAGCAGCTCTTCGATATAAGCGGTAATTTTGAAAAACCACTGATCCAGCACCTTCTCCTGCACTTCCGTGCCGCAACGCCAGCACTGGCCGCCCTCAACCTGTTCATTGGCCAGCACCGTATCGCACTTGGTGCAGAAATTAACCGTCGAGCGTTTTTTGTAAGCCAGTCCTTTCTCATACATCCAGATAAAGAACAGCTGTTCCCAGCGGTAGTATTTAGGTTCGCAGGTGGATACTTCTCTGTCCCAGTCGTAACTAAAACCCATGCGTTTGAGCTGTTTACGCATGTGATCTATATTTTCGTTGGTCCACTTCGCGGGATGAATATTATGTTCGATGGCCGCGTTTTCCGCGGGCAGGCCGAAGGAATCCCAGCCCATCGGATGCAGAACATTGAAACCCTTCATGCGTTTATACCGGGCAACGACATCGCCGATGGTGTAATTACGGACATGACCTATATGAATTTTGCCGGAAGGATAAGGAAACATCTCCAGCAGATAGTATTTTTTCTTTTGCGGGTCTTCGGTAACCTTAAAGGATTTTTCATCCTCCCATTTTTTTTGCCATTTTTCTTCAATCGCGATGGGTTCGTACTTCATAATCGATAATCTCTCCAAACAAAAATATTATCTAATTTGTTTAGCATATCAAAGGCGTGCTTTCAATCTCTTTAATATTTTGCGCCGGCAAGAACCGTTTGACATTGAGCCGCTAAATCTTTCAGCCGGGTAAGACCGCTTACGTTATCGGCCGTGATCGACAGATTTTTCAGGCCGTTGCCAATCTGGTGAAGAAAGGCAGGCTTATTTTTTTTAAGTCCTAAAAATCCGTATGCTCCCAACGCCTGCAAAAGCCGCTGCACCGAACCCATCCAGAAATTACGGACAAACTCATCGAGGCTGTAAGCGGGATTCAGCAGCTCATAATAAAAATTTATCAGTTCGTTTCTTTCCTCATCATCAAAAATAACATAGGGATCGCAGACAAGAGAGCCCATGTCGTAAAAAAGGCAACCTTTGCGCATTCCCTGAATATCAATCAAAACAGGCCTGCCGTTTTTAATCATGATGTTTTGCGACTGGAAATCGCGGTGGATCAGACACGGATCTATTTTTTGCAGGCGGGCGGACAGCGCTTTTAATTCTTTCATCAATTTCGCGGCATCCGATGATGAAAGTTTTATTTTGCAGACTTCCCCTACAAGATTTTCCAAAAAATAGTCATGCTCCCATTGATAGAGCTTTGAGCCGTAACTTTCGGACAATTGCAAACCGGCAGGAAGCGATTTCAGATCAAAAGAATGCAGCCGGTAAATTTGAGTAAATGCCTCGTAATAATAATCGCGCCTTTCTTCCCAGTGTAAAAATCTTTGCGACCACAAATCCACATCGCCCAGATCCTCAAGCAAAATAAAATGCCGCGAGTCATCCCGCGCAAACATTTGCGGCACTCTGATATCAATCGAGGCCATAAATTTGTTGATGCTGGCCCAGCGGGCGTTTTCCGCCACTTCATCGCCATAATGCATAAAAATGAAACTGGTTTTATCCGGCAGGGAAACCCGGATAAAACTGCGGTCGGAACCACCCTTTTTGATGGGCTCAAGTTCAAAACCATCCGTTCCCAAATGGTCTTTTAAGAATTTCTGCATTTCCTTGTTCATAAGTTCTTTAATCACTATTCAAAAGCCCACCTGTTCTGAGCTTTTCGTATTCTGATATAGAACCCACATCATGCCAATAACCTTCATCAATGACTATTGCCCCTACAGAATGCGGATTTTCTCTTATCATCTCCACCAGCGGCAAAACAATCGATTCTATTTTACCAGCCTTCAATCTTTTTAAAAAATATTTTTCCACGATATAGATTCCGGCAAAAAGGCAGCTCTTTACGCCTTGATTTTTCAGGATATGCCGCATGTCACAGACGAAACCATCTTTATCGATACTGACATTGAGCAAAGGACCGCTTGATCGTAACGCGACAGTTACGGCTGTCTTTAATTTAAAGTGCCCTTCAACAAGAGGCATAAGCGGCATGTTAGTGATAATATCGCCGTTGTAAACAATAATCCTTTTATCATCCTCAATAAGGTCTTCGATATTCTTAATGCCTCCGGCAGTGTCCAGCAATACCGGCTCGTAGCGGAATGTAATCGGAATGCCTTCCCAATTACTTTTCGGAAAAGCTTCGGCATATTTTTCAGCGCGGTGATGCGTATTGACGATCAATCTCTTAACATTCGCGCCGCGCAGTTGTTCCATTGCGTAAGTAATAATCGGACGTCCGCCTATTTCCAGAAGCGGCTTGGGCATATTTTCGCTAAGCGGCCTGAGTCTTGTTCCCAGTCCGGCCCCTAAAATAAATGCTGTGTTAATTTGTTTAGTCGTCATCATTTATTATTCATATTCTTTACTTTTGCTTCTACAAACATTTTATGCGGCTTCGTTAAAAGCTTCCGATGCAAGGCGCACGATAAGCGAGGCGTTTTTCATATGTTGAGCGACGCGGTTTGAAGCTAAACGCCGCAGACGGACTTTTTACGGAGCCTATCTAGCCTCTTGGCTCATGCTTATATTTCTTCCCATACTCCGGATCAATATTTATCAGCGCCGCCACAATGAATCCGGGAATGGTCGTGATCAAAATCCAGATGAAGAATTTTTCATAGCCCAGCATTTCCTGAATCCAGCCGCTGCCCATCGCGGGGATCATCATCCCCAGCGCCATAATGCCTGTGCCTATTGCGTAAAACACGGTTTTATAGCTTCCCTGCGACACCATGATCATATACATCGTGTAGGCCGTAAATCCGAAGCCATAACCGAATTTTTCGACCGACACGGCAAAACCGATAAGCCAAATATTTTCCGGCTGATAGTGGGACAAGTATACGAAAATCACATCCGGCAGGTGCATGATCAGGACCATCGGCCACAGCCAGAATTTCAAACCGTTTTTATAAATTACATAGCCGCCCAAAAGTCCTCCCAGCATAAGCGCCATTACTCCGGCAGTGCCGTAGATGACGCCTATATCCGCCGTGGTTAGACCCAACCCGCCTTTAACACGTGTATCGCGCAAGAACGGCACAACCATTTTAACTAACTGCGCCTCGGCAAAACGGTAAAACAAAAAGAAACCGATAACAATCAGAATATCCTTGCGCCGGAAAAATAAGGTCAGAACGCGGAAATATTCCGCCAGGAAATTTTTTGATTTGTCCCACGGCGCGCTGATATCCGTCAGGGGCCCGGGCAGGATCAAAAAATGGTAAATGAAGAAAGCCAAAAATACTGCCGCAACGACAATAAAAGAAAGCGACCAGGCGCCCGTCACCGGATAGCCGTAACGCTCCAGCATGCCTGCCATGAACACCAACCCGCCTTCAGCGGTGATGGTGGCGATACGATAAAAAATAACACGCACGCCGACGAACGCCGCTTGTTGAGGTGTATCGAGACCAAGCATATAAAAGCCGTCGGCGGCGGTATCATGTGTAGCGGAACAAAAAGCCATAATCCAAAAAACAGCCAACGAGTAGCGCACAAAATCGGCCGTTGGCAGGGTAAGCGCGATACAGGCCAGCGACCCGCCAATGGCCAGCTGCATAGCGAGTATCCAGAAACGCTTGGTGCGGAAAATATCGACAAACGGGCTCCACAGCGGCTTCATCGCCCAGGGGAAATAAAGCCAACTCGTATAAAAAGCTATAGCTTTGTTAGACAGTCCCATATCTTTGTATAGGACAACGCTGACCGTCATGGCAATTGTATAGGGAATGCTTTCGGCAAGATAAAGAGAGGGAACCCAAAACCAGGGACTCCAGGATGCATTGGAATGTTTTACTGAGTTCGAATTTATTTTAGTCATGTCTTTCTTTTTTCAGCAAAATTTTTATGTATATATTTTTTTCAGCCGCGCGCCGGTAAAGTAATGTGTCAGTATTTCTTCCGCTTTAAAACCTTTGCCGGCCATGACCGCCGCGCCTATCTGGCAGAGGCCTACGCCGTGCCCCCAACCGCCGCCACGTAAAATAAACCGGCTGATATCTCCTAACCCGTTTCTCTCAGCGGATACGACAAAAGCGCTGCTCAGAAGATGGCTCTCGGACAGCCAGCGGCGGATTTCCAACTCCTTGCCGACAATCATCGTTTTTCGGGAACCTTCAATTTTCAGGCGGTAAATTCTTCCGGAAGGTCCGCGCGCGAGCGGCTCAATATTTTTCAGAACGCCAAAATCGATACCCGATTTTTTCTTCAGAATTTCTTCCAATTCTTGTCTTGTATAAACAACCTGCCAGCGATAGAAATCATGCGTCTCCTGATCAAAAGCCTGTAAAATGCCGCTCAAAAATTTTTTATCCGTTGAATTACAATAAGCCGCGGGCCTGCTGTTTAGCCAAACTTCCGCCTGAGCCTCCGATTGAACGGGCGAATGCTGCAAAGCCTCATCGCTTATACTGCGGAGATATTCCGGAGATTTGTCCTCCCACGCGGTGGAAAATATTTCAGTTTGTCCGCCGCAGGATTTGTAATAGCGGGCATCGCAGATTTCACCATTATAGACCAGAAAAATTCCGCGAGTTTCTTTGATCGCTTCATGAACGTTTTCAGAGATGATTCTCGTAATGCCCTGATAGCGCTGACAGTGGTCGTCGGCGCAGACATCAAATCCTTTGTGATCGTTTGCGTCCTGCCAGGCGACAATTTCATTTTCAGTTCTTAACACGGGCAAAACCCCGGCGGCTTTCTTTTTCGCGAGCATCGCCACAAGCCAGCTGCGGGACACAACGGCCTGCGCCTTTAAAAATTCCAGCGGCGCTGCAGCGGACATTTCCGAAGAGATAACGCTTTCCAGATAATCTTCCAGCAGGATTTCGTTGATAAGGTTAAAAGAGAAAGTGGAACAGACCGACAGGAATAAATCGCCGTGAAATGATTGATCCTGGATTCTTTGCCAGTGAAAATCAATGCCGATTTTTACGTCAGACACGGTAAAACCTGTCCTGCCTTCCGCCGCCAGTAAAATTTCTTTTTGCCGGACCATTTCTTTTCCCGAAGAATCGGCAAGGACAATCAGTTCTTGATCGGCCCAAATGGTGATAAGGCCTTCTATCACGCGCCCGTCAGGCAGAAAAAATCGTCCGTTTAAAGCGACATGAGCCTCTTTATGATCCTGCAGCAGCGCGACTTTAATCCTGGGTTCTCTGTCAATCATGGGTACTCCGGCATTATTTAACGGCAGTTCCAACGCACGGCACATGGCCATTTCAGTAATAGTTTTTTAGGGGTAAACTCAAAATAAGTCAAGAAGTTATCCGGCACAGAAACATGAATAACAAACAACTTAGTGCTTGAATATCATTATTTTATCATGTATGAATTTTATAAAATCAAATCACGGATAGTTTATGGTGCATATCTGGCCAATTGGGGGCGGAAAAGGTGGATCAGGCAAGAGTTTTCTGGCCAGTTCACTGGGACGCCTCTTAGCTAAATCGGGCAAAAAAACATTACTGATTGATCTTGATCTGGGCGCGGCAAATCTGCACACCATGGTGAATGTCCCCTATCCGGAAAAGTGTTTTTCCGATTTCATCACAAAAAAAATATCTGATTTGGAAGACACTGTCCAGGGCACACCTTTTCCGAACCTTTTTTTAATCAGCGGAGCCCACGATAGTCTGGATATTGCCAATATTCCCTATGATAAAAAGATAAAAACTATAAAGGCCATCTCCAAACTGAAATACGATTATATTTTACTGGATTTAGGCGCCGGCACCGCTTTTAACACACTTGATTTTTTTCTGGCTTCGCAAAACGGCATATTCATCACCACACCGGAGCCTACTTCTATTGAAAATGTTTACCGGCTTATGCGCGCCATTTATCTTCGCCGGATTCGCCATTTCTTTTCCGGGGTTGATTTCAAGGCTCTGGAAAAAAAGGCCCGGCATGCCTCAGATGACGGCTCGCTTAATAAACCGGAGCATATTATCTCTGTCGTTAAAAAAGAGCTTCCTGAAAAATACATGCTGATCAAAAAGGATTTCAATTCTTTCAGGTTTAAACTTATCCTTAACCAATTGCGCAAACAGGATAATCCCGCTCTGGGCGAGCAGATATGCAAAATGATCAAAAAGCATCTGGGTTTCAGTGTCGATTTTGCCGGAAACATTTCCTACGATGAACATGTTCACGACGCCATCTGCCAACGCGTATCGTTTTTAGACCGTTATCCTCACACGCGCGCCGCTAATGATTTGCGCGAACTCAAAAGGAAAATAAGCGATTCCCCGGGTGAACAATTGCTTATCAACTATTTGTAAAAATATGGAAAAAGATTTTGCCGAACTAAATTATTACGAAATGCTGGATATTAAACCGGACGCGACGGCTCTGGAAATTCGCGGCGCCTATAACGCCGCCCTGCAAATGTATCAAGCCGATTCTCTGGTCAGTTATTCTTTTTTTTCAAAGGAAGAAAGAAGTCAAATCCTCGCCCTTCTGGAAAAAGCTTACTTCACGCTCATCAATGAAAACCAGAGAGAAAAATACAATAATGAACTTACCCAAATGGGAGTAATCGGCATTGTGGAAAATGGCTCCGCGGTAAAAAAAGCCCCCGTCAATATTTTTGATATTAACCGCGAAAAAGACAACGCCGCCACGCGAAAAATTCATAATACCGAATTAAAAATAAAAGTTTCTCAGAGTCAGCGTATCAGAGAAATTATATCGAGGCAGGATATCAGCGGTGCCGACCTTAAGGAAATCAGAAATGAACTGGGCGTGCCGCTCGAAAAAATTCATCAGGAAACAAAAATCCGCCTCGATTATTTAAACTACATCGAGGCGGATGAGGCAAAAAAATTGCCCGCGGCAGTTTTTCTCAAAGGTTTCGTTAAAGCCTATTTAAAAAGCCTCTATATAGAACCCGCGGATGAAATCAGCGCCCGTTATATGAGCTCTTTAACGCATAAATATTAGCTTGACAGGGCATGCCTTTGATGTGCATTATTTACCACTAATTAACCATAAAATAATAGTTGCGCAAAATCAATTTTTGGCTTTCGCAAAGGGCGGTATTTTTCGGGAATCCGCGTTTCAAGAATAAGTTTTGTTTAATATAACTACAGGAGAATATTCATGAAAAGGTCATTATCATATTTATTATTGTTGATTATCATTATATTTTCCGTGTCTGCCTGCGGTTCTAAAAGCGATGCGCCGGTGGCGGAAACGACGACATATTTATCGGTGCAGCTCCTGGCGGATGCCGGAAATGAAGAAGTCACACTGGATTGGCAAATGGTAGCGGGCGCAACAACGTACAACATTTATTACATCGCGGACACTACCGGTACTTACAGCTCAACCAATAAGCCCAGTACAGCGGTCATGAAAGCCGGTACGGAGATAACAGGTGTAATCAGCGCGCTCTATGAAATAGCTCCTCTTACAAACAATACAACATACTGGTTTGCCATTTCAGCCGTCACTTCCTCCGGCGAAAGCGATTTGTCCGTAGCAGTTTCGGCAACGCCAAGTACAACAGCGATTCCGGCAGCACCCGAAAATGTCCGTGCTAATGCGGGAAACGCGCAGGTCACAGTCACATGGACTCCTGTGGCCGGTGTTGATCACTACATAGTTTATTGCTACACTCAATCAGGATTAACCCTTAATGAGGGCAAAAACGTTGGTAATATTCCCCAGGCCGACAGTTCATATATTGTTGACTCGAACACGATTGATTGGATTGAAGGAAGCTACAGTGGAGTGACACCGAACTCCATTGTAAATGGAACGACTTATTACTTCTTCGTAGTATCCGTAAGTTCCACCAGCCAGCAGAATACTTCCTTTTTCGAAGCAGCAACGCCAAGTGCAACCCCGCCGCCTTTCGCCCCGGTCATCACAAGTGTGACAGCGGGCAATGCTCAGATAACAGTTCACTGGAATGCCGTAAGCGCAAGTCCAGCGGTAGCTTCATACAATATCTACATTGGCACGGCAAAGGGCGTCACAAAGTCCTCCGGCGCGAAGAATCCCTATACTCCCGACACAGGAGATCCCGGCCCATATTCCGCAATAGCAACTACTAATATTGACAATGGAACGACTTATTATATCGTTATTACAGCGGTAAATTCCAACGGTGAGAGCGCGGAATCAACCGAATGGTGGGCAAAGCCAGCGAGCGTAGGAGGAACATCCGGTCCCATTGATTAACAGATAACACAATCAACAAAATTTGATTAAAATAAAAAGGGGGCTGGATGGCCCCTTTTTATTAATCAGCAAAGAAAAATGGCTGAAAATCGCGCATAACTTATTGAATCGAATTAAAATTTATGCTAAAATTACGAAATAGTCTCCTGGCAGGCAGAGCATAAACAAATGAGTGTTTTTGAATACATCGCGTTAGATGAAAAAGGTAACCAGCGCAAGGGTTTTATTGACGCGCCGGGCATCGCCGCGGCAAGGCAAAAGCTGCGGGATAACAATGTTTATCCCGTGGAAATTAATCAGGCGGCGGGCAAAAAGGAAACCGCGTTATCCGGAGCTTTAAAGATTAATCTATGGGAGAGGGTTTCCGCCGGTGAGGTTTCCGTATTTACCCGTCAGCTCTCCACGCTTTTAGGCTCGGGAATGCCGCTGGTGCCTTCACTATCCATTCTGATGCAGCAGGCGCAAAATCCCCTTTTAAAAAAAGCCCTGGCGCAAATACGCGAGCAGGTCAATGAAGGCAAGAGCCTGACGGAGGGCATGTCGGAATTCCCTCAAATTTTTCCGCCTTTTTATTTGAACATGGTCAGGGCGGGAGAAGCTTCGGGAACCATCAATCTGGTTCTGGAGCGGCTGGCCGACTTCAGTGAAAATCAGCAGGCCTTGCTAAGCAAGATAAAGTCAGCCATGTATTACCCCATCGTTATGCTGTTTATGGGAACCGGAGTTATTTTTCTTTTAATGACTTTTGTTGTGCCCAAAATCACGGGCATTTTCTCCGATATGCATCAAACCCTGCCCCTGATAACGACTATTTTGGTAGTGGTAAGCAATTTTTTAAAATCTTTCTGGTGGCTTATTCTGATGCTTCTGGCCGTTTCGATTGCCGCTTTTAAATACATGAAAGACTCAACGGAAACGGGCAGGCGCGTGTGGGATAACGTCAAATTAAAAATCCCGCTGTTTGGACAAATTAACCGCAAAATTGCGATTGCCAGATTCTGCCGGACGCTGGCCACTTTGCTGCAAAGCGGCGTTCCGCTTCTATCGGCGATGGAAATAGTCCGCAATATCGTGAATAATATCATTATCGGAGAAGCAATCCGTCAGGCCGCCAAGGATATGGAAGAAGGCAAGGGCCTTTCCGGTCCTCTGTCACAAAGCGGCATGTTCCCTCCCCTCGTGACAGAAATGATTGCCGTGGGAGAACAAAGCGGCACACTGGAGACAATGCTCAACCGCATTGCCACGGCTTATGAAAATGAGTCTCAGGCCAATATTATGATTATGACTTCTCTCCTGGAGCCGATCATGATATTGGTGATGGGACTTGTGGTCGGTTTTATTGTCGTCTCTATTTTGTTGCCGATATTTGAAATGAACCAGTTGGTGAAGTAAACAGCATCGTAAAAAAACCATATGCTGCGCTTAGCCGCATCCTTAGTCATTGCGACCTGCGAAAGAGCAGGCCTCATTCCTTAAGGATTTGCGCGCCTTGACTCTGGCCTTTTTACAACGCTGTTCTAATTACAGCAAAATTGCGCAAAGCAAACGTGAAATTTAACAAAAAAAAGAGGTTGATTATGAAACTTTTCAATCAGAACAAAAACAGGCAGGCAGGTTTTACCTTAATAGAACTGATGGTGGTTATCGTCATTTTAGGAGTGCTCGCTGGTCTGATTATCCCCCGTATTATGGGACGTCCTGATGAAGCCCGGGTAACCAAAGCGAAAATCCAAATGGAGGCTCTGGAATCGGCGCTGAAACTTTACAAACTCGATAACGGCAGTTATCCCACAACCGAACAAGGTTTGAACGCTCTGGTGGAACCCCCGACTGTTGGAAACATTCCCAAAAACTGGCGGCAGGGCGGATATCTGGAAAAGAACAAGGTGCCCAAGGACCCATGGGGAAATGATTTTGTCTACCTGAGCCCCGGCAACCACGGCGATTTTGATTTAACTTGCCTCGGCGCAGATGGAGAACCTGGCGGTGAAGGTGTTAATAAAGACATCAATAACTGGGAAAGTGAATAAGCAGGGTTATACGCTTGTCGAGATATTGCTGGTCATCGTCCTTATCGGAGTGATTTTGGTATTGGCCGTTCCCTCCACAAGGGATGTTTTCACCGGCGATAATCTCAAAAAGGCTTCGCGTCAATTTATAGCTCTGGAAAGAAAATTGCGCGTTGATGCAGTCAGGGATCAGATCACCTACATCCTCTGCATCGACGTGTCCAATTCCGCCTACTGGGTTATTACCTCGGACATGACGCCGGAAAAACAGGATGAAATAAAAAAAAGTCCGCAGCATCTGCCTTCAGATGTCGTCATCATGGACCTCGTAGACGAAAATAATCAAAAAACATCCGTGGGGGAGGCCAGGCTTTATTTTGAAAAAAATAATATCTGTTCTCCCGCCATCATCCATCTGGGATATGAAGATGACAAAATGACGATAGTGATAAATCCCTTTCTCGGCGTGACGGATATTTACGATAAATATGTTGATATTTCCATGAGTGGTTCCGGGCAATACGTTTCCAAATAAAGGACGGCGGCATGAAACTAAAAAAAGCGAACGGCTTTACGCTCATGGAAGTGATGATCGCTATCGCGATTCTGGCCATCGCGCTGGTTTCCGTCTTTCAATTGCAGTCACAGAGCATTTCCATGGCCACTGATTCTCGTTTTATGACCACAGCGGCATTGCTTGCCCAGAGCAAAATGGTTGAGATAGAAATAGCGCCTGCTCTATCCAACAGAAGCGACGATGGAGACTTCGGTCCCGATTATTCTCAATACACATGGCATCTGGAAATCAGCGATACCCAGTTGCTGCAGTTCAAGAAAATTGAGGTCACGGTAACCAACAAATTATTTATCCGTCGCGGAACCTATAAGCTTGTTCTTTACAAAAAGGCGGGAACGTAACTTATGGCCGGCCGGTTTATAAAAAAAATTAACGGCAACGGGGTTTTTCAACAAACCCATAATGGATTTACGCTGGTCGAGATATTGATTGCCATCTTTATTCTTGGTCTGGTTATGGCCACCGTTTATGTCTCATACAGCGGTATTTTAAAAACAGCGCATCAAATGGAGGAAGAACGCGTTATCTATAAAATGGCGCGCACGTCCATGGACCGGATGATAACAGATTTATCATCTCTGCAACCATCGATAGGCGCCTTTGACCTGCGCGCCGAGAAAATAAAGTTTAATAACCGTGAATTTCATACAATCACTTTCTGGTCGGCTTCCCATCTGGCCTTTGATGAAAATGAAGAAGAAGGATGCCCGGCCGCGATCGGCTACTATGTGCGGGAGGATGAAGATGGTAAAAGTTTTTCCTTGTGGAGAGCCGATGTGTTCGCCTCCAAACCGGATAAAACAAAAATTGCAAACGGCGGATTTATCATTTGCAAAAACGTGGATACCTTCAAGTTGACATTTTATGATTCCGAAGGCATAGAAACAGATGTATGGGATTCCTCTTCAACAGAGGGAAACCAGAACGGCAGAGTGCCCGCGGCAGTAAAAATAGAGCTTTTTCTGGTTAATTTAAATGATCAGGAAAAACCTTATAAATTTATGACAAAGATATTTTTGCCGGCTAAAAAATAAACGCTATGAAAAATAATATCCTTAACAATCGCGGAATAGCGCTGATCACGGTAATATTGATTATCGCTGTTTTAGTGGCCATCGTCATTGAATTAAACCGCTCATCGCGCGCGGATATCTACGACGCGGCCAACGTAAGCGACGGCATAAAATTAACTTATATCGCCAAATCCGGTTTTTATGGAGCGGCCGCCTTGTTGAGTAATTCCAAAAATAATTACGTCACCTTGCGCGACGACTGGGCGCACATGGAAACGATATCCCTGCAATCCAATACTCTTTTTAACGACGGGTATTTTATGGTCAGGGTTGAAGATGAAACCGGTAAAATTCCTCTGAATAAGATAGCTTATGAAAATGGATATTATAAGATGCTTATGAGGCTGCTTTTGCAGCCGGAATTCGGACTTGATGAAAAAACAGCTACTGAAATAGCCGATTCCATCGTAGACTGGATTAATCCGGATAATCAAGTTATGGGAGCGGGAGCGGGAAGCGCTTATTATCTTTCTCTAAATCCTCCCTACGAAGCAAAAAACGCTCCACTGGATTGCATTGAAGAATTGCTTATGATAAAGGGAATAACCAAAGAAATTTATTACGGAACAAAAGAAAAACCATCACTCGCGCAGTACGTTACCGCGGACAGCGATGATGGATCGATAAATGTCAATACCGCGCCGAAGATGGTTTTGCGTTCCCTGGCTGATGGTATCAGCCCGGAACTAGCCGATAAAATGGATGAATACCGCACAAATGCAGGCAATGATTTATCCAGCACCACATGGTTTCAGAATATGGCGGGAGTGACAATCGATCCGGAATTGCTGCTTACGGTAAACAGCGTTTATTTTAAAATTATATCCTCGGGACAGTTGAGCAGTATGGCGAAGACGATAAGCGGAATTGTAAAAAAATCAGGCAATAAATCCGTTCAGATCATTAAATGGAGGCAGGATTAATGCCGCAAACCATACTAGGCCTGGATATCGGCACAGATACCATTAAAGCGATCGTGTTAAGCTCTAAAGGTTTAACCGGCGGCCGCATTATTTCGGCCAGCAATCTGGATATCAACGCCTGCGGAGGAATTGAACCGGCATTAAAAAAACTGGCGGAAGATAAAACTTTTTCCAATATTCCCTGCTGTCTTTCTTTACCGCTTACAGACATCATGTTCAGGCAGGTTCGTCTGCCTTTTCACGATGACAATAAAATCAGAAAAACACTAGCCTTTGAATTGGAACCCCTCATCCCTGTTCCGATAGAAGAAGTGGTCGCCGATTACCTGATGATTCCCGGCGACGGACTCCTTGTGGCCGCACTCGCCAAAAATACCATCCGGGATTGGATAGAAAAAGTAGAAGGAATCCTGGGAGAAGTGTCCATCATTGATACATCGCCAACCGCTCTGGCTGCCCGGATAATAGACAGTAGAAAAACGGCTGCCTGCGGAATGATTCTGGACATCGGACACGATTCAACAACGGCGGCATTTTATGAAGACGACGCGATTGTCCATGTGCGTCTTCTGGCTTTCGGCGGCCGGCACATAACAGCGTCATTGGCGGCGGAGCTTTCCGTGAATATGGACAGAGCCGAGCAATTGAAAATCAGCGGGAATTATCCCGAAGCGGCCCTCCATGCGGGCGATACGTGCCGTAATTTTTGTTCAGAACTAAAAAATACCATTGAGTATATGAAGCTAACCGGCGTCCTGCGAAATGAGCCCGCGCAAATTATCACAACAGGCGGAGGCTCATTATTTATTCCCCTGCGAAAAGAACTCGAGGATTATTTTTCGTGTTCCGTGGAAGCTCTTGACCTTATCCGGTCCAAACAATTGGATATTGAAGAAAATATCCGAAGCCAATTTGACCCGCCAATCATGAATACGGCCATTGCCGCCGCGATGAGAATGTCCGCGGGCAGAAAATCTTTCAATTTCCGGCAGGGGGAATTCGCGGCCAATAACGCCAGCTTTAACTTCAAGGACCAATTAAAATGGGTGAGTTGGACTGCCGGAATAATTATTTTCCTGGCTATTGTCAATCAGTTTCTCGACTATGGCCTGAAAACTCAACACCTTAATAACATAAAAAAACAAATTGCTCATATCTTTAAGGAAAATATTCCCGAAGCAAAGAGCATGATTGATCCGGTGCAGCAACTTAAAACAAAACTTGCTGAAAATAAAAAGACCCTGGGTTTTTACGAGGGATTGCCGGAAGTGACAACGGTTGATTTATTGAAAGAAATTTCGGGCATCATCTCGCCTTCTCTGAATATAGTTATCACCGATTTAAATTACGAAAACAGCATGATCTTAATTAAAGGCGAGGCCAAAACGATTGATGAAGTCTCGGCCGTCAAAAATGATCTTTTGAAATCCAGATATTTTAAGAACGTAACCATGGGTTCAACCAGCCTTACCAAAGATGGCGGCAAAGTTAATTTCAACTTGAGGATTGACGTTAAATGATAAAATCATTCTGGAATAAATTAGACAAAAAACAGCAGAACCTTGCCGCTTTGGCCGCGATATTTATTGTGATCGCCCTGATTCTGCAAATAGTTGTTTTTCCTTTCTGGGACGCAAGGGAAAAACTGGCGAATTCCATAAAGATTAATCAGAAAAAACTGGCCGAGATCAGTGAACTCTCAACCGAGTTTACAGCGCTTACGGCAAAGACAGCCTCAATCATAAGCACTGTTTCCTCGCGCGGCGCTGATTTTGCTTTATTCTCCTATCTGGAAAAAAAGGCGACGCTGGCAAATGTCAGGGGGAGTATAAAATACATGAATTCTTCAACTGGAGCGCAATCCGCTTCCTTCGAAGAATCATTAATTGACATGAAACTCGAAAAAATTACCATTAAACAACTTACCGACTTTTTGTATTATGCCGAATCACCGGCGGATTTAGTAAGAATAAAAAAAATTACCATAACCAAAATGAAAGAGAGCCCCGAATACTTAAGCGCGCAGTTACAAATATCCTCTCTTCAACCGCTGACGCAACAACCCAGGGGCCGGTAATATTATGAACATCCTGAAAGAAAAATCATTATGGTTCATACTCTACGGAATATTTGTTACATTTGTATTTTTGTATCTGCTTTTCCCCTCGGATATTGCCATAAGCAGGCTGGAAGAAGCGGCTAATTCATCTGATCTTATTTTAAAAATGGATTCATTGCGGCCGGCCCTGCCTTTTGGTTTTAAAATGAAAAATATAAACATAAGTTCGTCGCCTGCCAATATTTACTTTCAGGGCGAGAGGCTCGATCTGCAATTTAATCCGTTCAGTATATTTCAAAAAAATAAGACTATTGGCCTGGCCGGCAGCGCTTATGGAGGCAATTTTTCCGGACGCTTTGGACTGGCTTCCTATTCTAAAATTTATCCGCCGGAAGAAGGCAAATTAAAATTTCAAAATATTGATCTGGCCAAATACGCTTTTATCAGAACATGGATGGGCCGGGAAGTTACAGGCAGGGCAAGCGGCATCTGGACACATGCCTTTAATAGCAGCGGGCCGGGAAGAAATCTTTCCGGAACCATCGCGCTTTCTCTAATCAAAGGCACTTATGCCCTGACCGAACCATTTCTGGGATTAAACAAAATTGATTTTGATCGCGGCGAAATCAATGCCCAGCTTAAAAATGGCGTGATCAGACTGGAAAAACTGCAGATATCCGGTCCGCAAATAGATTGTTTCTTAAGCGGTGAAATAGCGCTTGCTGACGATTTTAAAAACAGCCAGCTTAATCTAAACGGCGAGATGACCCTTTCAGAAAAGAAATCGGTTAAAATGAAAATCACGATCGGCGGAACATTGATCAATCCGGTATTCCGCTATATTTAACGGCAAAGACTATGTGGCTTAAAATAACGCAAACGATAAATGAGCACTGGAAACAAATAAGCAACATCAGCGCCATGGAGGCAATGAATGTTAATGCATTAAAGTCATTTTTAATCATTCTGGCCATCACGATATTGTCTTACGAAGCAACGGACCTCTTTTATAAAATAGTTAGTTTCCCTCTTATGAATCATGCCGTCGCCGTCAAAAGTGCCGGGGCGTCATCTGCTGTTAAAGACAATCGTCAGCGCGGCGCGCTTCAGGATTATGATATCATCTCCGGGCGTAATTTATTTCTCTCGACGCTGAAACCTGCGGGCGGCAATCAGTCGGACGGAGGAATTTTCGATTCCGATCAGAAAACTACTGATTTTGATTTGAAGGGAACCGTAGCCTTCAATTCCTCTTTTGGTTTTATTGTTGTGGAAGAACGCGCCAGTCACAAACAAAAATTATACAGGCTGGGGGATAAAATCGGCCCCGATAAGCTGGTTAAAATAACGCGTAACACGGCAACGCTGAGAAATGGCGGACGGGATATTATTTTAAAAATAAAAGAAACTTTAGAAGGGTCCTTGCTTTCGAACCCACCGGGTACCGGAAGGGACGGCGCGTCGTCCAGTAATTTAACTTTGAGCCGGAAAACTGTAAATGATAATTTTACTAATTTGAATTCCTTAATGAATCAGGCCGTTTTGCGCCCTTTCTTGAACAAAGGCGTGCAGGAAGGATACATTATTTCCAATATCGCTCCCAATAGTCTTTATGAAAAGGCCGGCCTGCGAAACGGCGATGTCATCATCGATATTAACAACAATAAAATGCAAAACGTCAATGAAATATCACAGATTATGAATTCAATGCAGTCCGGCAGCAGTATGGATTTGAACGTCAGGAAAAACGGCAAGACCGAAACCATTCATTATTCTTTTGAATGATCTGATCAGGAGAGTGAATTGACATGTATGCCGATTATTTTGGTTTAAAAGAAAATCCTTTCAGTTTGTCGCCGGAACCGCGTTATTTGTTTTTGAGCGATCAGCACCGGGATGCCTTGAATTGCCTCATTTACGGCATCAAAGAAAAAAAAGGCTTTGTTTTAATTTCCGGCGGCATCGGACTGGGGAAGACCACCATTTGCCGCAGCCTGCTTGCCTCCATGGATGATTCAGTGGAAACGGCGCTGATTTTCAATACGGCCATTTCCGAGCTTGATTTGCTGGAGGGGATTCTCGGTGAATACGGCGTTGTTATAAAAAAGGATGGAGTAAATAAAAAGTATTATATTGACGCTTTAAATGAATTTTTACTGAGCAACTATGCCGCGGGAAAGACAGCCGTGCTCTTAATTGACGAAGCGCAAAATCTTTCTCACGGTGTTCTCGAACAAATACGAATGCTTTCCAATCTGGAAACCGAGACGGAAAAACTCATACAGATAATATTAATCGGTCAGCCGGAACTGGCCAACACTTTAATGCTGCCGGCGCTGAGGCAGCTAAATGAAAGAATCACGGTAAGATATGATCTTAAGCCCTTCTCACCAAAGGAAGTGAGCGATTACATACAGCACCGTCTGGCCGTTGCGCAGGGTCCCGGCTCCATTAAATTTACGGCAAGAGCCCTAGACCTTATTTATGTTTTTTCTGAAGGCATTCCCCGCCGGATTAACGCCCTTTGCGACAGAGCGTTATTAATCGCCTATACAAAAAATATAAGCAAAATTGACCGCAAGATTATCAAACTGGCGGTTCACGATATCGGCCTTAACTATTTTCAGAAAACAATGAGCGGCGGCAGAAAAATATGGTTGCGCCTGACAACCTAGTTTCTACCGGAAATCCTTGACCAAAGGAATATTATGAGCTACATAAACGATGCATTACTTAAAGCCCAAAAAGAAAAGAATTCGCCTTACGCGGCTTATGAGACGACGCTTAAGGCCTCCGGCAAAAATATCAACAGGCCGCGAATAAGGCTATTGCCTGCGGGAATATTGATATTTCTTTTCTTGACGGCGGGAATGATTGTTCTGCTATATTGGCATGGAGAAAAAAAGATGCCGGCAGCGGCGCCTTTAAGTGTCTCTCATGTTCAAAGTATTGTACCGGCCAGGCCGCAGGTTGTTCAAAGTACGATACCGGACAATAAAAGCAAGACCGGATCAAATACAGCGGTCTCCGCAAAGGTTAAAATTGGGCGGGATAACGCCGATGCCAGAATTCTTTACGCACAAGCCATTAAAAAGCAGGAAGAAGGAAATTTAGATGAGGCCAAGAGTATCTATAAAAAAGTTATTAAAATCGATCCGCGAAACATACAGGCATTAAACAATCTGGGCGTGATTTACATGAATAAAAAAAAGTATAAATGGGCGATTATCCGCCTGAATGACGCGCTCAAGGTCAAATACAATTACCCTGACGCCCATTATAATCTGGCCTGTCTTTACGCTCAAAAAAATGATGAGGCCAAAAGCCTTTCCTATCTGAGGAATGCCATTGGTTTCAATCCGGAAGTGCGAAAATGGGCGAAAGATGATAATGATCTGAAAGTTTGGGCCGATTTACCCGAATTTAAAAAACTGCTGGAGAAAAAATGAATTTAAGATGAAAACTTTGCATGCATTTGTTTTAAAATCAGGTCTGTTTTCGGGCGTCATGATCGCGATGATCATCACGCTCTGCTTTTGCGGCCAGGCATTTGCGGCCCGTCTTGCCGGCACGGATGAAAACACCGGCACAACCACCGCGACAACCAATACCGCGGGGGAAATTATTAAAGCAACTCCGGCAGAAACGGCAGCCGGGGTTAAACAGGATAGCGTCACCGTGAAGCCTCAGACGGACGTGAAACAGGAAGGCGCAACACAGGAATCCGCAACCATTAAAGAAGAGAAGCAATCCGTCCATTCCTTAAAAAAAGAAGAACCTAAAAAATATGTGACCATTGATTTTGACAATGTTGATATAGGCGTGCTGGTAAAGTTTATCAGCGAACTTACCGGAAAAAATTTCATCATCGATGATAAAGTCAAAGGCAAGGTCACCGTCATATCTCCAAAAAAAATTCCGGTTGGCGATGTCTATAAAGTCTTTCTTTCCATTCTGGAAGTTAACGGATTTACAGTCGTCCCCGCGGGCAATATGATTAAAATCGTTCCCGCGTCTCTGGCCAGGGAAAAGAGCGTGGAGACAAGAATAAAAAATGAACCCGGCGCGCCGGACGACCGCATGGTGACCCAGATAGTTTCCCTGGAACGAGCCAATCCCGATGAAATCAAACGTGTTCTGGACCCTATTATTTCCAAATCCAGTTCGGTGATTTCTTATCCTCCGGCCGGCATTCTGGTTATCACCGATTACCTGTCCAATATAAAAAGACTGCAGGAAATTATACTCGCGCTTGATGTTGAAGGCGCGGGGGATCAGATATCCTATATTCCGCTGCAAAACGCTTCCGCTTCGGAAGTCGTGAAATCCGTAACCACCATCTTTCAACAGCGTCAGGGCAAAACAACCGCCATTAAATTTGTCGCGGATTCGCGCACAAACTCGATCATCATTCTGGGCAGTGTCGCCGATATGGAAAGCGTGCGCAAGCTGATCACGATGATGGATAAAGACGTGCCGCGCGGCGATTCCAATATTCAGGTCTATTACCTGCAAAACAGCGTTGCGGAAGACCTGGCAAAAGTTCTTAACAGCATTAAAGATTCAAGCGCGGCCGCGGCGACAAGCACCGCGGCAGGAAGCGCGGCAGGAGCGCAGAAAGCCGTAGCGCCCGTTATTTCCAAAAATGTTCAGGTTGTCCCGGATAAGGCAACCAATACACTGGTGATCATGGCCGAACGTGAAGACTATAAAATCCTGGAAAATATTATCAAACAGCTTGATGTGCCGAGAGCCATGGTTTACATTGAAGCTTTAATTATGGAAGTCAATGTCAATACAGATTTTCAACTGGGCGTTGAATGGCGAGGATTAAAAGAATTAAACGACTCATCAGCCGCCTTTATCGGTTCCGGCGGCGCGGGCACGACAACAAACCCGGGCGCATACAGTATTATTGACAGCATCGTTACGCCGGCCACGTCGTCCACGTCGACAACGACGACCACTTTCCCGAGTGGTTTTTCTCTGGGAGTTCTCGGCACCGGTATTACCATCGCCGGTGTTACGTTTCCGACAATCGGCGCCGTCATTCAGGCCTACAAGACGGATCAGGACGTATCCATTTTATCGACCCCGCAGATCATGACACTCGATAATGAGGATGCGGAAATCAATGTCGGCGAGAATGTGCCTTATATCACTCAGCAGCAGTCATCTACAACAAGCACGGCTGTTAATTATAACACGTATGAATATAAAGATGTTGGCGTGATCCTGGATATTACGCCGCATATCAACCAGGGGAACTTTATTCGTCTGAAAATATCGCTGCAGTCCACGAAACTCACATCTGCCGCCACTTCCACAACGCCAACCACTTTAAAAAGAACGGCAAAAACAACGACGGTGGTCAAAGATAACGAAACAATCGTTATCGGCGGTCTGGTGGGAGACAGTACGGAAGACGATGTATATAAAATTCCCCTGTTGGGAGACATTCCTTATCTGGGCTGGTTATTCAGAACACATTCCAATATACGGGAAAAAACAAACATGTATGTCTTTTTAACGCCGCATATTGTCCGCACCAAGCAGGATGCCGATAAAATTTACGATGAAAAAAGAGGATCCATGGGAGAAGTCGTGGAAGGCGTAATCAAGCTCAATGAAAAAACACCGGAGCAAAAGCCACAAAGCGAATCTAAACCCGCTGAAAATAAAGTTCCCGGCAAACCATAAATCACGGCAGAGGTCATCAATGTCCAGAATTCATACGGCCTTAAAAGCCTCTTCCAAAAAAGACAATGATTCCCCCGCTCCCCAAAAGGAACAAATGTCGGCGTTGGATGAAAAACTAATTTCCGCCGGAGTATCCAAAGAAATTTTAGCCGAAGCGCATAGTGATCCGGTAAAAAAAAGCAGCGGTTTTTTCGATTATCTTATCCGGAAAAAAGCTATTGGTGAAATTCACCTGCTTAAAATTCTTGCCGAACATTTCGGACTTTCCTTCAGGCAGGAACTGCCGATGGAAAGCGTCAATATCGATTTCACGCAAAACGTATCCATCCAATATTTAAAAAAGCACAAAATTATTCCGCTCATCACGTCCCAGGATCCGGTTATCGCGGTGAACGACCCTTCCAACTTCCATCCTGTTGATCATTTGCGGCAAATTCTGAAAAATCCGAATCTGCCCGTTGTCCTTTCCCCGCAGGACGTGATCATGGCGGCAATTAATATGGCTTACGATATGAGCCGCTCTTCAGCCAAAGACTATTTTGAAGAAATGAATGAATCGTCTACCGATGACCTTATTTCAAAGATTGATGAGACAGCCGATCTTCTCGATGAAAACAGTGACGCGCCCATTATCAAACTGGTCAATCTGCTGGTCTCCGGAGCGATTAAAGACCGGGCCAGCGACATCCATGTCGAGCCTTATTCCGGCTCACTGAAAATCCGCTATCGCATTGACGGCATTCTATACGATATTCTCAGTCTGCCGCGGAGAATTGAATCTCCCCTTGTTTCGCGTATTAAAATCATGGCCAAACTCAACATAGCTGAAAAACGTCTGCCTCAGGACGGACGCATTGAAATAAAAATAGCCGACCGCCTCGTTGATATACGCGTATCGGTAATTCCCACGGCTTTCGGGGAAAGAGTTGTTTTGCGTTTGCTGGACAAAACGGCCAATATACTGATGCTTGCCGATCTGGGCATGCATGATGACCGGATCAAACTTCTCAACAAACTGATCAAATCTCCTTACGGAATCATTCTAGTAACAGGTCCCACCGGCAGCGGCAAAACAACCACGTTATACGCGGCGCTTTCCACCATCAATCATCCGGAAATAAATATTATCACCATAGAGGACCCGATTGAGTATCAGATGGACGGCGTCGGGCAAATTCAGGTCAATCCCAAAATAGATCTGACTTTTGCCGCGGGGCTCCGTTCCATCGTCCGCCAGGACCCCGATGTTATCCTGATTGGTGAGATCCGCGACCGGGAAACGGCGGAGATCGCCATTCAATCATCACTGACCGGCCATCTTGTTTTCTCCACCCTTCACACCAATGACGCGGCCAGCGCCATCACCAGATTAATTGATATGGGCATAGAGCCTTTTTTGGCGACGTCATCAATTATCGCGATCATAGCACAGCGGCTTGTGCGCGTTTTGTGCCCACATTGTAAAGAGGTTTATGTGCCGGACGAGGAAACGCTCGATAATCTGGGCTTAAGCCGGCAGGTCCTGCAAAACAATACCTTTTACCGGAAAAAAGGCTGCAACCTGTGCATGCAAACGGGTTTCCGGGGCAGAACAGCTATTTTTGAAATTTTGATTGTTGATGAAGAAATCAAAAGGCTTGTTTTAAAAACATCTGACGCCAACCAGATTAATGAACTGGCCTTGAAACAGGGAATGATAACGCTGCAAAAAGACGGCATTGATAAAGTCCTCCACGGTATAACGACGACAGAAGAAGTCTTGCGTGTAACGCGTTCTCTCAATCGCAAGGATGATATCGTGCTGGAGATCTAACCTAAGCGGCATGTAGCCGCGACGCAAAGAAGAATCAAAGATGATAGAATTTTATAAAATGAGCGGCAGCGGCAATGATTTTATCATTATCGACAACCGCGATTTATCCCTGAACGTTGGCGATCTGCCGGCTTTCGCGCGGCGGGTTTGCGCGCGTAAAATTTCTGTCGGCGCGGACGGTCTTTTTTTTATTGAACCGTCCAAATCCGCTGATTTCAAATGGCAGTTTTTTAATTCCGACGGCTCTGTGGCGGAAATGTGCGGCAATGGCAGCCGATGCGTGGCCCGGTATGCTTATATGAAAGGCATCGCCGGGGCAAAAATGTCCTTTGAAACCATCGCAGGCATCATCAACGCCGAAGTCAAAGACGATGTTATAAAGGTAAAACTGACCGATCCATCTGCCGTAAACACGGAAATTGAAATAGAGGCGGACGGACAAAAATTTATTCTGGACAGTGTTGACACGGGCGTACCTCACGCGGTCGTTTTTGTCGATGATCTTGATCATTGCGACGTCCATAACGACGGCCGCCGGATCCGTTGTCACAAACACTTTGCTCCACGGGGTACAAACGCCGATTTTACCGTCGTTTTGGACCGGCATAAAATAAGAGTGCGCACATACGAACGCGGCGTGGAGGGTGAAACGCTTGCCTGCGGCACCGGCATGGTGGCGGCGGTTTTGGCGGCGGCGCAAAGAGGTCTTGTGAAATCCCCCGTAGACGTACTCGTGCAAAGCGGCGAAACACTGCGCGTTTATTTCGAAAATCAAAACGGCCTCTGGCGAGAGATTTATCTTGAAGGCAAAGTAAAAATAGTCTATCAGGGATTTCTTTTTGAAGAAGCTTATAAATAATTAATATTTGATGAATTCTGGAGGATATTTATTTTGAAAACAGCCGAAAAGCTAACGAAGATACCGCCGTATCTTTTCATGGAACTGAGAAAAAAAATCAATAAAGCCAAGGCCGACGGGATAGATGTCATCTCCCTGGCCATCGGCGACCCGGTGGAGGCGACACCTGATTCTATCATTGATGAGCTTTGCGCCACATCGCGCGATCCTTTAAATCATCGTTATCCGACTGATGAAGAAAAGGGAATGCTTTCGTTCCGCCGTGAAGTAGCCAAATGGTATGAGACTCGCTACGGCGTGCAACTTAATCCGGAAAATGAAATTCTGGGGCTGATCGGTTCTAAAGAAGGCTGTCATCATTTTATTATAGCGCGGGTGAACCCGGGCGATACCGTTTTAATGACAGATCCCGGCTATCCGGCCTATCGGGCAAGCATTTTGCTGGGCGGCGGCATTCCCTATAACGTTCCCATTTTGCCGCAAAACAATTACCTGCCGGTATTTGAAGAAATCCCTACGGATATCGCTCAAAAAGCAACCGCCATGTTCCTTAATTATCCTAATAATCCAACAGGCGCGTGTGCGACTCCGGAATTTCTAAACAAACTTGTTGAGTTTGCTCGACATTACGACATTGCCGTTTGTTACGATAATCCCTACAGCGAAATAGTATTTGCCGGTCAGAAGCGCGTAAGTTTTCTAATGGCGCCGGGTGCTAAAGATGTCGGCATCGAATTGAACTCTCTGTCCAAACCGTTCAATATGTGCGGTTGGAGGCTGGGCATGGCCTGCGGCAACCCCGAATTAATCGCCGCCATCAGCAAGGTAAAAGAAAACACGGATTCGGGAATTTTTAATCCCATTCAATTCGCGGGCATCAGAGCGCTCCGGCATGAAGCCCCTTTTATAGAAAAAATGATTGCGTTGTATGGAAAACGCCGTGAACTGGTGCTCAAAACCTTGAAAAAAATCGGCATTGACTTCAATCCGCCGCGTGGTACATTTTACCTGTGGGTTCCCGTGCCCGTCGGTATAACATCACTTGAATTTACCAATCGCCTGTTTGACAAAACGGCGGTCGTTGTAGCTTCCGGCACGGCTTACGGACAATACGGCGAAGGTTTTGTGAGGATATCGCTTACCGTCCCTGATAAAAGGCTGGAAGAGGCGATGGAGAGAATAGAAAAAGAATTCATTAAGTAGCTTCCGTATTCTTCGTATAACTTTGTTGTCAGCTGCGCAGTCAGCCTCGACGTATTATCATATACGTCTGCGTTGCCTGCTCGCTGCCGCCGCGTTCTACTTTGAAAACGAAAGCTACTTTTCCAGTTAATTGGAGATATGATAACCACCTAGTTCTACTTTGTATAGGAAAGCTGCATGGCTTTCGTCATTTAGTTGGCTTTGAGTCGCATTTTCTTCTTAACTCGGCAAGAAACCATTTAAGGCATAAGGATTAATTATATGCGTATCTTAAAAAAAATCATCATCGGGTTGTTGGTTTTTGTAATTATTTTGGGAATTGCCGGTTTTTTTATCGCTCCGCCTCTTGTCAGGCCGCTGATCATGAAAAAAATGTCCGCCGCGCTGCATCGAAAGGCGTCCATAGATAAAATCAGCATAAATCCTTATGCTGTTTCAGTGACAATAAAAGGATTTACGCTGGAAGATCCCGGCATGACGAAACCTTTTGTCGCTTTTGACGAGCTCTATGTTAATGCCGATCTGACGTCTTCTTTGTTTCGCCGGGCATTAATTCTGAAAAAAATAACCCTGAAGAATCCTTATGCGGGTATTTCCCGCAAACCGGACGGCTCCTACAATTTCTCCGATCTGCTTCCCCATGATGAGATTAAAGCCGAAACAAAAACCCAAAAGGAAGAAAAACCATTCCTTTTCTCACTGAATAATATTCAAATTATCAATGGAAGCATCGATTTTCAGGATGCGCCGAATAAGACAAGTCATACCGTGCGGGAAATGAATATCTCCATCCCTTTTATATCCAATATTCAATACTATTTGACCAACTATGTGGAACCTAGATTTTCCGCCAGAATAAATGATAATAAGTTTGAGCTTGTGGGCAAGACCCAGCCTTTCCTGAAATCGCGCGCCACCAGCTTTGACGTGGATATCCAGGATTTAGATATTCCTTTTTATCTCAACTACATTCCCGCGAAGATGAACTGTCAATTAAAATCCGCGCGGCTGGACACGAAAATGAAAGTCCATTTCATTATGAACAGGGATAAATCTCCCTCGCTTGCCCTTTCCGGAGGGATAACTTTACGAAAAATAATTCTTGATGATTTACAGAACAACAAAATTCTGCAGATTCCGTCTTTGAATATTGATATAACTTCGGTTGAGCCTCTTGTGCCCGATATCCATCTCGCTCAAATAGAACTGCAATCCCCAGAGCTTGTTATCCGCCGTGACAAACAGGGTGACATAAATCTTCTCAATCTTACAAAAAAGCAAACAGGGAAATCAGCTCCCAAAAAAGAAGAAGCGGCAAAAAGCAACGGTAAGAAATCCGATTTAAAATTCATGGTTGATCATGTTGTGCTGGAAAAAGCTGATATTATCTTTATGGATTCTCAGCCTTCGAATCAGGTTAATGTTCGTATTTCGCCGCTCAGTTTTACGGCGTCCAATATTTCAACGGAAAAAGGAGAACCTGGAAAAGTTGAGTTGTCCGGCGTTCTGAACAAGAAAAGCGAAATCAAAGCTGCGGGAAATCTTGCCATAGAGCCGCTTGGCGTTGATTTAAAGCTTGACTTAAAAAATATCAATATCAGAGATTTTCAATCTTACTTCACCGATAAGGTAAAAATAGATGTCACCCGCGGCGCAATTTCGACCGCCGGTAATTTTTCTCTAACCAAAGATAAAAAAAATGAATCGGTTATTAAATACGCCGGGAATCTTTCCGTATCCAATCTGGCTACTATGGACAAGGCGCAGTCCAATGATTTTCTAAAATGGAAGAGGCTTTCGTTTGATCAGATTAAATTCGGATACAATCCTTTTTTTGTGCACATTGACACGATATATCTGGCTGATTTTTTCTCGCGAATTATTATCAACCCCGATGCAACCATCAACATTCAGGATATATTCAGCGATAAAGAAGCAAAAGACGCGCAGTTAAAACAGCCGTTAAAGCAGGAGGAAAAGAAATCCGCGAAAGCTCCGGTAAAAGAAAAGCAGGAACCCGCGGATATTAAAATAGGCAAGATAATATTTAACAACGGGCATGTTGACTTTAGCGACAAAAACATCAAGCCGAACTATTCGGCAAACATGCTCAACCTAACCGGCAGTGTTACGGGTCTCTCATCCAAAGAATTTTCCCGAGCAGATGTCGCGCTCAAGGGCAATTTGGGATACGGCTCCCCGATCGATATTTCAGGCAAAATCAACCCGCTGTGCAAAGATCTTTATGCCGATATTAAAGTCAGTTTTCAGGATATTGAACTAAGTCCGCTGACGCCGTATTCCGATAAATTTCTGGGATATCCCATAACCAAAGGCAAACTGACCTTTAATGTTTCCTATCTGATTGATAAAAGAAAACTGAATTCCGAAAACAAAATTATCATTAATCAACTGACCTTCGGCGATAAAGTGGAAAGTCCTAACGCCATAAAAGCGCCGGTGACGCTGGCCGTTTCGCTTTTGACCGATCGCAATGGACAAATAAATCTGGACATTCCTGTTTCGGGAAGTCTGGATGATCCGAAATTCAAAATCTGGCCTATCGTCTGGCAGGTTATCGTCAACCTCATCACGAAAGCGGTTACTTCACCTTTCGCTCTGCTTTCATCTTTAACCGGTGGCGGGGAGGAATTGAGTTTTATCGAATTTGATTATGGAAGCGCCGCTGTTACAGATGATGGTCAAAAGAAATTAAATATGATAGGCAAAGCTTTGAGTGAACGTCCTAATATAAAACTGGATATTGAAGGATACGTTGACGGGCAAAAAGATAAGGCCGATTTAAAAAGGGCGGAATTTAATCGTCAAATCAAAGCGCAGAAGTTAAAAGAAATGCTGGCAAAAGGTGAACAGCAGGTCTCTCTCGCGCAAATCACGCTCTCCGGACCGGAATACGATAAGTATCTTAAGCAGGCTTACCGCGCCGCTTCGTTCTCCAAGCCGCGTAATATTCTGGGTATGCAAAAAGACCTGCCGCCCGCCGAAATGGAAAAATTAATGATGGCCAATATTGAAATAACGGACAGCGATCTGCGTCAGCTCGCCGCAAAGCGCGCTCAAAGTGTAAAAGAAATGCTTCTTAAGTCCGGCAACATCGCCGCCGATAGAATATTTATCGTGGAGCCAAAAACTCTTGAGCCCGAGAAAAAAGAAAAAGTTAAAGACAGCCGGGTAAATTTTAAACTGAAGTAAATAATTTTGTGGTTTTAGTTTTGATATTAAAAAGTAAATCAGAAGAAGGAATGTTTTTATGGAAATGGGCATATTGGGGCTCCCCTTAAGCGGGAAAAGCACACTATTTGAAATCATGACGGGCATGGAAAGCGGCCAGTCTCACAATGAAACGGTTGTGCGCTGTCAGGCTTCAGTGCCCGATGAGCGTTTCGATAAACTCGTCGAAATATATAAACCGGCAAAAGTTTCACCGGCCAAAGTCCCCATAGCGGATGTGCATGCCGTTGGCGAGCATCCGTGGGAAGCAATCCGTCAGAACTTAAGCGGCACAGACGGGATTCTGCACGTCGTTGATGGCTTTTCCCTACCTGATGTTCAATTAAGCATAGAAGCCTACCGCAAACTGGAAGATGAGTTGATTCTTTCCGACTTAATAATCATTGAAAAAAAACTGGAGCGTCTCTCCAAAATGTCAAAAAAAGCGGTATCATTGCAGGAGACTGCGCAGAATGACCTTCTGCCGCGATTAAAAGAATGTCTGGAAGCCGGCAAGCCCCTGCGCAAAGCAGGACTTGCGCCCGCGGAAATTTTTACGCTGCGAAGTTTCTCCTTCTGGACTATCAAGCCTGAACTGGTTGTGATCAACATGGCTGAAGATAATCTTTCTTTTGCCGACGCATTTGCCAGGGAGGCAAAACTGGACGAACCGGTCATGGGTATTTGCTGCAAGATTGAGGCGGAACTCGCCGGACTCGATGCCGCGGATCAAAAAGAATTTTTATTATCCATGGGAATCACGGAACCCGCGTTTGGACGGATTATCCGCGCATCTTTTTCTCTCCTGGGGCGCATGTCTTTTTTTACCGTCGGCGAGGATGAAGTCAAAGCATGGGTTATCCCTCTTCAAACCAAAGCGCCCAAAGCTGCAGGCGCCATTCATAATGACTTTGAACGGGGTTTTATCAAGGCAGAAATTATGCACTATAATGATTTCATCGCCCACGGCTGCTCCACCACGCAAGTAAAATCAGCCGGACGCCTGCGTCTGGAAGGCAAAGACTATATCGTGCAGGACGGAGATATCATAACTTTCCGTTTCAATGTCTGACACCAAACCAAAAATATCGTAATATAATTGAAGCTCATTGCGACAAGCAGCGGAGAATCTTCAATTCTTGTGGAACAATATTATTCAATAACAGCATGCTTCTCTCGCAAAAGCATGGCTGCCGAATTTAAGATAAGTGACCGTTTGGGAAGAACAATCATATGACATTAACCCTTGCAAAAAAGGAATTGACAAATAAAATATAACACGGTTTACTCTCTTAAAAAGTAATGCTTTGAAATGGCAGGTATAATTATTTTCTACTAAAAACATTTTATTTCGGAGGAAACATGAGGATTCCCGCAAAAATTCTTGCTATTTTAATTCTTTTAACCGCCATTTATACGGTTATTGCCTGTGATAAGCCCAATTTAACTGCTGGTGACATTACAACAACACCAACAACAACGAATTACACAGTAACTTTTGATGACGCGTTTAGTAATAACGGAAGCACAACAACAATGGCGAGACCGGCTACCATAACGGTGACGTCCCCGGCAACAACTATTAGCGCATTACCGACACCGCCGACCATGTCTGGGTATACCTTTGGCGGCTGGTGGTCATATGGGGGCGGTACGGGTATACAGTTTACTGCCAGCACAACCGTTACTTCGGATGTAATCGTTTACGCGTATTGGTATAAATACCCGGTAACTTTTAAAACCGACAGTTCAACAGTTTATGCCACGAGAGGAACAGTACCACCCTCAACTTTTGTTGACTATTTCCCCACGTCACCGACCAAGATCGGATATATATTCGCCGGCTGGTATACGGCAATAAATGGTGGTGGTACTCAGTTTTTTGGCAACACAGAAGTTGCTCCTTCAGGAATTACAGTTTATGCTAATTGGATTCCCAATGCTGAAACCGTATATGCGGTAAATTATGATGGTAACGGGGGAACTTCGATCGGGGCACAATATGTTATTTCGCCCGCAACTACAGTGGGTGCTTTACCTACACCTCCCACGCAACTGTTTTACGTTTTTGCAGGTTGGAACACACACTCAGATGGTAGTGGTACTTCGTTTACTGCCAGCACTCCCGTTACAGCAGATATTACAGTTTATGCCCAATGGAGCTCTAATCCTGGATTTACAGTAACATACAATAGCGGATGGGGAACCTCTGTAGACGCACAATATGTTATCCCGCCAGCAACCACAGTGGGTACTTTGCCAACAGCTCCTACAAAACCATGTTACACTTTTGGCGGCTGGTATACAGCGGAAAATGGCGGAGGTACTTTGTTTACTGCCGTCTCTCCCGTTACAGCAGATATTACAGTTTATGCCCAATGGACATGGGTGGGCAGCACAACAACACCAACAACTTATGCAATAGGTGATCCAGGACCGAGTTGTGTCGGCAAGGTATTCTACATAGAGGGCGGAGGATCCAGTGGCACGCATGGGTTAGAGGCAGCACCTCCGGGTTGGTATGATTGGTATTCCTCTGATGCGGATCCTTCATTAGCATGGATATCCGGAGATCCTGTAACAGATTCAAGCGGCAATGTAACTCAACAAACGCAAATAACTTTAAATGGCAATACGTCAACTGCAATAGGAACAGGAAAGGCAAATAGTGACGCCATTATAACGCAATCTGGAACTACGGCAAGTTCGTATAGCGCGGCAGCAGTTTGTGAAGCTTATGTTGGAGGCGGCTTCAAAGACTGGTTTCTGCCTTCGCTAGATGAATTAGCCCAGTTATATGCGAATCAGGATGTGACGCGATGGGGTGGGTTTCAGAACCGTTATTGGAGCTCGTCTGAGTATAATACATGGTACTCCTGGTCCCAGTACTTTTACGACAGCACTTATCCCGGCATTCAGGCAAGTACTCTCAAGAGCGCTGCGCTGCCTTTTCGGCCTGTTCGTGCTTTTTAACAATTATTTTTATGTCTCTATAAACGTTAGGGGGGGGATAACCCCTTTAACGTTTATTTGTCACAAAGCCTTCTCCAGGATCGACCCTTCAATTTTTCCTTGACATAAAAAAAGTAAGTTCTTAAAGTTTTTCCATAAACAAATAATGTTTTAATAAATCCGATATTGAAAGCTCTGCATTTGCCACATGAAGGTTTTACTTGTAAATCCCATCACACGCAACACTTCTTTATCCTCACCGGATCTGGGATTAGGTTATCTGGCCACAAGCCTGGAGAAAGAAAATCATCAGGTTGACATACTGGATTGTGTCAATCTCAGACTGACTTTTGAAAAATTTGAGAATTACATTGCCCGTATTGATTTTGATGTTATCGGCTTCAGAGTATTTTCCACGGATTTGCTATACGTTAAGAAATCTTTGTTGATCGTTAAAAAGAGACGTCCGGATGCTAAGATTATTCTTGGCGGAGCTCATCCATCAGCCTTCCCGGAACAAACACTGCACTATTTTGAAGAAGCCGATTTTGCCATCAGAGGCGAAGCGGAAAAAGGGTTAGCGGATCTCATAAGATATTTTATTGATCCGTATATAGTCCCAAAAAAGAATATTCCCGGTTTGATCTGGAGAGAAAACGGAGAAATAAAAATCAACCCTCCTTTGTTTCTTGAAAATTTGGATTTGCTGGGGTCTCCTGATTGGAATCTGATAAATCCCCGCAACTATCCTTTTCAAACATCTTACCTGACAAAATCAAAAATTGTCGCTCCTCTTGTCATGACACGGGGGTGCCCTTACCGCTGCACATTCTGCTCCTGCCGCTCGGTAACCGGGCACCGGATACGGTCTCACAGCGTTCCTTACATCATAGAAGAGATAAAATATTTGAAATCAAATTTCGGAATAAAAGAGATATGTTTTATTGATGATAATTTTCTGGTTCTCAAACATCAGGTCATTGATCTGTGTGAACAGATCATTAAACAAAAACTTGATATTAAGTGGTCTTCTTTCGGCATTCGTCTGGACCTGGTTGATAAAGATATATTATGTCTCATGGAACAATCGGGTTGTTACTTACTTACCGTCGGAATAGAATCGGGGTCACAACGAATTCTCGATCACATGAAAAAATATTTAACGCTTGATCTTATCAGGGAAAAGATAACCCTTATTTATACTACAACCAGTATTAAAATTATCGGCAATTTTATTCTGGGTTACCCCATGGAAAGACAAGAGGATATTTATAAAACCATCCGGCTTGCCAAAACCCTTCCTCTCTATGGCGCTAATTTTTTCCCCTTTCACCCCACACCGGGGACTGAAATATGTGACGAATTGATGGCTAAAAAAGAATTAAAGGATATCCATTGGGAACGGATGGGACAAGACCGTCTGCCTTATATTCCCGAGGGCATAACCAGACAAAAGTTTACATGGTTATTTGTTCTGGCATTCATCAATTTTTACATGAGACCCAAAATTATATTAAATGTTTTTCTGGCAATCCGGTCACTGAATCGATTAAAATATATTTTCCATAGAATCTTTGGAATCATTAAATGAATTTCAATTTATCTTCGTTTTGAGGAATTATCTCGCAGACGATGTTCAATGAAATTGATTCCCTTTTTTCATTGATATTACCGGTGTAATTTTACTTGCGTCATTTGAATACTATTATGCCTTGACACTAAAAATCATATTACTTATACTTTACGCCCTTAAAAGCAAAGTGTTTATCCAGGATTAAAAATTAAAGCCGTATAAAGAAGGTTTTGTGGTTGTTTTTGTTTCCGGACATAAAACAATCCTTATACACTCACGATAAAGTTACCTGACGATAAATTATATGAAAATAGCTTTTGCCTCTATGGCCTACGAATCCCTGGCAATATCAATACTATCGGCCATCGCGAAGAAAGAAAAACATTCTGTAAAATTGATCCACATTCCTACGATTTTTAAAGATGGTTCTACCAGGGAATTTAAGCGGCTGGCAAAATTCTTCAGCAACGACCAAGAAATTTTTAAACAACTCAAAGCCTATCAGCCGGATTTAATCGCCTTTTCCGTGGTAACATTTGATTATCAACGGGCTCTGCATTATGCCGAAGCTTTTAAAAAAATTTGCCCTCGGGCAAAAATTGTTTTTGGCGGCATACATGTATCTTCCGTTCCCGAATTAGTGATATCCAACGAATTCATAGATTATATAGTCATCGGCGAAGGAGAAGTTGCCTTTTCCGAAATCATTAAGCATATTGAAAAGGGCGATTCTTCCGAGCCGATCGTAAACACATGGTATAAATCAAATAACAACATCATCATTAAAGGCAAACAGGCCGGTTTTATTCAAAACCTCGATTCCCTTCCTCATTTTGACAATGAAATATGGGCGGACTTCTTCCCCTTAAAATCATATTATCTTACAATGACGTCCCGGGGATGCCCCTACAATTGTTCCTATTGTTTCAATCATTTCTTCAGAGAAATTCCCGAAGAGAAATCAAATTACATCAGACGGAGAAGTGTTGAACATGTCATTGAAGAATTAACCTATTATAAAGAAAAATACAAAATTGAAATCATAGAATTCTGGGATGACATTTTTATTCTTGACAAAAAATGGCTGAAGGAATTTCTGGAAGCATACAAAAAAGAAATAGCCATTCCCTTCAAATGTTACATACACGTTAATCTCTTTGACGAAGAAATGGCAATTCAACTGAAAGATGCCGGTTGCAAATGGGTGGATTTTGGAATTCAAAATATCAATGAAGAATATCGTAAAAAAATTCTAAAACGCCCTGAAACAAACGCGGATATCATTAAAGCCCTGAAGATTCTGAAAAAGCATAAAATTGTCTCTTTTGCCGACTATATTGTTGGATTGCCCGGAGACACGATAGAGCATTATGAGGAGGCAAGACGGTTCTTTATTGAAAACATGCCCGATATCATCGAACCTTACTGGATGTCTTATCATCCCAGGACAGAAATTATTGAAAATGCTCTTGAGCACAACATCCTTGATCATGAAAAGATGAATTTAGTGAATCACGGCATTAATCCTCACAGCTATTTTGAAAGCCCCCCTGCTTCCAAAGATTTTCACAGTGAGTATTATTTTATCTTCAAAGTTCTCCCCGCTTTGCCGGTCTTTTTAAGAAAGAAACTCACCTATAATGTTTCCAGAAAAATACCTTCTTTCATAAAATGGCCTTTTTTTATTTGTTCTATCTTTTTCCTGGCGATTAAATATAATAACCCTCGAATAAAATTTATGATGGCATTATATATGAAAGAAGTTTTCCGGACTTTGAAATCGAGATTTTCCCGTAAAAATTATGTCTGATAAAATATAATCGGACACCGCGCTTTCATCCACATTCAGAATTAATTTTTACGAAAATTTATTAGCGATTCATATTGACTTTTACTGGAGCCGATGACCAGAATCGAACTGGTGACCTACTGATTACGAATCAGTTGCTCTACCGGCTGAGCTACATCGGCATCCATTTTTAATCGATACCCCGATAAGGGGTACTTTATTTATCTTAAGGGGTATTTCTTGTCAAGTTTTTACGTGATTCAGAAATATGGAGATTTAACATGATTATTGTTCTTTTGATATTTTTATGTCTATACAGCGGCATCAACTTCTATGCTTTTTTTCAGGCAAAAAACGTTTTCCATTTTTCCGGCACAACGGAAATTGTAATAATAACTTTACTTATCTTTCTGATCCTGGCTCCAATAATAATACGAATTATCGAAAAATTTCATAGGGAAACACTGGCCCGGTCAATTGCCTATTTGGGCTCTTTCTGGATGGCTTTTGTTTTTTTGTTCTTCTTTCTAAATATCACGCTGGACACGGTAAGATATGTATTTTGTTTTTTTTACCAAAGCAAAGAAATCTTCCTGCTGAAAAATATTTTTTTTAGTTTGGCTGTCTTTCTTTCCATTATTTTTGTCGTTTATGGATTCTTTGATGCCCGGAGGATCAGGGTCAAGAAATTGGAAATCCATACTGACAAGTCACTATCCAACAATGGGAAAATCCGAATTGTCCAAATATCCGACGTGCATATCGGCTTAATTATCCGGAATAAACGTCTGAAAGTGATTCTGGATCGAGTAAAGGAAGAAAAACCCGATATTCTGGTTTCTACAGGAGACCTGCTGGATGGTGAACTGAGTTACGTTACACCGGAAGCAGTGCAACTGGCAGAAATAAAGCCAATGTACGGTAAATATGCGATTCCGGGTAATCATGAGTATTACGCCGGAATCGAAGAAGCTATGGAATTCACTAAAAGCGCCGGGTTTGAAATTTTAAGGGACAAAAGCAGACAAGTGGCGGGAATAAATATTATTGGCCGGGACGATATAACCGGCAGAAAATTAGGTTTAATACAAAATAGCCCTCATTTATCGGAATTGCTGCCGGCCACTCCGGGTAACGCATTTATTCTATTGCTAAAACATCAACCCGCCGTTCATGAAGACGCGAATTTTAATTTACAACTTTCTGGCCATACGCATAATGGTCAAATTTTTCCTTTTAAGCTGGTCACACGATTATTTTTCCACCTAAATCACGGATATTACAAGTTGGGAGAAAATAAATCGGTTTATGTCACGTCAGGCGCCGGCACTTGGGGACCGCCCGTGCGCTTATTCGCGCCGCCGGAAATTACGGTAATTGATTTAATCGGAAAAAAAGGTAATTAGATTAAATATATAAATATTATTGATTTTAACGCGACATTGATTCAATTTAAACATTTTTTACTTTTTTATAAATAACATATAATTTTCATGAACAAATAATTAAAGAGAATTACAAAAAATCGGCCTTTCCTGGAAATTGCAACAACAGGGAAAATATATATTTTCCCTAATAAAATTCGGTTTTTCCTTGACATTTCGGCTGAGCTTCTATATTAATATTGATATTTGAATAGGTTTATTCAATGCGTCAAAAGTATTGACTTTTGTAAGTTATTAGTTTGTTTTTGAACCACCAGAGAGTATCGTCATTTATTTTGATTGGAAATTAAACTAAATTAAGTAACTTATGACAATTAAATAAAGTACTATTTTAACAAAATAATTTCAATATATTGCTGTTTGAATCAATCGACTTAAGTTATGCGCTTTACTTGAATGTGACTGTGGAGAATTTCGTAAATATTTTAACCAAAAGGATATCTGATGAAAAGCAGGATTTTTATCAATTTACTTTCAATGGTTTTTATTACGTGTTCATTATTTGCAGCAACTCCCGTCATGGCACAGGAACCGGCCAAAGGATCGCAAGTTGTTCTAAAAGCAATTAATGCGGATGACGCGGAAAATGCGGTTGATGATGAAACTTCTCAAAGCTCTCAACCAAAAGCAAAAAAAGTTAAGAAAAATGAAAATTTGCCTCAAAGTCCCCAACCGGAAGCTACAGATCTGAAGACAGAACTGAAGAATGAATCTCCTGAAACTCTTGAGCAAAAAGTAGAAGCATTAAGGCAGGAAATTCAAAAAATGCGCTCTGAGAATGAGGCGCGAAAAAGACTGGAGGTGCCTGAAGAGGAAAAGACTAAATCGACAGAAGACATTCTTTCCGCCGTTGGCAATCAATATGTTCTCTTAAAAAAGGGTATCATCGGGCTCCAATATTCTTTGAATTATGCATACTATTCCAGCGATGTCGTAAGTTCATCCGTGATTGAAAGCAGATCCAATCATAACTTAACCAACACGATTATTCTTCAATACGGTCTGCTAAATAATCTTACCATGTATGGCAATGTTCCCTTCGATTATAAGTACAACGCGGTAGGGACGTCATCCTCTCAGGAATCAACCAATTTAGGAGATATATCCTTAGGGCTTCAGGTACAGCCATTTAAGGCGGGGGGTTATCTCCCCACAACCATAATCACCCTCGGCGTTTCCATACCCACAGGAACCAGCCCTTATGCGATTGACACGAACAATTCACTGTCAACCGGCGCAGGTGTCTATTCAATCAGCGGCGGGGTTTCTCTAAGCAAGGTTTTAGATCCTCTTGTTGCCTTTGGTAACCTTACCTATGCCTACAATTTCCCTGAAAGCGGCTTGTCTGCAACATGGGGGGGGGGGGGCTATGTAAATGAAGTTGATCTTGGTAGCAGCATTGGCTGCTCTTTTGGATTTGGTTATGCCCTTTCTTATCAAGCTTCTTTGAACATGGGCACTCAACTTACTTACAGTTTCAGTAGTAAATACCACCTGAATGGTGGCACGACATATGAAACTGGCAGTGCCCTTTCCGCTATGCTTAACATAGGAACAGGATGGCGATTGAGTGAAACGAGATCCGTAAATGTGACAGTGGGTATAGGAATGACCGTTAATGACCCTGATATATCTTTGACGTTTACCGTGCCGTTTGAATTTTAAGGATATTTTTCAAAGTTAACAATACGGAGCAGAAAATACTTAACAAAATATTATAGACTCGGGATAGTTTTTCCGTAGGCACTTTAAAATAAATTAAAGAGTTGAAATTCCAAAAATAACGGGATCTATGACATTATATATTTGATGCTATTCTTTTGCGCCATTTTGCAGGGAAAGGCGCTTGTTTAAAATATATTTTTATAATAAAATAACTGGTGTCTATAGTAATGACAAGAGTTTTAAAGCTCACAATTTTTATCGCCCGTTTTCCACTATCGGCATCTCTTTTTTTTCGGAATAAAACACATAGCGTAAATGCATTGTCACGTTTGCATACCCCTGCTATTTTCGTTACGTGCATCATCGTAGCCGCAAGCCTGTTTCTCAGAATACCGCAGGCTGAAGCTATGTTCACGGAGGATGTCGCCATTGATCCGGAAGCTATATCTCTGGCGAATACTGTTACAGCTCGCCCGCCGGGTATCGCCGCACTCCATTACAATCCTGCCGGGCTCTCCCTCATGGGTGACGGTGATTTTATCACCCAGGGGCTTGTGGGCGCTGTTATCAAGAAGACGAATACATTTACACAAGACCCCAACTACAGGGGATTTAACGATATTCACGACAACTTGATTAAAGACCCTTTGGCCGGCACTTCAGGAACTAACAACAACGGCATAGCTTATATCCCTATTCTGGACATTACATTGAAGTGGCCTGTGTTGCCGCTTCCTTTGTCCGGCCTCTCCCATCGGGAGCCCGGTTCAAACTGGACTTTCGGTTTCAGTATATATACACCTTATGCAGGCGGCTGGAACTGTAATTCTGATGACCCGTCACGGTTTGACGGTCAATCTTTATATCTTCAGCACCTGATCTACTTTGGCCCAGGAGTAAGTTACAGGGTCAGCAAGACCTTTTCTATAGGCGCTTCTTTCGGGGCGGGACAAACAGCAATGGGAATTGGCACGGATGTGAGAGCTCCCAACGCGATAGTTAACATAACAAGAGCCCTTGGAGACGCAACTCAGGGAGGGGCAAATCCCATATCAGACCTTACTATCCCGCTCCCTCTGTTCGGAGGAGGATTGGGCATTTATGAACCGGTCGGAAATTTATCCATAGCCATGCGGGATGATTTTTCTCCTTCTTACACTCTGGGCGCGTTATGGGAACCCTATGACTGGCTCTCCTTTGGATTGTCTTACAATAGCGCTATCGATGTGCACATGACCGGAAAATATATTTTTTCGTATAGTCAACAATTTCAGAATATGGTGGGATGGGAAGGAAGCACTCCCTTAATGGTAATAATCTCCTCGATATTTGATCTTCCCATGGCACCTACCTCGGCGCAGATCGGAAACGTTTCGATGGATATGCAATTACCGCAACTGGTCAATTTTGGAGTCAAGCTCAAACCGATTAAACGGCTTTCTCTTTTAGCCGACCTGCACTGGTCAAATTGGTCTACCACTTCACAATACGTCATTCAGTTTGATCAGAGAATTCAACTTTTCCAGCTTGCCAAGTTCATGGGCTATACCGGTGGAGATTATAATATGGTCATTGCAAAAAATATGAAGGACACCTTAACCTGGAGTGCCGGCATCGAATATCAGGCGACAGACTGGCTCGCGCTTCGCGCGGGCTACGAAAAAAGAACCTCTTCTTTTCCGGATAACGTCTACGACCTGATGTCCGTTCCCACAATGGATTACTATGGCGGCGGATTGGGAATCAAGCTGAAAGACAATATAGATATTGATATTTGTTTCGGTTACTTGACAGGCAAACAGTATACGCCTGACAATGGCAGCGTCAATTTGAACTCTACTGTGCTCGGCGCGGGGGTTAATAATCCCTACGCCGGATTAAATGTCCAGTCGGAAATGTCCATATTTGTGGGAGGTTTCAAAGTTACCATGCCTCTGGAAGACTTTCTGGATCAGCAAACCCATATGTTAAACAAGCAACTCGAGCTTTTAGAAAAGATAGTACCGATACCGGCCCGCCACACTCCGGCTCAAGGGAGTTTAAAACCTGCTGATACAGGAAAGTCCGTGGATACGTCTTCGATGGTTATTAATAATCTACGGCCCGAAGGGGCATCCTATTACACGGAAGATAGCGACTAAGGATGATACAATTCTGCCTGATCATATTGTATTACCTGTCCCACAAACTTTTTCCCCGGCCCGGCAAGCTCGCGATTGCCTATGGGTAGAAATTCAGGGGCATGGCTTGCTGTGCCTGCCGCATGTCATTTTCCATCACTTCCAGATGTTGTGCTTTTGGCTTGTAATAATCACTGACATTCTTTTTATAGATATCGTAAATTACCCTGCTTGCCTGCGGATATAAATTAACATATAAGCTGAAAACATTAAGGAGAACCTCCGGATTTTTTACATTGATGAAGCGCATGGGGCCCAGATCAACCGATCTGATTTCTTTCGGAATTTTGGGAAGAAGCGATTTATGAACGAGTATGGCCGCATTTCGCTCAAAATACAAAAGTCGCCATCCGGCTTTCAGGAAATCAAAAATTAAAGGGAGTTCCCTGTAATGAATTATCGCTATCTTGAAAGGGTACTTTTCCCTAAAACGTTCGATGTCCTCCGGGGTAACAGATTTACCGGTAAATTCCCAATAATCAGGGGCAACCTGTTTATAATATGGCACGTGACGGGGATCAATAAAAACCTTGTAATCAGGATACAACGCCCATAACAGATAGCCGCCGATGAAATAGTCGTTGAATATCGGCCCCTCCAGCCGGTATTTTTTCAGGAAGGCCACTTCTTTCACCGGCGCAAAACTCTCGAGTCCGGCGCCGAACCACTTATTGTCCGCTCCGTATCTGATGGTGAAATAGGAAATATCGACAAAAAAGAAAATGAAAATGAGCAAAGACAGGATAGTCGCTCTGGCGGTAACTCTCTTTAATTTCAGCCGATGAAGCAGGTAAAAGAATAAGAAGAAAAACGCAATGGGAAATAAGTAAACCGCCCGGGCAGCCCTCATACTCCCCCAATACATGAAAATAGAAAAAATCAGCAAGGCAAAGTCACAGAATCTCTTTTTTATTAATTCATAAAGAAAAAGACTCAGGAGAAAAAACATCATGATAGCCATTATCAAGGCAACCTGACCCATTCTGAAAAAAGAAACATTGAAATCCTTTATATCTTTAAAGTACGGCCATAGGCTGATATAAGCCTGAATATATTTGCTGCTTAAAGCATATGATTCGGACATCGAAGCGTTATATATACTCAACAGATAGTTTACGCCGTAAGGATTCAGCAATGTGGCCGCCCCGGACAGAACGCACGCTATCCCCAAATGAATCAGTTCATTAAGAGTAAATGATTCTTTCGGAAAGAAAATTCTGTTTAAAAACTCACCGATGCATATGCAGACCAGAAAACACCCCCCCAGGAAGAAACCGCCGTGCAAATTGACCCAGAGAGCGAAAATGAAGGGATAGAGATAAAAAAGAAACTTCCTGCGAGTTATCTTGACGTAAAAATATATGAATACCGTCCAGCAAAACAGGAGAGTGGAAAACAATTCCGGTTTGTAGAAGCGACAGGCAGGCCAGCTGGCAATAGCAACAGCGGCAATGATGGTCAAACCTGTTACATCAAGACGCAGACGTATCAGACGAAGAAATAAATAAAAGGCAAGAAAAATTCCAAAAAATATCAGCCACTGAAAGATCCACAGTCCAAACCCTCCCGTCAGGCTGTAAATCAGATAAAAAATGATGCTTCCCAGACACGTATTGTAAATCCAACCCGGATATGTTGGCGTCCAGGAAAAAATAGAATGATCAATAACGAGGGTGTGATGAGTTAAATAATATTTACCAAGCGCCATCTGCCACCATAAATCATAATCTGAATTGTCCACGGGATATTTCAGCAGTATCATGACCGGCAGAAGCGCCATTACCACCCATTTCAAATAACGAAAAGAAGTTAATTTTTCCGAGAAGGTAAAAAAAGATGAAATGAATGAGAAACGTTTTTCCCTTTTATTAATAAGATCATTGGTTGGCTGATTACCTGTAATTGTCTTTTCTTTATCCATAATCATCCATGCCGATATAAAGTAATATTATATAATTATTTACAATTTAAAATAAGACCGGGCATTCAAATATTCATCCATCCATTGACACACGATATCGAGAGAAACTAATCAAACCATTTATGATAGGTATAATATCCTCTGGATAGTTCAAAACCCAATTTTATCAAAACTTTTTGCACTGAAATATTTTTAAGTTGAGTGGAAATAATCATCTTTTTAGCGTTTTTTGACAGGCACCACTCCATGCCCTTGCACAAGAAAGAATGATAAATACGCTGCCCTTGAAAATCCGGATGAATGCCGCCTAAAAACATTTCGCCTTCATCGGGATTATTCATCCTTAAAACACCAAAACCTACAATTGTGCCCTCTATTTCACCTGCCAAAAAATTTTCAGAATCTCTGGAAGCATAGGCCTTGCGCGCCCAATCAACGTATGCCTCATCGCATTTATTGTTATCCAGCCTTTGATCAGCATGGTAGTGTCCGCAATATCCACGAAATGACTCTTTGGCCACTAATATCATTGCTTCTTCTTCATGGATGCGGATGGGTCTGACATGCGCCACACCATTATCGGCAGGAACAGATCGTCTGGTGAGATCGAGATTATAATAGACAAGGGTATCCATCAATAGGAAGCCTTCTTTTTCCATGGCCTGAGCCGCCTCAAGATCGGCCAGATTGCACCTGGCAATAAGCAAGGTCACCTGTTCCTTAGCGCAAAAATCCAGAATTGAAGGTAAACGATCTGCAGTCAAACCAACAACTCTTGCTGTTTTGATGCCAAACCGTTCTGTATCAATATCTGAAATAAATACATCAGACGAGTCTGAACGCATTAATCCCCCCTATAGAATAATTCCGGAACATGACGCATAAATTTTTTCTATTTTATCATGATCATAAAATTCATGCGTTTTAATTATACGCTTACGGATAATTTCACAACAACCAAATTGAAGCTCTTTGCAAAAAACGGCGGCTGATCTTCTATTTTTAAGGAACAATTTTATTCAGCATTCACTCGTTTACACACGGCACACTATGGAAAAATCGCTTGCAGCCGAATACAACTTTTTCTCTTCAATATTCACGGTAATGGCGAAAGGACCTTGTTCCGAGACTCCCGTTCTATTCTCAGTATGCTAATTGCCATCGCTTTCAGAATATCCGGCTTGGGCTTGTAATAATCGCTGACATTCTTGTTAAAGACATGATAGATGTACCGGCCCGCTTTTGGATTGAGACGTACATACAAATTGAAAACGTTAAACAAAATTTCCGGATTTCTGATATCACTAAAGCGCGAAGGATTGAGATTAACCTTTCCCATTTCCGAGTGAGTAGCGTAAAGGAGTGATTTGTGGATCAGAATAGCTGCGTTCTTTTCAAAATACAATAGACGCCATTCGTCACCAGCTCTCAGAAAATCGAAAATCAAAGCGATATGCCGGTAATGGATTATCGCAATTTTGAAGGGATATTTCTTCGTAAATTGATGTATGGCCTCTGCAGTCGCAGGCCTCGTGGTAAAATCCATATAGTCAGGAAAAACCTGGTTTCTGTATAATCCCCCCCGGGGATCAATGAAAACCTTATAATCAGGATAAAGATCCCATACCAGATAGCCGCCGATGACATAGTCGTTGAAGATCTGCCCTTCCAGATGATACTTTTTCAAGAAGGCAACTTCATCCTTCGGAACAAAATTGTCGAGTCCGGCGCCAAACCATTCGGCGTCCGTACAGTACCTTATCTTGAAATAGGAAACACTGACAGAAAAGAAAAGAAAAATCAGCAAAGCAAAGACAGTTGACCTGCCGGGAATACTCTTCAGCTTCAACCGATAAATCAGCAGATAGAAAAAGACGAAAAAAAAGGTGATGGGGAAAAAGTAACTTGCCCGGCTTGTTTCCATACCTTTCCAATATAAAGCACAACTGGTTATCAGCAAAGCAAAATCGCATAATCTCTTTTTAGCCAATTCATGAATAGAAAGTATAAAGACCGTAAGAATCATCACTGTCATTATCCATGCGGTTAAACTAGCATCTAATAATGAAACGCCCGTATTCTTTAAAAACGGCCAGAGGCCCACATAGGCATTAATATACTTGCTGTGCAATTTTCCCACATAACTGCTATCGGAAGTAACAATATTATAAACACATATAAGATAATTTATGCCATATGGATTCAACAGCGTGGCAGCTCCTGATAAAACGCACGCAACTCCAAAATGAACCAGTTCCTTAGTGGTAAATGATTCCTCAGAAAAGAAAATTCTGTTTAAAAATTCACCGATAAAAGCAAGAGCAAGAAAAACCAAACCTACAACAAAAGCGCCGTGCAAATTAACCCAAAGCGCGAAAATTAAGGGATAAAGATAAAAAAGAAACTTCCTGCGGGTTATTTTGACGCAAAAAAAGATAAATACGATCCAGCTAAAAAGGAGTGTGGAAAGCAATTCAGGCTTGTAAAAACGGCAGGCAAGGGAGCAAGCAATACCAATGGCGGCAATAAGAGTTGCACTGGTTACATCCAACCGCTGGCGAATCAGGCGAAGAAAAAGATAAAAGGAAAGAAAAACTCCCAGAAATATCAGCCATTGAAAAAGCCACAAGCCAAAACCGCCCATGAAATTATAAAACAAATAAACCACTATACTCCCCAGACACGTATTATAAATCCAAGTCGGGTCTGTTGGTGTCCAGGAAAAAACAGAGGAATTCATAATCAGCGTGTGATGAGTAATGTAATATTTACCAATTGCCATTTGCCACCATAAATCATAATCTACTCTGTCTACAGGATATTTCAGCAGAATCAGCGCCGGCAGAAGCAGTATCATCATCCATCTCAAATATTCTGAAGATGCCAATTTTTCCGAAAAGGCAAAAAAGGAAGATATTTTTGAAGGACGATTAACTGCGGCATTAATAGTATTATTTGGTGTAATGGTATTTTTATTTCTGTCCTTTTTTTTCTTACTCATCAGCGCATTATTCTCCTCATTTTTTCAACGGATATCTATTGATTGCCATATTCTTCACGTTTAATCAGAATCTCTCATAAAAATTTCTTATTTTTCCGGTAACGAAATAGACATCATCATCCCTCATTTCATAGTAAAGAGGCAGACGCAAAAGACAATCGCTTATCCTTTTCGTAACCTTCAATGTACCGTTTGTTCGTCCATATAATTTTCCCGCAGGAGAACTGTGGAGAGACACAAAATGAAACACGGCCATTATATTCTGATCTTTTAAAAATTGGGCAAGTTCCATTCTTTCTTTCAAAGACCGGGTTATGATATAGAATATATGACCGTTACTGCAACAATCATTAAGAATGAAAGGAAGCTGAATGTAACCTTTTTCAGCCAAAGGCCGCAGAGCTTTTATGTACAAAGCATAGAGTAAATTCCGTTTAGCAATAATCTGATCGGCATTCTCCATTTGGGCATAAAGGAACGCAGCAATAATATCGCTAGGTAAATAAGATGATCCGATATCAACCCACGTGTATTTGTTCACTTGCTCGCGAAAGAATTTGCACCGATTGGTGCCCCTTTCACGGATTATCTCGGCGCGTTCAACAAATTTTGCGTCGTTGACGAGCAGCGCACCGCCTTCGCCTGAAATAATGTTTTTAGTTTCGTGGAACGAACAAACACCGAAATGACCGATTGATCCCAACGGATGCCCTTTGTAGGTGGACATGATTCCTTGCGCGGCATCTTCAATTACAAAAAGATTATGCCTCCCGGCGATATCCATGATGATATTCATTTCACAGGAAACGCCAGCATAATGAACCGGTAGGATAGCCCTGGTTCGCGAAGTTATGGCCGCTTCAATCAGATTTTCGTTAATGTTGAGTGTGTCAGGCCGAATATCAATAAATACCGGAACACCTCCTCGTAAAACAAAAGAACTGGCAGTTGAAACAAAGGTGTATGAAGGCATAATGATTTCGTCGCCGGGCTTAATATCAGCCAAAATCGCGGACATTTCTAATGCTGCCGCGCAAGAATGTGTCAGGAGCGCCTTGCAGCAACCGAGACGTTCCTCCAGCCAAGCCTGGCATTTTTTTGTAAAAGGACCATCACCGGCAATATAATTGTTCTTCATAATGGCTTGGGCAATGTAAAAAAGTTCTTTGCCTGCAATAAAGGGCTTATTTAAGGGAATTTTAATCTCATTACTCATATTTTATTCTTTTTATTTTATATACAAAATAGCAGCCACTTTTGATCGTTGCATTCCGCAACATCATCAATGCTCATCAAATCCATTGCGCCGATAATAGTCCCTTAAATCTGGTAAATTTGCCATACTTGATAATTTCTTTTTAAGTCACCTGTGTCTTGTTTTTCACAACGTATAATGGTCTTCTCTTTACTTTATTGAAAATCCTGTTGATGTAAACGCCCCAAATCATCAATCCGGAAAAAAGAATTCCTAATAAGGAGAATAATGAAACCATCGCATTAGTCCACCTAGTAGGTGCCTCATCAAATAAATAATAGAGAATAAAAAACTCTAATCCAAAATAAAAAGCTGTAAAAGCCATGAAATATTTGAATCGGGCAAACGTCTTCACTGGTTTATCGAAACAGGAAACAATAATATTTATCGCCAAAAATAATGTACGGCTGAGAGTATAACTCGACTTGCCTTCGGCACGCTTGTCATGCGCAATATCAATGCTTGCAATCTGAAAGCCCATCCATCGAACCAGAAGAGGAAAGACACGAGGCTGTTCAGGCAGCATTTTAACCGCATCGACAACTTTGCGAACATAAATTCCAAAATTCCCTTGGGCTGCGTCGCTTTTCTGATCTGTCATGTATCCGAAAAACCAATGAAATAAATGGGAAGATAATCGTTTTAAAAACCTGTCCTGCCGCTCAGCCCTGCGCCCAAAAACTACGTCAAAGCCTTCCTGCGCTTTTGCCCACAGGTGGGGAATTTCCTCGGGACGGTCCTGCAAATCACAATCCATTATGACAAGCCAATTCCCGCGCGCAATTTCCACACCCGCCATAATGGCGCTGTGCTGGCCGAAATTTCTTGATAATTTCAGGCCTATCACTCTCGGATCGCTTCGCGCCATTTTGTTGATTAATTCCCAGGGATTTCCCGGTCCGCAATCATCAACAAAGATAAGTTCGAAACTGGCCGGAATTTGGCTTGCTGCTGCGGCAACTCTTTTATAAAGAGGTTCCAGTGTGCCGTCACTTCCATATACCGGCACAACAATAGAGATATCAGGAACATCCATCATAAAAAACCATCCAAATTCAGGATTTATAAAAAACGCCCTTTACAGTTATCTTCAATTTTAAGATTGTTAAATCTTTTGCACAACTGACTCTAAATTTCAACTTTTTTATCCCTGATATTTCGTGTAATAAATCGTGATTACTGAAGAGATCCGTGGCAAGCCGCGGAGACTTTTCAATTTTTAATCAATTTTGCCCACTTACCTCTAAGCTCGCGATTGTATTTTGCGATTGTATTTGCGCTCGTGGTGGGATTGAATATCATTGAACAAAAATCAATAGATATATCTATGCATAAGCGGAAATTGATTTCAACAATTTTTCTGTTTTATCGATGAATATTTATAAAAGAGATCATAATAAATTTATTGATATATTTATCGTATTGTTTTACAGAAATGCCACAAAAAAATCCGGAGAATTATTTATGAATATTCCAAGAACATTGACAAGAATTTTCCTGACACTTACGTTTCTCTTTATATTAACCGGGTGCGCTTCCGTTCAATTGGAGATGAACAGACAAACTCCTCAACAAAACACGGCAAATACTGTTTTACTTGCCGGTGTGGCAAGAGCCGATATTACTCCACCGCCGGGAATGCCTTTGGGCGGATATTGGATGGAGGCAAATTACAGCAAAGGATTTCGTACCAGGCTTTATGCCCGTGTCTTGTATTTAAAGCCGGTATCCGGCAGATCTGTTGCCTTTGTTCAGTGCGACCTTCTTTCAGGCTCTTTGTTTCTCAATCATCGAGTGGCTGAGCTTATAGCCAAAGAAACTGATATCGAAATAGACGGCTTGCTCATCGCCGGAACCAGTACTCATTCAGGGCCAGGCAATTTTTTTGACTCTAATTTCTACAACAGCCATGCTTCCAACGCGTCCGGCTTTGATCCCGAATATTTCAATTATCTATCGAAACAAATCGCGAATGCGGTTATTCGCGCCTTTAAAGAAAAGAAGTCGGCAAAAATTGCCACAGGGAAGATAGAGATACAGGAAATGACGCGCAATCGCAGTATTCAATCGTATAATGCCAACAAAAATATCTCGGCAAAAACACTGCCTGACATTTATAAAGCTGTTAATTCCAGCATGTATATGATTCGTGTGGACGGACGGGATAATGATGGACAATATTATCCCCTTGCCGCTCTTTCCAGTTTTTCCATCCATGGGACGGCGGTTGAGGCTGAAAACAATCTCTATAACGGTGATGTATTTGCTTACATAGAACGGGAAGTGGAATATGGCATAAAGAATAATTATAAAACATCATGGGAAACCATCCATGCCGCTTTCAACGGCACGCAGGGCGATAACTCGCCAAACTATAATAAGGGTAAACAAGGCTTCATTGAAGCTCGCCGGCTAGGAACATCCATCGGACAAAAGGCGTTGGAACTTTTCCGTTCTCTCGACGGAAAATTAAAAGATAATGTAATCATTCGCTTCTCCGCAAAGGAATTGGATCTCTATTCCGAACCCTGCATTGACGGAACATGCCTCTGCGAAAGACCGGTTATTGGTTCCTCACTTGCGGGGGGAACGGATGACAGTCCTACGCCTGTATTGGATGAGATCCCCTGGTTAAGGCAGGGCTCACCAAGATGGCTTTTAAAAAATTTCTGTCAAGGCCGTAAGCGCACGCTTGGCGGTCCAGGCCAGTACCTTGTGCTTCCCAAAAAGGATTTCCCTCATCAATTGTTTTTACAAACGATTCAAATTGACGATTTCCTGTTGTTACCTCTTCCCTTTGAAACAACGGCAGAGTCGGGAGTCAGAATAGCGGCTGAGTGCCGGGACAAACTTGCATCGAAAAATAAAAATGGCATACAGTCTTTTTTTGTCATAAGCTGCGCAAACGGTTATTTCGGATATGTTACAACACCAGAAGAATACGGTATCCAGCGTTACGAGGGCGGACATACTTTGTACGGACCGCAAACGCAACCTTTTCTGGCTAAGCAATTGGGCAAGATGGCTCTGGAATTGGGGCAAGATAAAATCGAAAGCAATTTTCCCCAAAAATGGTCTTATAATTTAAAGGCGAAAAGATTTTATGCCAGTAAAGTCATGTATGGAACAGAAAGAATTGCTGATCATTACCCTGTATTTGTTGCTGCCGAGATTAATGATGAACCTTACTGGTCGTTTGCCTGGGAGGATTTACCCCCTCATCTGATTTCATGGCAGCAAACACTGATTAGAATTGAAGAAAGTAATGACGGAGGAATTACATGGAAACAATTTCTATCAAACGGACAACCTGTGGATGACAGTGGATATGACATTGCTGTCATTTGCAATGAAATAATCAATAAGGGCAAGACAGGAATCTATGAAACAAGGTGGTATAATCCACCAACCGGCAAACAAATAGAGGATAAAATAAAATACTACCGTTTTGTTATTCTGCCTCAGAATGGGCATTATTTGCTTTATTCATCGCCGTTTCATTTAAAATAGCAATAATTTTTTCCATTAATAATCATCATACTAAATTCCAAAATGTTGAAGCCCTCTGCAGTAAGCTAAAGAGAATAAAACGTTGCAAAATAATATTAAATGATTATAAATATTTAATATTTGAACAGAATTAACCTATGGGAATAAAAAAACTTTTGAATTGCTCGTGGAGGGAATAATTATGAAGCCGGGCGCAGGCTTAATGGATAGATTCAATGGTTGGTTTGTCGAGCCGATTTATAAACTTAAAGAACTGCCGGAAAGCAACGGGGGATTTATAGCCTTGTCCGCTTCACTTTTCCTATGCGAAAGGTATTATCGCGCTTTGACAGACACTCTTGGAACAAGAGACGATGAAACATTTAAGATTGCAGCAGCAAAAGATTTCGGGCTTAGCCTAGATGATTTTAAATGCTTTTGGATTGTTTACCGAAACGGAATCCAGCATCAGGGAACACCTAAAAAATACATTGATAAGAAAAATAAAATAAAATACTTTTTTCGCGCTGCCGACGAATTCAACGGAATTCCAGAAATATACAAAATAAACGCATATAAACGTGAGATAAGAATAAATGCCTGGAAGTTTGCTGATTTTATTATCAATAAATATAAAACGAATCCTGATGTCTTTTTAAAAGCAGTTTCGGGTACCTTTCCTGAAGTTAAGATAATCGAGGACGTGAATGAAATATAATAGAGGAGGTTCTTATCAACAATACTACACCAAGGATAGAATGGCTGGATTTTGCAAAAGGTATAGCTATAATATGTGTTGTTATGGGGCATAGTGTAGAAACGACATCTTTACACCACCTTTTCTTTTTTTCGTTTCATATGCCCATTTTTTTTATTATTTCCGGCTTTCTTTTCGCTCATAGCGACTCAGTCACTCTGTGCTTCAGAGAAATTGCTTATAAGAGATTTAGAAGTCTTTTTCTCCCGTATTTTACTACAATGCTGATAGTCTTTCTTGCACGGTGTTTTATAATCTTTTACAGTGTAGCGACATCCTTTTATTCTATTAATCATGATCTAATTTATAGCATCACGCATGGCATAGATTATACCTATCAAATTATGTTACAATCCGGCCTGCAAATGTTACTAAATTTATGCTATGGCACAGGTAAAGAAGTTATCCAATTGTACTCTGTTATCTATCCAATAGGTGCTTTATGGTTTCTGCCATCATTGTTTTCTGCGATTATTATTTTTTATTTTTTCTTAAAATTATTTGAAAAATATTCCATTGCAATCCAGTCAATAATTATAATTCTTTTAACCTTTGCCGGATACATGATTGGCAAGCATATCTTCTTGCCTTGGAGCATTGATATATCGCTTGTGTCGCAAACTTTTATGTTTAGTGGTTATTTGATGCGAAAATATATGATTTTTGAGAAAAAGACTACCATTTGGTTATTTGTTGCGGTCGCAGGCATTTGGCTCTTAGATCTTTATATGGGCGGAATTGATATGAGTGAGCGTGAATACAACAATCTTGCTGTTTCGACAATTGGTGCTATAGCTGCAAGTTATCTCCTGATGAAGTTATCATATTCCCTGTCGAATAGAACTTCCTTTTACTATAAAGCCATATCTTATATAGGAAGTCAGTCTCTTGTAATTTTTTGTTTCCATATGTTTGATATTTGGATTTTCCCTCCAATGATTAACTATTCTGGACGTCTATGGATTTATCAAAATAATTATTGGATGATCTTAGCAGGATTCCGTCTATGTTATTCATTGCTTATTACGGAAACAATAAAACTTCTCCCTGTTGTGAAATCAGCCTATTATCCGAAAATGTCAAGGATAATTAAGGAACAGTGAAGATACTATAATACAAATGACAATTCTCAATCTTGTTAACTTAAACAGATTGACCATTTGTAGTCATCAATATTTTACTGATAAAATTCTCTTTATTTGTCGTAGTTTATATTTGTTTCGAAGTTTTAACCTTCTTATAATAAATATTTCAAAGCCTTCACCGATCTTATTCCTGTAAAGAAGAAATCTTTTCCCTGTTGCAAAAACAAATGCCATGCGGTAGAAAAAAATGGAATCAGGAGAAAATTTATGAATAAACTATTCGGCACCGATGGAATTAGGGGAGTAGCCAATCAATACCCCATGACAATGGAGGTTGCCTCAAATGTGGGACGGGCCATAGCCCATCTTTCTAAAAAAGAAGGACATACGCCTCGTATCCTTACCGGCAGAGATACAAGGCTATCCGGCGATATGTTTGAGAGCGCGATTATATCCGGCATTTGTTCAATGGGTGTCAACGCCATTTCCGTGGGTGTAATCCCCACGCCTGGGATCGCTTTCTTAACTCACGATATGCGAGCCGACGCGGGTATTGTTATTTCTGCTTCTCACAATCCCTCGCAGGATAACGGCATAAAAATTTTTAATCATGAAGGTTTTAAACTCTCCGACGAAAAGGAAAATAAAATTGAAGAACTCATCTTTGCCAACAATATGCGTAGGCTCCATCCCAACCCGAAAGAATTGGGTAAATTAACACGGCTGGATGACGCCTCCGGACGTTATGTGGATTTTCTGAAATCCACTTTCCCCCAAAAGCTCAATCCCGAAGGAATGAAAATTATTCTCGATTGTTCCAACGGCGCGACTTATCGCGTGGCTCCCGCCGTTTTCACGGAACTTGGATGCGAAGTGAACACCCTGTTTGATCAGCCTGATGGCAAGAACATCAATCTTAAATGTGGCTCGCAGCATACGGAAACATTGGCCGCGGAAGTGTTGAGGCAAAGCGCCGACGCCGGTTTTGCTTTTGACGGTGACGGTGATCGGGTCATTGCCGTGGATGATAAAGGCAATGTTCTAACCGGCGACCGGATGCTGGCTATTTGCTCAGTCATTCTGAAAAAAGAAGGTGATCTGAAAAACAATCTGGTTGTCCGCACTGTAATGAGTAATCTCGGCCTGACAGTCGCTTTTCAGAAACTGGGAATTGATTCCGTATTCGCCCCGGTGGGAGACCGCTTCGTTCTGGAAGAAATGCTCGCGCGCGGCGCTGTCATCGGCGGAGAAGATTCCGGTCATCTGATCTTTCTAAAACACCATACCACCGGTGACGGTTTGATTACGGCTCTTCAAGTGCTGACCGCAATGAAAACGGAAGAAAAGCCGCTATCGGAACTGGCACGCGTGATGAAAGTGTTCCCGCAAATGCTCATTAACATTGACGTCAGAAGAAAGCCGGAAATAGAAACCGTGCCGGAAATCATGGCTGCCATCAAAAAAGCGGAAAGCGCGCTGGGCGATAAAGGACGCGTGCTGGTGCGCTACTCCGGGACGCAGAATATGTGCCGTGTCATGGTTGAAGGCCCCACCAAAAAAGAAACCGAAACCCACTGCCGCCGGATCGCGGATGTCGTAAAGAAAATTCTGGCCTGATTAGAAGTCTTAATTAGACTCTAATCATTAATCAGGGGAAAAATCAGACGATAATTATAGGAGATGAACCTGAAATCCAAAGTTGGAGGGCATTCTGAGTGAAAGGAATGCCCCTTTAAATGATATTTTGGAGCTAGTTAAATTTTCCTGGTTTCCCCGGTCAAGCCGGGGAATGACAAGATAATCTGTATTTTATTTTAAAAAACTGGATTCATCAGGATACCGAGGCGGCAAGGAGGAGGCACCGCAGACGTATATAAACATACGTCGAGGATGCTGACGACGACGCCAACAAAGGTAGCCGTATGAAGCCATGAAGCCGGCTTTTTAGTCTACGCAGATGAGCATCGCATCCCCCTGCGCATGCCCCGAACAAATTCCGCAGACACCCCAGCCACCGCCGCGACGTCTGAGTTCATACCCTAATGTCATAGCGATTCTGGCTCCGGTCGCGCCGATGGGATGACCATAAGCCACCGCTCCTCCATTGACATTGACTCTCTTGAACATGTCTTCTTTGGACATGCCCAGAATTGAACGGCAACTTACCAGCGCCACCGCGGCAAAGGCTTCGTTGATTTCGATGATGTCCATCTGATCAAGTGTCATATCGTTTTGTTCGAGAATCTTTTTAATGGCCAGTCCCGGAACAGTCGCAATATCTTTTGTCGGCTGCGATACTTCAGCGTAATCAACAATGGTAAAAATCGGCTTTAGGCCGAGTTCGTCGGCTTTTTCCCTGCTCATTAAAAGACAGACATCCCCGCCATCATTAACACCCGGCGCGTTTCCGGCGGTGACACTGCCAGGCTGACCCGTTACTGTGCTTAAATGATTAAATACCGGCGGAAGCTTCGCCAAACCTTCAAGTGTTGTCTCCGGTCTTGGTCCTTCATCTTTATCAAAAACGATCACTTTTTTGCCCTGTTTGACTTCCACGGGGAAAATTTCGTCATCGAGCTTGCCTTCATTCATCGCGCGCACTGCGTTCATCTGTGAATTCAGCGCCCACTCATCCTGTTCCTGCCGGGTAAAGCCAAACTCGTCGGCCACTTCCGATCCATGAATCGCCATGTGGCGATTGTAGAAAGCGTCCCAGAGGCCGTCGTAAACCATCGCGTCAATAACTCTGCCGTTGGGCAATCCCATACGCATGCCCCAGCGCATATCCGGCAGAACAAACGGACAGTTGCTCATACTCTCCTGACCGCCGGCAATACAGATATCAGCCCGCCCCAGAAGAATCATCTGAAAAGCCAGGTCAATCGTCTTAATGCCCGAAGAGCAGACTTTATTGACCGTAATGGATGGAACCGATTCCGGCACCCCCGCGAGAATCGTAGCCTGTCTTCCGGGAATCTGCCCACAACCCGCGGGAACCACTTGCCCCATGAAAATATAGTCTATATCCGCGGGCTTCATCTTGCCACTGGTTCTCTCCAAAACTTCTTTAATCGCCAGCGCGCCCAGCTCCATCGCGGAAAAATCTTTCAGCGCACCACCCGAGCGGCCATACGGCGTTCGGCATGCCTCCACACAAACCACTTCCCTGAATTTTTTATGCGGATTTTTTATTTTTCTTCCCATTGTCGTAAAGTCCGGTTTTCTTTCACCAAACTTCACAATAGGCGCGTCTTTATAAATTTCTGATTTCTTTCTTTCCAGTTTCTGCGGCACTTTCGACATAATAATATCCTCCCTTTCTACAACACCTAGTGACATTAATTCGCTTGTCATAAAATCCTAGTAGGCCGTTATTGCCGGCAAGGTAAAAAATGCTCATTTAACGTGCGCTCCCCTGCGGGATACACTTTCGGTTTTTGGCTGACTTTGCCGGCTTTAACGTCACGTTATCTTTTGCCAATAAAAGACATGAGTTTCTAATGTGAAGGCAAAATCAGCTTTTTCAGAGTTTTTAAAGATTTAACTTTTTTACACATAGTTTTTTTAAAGTCAACTAATTTGGCCTGATTGTTAAACAGATTGATATTAAAAAAGTATTAGCTGAAAATCCCCGTAAAAAGATCCGGTAATACACCGAAAGACAATGAGTTTGACTAAACTAAAATAATATTATAGGGTTTTCACAAGAAAAGTTGTTGGAGGTATCATAATGTTTGAGGGACTAATGCAACCGATGCACCTTGTAATCATCCTGGCTATCGTTTTGATTATCTTTGGTCCCGGAAAACTTCCTGAACTGGGAGGTTCACTGGGTAAAGCGATACGGGGGTTCAAACAGGCCATGAACGAACCCGAAAAAAAATCAGAAGAAGCAAAGAAAATTGAAAAATAAAACAGACAGCATTTTTTAAAACCGTTATTCGGTCTCCCGTTATAGCAATTTTTATCGCGGCTTATTACGATAAAACACTCGTTGTTTCAAAAGAGAAGCAACGGATATAAAGTATCAAATTCTTTACTTTTATATCCCGAAATATTCATTTATCGACTCAAACGCAACTCCGGCCATTAAATTGATATCCTCTTCTTCTACAACATATGGCGGCATGAAATAAATGACGTTGCCCAAAGGACGCAAAAGAACACCTTTTTCGAGGGCAAGCCGATAGATTCCATAACCGATTCTCCTTTGCCAATTAAAGCTTTTTTTAGAAATTTTATCCTCCACCAATTCCAGCGCGCCGATCATTCCGATCTGACGATATTCGCCAACATACGGGTGACCTTTGGCTAAAGCATTTACCTTTTCGGCAATGTTTCTTATCCTCCTTTCATTTTGGACAAGCACATTGTCTTCGGCAAAGATTCTTAAAGATTCGCGGGCAACAGCACAGGCTAAAGCATTACCGGTGTAACTGTGGGAGTGCATAAAGGCCTTAAGCTCTGTATATTCAGCATAGAAAGCCGAATATATATCATTCGTCGTAACCACCAGGGAAAAAGGGATGTAACCTGCCGTAATCCCCTTTGACAAGCACATAATATCCGGACTGATGCCTGCATGTTCACTGGCAAACATTTTGCCCGTACGGCCGAAACCAACCGCTATTTCATCGGCAATAAAGTGAATATTATATTTTGTGCAAATCGCCCGGAGTTTTTTCAGATATACCGGAGGATATATTTTCATGCCGGCGGCACACTGCACAAGAGGTTCTATAATGACTCCACAAATTTCATTGGAGTGCTCCTCGATAATTTGTCTAAGTGATGCAAAGCATTCGGCATCACAATTCCCGCGTTCTTTACCGCAGGGACAACGGTAACAATCCGGTCCGGGAGCTTTAAAGGTTTTAAGAAGTAATGGCTTATAGACTTTACTATACAGATCAAGATCGCCTACGGAAAGCGCGCCCAGTGTTTCGCCATGATAGGCATCTGTAATCGCGACAAAGCGGATTTTATCCGTACGTCCGGTCTGTTGATGATAATGAAAACTCATTTTCAGGGCGGCTTCCACCGCTGATGATCCGTTGTCGGCAAAAAATACTTTGTCGAGTCCTGCCGGTGTAATACGAATAATCTCTTCTGCCAGTTCAATGGCCGGCTGATGAGAGAAATTGGCAAAAATAACATGTTCAAGTCTCCGGGCTTGCCGGCGCAGAGCTTTATTTAATCTGTCATTGCTGTGACCGAAGAGATTGACCCACCACGAAGAAACAGCATCAAGATATGCCTTGCCTTCCAGATCATACAAATAGGCCCCCTTGCCTTTTTTAATCACAATAGGAGGGAATTTTTCATAGTCCTTCATCTGCGAACAGGGATGCCAAATATAACGAAAATCTCTCTTCTGCCATTTATTCATTTTTTGTCACCATTTATATTAACAGTTTACCTTTAATGTATTCTCCGTATCTTTCAGAATTCCAATTTCCTTCCCGACAAACGTTATAGAGTCAATAGCACGCGCCAAATCATCAATCGTGTGGGTAGCCATCATATTAATCCGCAGGCGGCCGGTGCCCTGCGGAACGGTTGGCGGACGAATGGCCGAAACAAAGATATTCTTTTCCATCAACCTATTGCTGAAATTTACCGTCAGCTCAGGTTGACCAAGAACAATGGAAATAATTTGAGTAGGAAAATCCATGATATGGAAACCTGCCTCTTTGAGTCTTTTCCTGAACCAAACGGAATTCGACATCACGGACTGCCGCAAACAGGGTTGGGCTTGAACAATTTCCAGCGCCTTAAGTGACACGGCAACGGTTGCGGGTGACAGCGCTGTAGAAAAAATAAAACTGCGGGCTTTATTGGCAAGATAATCGATCAAATCACGATTCCCGGCAATAAAACCGCCTTCACTGGCCAGGGCTTTACTGAGAGTTCCCATCTGAATATCAATTTCATTTTGTAAACTAAAATAGTCCGCTGTTCCTCCTCCATTTTCTCCCAAAACACCGGTCGCGTGGGCATCGTCAACCATCAACAGCATATTGTACTTTTTCGCCACCTGGACAATCTCCGGCAGGGGCGCGACATCGCCATCCACACTAAAGAGCCCGTCTGTGACAATCAAAGCCCGCTTGCCGCGACGGCTATGCGCTTTTTTCTCCAGATCAGCGGCATCGCAGTGTTCATAGACGACGATTTCGGCGCCACTAAGCCTGCAACCATCAATGATACTGGCATGGTTGAAACGGTCTGAGAAAATCACCCAGTCTTTACCGGCAATGCTGGATATGGCGCCAATGTTCGCCATATAACCTGTATTAAAAAGAAGCGCCGCCTGAGTTCCTTTAAACGCGGCAATTTCATTTTCCAATTTCTTATGCACTTCATAACTGCCTGTAGTCAGCCTTGAGCCGCCTGAACCAATACCATATTCTTCAATAGCTTCTCTTGCCGCCTGCTTGAGACGGGGATCATTGCAAAGTCCAAGATAGCTGTTGGATGAAAGCATCAGATAGTCTTTGCCCTCTATTTTCACGTAAGGCTGTTGTGGAGATTGCAGATACTTCATTTGCCGGTAAAGACCGCTTTTTTTAATCCGTTCAAGCTCATCAAGAAACATTTTCATCCTGTATCCTCTATAACTCGTCCATTCCTGCCATAATTTGATCAATAACTATTGATTTTTCAAACACTTCTTTAAGATTCCCTATTTGACACTTTCCCGTATCAACCCCGGTCAGCGCGGGTATGGTTATAACCGCGGGAACGCCGGCAAGTCTGGCAATAGTTTGAGTATTATCTCTTTCCAATAAACTCCGGGTGCTGCCGTTGATAATAATTCCCTTGATTTTTAAACCAATACTGCGAGCAAAATGCACCGACAAGAGGGTGTGATTGATTGTTCCCAAGCCGGCCTTGGCAACCAACAGGCAAGAAAAGCCGAGTTCCCTGATGAAATCATACTGCATGTAACCTTCATCATTCAAAGGCACTGCTAAGCCGCCGGCTCCTTCGGCAATGATCCATTCATAACATCCTTTTAAATATTGGAAGCGGTCTTTGATAACCTCAACATCAATGGGCATCTGTTCCAGACGCGCGGCCAGATGCGGCGCCACTTCATTTTTAAAAACAAACGGGGTTATATTTCCCGGTTTCTCGCTAAAGCCGGAAGCTGTTCTGACAAATACCGCGTCTATTGCTTCAGCAATGCCATTTATAACAATAGCGCCGCTGGCTACAGGTTTGAAATAAGAGCTTCGGTATTTTTGTGCCAGCATCAAATGCATAAGTCCGGCAGAAACCACTGTTTTACCGACGTCTGTATCTGTGCCGACGATATATATTCCTTTAGGCATCAAACAACCTCAATGTTAATGTGTTAAAAGCGAAGCTATACCAGGTTTAATATAACTTCCAGAGAAAATTGCATATATTTTCAAACAGTGATATTTGCGACGCAACTTCTCTTTTCTGCCCGTCTGAATCGTCTGCATGAAATCATCCTCCGGGGGATTGACATTTAAACTCATTTCTTCTAATAATCGCCAAAAAAGATATAATAAGAATTTATGAATTTAATAGAAAAAACGAAAAAAGAAATTATCAAAAAGATGAAATCTGTCAGCTCTGCCGAAGCGTTGGAACTTTTCATTGAAGCTGCAAATCATCCCTGGCTGATCCTGGCCGCAGCGTCTGAAATTCGGGAACACTTCAAGGGCAAAGAAATTATCCTCTGCGGCATTACCAATGCCAAATCAGGGAAATGTTCCGAGGACTGCAAATTTTGCGCGCAATCTTCACATTACAAGACAAATGCGCCCTCTTATCCTCTCAAAACAGCAAAGCAAATCATTGCCGAAGGTAAAGAGGCGGTAAAAAACGGATCTGAATTTTTCGGCATCGTTATAAGCGGCAAGCGCCTAAACGGGAAAAAAGAGTGGGTGGAAATTTTAAAAGCAGTCGAAGGGTTGCGGGGAATCGGAATAACTCCCTGCGCTTCTCTGGGCATTATCGATTCGGAAAAAGCGAAGGAACTTAAATCAGCGGGCCTGTTCCGCTATCATCATAATTTGGAAACAGCGCAAAGCTTTTTTAAAAATATATGCACCACACATGACTACGAAGATGATGTTGAAACAATTCACGCCGCAAAATCGGCAGGATTATCCGTTTGCGCCGGTGCCCTGATCGGCATGGGGGAAAGCATTTCTCATCGCATCGAACTTGCTGAAACTTTGAGAAAATTGCATGTCGATTCCGTTCCTCTGAATATTCTCAACCCTATCAAGGGAACGCCTCTTGGCCACATGAAGGCATTGCCGCCAATGGAAATCCTTATGACGATAGCTATCTTTCGTTTTATGCTTCCGGATAAAGATATCAAGCTTTGCGGCGGCAAGGAAAAAAATCTGCGCCAACTACTTCCTTTGGGTATTTTATCCGGCGCAAATTCTCTCATGACCGGGAACTATTTAACCACGGAAGGACGGAACAGCTCTCTGGACCACGAGATGATTTTAGATTTGGGACTTTACCCTACGAGAATCCATACAAAATGTAAATGCGATGCCGGAAACATTGAATCCTGTAAATCAAAAACTGATTTGAAGTAAAAAGATTCATTGCGTTATATTTGTCTTCTGTCCAGCACCCTCTGAATTTTTCCTTTCTGCCGCAAAAGACTCTTGGACTCAACCAGTCTGACATCGACATTAATGCCTGTTACCGATCCGATGCGCTTCTTAATCGCTTCCAGAAAAGATCTCTGCTTCTGAAGTTCCAGAGAAAATATTTTATCCGTAACTTCAACGACCACCGCAAGACTATCCATCGCGCCGTTTCTTTCCACAACGATCTGATAAGGCGTCTCCCCTTGCGCCACGCTAAATAGCGCATCCTCGATCTGCGTCGGAAAAACATTTACGCCTCTGATAATAAGCATATCGTCGGACCGCCGCGTTATCTTCTGCATGCGCGCCAGGGTCCGGCCGCATTCACACGGGGCATAATCTATACTGGTGATATCCCCTGTCCGGTAGCGGATCATGGGAAAGGCCTCTCTGGTCAGTGTTGTAAGCACCAGTTCACCCGTGCTTCCGGCAGGCAATACTTCTGTTGTTTCCGGATCAATAATCTCAGGGATGAACGCGTCTTCATAAATATGCAGACCTTTTTTGCACAAACATTCGCCGGCAACGCCGGGACCTATGACTTCGGAAACACCGTAATTATCGGTCGCGCTTAAAAACAGCCTTCTTTCAATTTCTTCACGCATCGCCTCCGACCAGGGCTCCCCGCCAAAGAGTCCCACTTTTAATGAAAGCGACTTGGGATCAATGCCAAGCTGCTCTATTCGGTCCGCCAGAGCAATGGCGTAACTGCACGTGCTGACCAACACCGTTGTTTTGTAATCCTGCATAATCATAATTTGCTTATCTGTATTTCCGGTGCCCATTGGAATAACCGACGCGCCAATGGCTTCCGCTCCGTAATGCACGCCGAATGCTCCGGTAAAAAGACCGTAACGGAAAGTTATCTGCACCACATCATCATGAGTCACACCCGCGGCAGTCATAAAACGCGCCGCCAGATTAGACCAGATTTTTATGTCATTTTTAGTGTAACCCATCACGATTGGCTTACTGGTCGTGCCGGAGGAAGAATGAATGCGCACCACTTCCCGCAGGGGCACGGCAAACATACCGTAAGGATAATTAATGCGTAGGTCTTCCTTTGTGGTAAAAGGCAGTCTGGTCAAATCGGCCAAAGAACGGATATCTTCCGACATAATACCTGAATCGTTAAATATTTTACGGTAATGAGTTACATTCTTGTATACTCTGTTGGTTATGGCCTGAAGTCTTTCCAGTTGCAGTTGTTCAAGCTCATCCCGTGACATACACTCATGAATCGCATCCCAGATATTCATAAAAACCCTCCCGCAAATATACGCTGCTGAAAATAACCCTCTGTTTCTTTGGACAGTTTAATAAAAGTTTACTTTTTCTCTTGTTTTCATCATGCTTATCGTTCCCATATCTCCTTTTTATCCCGGCCGAGATATGCTCTCTGAACATCTTTATTTTCCAGCAATTCAGCGGCCGTACCTTCTAAAATCATACGGCCGTTTTCCAGCACATAACCGCGATTGGCCATCTTCAGGGCAGCCCTCGCATTTTGTTCAACCAGCAGAACCGTTGTTTTTTTCTCCCATGACAAATTTTCTATAACCCGAAAAATCTCCTGAGTTACCATAGGAGCGAGCCCCATGGAAGGCTCGTCCAATAGCATCAGTTTGGGTCTGGCCATAAAAGCCCGGCCGATGGCGAGCATTTGCTGCTCTCCTCCCGACAAAGTTCCGGCAAGTTGCTTTCTTCTTTCCCTGAGAATGGGAAATAAATCGTAGACCATTTCCTTGTTTTTTCTCACTTCATCCCTGCCGCTCAGCATTTTGTGTTTCAGATAAGCTCCCAATTCCAGATTATCTTCCACCGAAATGGGTTTAAAAACCTGCCTTCCTTCCGGAACCTGAGAAATCCCCAACCTGACAATCTGGTGTACAGTGAGATTATCTATCGGAACATCATTAAAAATAATCTGGCCGCTGCGGGGAGACACCACGCCGGACAAAGAATTAAGAAGCGTGGTCTTTCCGGCCCCGTTGGCGCCGATAAGAGTTACTATCTCTCCTTCAGTCAAATGAAGAGAAACGTTTTTTAAAACCTGCGCATGACCGTAATAGGTATTGATGTTTTTTATCTTCAGCATAGCGACCTTGTAAAAAATCCATATGCAGCGTTGTGCTGCATATTTCGTCACTGCGGCGTACGTAAAAAGTACGCCTCGTTCCTCAATATTTGCACGCCTTGCCTCTGGAACTTTTTACAAAGTCGCTAAATTTTCGACTTTCAGCTCCATAACGCAGAACCAACTTAAATTAACATTCTTTTCTTGTTTCGCAATTACAATATTATTAATCAACTCCGAGATAAGCGGAGATAACCTCCGGCTTTTCCTGAATCTCCCGCGGTGTCCCTATTGCCAGCTTTTTCCCCAGATTCAAGACAACGATGGAATCACAGATATCCATCACCAGATCCATATCGTGCTCCACAAGCACTATCGTTATGCCGGTATTTCTGATCTTGCGTATAAGCAAGGCAAGCTCCGCGGTTTCTCTGCTGTTTAAACCGGCTGCCGGTTCATCCATTAGAATAACCCGTGGCTTGGCGGCAAGCACGCGGGAAATTTCCAGCAGTCTTCCTTTGCCGAAAGGTAAGTTGCCGGCCTTCATACCGGCAAGATCAGCTAGGCCTGTAAACTCCAGCCATTCCAGGCTCCTCTTCCTGATATATTTTTCTTCTCTTATCTGATGGGGCAGTTTGAAAGCACAGGAAAAAATACCGCTCGTGCTTCCGGTATGGAGCCCAACCATAACATTCTCCAGAACGGTCATCTGCCCGAACAACTCCACATTCTGAAATGTGCGCACCAGGCCAAGTCCGGCAAGCGCCTCCGTATTAAAAAATGAAATATTCTTTCCATCAAGATAAACTTCGCCCGATGTCTGGGTATACAGGCCGGTTACGACATTAAAAAGCGTGGTCTTTCCCGCGCCGTTAGGGCCGATAACGCCGGTTATTGATTTGCCGGTCACGGAAAATGAAACATCCTGAAGCGCAGTCAACCCGCCGAATACTTTGGTGATACCGTTAAGCCTGAGCATGGTCATCGTTCCTTTTTCTCATTTTGGCCGCGGTAAATTCCGCTATCGCTCCAATGCCGCTGATAAGACCGCCCGGCATGAACATCGTCATTAAAATCAGCATCAATCCATAAATAACGATATCAAGATTTTGAAAAACACGCAGTAATTCCGGCAACATCGTTAAAATTGCCGCACCCAGAAATGAACCGTAAATACTGCCCAGGCCCCCGACAACAACCATTGTAAGCAACTCCACAGAGAAATTGAATCCGAAAGACGCCGGTGCGATAAAGGTCATGATATGAGCATAGAGGCTTCCCGCGATGGCGGAGATTACCGCGGAAACCGTAAAAATCTGTACTTTCAGAGCTCTGGCGTTAACACCCATCACGCGGGCGGCCACTTCCGAATCATGAATGGCTCGCAGCGCCCGGCCAATTCTCGATTGGGATAAATTGATGGACAATAACATAACGGCCAGAGTGAATATCCATACCAGGTAATAATTATTAAAATCATTGTCAAAAATAAATGAACCGATATGAAGATTGGGTATTCCCGATAAGCCTGAAGGGCCTCCCGTATATTCAACAGTTTCGTTAAAAACAATATACATAATAATGCCGAAGCCAAGCGTGGCCATCGCCAGAAAATGCCCTTTAAGTTTTAAAATAGGAAAACCGATGACAAAAGCAAGCACGCCGGATAACAGAGCCGCCAGAATCATAACGAAGAATGGATCAACCGGATATCTGGTCGTGATAATGCCGGAAATATAAGCGCCCATACCAAAGAAAGCGGCGTGTCCGAGAGAAATCTGCCCGGCGTATCCCAGCAGAAGATTCAGCGCCACAGCCAGCATGGTATTAATACCGACGAAAACAAATACCGTTAAAAGATAATTGCCTTTTAAAAAAAACGGCGCCGACAGAGCGGCTGCCGCAAAAATCAGGAAAATCAATATCTGGCGTTTTTTTTCCGTTATCATATTAAATTCAAGTTACTAGATGAGCGAGATGTTTGATCCGAAAAAGAATGATGTCTCGCGGTTCTAAAATCTTTCCGTCTCCTTTTTACTGAACAAACCCTCCGGCCGGATAAAAAGTATCAATAACAAAATTATAAAGGCAATGGCGTCTTTGTAGCTGGCGGAAATAAAACCGGCGCCCAAAGATTCCAGCAAACCCAGAAGAAGCCCCCCCAGCAATGTTCCCAGGCCACTGCTCATTCCGCCGATGATTACAGCGCAAAAACCTTTAAGGCCAAGCATGACGCCGACATCATAGGAAGTCATGGTCAGCGGCGCGATGATGATTCCCGCCATGGAGCCGACAGCCGAGCTGATTGCAAAAGAGAGCATCACCATATTTTTAACATTGATGCCGACAAGACCCGCGGCCAGGGGATTATAAGAGCAGGCGCGCATGGCTTTGCCGGCAATGCTGTAACTAAAAAATATCCTGCTGCCGATAATGATTAAAACGGTAACCCCGAAAATCCAGAGGTGCTGAGGAAGAATAGTGGCGCCGGCAATATAAAGAGGATCATTGCCCGAAAAAGCGGGCAGAGCGTTGGTATCTTTTCCCCAGATAAGCATAGCCGCGCCGCGTATAAAAATGCTCGCTCCGATAGTGATAATAATCAGGCTCAGTGGACTGGCATTTTTTAAAGGCCTGATGGCGAGACGTTCGAAAGAGACGCCGACAATTGTCGAAATAACAATGGCCAGACCGATAGCCAGCATAAGCGGCAGTTTAAAAAGCGTCAGAAAAAAAACCGTTAACATTCCGCCAAGCATAACAAATTCGCCCTGAGCAAAGTTGATGATACCGGTGGAGTTATAAATTATGGCAAAACCAAAACCAATAAGGGCGTAAATGGCGCCGTTGGAAAGGCCGGATAAAATATATTGAAATAATTGCCGGAAGCTGTCCATTTGCAATTCCATTTCTAAATCAAAGCGCTCTTTTTATTGGCGTCGCCGGCATCCATAACGTATGCATAACAGTACGCCGCATCGCAGGTGATCCAGCCGCCTAAATATCATCTTTGATTTAGAAATGGAATAAATTTATGTGGCGGCCCTTCGATAAATACCAAAGCGGCGTGGGCGGTTCATCCCACGCCGCATACATTGCTAATTGACTAAAATCAAATGATTACTCCATTACTTAATCAATTTCCAGCCGCCTTTTTCAACCTGTACCAGAACAAAAGCATCGCTGTTCAAACCGGCATGATCCTGCGGAGAATAACTGAAAGTTCCGCCAATGCCTGCGTATTTTTTAGTTTTCTCGAGCTGATCACGTATTGCCGCGGGAGAAAATCCAGCCTGCTCCATGGCTTTCGTAAGCAACATAATCGCGTCATAAGCATGGCCGCCAAAATGATCACCTTCCACCTTATAGTGTTCTCTGTATTTATTTACATAGTTCATCAGGGCCTTTTTCTGCGGATCGGACTTGGGCAATTGATCAGCAACGATGACCCGTCCGGACGGAAGGATAATTCCTTCGGCGCCAACACCTGCAAGCTCGATGAATTTTTTCGAAGAAACTCCGTGACTCATATACAGAGGAATTTTAATCCCCAGTTGTTTGGCGTTTCTGGCGACAATGGCAGGTCCCGGATTTGTTCCCCAGCAGATAATGGCCTGGGCTTCGCTTTGGCGAATTTTTGTCAGTTGAACGGTCATATCCTTATCGCTCGGACTGTAAGTTTCATCTGAAATTATCTTTATACCAAATTCCTTCGCCTGTAATTTAAGTTGTTCCCTGCCGGAAGAACCGAATCCATCAGAGACAGTCAATATCGCTATTTTATTAATTTTCTTTTTCTGCAAATTCTTATAAATTTTCATGACGGCCAGAGCGTCATTTTGCGCTGTTTTAAATACCCATTTTTTTACCGGGTCGGTTATTTTAATTCCCGCCGCGCAGGAAATGAGAGGTATTTCAGCTTTTTCGACCACGGGAATCACTGCCATGCTGTCGCCCGTCGTGCTTGGACCAATAATAGCCACAACTTTATCGTCTTTAATCAGCTTGTTTGCGGCCTGAACCGCCTTGGTGGCATCGCCCTGAGTGTCATAAACTATAAGCTCTAATTTACGTCCTTTTATTCCGCCGTCTTTGTTTATCTCCGCCACCATCATTTCCGCCGTATTGCGTTCCGGCTCACCCAGGAATGAAGCAGGGCCTGACACGGAAAATAACGCGCCAATTTTTACGGGAGGAGCGGCAAAGACTGCTCCGGCCATTAAAAAACTGAAAAATAACACTAAAATTATTCTGAAAATACTTCTCGACATACACACCTCCACTAAAATTTATTCAACTTAAATCGGCAATTTAAAAATCCACTAACTCTTTTGTTTTGCGCTCATGGTTTTAATATGATCTGTCTTCGATTCGTTTTGGCGATTAGCCTTACAAAAACCTGACAAAATTATAACAAATGAAAAAACCGGATATTTAATTTACAACGTGTCCACGGATTTTTCCGCGGGACAATTACCACCAATTTCTTAATATTTTTGTCGATTTGTAAATCACAGACGAAACCGCATGTCAAACGAAAAAATAACACCACTTGGCCTGCCTGATCATCGCTGCTACACTTATTGGCGGCGATTAACCTCTCTGCGGTCACGACCTCTGCGTTCAACAATATGTTTTCCCATAATTGTGCTCCCGATAAAAAAAGATTAACCGGCATCACCTGATAATTTTTATAAAGATATAAATCGGCTTGGGGTTAAGTATCTTCCTGCTGGGTGGGTATTTTATTTTCAAGCAGAATTTCGGCGGGCAGCGCCTCATCCGGCGTCGCTTCAACAGCCCTCAGCTTATTGGAAAGAGTCCGCGTTTTTTTCTGCGCATCATCCACTGAACTTGCGGCCTGTTCCAGTTTTTTGCGTACCGCGTCCAGCGTGTCGCCAAATCTGCTAAACGCTGTTTTTACCTCGCCCAGAACCTTCCAGATTTCGCCGGAATGCTTTTGTATGGCCAGCGTCCTGAAACCCATCTGCAGACTGTTTAAAAACGCGGCAAAAGTGGTGGGACCGGTAACAACAATATGGAGTTCCCGCTGCAACTGCCCAACCAGGACCGTGCGGCGGATGACTTCCGCATAAAGCCCCTCCGACGGCAGAAACATAATGCCGAAATCCGTTGTTTTGGGCGGAGAAATATATTTCTGAAAAATATCTCTGGCGGCTTTTTTGATGCTCGCTTCAAGTTGCCGGAGGGCCTCGTCCGCTGCCGCGGCATCAGCCTTTTCCTGAGCGTCCAGCAAACGATGATAATCTTCCACAGGGAATTTGGCATCCACGGGAATCAGCACGGAATCGGCAAGAGAGTCTCCCTGACCCGGGAGCTTGATGGCAAATTCGACAAAATCGTTTCCGTTTTCGTTTATCTTGACATTCTTTAAGTATTGCTCCGGAGAAAGGATTTCTTCCAAAAGCACGCCCAGTTGTACTTCTCCCCAGGTGCCGCGCGCCTTGACATTGGTCAATACCTTCTTCAGATCACCCACTCCCGCAGCCAGATTGCGCATATCGCCCAACCCCTGATGAACTATTTCAAGCCGTTCGGAAACTTGGCGGAAGGATTCACCGAGGCGCTTCTCCAGTGTGCTTTGCAGTTTTTCGTCAACCGTTTCGCGCATCCGGTCGAGCTGACGCGCGTTGTCTTCCTGAATCCGCCTGAGTTTTTCGTCAATGACCAGACGGATGTCCTCCATCTTTTTTTCACTGGCCGCGGCAAGCAGCGACATCTGTCTGGAAAAACTCTCCAGTTGTTCATTTTGCATTTTAGCGATTTCGGCGATGCTTTTTTGAACAGTATCTCCGAATGATTTCAGGGCCGCCGCAAGTTCAGTTCTCTCCTGCTGTGAAGACATCTGCGTTTCGGCTCGCGAACGCGCGATTTCATCCCGCACCGAGCGGTCAGTTCTTTCCTGAAAATCCCGAAGAGTATCCAATTTGTTCAAAAGCGGCGCAATATCAATAAGATTTCGCCCGGCCCGCCAATACAACACGGCATTGCCCGCAATCAACAGGACAATCATTATTATAATCAGAATGACTTCCATGGTATCTCCATGATAGTTTTGATAAAATTCATGATCATAGAAATCTCCAGAGATAACAACAAGAACTCTTTTAATCCATGTTTATGAAGATTTTCCCGCAAAGCTCCGCGCTGGAAATGACGGCAGAATATAACGGTTAAAGCACCGGCATGTCAAGCGAAATGACCAACTTTGACATTGTTTTCATGGAGCTCCCGATTGCGTGAAAAATTTCCCATCCGGATTTTTGGAACATATTTGTAAGTTGCATATTTTTCGTCTTTTGGATATAAAGCGGCATCTGTATAATTCCGGCGGTTTAAAATCCGTCTATTTTAAGGTTGATCATGGCCAGTAGAATTGAAGTTGGTTTTAAAAAAGGCATCCGCGACGCTCTTGGGGAAAAAGTAAAAAAAAGGATTATTGACAACTTCTCTCTCCCTGTCGAAAAAGTATGCACAATTGAAGTATACACCATCGCCGGTGATTTGACCAAAGAAGAACTGAAAAAAGCCGCCGCCGGCCCCCTTTCCGATCCGGTCATTCAGAATTTTTCCATAAACAAACCTTTGGCCGCCGAATTCGGCTGGCTGATTGAAGTGGGATTTAAGCCGGGCGTCACGGACAATGTGGGTAAAACCGCTCGTGAAGCGATCGAACTGCTCCTGGGCGAAGCCCCCGGAGGACGAGGGATTGGCGTATATACTTCCCGCCAGTACCTGATCAGCGGAAAGATCACCGCATCTGACGCGGAAAAAATCGCTTCCGGACTTTTAGCCAATGATCTCATTGAACGGCATCAAATAGTTTCCGGAAAAGATTTTGATTTTTCCCGCGGGATACCGGCCTATATTCCGCGCGTATCGGGCATGGCAAAGCCCGTGGTGGAAGAATTCAATCTTGCCGCCTTCGGCGAGGAGGAACTATTAAATATCAGCAAAGAACGAATTCTTGTTCTGAATCTGCAGGAAATGAAGGCCATCCGGAATTATTACAAAGACAAAAAAATTGTTTCCGAAAGAAAAAATGTGGGGCTTAATCAAAGCGTCACGGATGTCGAGTTGGAATGTCTGGCGCAAACATGGTCTGAACACTGCAAGCATAAAATATTCAATAGTTTGATAAATTACACGGATGGGCAAAAGAGAATGAAGATTGATTCTCTTTTCAAAACATATATAAAAGGTTCCACTGAAAAAATCCGCAAAACAAAGGGGAAAAATGATTTCTGCCTGTCCGTTTTCGTGGATAACGCCGGCATCATCAAATTCAACGATGATTTCAATCTGGTTTTTAAAGTTGAAACACATAATTCTCCTTCCGCCCTTGATCCTTACGGCGGAGCGCTCACCGGCATTGTCGGCGTCAACCGCGATCCGTTCGGCACCGGCCTCGGCGCGAAACTGATTTTCAACACCGATGTTTTTTGCTTTGCCTCTCCTTTTCATAAGAAGAAACTGCCCGCACGCATTCTGCATCCGCGCCGCGTTTACGAGGGCGTGCGCGAGGGCGTTGAGCACGGAGGCAACAAAAGCGGCATACCGACGGTTAACGGCAGCATCGTTTTTGATGAACGTTTCCTGGGCAAACCCCTTGTATATTGCGGAACCGCAGGTATTATGCCCGCGCGCATTAAAGGAAAAACCACGCACACCAAGGAAATTAAACCCCTGGATCTGATCGTCATGACGGGCGGCCGAATCGGCAAGGACGGCATTCACGGAGCGACCTTCTCTTCCGAAGAACTGCATGAAGGTTCTCCGGTCACAGCCGTGCAAATCGGCGATCCCATCACCCAGAAGAAAATGACCGATTTTCTGCTTATCGCGCGCGATCAGAGGCTTTATCGGGCCATCACAGATAACGGAGCGGGGGGGCTTTCCTCATCCGTGGGTGAAATGGCCACCTACTCCGGCGGCTGCGAGTTGGACCTTACTCACGCGCCTCTGAAATATGCCGGTTTGCAGCCGTGGGAAATTCTTGTTTCCGAAGCACAGGAACGCATGACGCTGGCGGTTGATCCGAAGAAAATAAAGTTATTTCTGGAACTGGCCAAAAAGATGGATGTGGAAGCGACTGTGCTGGGGAAGTTCACCGATTCCGGAAAGTTTCACGTTCTTTATGACGGAAAAACAGTCGCGTATCTGGACATGGATTTTCTCCACCTGGGCATTCCGCAAATGAGACTAGGCGCCAGATGGAAACCTCCAAAAAACAAAGAACCGCGCTTTGAACCGCCGCGAAACCTTGGCGGGAAAATCAAGCGGATGCTTATGCGCCTGAACATCTGTTCAAAAGAATCGGTGGTCCGCCAGTACGATCACGAAGTTCAGGGCGGCAGCGTCATCAAGCCGCTTGTCGGCGCTAAAAATGACGGCCCGTCGGACGCCGCTATCGTGAGGCCGATTCTTTCTTCCATGGAAGGCGTTGTCGTCGCGCACGGCATCTGCCCGCGCTACAGCGACATTGACACTTATCACATGACCGCCTGCGCCATTGACGAAGCCATACGCAACGCGGTGGCTGTCGGCGCCGATATTGACAATCTGGCGGGACTTGATAACTTCTGCTGGTGCGATCCGGTTAAGTCGGTAAAGACGCCCGACGGCGAATATAAACTGGCGCAGCTGGTCCGCGCCAACATGGCCATTTACGATTACACAACGGCCTTCGGTGTTCCCTGCATTTCCGGCAAGGACAGTATGAAAAATGACTATCAGATCGGCAAAACTAAAATATCCATTCCGCCGACGATTCTTTATTCCGTTATCGGCGGAATCAAGGACGTGCGCAAAGCCGTCACGATGGATGCCAAAAAGCCGGGCGATCTCGTTTATATCGTTGGCGGGACGAAAGATGAAATGGGCGGTTCGGAATGGTTCGCCATGAAGAATTTTACAGGCAATAACGTTCCCCGAGTGGATGCTTTAAGCGCCCGCAAAATTTACCGTGCCCTGCACAAAGCAATACAACAAGGCCTAATCGCTTCCTGCCACGATTGCTCTGACGGCGGACTGGCTGTTGCGCTTGCCGAAACATCCATTGCCGGCGGGTTTGGCATGAAAGTTGATTTAAGTTTCGTTCCCTACAGAGGAAAAAGAAGAGACGATTATATTTTATTTTCGGAATCGGCCAGCCGTTTTATCATCACCATTCATCCGGAGGCGCAAAGCCGGATGGAAAAAATCATGGCCGGAAACATCACCGGACTTATCGGCCTTGTTACCGGCGACGGTTTGTTTCAAATAACCGGACTGGGTGGTAAATTAATTGTTAAAGAAAAAACAAGTAAACTAAAAGATGCATGGCAAAAGCCTCTTAATTTTTAAAAGCAGGATTTATATATGCCCCGTAAAGTGAAAGCTATAGTATTGACCGGCAACGGCACCAACTGTGAAATGGAAATGGCGCACGCCTGCAAACTGGCCGGCGCCGATGTTGTGGACATTGTTCACATAAGCGAATTGCTTTACGGAAAGAAGCATCTGGATGATTATTCCTTTCTCAATCTGCCGGGCGGATTTCTCGACGGTGATGATCTGGGCTCGGCCAAAGCCGGCGCCAACCGGTTTCTCTGCGCCCGCATACCGGGCAGCCGGGATTTACTCTTTGATCAGTTGCTTAAATTTATACATGACGGGAAATTAATTTTAGGCGTCTGCAACGGCTTTCAACTGATGATTAAACTGGGATTGCTGCCGGCGCTGGAGGACGATTATACCGGACAGAGCGCTACTTTAACCTACAATGATTCAGGGCGTTTTGAAGACCGCTGGGTTTATCTGAAGGCTAACGCGCAAAGCCCCTGCGTTTACACCAGGGGAGTCGATATTTTGTATCTGCCCATCCGGCACGGCGAAGGCAAATTTATTCCCGGAAGTCTCTCCGTTCTGCGGCAAATTGAAACTAAAAATATCTGCGCTCTGCAATACTGCGGGGAGAACGGACGGACGTCAATGGACTATCCGGCCAATCCTAACGGTTCTATCAATGCTATAGCCGGAATTTGTAATGAATCGGGACGGCTTTTCGGCATGATGCCTCATCCTGAAGCTTATCTTTACCGCTTTAATCATCCCCGCTGGACGAGGGAAAAGCTTCCGGAAGAGGGTCATGGCCTGGTAATTTTCCGCAACGCGATAAACTTTATCCGCGGAAAAGGGTTTTAATACATTGAGATGACAAGACTGCTTGCGTCATAATTTTCGGGGACGGAAAATGGAAAATTATGCTCAATTTATCTTTTGGGCCTGTAGTACTGGAACGTACCGGGATTATTAATTAACAATCTAAACTCCCTTTCTTCCTCGGCAAGGTCGGTGTTGGTTTTGTCGCCGGCATTAATTATTCTGACCGCATCCTCATCAATGTACTTGAGGTCTTCCGGTTTCAATCGCAGATTGTTCAGCACCGGCCCATCTACCGCGGAAACCACGAAGAAAACCTTTTCGTACCACATGTCATTGAATTCATTTAACGTGAAACTGATATCGCCCCTCCACGGGTCAGCAAAAAAGATATGCCCATTGTGAATACCCCTGAAAACTACAAAATGACGGTAATTGAGGATTTTTATAGGAACGATGCAGGGCGTGGTGACAGATTTCAAGTCCTCCAGATCGGCTTTATAGCCCTCTCCCTTATAACCGAGCACTTGAACAAATTTCTTCATATCCAGAAGGGAAAAAGCCTGACGTTTCGCTATCTCATCGCTGTTACCATAATGAAGAAGCCCCTGAATAACCTGCTTTTCTGTAAAATTTTCTCCCAGATAAAAATTAAGAATAATAGCAAGAGCGGCGGAACCGCAGGAATAGTCGTAACCCTGCTTTATTAAATGACCCTTATTAATTTCCGAAGCCGGATTCACAACGGTCTGTAAATACCCCGGTCCCGTTCCGGGAAGGATAATATCAATTTCCGATTTTGGCTGATCCTGAAGAGGATAAATACCTGAAGTAACGGATACAATTATTGAAAAAATGGCGGCGATTACCAATGCTCCCACAAAGATGGCCACCTCCTGATGTTATTTTAAAGAATTATATTTCAATCTTAATTTTTCAGCAGACCTTTAAGTAAACAATAGCAAGTGAGGATGTTTGATCGCTTGCGAATTCATTTGTAAAATTTAAAGGTTCCTGTAAGTCACCACATTTCGGTAAATGATTACATTATCCAGAGCCATCGGACCAAAATCGTGGGTGGAATCCATTTGAAAATCTTTGACCCGTATAGATAGCGCCATGGGCAAATTAAAGCTTACTTCGGTTCCGGTCGTACTGCTGCTATTGCTGCCGACATCGAAGGCCGCCGGACCCGCATTGTATGTACCGGTGACATTGCCGTTTACATCGTAGGTATTAAAAACACCGCCTATCTGCATATTCCCTGTCAGGGCAGGCCAACTCGCAGGAGTACCGCTGGCAACATTCGGGCTGGCGCCGTAAATATATATACCGGATATGTTCATACTATCTGTTGGATAGGCAAAAGTCACATTATTTATATACAGCCCCAGTCCCGCATAAAAAACAATCCCACCTCCACTTGATCGTGATCCAGATAGGCTAATCCAAGGGGCATCTCCGGCAATATAATTGGGAGTTATTGTGGTAAGGGTTCTACCCATATAAAGACCTGTAATATCAAGATTGCCAAGAGTCCATGTACTGGAATTTACCGTAATACTGATATCATTGGCGGAGACACATATTCCCGAATCTGTAGAGGGCAAAACGAGGCCGCTCAGGTAAAGCCATGTTCTGTTATCGGTGGTGTTGGTCCCGACATCTATTGTAAGATTTGTGTTTATACCAAAACCTTCGCCCGCGCCGTTGCCAACCGTCAGAGTTCCAACGTTGACGGATTGCGCCAAAGCACTCGATAGATCATTGCCAAAACTAAAGGCGGTAACCACAGAGCTTACAGTCAGATTCAGGCCCACAGTTATCCCTTCCTGGGCTTCAATCTGCGAGAGAGAATCGTCATCCATCGCCTGCAAGGCATACACAGGGGAGTCATATATCGACACAACAAAAAACAGCAAAAGAATCGAGATAAAGGTGATGATTCTTATGAAATTATGGCCTGGCAGAAACTTGTTCATCGTATCTTGGTTTCTCCGCCCAAATAGTGATGAGCAAAAATTGTAAATGCGCCGCTTACAATGGTTTTAATGTTGTTACTAATTGTATTATTGTCAAGCGAGATACTGATGCCCTTTCACTAAAATTTTTACTTTTTTACAAATGTTTCTTTAGCAGATGATTTTTAGATGGTTCTCCCGACACGTCGGAACTTTCCTCAATAACATTTTTTATAGCGCGTAAGAGGCACGGGCAACTTCCCCGTGCCTCTTTTTGCACATTCATAACGACTGAATAAACGCCGTTTAATACACTTTTTACCCTAATATTAATGGGTAGAAATGAAAATAGTACCATTTACTGTAGTGTTAAGACCACTTACATACGCTGTTCCCATTGTCATCCAGGAATTCACTCCGGGGAATGCTGTACCATATACAGTTACCGTTGTAGTTCCTTTAAGTGTTTCTTCGGAACCTACTTTAATTATCATTTGCATTGCCCCTACACTTAATTTAATATTCGACAGACCTAGTTGTATACCGCCGGGCAGGCCCACAGCTCCGGATGCAGAGGAACCCCAAGTACCTGTAGTTGTTAAATTATTGGTACCAACATCAATTGTCAATAAACCGTTAACGCTAATATTTCCAACAGTAACATCTGCCCCTACAAAACCGCCCTGGTCAAATCCAAAGTTAGTAATAGGTGAGTTTGAACCCGGCAAACCAGCAGTGCCACTGATGTTGGCCTGGCCCCATGACGCGGTCATTGACATTCCGGTTAACGAAATATTATCCAGATAAATGGATACGCCTTCCTGCGCTGTAATGGTGCTCATATCACTATCAGAGATAGTGGTCATGGCGAATGACGCAAAAGGCATCATTACAAACAACGCGACAACTGCTAACAATAAAACTTTCTTCATCTTTCTATCCTCCTAGTTCTTTGTTGTGCTGGTGAAACAACCTTTGCTCTTTGCTTACGCGGACTAATTAAACAGATTAACCGTTTTTCATATCCCGAAAAGCTCAAACGCCGGTTTTCTCTCCAGCGGGGTTAAGTACTTCTGTTTCTAAACCAAACTACAAATCATCTGCTATTTTTAACTACCGCGGCATTATCTTTTCTCCGCCGGCAGTTTATTGCCCCAAAAAACATCATGTGCCCGTGTTGCTGGGCATTTTAATAAAAATTCCGGATAGATTACTGGAAGTCGAATAGTTGTACTTTGACGCGAACAGAAACGACAACGTCTCGTTGTTAAATGTGATTGTCTTTGTGGTTCCGTCCGCCAGCCTAGTCACTACTCCGGTATTCGGCCCTCCGTTACCCGCCATCAGCGCATTGACTGTGTTCATGGTTCCCGTAACACTGCCGGTAGCGCTGGTCGTTCCAAATTCTATATAATTAAGCTTACGGGTGGCGTCATTGCTGAGGTTGTCAAACCCCACCTCCAGATAAAGGCCACTCAAGACCAGGGATGAACTTCTATCGACACTGCCCAGGAATAAATTTGTGATATTCTCATCCCAGCCGGTACTTGTGCCGTTATTGTAATATCCCAGTTTCATAGAACCGACATACGCCTGAAGAGTCCAATCAATTCCAAAATTTACACGGATGACATCCGTACTGCCATTAATGTTGGAGGATTCAACTATATTGATAAGCGCCTGACCTTCAACATTAGAAAGCTCCAAATCGGACATAACCTCTTTTGTAGGGGCAAAACACACCGTCGACGACATGATAAGAAAAGCTGCGGTAGCAAGAAATGCAAAAATATTTTTACCGGGAAAGAGCAACTTTACTATAGTCCGCCTACAGTTTATTTTCATTCCTGAACAGGCCCCTAAATATATTATTCATTATATATTTGTTGTAAGTTTCTTCTAAAAGTTAACGCTATTCAGCTTTTTATTATGGATGTTATTATACTTAAAAACACGCAAATGTCAAGCTCAATATTTATTTTCCCCTCTTCCTTTAAAGTTATCAATACTTATGAACGATAAAAAGACCGGACATGTAAAAATAAAAAACTAAACATCAGCAGATTCGATATTTTTATCAGAAAAAGGATGCGCATGCCTATTATATCCGCGATAAAAAAGAACCAGCAAAACACCGCCAAAACCCGTTGTGATGACCACAGCCTTAATAAACATACCGATGTAAAAAGGCACCCAGCCGATGAACCACCATAAAAGCAAACCAAGCAGAGTTTCGCAAACAAGTGATTGCCTATGACAGGGAAAAGTTTTTGTCAAGACAAATTTTCCTAAAATCGCGCTAACAGCAATAAATCCAAACATAAATGCCAGTAAAATAGCGGAAAAATCCAATGGAATCAAAGGAATACCGATAAATGAAAATATCAGCAACATAAAAAAAGGCGCAATCATCAGGGTACCCAAAGCGCCCCAGAAAAAGGACTTTACTTTACTGGCCCGGATTGAATCGGCAATGGCATTTAAAGGACGGGGGAATAAAACAGCTATCAGCAACGCCAGCATAAGCAGCATGGCGAAAAAACAAAAATAAATAATATCCACAAGCCATGACCATGCATCCATATCACCTTGAATGGCTGAAGAAAAAGCGGTGAATATATTCGATGAGTTCACTTCCGTAACGTCGCCGTATATTCGGGCGCCGTTTCCCTGGACCACAACTCCGCCGATACAAACAACATTACCCCGGACAACCGCCTCTCTTTCAAGCACGATCGAGCCACCGAGAGTCACCACATCGTTTTCGACCAGACCGCTAACTGTTATCTGACCGGCAACGGCGACGGCATTGTCCACTTTCTGCCCCTCGACAATATGGATGTCTTTGCCGATTTTAATGATATTTCCGGCGCAGGCAGGAGCCGCAGACCAAAAAATCAGCGCCACGATAGCGGCAGCTACAATAAATTTGTTTCTCATATCTCCTCTTATTTATTTACTTTTCTCTCTCGCGAGTTTACGCCGTTGCCGCCAATATTCAAAAAATCCCGGCATAACAGAAACAATCACAATCGCTACTATGACAATAATAAAGTTATTTCTTACGGCAGGGATGCTGCCGAAGAAATAACCTCCCAGAAGAAACAGATTAACCCACATAACGCAACCGGTAACATTGAATAAAATAAACCTGGAATAAGTCATGGCGCCAATGCCGGCCACGAAAGGAGCAAAGGTACGTATAATCGGCATGAATTGGGCGATGATGATTGTTTTACCGCCATGCTTTTCATAAAACTGATGCGTTCGCAGAAGATATTCCTTTTTGAAAAAACGGCTCTCCTGATAATGAAATACTTTAGGTCCGATAAAATGTCCTATGGAATAATTGACGGTGTCTCCTGTAATGGCGGCTATACAAAGTGAAATCAATAAAATCTCAATATTCAAAGCCCCGCGTGCGGCCAAAGCCCCCAGAGCGAACAAAAGGGAATCGCCGGGCAGGATGGGCGTAACCACGAGGCCGGTTTCACAAAAAATTACCAGAAACACCATAACATATGTCCAGACACCAAAACTCTGGATGATCAGCGGCAGATATTTGTCCAGATGAATAAAAAAATCTACAAAACAAATTATTAAATTCATAATATATGCAAAATCGATTTTAAGAACTCTGAATTTTTACGAAGCCATCGTATAAAGAAGAACAGAAGAGATGTCAACCGGAAAAAGATTCCCGCCGTTCCTTTGAAGAGTGGTGGAGGGAAAATAAAAAATTATTTCTATCTGAAAATTTAAATGGCACAAAATGCCCGCGAACCGGGAGCGGCGTAAAACATGGAAGTCTGTTGCCTCAAAGAGATCCATATTATCGAAGCGGTTTTTTTCTTTACAGGTTATGCTTGACTTTATTTGGAAAAGAGATATTTCTAAAAAACTTAAAAATCGCCTCACATTGCGGCCGGCTCTGAAAAATTAAAAAGTAAAAACCCGCTGACGGTGTGGACACCTCATTGAAACTTGCCGCGGCAAGCAGGGGTGATTTCGCTTACGACTTCAAGAATCAGTTACTGTTAGTATGATTATTAAAAAACAAGGAAACGAAACCGGCCATGTTAAATAAACTAAATATTAATCCCTGGAAACAAAAACTGATCGTTTATATCGCTTTAACTGTTGCTACCCTTGCTGTTTTCTGGCAGGTGAATCAATACAACTTCGTCAATATTGATGATAACGTTTATGTCACAGAGAATAGTCATATCCAGTCCGGAATCACGCTGGATGGATTTCGTTGGGCGTTTAGTGCAACCTGTGGCGGATTATGGCATCCTTTGACATGGCTGTCATTGATGTTCGATTATCAGCTTCATGGCCTGAATGCCGGCGGCTATCATGTAACCAACCTTATTCTGCATATATTGAGCGCTTTGCTGCTGTTCTGGCTCTTTA